>VFQN01000009.1_pt1 | contig 508184 bp, 483 predicted proteins | sample 3512371 | NCBI WGS metagenome assembly VFQN01 (sample SAMN10412370, study PRJNA504923) | tailings metagenome | isolation source: Replicate 2 from Balatoc abandoned mine | place: Philippines: Itogon, Benguet | collected 2017-08-28 | reverse complement strand
CCTACACCGTCTCGGACGGCAACGGCGGCACGACCACCGGCACGGTTTCCGTGAATGTCGCGGCCGTGAACGATGCGCCGACGACTTCGGGCGGCACGGCGAACGGCGATGAAGACAGCACCGTCACCGGTCAGTTGGCTGGCGCGGATGTGGACGGCGATGCGCTGAGCTTCGGTCTGGCGCCGAATGGCGGCCCGGCGAACGGTACCGTCACGGTCAATCCGGACGGCACCTATACGTATACGCCCGCTGCGAACTTCAACGGCACGGACAGCTTCACCTATACGGTGAGCGACGGGCAGGGCGGCACGACCACCGGCTCGATCTCGATCACCGTCGATCCGGCGAACGACGCGCCGACCACCTCGGGCGCGACGCTCGCCGGTCAGGAAGACGGCACGATCGCGGGGCAGGTCACCGGCCTCGACGTGGACGGCGACGCGCTGAGCTTCGCGGTCGATGGCGCGCCGGCCAACGGCACCGTCACCATGAACCCGGACGGTTCGTTCAGCTATACGCCGGCCGCGAACTTCAACGGCACGGACTCGTTCACCTACACCGTCTCCGACGGCAACGGCGGCACCACGACGGGCACTGTCTCGGTCAATGTTGCGGCGGTCAACGATGCGCCGACGACGTCGGGCGGCAACGCGCAGGTCGCGGAAGACGGCTCGGTCACCGGCCAGTTGGCTGGGACGGATGTGGACGGCGATGCGCTGAGCTTCGGTCTGGCGCCGAATGGCGGCCCGGCGAACGGCACCGTCACGGTGAACGCTGACGGTTCGTATAGCTACACGCCGGCCGCGAACTTCAACGGCACCGACAGCTTCACCTACACCGTCTCCGACGGGAACGGTGGCGTCACCACCGGCTCGATCTCGATCACCGTCGATCCGGCGAACGATGCGCCGACGACGTCGGGTGCGACGCTCGCGGGCCAAGAAGACGGCTCGATCGCGGGGCAGGTGACGGGCGTAGATATCGACGGCGATGCGCTGAGCTTCGCGGTCGACGGGGCGCCAGCGAACGGCACCGTCACCATGAACCCCGACGGTTCGTTCAGCTATACGCCGGCCGCGAACTTCAACGGCACGGACAGCTTCACCTACACCGTCTCGGACGGCAACGGCGGCACGACCACCGGCACGGTTTCCGTGAACGTCGCCGCGGTCAACGATGCACCGGTCGCGTCGAGTGCGACGGCTTCGGGCGCCGAGGACAACATCGTCACCGGTCAATTGGCCGCGGCAGATCTTGACGGCGACACGCTGACCTTCGCGCTGGCCGACAATGGCGGCCCGTCGCATGGCACGGTCACGGTCAATCCGGATGGCAGCTACAGCTACACGCCGAATTCCGATTGGGCGGGGACGGATTCGTTCACCTACCAAGTCAGCGACGGCAATGGCGGCACGACGACGGCGACGGTTTCGGTCAACGTGGCGCCGGTCGCCGACGTGCCGAACGTCGATATCGGCTTCGGCACGCCGACCGTGAATGACGGCACCAGCGGTGTGGCCGTCACCAATCATGGCGGTTCGGCCGGCTACAACAACAGCTACGGCTATTACGTTCTGAACGATGCGGGCCAGCCGGTCAGCGGCGGCATCATCTGGGCGAACACGAACGCCACGGTCGGACAGACCGCGACGCTCACGGGTCTCGATGCCGATCGCGTCGGCTTCTTCGTGATCCCGAACGGTTCGAACAACAATCCCGGCGAAATTCAGAATGGCGAGGCGATCACCTTCAGCCGCGGTTCGGACGGGAAGTGGATCGCGACGGATTCCCAAGGCAACACGCTGACGGGCAACGGCGCCCACGTGCTGTTCGACAAGCCTGTGCTCAACGCGGGCGGTTTCGTGCAAGTCGTCGACAACGGCAATCCCGGAAATCAGAACTGGGAAGACTTGGCCGGCGGCGGCGACAAGGATTTCAACGACGTCAACACGACAACGACGTGGACGGCCGAGAACAATTCGACCAGCACCTATCCGCTGAACGTGAGCGCGTCGCCGTCCGATCGCGACGGCAGCGAGACGATCACCGGCGTGACGCTGACGGGCATTCCCGCCGGTTCGGTGCTGAAGGATGCCAACGGCAACACGATCGCGCCCAACGGCGACGGTTCGTATTCGTTGACGCCGTCGCAGCTCGGCACGCTGTCGCTCACCACGCCGCCGGGCTTTTCCGGCGCGCTGAACGTCGTCGCGACCGCGACGGCGAAGGATGGCACCAGCACCACGACCGGCAGCGACAGCGCATCGGTCAACGTGGCCGAGGTCAATCTCGATCCGGTCACCGCCGGCGGCGTCGTCAACGGCACGGAAGACGGCGTCGCGACCGGCCAGTTGGTCGCGCAGGATCCCAATGGCGATCCGCTGACCTTCTCGCTGGCGTCGAATGGCGGTCCCGCGCACGGCACCGTGACGATCGCGCCGGACGGCAGCTATACCTATACGCCCGCCGCGAATTACAACGGCACCGACGCGTTCACCTATACGGTCAGCGACGGCAAGGGCGGCACGGCGACCGGCACGATCGTGGTCAATGTCGCGTCGGTCAACGACGCGCCGACCACGTCGAACGGCACGGCCTCGGGCACCGAAGACGGAAGCGTTACCGGCCAGCTCGCCGCGCAGGACGTCGATGGCGATACCGTCACCTTCGGCCTCGCCGCGAATGGCGGCCCGGCCCACGGGACGGTGACGATCAATCCGAACGGCTCCTACACCTACACGCCGGCCGCGAATTTCAACGGCAACGACTCCTTCACCTATACGGCGTCGGACGGGAAGGGCGGTACCGTCACCGGGACGATCACGGTTTCGGTGAGCGCTTCCAACGACGCGCCGACGACGTCGGGCGCCACGTTTACCGGCAACGAGGACGGGTCGATTTCCGGCCGCGTGACCGGAAACGATATCGATGGCGATGCGCTGACCTTCGGCCTGGCGCCGAACGGCGGCCCGGCGCACGGCACGGTGACGTTCAATCCGGACGGCACGTTCGTCTACACGCCGGCCGCGAATTACAACGGGACCGACAGCTTCACCTACACCGTCAGCGACGGGAAGGGCGGTACGGTCACCGGAACGGCGACGGTCAATGTCGCGGCGGTCAACGATGCGCCGACGACGGCGAATTCCACCGCTCAGACCGACGAGGATTCGCCCTTGTTCGGTCGCGTCACCGCGCATGACGCGGAGGGCGATGCGTTGACCTTCGCGCTGACGGCGAATGGCGCGCCCGCGCACGGCACCGTCACGCTGAATGCCGACGGCACCTACGCCTATACGCCGGCCGCGAATTACAACGGCACCGACAGCTTCACCTATACGGTCAGCGATGGGAACGGCGGCACGACGACCGGCACGGTCACGATTTCGGTCGCGTCGCTCAACGACGCGCCGGTCGCGCAACCGACCACGGCGAGCGGCCAAGAGGACGCGCCGGCCATCACCGGTCAGGTCGCGGCGACGGATGCCGACGGCGATGCGCTGAGCTTCGCGCTGGCATCGGACGGCGCCCCGGCGCACGGAACGGTCACGGTCAATCCCGACGGATCGTTCAGCTACGTGCCCGCGCCGAATTTCAACGGCTCGGATTCCTTCGCCTACGAAATTTCGGACGGCAACGGCGGCGTGACGCGCGGCGTCGTCAACGTCATGGTCGCGCCGGTCAACGATTCGCCGACCGTGTCCGCGCAGACGATCCTGCAAGGCACCGAAGATATCGTGATGTCGGGCACGCTGCCCGGCACCGATATCGATGGCGATACCCTGACTTTCGCGCCGGTGGGCACACCGCCGGCGGGTTTGACGCTGAATTCCGACGGCACCTATCAGTATACGCCCACGGCCAACGCCAATGGTCCGGTCACGTTCTTCGACTACACCGTGACCGATCCGTCGGGTGCGTCGGTGCAAAGCCGCATCTACATCAATTTGGTGTCGGTCAACGACGCGCCGTGGTTCAACGACAAGGCGATCACCATCCAAGAAGGCGGCGGTTCGGCCGGCGTGCTGCAATACGGCGACGTCGACGGCGACACGGTCGTTGCGACGATCGCCGAAGGCGGCGCGCCTCAGAACGGCACGGTCATACTGGGGGCCCACGGCACCTACGTATACATGCCGAACCCGCATTTCTCGGGTACGGACAGCTTCCAGGTCGCGGTGACGGATTCGAACGGTGCCACGACGATCGGCACCGTCAGCTTCACCGTCACGCCGGTCAACGACGCGCCGGTGACGACGCCGGCGACGGTATCGGGTCAGGAGGACAACGCGATCTCCGGCCAGTTGTCTGCGACCGATCCGGACGGCGACGCCATCACCTATTATCTGCCGTTTGGTTTCGACCCGACCAACGGCCAGCTTACGTTCAATCCGGACGGTTCGTTCACCTTCGTGCCGAAAGCCGATTGGAACGGCCAAGTCGACGTCTATTATCACGCGCGCGACGCGTGGGGCGCCGAGACCTCCGGTTCGCTGAAGATCTTCGTCGCGCCCGTGAACGACGCGCCGATCGCGCTGACGGTCAGCGCTTCGGGCGCCGAAGACACGACGCTGGCCGGCCGATTGACCGCGAGCGACGTCGACGGCGACGCGCTGACCTTCTCGCTCGCCCCCGGCGGCGCGCCCGCGCACGGCACGCTGACGATCCAGCCGGACGGCAGCTACACTTACGTGCCGGCCGCGAACTTTAACGGCGCCGACTCGTTCACCTATCAGGTCAGCGACGGCAACGGCGGCACGGCGACCAAGACCGTGGCGCTTGATGTCGCGTCGGTGAACGACACGCCGGCGGCGCAAGGTCAGGATCTGAATGGGGCCGAAGACCACGCGATCGCCGGCCAGCTTGCCGCCACCGACGCGGATGGCGACGCGCTCAGCTACTCGCTCGCCGCGGACGGCGCCCCCAAGCATGGTGCGGTGACGCTCAATCTCGACGGCTCGTTCACCTACGTGCCGGCGGCTAACTACAACGGAACGGACTCGTTCACGTATCAAGTCAGCGACGGCAAGGGCGGCTTCGCCACGGCGACGGTCACGCTCAACGTCGCGGGCGTCAACGACGCGCCGGTTGCGGGCACGACCGCCTTGTCGACCAGCGAGGATACGGTCCTCGCCGGCCGTCTGGTCGCGACCGATGCGGAGGGCGACTCTCTGACCTTCGCGTTGGCTTCCGGCCAGGGGCCGTCGCACGGCACGCTGAACTTGCAGCCGGACGGCACGTATCTCTACACGCCGGCGGCCAACTACAACGGCACCGACACGTTCACCTACACGGTCAGCGACGGCAACGGCGGCTCGGTCACGCAGACCGTCACCATCGCCGTCGCGTCGGTCAACGACGCACCGGTCGCGCAGAGCGCGACGGTGTCCGGCACCGAAGATACGGCGATCACCGGCCAGGTGACGGCGACGGATATCGAAGGCGACAATCTGACCTTCTCGGTCCCAGCCTCGGGCCGGCCGGCGCATGGCACGGTCACGATGGCGGCCGATGGCAGCTACACCTATGTTCCGGCCGCCAACTACAACGGCACGGACTCGTTCACCTATCAGGTCAGCGACGGAAAGGGCGGCGTCACGACGGCGACCGTCTCGGTCAATGTCGCGGCGGTGAACGATGCGCCGACCGCGCCTGCGACGCCCATTGCCGGCATCGAGGATACGGTCATCACCGGTCGCGTGATCGCGACCGACGCGGACGGCAACGCGCTGAGCTACACGCTGGTGTCGGCGCCCACCCATGGCGCGCTGACCTTCGCGTCGGACGGCAGCTACACCTACGCGCCGTCGGCGAACTACAACGGCACCGATACGTTCGTGTATCAGGTCAGCGACGGGCAGGGTGGCGTCACCAACGTCGTCCAGACGATCCAGGTCGCCGCGGTCAACGACGCGCCCACGACCGTCGGCTTCGACGCCGTGTCGCTGAACGGCGCGCCGGTTGCCGGTACGCTGACAGGGCAGGATGTGGACGGCGACGCGCTCACCTTCGCGCTGTCCGCGAATGGCGGCCCGTCGCACGGCACCGTGACGATCGCGCCCAATGGCAGCTTCGTCTATACGCCGGCCAACGGCTACGACGGCGCCGACGCCTTCACCTATGTCGTGTCGGACGGCAAGGGCGGCACGGCCACGGCGACCGTTTCGCTGACGCTGGTCGGCGACAACGACGCGCCGAGCGCGACGGTCACGTCCTTCGCGCTGGACGAGGATACCGTCCTCAACGGCAATCTCGGGATCGTCGATCCCGAGGGTCACGCCTTCACCTATGCGCTGGCCGACGGCCCCGATCACGGCACGCTGCTGCTCGGCGCCGACGGCAACTTCGTCTACACGCCGGCCGAGAATTATCATGGCGGCGACAGCTTCCAGATCACGCTGACCGATGCGTTCGGCGCGTCGCAGACGCAGACGATCTCGATGGCCGTCGCCTCGGTGATCGACGTGCCGCGCCTCGACCCGATCCACATCACGATCAACGAAGATTCGGGCCCGATCACGTTCCCGGTCGACGTCGTCAATCCCGACGGGCTGGCGTTCGGCGTTTCGTCCGGCACGTGGAGTTCGCCGCTGGGCAGCTACGCCTGGTCGAACGACGGCCAGTCGCTGACGTTCACCCCGAACGTCGACGCCAACGGCACGGCGAATCTGTCGCTGATCCTGTGGGATGTGAACGGCGTGGGCACGCAGGTTCCCGTCGTCATCGACATCCTACCGGTCGACGACGGTCCGCGCGTCGATCAGTTGAACTTCGGCATGTCGGAGGACGCCTCGTTCTCCGGCCGCATCGACGCCCGCGATCCGGATGGCGGCGGCATCGCCGGCTTTGCGCTGGTCGAAGGGCCGGATGTCGGCGAGTTCACGCTGAACGCGGACGGCACGTTCACCTTCACGCCGCCGGCCGATTACTTCGGCAATGTCACATTCACCTATGTCGTCACGGATACGACGGGCGCTTCCTCGACACTGACGTCGACGATCGCCGTTGCGAATGTCGGCGATCCGCCGGTCACGTGGCCGCAGAGCTTCTCGGGTACCGAGGACACGCTGATTGTCGGCCGCCTTGAAGGCTACGACCCCGACGGCGGCGATATGGGCGTCGATTACTGGTGGATCGAGGCGCCGGGCGAGAACGCGTATCTCGCGCAGGGCTATCTCGACATCGCACTCGACGGCAACTTCGTGTTCCGTCCCGATCCCGATTGGTACGGCACGGCTACGGTGCATATGCGCCTGGCCGACAAGGAAGGCTTCGTTTCCGAACCGGTGCTGCTCACGTTCACCGTCACGCCGGTCAACGATCTGCCGACGGGCGCGAACTACACCCATATCGCGATCGCCGAAGACACCAGCTACAACGGCAATCTCGGCGTCAATCCCGAGACGGGCGGGGCGCTCGTCGGCGATCTCGAGACGGCGCGTCAGGACCTCGCCTTCACGGTCGCGCGCCAAGCGGCGCACGGCACGGTCACGATCGACGCGAACGGCGACTTCGTCTACACGCCTAACGCCAACTATTACGGTTGGGACACGTTCTCGTACACGGTCACCGACGCCGACGGCGGCACGGTCACGCTGGAAGCGCCCAGCATTTACGTGTCGTCGGTCATCGATCCGATGGTTTGGACCGAAGGGCTGACCACCGACGGCGGCCATACTTTGGAAGGCTATGTCGGCGGCAGCGCCGACGGCACGGCCTATACCCAGGATTCCTGGGCGTCGCACGGCACGCTGTCGTTCAATCCTGATGGCACGTTCGTCTACACGCCGAACGAGGGTTTCTCCGGCGTCGACCGCTTCCTGGTCACGGCATATTTCAACGCCCAATCGCAACAGCGCTGGGTCGAAATCACCGTCACGCCGAACGACGCGCCGGTGATCGAATCCTCGTCCCACGAGACGGCGCTGCTCTCGCAAGGGCCGATCTCGGGTCAAATCCAGGCGACCGACGCCGAGGGCGACGCGCTGACCTTCTCGCTGATCTCGGGGCCGGCCGATGGCCTGCTCACGCTAAACCCCGACGGCAGCTACAACTATCAACCCAGCGGCAGTGCCGTGGGGCCGCAGAGCTTCGTCTACCAGGTCGACGACGGTTTTGGCGGTGTCACGCAAGCCACGCACACGATCGACCTCTACGGCGAGGCCGAGCACACGGCCGCGTCGGGCGTGTTGTCGGGCAACTGGAACCTTCAAGACTACGTGCACGACAACGTCGTCGTCACGGCGGCCAACGAAGCGCCGGGCGACGCGCCCGATACGGTCGTGGGCTTCCAGGCGGCCGAGGATACGATCGACGTCACCGCGCTGTTCGGCGCCGATGTGCCGGCCGATTGGGCCGCGATGCTGACCGCGCAATACGATGCGGGTGCCGGCGGCACCTATATCGGCGTGACGAGCGAAACCACGGGGACGCCGGAATGGGGCGTGCTGCTGGTCGGCGTTCAAACCTCGATCGACGATCTACTCAGCCAGCACGCGATCACGGCGCAGCAAAGCTCGACGCCGTAATCGGCGGCGGCACGCGCCAAAGAAAAAGGGCGGCTTCGCAAGAAGCCGCCCTTCGTTTATCCGATATCGATCAGGCGGTTTTCTTGCCGCGCTGAACCGCGATATCGCCCAGATGGCGCAAATTGGCGAACGAGACGAGGTGCAGATAGACGAGGCCGAGCCCGCCGGATTTGCGCAGCTCCAGGAATTTGTCGTCGGGCAGCTCGTTCAATTTCCGCTCGTCGACGATGCCGAAGCCCTGGAAGCCGACCGTCTCGCCATTGGCGAGCTTGGCTTCGATCCGCCGCTCGATCAGCAGCCCCAAATCATCGAGCAATTTGACGATTTGCGCCGTGCGCACTTGGTCGCGATGGATGTCGGCGCCCAGCTGCAGCATGCGGTCGAGATAGGCCGATTTCTTGCCGCTCTCGAAAAAGCGCATGCCTTGTTCGGTGGAGACGAGCGGCGAGCCTTCGTCGATGCACAGAATAAGGCGCTGGCCGTCGTTGGACTGCGCGATCAGGAAGGGGTAGCGGCGCAGATAAGCGGGCATATAGGCGCCTTCGCGCCATTTGCCGTCGTCGCCGACATATAGGTTTTCGTCGGCGCGCAAACCGACCAGCACGGCCGCCATCGGCGACGGCTTTGTCACGAATACGATCGGGTACTCGCGCGCGGCGACGGGAAACTCGGCGCCCGTAATCGGCACGGCGCGCGTCTTGGCGGCGAATTTGAAGTCGCGGGTTTCGAGCACCGCGAATTGCTGATGGCGCTGCGGATCGATCGGCCGCACGCGGGCGTAAAGCGGCGGCATATCGCCCGCGGGCGCTGCGGCGCGCATCGTGGCGGGCGCGGCCGGGGCCGCGGGCGCCGCGGCGGGCGCGGGTTTGGCCGGTGCTGCTTTTGGCGCGGCGGCTTTGGCGGATGGCTTGGCAGGCGGGCGGGTCGGTTTTTCGGCCATTGTTTCCCCGGATTATCTTTCCGTCATCGCGCGATCGGTCGTCTTCAATATCGGCTTCAGAAGATACTGCAAGATCGTCCTTTCGCCAGTAACGATATCGACTTGCGCGGTCATGCCAGGCGAAATCGGCAACGGCCGGTCGGGCGTGCCCAGGGCCATCCGGTCGGCGCGCACGCGCACCAGGAACCAGGGCTCGCCCTTGTCGTCGGGGATCGAGTCCGCGCTGATCGCCGAAACCGCGCCTTTGATCCCGCCATAGATGGAGAAATCGTAGGCCGTGATTTTCACCAGCGCTTCCTGGCCGATATGGACGAAGGCGATATCCATCGGCCGCACACGCGCCTCGACCAGCAATTCGTCCTCGCCGGGTACGATCTCCATGATCACGGAGCCCGGTTCGAGCACGCCGCCGATGGTGCGGACGGCGATTTGCTTCACGGTACCCGCGACCGGCGAGCGCACGTCGCGGCGCGCCACGCGATCGGCCATCGACCGCAGGATCTCGGCGGTCGCCGAAAACTCGGCGCGCACGCGCGCGAGCTCGGTCGACGCTTCGCGCTGATAGGTGCGGCCGCGCTCGTCGAGCCTGGCTTCCACTTCGGCGATCGCGGCACGCAAGCCGGGAATCTGGAATCGCGTCGTGCGCAGCTGGCCTTCGATTTCGTTCGACTGGCGTTGCAAACGCAGCAGATCAAGCTGCGAGCGGTAACCGCGTTCGGCCACCTCGCGCACGATCTCCAACTCGCGATTCGACAGTTCAAGACTGCGCGACAGCCAGATCTCGCGGTCCACCAGCGTGCGCAGTTCCTGCTGGCGCTGGGCAAGGTTGCGGGATAGGCCCTCGCGCGCGGCGTCGAGCTCCTCTTTGCGCGCGGCGAACAGCGCGCGCTCGGTCTCGACGAAGGAAACGCCTTGGCGCAGCGCTTCCTCGGGAAAGGCGACGTTGGGGCGCATCGACGCTTCGGCTTCGAGGCGCGCGGCGGCGGCCATCAGTGCCAGGTATTTCTGGCGGTTCTGTTGCAGCTCCGACGCGAAGGCGACGTCGTCGATGCGCGCGAGCATCTGGCCGACGGCGACGCGGTCGCCTTCGCCGACGTAAAGCCGCTCGAGAATGCCGCCTTCGAGATTTTGGATGCGCTGGATTTGCAGCGACGGCACGACCTTGCCCTGGCCGGAGGCGTAGGTGTCGAGCTTGCCGACGGCGGCCCAAGCGCCGAGCGAGACGATCATCGCCGCGACGGCGATCAGGAACATGGCACCGCCGGCGGGCGGCGTAATCAACGCACCGGAAAGCCGGTCGGGCGGGGGGAGTGCGCGGGCGGGAAGGGACATCGGCGGCGCGCCCCTCAGCTTCCGACGCGTTCGACAGATCGCCCGCCGCCTTGCGGCGGCGTGCGGCGCTTGGCCAGCGCGTCGAGCACGCGCTCGCGCGGACCGTCAGCTATGATGCGGCCGCGATCGACGACGATCAGGCGCGAAACGAGGGTGAGCAGCGACGGGCGATGCGCGATCAACACCAGCGTGCGGCCGTCGAGAACTTCCTCCAGCCGGATCTTCATCGCCTGTTCGGAGCCTTGGTCCATCGCGGAGGTCGGCTCGTCCATCGCCAGCACGCGCGGCTTCAACAGCAGCGCGCGCGCTAGCGCGATCGCCTGTCGCTGTCCGCCGGACAGACGCTCGCCGCGCTCGCCCACCGCCCAGTCATAGCCTTCGGGATGCTGGCGCACGAATTCGTCCACGCCGGCAAGCTGCGCGGCTTCGAGGATTTGCGCGTCTTCAGCAAGGGGGGCCCCCAGCGAAATATTCTCGCGAACCGAGCCCGCGAACAGCACCACGTCCTGCGGCACGCAGCCGATATGTTTGCGCAGGTCGTCCGGCGCCAATTGGCGGATATCCGCGCCGCCGACCAAAATCTGGCCTTCCTTGGCGGTGTAGAGGCCGAGAATGAGTTTGAGGATCGAGCTTTTGCCCGAGCCAATGGGCCCCACGATGCCCACGCGTTCGCCCGGTCGGATCGTGAAGCTGACGTTGCGCAGCACTTCGTTGCCTTGCCCCGGATAGGCGAAGGAAACGTTGCGGAACTCGATCTCGCCCGTCAGGCCCGAGCGTTCCAGATAGCGTTTCTTGGAATCGCCCTCCTGCGGCAGCTTCATGATCTGATCGAGCGTTTGCAGCGACGCTTGGCTTTGCTTCAAGCGCGTGAGCAGTGCTGCGATCTGGCCGATCGGCGCCATCGCGCGGCCTGCGAGCATCGTGCAGGCGATCAACGCGCCGGTCGTCAGTTGCATCTCGACGAACAGATAGACGCCGTGGACGATCATGATCATCGTCGTCAGGTTCTGCGCGAGCGAGGAGAAGTTGATCGCCAGCGACGACCAGGTGCGCGACTTGACCGCCGCTTCGGCCGACGCGCCGACCGAGGCTTCCCAGCGCTGCTGCATCTTGTCGCCGGCGCCGACGGCCTTGATGGTTTCGAGGCCCGAGATGGTTTCGACCAGCACGCCGTGACGCAAGGCCGCCAGCGCCATCGCCTGTTTGACGACGCGGTCGAGCGGGATCTGGATCAGCACGCCGACCATCAGCACCAGCGGAATGGCGATCAGCGGCGTCAACACCAGCCAGCCGCCGATCCACCAGATCAGCGCCAGGAACATCACGACGAAGGGCAGATCGACCAGCGTGTTGACGGTCGCGGAGGAGAAAAATTCGCGCAGACTCTCGAATTCGCGCAGGTTATTGGCGAAGCCGCCGGCGGTCGGCGGGCGTGCCTCCAGCCGGATGCGGATGACCTGGTCGAAGATGCGGCTGGCCAGAAGGGAGTCGACGTTCTTGCCCGCATGATCGACGAAATAGCCGCGCAGCATGCGGATGGCGAAGTCGAACAGATAGACGAGCAGAATGCCGGACGAGAGCACGAACAGCGTTTCGATCGCGCCGTTGGGCACGACGCGGTCGTAGACGCTCATCGAATACATCGGCGCCACGGTCGCCATCACGTTGACGACAACGGAGGCGAGCAACACATGGATATAGGTGGGCCAGGCAAGGAACAGCGCCTGCCAAAACCAGCGCTTGCCGCGCGGCGGCGCGGTTTTTTGCTCGACGTCTTCTTCGTCCGGCCGGCGGCGCAGCTGCGCGAACACGCAAGCGCCCGCATAGATTTTGCCCAATTCCTCGAAGCCGAACCATTCGAAGCGATCTTCGTCGGGCCAGTAGATGCGCAGCGCTTCGGGCTTGGCATCGGCCGCGATCGCTGCTTCGCCGTTCTTCAGCAGCAGCACGGCGGGCAAGGGCTGGCGCGGAATCGCCTCCAGCATCATCGTGCGCGCTTCGGCTTCGATGCCGAGCTTGGCGCAAGCCTCGACGAAGGCAGCGGGCGTGTCGGCCGGGTGGACCGAAGCGGCGGCGGCTTCGGCCAGATCGAAATGTTTGGCGATCGCCGGGAAACAGGACGCGAGCGTACCCCGCCGGCGCTGCGGCGCCGGTTCGGCTTCGGACGGGGGCGGTGTCGCGTTCACGTCAGATGAACTCCTCCGCTTCCGGCCCCATCCGGAATTCTTCGAGCGGATGGGGTTCGGCGGATGTTTGGACGATATCCGGTTAACGTTAAAGGTTCCCTAAAATTTTCGGATATTGCAGATGCGTCGATAAAATATATATCCATATCAATGGGTTTTGGGGTTATATTGATGCTGACTTTACGCCCGAATCAATATGACAGATAGTCCCGCCGCCGACGTTCTCGTTCAGAGCATGACCCGCGCCCTCCTCGACGACCGCGAGGCGGCGATCGAGGGCATTTTCAAATCGGCCGATCTGGTGCTGCCTTACGCGTGCTGGACGCCCGATGTCGCGACCTTGCCGCACGCCACTTTGCGCGCCTTCGCGGAAAGCATGCCGCTCTTCGCGCGCGGCGGACTCGCGGCGGTCCTCGATGCGCTGCAAGCCCCCAGCCATGCCGAAATCGCGGCGAATTCGCTGGTCGTGCGCCTGCTCGACGACGGCGACATGGAATACGTCCATTACGGCGAAGCGCTGGCCCAATCCGGCGGCTATTCCTGGGCCGGGCAGCGCCTATCGGCGATGGCGAGCCGTACCCATTTCGCACGCTATTACCAAGCGGGCTATCTGGCCGCGGGCAAGCGGCGCAAGACGCTCTACACCGAAAACGCGGGCGGGGCCGGTTTTGCGGTGCGCACATGGTGCCGCTTCGTGGTGCCGGTCGGAGCACCCCGCGGCCCCATCGAAGGCTACGCGGTCGGCAATGTCGGTTTGCCCGGACCGCCGATGTGGCGCGCCGTGCTGCCGCGCGGGGCGAGTTCCGAGATCGCCGCGCGTTGCAACGACCGCCATCGCCGTTTCGCGCTGGAAACCGCCGCCGCGTTGACGCGCGCGGCCGATCGCTCGGCCGTGCAAATGCTCGACGGCGGGCCGATCCCGTTCGGATTGCTGGCGGTCGATGCGTCGCGCTTGCGCTACGCCAACGCAGGATTCCTCGACGCGTTCGGGCTCGACGCGCAAGGCCTCGCCGCTTTCGAGCCCGCATCGATGTTCGCCGACGCGGACGCTTGGAAGAAGATCTCCGACGGCATCGTCGCGGGCGGTACGCCCGACCAGATCGAAACCGACATGATGCTCGCGCGCGGGCGCAAGGCGCATATGCGCCTGACCTTCGCGCGCGGCAGTTATAACGGCGGCGCTGGGATCGCGATCTGGCTGATCGATTTGACCCAACGCCGCGCGCTGGAACTCGAACTTGTGGCGGCGCGCGAAGCGGCGGAGGATGCCGCGCGCGCCAAGGCCGGGTTCCTTGCGGCAATGAGCCACGATCTGCGCACGCCGCTCAACGCCGTCATCGGCTTCGGCGAGTTGATCGAACATCTCGCTTCCGATCCCGAATTGGGACGGACGCAGATCGCCAAGATCGCCGATTACGCGGCCAGCGTGATCCATTCGGGCGAGTTGCTGCGCACGCTGGTCGAAAACGTGCTGGAGGCCGCACGTCTCGAAAGCGGCAAGCTGGAATTGGCGCGCGAAAGACTCAACGCTGCCGACGCCATTCGACCGACATTGGAAAGTCTGGAATTGGCGGCGGCGCAAAAGAAGGTCGTGTTTGCCGCGGATCTCGCCCCCGACTTGGAGATCGCGGCGGATGCGCGCGCGCTGGCGCAGATTGCGCTCAACCTGATCGGTAACGCGATCAAATACACCGACGCCGGCGGCAACGTGCGCGTGCGTCTGGCGCGCGGCGAACGCGGCGGCGCGACGCTGGAAATCGCGGATACCGGCCGCGGGATCGGCGCCGCCGATCTCGCGCGCGTGGTCAAGCCGTTCGAGCGGGGCGAGCGCGAAGCGGGTACGCCGCGCGACGGCGTGGGGTTGGGTTTGGCCATCGCCAAAGGCTTGGTCGAGGCGCAAAACGGCACGCTCGACATCGCGTCGACGCCCGGCAAGGGCACGACGATCGTCGTGCGCTTGCCGTAACTCAGGCGAATTCGCGCGTCGCGAAGCTTTTGTATTTCTCGGGAGCGAAGAAATTCGTGCCCGCCACATAGCCGCGACCGGGCGACATATCGGGCTGGCGGCCGGGTTCGGCCGCACCCTCGAACGTCAATTCGAGTTGCACGCCCGACGGATCGTAGACGAAAAGCTGCCACAACGTCGTGCCGGGCACGAGGAATTCGCGATAGGGCAGGCCGACGCTTTCGAATTTCGCACGATAATCGTGATAGCCGAACGCGGCGACCGAAACATGGTCGATCGCGGCCGTGCCGTTGGGCGCGATGCCGGACGGCCCCAAGGCGGGCCCGCCCGCATAAATATGGAAAATCGCGTCGCCGCCGGGGGCGGGCAAGGCGAGCCAAGCGCCGGGAAAGCCGAAATCGGGGCGCTTCACTTGGCGCAGGCCCAGCACGTCGCAATAGAAACGCACCGTGGCGCCGAGATCGGCGGTTTTGATGGCGATATGGAACAGACCGGTCAGCTTCATGGCGTCAGTCTAGCGTACCGGCGCGGCCGCGGAAATCTCGATCCGCTCTTTGCCTTTGCCGGGGTTGCGGCGTTTCAGCGCGATCGCGCCGATTTCACCGCTGCGCTTCAAATGCGTGCCGCCGCACGGCACGCGCGCGAACCCCTCGATCTCCCAATAGCGGCGCTCCGCCGTTTCCTGGCCGGGCGCAAAGGCCGACACGATCGGCCGGTCGGCGGCGACGATCGCGTTGGCGGCTTCCGCGATGCCGGGCAAGGCGGGGGCGACGCTCTCGGGCCAAACGAAATCGATCCGCGCCTTGTCGGGCGCGATATGCGCGCCGATCCGTTCCGCGCCGGGAAAGTGCCGAACGGCGAGTTCGAGCACGATCTCCGCCGCGAAGTGAAGACGCATCAGCGCGTAGCGCCGCGCCCAATCGATCTGAACACTCACGGCCTGGCGCGGCGTTAAGCCGTGACCGGGATCGAGCGCGTAGACGATCCGTCCGTCGTCGTGCAGCGTCGCGCGCCGCACCGGCAGATCGGCGATGGTGCCGTGATCGCTTTCCTGCCCGCCGCATTCGGCGAAAAAAACCGTGCGGTCGAGTTCGACCCAATCCACGCCGGTACCGATCACCGTCGCGTCGCATTGCGTCGCGTATGGATCGGTCCAGAAAAGTTTCGAAGTCATGCAAGTTCGGCGCGCCAGAATTCGAGCAACGCCGCCTTGGCGCGCGCGGGCGAATAGGCGGCGACGGTGGCGGCCCCGGCATCGAGCATCGCTTGATGCGCGGCCGGATCGTTGTCGACCCTATCGATCGCGGCGGCGAGCGCATCGACGCAAGCGCGCCAATCCTCCTCCGGCGCCCAGAAGCCGTTCGCCGCGGTCATATATTCGCGCCCGCCATCGCCCATGAAACCGGCGGGGATCGTTTTGCACGCCATCGCTTCGAGCGGCGGCAGGCCGAAGGATTCGCGATGCGACAGCGACAGGAACCATTGCGCGCGCGCCATTTCGGCGGCGGCTTGCGCGGCCGTTGCGCCGTCGACCGACAGCCAGGGAATGTCGGCATGACGCTTGTGGCGGCGCTTGAACGTGTGATGGATCAGCGCCGCCAGATCGGCGCGCTTGCGCGGCATCAGCAATATCGCGCGCGTCTTGGCGGCGGGCGCGTATTCGGCCGGATCGATCGCATAAGGCACGATCGGTATGTCGAGGGCGTAGACATCGCGGAAAAACGCGCGCACCGCCACGCTCGACCCCAGCACGCGATCGACACCGAATTCCGCGATCCCGGCCATCGGATCGGCGCCGAAGGGCAGGTAGTACTGGTTCTGGCAGAACAGAATGCGCCGGATCGGCGCTTGCGCAAGCGGCGCCAGCAGATGCGGCAAGCCTTCGGGAATGACGACCCGGTCGCCGGCCTGGGGCGCATAGGCCAGATCGAGTTTGGCGCGCGAGGCATAGAAATCTTGGACCGGCGGGGCAGCCATTGCGATCGCCGCGTCGAACCCGGCCGCCGCCAGCCATTCGACATGGCGATGGATGGTCGCAACACCGCCGAACGGCTTGTCGAAAGGGTGCAGCAGGTAGCGGATACGGGCCATGTCAGCCGGGCCGGGAATCGGTCGTCGAGTTCATGACCGAGCGTAACCCGGCACCCGGACCGGACCAAATCCCCTGGTGCGCAGCGCGAATCAGGGCAAATTCGCGCCCTTTTCGGCACTCCGCGATGCCCCTGGCATATCCATTGCTTGCTCCACCATAGGGCGTGTCGGACGCCCGAAACCAAGAATGAGGAGGGCCTATGCCCCTGGATCGTTTTTCCCGCCGTTCGTTCCTGCAAGGTACCGCCGCCGGTGCCGCCGCCCTGTCGCTCGGCGACATCAAGCTGGCAGCCGCCCAGGCGAAGGTGACCATCGGCATCATCTATGTCGGCCCGAAGGACGATTTCGGCTGGAACCAGGCGCACGCGGTCAACGTCGCCGCTTTGCGCAGCCTGCCGAACGTGTCGATCGTCGAGGAGGAGAACGTGCCCGAGACGGCGGCGGTTCTCAAATCGATGGAGTCGATGATCAATCTCGAGGGCGCCAATCTGATCCTCGCGACCTCGTTCGGTTATTTCAATCCGTTCATGGTCGACGCGGCCAAGAAGTACCCGAAGGTCACGTTCCGGCACGCCGCCCCGTTGTGGGAAAAGGGCAAGCACCCGGACAATGCCGGAAGCTATTTCGGCTATCTCGATCAGGCGCATTACATCAACGGCGTGGCCGCCGGCCTCGCGACCAAGACGAACAAGATCGGCTTCGTCGCCGCCAAGCCGATCTCGTCGGTCTTGCGCAACATCAACTCGGTGCTGTGGGGCGCACGCTCGGTCAATCCGAACGTGACCGTGCAACTGATCTTCACCGGCGACTGGGCGCTGCCCGTGCGCGAAGCGGAAGCCGCCAATGCGCTGGCGGGTGCCGGTTGCGACATCCTCACCTGCCACGTGGATAGCCCGAAGGTCGTGATCGAAACCGCCGAGCGGCGCGGGATCATGAGCCTGGGTCATAACGCCAGCCAGGCCGCGCTGGCGCCCAAGGGCTTCATCACGGGTGCCGAGTATAAGTGGGAGACGATCTACAAAACCTTCGCCGACGCCATCGCCAAGGGCCAGCCCGTGCCCAACCAGTTGTTCGGCGGATACGAGAAGGACATGGTGCGCAACACCGCCTACGGTGCGGGCGCGCCCGAAGCCGCGCGCAAGGCAGCCGACGCGGCGATCGCCGACCTCAAGGCCGGCAAGCGCATCCTGAAAGGTCCGGTCAAAGACAATAAAGGCGCGGTGGCGCTGCCCAGCGCCGACGGTTACGACAATCTCGATCGCGTGCTCGACGGCATGAACTTCCTCGCCGAAGGCGTGGTCGGGTCGATCACCTGAGGAACCGGGGCGGGCGCGCGTTGCGTCCGCCCCTTTCTTTGCCGGCCGAAGGATGACCGACATCACGTCTCCCCAATCCGCTTCCACGCATGGCATCTTCGATTCCGATTGGATGATCCGCGTGCGGCGCGGATCGGAAGCCTTGGCGATTCCGCTCGCCGCGTTGCTGGTCTCTGCACTTCTGTTCTCGATCTTCCTGCTGGCGCTCGGCAAGTCGCCCGCCCAGTTCTTTCAGCTCGTCTGGCTCGGTGGTTTTGGCACGGGCTTCTCCTGGTCGAATACGCTGCTGCGCGCGGCCCCGGTGATGCTGACGGCCTTGGCCGTGGCGATCCCCGCACGCCTCGGCCTCACCATGATCGGCGGGGAGGGCGCGCTCGTGCTCGGCGGCTTCACCGCCGCCGCGATCGCCATTCCGCTGATCGGCAGCGGCGCGCCGCTCTTCATGCATATCCTGATGTTCGCGGGCGCGCTGGCGGTCGGGGCGGCTTGGGTCGGGCTTGCGGGCGCGTTGCGCCAGTTCCGCGGTGTCAACGAGACGATCTCGACGCTGCTGCTCTCCTATATCGCCATCGCGATCATGAATTTTTTCGTCGAGGGCGCGTTGCGTGACCCCGCCGATCCCAACAAGCCGTCGACCAAGGCGCTGGAAAGCGCGGAGATGATCGGCAAACTGCCGGGCATCGACGTGCATTGGGGCCTGGCCTTCGCCGTCGTTGCCTGCGTCGCCGTCTATATCCTGATGTTCCGCACGACCTTCGGCTTCGCCTGCAAGATCGCCGGCGGCAATGCGCGCGCGGCGCTTGCGCAAGGCTTGCCGGTCGGGCGCCTTGTCATTGTCGCGACGCTGATCGCGGGCGCCTGTGCGGGCATGGCGGGCTATTTCGAGGTCGCCGCCGTGCACGGCAAGGCGAACGCCTCGCTCGCCACCGGCTATGGTTTCACCGGCATTCTCGTCGCGTTTCTCGCACGCCAGCATCCGTTGGCGATCATGCCCGTGGCGATCCTGTTCGGCGGCATCGCGGCGGCGGGCGGCATCATCCAGCGCCGCATGGGCCTGCCCGACGCGACCGTGCTGCTGCTGCAAGGCATGACTTTCGTCGTCCTGTTGGCGAGCGAGACGTTCTATGGGCGTCTCGCGATTTTCAATCCCAAAGCGCGGACGGAGCGAACCTGATGGATGCGGGCCTCGCCCTATCGACCGTGATCGCCGCGATGCTGGGCGGCGCGATCCGCGTCACCACGCCATTCCTGTTCGTGGCGCTCGGCGAAATGCTGACCGAGCGGTCGGGCCGCATCAATCTCGGCCTCGAAGGCACGCTGGTGCTGGGCGCGATGACCGCTTATGCGTTCTCCTACGGCACGGGTTCGCCCTGGATCGGCGTGCTAGCGGCGGGGTGCTTCGGCTTCCTGATGGGCACGCTGCACGCGACGATCTGCCGCCTTCCGGGCGTCAACGATATCGCCGTCGGTATCGCGTTGATGCTGTTCGGCACCGGCGTGGCGTTCTTCTTCGGCAAGCCTTACATCCAGCCGACAGCACCGCGCTTGCCGTCGATCTCGCTGGGGGCTTGGACCGGGGATCCGCGTTTCGAACAGGCCTTGCAGATCAATCCGCTGTTCCTGATCGGTATCGCGCTGGCGATCTTCCTTGCCTGGGCGCTGAAGAATACGCGTATGGGCCTCGTGCTGCGCGTGACCGGCGATAGCGAAGCGGCGGCACGCGCCCTCGGCCATCCGGTGATGCTGATCCGCTTGCTCGCCACCGCCGTGGGCGGCTTCTTCGCCGGCGTGGGCGGCGCGTTCCTGTCGCTCTACTATCCGGGCAGCTGGAACGAAGGCTTGTCCTCGGGCCAAGGCTTGATGGCCGTAGCACTCGTTATCTTCGCGCGCTGGGACCCGATCCGCTGCCTTTATGCGGCGTTGCTGTTCGGTGCGGCGGGCGCGTTGGGGCCGGCACTCCAATCCATCGGCGTGACGCAAGGCTATTATTTCTTCAACGCCGCCCCTTACATTCTGACGCTGTTCCTGATGATCGGCTCGGCGGGTTCCAAGAAAGCCTTGCGCGACGCGCCGGGCGAATTGTCGTTGACGCGGTGATCGCCATGACCGGGGAACGCCGCGCCATCGGTCTCGAAGCCGTCAAGATGCGCAAAGTCTTCGGCGGGCTCGTGGCCCTCGACGACGTGTCGCTGAAAGTGCCGGCTGGCACGTTCCACGCGCTGCTGGGCGAGAACGGGGCGGGCAAGTCCACGCTCGTCAAATGCATCATGGGTTTCTACAAACCCGATGGCGGCCAGGTTCTGGTCGATGGGCGCCAGAGCGCCATCGCCAATCCGCGCGAAGCGGCCGAGGCCGGGATCGGCATGGTCTATCAGCATTTCACGCTGGTGCCGTCGCTGACCGGGGCCGAGAACCTCGTCGTGTCGCGCCCGCGTGGACGCCAGATCATCGATTGGAAGGCCGAGCATGCGGCGCTGGAGGAATTCCTTGCCCGCATGCCGTTCCGCGCACCGCTCGACAAGCCCGTCCACATGCTGTCGGCAGGCGAGAAGCAGAAGCTCGAAATCCTCAAGCAGCTGTTCCTCGATCAGCGTTTCATCATCCTCGACGAGCCGACGTCGGTTCTCACACCCGACGAGGCCGACGAAGTGCTGGGCCTGTTGCGCGGCATGACCAAGCGCGGCGATGTCACCGTGCTGATGATCACGCATAAATTCCGCGAAGTGCAGGCCTTCGCCGACGATCTGACCGTGCTGCGCAAGGGCGGTTATGCGGGCGCAGGCAAAGTGGCCGAAACGCCGGTCGACGCGATGGCGAAGATGATGATCGGCGACACGCAGATCCGCGAGCGCGCGGCGCGCGTCGCGCAGAAAGACGCGCCGGTGACGCTCGATATCGCCGGCGTGTGCGCCGATGCCGATGACGGCCGCGTGGCGATCGACGGGATCAATCTCAAAATCCATGCGGGCGAGATCGTCGGCATCGCGGGCGTGTCGGGCAACGGACAGAGCGCGCTGGTCGAAGTCCTGTCCGGTCAGCGCCCGATGCGCGAAGGCCAGCTGACGATCAAAGGATCGGATTTCATTCCCAGCCGTCAGTCGATGGCGAAATACAAAGTCTTCGGCCTGCCCGAGGAGCCGTTGAAGAACGCCGCCGTACCCAACATGACGGTAGCGGAGAACATTGCCTTCCGCACCTTCGATCAACCGCCGATCGCCACGCTGGGGTGGTGGCTGTCGGCGGGGCCGATGCGCAAGCGCGCGCAGGAATTAATCGCGCGTTATCGCGTGAAGACGCCGTCGGCCGATGCGCCAATCGCGGCGCTGTCGGGCGGCAACGTGCAGCGCGCCGTTCTCGCGCGCGAGCTTTCGGGCGAGGTCGACGTGCTGATCGTCGCCAACCCGTGTTTCGGGTTGGATTTCGCCTCGGTCGAGGAAATCCGTGCCCAGATCATGGATCAGCGCAATCGCGGCGCGGCGGTGCTGCTCGTGTCCGAGGATCTCGACGAAATCCTGTCGCTGTCCGATCGCGTCGCCGTGATGTCGGAAGGCAAGATCGCCTATGTCGAGGAGATCGCCAAAACCGACCGTGCGACGATCGGCCATCATATGGCCGGGCATGGTCACTGAAATGGACGACATCGCGGTTCCCGCTTTGCCCGACGCTTTTCCCTTCGTGCCGGGCAAGACGGCGCTGGTCGTCATCGACATGCAGCGCGACTTCATCGAGCCGGGGGGCTTCGGCGCCGCGCTCGGCAACGATGTTTCGCGGCTTCAGCCCGCGATCGAACCGGTCGCGAAGCTGCTGGCCCTGTTCCGGGCGAAAGGCTGGCCGATCGTCCATACGCGCGAATCCCATCTGCCCGATCTTTCCGACTGTCCGCCGGCGAAGCGCAAGGGCAAGCCGGGTTTGCGCATCGGCGATCAAGGGGCGATGGGGCGCATTTTGGTGCGCGGCGAGCCGGGCAACGCGATCATTCCGGCTTGCGCGCCGCTGCCTGGCGAGATCGAGATCGACAAGCCGGGGAAGGGGGCGTTCTACGCGACCGCCCTCGGCACCATTCTTGATCGCAAAGGGATCACGCATCTCGTCTTTACGGGCGTAACAACCGAAGTTTGCGTGCAAACCTCGATGCGCGAGGCGAACGACCGGGGCTATGTTTGCCTTGTCGTCGAGGAAGCGACCGAGAGCTATTTCCCCGATTACAAAGCCGCTGCGCTATCGATGATTCGAGCGCAGGGCGGTATCGTCGGACGTACGGCGAAGCTCGCCGATCTGGAAAAGGCGTTGGCCTAGACGCCTTCGGTCCGACCGGCGCATATTGGTGCCGGTGCGTTTCGTCTGGATCGAGAATTCCATGAACCCCGCGCGTCGCGAATTGGGCTTCGAGGATATGAATCCGGGCGTTCCGCTCGATCCGGATATCGAGGTAATTTACGACTACTGGTGCGCGCTCGCGCCCGACCGGAGTTTGCCCGGCCGTCAGCATATCGACCCCGCAAAGATTCCAGTGCATTTGCTGCCGTCGCTTTGGCTGCTCGACGTTCAGCGCGAGCCGTTCCGGTTGCGCTATCGCCTGGTCGGAACGGCGATCGTCGAGGCGATGCGCGCCGATCCGACCGGCAAATTTCTCGACGAGGCGCATCCGCATGTCAAATCGCGCGCCGAATTCTTCGAGCGTTACGAGCGCGTCGCGCGCACCGGTATTCCCAGCCGGCGGCGCGGAATCGCCCAGCTTTGGATTCACGCCGATTACCGCGAGATCGAAAATTTGATTCTGCCGCTCGCGAGCGACGGCACGAATGTCGATATCCTGATGGTGTCGACCAAGCTGTTCCGCTACGCGCCCGCGCGCCAAACGTAACCGGCGGATCAGTGTCCGCCGCCGCCGGCCGCACGTTTGGGGCGTTGCATCAACGGCGTCAGGATCACCAGCAGCATGAACAGGAAGGTGAGAGCGACGAACACGTCGCCCAGCGCCATCACGAAGGCCTGCTGGTGCACCAGTCCCGCCATTTTCTTGATGGCGCCCCGCTCGGCGTCGCTGCCCAGGCGCGACAAAGCACCGGTCATCAGGGCCAGCGTTTCCAGCGCCGATTGGCTCGACCACGTCACCTGTTCATGCAGGCGCTGGAGATGCAGATCCGTGCGGTCGTTGAGCAGCGTGTTGATCAGCGCGAGGCCGACGGCACCGCCAAGATTGCGGGTAAGGTTGTAGAGACCCGATGCGCCTTTCAGGCGGTCGAGCGGCAGCGTGCCGAGCGCCAGATTGTTGATCGGCACCATGCAAGTCATCAAGCCGACGCCGCGCAGCATTTGCGGCACCAGCAGCTCCCAAAAATCCCAATCGATCGTGATGGCCGAGGCTTGCCACGTGCCGGCCGAAAACATGACGAAACCCGCCGCGATCAGCACGCGCGGATCGGCTTTCGCGGTCAGGCGGCCGATGATCGGGGCGGTGAGGAACATGCAAAGTCCCGTCACGAACATCGCTTCGCCGATCTGCAGGGGCGAGAAGCCGCGCACGCGCGCGAGATAGACGGGATAGAGATAGGTAAGGCCGTAAAGCCCGATGCCCATGACGAATGAACAGATCGACGCGGCCGTGAAGGTGCGATTGGCGAAAGCGGTGAGATCGACGATGGGCCTCGGCACGGTCAGGTTTCGCCAGAAGAACACCATGCCTCCCAGCGTGGCGGCGATCGCGGCCGTCACGATCAGGTCGCTGCCGAACCAATCTTTGGCCGGGCCTTCCTCGAGCACGTATTCGAGCGAACCCAGGAAGACGGCCATCGCCGCCAAGCCCAGCCAGTCGAAGCCCTGGAGCAGTGAAAGATCGGGGCGGTCGAAATCGACCAGTACCCAGACCGAGAGGGTGACGACGATGCCCGGCACGATGTTCACCAGGAACAGCCAGTGCCAGGAGAACAATTCGGTGAGATAGCCGCCGACCGTCGGTCCGATCGTCGGGGCGAGGGTGGCGACCAGCCCGACCACCGGCGCGATCACCGATTGCTTGCTGCGCGGGAAGATCGTGTAGGCGGTGGCAAACACGGTCGGGATCATGCCGCCGCCGATGAAGCCTTGCAGCGCGCGCCAGACGATCATCTCCTCGATCGACGTGGCTTGCGCACACATGAAGCTCATCAGCGTGAAGCCGCCCGCCGACAGCGTGAAGACGAAGCGGGTGGAAAAGGCGCGGCTCAGGAAGCCCGACAGCGGAATCATGATCACTTCCGCGATCAGATAGCTCGTCTGGACCCAGGAGACTTCCTCGGCGCTGGCCGAGAGCCCCGCCTGGATTTCGGCCAGCGATGCGGAGACGATCTGAATGTCCAGGATCGCCATGAACATCCCGAACACCATCGCGATGAACGCGGCGAGGCGTTTGGGATCGATATGATCCTGATCTGCGCTTTGGGCGGCCATGGCCGGACTCACTTCGTTTCGTCGGCTCCGGCGGCGCTTATCTCTTTCGTGCGCACGTCGACAACCACCGACATGCCCGGCCGCAAGCGGCCTTCGCGCGCCACGTCCTCGGGCAAAGCGATACGCACCGGCAGGCGCTGCACGATCTTGGTGAAGTTGCCGGTCGCGTTCTCGGGCGGCAGCAGCGAGAACTCGGCACCCGTGGCGGGCGCCACGCTCGCGAGGTGGCCGTGAATGGTGCGGCCGGGATAGGCGTCGACATGGAGTTCGACGTCCTGACCGGGGCGCAGATTCACGATCTGCGTCTCCTTGAAATTGGCTTGGACGTAGACACCGTCGAGCGGGACGAGCGCCATCAGCCGCGTGCCCGGCTGAACGTATTGGCCGGGCTGGGCGGCGCGATTGCCGACCGTGCCGTCGAAGGGTGCGCGGATCACGGTGAAGTCGAGATCGCGTTCGGCGCGTTGCAAGGCGGTATCGAGTTCGCGGCGCTGGCTTTCGGCCTCGGCTTGCTGGGCGCGCAAAACGTCCATCGCGGCGTTGGCGGCCTCCACGCCCGCCCGCGCACCCGCCACGCTCGCGACCCCGCGATCGCGATCGGCGCGCGCCTGATCGAACGTCGCGATCGACGCGTTGCCGGTGCGCGCGAGGGAGTCGGCACGGTTGAAGGCGAGATTGGCGCGCGCGAGTTCCGCTTGCGCGGAAGCGAGTTGGGCGACGGCCTGTTCGATCGATGCGCGTTGCGCGGCCGTTTGGCGGGCGAGGCGGGCAATGGTGGCGTCCTGCGTCGCCACGCGCCCGCGCGCGGCCTCGACCGCGAGCTTGTAGTCGCCGTCATCCAGGCGCAGCAGCACGTCGCCGGCTTTGACCTTGGTGTTGTCGGCGACGTCGACGGAAGCGACGAGGCCCGACACCTTCGCCGCCACGATCGACTGATCCGCCTTCACATAGGCGTCGTCGGTCGAGACGATGAAGCGCCCATCGACATACCAGCCGTATCCCTTCCAGCCGCCGAAACCGAGGACGACGGCCAGCACGGTCAACAGCACCAGGCGTTTGCGATTGGGGCCGGCGGCTTTGGGAGAAAGCTCGCCATCGGGCCGTAACTTGGCCGCTTCGTTATCCATCTTCATGTGAACCGGAGGGGTGAGAAAAAGGGTGCGCCTTGACAGGGGCGAGGACGTCATTCAAATTGAACCGAACGGTTCGGTCAACAATTTTCCACGGCATAGGTCCGTTGATGTCCACGCAGGTCGCCCAAATCGCCGAGGTCGCGGATACCGCCAAGCGGCGCCAAATCATTGAAGGTGCGCGACAAATCTTCATGCGCGACGGCTTCGACGGCGCCAGCATGAACGATATTACGCGTGCGGCCGGCGTATCGAAGGGCACGGTCTACGCCTATTTCCCGTCGAAGGAGGCGCTGTTCGAGGCGCTGATTCGCGAGGACCGGCGCATCCAAGCCGAGCGGATTTGCCGCTTTTCGGCCGACGACGAGAACGTCGAAAAGGTGCTGCGCGAGATCGCACTCAACATCGTCGCCGCGGTGACGCAACCCGGCCACATCGCGCATCTGCGCACCGTCATCGCGGCGGCGGCGAAGTTCCCCAGCATCGGTCACGCGTTCTACGAGGCCGGGCCGATGTACGGCGCGGGGCGTCTTGCGGCCTATCTCGATCGCCAAGTCTCGGCGGGACGCTTACGCATCGACGATACGCAACGCGCGGCTTTTCAGTACATCGATATGTGTCTCGCGCGGCCGTTGAAGCAGATGCTGTTCTGCGTGATCGAAACGCCCGATCCCGCGGAGATGGAGAAGGCGATCGATTCCGCGATCGCCATGTTCATGGCCGCTTACGGGCCGGACAGCTGATCGACGGCTCTCGTCAAGTCATGTGGGCGCGCGTCACAGATCCGGCTTATTCACGCCCCGCAATTCGGATCAGTTTTCGAAATTCCTGGTGACGTGCCGATCATCGGCAGCGCCTGTGGCGAAGCGCGCGCATGGTTAATGCCATGGCGTGGTTAATGCGCATTGAGGTTAACGGCAGGGCAACCAAAGTTCGGCGCGCGCGTCGGTCAATTTGGATTCGCGACGCGCGCCGTTGTGCACTACATATCAATTCGTGCTGCACGTAGAAGTTACATATCGAAACATCGCGCGCGCGGGCGGTGCGATAAGTTTCTTCCGCTTCCAGATTTTATCGTCAAATTCGTATTAACCTTAAAATTGAAATAGTAGGAAAAAAATTCATACTAAACGTATTTTGCCGAGTTGATCTTTCCCACGCCGATGCCCGAAGTCGAAATCTCTCAAACGAATCAAGGCGACGTAACTGGCAAGCGCTTTGCAGTTCGTTTCGACATAGGGATTTTGTTTTTTCGACGGCGTTTTTTCTTCTGGAGTGATTTTCGATGTCGCTTTCCGCGGCACTCTATTCGTCGCTGAGCTCGCTGCTCACCTTGCAGCAGCAGTCGCGCATCGCTTCGGCGAATGTCGCGAACGCGCAGACGGCCGGATATACGCAGAAGCGGGTGAACCTGACCACGCCGGTCGTGCAGGGTTTGCCGAGCGGTGTCGCGATCGCCTCTATCACCCGCACGACCAACACGACGTTGCAGAACGAATTGCTGAACCGCACGGCGGAATCGGCCGGAGCGGCGGTGCGCCAGCAGTATATGGAGCGCATCGGCTCGTTCCTGAACGTCGAGAGCGGCACGCCGCGTTTGACCTCGACCTATCAGGCGTTCCAACAGGCGTGGAAGGATTACGAGGCGAACCCCGAGAATGCGACGCTGGCGCGCGCGGTGGTCACGCAAGGCACGCTGCTGGCGGCGGAGATCAACAGCCTCGCCGGGCAGCCGCAGCAGATCGACGCGATGGTCCAGACGGACATCGCGCAGAACGTGACGCAGCTCAATCAGCTGGTCCAGCAGGCCTACAAGCTGAACGCCCAGATCGTGAACCAGTCGTCGTCCGGGCAACCGATCGGCGATCTGCAAGACCAGATGGATCAGGTCGTCGCGCAGATGTCCAAGATCACCAAGGTGCAGATCTTGGGCACGGGCACGAACTCGCTGCAGATCGTGACCGCCGGCGGACAAACACTGGTCTCCGGCGCCGTGCCGCCGACTTTCAGCTACGATCCGAATTCCAACTCGATCCAGACCACGGTCAACGGCGCCACGCAAAGCGTGCCGGCGTCGTCCTTCCCGGGCGGTCAACTCGAATCGCTGATGCGCCTGCGCGCCGGGTTCGAGGCGCAAGCCTCGACATCGAGCTATTCGCAAAGCGTGATGGCATCGAGCGAGCCGGGCGACGGAGCAATCCGCAAATTCCAGAACCAGCTCGACGCGATCGCCAATCAAGTCGCCTACGCGGTCAATACCGCCTACAACAAAAGCGCTTCTTACGGGAACGAGCTGGCGGCGAATTTCTTCACTTATTCCAGCCTGCCGTATCCCGCGTCGAACACGACGGCGACGACCGTCGCGACCGGCGGGGCGACCGGCTCGACCGCCGCCGGCGGTTTGACCGATACGGGTGCCGCATTCGGCAATTACTCGCCCACGCCGACGTCCTATTATCGCGTAACGATCACTGACGGGCTCGGCAAAGGATCGTCCGCAATCATCACCGGCAGCACGGGCACGTCGATCACCGCGCCCGGCTTGGCCGCGACCGATAGCACGAGCAAGTATGTCATCCAGGAAGTGACCGGTCCGCTGATGTCGAACGCCACGACGGCGGCGACGACGACCAGCCTGACCGATACGACGAACTCCTGGACGGCCAACCAATTCGCACCGACCGCGGCGGGTGTGGGCTATCAGGTGCGCATCGTCTCGGGGCCCGGGGCGGGGCAGATCGCCGCGATCACCGGCAACACGGGCGACACGTTGAACCTGAACCCGCCTTTCACGTCGGCGCCGGGGGCGGGCAGCATCTATGTGATCGAGCCCGCTTACGGCAACAATCCGTCGGCCGCGTCGATGTTGCAGGTCAATCCCGCTCTGGCCAATGGCGGCACGACCGCCAAGGCTGGAGCGGCGGGCGACATGTCGGACGCGCTGAACAACGCGACCGCGACCACCTTCGACAGCATTCCGATGCCGACGGGGGCGGGTGCGCTCAACAACACCGGTATCGTGCAAGGCGCATTGACGATCGCCAATACGATCGGCTCGGCCGTTTCCTACGCGGCCTGGAGCATCGCCGACGCGCAGAACACCGCGACCTATACCGATACGCTGCATTCGCAAACCGAGCAGACCTATCTCAATACGGTCGGCGTCTCGGTCGATCAGGAAATGGCGAATCTCGTCACGCTGCAGAACGCGTATCAGGCGTCGGCCATGGTCATGCAGACCGTGCGCGAGATGATGGATACGCTGATCAATCTCGGAAGGAACTGAACATGACGTCCGGAGTCACCAGCCTCGCGCAGCTTCTGGGCATCCAACGCAACATCTCGACGCAAACGACCGAGCTCAACGCGTTGCAGACGGAACTCTCCACGGGGCGCAAGCGGGACGGCTTGATCGGTGTGGCGTTGGCGTCGTTTCAGCAATCGGGACTCGCGTCCGACACGATCCGCTATCAGCAATACCGGCAGACGACCGTTCAGGCGACGATCTACACCCGCGCGATCGACGCGACGCAGTACCGCACCGATCTCTACGCGCAATCGCTGACGTCGCTGCAAAGCATCGCCAGCGACATGAACTCGGAGCTGCTGAAGACGCAATCGACGACGCCCGCGACCTATTCGGTTCAATTGGCGCTGGTCGACGGCGCGCTCAATCGCATCCAGTCGATCCTGAACACGAGCGACGGGCAGCGTTACATCTTCGGCGGCACAGCCTATTCGACTGCGCCGATGAAGAATCTGACCGGGCTCGACACGGCGGCACTGGCGGCGGGTGTGAACGATTTCGGCGCCAGCACGAATTCGCCGCCGCGCAACGCGACCTACGCCAACGCCGTGCAGTCGATCCCGTTCACGGCGCCGGTCAACGCCGCGCAATTCGCGGGCGACGGCAACACGAACGTGCCCGGCTATATCGACGCGAGCCTGGACGCCGCCGCGCCGTCCACCGCCAACGGGGAATGGGTCTACTCGCAGACCAGCGTGTCGGTCGCCGATGGGATGAACGTCGATTTCGGGATCAACGCCGCCAACGGCGCGTTCCAGAATCTCGTCAACGGCCTGCGGAACTACAAGATGGCGCTGCGCTGGGCGCAGAACACGCCCGACACGTATTTGCAGAACGACCCGACCGGGAACGCGCAGCAATACTTGGCGCAAGCCCAGGCGCAGATCCAGCAGGCGATGAAGGATATCGCCAATCTGTCCGGCACCAACGGCGCCAACCAGGCGATGCTGAAGGATATGCGCGCGATCCAAGAGGATACGGCGACCGCGGGCACGATTTCGGCCGATAAGATCGTCGCCGTCGATATCGGGGAGGTCGGCACCAAGATCGCCGGCGTGCAAGCCTCGCTCGAAGCCACCTACATCACCACCCGCGACATTTTGAATCTCAGCCTCGCGAAATATTTGTCCTGACGATAAGGAGTCCAAGCATATGGCAACCGTCGCAATGAATTCGGCGATCAGCGGTCTGAACGCGTTCCAGACCGCGATCAACTATATTTCCGACAACGTCGCGAACTCGGCGACGATCGGCTTCAAGCGCATCGACGCGAATTTCTCGTCCTACGTTTCCGCCTCGTCGTCGCGCTTCTTCAATCCGGGCGGCGCCACGGCGACGCCGAAATTCGTCAACTCGCTCAGCGGGCCGATCATCCAGGACGCGTCGCCGACATCGATCGCGGTGACGGGTTCGGGTTGGCTGCCAGTGCAGGACGGGTTCACGTCGGCATCCGGCCTGTCGACCAATGGCGTGCGCCAATTCACGCGGCGCGGCGATTTCACGCTCGACCAGAACAATTACTTCGTGAACGGCGCGGGAAAGTATCTCTACGCCCGCTCGGTGCCGCGTCCGACGACGGCGACGCCCGATCCGCAGCCCAACCAAGGGCCGCTCGTGCCGGTGCAGATCAACAAGGATCAAATGCCGGCATTGGCATCGACGCTCGCGAACTACGCGGCGAATATCCCGTCCAACGCGGCCGCCGGAACCGTCTACAATGGCGGCACGATCACCATTACCGACGCGAACGGCAACGCGCAGCCGATGACCGTCACTTGGTATAACCGTTCGGCGTTGGACGGGACGGGCACGCTGCCCGGCGTGACGGCGGGCACGACGACCGGCACCAACGCGATCGCCGCATCCGCCGCCGGTACGGCACCGCAATGGCGCGCGGTGCTGAGCGTGCCGACCAGTTCCGGCAACGGCACCGAATCGATCGCGCTCGATTTCTCCTTCGGCACGACGACGACGACCGCGGGCCAGCTGACCGGGATCACTGTGGCCGGCAATACGTCGCCGGCGGGGCAATTCACCGCCGCCGTCACCGCCGGTACGGGGCAGGTCGTTCTGAGCTACAGCGCGCCGGGCCTGGCGGCGGCACCCGCGCAAACCATAAACGCCGAGTTCGGCGCTCCGAATTCGGTTTCCGGTCAGCCGTCGCAATTGAATGTCGCGGGCGGCGGCACCTCGCAATATGGCGGCACGTCGATTTCGCTGTCGGCCGCCACGGCCAACGGCTACTCGGCCGGCACCTATACCGGCGTTGGCATCGACAATGCCGGGAACATCTACTCGACCTATTCCAACGGCCAGCACTTGGTCCAGTACCAGATCGCACTTGCCACGTTCAACGATCCCAACGGTCTCGTGCGCCAGAACGGCGAGGCCTTCCTCGACTCGCCCGAAGCCGGTTTCGTCGGCTATCAGGCGCCGGGCACGGGATCGGCGGGCGGCATCAGCGCCAACGCGCTGGAGAACTCCAACGTCGATATCGGCGCCGAGTTCACCAAGATGATCGTCGCGCAACGCTCCTATTCGGCGAACGCCCGCATGATTACGACGGCGGACGAGATGCTTCAGGAAGTGGTCAACCTGAAACGTTAGTACCCGGATATCGACCGTTTCGGCTCCAACTTGGGCCGCCGGTTCGCCGGCGGCCTCTTTTCTTGCACGGGGGGCTGTAAAACGTTCCGGTCATGCCCCACATTGGATGAAATTCTTCGTCCGGGGACCGACAGTATGACCAGCAAGCTCTTCTCGCCGCTCAAACTCGGCGGGCTTGAAATCGCCAACCGCGTCGTTATCGCGCCGATGTGCCAGTACAGCGCCGTCGACGGCAGCGCCTCCGATTGGCACACGGTGCATTTCTCGAACATGCTGCAATCGGGGGCGGGCGTATTCATCCTCGAGGCGACGGGTGTGGAGGCGGCGGGCCGTATCTCGCATGGCTGTCTCGGCCTCTATTCCGACGCGAACGAGGAAGCCTTGGCGCGCGTTCTGAAGATCGTGCGTCCTTATTCGAAAATGCCGATCGGTATCCAATTGGGCCATGCCGGGCGCAAGGCGTCGACGCAGATTCCGTGGCTTGGCGGCGGCGGGTTGAAGGCGGGGCAAAACCCCTGGCCGACTTTCGCACCGTCCGCCCTCGCGTTCGACGAGAACCACGCGGCGCCCAGCGCGATGGGGGTGGCGGACATGACGCGCGTGAAGAAGGCCTTCGCCGACGCCGCCAAGCGCGCGCTGCGCCTCGGCCTCGACCTGGTCGAGTTGCACGGCGCGCATGGCTATTTGCTGTGTCAATTCCTGTCGCCGATCGCCAATAAGCGTACGGACGAATATGGCGGCTCGGCCGTCAATCGTGCGCGCTTCCCGCTGGAGGTGTTCGATGCGGTCCGCGCCGTTTGGCCGAAGGAAAAAGCGCTGGGTATTCGCCTGAACGGCACCGATTGGCGCGAAGATGGCATCACGGTCGACGAGGCGGCGGAGTTTTCAGCCGAACTCGCCAAGCGTGGTTGCGACTTCGTGCATGTCACGTCCGGCGGCAACGGAGCGGCGAATATTCCTTTGGCGCCCGGCTATCAGGTGCCGTTGGCCGAAAAAGTGCGCGATTGCGCCAAGATCCCGACCATCGCCGTCGGCTTGATCACGGATCCGCAGCACGCCGAGAACATTCTGGCGGAAGGCAAGGCGGACGCGATCGGGATCGCGCGCGGCATCCTCAACGATCCGCGCTGGCCGTGGCATGCGGCGGTGGCGCTGGGCGAAAACCCGCCGGGCGTGTCGCCGCAGTATTTGCGCGGGGCGCCGCGCCCGAAAGCCTAATTCAGGCGCGATATCACGACATTTGCCAAACGAAAACGGCACCGCCGGAAGGCGGTGCCGTTTGACGTTGCGGCATCGACGCGGTTACAGCGATTGGCCCGCCGCTTTCTCAAGCGCAGCCCAAATCTCGGGTTTGAACTTCGCCTTCCACTCCGTATAGAAACCTTTGTCGGTGAGTTTTTTGCGGAAGCCGCCGACATCCGGATTGGTGAAGGTGATTTCCTTCGACGCGAGCGTCTCGGTCGATTTCTTCTCGTCGGCGACGAGACGCTGACGGACGCGATCGGCCGCCGCGTTGACCTCTTCGAGAACGATGTCGTATTGCGGCTTCGAGAGCCGCTTCAAGAAGGCGGGATTCATCGTCAACCAGAACCCGTCCCACATGTGGTTGGTCATCGCCACACAGCGCGAAACCTCGTAAAGCTTCGAGTTGACCAGCACGTTGAGCGGGCATTCGACCCCGTCGACGATCTTGGTCTGAAGCGCCGGGTAGACTTCCGAGAAGTTCAAAGGCGTCGGCAGCGCGCCGAGCGCGCGAAACAGCCCGACATAAAGCGGGCTTTGCGGCACGCGCAGTTTGACGCCGTTGAGATCGTCGACCTTCTCGACGCGTTTCGTCGTGGCGGTTTGCCGGAAGCCGAGATCGAGAATTTTTCCGAACGGCTCCAAGCCCATCGCGCGAAGTTCGTTCTTGATAAGATTGCCGAGATCGCCATCCATCGCGGTCCAAACGGTCTCGAAACGATCGAACGCGAAGGGAATTCCGCTGATCGCGGCGTTGGGGGCGACATTGGCCAAAACGGCGGACGTTAGGTAATAGCCTTCGACCGCGCCCGAGCGGATCGGCCCGATCATGCTCGTGCCCGCACCCAGCGCGCTGTTCGGGAACATCGCGATCTCGACGGCGCCGCTGGTGCGGGTCTTTATGCGCTCGCCGGCCGTCAGAATCTCGGCGACCGTCGGATCGGTGAGCGGGCCGTCGGTGCCGATCCGGAACGTGAATTCGGCCGCGTGCGCGCGACCGGCGCGCAGAATTCCCGGTGCGGCGACCGCGCCGATCGCGCCGGTCTTCAGGAGATTTCGTCTGGTGAACATTCGGGTGTCCTCCCTGATTTTCAGTGAATGCTTGGCATGATCGAGAAAGCTCAGAGTATTCGTGTCGTCGTGATCGGCAGCGCCGCGATGATGACGAGCCCGACGAGAAGGGCGGCGAGATAGACCATGAAAGGCCGCATGCCTTCGCGCGGGTCGACGTTGGAAACCGCGCAAGCGATGAAATAGCCGACGCCGAATGGCGGCGTGAACAAGCCGATCCCCATGGCGAAGACGGTGACGACCGCGTAATGCACGGGATCGATGCCCAGAGGCGCGGCGGCCGGGAACAACAACGGTGCGAATAGGACCATCGCGGGCAGACCTTCGAGCGCGGCCCCCAGCACGATGAACAGGACGATTGAGATCGCCATAAATCCGATGGCGCCGCCGGGAACCGACAACGCCAGTTGCGCGACCTGCTGCGAGAAGCCGGATTGCGCCAGCGCGAAGGACATGCCGGTCACGCCCGCAAGCACCAGCAGAATGGACGCGGTGAGCGACGCTGAATCGACGCAGGAAATCCAGAAGCGCCGCAGGAAGGCCGGAAGTTCCTTATAGTTCACCAAGACGCCGAGGATCACGGCGTAGGCGACGCCGATCGTCGCGACCTCCGTCGCCGTTGCGATGCCTTCGACCACGGCACTGCGGATGATGAACGGCAAGGCGATGGCGGGCGACGAAGTTACCAGCAGTTTGAGGACCGCTGACAGCGACGGCCGCGCTTGGGGCACGTGATGGTCGTCGCGGCTGCGGAAGAAGACGACGACGCACAGAATGGCCGCCATGACGATCGCGGGAAGAAGCCCGCCGGCGAACAACGCTTGGATCGAGACGGTCGTGACGGAGCCGATCGCGATCAGAACGATGCTCGGCGGGATCGTTTCCGACTGAATTCCCGTGGCCGTCAGCAAGGCCACGGCATCGCCGGGCCGATGGCCGCGTTTGCGCATCTCGGGCAGCAGCGACGGTGCGACGGCGGCCATGTCGGCGGCCTTCGATCCGGAAATTCCCGACATCAGGAACATCGCGATGATCATCACGTAGTTAAGGCCGCCGCGCAGATTGCCGACCAGTAATCCCAGAAAACCGACAAGGGCTTTGGCCATTCCCGTGATGCCCATCAGCGAGCCCAGCAAAATAAAGCCCGGGATCGACAGCATCAGAATGGAGGTCAATCCCGCTTCCATCCGCGCCGCGACGACGGAAACCGGGCTCATGCTCGCAAGGCCCATATAGCTGTATGTCGAGAGCAGGAACGCCGCCGCGATGGGGAATCCGGACAGAATGCTGCCGCCCAGGATCACGACGAAGAACACGACCAGATTGAGCTTGCCGATCTGCGGCGTGACCAAGCCGCCCAGATACGCGACGGCGCCGAATGCCGCGACCACGAGTATCGCGGGCAGAAGAATGTCCTTCTTCGGCGTGTTCACGAACTTGACGAACGCCATGAATGTGAGCGCGGCACAGCCGACCGGAATCGCCGCACCCTGATAGAACATCGAGATGTCGAGGGCCGGGCTTCCGATGATGGCGCCGTCTTCCGCGTGGACGATCCCTGGATGAACGAGCGCGCCGAATACGACGATCTCGCCCATATTGGCCGCCAGCTCCAGAATTCGGCGCGTTCGCGGCCTGGCCAAGCCGACGATGAGCGTCATCGCCATATGCTGGGAGCGGTGATAGGCGACGATCGAGCCGAAGATCGTCAGCCAAATGAAATTGAGCGCGACCAGATCGTCGATCCAGGTCAACGGATAATGCATCACATAGCGCGACGTGACGCTGGCGAGTAAAAATACGGTGATCGAAAGGATAAGAACGCCCGAAAGGATCTCGCTCGCCGCGACGAACGCGTCGCGCAGTTTGACGAGCCAGCCCGACGGGTTGCCCACGCGAATTTCCGTATCCTTCACCGTGCCGTCCATCGTTTTCGTCCCTCCCGGGCCGGCCGCGTCCGGTAATTGGTCGAAACCGTGCGCACGGCGCCCGCATCCGGGCATCAGGCGTGGTTCTCGAATAAACAAATCCAGCCTATAGCGGTCGCCAAGTTAGTCCCCCGCGACCGGGCAAACCGCAATTGGGGAATGTCCGGTTTTCGACTGGTGAAATAGGAGTGCTGAGAAGATCGACGGCCTGACCGCGCCGTCACCGCGTCATACGGCCCGTATTTCAGCGATTGAAACCGGGGGCCAGGGGGATGGCCGGGGGGGCGTGTTCGTCTATGATCGGCCGAGGTCGTCTTGGCGCCCGCGACAGAGGCATGGAATGAACGCAAAGCTCGTAGTCGACGATGAACCGCCTTTGGTCGACACGCATTTTCATATCTATACGACCGACCTGCCATTGGCGCGGGATTCTTGGTACAAGCCGCCGGAAGACGCAGGCGCGGATCGCCTGATCAAGCTGCTGGATGACCACGGCATCATGCTGGGCGTCGTCGCCGCAGCCAGTTTGCACGGCGAGTATAACGATCACGTGCGGGACGCGTTGCGCCGCCATCGCCGGCTGCGCGCGACTGCGATCGTTTCGCCGGATATCAGCGTCTATGAGCTCGAGCGTATGCGCGACGACGGTTTCGTCGGTATTCGCCTGATGTGGCGATTGCTCGACAACCCGCCCGACATCACGTCGCCGGAATATCGCCGGCTGCTGCGGCGCGTCGCCGATCTCGGCTGGCATGTCCATGTCATCGAGCGTCCCGATCGGCTGCCGACGATGATGAAGGAGATCGCCGACGCCGGTGCGCGTCTGGTTATCGACCATATGGGATTGCCGGAGTCAGGCGACGGGCTGAACGATCTCGGGTTTCGCCACGTGCTGGCCGCGCTCGATCGCGGCAACACTTGGGTCAAGCTCTCGGCCGGCTATCGCTTTAAGCCGGCATCCTCCGCACCCCTATACGCGCAAGAACTCGTGCGCCGCACCGGCGGCGAAAGATTGGTGTGGGCGAGCGACTGGCCGTTCGCGGCATTCGAGAATCGCTTCACGTATACCGAGGCGGTCGCGGCCCTGACCGAATGGGTGCCCGATCCCGCCATTCGCCGCCGCATCGGCGGGCGCAACGCGCTCGAGCTCTATTTCAAGTGAGCGGAGGCGCTTAGGCGCCGAACTCGCGGATCTGACCGACGACCAGTACGTGCTGACCTTGGCGGACGGGCGCACGCCACGCTTGTGCGATCACCACGCCGTCGACACCCGCCCGGATCGGTTCGGGGGCCAAGTCGATGCGTTCGAAATCATGCAGCAGGCCGATCGTCTCGCCCTTGCGGACTTCAGCCCCGCAATCGAATAGTGGCTCGTACAGACCGCCGAATGGGGCGGGGACGAAACATTCGCGGTCGACCATCTCGGCCCGGCGTTGCGTGCCGTCGGCATGCGCGCCGATCTTCTCGATTTTGCCGTCAAGCTGGCCATGGTGGATCGCGGCGGCGAGCACGCCTTGGCGGGCGTAGCGCACGCCGGCGGGTTGCAGCGCTTCGCCCCAGCCGAGCTCGCAACCGACGGTGATCTTGCCCATCGCCTCGGCCTCGCTGGTCAGCAGACCTGGCGTCTCGTTCTGATAGGTGATGACCAGCGGGGTCGCGAACCAGCATGCCGTATCCTCGATCGCCTTGCCTTGCACGGGGTCGGGGATCGGGTGGAAGCTGGCGCACGGGATGAAACGCGCGACTTGGCCGCCCGCGTGAAGGTCGAGCACGACATGCACCCGCGGAAAAATCGTCTCGCGCACGAACCGCGCGATGCGATGGGTGATGCCACGGCGGCCGGGTTCGATCCCGGCGCCTGGAATGAAGGCGCGGTTGAGATTGACGCCATCGTCCTGGGTCGAATCGCGCGTTCCGGCCGTGAAGGCGGCGACGTTGAGGACGGGTACGAGTACGATCCGCCCGCGCACGCGCGAAATATCGATCTCACCCGTCAGCTTCTTGATCGCGACCGGACCTTCGTATTCGTTGCCGTGATTGGAGCCGAAGGCGACCAATCCCTGGCCCGGCTTCGCTTCGGGACCGACGAACACGGTCAGCGGGATCAGGTGATCGCCCCAAATCGAATCGTGTTCGAGCGCCACGTAATAGTCGCGCTTGCCCGGCGTATCGAAATCGATCTCGGCGGGGCGGACGATCGGGCGGGTCGCGGCCATCTTATCGCTCCTCAATTCACGCGATGCGCTTGGACGAATTTTTCGTCAACCGTCACACCGATATCGACGGTATCGGGAATGGCGAGGAAGCCGTCGGCGTCGAGTTTGAACGGCGCTTTGGCGATACCGCCGGTCAATGCGCTTTGACTGACATTGAACTCGACCAGCGGCGCTTCCTTCAGCGTCGACAAGAATTGCAGGCTGTGCCCGGTCAGCAGATGCGTCAACCACGAATGCGTGACGAGTTGAATGCTCGCCTTCTCCGCCATGCGCGCGATGTCGCGCGCCACGGTCAAGCCGCCGCAGCGCGTAAGATCGGGTTGAATCACGTCGACGGCACCACAGCCGATGAAACGCTCGAACTCCCATGTCGTCGCGACCTGCTCGCCGGCGGCGAGCTTCACCGGGCTTTCCTTGCGCACGGCGGCATAGGTGTCGAAATCCTCGGGGTGGATGAAATCCTCGACCCAATAGACCTTGTATTCGGCGAGCCAGTTGCACAAACGCAGCGCCTGATCGCGGGTGCGCGGGGCCCAACGTTCCGGCTTCGACCAGCCCGCCGGATACCAGCCGGGATCGACCATCAGCAGCCGGTCGGGTCCCAACGTTTCGCGCGCGGCGGCAACCAGTTCGCGGTCGCGGCCTTCGTCTTCGCCGAATACGCCCCAGCCGAACTTCACCGCCGTGAAGCCTTTGTCCATATAGCCCCGCGCGGCGTCCCGCATCCCGGCGGGCGTGGCGCGGAACAAGGTGGAAGCATAAGCGCGGATGCGGTCGCGTTTGCGCCCGCCCAGCAAGGCCGCCAGCGGCTTGCCGGCCGCTTGCGCCTTGATCGACCACAGCGCGTTGTCGATCGCCGACATGCATTGGATCGCGATGCCGCGCCGACCGTAATAGGCGCTGCCGATGTATAGCTTGTTCCAGATGCGCGTCGTATCGGTCGGGTCTTCGCCGATCAGCAGATCGCCTAGCGCCTTGAAACCCAGGATCGACATGCCGGGACCGCCGATGATCGCCGCGGCGGCGGAGGCGAGGGTTTCGATATCGCCCCAGCCGACCAAGCCTTGGTCGGTCGTGATCTTGACGATCAATTGCCAATCGCCGTTGTCGACCGCTTCTTCGCCGCCTTGCGTGGCGACATAGGTTTGTTCGCCGCGCAGCAGGATCGGATCGACGGCAACGATCTTCATTTCGACTCCCCCAGCTCGCCCGCGTAATGGCAGGCGACGACGTAACCCGGCGATGTTTCGCGTGGGCGCGGCGCTTCCACCCGGCACTTATCGGTCACGAAGGCGCAGCGCGGATGGAAATGGCAGCCCGTGGGCGGGTTCAGCGCCGAGGGCACGTCGCCGCGCGGGATCGCTTGCGTGCGGCGCAAGCGCGGATGGGCGGCGGGCACCGATGCCAGCAGCATGCGCGTATAGGGATGCTGGGGTTTGGCGAACAGATCGCCGACCGTGCCGATCTCGACGATACGGCCCAGATACATGACCGCGACGCGCTGGCACAGATGCCGCACGACCGCGAGGTCATGCGCGATGAACAGATAGGCGAGGCCGAGTTCTTTTTGCAGATCGCTCAGCAGATTGACGATCTGCGCCTGAACCGAGACGTCGAGCGCGGAGACAGGCTCGTCGCAGACGATCAGTTTCGGGCCTGGCGCCAGCGCGCGCGCGATACCGATGCGCTGGCGCTGCCCGCCGGAGAACTCATGCGGATAGCGCGAAATATGCGCGACCGGCAGCCCGACGAGGTCGAGCAGTTCGCGCGCCTTCTTCGTCCGCGCTTCGCCGCGCAAATCACCTTGTACGACGAGCGGCTCGGTCACGATTTCCTCGACCGTCATGCGCGGATCGAGCGATGCTTGTGGATCCTGGAAGACGATCTGCATTGATCGTCGCATTTGGCGCAGTTCGGCCTTGCCCAGCGCCAGAACGTTGTGGCCGCCGAATTCGACGGTGCCCGACGTGGGCTCGATCAAGCGCAGCGTCAAACGTCCGGTCGTCGATTTGCCGCAACCGCTTTCGCCGACCACGCCCAAAGCTTCGCCCGCGTGAAGATCGAACGACACGCCGTCGACCGCGCGCACGTGGCCGGTTTCGCGCGCGAACAAGGCACCGCCCTTCACCGGAAAATGTTTGGTGAGGTCGCGAACGCGCAGAAGGGGTGACGTCGTCGTCATGCCGTTTGCCAAGCCGCCGTGGCGTCGGTGCGCCGGCAGGCGGCGCGATGGCCCGCGGCGAGAACGATCTCCGTCGGCCGGCCCGCCGCGCATTGCGCATCGGCAAAATCGCAGCGCGGGGCGAAGCGGCAACCCGGCGGCGGGGCCGCGGGGTCCGGCAGTGAACCGGGAATGGTGCGCAAACGCGCTTCCGTTTGGGCGAGAGTGGGTGTGGCGCCAAGCAAACCTTGCGTATAGGGATGGCGGGGCGCATCGAACAAGGTTTCGATCGGCGCTTCCTCCGCCACGCGGCCCGAATACATCACGACGACGCGATCGGCGAATTCGGCGATCACGCCCATGTTATGGGTGATCAGCAGCATCGCCATGCCCGTCTCGCGCCGCAGATCGTTCAGCAGGTCGAGGAGCTGCGCCTGCACCGTAACGTCGAGCGCCGTGGTCGGCTCGTCGGCGATCAGCAGCTTGGGATCGCAGGCGAGGGCGATGGCGATCATCACGCGCTGGCGCATGCCGCCGGAAAGCTGGTGCGGATAGTCGTCGAGGCGGCGCGACGCCGAGGGAATGCCCACGCGGTCGAGCATCGCGATGGCGCGTTTGCGCGCGGCTTCGTTGCCGAGGCGCTCGTGCAAGCGTAGGCTTTCGGCGATCTGTTCGCCGATCGGGAAGACGGGGTTGAGGCTCGTCATCGGCTCCTGGAAGATCATGCCGATGCGCTTGCCCCGGATGCGGCGCAGTTCCTTCGCGGGCATTTGCAGAAGATCGCGGCCTTCGAACATGGCGCTGCCCGACAAGACGCGCGCGGGCGGTGTCGGCAGCAGGCCCAAGATCGACAGCGCCGCGACGCTTTTGCCCGAGCCGCTTTCGCCGATCAGGCCGACCGCTTCGCCCGCGCGCACGTCGAAGCCGACGTCGTCGACGGCGATCGTGCTTCCGCTTTCGGTCGCGAAGGCCGTGGTCAAGTTCCGTACGCTGAGCAACGCGTCGCTCACGGCTACTCCTGTTGAATCTTCATGCGCGGGTCGAGCACGTCGCGCAGACCGTCGCCCAGCAGATTGAGGCCGAGCACGGTGACCGCGATGGCAATTCCGGGCACGACGGTCAGCCACCACGCCTCGCGGATATAGGACCGGCCTTCGGAAATGAGGATGCCCCAGCTCGGCACGGTCGGCGGCGCGCCGAGGCCCAGGAAACTCAGCACCGCTTCGGACAGCACGGCATAGGCGAAGACGAAGCTGAGCTGCACGAGCAGCGGCGCCATGCAATTGGGCAGGATGTGACGCCACAGGATATGCCAGTCGCCGGCCCCCGCCGCGCGCGAGGCATGCACGTAATCGAGCTCGCGCACCACCAGCACGCTTGCGCGCAAGATACGCGCGGTGCGCGGGATATAGACGACCGCCAACGCGATCACCGCCGTGCTGGTCGATGGCCCCAGGATCGCGGCGATGCCGATCGCCAGCAGCACCGACGGGAAAGCCATCAGCGCGTCGGACAGGCGCATCAGCGGATTGTCCAGCGCGCGGAAATAGCCGGCGAGGGCGCCGAGTGTCACGCCGAACACGGCGTTTAGCATCACGACCCAGAAGCCGATCTCGATCGACAGGCGGCCGCCATAAAGCACGCGCGCGAACATGTCGCGGCCCAAATTGTCGGTGCCGAACCAGAATTCGGACGAAGGCGGGCGGAAGCGCATCCGGATCTGCATCCGATTGGGTTCGTACTGGGCGATCAGCGGCGCCAAGACAATGGCGAGGAACACCAACGCGACCAGGAACGCGCCCGCGACGAAGGCGCGGTTGCGCAGCAGCTTGCGGCCGGTGCGCCGCGCGTTCGCGGGGAATAGCGTCAAGGCAAGATCAGCCATCGCGATCGACCTGCACGCGCGGATCGAAATAGGCGTAGAGCATATCGGCCAGCAGATTAAGCAGCATCAGCGCCGCCGCAACGAATAGCAGGCCACCTTGGATCATCGGATAGTCGCGGCGCAGGATCGCGTTGCCGAGCAAAGCGCCCATGCCGGGGATGGTGAAAATCGTCTCGATGACGATCGAACCCGAGATCAGTACCGAGAATATCAGGCCGACCACGGTGACGATCGGGATCATCGCGTTGGCGAGCGCGTGTTTCATCACCACGACCCATTCGGGCAGGCCCTTGGCGCGCGCCGTGCGGACGTAATCCTGGCGCAAGACTTCCAGCATCGCGGAGCGCGTGATGCGCGCGAGCAGGCCGATCTGGAGCATGGCGAGCGCCGCCGCCGGCATCGTGGCGGTGCGCAAGAAGCCGATGACGTTTTCGGCCGGATCGACGAATCCGCTGGTCGGCAGCCAGCCGAGATGGACGGAGAAGACGACGATCATCACAAGGCCGAGCCAAAAATTCGGCAGCGACACGCCGATCAACGCGAGCGTCGTCGCGGCTTGGTCGACCCAGGTATTGTGCCGCAACGCCGCGATGATGCCGGTCGCAAGCCCGAAGATCAGCGTCAGCAGCATTGCGTAGGCCGACAGCCACAACGTCGCGGGCAGGCGTTCGATAATGGCGCTGGTGACGGGCACGTTCAGCAGCAGCGAATTGCCCAAATCGCCCTGCAGCAAATTCCAATAGAACGCGCCGAGCTGGACATGGAACGGTTGATCGAGCCCGAGATTGCGGCGGATCTGGTCGATCTCCGCCGCCGTCGCGTTGGTGCCGCCCATCACCACGGCCGGATCGCCGGGGACGAGCTTGATCATCCCGAACGCGATCAGGCTGACGATCGCCAGGATGGGGATCGTGTGCAGCAGACGTCTGATGGCGAAAGCAAGCATGTGCGAAGCGTAAGGGCGGGACCGGCCGATGGAAAGCCGGTCCCGCTTGTTGCCGTTACGGACGGATCCAGACGTTCGAGAACCGCGTGTTGAAGTAGGGCACGTAGTTCTCGACATTGGCGCGCACGGCCTGGGTCTTAGGCGCCACGCCGAAGGGCACGGCCATCACCTGATCGAGTGCGATGCGCTGCGCGCGCGCGAAGGCGGCTTGGCGCTGGGCGAGCTCGGGCGCGGTGTTGACCTCGTTGAACGCGGCCATATAGGCCGGATCGACCTTGTTGTCCTTCGGCTTGTAGACCGGGTTCGGTTCGGCCATCTGACGCAATGTCTGCGGCCCGCCGAGCGCGATTACCGTGATCCAGCCCGTGTAGAAGAAATTCCAGCCTTGGGTTTCGCGCTGGCTTTTCTGCAAGGCGGCCGGCCAGTCGAGCACTTCGAGCTCGGCGTTGATGCCGGCGGCCTTCAACTGCTCGGCCATGACGAGCGAGGTGTTGTACATGACCGGGAATTGGCGATTGGTCAGCAGCACGACCTTTTCGCCCTTATAGCCCGCTTCCTGCAACAACTGGCGCGCCTTGGCCGGGTTCTTCTGGTTCAGCAGTTCCTTGCCCGCATCGGTGAAGTACTGCATGCCGGGATACTGGAAGCCGGGATTCAGCTTGTATTGGCCTTCGGTCGCGGCCTCCATGATCTCGTCGAAATTCATCGCGGCGAGGATCGCTTGGCGGACCTTGGGATTGTCGGTCGGCGGGGCCGACCAGTTCGGATAGGTGACGTTCATCCAGAACGTTTCCAGCCGCGCGAGCTTGATGGCGCGGTTATCGGCGAGGCGCTTTTGTGACGCGGCGGGCACGTCTTCCACGCCGTGGATCTCGTTGACCTCAAGCGCGGCCGTGCGCGCCGCGGGCTCGGTCATCATGCGCAGCGTGACGGTATCGACGCAGGCGCGCTTGCCGCCGGCGAAGCCGGACATCGTCGCGTGACGCGTATCGGGGCGATAATCGTCGAAGCGGCGCAGGCGCACATGGCTGTCGGCGCGGAACTCGTCTAGGCGGAACGGGCCCGTGCCGACCGTCGGCAACTGGCCGGCGGCGGCGCCGGCATTCTCCGACGGGATGATCACGATCGGCACGGTGAAGGACGACAGCGCTTCCAGGAACAGCGGCTGGCGCGCCTTGAGCTTCATCACGAAGGTATTCGCGTCCGGCGTCGACCAGCTGTCGACTGGGTCGAGGATCGAGCGGTCGATGCCCAGGCGCTTGTAGCGATCGAACGACGCCGCGACGTCGGCCGAGCTCATCGTCTTGCCGTTATGGAACTTGATCCCCTGGCGCAGGCGGAAGGTGTAGGTCAGGCCGTCGGCGCTGGTTTCCAGCGTCTCGGCCAGCTCCAGGATGGGGTTCATGTTCTCGTCGCGCGTGACCAGCGTTTCGAACATGTTCATGGCGACATTGCGCGTGGCCGAGGAATTCGACGCGTGCTGGTCAAGACCCGGCACCTGGCTTTCCAGCGCGAAGATCAGATCGCCGCCGGTGCGCGGGCATTGGAAACCCTGCGCGTTGGACGGCGTGGCGGCGAGGGCCACGGCGGTCAGCGCCGTCGCGGCCAGGATCGACTGACGAAGTTTCATTTCTCGACTCCCTGTTTGGAGGTTGACTTGTTGTTTCGTTTTGTCGGCGTGATGTCGGACGAAGCGGCCGGTGCGAACTCCACCGGCAGGATTTTCTTGCGCCAGGCGAAGCGCCCGGTTTTCAGGCGCTCGACCAAGGCGGTCGCGGCGTCCTCGCCCAGGCGAAACGCAGGGACCGACACCGTGGTCAGCGCGGGTCTGGCATAGAAATGGTTTTCGAACCCGTTGAAGCCGGTGACGCGCACACGGCCGGGCACATCGATCCCGCGCGCGGCGAACAGCTGCAAAGTGGCCAGCGCCATGCGGTCGTTGCCGCCAGCGACCGCGTCGGGAAGGCCCGCGGCATCGATATGGCGGGCGAGGGTGGCTTGCGTCGCCTCGAAGCCTTCGTCGGGGCAGCGCAGCACGACAAGCTCGATGCCCGCTTTCTTGCGCGCGAGTGCCCGGCGTAACGCCGCCTCGCGCCGGGCCATCGCCGGCCATTCGACTTCGGGAACGAGCATCACGATGCGCTTGGGATCGGAAAGGGCAAGATGCTCGCCGATCGCTTCGGCACCCGCTTCGTCGTCGAGCAGGATCGAGCAGCAATCCTCGGCGTCGGCCGGGGCGACGTCTTGAATCACGACGATCGGCTGGCCCAGATCAGCCATGCGCTCGACGATGCGCTTGCGTTCGCGCGCCGGACCCGAAGTGATGACGCAGATCCCGTCGCTTTCGATGCTGCGCAGCATCGGCACGGAAGCGAGATCGTTGGCCGGGCTGCCGTGCAGGATCAGGCTGTAATTATGCTTGCCGAGCCCTTCGTTGAGCCCCGCGAGCAATGCCGCCGTGAACAGATCGGAGAGGTAATAAGGCGAGGGATCGACGATCACGACGCCGACCGCCATGCGCCGTGCGGCGCGTAACTGGCGCGCCGCCGCCAGCGGCCGATACCCGAGGCGATCGCGGGCCGCCAAAACCCGCCGCGCCGTGTCCGTGCCGACCTGATCCGAACGCCCGTTGAGGACGTTCGAGACCGTCATCGTGGTCGTACCGGCGGCTTGCGCGATATCGCGCAACGTCACGCGGCGGGGCGGGACGGCGTCGGCCATCAATGCGATTCCCGGGGCGGTTCGCCGCCCGACTTGCCGACCAGGAAATCCAGGTCGACGCCACGATCGGCTTGCAGCACATGCTCGACGTAGAGCTTTTCCCAGCCGCGCGTATAGTGCGACTTGAAGGGCACGAGCGTTTCGCGCCGCTTGGCGAGTTCGGCGTCGGACACGTCGAGATGCAGTTTGCGGCCCTCGACATCGAGTTCCACCATGTCGCCGTCGCGCACGAGGGCGAGAGGCCCGCCCGCCGCCGCTTCGGGGGCGACATGCAGCACGACCGTGCCGAAGGCCGTGCCGCTCATCCGCGCATCGGAAATGCGCACGATGTCGCGCACGCCTTCGCGCAGCAGCTTGGCCGGGATCGGCATATTGCCGATCTCCGCCATGCCCGGATAGCCGCGCGGCCCGCAATTGCGCAGCACCAGCACGCTGTCTTTGGTGACGTTCAGCGCCGGATCGTCGATGCGCTTCTTCAAATCGTCGGGGCCGTTGAACACCACCGCCGGCCCACGATGGCGCATCAATTCGGGCGATGCGGCGGAGGGCTTTAACACCGCGCCATTGGGGGCGAGATTGCCGCGCAGCACGGCGATGCCGCCCGCCGGCTTGAACGGTTTGGCGAGGGTGAGGATCACGGCCGGATCGTCGATCCGCGCATTCGCGTAGCCATCGCCGAATTTGCCGCCGGCGACCGATGGGCGGTCGGGATGCAGCAAATGGGCAATCTGGTTCAGCACGGCGGGAACGCCGCCCGCGCGATGGAAATCCTCCATCAAATGCTTGCCCGACGGCATCAGATCGACGAGGCAGGGCACGTCGCGTCCGCAGCGATCCCAATCGTCGAGGCTGAACTCGACGCCGACACGGCCCGCGAGCGCGATCAGATGCACGACCGCATTGGTCGAGCCGCCCAGCGCCGCGCAAAGCCGCACCGCGTCTTCGAAGGCTTCGCGTGTGAGCACCTTCGACAGGCGTAGATCTTCGCGCGCCATTTCCACCGCGCGGCGACCGGCTTCGAAGGCCAAAGCTTGGCGGCGCGCATCAACGGCGGGAATGGCGCCATTGCCGGGCAAAGCGACGCCCAAGCCTTCGCACAGGCTCGCCATGGTTGACGCCGTGCCCATCGACATGCAGGAACCCGCACTCGGCGAACTCGCGGCCTCGGCCTGCATCAACTCGTCCATTGTCATGCGGCCCGCGCGCACTTCGGCGTCGAGCTTGATGAGGCTCGTACCCGAGCCCAGCTTCTCGCCGCGCCAATGCCCGGTCAGCATCGGTCCACCGGAAACCAGTAGCGTGGGCAGATCGACACTGGCGGCGCCCATCAGCGTGGACGGTGTGGTCTTGTCGCAGCCCGCCAACAGCACGACGCTGTCCATCGGCTGCGAGCGGATCGCCGCCTCGACATCCATCGCCGCGAGATTGCGATAGAGCATCGTTGTCGGGCGCATCAGCGGTTCGGACAGCGACGTGACCGGGAATTCCAATGGGAACCCGCCGGCCTCGTAGACGCCGCGCTTCACATGCTCGGCCAGCATGCGCAGATGGCCGTTGCACGGCGTCAATTCCGACCACGTGTTGCAAATGCCGACGACCGGTCGCCCGTCGAACATGCGCGCGGCATGTCCTTGGTTCTTCATGAAGCTGCGCGCAATGAAGCCGTACTTGTCGGCCGTGCCGAACCAGGCGGCGCTGCGCGATTTACGGGCGGGCTTGTCGGCCATGTGGCGTCAGACCTTCAGACCGCCATGCCACCAATGGGCCAGCGGGTTCGAATGGATGATGCGGTCGATCGTGTCTTGGCTGACGCGCGGCAGGCGCGTGCCTTCGACCTGATCGTTGATCTTGCGCAAGCCCGCGATGGAATCCGCGACGGTCGTGAACGGAAAGTCCGTGCCGAAATAGATCTTGTCGCGGACAACGATGTTGTATTCCTGCGCGCAGACCAGAATATTGTAGTACTGCCACGGCCGGTAATAGAGCGCCGAAACCTCGCAATAGACGTTCGGATTCTTGCGCGCGACGACGATGCACTCCTCGTACCAGGGGTGCCCCATATGGGCCATGATCATCTTGAGGTCGGGGTAGCGCGACGCGATCGTGTCGACGTCCAGCGGGCGGCCTTGCGCGATCGGCGCGTTCTGGCCGTAGGTCGTGCCCATATGCATCGTCAGCGGCAGGTTCTTGCGCTGGAGATATTCGTAGACGGGCACGAGGCGCGGATCGAGCAGCGACACGCCGTTATAGATCGGGCCGAATTTGACGCCCTTCAGGCCCAAATCCTCGACCGCGTGCTCGAGCAGTTCCATGCAATTGGGCATGCGTGGATCGACGGCGGCGAAGCCGATGAACTTCTTAGGATCGCGCTTGACCAGGCGCGCGGTCACTTCGTCGTCGCCGTCGATACCGATCGAATCCTTGTAGCGCAGCGAAAACACGATCGCGTGATCGACGTCCTTCATCGCCGCTTCCACGGTCGGCGGATCGGATTTGATCGTGAACCCGCCGGCGCGCGCGATGCCGGCGATCTGGCCGTAGAGCGGCAGGATCTGGGAATCTTCGTAAACGTTGACGTGGCAGTCGACGATCATGGCGAAACCTCAAAGAATTCCGTAGCGGGCGAAGACGTCGGCGAGCTTGTCGCCGCGTTGCAGATCGGCAAGCGTGTTGCGCTCGCCCGAGATTTTCTCGAAGGCGAGATCGAGCACGCGCTTTTCGTGCGCCTTGGGGATGACGACCACGCCGTCGGCGTCGCCGAAGATTAGATCGCCGGTTTCGATCTTCACGCCGCCGCATTCGATCGGCACGTCGATCGCCATGATTTTGCCCCGGCCCTTTGAATCGAGCGGCGCGATGCCGCCGTGGAACACCGGAAAGCCCATCTTGCGGATCGGCTTGATGTCGCGCACGCAACCGTCCATCAACGCGCCGGCGGCCCCGCGATATTTGGCGGCGGTGCTGAGCAATTCGCCCCACGGCGCCACGCGCACGGGATTGGAGCAGGCGAAGACCGGGATCTCGTCCTTCTTCAGACTGTCGATCAGCGCGATCTCCAGCTCGTAGGGATTGACGCCCTCGGCGACGTGATAGACCTCCATGAACGCGGCGGTGCGCGCGCGGCCGACCATCACGCTGGCATCGTCCAGCGGGCGGATACGCGACGGCAGGGCTTGATCCATCAAGCCCGCTTGATCGAGACAGTCGGACAGAACGGACGCGAAAAGTTTGGTGCGGATTTCGTCGAGGGTCCGGGACATTACATCGCTCCGGGTTTGCGGTTGGCGGCGCGTTGGACGCGGATGAGTTGTTCGGCCGTGGACAGGCCGGGCGGGATATCGCGCGGACGGCGGCCCACGCCGTCGATCACGTCGGTGCGGCGCGTCTTGGCGTAAAGCGTGGGCGCCACGCCCGGCACTTGGCGGTTGGCCAAGCGATCGGGAAAGCGCGTCCATTCCGACGTGCGCGGTTTGTCGGTCGGCCCGTAATAGAGATGGACCGTGCGCCGCGCCTTGGAGCCGAGCTTCAGCTTGCCGCCATGGATGCAGCGCGCGTGGAACACGAAGGCAGAGCCCGCGGGCCCCAGGGCATCGAATTCCATGCCCGGCGTCACTTCGTCGGGATGCATGTCGGCGCGCGGCCCGTGCGTGCCGGGCACGATCGAGAAGCAATGGTCGCTCGGCCCCACATCGGTCAGGTAGTAGACGACCGAGATCGGGTCGATCTCGAAACGCCGATCGTAGGCGCGGATGATGTCGCGATGCCAGCCCTTTAACTCGCCCACGTCATCCGTCGGCTCGCGCAGGATCAGGCTGAGTTCTTCGATCGAGAAGCGCGGGCCGATCAGCTTGCCCATCAACGCCAGCACCATCGGCGTTTCGATCAGATGGTCGAAGGCTTCGGTGCGCGTCAGAATGTCGGGGGCGGTGATGAAGCTTTCGCTGAAGCGCGCGAAATCCTCCGGGTGTTCGGCGAGCAGATCGCGAAAAGCCTTGTCGGTCGCGGCGACTTGGGCGGGCGACAGCGCGCCGGGGATGACCAAAAACCCGTCGCGGTCGAAGGCCGCCTTGGCGGCGTCGAGATCGAGCGCTCTTCCTTCGAAATCGGCCAGTGCGGCGGTCATTTGGTTCCTCCGGATTGCAGCGCCGTGCGGCGGCGCTTGGTTTCCTTGTCGGCGAGAAAGGCGGGGGCGAGGTCGAGGCCGAGCCCCGGCCCGTCGAGCGGCGTGAGCACGCCCTTGTCAATGCGTGGCAGTGCCGTCACCGTGTCGGCGTACCAGCCGCGCAAATAGGCGCGCACGGTTTCCTGCAGCATCGCCGTGGGAGCCGCGATCGACAGATGCGTGCCGGCGACGAACCCGACGGGGCCGGTGCAATCGTGCACGCAGAAGGGCAATTGGGCCGCTGCCGCCATGTCGGCGATGGCGCGCGCTTGGCTTAGCCCGCCGCACCAGCCCGGATCGCAAGATACGACGCCCGCATGGCCCGAGGCGATTAGCGGTAGGAAGGACGATGCGGGGGCCAACGTCTCGCAGGCCAGAATCGGAATGCGCGTATCGCGCGCCAGCACGCCCAAAGCGGCGATATCGTCCATGCGCAGCGGGTCTTCGATCCAGAGCGGATCGACCGTCTCGACCGCGCGGATGATGCGCCTGGCACTCGCGAGGTCCCACAACGCGTGCAACTCGACCATCAACTCGATATCGCCGCCGACGGCGTCACGAATACGTTTGAAGGGGCGCAAACCTTCTTCGATCTGGCGCGCATCGATGCCGACACCGCGATTGGCGAAGGCCGCACGATCGAAGGGCCAAATCTTCATGCCCTTGATGCCTTCGGCGACCAATTCGCGGGCGAGGCGTTCGGGCTCTTCCTCGAACGCGCGCAGATCGTCGAGCGGGTGGGGCTTCTTGTCGGTGCCGAACCACGCGTCGACATCCGTGCCGCGCTTGCGCTTCACGTAGTGCGGGCCCGCGCAGGTGTTGTAGACGGGGATCGCGTCGCGCGACTTGCCGCCCAGCAGCGCGTAAAGCGGCTGGCCGGTCTTGCGGCCGAGCAGATCCCACAACGCGATATCGACGGCCGATGCCGCGCGCATCTCCACACCCGACGATGCGTAGCCCGTGGGCTGGCGCACCAGATCGCGGTTGATGCCGGCGATGGCGGATTCGTCGCGGCCGAGCAGGTTGGGGGCGACGCTTTCGTGGAGATAGGTTTCGACCGCCTCGGGCGCGAAGAACGTCTCCCCCAGGCCGGTAAGGCCTTGGTCCGTTTCGACGCGCAGCCACACGAGATTGTCGTGCGCTTCGGTCCGTATCGTTTCGATCGCGACGATCGTCACTTGGTTGTTACCACCCTGTGACGAAACGCTGTTCCTTTAACGATAAAGCTGTCAAGCCGGATTCTTCGTGACGACGAAATCCCGTTGGTTACGCGGGCTTAAGCCGACGCGGTTGCTTTGGCGAGGTCGAGTAAAGGCCCGGCGTTCAACCCGTCGAGCAGGGAAAAATGATGGGCGTCCGCCAGATGCAACGGCTTGGGTGCCCCCCAGGCCGCGGCGATGGCGTCGGATTGCCATTTGAATTCCGCGCTTTCGAGGGCCCCCAGCGCCACGCCGATCTTCGCCGCACGCGATTTGCGCAGGATCGGGGACAGTGCCGCGACGTGTTCGGCGGTCGTCACGCCGATCACTTTCGCCATCGGCAGGAACGGGAAGGGCGTCATGTCGAACAGGCCGGAGAGCAGCAGCGCCGACTTGATCGGGGCACCCGTTTCGCGCGCCGCCATCATCGCGGACAAATGCCCGCCCGCCGAATGGCCGGAGACGTGGATCGACGTGCCATCGACGCTCAATGCCGAACCGTTCGCGGCGATGAAATCGATGCAGGCGCCGATCTGTTCAACGATGCCCGACAGCGGAATATCGGGGCAGAGCGTGTAATCGACATTGGCGACGGCGAAACCGGCATCGAGCATGCCTTGCATATATTGGGCGTGCTGTTCCTTGCCGGTCGCCTGCCAATAGCCGCCATGGATGAACATCCACACCGGCGGCGATTTTTTGCCCTTGGGCAAATAAAGATCGAATGTCTCGTCGGGCGACTTGCCATAGGCGATGTCGATCGCGGCGTGGTGCGCGCGCCAGGCTGTGCCTTCGCGCGTCCATTGGCGGAACAACGGCCGCATATCCGGCACTTGGTTGCGCGGCGAATATTCGCGCGCAAGTTCGGCGCGCGAAAGCCCATGCCACACCGGCTCGGGGTTCGGGGCGGGGGCTTTGACCGCGGCGATTTCGACGGCGATCGCATCGCCTGCCTGTACCGTCACGCTTGTGCGCGCCCCGCCCAAGGCTTCGCGATAAAGCCGGTCGATCACGCGCCGTTGCGGCGACACGGCGGCGGGGTTCGGCGCGGTCCAAGTCATCGCGCGCATCGTGCCGGGCGTGCCACCGGCTTTCATCAAGCCGCCGACCGCCTGCCACAGCGCGTCGGCGAAAGCGGTCAAAGGATCGGCGGCGTTCGACGTGCCGCGAACGGTAAAGACTTCAGACGCCGACATAACGATGCACCAGTTCCGCATCGCGATCGAGATCCGCACCCGTGCCGGACCACACCGTGCGGCCCTTTTCGATCGCGTAATGGCGATCCGCCAAACGGCGGAGGACGCGCAAATTCTTGTCGACGATCAGGATCGACTGGCCTTCGGCCTTCAAGGCTTCGATGCAGCGCCAGATTTCGGCGCGGATCACGGGGGCGAGGCCTTCGGTCGCTTCGTCGAGGATCAGCAGATCGGGATTGGTCATCAGCGCACGGCCGATGGCGAGCATCTGCTGTTCGCCGCCCGACAGCGTGCCCGCCGACTGCGTCAGGCGCTCGCCCAGGCGCGGGAACAGCGCGGTCACGCGTTCGATCGTCCAGGGTGTGGCACGCTTCAAGCGATTGGCGGCGGTCGCGACCAAATTCTCGCGTACCGTCAGCGTCGGGAAGACCTGACGCCCTTCGGGCACAAGGCCGATGCCCAGCCGCGCGATCCCTTCGGGCGGGCGGCCGATCAGCGCGGTGCCGCCGAAATCGATCGTGCCGCCGCGCGCTTTGACCAGCCCCATGATGGTGCGGATTGTCGTGGTTTTGCCGACACCGTTGCGGCCGAGCAACGTCACGACCTCGCCGCGGTCGATCGACAATTCGATGCCGAACAGAACTTGGCTGTCGCCGTAGGCGGCCGCGAGATCGAAAACGCGCAACATCTAGGCGTCTCCTTCGCCGAGATAGGCGATTCGCACGGCCGGATCGGCTTGGATGTCGGCGGCCGAACCCGTGGCGATCGCCCGCCCGCCGACCAGCACCGAAATGCGGTCGGCGAGGGAGAAGACGGCCTCCATATCGTGCTCGACCAGCAGCATCGCGAAGCGGCCTTTGAGGCTTTGCAGCAATTCGACCATCTGCGCGCTTTCGACGGCACCCAGGCCCGCCATCGGCTCGTCGAGCAGCAGCAAGCGCGGCTCCATGGCGAGGGCGACGGCGAGTTCGAGCTGCTTGCGCTCGCCATGTGACAGCGACGCGACGGGTTCATCGGCGCGCGCCTTCAATCCGACGCGTTCGAGCAGCGCGTAAGCGGGATCGCGCAAGCCGCGATCGTCGCGCGCCGCGCGGAAGAAGCGGAAAGAGTGGCCTTGATGCGCTTGCACCGCCAGCGCGACGTGGTCGAGGGCGGTGTATGTGCCCATCAACTGCACGATCTGGAACGTGCGACCCAAACCGCGATGGACGCGCGCATGCACGGGCAGGGCGGTGATGTCTTGCCCGTCGAGCAGGATGCGACCGGCATTCGGCGCCAACTCGCCGGTCAATTGGTTGATGACCGTCGTTTTGCCGGCACCGTTCGGGCCGATCAGCGCATGAACTTCGCCCGCGCGAACGTCGAGGGTCAGGTTGTCCGTCGCGGTCAGGCCGCCGAAGGTCTTATAGAGCCCCTCGATCAGAAGCAGCGGCGCCGTCATTTGCCGCCCCCGCCGATGAATTTGAACAGGCCCGACAAACCGCCGCGGAAATAGAGGATGATCAGCAGCAGGATGGGCCCGAGGAACAATTGCCAGCGCTCGGTCCAGCCGCTTAGCACCGTTTCGAGCGTGACCAGGGCGAAGGCGCCGAACAACGGCCCGAGCAGGGTTCCCGCACCGCCCAGGATGACCATCACCATCAGCTCGCCCGATTTCGTCCAGTGCAGCATGTCGGGGCTGACGAAGCGCGCGTAATTCGCGACCAAACCGCCCGCGAGACCGGCACCCATGCCCGCGATGGTGAAGGCCGCGAGCTTGTAGCGATAGACGGCGATGCCCAGCGCCGCCACGCGGCGCTCGTTCTGACGGATGGCGCCCAGCACCATGCCGAAACGCGACCCGGCGATGCGCCACAGCAGCAGATAGAACCCGATCGTCACGATCAGCACGACGAAATAGAAGGTCAAGTCGTCACGCATGTTGAGGTCGAACAGCGCGTTGCGCCGGCGGATGATCAAACCGTCGTCGCCGCCATAGCGCTTCAACGCCACGAACAGGAAGAACAGCATCTGCGCGAAGGCGAGCGTGATCATGATGAACTGCACGCCCGACGTGCGCAGCGCTAGCGCGCCGATCAGCAGCGCGAAGGCGCCCGCCACCAGGATCGCAGCGGGTACGGCGATCAGGAATTGCTCGGTGCCGGGGATGAAGCCGAACAGCGGCTCGCCGATGCGCACATGCTGGAACAGGATGCCGACCGTGTAGCCGCCGACGCCGTAGAACGCGGCATGCCCGAAGCTGATCATACCGCCGAAGCCGAGCACCAAATTCAAGCTGCCCGCCGCGATCGCGTAGATCAGCAGGCGCGTGGCGAGCGGCGTGGTCGCGGGCAGGCCGACGGCGTTGGCGATAAAGGGCAGCGCCACCAACGCCGCGATCAGGATTGCGATCGCGATCAGCGCCTTGCCGGAGAATTTGAAGGGATCGTGCATCGCCCGCCTAGCTCCGCGCCGGGAACAGCCCTTGCGGGCGCCAGAGCAACACGATCGCCATCAAGACATAGACGCCCATCGAGGCGAGGCCGGCGGAGAGCTGGTCGGCTTCCGACGGATCGGAAAGCATCCCGCGCACGAGTTGCGGCAGGAAGGCGCGCAGCAGCGTATCGACGAGGCCGACGACGATGGCGCCGAACAAGGCGCCGCGGATCGAGCCCACGCCGCCGACGACCACGACGACGAAGGTCATGATCAGGATCTGCTCGCCCATGCCGACCTGGACCGACAGAAGCGGCCCGGCCATCACGCCCGCGAACCCGGCGAGCAAGGCGCCCAGGCCGAAGACCAGCGTGTAGAGAAGCTTGATGTCCACGCCGAGCGCGCGGACCATGTCGCGGTTGGTGGCGCCCGCACGGATCAACATACCCAGACGTGTGCGCTGGATCAGCGCGTAGAGGCCGGCGGCGATGACAAGGCCCGCGACGATGATCGTCAAGCGATAGACCGAGAAGGTCATGCCCGGCAGAATTTCGATCGAGCCCGACAAGGCCGGGGGCACGCCGACGAACAGCGGCTGGCGGCCGACGATCAGGCTGATGGATTCGTTGAACAGCAGCACGAGGCCGTAGGTCGCGAGCACCTGATCGAGATGGTCGCGGTCGTAGAGTTTGCGGATGACGAGATATTCGATCGCCAGGCCGGTGACGGCCGCCGCCGCGAGGCCGGCGGGCACGGCGAGCAGGAACGAACCGGTCGCCGAAGCGGCGATCGAACCCGCATAGGCGCCGACCATGTAGAGCGAGCCATGGGCGAGATTGATGATGCCCATGATGCCAAAGATCAGCGTCAGCCCCGCCGCGAGGAGGAACAGCATGACGCCGAGCTGCAACCCGTTCAGAACCTGTTCGACGAAAAGAAGCGACATGCCGATCCGAAGACGCCCGCGCCGAAAATCGACACCCGGAAACCGGCCCCCGAATTCGAGGGCGGCTTCCGGGCGCAACTCAAACGCTTAGAGTTTGCACTGAGGCGCGTAGATGTCGCCATGCGCGGTCAGCACTTTGCGCTGCGTGACGATTTGCATTTCGCCCGAAGCGCTCTTGCCGGCCTTCAGCGCGTACCAGTCCTGGATCGGGTGCTGATTGGGGCCGAACTTGAAGGCGCCGCGCACCGACGCGAAGTCGGCCTTCACCATCGCCGTACGGAAGTTCTCCGGCTTGATGTCGCCCTTGGTCTGCTGCAACGCCGCGGCGATCGCCAGCGCCGTGTCGTAGCTCTGCGAGGCGTAGTAGGTCGGCGTGCGGTTATGCTTCTGCGTGAAGCCGGCCATGAACTTCTTGTTCGCCGCGTTGTCGAAATCGACGTTCCAGTGCGACGACACCCACAGCCCGTCGGCGACGTCGCCCACGGCCTTCAGCGTCGTGTGGTCGAGCGACGGGGCCGCCACGACCATCGGCACGCGGCCGATGAGGCCGGCTTGCGCGTATTGGCGCAGGAAGGCGATGCCCAGCCCGCCCGGATGGAACTGGAAGACCACGTCCGGGTTGGCGGCGCGGATCGCCGCCATTTCGGCCGCGTAGTCGGTTTGATCGAGGCGCGTGTACTGCTCGCCCACGATCGTGCCGCCGAACATGCGCTTGAAGCCGGCGAGCGCGTCCTGGCCCGCCTGATAATTCGGCGCCAGGATGAAGGCGCGCTTGTGGCCGAGTTCCTTGGCCACTTGGCCGGCCGATTCGTGCAGCGTGTCGTTCTGCCAAGCGATCGAATAGAAGTTCTTGTGGCATTCCTTGCCGGCGAAGTTCGACGGCGAGGCGTTGGGCGACACATAGATCGCGTCGGCGTCCAGAATATCGGGCAGCGTGGCGCCCAGGATGTTCGAGAACACGATTCCGGTCAGCAGCTTGATGCCGTCGTTGCGCAGCATGCGCTCGGCGACCGTCTTGCCTTGGCCGGGGCGGAAGCCGTCGTCTTCCACGACGACCTGCACGGGCACGCCGCCCAGCTTGCCGCCTTCCATTTCGACGGCGAGGTTGAACGCGTCGCGGATATCCGCACCGATATAGCCGCCGGGACCCGACAACGTCGTGATCAGGCCGATGCGCACGGCGCTTTGCGCGCGCAGCAGCGACGGGGCGGCGAGGGTGGCAGCACCCGCACCGGCGACGGTGAGGAACGTTCTTCTCTTCATCTTTGCCTCTCCTGTTTTGAGCCCCGGTTTCGGCCGAAGCTTTAGACTTAAACTATTTCTAACCCAACGGCCGGACGCTGCCTAGCCGTCAGATTTTGACCCAGCCCGGCGGCGGCACCTTGCCGGGATGGACCGATCCGCAATGCGGGCAAACCCGCGCCTTTTCATCGGCGTAGAAGGCATCGTAAAGCGGCGGCAGGTCTTTGACGATATCCTTCAATTCCACTTCGACGCGGTGGACTTTGCCGCCGCATTCGAAGCAGTACCACTCGAAACCGTCGATATCGCCGGGGCGGCGCGCGCCCTCGATCACCAGGCCGACGGAATCGGCCACCGGGCGCTGGGGCGAATGGATGGTATGGGGCGGCAGCAGGAACACGTCGCCTTCGCGGATCGTGACGTCGTAGATCTTCCCGCGATCCGCGATCTTCAGGATCATGTCGCCCTTCAGCTGATAGAAGAACTCCTCGGCCGGGTCGTCGTGGAAATCGACGCGCGAATTCGGGCCGCCGACGACCATGACGATGATTCCGCCGTTCTGGTACAGCGTCTTGTTGCCGACCGGCGGCTTCAGGAAATGCCGATTCTCGTCGATCCATTTCTGGAAGTTGAACGGCTGGCGGAACGAAAGCTCGGAAACGGGGGGGGAGGGTTGGTCGAGGATGGACATGACTTATTCTCCCTTCAGCCGAGTTTGAGACCACTTTTCGCGATGGCGTTTTCGATCGCCTTCTTTTCGGTATCGGTCAGGCCCAGCAGCGGCATGCGGACCTCGCCGCCGGTCTGGCCCAGGCAATCCTGCCAATATTTGGCGTGGGCGTGCGGCTTTTCGGCCGGGCGGCTGTGCTTGAACGCCTCGCGCACCGGCTCCAGGCTGTCGCGGATGCGCTTGGCTTCGTCGATGCGGCCCGCGAAGGCGAGGTCGGTATAGTCGCGCATGCGCTTGTCGGCGGCGGTCTGGAACAGGAAGGGCGGGTTGGAGCAGAGATAGACCTGCCATTTGAGTTCGACGATGTTGTCGAACCACTCTTCCTCCGACGCGGTCGAGACGATCAGATTGCCGCCCGCGAGCCGCGTGAGTTCCGAATACATCGGGCGCGGCACCGAGTACTTGATCGCCACGACGTTCGGGATTTCGGCGAGCCGCGCGCAAAGCTGCGGGCTCATCAGATAACCGGAGTCCGGATGGCTCCACAGCGCGATGCCGATATCCACCTGGCGCGCGACATGGCTGTAATAGTTGAACAGCGTTTCGTCCTGCGCCTTCAGGAAATGCAGCACGGGCGCATGGACGACGATGTAATCCGCCCCGGCCTTTTGCGCGTGCTTGGCAAGTTCGATGACCGTGTCCATGTTCTGGTCGGAGCACGACATGATAGTGCCAGCACGCTTGCCGGTCGCTTCGACCGCCAGATCGAACATGCGCTTGCGCTCGGCCAAGCTCATGGAGAAGAACTCGCCCTGCTTGCCCGCGATGAACAAGCCGTCGATGCCGAGCTTGCCGACCCAATGATCGACATTGCGCTGGAACCCGGCCTCGTCGATCGCGCGTTCGGGCCCTTTGAAGGGCGTCAACGCGGCGGCCCACACACCCTTCATGTTGGTGCGGGCGTAGGTCTTGGCTTCGCTGCGGGAATATTTCATCGCGGTGTCTCCCGGTTCGTCAGCCCATCGCCATGCGATGGGAGACGTTCTTCACGATCATATAATGGTGCAAGCCTTCCGCACCGCCTTCGCGGCCGTAACCGCTTTCCTTGACGCCGCCGAACGGCGTTTCGGCGACCGACGCTTCCAGCGTGTTGATCGACAGATTGCCGCATTCCACGCCGTCGGTCAGCAAATCGACGTTGCGCGCCGAATGGGTGAAGGCATAGGCCGCCAGCCCGAAAGGCAGGGAATTGGCCTTCACGATGCCTTCCTCCAGCGAGCGCACGGGCGCGATCAGCGCCAGCGGCCCGAAGGGCTCGACGCTCATCGCCTTCACGTCGTCGGGCACGTCGGCGAAGACGGTGACGGGAAAGTAATAGCCGCGATTGCCGATGCGTGTACCGCCTGCCAGTAGTTTCGCACCCTTGGCTTTGGCGTCGGCGGTCAGTTCCTCCATCGCGGCAAGGCGGCGATGATTGGCGACCGGGCCCATCTGCGTGGCGGGATCGAGCCCGTCGCCGACCTTGATCGCCTGGGCGCCCGCAACGAACGCGTCCCGGAACGCGGCGTAATTCTTTTCCATCACGAAGAAGCGCGTGGGCGAGGTGCAGACCTGGCCCTGGTTACGCGACTTGCGGATGACCGAAAGCCGCGCCGCCTCGATCGGGTCGACGTCGTCGCACACGATCACGGGCGCATGCCCGCCCAATTCCATCAACACGGGCTTCATCGCTTGCGCGGCGCGCTCGCTCAACCATTTGCCGACGGCGGTCGACCCGGTGAAAGCGACCATGCGCACCGGCTGGCGCGGTATGAGATAGCTCGAAATATCCGCCGGCACGCCGAAAACGAGATTGAACACGCCAGCGGGCAAACCGGCGTCGTGCAACGCGCGCGCGATATGCACGGCCCCCGCCGGCGTTTCCTCGGCCGCTTTGATGATGATCGCGCAGCCCGACGCGATGGCGCCCGCGATCTTGCGGCAGGGCTGGCTCATCGGGAAATTCCAAGGCGAGAACGCGGCGACCGCGCCGATCGGCTGGTGATGGACGATATAGCGAATGCCCTGTTCGCTGGGGATGACGCGCCCATAGAGGCGCACGGCTTCGCCCGCGTCCCATTCGAAGAATTCGCAGCCGCGAATGACTTCGAGCCGCGCTTGCGCGATCGGCTTGCCGTGTTCGCGGGTGATCGATTGGGCGATCTCCTCCTGCCGCTCGCGCATCAAGGCGGCCGCGCGGCACAGCACCGCGGCGCGCTTATGCGGCGAGGTGCGGCTCCACAGCGCGAAGCCCTTCGCGGCGGCGGCGAGCGCGTCGTCGAGATCGGCCTTGGTCGCGACCGGGCAGCGCCCGATTTCGGTTTCGTCGGCGGGGTTGAGAATGGGCAGCGTGTCGGACGTCTTGCGCCACGTGCCGTCGATATAAAGCCCGATTTCGGGATAGGCCGGCATCTTCGCGGTGCTCCTGTTCGCCTCGATTGAGCGGGATTGTTATGCCGCCGGATTTGAGAGACTAGACGGAATTTTCCGATTGATTGATAGTTCTGGCCTATGAATGTCGAGTTACGCCATTTGCGCGGCTTCATGGCCGTCGCCGAAGCGGGCGCCTTCCGCCGGGCGGCGGAACGCCTGCGCATCAGTCAGCCCGCCTTGTCGGCGTTGATCCGCGATTTGGAACAGCAAGTGGGCGTGGCGTTGTTCGACCGCACGACGCGCCGGGTGGAGATGACCCAGGCCGGGCGCGAATTCATGCCCCAGGCCGAGAAGCTGCTCGCCGATATCGATACGTCGCTGCGGGGTTTGACCGACCTTGCCCAGCGCCGCAAAGGCCATGTCGCCGTCGCCTGCGCGCCGCTGCTCGCCAGCGTGTTGCTGCCGGGCTTGATCGCCGCCTTCACCCGTGCGTATCCAGGTGTCCGGGTTTCGTTGATCGATGCGGGCACGGATATGATCGTCGACAAGGTACGCGGCGGCGAAGCCGATCTGGGGATCGGCACGTTCGCGGCGGGCGAGGCGGGGATTTCGCAAACAAGGCTGATGCACGACACGTTGATGGTGTTCGCGCCGGCGGCCGAAACGGGCGGGCGCAAGCGCCGCTCGACGACCTGGGCCGAGATCGCCGATGCCCCGCTGATCGCGCTGACCCGCGAAAGCGGTTTGCGCGCCCTTGTCGAGATGGGGTTCGGCGGCTTGGGCCGACCCGCGCGTCCGGCCTACGAGGTTTCGCATGTCACGACGGCGGTGGCGCTGGTCGAAGCGGGGCTGGGCATCGCCGTGCTGCCCGCGATCGCGCGCAAGATCGCGCATGACCGGCGCGTGACGCTAAAGGAGCTGCGCGGACCTCAAGTCGGGCGCGATATCAGCTTGATCGCGGCGTCGGGGCGCTCGCTGACACCGGCGGCGGCGGCGTTTACGGCGTTGGCGCGCGCGAATGCGGCGAAAGCCTTGGCACGCGGCGGGGCGGAGGAGCGCAAGTGACCCGCGCATGGCAACGCATGCTATCGGGGCGGCGGCTCGATCTGCTCGACCCGTCGCCGCTGGATGTCGAGATCGAGGATATCGCGCTGGGCCTGTCGCGCGTCGCGCGCTGGAACGGCCAGACCACCGGCGCACATGGCTTCTCGGTCGCCCAGCATTCGCTGCTGGTGCTCGATATCTTCGACGCGGCGATGACGCGCCCGACGCGCGAGATGCGCCGCGCGGCGCTGCTGCATGACGGCAGCGAGTTCGTCACCGCCGATCTGATCACGCCGTTCAAGGCGGTGCTCGGCGATTCCTACAAGTCGCTGGAGAAGCGCGTGCAGGCGGCGGTGCATCTGCGCTTTGGCTTGCCGGCCCGATTGCCGGAGGAATGGACGCTGGCGATCAAGCGCGCCGACCGGGAAGCCGCCTATATCGAGGCGGTGGCGCTTGCCGGGTTCACGGAAGCCGAAGCGCGCAAGATCTTCGCCTTCCGCCGCAAGCCGCATGTCGCGACGCTGAAAGCGTGGTCGGCCGAAGAGGCGCGCGAACGGTTCCTGGCGAAATACGCGAAGCTCGCTTAGCTTTTCGGCAGATCGCTGCGGTCGATCGTTGCCTGCAACGCATAGAATCCGGCTTCGAACGGGCCGACGGCGCCGCTCGCTTCCAGCGTCCTGTCGGCCAGCGCCGCGCGGCAATATTCGGTGAATTTCGCCTCGTCGCCCCAGCCTTCGACGATCACGATCCAGCGGGGCACGCGATTGGCGACACCGCGCGCTTTTTCCTCCGCGTTCACCACGGCGCTGGCGTCGGCATCGGCGCGCAGCAGATGGGCACCTGCGATAAAGCCTTGGCGCGCGATCGCCGGCAGGATCGTTTCGGCCAGCGCTTTGTGATGTTCCTCGGCGCGTGCGGGCGCCACGTCGTAGCGCAACGTCAGCGCCAACCCACCTTGGCCCGAACCGAAGCTCGCGCCCACACCGCAGATCGAACGCGCGACGTTGCGGAAATGCTTCACGGTGGAGACGGTCCACGGCGTGGGGCTTTGCAGCCGCGCGTGATAGGCGGGGCCGGTCACGTCGCCATGGGTTTGCGCTTCGTAGAGATTGAAGAATTCGAGGCCCGCGTCGCGCGCCACATAGCGCCGACCGCGCAGGAAACCCGGGATGGCGACGCGCTCGGGCATATGCTCGGTGCCGTGCCACGCATAGAACTCGTCGCGGCCCTCGGGGGCGATGTCGTGCCAGATCGCGACGGCGCCAAGTCCAACCAAACTCATTGATTTCTCCGCATTTCTGAGGGGCGTGAGGCCAGAAGATTTAAAAATGATATTGCATTCCAATTTGGAATTCAGTATCAATTTTTCATAATCGCCCTGGGAAACCGCCCGCCAACGACGAGACATCCATGACGGTCAACGCGGTCGAGCGCTGTCTTGCGATCATCGAGGTTCTGGCCGGCGAGGCGGAGCCGATGGAGCTGTCCGAGCTCGCGCGCCGCGTCGAACTGCCGGCCAGTGCGGGGCACCGCATTCTCGCGACGTTGATGGCGCGCGGCTGGGTCGTGCAGGACCCCGCGACGCAAAGCTACGCGCTGTCGCTGCGCCTCAGCACGCTCGCCTTCCGCAATCTCGACGCGCGCGCCGTGCCCGACGTGGTGCAGGCGGTTCTCGACCGCTTGGCCAAACGCACGGCCGAGTATTGCCGCTTGGCGATCGTCGAGGGCGAAGACCTCGTCTGGGTCGCACGCGCGCAAGGGGCACCCCCGGGCCTGCGCTACGACCCTGATATGGGGCAGGAGATCGTGTTGCACGCGACCGCCAACGGCAAAGCCTGGCTGTCGACGCTGCCCGAGAGCGAAGCCTTGCGCATCGTCTGCTCGCGCGGCTTCAAAGCGCGCCGTCCGTTGGGCCCGCGCGCGGTGAGCGATGTCGAAGGGTTCCGGCGCGAACTCGCCGATGCGCGCGCGCATGGCTACGCCAAAGCGGTGGACGAGGCGGAGACGGGGACGGCGGCCTTGGCCGTGCCGTTCTTCGCCGGTCTCGATCCACGATCGCCGGTGGCGGGCACGATCAGCGTCGCGGGCCCGATCCTGCGCATCGATCCCGCGCGCTACGCCGATCTCGCCGATGCGTTGAAGGCGGCGTCGCGCGAAATCGCCGAGATATGGCCGCTGCGGATCCGTCAACGCGACATGGCGCCCGCATGAACGCCGCCTTCGCCCGCATTCGCGAGCCCGTGCTGTGGTTCGCCGGTTTGCTGCTGCTGTGGGAACTTGTCGTGCGCGTTTTCGCGCTGCCGACCTTCGTGTTGCCGGCCCCGTCGAACTTCCTGATGCGCGTGGTCAACGAATATCCGCGCTTCGTCACGCACGGGCTGATCACCACGCGCCTCATCATCTACGGCTTCGTCGCCGGTGCCGTGCCAGGCCTGATCCTCGCCTATCTGATCGCGAATTCGCGGCGCTGCGAAATGCTGCTCTATCCGCTGGTCGTGTTCATCCAAGGTCTGCCCAAGATCACGCTGGCGCCGATGATGCTCGTCTGGTTCGGTTATGCCGATTTCCCGAAGATTCTGCTGACGGCGCTGATCACCTTCTTTCCCGTGCTGGTCGACGGCGTGGCGGGGTTCAAGGCGGCGGACCGGCGCTTGTTCTATTTGAGCCGTTCGATGAACGCGTCGTGGTGGCAGACCTTCCGCTACATCGAATTGCCGGCGGCGGCGCCCGCGATCTTCTCCGGCTTCAAGACCACGATCGTCATCGCGGTCACCGTCGTGATCGTCGTCGAGTGGATGAACTCGAATAACGGGCTTGGCTACATCGTGCTGCGCGCGATGGACAACAAGGATACGCCGCTGATCTTCGCCACGCTGGTCGTCGCGTCGGCGATCGGCGTGGCGTTGAGCTACGCGATGGCGTCGCTCGAGAAATTGCTGCTGCCGTGGCGGCGCAAGTGAACCAACCAACGAAGATCCACGAAGGAGGAAACGATGAATAAATTTTCGAAACTCGCGGCGCTGGCGGCCGGCCTCGTGCTGGCGTCGGCGGCCTCGGCCGTCGCCGCCGAGAAGCTGACCTTGACGATGAATTGGCGCGCGGACTCCGCGCATCTGGGCTTCGCGATGGCGCAGAAGAACGGCTATTACGCCGCCGAAGGCCTGGAAGTGACCTTGCAAGAGGGCCGCGGCTCGGGCGTGGCCGCGCAGCTCGTCGCGACGGGGCAGAGCGACCTGGGGCTCGCCGATGCGGGTGCGATCCTCAACGCCGCGTCGAAGGGTGCCCCCATCAAGATCGTATCGACGATCTGGAAGGCGGGTCAGTTCGGCATCAACTTCCTCGACAGCTCCGGCATCAAGTCGCCCAAGGATCTCGCCGGCAAGAAGATCGCCGTCGCGCCGGGGGCCGCCGTTGTGCCGCTCGTGCCCTTGTTCCTGAAGGCGAACGGCATTCCCGAATCCTCGGTCACGATCGTTTCGGCGGCGCAGGCCGCGAGTCTCGGGCTGCTGACCTCGGGCGGCGTCGATGCCGTCGCCGAAACGCCGGAGAATATCGTCGTGCCGCTGGCCGCGCAGGGCCGGAAAGCCAGCGTCATTTACTTCTACGACAACGGCGTGCCGCTGATCAGCTTGAGCCTCGTCGCGCGCGACGACAAGCTGGCCGCACGCCCGGACGTCTACCGCAAATTCGTCGCCGCGACGGCGAAGGGCTGGGAAGCGGCGATCAAGGATCCCGCTGCTTCGGTGGATGCGCTGAAGGCGCTGTTCCCCGAGATGGAAAAGTCGAAGGACGATCTGCTGAAGGGGGCGGTCTACAGCTTCGCGTCGGTCTGCCCGGCGGGCAAGGGCGACACGATCGGCGCCACGAAGCCGGAAGTCTGGCAGAAGACCTACGAGGTGATGACCACCGCGATGGGCTTCCCGACCGACAAGCCGATCACCAACTACTACACCAACGCCTATCTGCCGGCGACGCCGGTTCTCTGCCCGTAATCGGGTTTTCCGGCGGCGCGGGGGAGCGATCTTCCGCGCCGCCGGATCCGTTTCGGATCGAACGATGATCGCACCGATGAAAAGCTTCCGCCAACGCACCGCCTGGATCGCGTGGATCGCCTATCCCACGCTGGCGGTCGCTTTGTGCCTTGGCGTATGGGAAGCGCTGGTGCGGATCAACGACGTGCCGCTCTATATCCTGCCAAAGCCGTCGGATTTCCTCGCGCGCCTTGTCGTCGATCGGACGACCGTGCTGGCGCAGGCCTGGGCGACGTCGGTGTCGATCGCGCTCGGCTTCGGCATGGCCGTGTTGGTCGCGGTTCCGCTGGCGCTAGCCATCATCTCGGTCGGCACGCTGGAACGCGGGCTGTTCCCGGTCATCGTCTTCCTCAACATCATGCCCAAGACCGTGATCGGGCCGATCCTGATCGTGTGGTTCGGCGTGAGCCCTGCGGTCGCGGTCTTCATCGTCTTCCTGATGTGCTTCTTCCCGATCCTGGTCGACAGCATGTCGGGCTTCCGCGCGACCGACCCGCGTTTGCGCTACATCACGCGCTCGATGGGCGCTTCGGCCTTTCAGACCTTCCGATATGTGCGCTTGCCCGCCGCGATGGGCTACATCTTCGCCGGCATGAAGATCGGCATCGTCAAGGCGGTCGAAGGCGTCATCATCGCCGAATTCATCGGCTCCAGCGCGGGGCTCGGCTTCATGATCATGCGCGCGTCTAGCTTCATGGACATGGAGCTGATGTTCAGCGGCCTGATCGCAACGGCTCTGGTGGCGCTCGTGTTCAACGGCGCGATGCTCGCCGCCGAGAATTTTTTGATGCCGTGGAACCGTCCGCGGCACGCTTGATCTTTTGCAACAGGACCGATTTAGAATGACGACAGGCGCTTCCATCGTCGCGCGCGGCATCACCAAGGTGTACGGGAACGACAGCTCCGCCTATCACGCGCTGGGGCCGATCGATCTCGACATCAAGCCGGGCGAATTCGTCAGCCTGATCGGCCCGTCGGGCTGCGGCAAAAGCACGACCTTGCTGCTCGCCTCGGGCCTCGAGCCCGTGACGCAAGGCAGTATCGAAGTCGACGGCAAGCCGTTGACCAAGCCGATCACCGAAGTCGGCATCGTGTTCCAGGATCACCTGCTGCTCGATTTCCGCACGGCGATGAAGAACGTCATGCTGCAGCAGGAAATCCGTGGCCTCGACAAGTCAGTTATCCAAGCGCGCGCGGAATCGCTGTTCGAGCGCTTGAACCTGAAGGGGGCGGAAAACCGCTATCCCTGGCAGCTCTCGGGCGGCATGCGCCAGCGCGTGTCGATCGCGCGCGCCCTCGTGCACGATCCGTCGATGCTGCTGATGGACGAGCCCTTCGGCGCGCTCGACGCGATCAGCCGCACCCAGATCCGCCACGATCTGGAAATGCTGTGGCTCGACACGCGCAAAACCGTGCTGTTCATCACGCACTCGATCGACGAGGCGGTGGGCCTCAGCGACCGCGTGCTGGTCATGTCGAAAGGCCCGGGTACGATCGTCGAGGAGATCAAGATCGATCTGCCCCGGCCGCGCCCGGCGCATCTGGGCGAGTATCCGGAGTTCACGAAATACGCGAACCGCATCTACTCGATTTTCGAGAAGCTCGGCGTCTATAAATTCAAGTGAAGCGATGAAGCGCTATGTGATGATCGGCGCGCCGGTGACGACCGTGCGCACGCCCGCCTTGCTGACGGAATATCTGCGGGGCTTGGGCGTCGCGGTCGAGATCGAAACGCGCCATGTCGATCCCGGCGATCTGGACGCCTTCATGGCGGCGGCGAATTCGGACAAGTTGATCGACGGCTTGCTCGTCACGATGCCGCATAAGCGCACGATCATTCCGCATCTCGAAGCGATCTCGCAGGTGGCGAAGCGCGCGGGCAGCGTCAATGCCGCCAAACGCGGCCCCGGCGGGCGCTTCGTCGGCGCGCAGTATGACGGCATCGCGCTGGTCAACGCGCTGCTGGTCCGCGACGTGCCGGTCGTCGCGTCGAATATCCTGCTCGCGGGGATCGGCGGGGCGGGACTGCCGATCGCCCAGGCGATCTTGGCGCATGGCTGCAAGCGCTTGGCGATCTCGGACGCCAGCACCGAGGTGGTGGCCAAAGCGGTCGCCAGCCTGCGCGATCTCGGTCCCGTCGCGGCCTATGACGGTGACGATAACGATATTCTGGTGAACGCGACGCCGCTGGGCATGCGCGACGGCGATCCGTCGCCCTTCGACGAAGCCCAGATCGCCAAGGCGGCGTGCGTCGCCGATATCGTCGCCGATCCGCCGAAGACGCGCCTTGCCGCGATGGCGAGGCACGCGAATGTACCGGTCGTCACCGGGCGCGACATGGTCGGCAGCCAGGTGAAGCCGATCGGCGATTGGCTGCTCGCGGCCGGTCTCGAACAGTAGTTAAGGTGCGGTCTGGAGCGCTTCGTCGCGCCAATGACCGCCGATCGCTTGGATCAGCGAGACAGCAGCGCTCTGACGGTCGGTGATCGACTGTGCTTCGGCGAGGCGCGCGCTGAGCGCCGTCGTCTGCACCACGATCACGTCGGCGTAACCGATCTGGCCCGCGAGATATTGGTTGCGTGCGATCGCCTCGGCTTGGTTGGCGGCGCGCGCGGCGGCGACGCGGAACTCGGCGACATTCGCCAGCACGCGGATCGCGGCGAGCTGGTCCTCCGTCTGCTGGAAGGCGACGAGGACGGCACCGCGATAATTCGCGACCGTCTGCGCATAGGCGGCACGCGCTTGCTCGACGCGTGCGGCGGTGGCACCGAAATCGAGCAGCGTGACGGCGCCCGAGGCGCCCAGCGACCACAACGTGCTCGCCGCTTCGAACAACCGGCCGAAGCGTTGTGCGCTCGACGTGATATCACCGGTGAGGTCGATCACCGGGAAATAGGCCGCACGCTGGATGCCGATATTGGCGTTGGCGGCGGCCACGCGCCGCTCGGCGGCGGCGACGTCCGGACGGCGTTGTAGTAACTCGCCCGGCAGGATCGACGGGATCGCCGGCAAAACGGGCTCGCTCACCGCCGGATGAAGCGAGAAGGTCGAGGGGTTTTCGCCCGCCAGCACGGCGATGGCGTGTTCGAGTTGCGCGCGCTGACGGTCGAGATCGCTCGCGTTGGCGCGGGCGTTATACAGTGCCGTCTCCGCTTGCAACACGTCGGATCGCTGCGCGGTGCCCGCGTTGTAGCGGTTCTGCACGATGGTCAGCGCGCGCTCATAGGCCGCGATCGTGTCGGCGTAGATCGCTTTTTGCGCTTCGAGACCGCGCAGTTGGACATAGTTCAGCGCCAATTCGCCCTGCGCCGACAGGGTCGCGGCGAGCAGATCGGCGCGGCTGGCTTCGGCCAACGCGCCCGCTTGACTGGCTGTGGCGCCGATGCGGCCCCACAGATCGGGCTCCCACGTAGCGCCTAAAGTCGCGTTGTACGAGACCGTATAGGGGCCTGAGCTGCGCGTCGTCGTCGTGGTCGTGCGGCTGGTCGATGTCGTGCTCGGGTTCTCGGTCATGCTGCCGCCCGCACTCAAACTGACCGTCGGCAAATAGGCCGCGCGCTGTTCGCGCACCAAAGCGCGCGCCTGGTCGTAGGCGGCCTTCGCGGCGGCGAGCGTCTGGTTCGACACGATCACGCGCTGTTGCAGATCGTCGAGGATCGGGTCCTCGAACAGCCGCCACCATTCGCCGCGCGCGATATCGTCGGCGGGGGCGGCGACGCGCCAGCCCGGCTCTTCTTTGAAGGTCGCGGGCACGGCGGCCGTCGTCGGGCGCAAATACTCGGGCACCAAATCGCAACCGGCGAGCAGTGCCGTACAAGCAAGAAGAATGGAACGGCGGGCGATCATGGCGTGGCGTGTCCCAGATTCGTCCGGCGCAGGCGCAAACGGTCGAGGGCGAGATAGACGACGGGCGTGATGAGAAGGGTGAGGAACTGGCTCGCCAGCATGCCGCCGACGATGGTGATTCCCAGCGGCCGGCGCAACTCCGCCCCGTCGCCGAAGCCGATGGCGAGCGGGATCGCGCCGAAGATCGCGGCCAGCGTCGTCATCAGAATGGGGCGGAAGCGCAGCAGCGCCGCCTCGCGGATCGCTTCGCGCGAAGAAAGGCCGCGCGTGCGTTCCGCGTCGAGCGCGAAATCGATGATCATGATCGCGTTCTTTTTGACGATGCCGATCAAGAGGATGATGCCGACCACGCCGATCAGGTCGAAGGCCGTGCCGGTGGCCAGCAGCGCCAGGAACGCGCCGATCCCGGCGGAGGGCAGCGTGGTCAACACCGTCAACGGATGGATCCAGCTCTCATACAGGATGCCCAGCACGATATAGATCGCAACGATGGCCGCGACGATCAGCAGCGGCATCGTGCGCGAGGTTTGGGCGAAAGTACGCGCACTGCCCGCGAAGCCGCCGTGCACCGAGGCCGGCAGATTGAGCGAGCGCTGCGCTTCCAGCAGCAGATCGGCGGCTTCGCCCAGGGTCACGCCGTCCTCGACCGCGAAGCTCAACGTGGCCGCCGGCTGGCCGCCGTCATGCGCGATGGAGGCGGGGGCGGCTTGCGGCGCCCAGCGCGCGATCTGCGACAAGGGCACGAAGCTGCGCGGGGTGGTGCTAACGGGGGAACCCGCGCTTGCGTCGCGCGCCGTCCCGGTCGTCGTGCTGGGAAGCGCCGCCGCCCCGATGGGGACGTAGATATTCTCCAATGCCTCGGGTGCGCCCATGAAGCGCTGACCGACGCCAAGAACGACGCGATATTGGTTGAGATCGGCGTAGATCGTCGCGACCTGGCGCTGGCCGAAGGCGTTGTAGAGGGCCGCGTTGACCGCCTGCATCGTAACGCCGAGGCGCGCCGCGCGGTCGCGATCGATCTCGACATAGACCGACATGGCGCTACGCTGCTGGTCGATATCGACGTCGGTGAGGCCCGGCGTGTTTTTGAGTTTCGCGACGAGCTTCTGCCCGGCATCCCATAGCGTATCGGGATCGTCGGCCTTCAGCGAATATTGATACGCGCTGTTGGAACTGCGCGCGCCGATGCGCATGTCCTGCACGGGGCTCAAGAACACGGTCAGGCCCGTGACGCGCGCGAGTTGCGGGCGCAGGCGCGCGATGATCGCGCGACTGGAATCGCGTTGCGCCACCGGCTTCAACGCGATCGACATGAAGCCGCTGCCCGCGCGCGTGCCGCCGGTGAAGGCCACGACCGATTCCACGCCGGGATCGGAGCGCACGATACGTTCGATCTGCTGCAACTTGTTCTGCATATCGCGGAACGAGATGCTTTGATCGGCGCGCAAGCCCCCAATCAGCGCGCCCGTATCCTGTTCGGGGAAAAAGCCCTTCGGAATCGTCTGGATCAGATAGACGCTGCCGGCGATCGTGGCGACGAAGGCCAGCATCACGATCTTGGGATGGGCCAGCGCCCGATCGAGATCCTTGGCGTAGCGGCGTTGCGCGAGCCCGAACAGATATTCGGCGGCGCGGCTCATTGCATTCGGTTTTTCGTCGGCACGAAGCAGCAGCGAAGCGAGCATCGGCGTCGTGGTCAGCGAGACGACGAGGCTGATCGCAATGGCGATGGTCATCGTCACCGCGAACTCGGCAAAGATGCGGCCCACAATGCCGCCCATGAACAGCAGCGGAATGAAGGCCGCGATCAAGCCGACGGAAATCGACAGCACCGTGAAGCCCACGTCGCGCGCGCCGTTTAGCGCGGCCATTCGTGGGCTTTCACCCTTCTCGATATGGCGGGCGATGTTCTCCATCACCACGATCGCGTCGTCGGCGACGAAGCCGGTCGCTATGGTCAAGGCCATCAGCGAAAGATTGTTCAGCGAAAATCCCGCCAGATACATGATCGCCAGCGTGCCGAGCAGCGAAACGGTGATCGAGACGAGGGGGATGACCGTCGCGCGCAACGAGCGCAGGAAGAAACTGACCACCGCGACGACCAGCAGCGTGGCGACGACCAAGGCGGTTTCGACCTCCTTGAGCGACGCGCGGATCGTCTTGGTGCGGTCGGAGGCGACGTGCAGCGAAACGCCGGCGGGCAGCGACGCTTCGAGGACGGGCAGCTCCGCCTTCACGGCATCGACCGTCGCGACGATGTTGGCGCCCGGCTGGCGGCTGAGCAGCACCATCACCGCCGGCTGACCGTTGAACAGGCCCATCGTGCGGACGTCTTCAGGGCCGTCGGTGATCTCGGCGACGTCCGAAAGACGCACGGCAGCACCGTTGCGCCAGGCGACGACAAGGTCTTTGTAGTCTGCGGCGAAGCGGCCCTGGCGGGTCGTGTAGATCTGCCAGGACAAAGCCTCGCCGTCGATGGCGCCGCGCGGCCGGTTGGCGCTGATCGCCGCCAGCGCCGCGCGCACGTCTTCGCTGGAAATGCCGAAGCGCGTCAGTGACAGCGGGTTGAGATCGACGCGCACGGCGGGCAAGGCCGCACCGCCCATTTCGACGTCGCCGACGCCTTCGATCTGCAACAGGCGCTGCTGCACGATATTCGATACGGCGTCGTAGATTTCCGGTGGCGTCAGCGTGGGCGAGGTCAATGCCAGAATCAGAACCGGCGCATCGGCCGGGTTGATCTTGCGGTAGGTCGGATTGCTTTTGAGCGCGGCGGGCAAATCGATCCGCGCGGCGTTGAGGGCCGCCTGCACGTCGCGCGCGGCGCCGTCGATCGAACGGCTCAAATCGAATTGCAAGATGACGTTGCTGCTGCCGATACCCGAACGCGACGTGATCTCGGTCACCCCCGCGATCGTGCCGAGATGCTTTTCCAACGGTGCCGCGACGCTCGCCGACATCGTTGACGGGCTCGCCCCCGGCACCGAGGCCGTGACGACGATGGTCGGAAAATCGACCTGCGGCAGCGGGGCGACCGGCAACAAGAAGAACGACGCCAGGCCCGACAGGGCAACGCCGATCGTCAGCAGGATCGTGCCGATCGGGCGGCGGATGAAGGGGGCGGAAAAATTCATCGTCCGAACCGATCGAAGAACAGGAAGATGACCGGCGTGGTGAACAGCGTCAGCGCTTGGCTGACGATCAAGCCGCCGGCGATGACGATGCCCAAGGGCTGGCGCAGTTCCGCACCCATGCCCGCGCCGAAGATCAGCGGCAAGGCGGCGAACAACGCGGCCAACGTCGTCATCAGGATCGGGCGGAAGCGCAGCAAGGCGGCTTGACGGATCGCGACGACGGGATCGGTCTCGCCCGCGCGCCGGGCTTCGATCGCGAAGTCGATCATCATGATCGCGTTCTTTTTGACGATGCCGATCAGCAATACCAAGCCGATGATCCCGATCACGCCCAGGTCGTTGCCGGTCAACATCAACGCGACCAGTGCGCCCACGCCGGCCGACGGCAGCGTCGACAGGATGGTCAGCGGATGGACGAAGCTTTCGTACAGCACGCCAAGCACGATGTAGACCACGACGATCGCCGCGATGATCAGATAGATCTGATTCGTAAGCGCCGCGCGGAAGGCGCTGGCCGTGCCCGTGAATTTCAGCGCGACACCCGGCGGCGTGCCGATCTCGGCCGCCACGGCGGCGATGCGGTCGACCGCGTCGCCCAGCGCCACGCCGGGCGCCACGTCGAAGCCGATCGTCGCGGCGGGATATTGCGCGACGCGCGAGACCAGCAGCGGCGCTTGGCCCGTCACGAAACGCGCGATGGTGCCCAGTGGCACCGACGTCGTGGAATTGACCGGCACGTAAAGCCGATTGAGGGCGTCCGGCGTGTCCAGCATGCCGGGCTGGCTTTCCAGAATTACGCGATACTGCGCCGCGGGCGCGAAGATGGTCGAGACGATGCGCTGGCCGAACGCGTTATAGAGTGCGGCGTCGATCGTCGCGGCGCTGATGCCCAGGCGTGCGGCCGCGTCGCGGTCGATGGCGACGGTGACGGATGCCCCGCGCGCCAGCACATTCGACGTCGGATCGCGCAACATCGGTTCGCGGCGCAGCGCGGCCAGAAGCCGCTCGGCCGTCGCGTTGACTTCGTCGAGCTTCGCCCCTTCCAGCGAGAAGCGATAGCGATTGGCGCCGGTATCCGTATCGATCGTCAAATCCTGCACGGGCTGCAAATAAAGCGCGACGCCCGGCACGACGCCCGCACGCTGACGCAACCGTTCGAGCAGCGCGCTTTGGGGCCCGCGCCGATCCTTGGCGATCAGATTGACGGTCATTCGGCCTTGGTTGAGCGTCGGGTTCTCGCCGTCGACGCCGACAATCGAGCTGAGGCTTGCGATTTCAGGATCGGACAAGATCGCGTCGGCGATTTGCGCTTGCAGCGCCGACATGCGCTGGAATGACACGTCCTGGTCGGCGATGATCGTGGCGCGGATCTGGCCCGTATCCTGTTCGGGGAACAGCCCCTTGGGGATTTGGATATAGAGGGCCACGGTCAGCGCCAGCGTCGCGGCGAAGAACAGCAGCGTGATCGCGCGATAGGCCAAAACCCGATCGAGCATCGCCGCGTAGATGCGCGACAGCGCGTCGAACCACGCCATCGTCCAGCGCACGAGGGCGGGGGGCGTTTCCTCGGCTTCGGGCTTCATCCAGCGCGCGGTCAGCATCGGCACCAGCGTCAGCGCGACGACGGCGGAAATCAGGATCGAGATCGCCAGCGTGATCGCGAACTCGCGGAACAGCCGCCCGACGACGTCTTCCATGAACAGTAGCGGGATCAGCACGGCGATCAAGCTCACGGTCAGCGAGATGATCGTGAAGCCGATCTCCTTCGAGCCTTCGATCGCCGCGGCGAAGGGCGTCGCCCCTTTCTTCAAATGCCGCGCGATATTCTCGATCATCACGATGGCGTCGTCGACGACGAAGCCCGACGCGATGGTCAGCGCCATCAGCGACAGATTGTTGACGCTGAAACCGAGCTGGTACATCGCGGCGAAACTGCCGATCAGCGAGACGGGAACGGCGATGCCCGCGACGATCGTGGCGCGCAGATCGCCCAGAAACAGGAAGATCGCCAGCATCACCAGCACGACCGCGAGAATCAGTTCGATACTGACATCGCGCACCGAGGCGCGAATGCCTTCGGTGCGGTCGGTCAGCAGTGTCACGCGCATATCGCCGGGCAATTGCCGTTCGAGTTCCGGCAAGGCGCGCTTGATCGCGTCGACCGTGCCGATGACGTTGGCGCCGGGCTGGCGTCGTACTTCGACGACGATCGCCGGTGTCGCGTTCATCCAAGCGCCCAGGCGCGTATTCTCGGCCGACATCACCACTTCCGCGACGTCGGCAAGGCGCACCGGCGCGCCGTCGGCATAGGCGATCACGAGATTGCGATAGGCGGCAACGTCGGCGAGCTGGTCGTTGGCGTCGATGCTCCAGGCGCGCGTGGGCCCGTCGAAACTGCCTTTGGCCGTGTTGACGTTCGCCGACGCGATCGCGGCACGCAACGTATCGAGCGACAGACCGCGCGCGGCCAAAGCCTGAACGTTCGCCTGGATGCGCACGGCGGGGCGCTGGCCGCCGCTCAAACTCACCAAGCCGACGCCCGGCACTTGGGCGATCTTCTTGGTGAAGCGCTGATCGACCAGATCCTGGATCTCGGGCAGGCTGCGCGTGGGCGATGTGACGCCCAATGCCAGGATCGGCGCATCGGCGGGATTGATCTTGGCGTAGATCGGCGGGGCGGGGAGGTCGGTCGGCAACAGCGAACTCGCCGCGTTGATCGCGGCTTGCACCTCCTGCTCGGCCACGTCCAAGCGCAGATCGAGGGCGAATTGCAGCGTGATGACCGAAGCACCGGCGGAGGACGACGACGACATCCGGTCGAGCCCCGCCATCTGGCCGAATTGGCGTTCGAGCGGTGCGGTGACCGTGTTTGCCATCACGTCGGGGCTTGCCCCCGGATATAGCGTGCGGACTTGGATCGTCGGGTAATCGACTTCGGGCAAGGACGACAGCGGCAACAGGCGCAGCGCGACCAAGCCGATTAACACGATCGCCAGCATCAGCAGCGTCGTCGCCACGGGGCGCAGCACAAAAAGCCGCGATGGGTTCAGGCCGTCGCTCGCCGCCGTATCGTTCGCGGAATCGCTCACGGGAGCGGCGGCCCCGGCGGCTCGGCGGCCGGACGGCCGCGCCCGGAACCGTCGCGGGGCCTGTCGCCCGGCATCACCACTTGCGCGCCGTCGACCAGATTGTCGGCCCCTTCCGAGACGACGGTTTCGCCTTGTGCCACGCCCGAGAGGATTACGATGCGATCGCCATCGGCGACACCGGCCGTCACTTGGCGCAAGCTGACGGTGCGGTCGGCATTCAGCACGAAGACGAACGCGCCGCGCGCCCCATGGCGCACGGCCGAGACCGGCACGGTGATGGCGCCGGCGATCGTGTCCGCGCGTACGCGCACATTGACGAATTGGTTGGGGAACAGGCGGCCGTCCGTGTTCGCGAAGCGCGCTTTGGCCTTGACCGTGCCGCTGGTCGCGTCGACGACGTTGTCGAAGGTCAGGAACGTGCCCTCGGCGAGGGTGGTCACACTTTGCTGATCGAGGGCGACCACCGGCAACGGCGCGCCGCCGGCGAGGCGCGCTTGCAACGCTGGGCGGCGATCCTGGGGTACGGCGAAGACAACATCGATGGGATCGAGCTGGGTGATGACCGCGATGCCGTTCGCGTCGCCCGGCGTCAGGTAGTTCCCGATATCGGCCTGGCGCAGGCCGATGCGCCCGGCGACCGGTGCCGTGATCGTCGTGTATTCAAGATTGAGCCGCGCCGTACCGACCAAGGCTTCGTCGGCGGCGACGGTGTTCTCCAGCTGTTTGACCAGTGTGGCTTGCGTATCGACCTGCTGGCGCGCGATCGAATCTTGCGCCAGCAGCGTGCGATAGCGCGCGAGGTCGCGCTGCGCATCGGCGAGCTGGGCTTGATCGCGTGCGAGATTGGCCTGTGCCTGGGCGAGGGCGAGGCGATAGGGCCGCGCATCCATCTGCGCCAGCACCTGGCCCTTGGTCACCATCTGGCCTTCGGTGAAATTGATGCCGACCAGGATGCCCGCGAGCTGCGTGCGCACGGTGGCGGTGACGACGGGCTGCACCGTTCCGATCGCGGACACGATCACGGGCACATCGGCGCGGGTGGCTTGCGCGACCCCCACCGTCGCCGCCGGACGGAATCGCTGCGCGGGCGCAGCCGCGGCGCGTTCGCGCGGCATTTGGACGAACCAGTACCAGGCGCCGGCGGCCCCACCGCCTAAAACGGCGAGCGTTACAAGCCACGTGACGATCGTCAGAAGGCGGCTCTTTACCGGCGGCATGCGATGTTCGGTCGTTGGAAGCGAGTCATGGCGGTGACTATAGCGGTACCGCCGGGCCGTGCTGTTCCGGAATGTTACGGAAAGTCGCCGCGCGATGCCGTGCCCGACGCGATCATCCCCGTTTCGACAGCTTCGAACGGCCGTACACGCCGCGCTGCGTCACGCCGTGTAACGCGATCCGTCGAACGGCGACCGAATTTCAGCCGAAACCCCGAAATATCAATGGTGTACGGCGCGCGGTAGATTCAGGCACAGCAGCAGCCGCGTAACCCCTTTACCGTCGATCGGGGGCGAACGGTGGACGATCCCGCTTGCCGGGGCGGCACAGCTGCCTTTGAACATGCCGGCCGCGAAGCGCGACAGGCTTTGGATCGGCCCGCGATAGTCTTTTTGGCCGTCGAGGGCGGCTTCGCCCAAAGCCGGCGGAATCCATTGCGTGCCGGGCCCGCGATAGGTCGCCAGCAGACGCGCTTCGACACAATCGCGATGGAATTTCCAACATGCGTTGTGATCGATTGATTCGAGGCGGATATCGACCGTCGCGCTGTCCATGATCCTCATGAAACGCCGGGCGAGCCCCGCGATATCGTCCAGCAGCAGGTCGCGCATCGCGCCCTGGGGCGTGCGCGCGTCGTCGAGCATCGCCGCGATGGCGGCTTCGACGCCGTTGTCGTCCGCCACCGCGCGCGCATCGGGAAGGTGTTCGGCGGGTAGCGCGTCGAGCCAAGCAGCGAAGCTTTCTTGGGGGTTGCGTTCCCAGATCGCGAGTTCGACCGAAGGGTCGCGGATACGGTCGAGGATCGCGGGCGCATAGCCCTGCAGGACGAGCGCTTCGCGCGTCGCGGTCTCAAGCGCCGCCGTCATTGCGCACTCCGTTTCCAGGGCGGAAAGGGATCGGTGAATTTGCGCGGCCAAGCTTTCGGGCCCAGCGCCATTTCGTCGTCGGTCAGCAAGCAGGCTTCCAAGCGTTTGCGCAGATCGGCTTCGTCCATGCCGATTCCGATGAAGACGAGCTCCTGGCGCTTGTCGGCGAATTCGCCTTCGCAGGTCGCGTCGTATTGGCGGCGCCAATCGGGATCGTCGGGCCAGCGTTCCTGCGGCATCGACGACCACCACAGCCCGGCGGCTTCGACCTTCACCGCCGCACCGGCTTGGTCGAGCGTGCCCGCCCAATGGAAGCGCGTGGCGAGCCACAGATAGCCTTTGGCGCGCACCACGCCGTGCCATTCGGAATCGATGAATGCCTTGAAACGCGCGGGATGGAGGGGGCGCCGCGCGCGGAACTCGAAATTGCGCACGCCGAATTCCTCTGTCTCGGACGGCAAGCCGCCGGCCATCGCCTGTGCCCAGCCCGGAAATTCCTCGACCTTCACATGGTCGAAGCGATGCGTGCCCAGAACTTCGTCGAGCTTCACGCGGCCATGATCGGCCAGCACGATGCGCGCGGACGGGTTCAGCGCCTTGACGAGGCCGAGCACGCGATCGAGCTGCTCGCTATCGACTTGGTCCACCTTGTTGACGATCAGCGTATCGGCGAATTCGATCTGCTCGGCCAGCAGGCCGACGACGGGGCGCGTATCCTCCGGCCCCAGCGCCAAGCCGCGATGGCCCAGCAGATCGCTGGACTCGTAGTCGCGGATCAGGCGTTCGGCGTCGACGACCGTCGCCATCGTGTCGACGCGCGCGATGTCGGACAGGCTTTGTCCGTCTTCGTCGCGGAACTGGAACGTCGCCGCGACAGGCATCGGCTCGGAAATGCCGGTGGACTCGATCAACAGATAATCGAAGCGCCCCGCGGCGGCGAGGTCGCGGACCTCCTTCAGCAGATCGTCGCGCAGTGTGCAGCAGATGCAGCCATTCGACATCTCGACCAGCTTTTCCTCGGTCCGGCTCAACTTGGCGTCGCCGTTGCGGACCAGCGCGCCGTCGATATTAATCTCGCTCATGTCGTTGACGATCACCGCGACGCGCCGCCCCTCGCGGTTGCGCAGAACATGGTTCAGCAGCGTTGTTTTTCCCGCGCCGAGAAAGCCGGACAGAACGGTGACGGGAAGGCGGCTATCGGCGAGTTCCATCGACTGCTCCAGACAATACGTTATAATATATCATTTAATAAGAGCAGCGGCTTGTCAACGCGATAAGCTGCGATCCTTCAAAGTTACGTGAGAGGTATGTCCGCTAAGTTGCCGAACGAGATGGCGTTTCGTTGAGCCGTCGCGGCACGCGATCCGCCAAATCTCGTGCGGCGCGGCGTATATATGCGCGGTGTCGGCCTTCTAGAACGCGCCGGCGGCGGAGTGCGGATGAAGAGAATTGCGATTATCGGGATCGGGGCCGGCGATCCCGAACACGTCACCATCCAGGCGATCAACGCCCTCAATCGCGTCGACGTATTCTTCCTGCTGGAGAAGGGCGACGAGAAATTGCAGCTGATCGAGCTGCGCAAGGAAGTCTGCCGCCGCTATATCGCCAAGGATCGCGTCTATCGCTTCGCCGACGCGACCAGCCCGGACTGGGCGCGCGATACGCCCGACTATCTTGCGACCGTCGGCGATCTGAACCGCGACAAGCAGGCGGTGTTCGAACGCCTCTTCGCGAACGAGTTGAAGGACGGCGAGTGCGGCGCGTTTCTGGTGTGGGGCGACCCCTCGCTCTACGACAGCACGATCCGCATCGTCGAAGCGATTGCGCAGGCTGGCACGCAGGATATCGAGTTCGAGGTGATCGCCGGCATCAGCTCGATCCAAGCGCTCGCTGCGCGCTGCAAGACGACGCTCAACAGCATTGGCGGTGCCGTCGCGATCACCACGGGACGGCGCTTGTCGGCGGGCTGGCCCGAAGGTTTCGACAACGCCGCTGTGATGCTCGACGCGCGCGACGCGTATAAGTCGCTCGCCGGGCGCGACGTCGACATCCATTGGGGCGCCTATGTCGGCATGAAGGAGGAGATCGTGATCTCCGGTAAGCTCGCCGATGTGGCCGACGAGATCGCACGCGTTCGCGCGCAAGCACGCGCCCAGCATGGCTGGATTATGGACAGTTATTTGCTGCGACTTAACGACCGCGAAAAAAACTAAGCGGGTTTGCGTGCCGTCAAGGTGGTGACCGGCATCGCGGTGCGCCACGCGTCGAACTTGCCGACCGGCGATGCGTGCGCCACCGAAATGCGCACCAGCTCGCCGTTATAGGTTTCGCGCGCGGCGATCAGCACGGCTTCGCTTTGCAACGTCACCGCATTGGCGACCAGCATGCCGCCGGGACGCAAGGCCGCCCAGCATTTCTCCAGCATGCCCGCTTCGCTGGCCCCGCCACCGACGAATATCGCGTCGGGCGTTTCCAGTCCTTCGAGGGTGACGGGGGCCGTACCCGCGACGATCCGCAATCCAGGTGCCCCCAGCGCCTTCGCGTTGGTCGCGATCATGCCGCGCCGGGCCTCGTCGCGTTCGATCGCGATGGCGCGGCAAGCGGGATGCGAACGCATCCATTCGATGCTGATCGAGCCGCAACCGGCCCCTACATCCCACAGCAGCGCGCCGGGATAGGGGGCGAGGCGGGCGAGCGTGATCGCGCGCATATCGCGCTTCGTCAATTGCCCGTCGTGGATATAGGCATCGTCCGGCAAGCCCGCGACGATCGGCATTAGCGGCGCCATGGCTTCGGCGACGCAGGCGATGGCGACGACGTTCAGGTCGCGCCGCCGGTCCGGCGGAAATGCGCCGGCGCGCGCATCGAAGCGCGTTTCGCCTTCGCCGCCCATATGCTCGAGCACGGTGACGTCGCTCGACGCGTATCCGCGCGCGCACAGCATGCGCACGATGGCTGCGGGCGTGTCGCCGCTATCGCTCAGCACGAGCAGTTTGGCGCCGGGTTGCAGATGCGGATGCAGCGCCTCTATTGGACGGCCATGGACGCTGATTGTAACGACATCTTGTAGCGGCCAGCCCATGCGCGCGGCCGCCAGCGCGAAGGAAGACGGGGCCGGGTGGACCCGGTACTCGTCCTTCGTCAGGCGCCGTGCGAGCGTGGCGCCGACGCCGAACCACATCGGGTCGCCGCTCGCCAAAACGCAAACCTTCGTGCCGCGAAGGGCGAGCAGTTTTTCGATCCCGGCTTCCAGCGGGCTGGGCCATGGCCAGCGTTCCTGCGCCCCATCCGGAACCAGCGCCAGATGGCGCTTGCCGCCGACCAGGATCTGGGCGCGCGCGATGGCTGCGCGGGCCGCCGGGCTCAAGCCCGCCAGCCCGTCCTCGCCGATCCCCACGATCTCCAGCCACGCGTCCATTCGTCCTCGATTCGTCAGGCCGATCCGGACATTACGGGCGTTGCGGGATCGGGACGAGTATGATCTTTACCGGTCGAGGCGAATTCGATCAGGGAATCGCATGCGGAGCAATACGGCCTGTCCGGGTTTGTTCAGAATCGTGCCCGCGCGCGACGGCGGGATTTGCCGTTTGCGGCTCGCCTTCGGCCAACTTTCCGCTTCGGCCGCGCGCGCCATCGCCGAGATCGCTAGGCAGCATACAAAAGGCGTGATCGACATCACCAACCGCGCCAATCTGCAACTGCGTAGTGTGGATGCCGCCGGCGAAGCGGCGTTGATCGCTGAACTCGTCGCGGCCGGGCTGGGGCCCACACGCCCCGAGGCCGACGGGGCGCGCAACGTGCTGGTCAGCCCGACCGCCGGTATCGATCCTGTACAGTGTTTCGATGCGCTGCCGCTGGCGGCCGAAATCGACGCCTTCCTGCAAAGTGACGGCATCGCCGAGCGTTTGAACCCGAAATTCGGCGTGTCGCTCGATGCCGGCGAGAGCCTTGTCGCGATCGATCACCCGAACGATATTTGGCTCGCCGCGATGGACAAGGGCCGCGTCGCTTTGGGTATCGCGGGTACGGTGGAACAAGCCGAACGCGGCATTCCCTATCTCGTGTTCGATGAGGCGCATGCGGCGAAGGCCGTGAAGGTGGCCATCGCGCTGTTCCTGGAACTTGCGGGTGCCGATCCGGAAATCCGGCGCTATCGCGATCTGCTGAAATCCACACCGCGCGCGGAAATTCTGGCGCGACTGGGCGGCGAATTGAGTCGTGAAAGTTGGGTCCGGCCGGCGTTGCGGCCGATGAGTCATGTCGGCATCCATCCGCAGCGCGACGGGAAATGGTTTCTCGGCGCCGTGCCGCCGCTCGGGCGTCTATCGCCCGCGATGCTCAAAGACCTCGCTGCTCTCGCGCAGACCTATGGCGATGGCACGCTGCGCCTCACGCCCTGGCAAAGCGTCGTGCTGCCGGGGATCGCCGATGCGCAACCGGCGGCGAAAGCGGTGACGGCGGTCGGGTTGATTGTTGATCCTGCTTTGCCGTTGGCGTCGATCGTCGCGTGTTCGGGAAGTACCGGCTGCGCCTCGGCCTTTGCCGACACGAAGAACGACGCGCTGGCGCTGGCGCGCGATTTGGGTGCGTTGGGCGGGAAGACGGTCCATCTGACCGGCTGCGCCAAATCCTGCGCCGTCGCGGGCACGGCCGATATCACGCTCCTCGCGCAAGCGCCGGGGCGCTATACGGTGTTCGGCAAAGACGGGGACGATTCGGCGCGGTTCGGGCGGTGCGTCGCGGACAACGCCGCGATCGCCGAAATCGCCGGCATCGTCACAGCAGCCTAGGATGTCGATGGATTATATTCGCGATGGCGCCGAGATCTACCGCAGGTCCTTCGCCACGATCCGCCGGGAAGCCGATCTTTCGCGTGTTCCGCCCGATCTGGAGAAGCTCGCGGTGCGCGTGATCCATGCGTGCGGCATGGTCGACGCGGCGGGCGATCTGATTTTCTCCGCAGGGGCGGGGAAGGCGGGCCGCGCCGCGCTGGCATCGGGGGCGACCATTCTTTGCGACGCGCGCATGGTCGCCGAAGGCATCACCCGCGCGCGCCTGCCCGCGAAGAACCGCGTCGTCTGCACGCTGGGCGATCCGCAAGTACCCGATCTTGCCGCGCGCATCGGCAATACCCGCTCGGCCGCCGCGCTCGAACTTTGGCTTCCCGATCTTGGCGGATCGGTGGTCGCCATCGGCAACGCGCCGACGGCGCTTTATCGCCTGCTCGAAATGCTCGACGAGGGCGCGCCGCGCCCCGCCATCATTCTCGGTTTTCCCGTCGGCTTCATCGGCGCAGCTGAGTCGAAGGACGAACTCGCCGCGAACAGCCGGGGCGTGCCGTTCGTCGCATTGCGCGGCCGGCGCGGGGGCAGCGCCATCGCCGCCGCCGCCGTGAATGCGCTGGCGACGGAGGTCGAGTGATGGACAAGATCGGCCGTCTCTATGGGCTCGGTGTCGGGCCCGGCGATCCCGAGCTTCTGACCGTCAAAGCGCTGCGCATTCTTCGCGCCGCCCCGGTCGTCGCCTATCTTTCGGCCAAGGCGAAGAAAAGCAACGCGCTGTCGATCGTCGAATCCTATCTCGATCCGCGCCAGACGATGATGCCGCTGATCTATCCGGTGACGACCGAGAAGATCGCGCCGCCGCAATGCTACGAGACCATCATCGCCGCGTTCTACGACGAAGCGGCGAACGAGATCGCGCGCCAACTCGACGCGGGAACGGATGTCGCCGTGCTGTGCGAGGGCGATCCGTTCTTCTACGGCTCGTTCATGTATCTGCACGATCGGCTCAGCACGCGCTATCCGACCGAAGTGGTGCCGGGCGTGTGTTCGATCGTCGCGAGCTCGGCGGCGTTGGCGGCACCGCTCGTCTATCGCAATCAGACTTTGACGGTGCTGTCGGGCGTGTCGCCGGAGGAAGATCTCGAAACGCGCTTGGCGCAAGCCGATGCGGCGGCGATCATGAAGCTCGGCAGCAATTTCGAGAAAGTGCGCCGCGTGCTGGTCAAGCTCGGCCTCGCGGATCGCGCGCTCTATGTCGAGCGCGCGACGATGGCGGCCCAGCGCATCGTGCCCTTCGCCGAAATAGATCCGGCAAGCGTGCCGTATTTCTCGATGATCCTCGTCCCCGGCACGCGTTGGCAGGGATGAAAACCCGCGCCGCCGCGATCGTGATTTTGGGGGCGGGCAGCCTGCCCGTCGCACGCAAGATCGCGGCCGCATTGCCGGGCGCGCGGATCCACGGCCTGAAGTCCCGCGTAACGGACGCCGATATCGCATTCGAGGAATTCGGACCCGCGTTGCGCGATCTGTTCACGAGCGACACGCCGATCATCGTGCTCTGCGCGACCGGCATCGTGGTGCGTGCGCTTTCGCCCTTGCTGCAGGACAAGCGCGCCGAACCGCCCGTCGTCGTGGTCGCGGAGGACGGCAGCGCGATCGTGCCGCTGCTCGGCGGCTTGCGCGGCGTCAACGATCTGGCGCGGCGGATCGGTTCGGCGCTCGAAACGGCACCCGCGATCACCACGACCGGCGAAGTCCGTTTCGGCACGACGCTGGAATTGGTGCCGGACGGCTATGTCCTCGCCAATCCGGCGGCGGGTAAGCGCTTTATGTCGGATCTGCTGGCCGGCGCGAAGGTTCGCATCGAGGGTGCCGCGCCGTGGCTTTTGGAAACGCGCTTGCCGATCGATCCGGCGGGCACGTTGACGATCCGCGTCACGCCGAAGGCGGTAACGCCTGCCGAGGGCGAACTTGTTTTCCATCCGCGCGCGGTGCGTATCGACGTCCAAAGCGGTGCCGCCGATCGCGTGATGGCCGCACTCGACGCGCAGGGCTTGTCGCCGAAAGCCGTCGCCTGTGTCGTCGCCGCCGAGAAGGATGCCGCCGATCCTGCCATTCATGACGTCGCGAAGGTGCTGGATCGGCCGTTGCGCATTGTCGCCGCCCTCGATGCCGATCCCGTGAATCTGTCCGTTGCCGATGCGCCGATCGATCCGGCGTCGATCGGGCGCGCGCGCGGCAAGTTGAGCGTGATCGGGATCGGTCCCGGATCTCTTGATTGGCGCACACCCGAAGCGCAGCGTGAATTGGCACAAGCCGACGATTTGATCGGCTACGAGACCTATCTGCGTATGGCGGGGCCGTTCGCACCGCATCAAATCGTCCATGCCTCCGACAACCGCGAAGAGATGGCACGCGCGCGCCATGCGTTCGCGCTGGCGGCGCAAGGCCGGTCGGTCGCGGTGGTGTCGTCGGGCGATCCGGGGATATTTGCGATGGCGGCGGCGGTGCTCGAAGCGTTGCACGAAAACGCCGATCCGGCATGGCATGGTGTGGAACTGAAAATCGTGCCAGGTATCTCGGCCGCGCAAGCCGCGGCCGCGCGCAGCGGTGCGCCGTTGGGCCACGATTTCTGCATCATCTCGCTTTCCGACAATCTCAAGCCTTGGGACGTGATCGAGCGCCGCCTGTCATTGGCCGCGCAAGCCGATCTGGTGCTCGCCCTCTACAACCCGATCTCCCGCGCGCGGCCGACGCAATTGGCGCAGGCGCTGACGGCGATCCGCGCGCATCGTGCTCCGCAAACGCCGGTCGTGCTGGGCCGCGATGTCGGCCGCCCGGATGAAAGCTTGCGCGTCGTCACGCTCGGCGCGCTCGATCCGGCGGACGTCGATATGCGCACGGTCGTGATCGTCGGCTCTTCGACAACAACGGCGTTCGATGGCGCACGCTGGGTCTATACGCCGCGCTGGTACGGCGACAAAAAGCCGGTCAGCGAAGCTTGAGCCACGCCATCGCTTCGGCGATCGTGTAGGCGACCGGCAGATCGGGGCGGGGCGGGCGGCGCTTCATCGCCACAGGAATGCCAAGTTCGCGCGCGGCGATCAGCTTGGCCTGCGTCGCCGTGCCGCCGCTGTTCTTGCAAACGATCATGTCGATGCGCTTGTCGCGCAGCAATGCGCGCTCGCCCGCCACGTCGAAGGGGCCGCGCGACAGCAGCAATTCGTATTGCTTGAATGCGGGCATTGGCTCGGGCGCTTCGACCGAGCGGATCAGGAACCAGATATCGTCGAGCGATACGAAGGGCGCCAATTCCTGGCGGCCGACGGCCATCAACACGCGTTTGGCCTCGCGCCGCAGGATCGCCGCCGCGTCGTCGAGCGTGTCGATTTCGATCCAGCGATCGCCGGGGCCGGGGCGCCAAGCTTCGCGTTCCAGGCGAAGCAGCGCCGTATTCTCCCGCGCGCAAGCCTCGGCGGCGTTGAAAGCCATTGCGGCGGCGAAAGGATGCGTGGCGTCGATCACCGCATCGAAGCGCTCGGCGCGCAAATATTCGCCGAGACCTTCGGCGCCGCCGAAGCCGCCGCTGCGCCATTCGCCCGCAGGCAGGCGCGGGGATTTCGTGCGTCCCGCGAACGACGTGACGACGCGCGAAACCCCGTGCGCGACGAGGGCGGCGGCGAGATCATAGGCCTCGGTCGTGCCGCCGAGGATCAGAACGGAAGGGGAGGTTTGCATGGGCTTGTCGATAAAGCATAAACTGGAATCCCAGTCTCGTCGCGGTTTCCAGATCCAGTGACCGAATTCCGTTCGAACAATTCCGGCCCGCGCGTGCGCGAGATCGCCAGCGTGGCCAACCCGCTGGTCAAGGAGATCCGCGCGCTGCATATGCGCAAGGCGCGCGCCGAGACGGGACTTTTCCTCGCCGAAGGCGCGCGTACGATCGCCCAAGCGCTTGATCATGGCTTCGCGCCGGAAATGCTGGCGTATCGATCCGATCCGGCGGTTGCCGCGCTGTGCGCGCGTGCCGCCGCCGGCGGCGCGCAATTGCTGGAAGTCTCGGATGCGGTGCTGGAAAAAATCTCCCAGCGCGACAACGCGCAAAGCGCGATCGGCGTGTTCCGCCAGCGTCTGCGCCGTCTTGCCGATCTCGATCCGAACTCGGCGCCGCTGTGGTTGGCGCTGGAAGGTGTGCGCGATCCGGGCAATCTCGGCACTTGCATTCGCACGGCCGACGCGACCGGGGCGGGCGGGGTGATTCTGATCGGCAATACTTGCGATCCGTTCGGCATCGAAACGGTGCGCGCGACGATGGGCTCGATCTTCGCTGTACCCATCTATACGGCCGAGCCGGACGAAGCGCTCGCTTTCGTGCGCGGCTGGTCCGGCGTTTCGGTCGGCACGGCGTTACAAGGGGCGATCGACTATCGCGGGGCCGTTTATGCGCCGCCCACGCTGATCGTCAACGGGACGGAGCAAAGCGGCCTCAGCGACGCGATGCGCGATGCGTGCGGCACGCTGGTGAAGCTGCCGATGCGCGACGGCGTCGAATCGCTCAATCTATCCGTCGCGGCGGGCGTGATGCTCTACGCCGTTCGCGAACGGCTTTAGCCGCGCGCCCTGATCGCCGCTAACCGCGCAGGCGCGCGCCGTCCGGATCGAAGAAATGCGCGAGCTTTGTGTCGACGGAGACGGCGACGGTCTCGCCGCTCGCCGGCAGAAGGCGGCCATCGGCCATACCGACCAGTTCGTGCCCATGGGCGCGCAGCGTCACTTGCGTCGCCGTTCCCAAAGGCTCGGCGATGATGACCGTACCTTCGAAGCGCACTTCGCCCGGCCGCAACGTCGCGCCCGTACCGGCCGTTTCGACGCGCAGGTCGTCGGGCCGGATGCCCGCGACGACGCGCTCGCGCGCACCGACGATGGCCGAGGAAACGGGAATGACGGCGCCTTCGCCAAGCTTCAACGTTGCCGCCGCGCCGTCGCGCGCGGCGGGCAGGGTCATGAAGTTCATCGTCGGCGTGCCGATGAAGCCCGCGACGAACATGCTGGCCGGCGTATGGAACACGTCCAGCGGCGTGCCGACCTGTTCGATCCGTCCGTCGCGCATAATGACGATCCGGTCGGCGAGGGTCATCGCTTCGACCTGATCATGCGTCACGTAGATCGTGGTCGTGCGCAAGGTCTGATGCAGGCGCTTGATCTCCGTGCGGACTTGCCCGCGCAATTGGGCGTCGAGATTGGAAAGTGGCTCGTCGAACAGGAACACCGACGGATCGCGCACGATCGCGCGGCCCATCGCGACGCGCTGACGCTGGCCGCCGGACAACTCGCTCGGCCGGCGGTCGAGATAAGCGGTCAGGCCCAGCATTTCGGCCGCGCGCTTCACCTTCGTTTCGATCTCGTCCTTCGGACGTTTGGCCGCGAGCAAGCCGAAGGCGATGTTCTTGAACACGCTCATATGCGGATAAAGCGCATAATTCTGGAACACCATCGCGATGTCGCGATCCTTGGGTTCCAGCCTGTTCACCACCTTGTCGCCGATGCGCAGCGTGCCCGCGGTGACGCTCTCCAGCCCCGCGATCATGCGCAGCGTCGTCGATTTGCCGCAACCCGACGGGCCGACGAGCACGATGAATTCGCCGTCGGCGACCTCCAGATCGATGCCGTGCACGACCTGGGTATGGCCGTAGCGCTTGACCAATCCCTGCAAGGAGAGGCTGGCCATCGGTCAGCCCCCGGTCCGCGCGGCGAGCTTGTCGTGCGCGGCCTTCGCCGCCGTCGCGTGCGCGGCCAAACGGTCGCGAAGACGCTTCGCGCCGGCGCGATGGCGCGTGGCGGCCTCGGCCAATGCTTCGGGGGCGGGGCCGCCGGGCAGTTTGCGCACGGCGATGAAATTCTCGGGCGACGCGGCCTCGCGAAAGCGCGCCTCGCTCAATTTCGGCGCGCGGCCGCAGGTCTCGGCGAAAGCGGCGGCGAAGCGCGCATAGGGCACGGTGCCCAGATCGTCGCCGCTTTCCTTCATCGCGCGCGCGAGCTGGGCGGCGACATGATGCGCGCGGCCGAAGGGAATGCCTTCTTCGCGCACCAGCGTGTCGGCGAGTTCGGTGATCGTCGCGAAGGAGCGCGCGATATTGGCGCGCGCGCGGGCTTCGTCGATCGCGGCGCTGGCGGCGACACCTTGCATCAGGTCGAGCACCCGCGCGGCCATCGCGAAGGCTTCGTAGCCTTGGCTGTGCACCTCGTGCTCGTTGTCGTTCATGTCGGTGAAGGGCGTGTTGTGCAGCGCCGTCAGCACCGCTTCGCAGCGTCCGGCGGTCAGCGACGCCATCAATCGCATATGTTCGACCGGCACGGGGTTGCGCTTCTGCGGCATGATCGAACTGATCTGGACGAAGCCGTCCGAGAAGCGCAATTGGCCGACCTCGAACGACGTCCAGAACGCCATATCCTGCGCGAACCTGCCGAGATTGAGCGCCATCAGCTTGATCGCCGCATAGACCTGCGACGTGTAGTCGGCGGCGGCGATGCAGCTATAGGAATTGGGCAGAATGCCGGCGAAGCCGAGCAACTCGGCGACACGCGCGCGGTTCAGCGGAAATCCCGTCGTGGTGATCGCGGCCGCGCCCATCGGGCACAGATCGGCGGTCTGGCGCGCTTGTTCCAAGCGCTCCGCGTCGCGCAGCAAGGTTTCGATGACTGCGCCCAGATAATGGCCGTAGGTCGAGGGCTGCGCGGGCTGGCCATGGGTGTAGGCGAGGATGATCGTGCGCGCGTCGCGCACCGATCGTTCGATCAGGGTTTCGATCAGGCCGGTCAATTGGGCGACGAGCGCGTCGAGCCGCTCCTTCAGCGCCATCTTGAACAGCGTGTGATCGATATCGTTGCGCGAGCGGCCGGTATGCAGGCGTGCGGCGGTGTCGACGCCGACATGGCGCGCCAATTCGCGCTCGATATAGAAGAACAGGTCTTCGTGCTCGCCGGTATAGGCGACAGGTTCGCTGCGCGAAGCCAAATCCGCTTCGATGGCGGCGAGCGCGCGCAGCAGTTTCGCGATGTCCTCGGCGCTCAGCAGCCCTTGCTCGTGCAGCATCACGCCATGGGCGCGGTGCATCGTCATCAGATGACCAAGATGATGGGCCTGGCTCAGCCCGAAGGCGGGGGCGAGCACGGCGCGGGCGAAGGCGGGGGCGGGGAAGCGGTCGTCGCCGCCTTCGAAGGAATTCGGGGGCAAAGCGGCCATGTTCAACCTTTCAATCCGGCCAGCACGACGCCGCGGATGATGTAACGCTGGAAAACGATGAAGACGACGAGCGTGGGCAAGGTCGCGATCGTGGCGCCCGCCATGACGAGCTCCCAATCGGTGAGGTTCTCGCCCGAGAACGAGGCGAGACCGACGGGCAGCGTATAGAGCGCGCGGTCGTTGGTGACGATCAGCGGCCACAGGAACGCGGTCCAATTGCCCAGGAAGGTGAAGATACCGAGCGCGGAAAGTGCTGGCGTGACCAGCGGCATCGCGACCTTCCACCAGATCTTGAACTCGCTGAGCCCGTCGATCCGCGCGGCGTGGATATAGTCGTCGGGCACGCCCATGAAGAACTGGCGCATCAGGAACACGCCGAAGCCCGTCATCATGCCGGGGAACATGATGCCCCAATAGCTGTTGAGCCAGCCGAAGTTCTTCGCCATCACGTACCACGGCACGATCAGCATTTCGGTCGGGATCATCAGCGTGCTGAGGATGGCGATGAACACGAACTCGCGGCCGCGGAATTCGAACTTCGCCAGCGTGTAGCCGATCAGCGCATCGAAGAAGAGCACCGAAATCGTGACGAGCGCGCTGGTGACGACCGAATTGACGAACCAAAGGCCGAAACGCGTCTTCTCGAAAATAAAGATGTAGTTCTCGAAGGTCGGCTCGTGCGGCAGAAGATTGATTTCGTAGACTTCGTGCGGCGCTTTGAACGACGTGCCGATCATATAGGCCAGCGGCGTCATCATCACGATCGCGCCGATCACCAGCAGCGTCCAGGCGACGACCAATCCCGGCCGTTCGGCGAGCGCCACGCGCCAGGGGCGATCCGCGTCGAACAACGATGCCGCCGGGCCGGACATCAATTCGTCCTCGCGCGCATCAAGCGCAGCTGGATCAAGCTGATCACGAGCAGGATCAGGAACAGGATGATCGTTTGCGCCGCCGCGTAGCCCATTTGGTAAGAACGAAACGCGGTTTCATAGATATACAGCACCAGCGGTTTGGTGCTGTTGAGCGGCCCGCCGGCGCCGTTATCCGTCATGTTGTAGACCGTGTCGAAAATCCGCAGGAAGCCGATCGACGAAATCACGACCAGGAACACGATCGTCGGCCGCAACAGCGGCAATGTGATTTCGCGTAAGACCATCCATCGGCCGGCGCCATCGATGCGCGCCGCCTCGTAATAGCTCGACGGTATGGCGCGCAGTCCCGCCATGAACAGCACGATCTGGAAGCCGAGCCCGGCCCAGATGGCGGGCGCGAGGGCGGCGGGCAGGGCTTGGAACGTGGAGCGCAGGAAAGGCTGCGTGTCGAAGCCGACGGCGTTGAGCAGGTTGTTGAACAAGCCCACCGGCGGCGGCTGATAGAACCAGCGCCACACCCACGCCATCGCGACGGCCGAGGTGAGATGGGGGATGAAATAGCAGGCGCGGATCAGCCCGTGCGCGAAGCGCACTTGATCGAGATAGTAGGCGACGACGAAGGCGATCACGAGGCTGACCGGCGCGCCGACGGCCAGATAGATGAAGGTGTTTTTGAACGCGATCCAGAACACGGGGTCGTTCAGCATGCGGCTGAAATTCGACAGCCCGGCATAGCGCGGCGGCGACAGCAGATTCCATTCGGTGAACGCGATCGCGAAGGACTCGAACGCGGGATAGAAGCGGATCACGCCGAAAAACACGATCGGCACCGCCAGGAATATCCAGGCCTGGATGGCGAGTTTGCGCTCGATCGTCAGTGTTTCGCCAAACCGCATCCCGGTTCCGCCGTGTCGGCCGCTCGTTGCGGCGATTAAATCCGTTCCATTGATTTAATATGAAGACATTGTCATCATGCAAGCGGAATTCCTGGGGCGCCCCTTGCGGCGCCGTGATCGCGAGGATCGCTTGGCGGGATCGGGATTGGGGTTTTTGTCGGGGCTGGCGCCCTTCGACCGGCGCGGTCATCAGCGCCGGTTGATCGTCGACGCGTTGTGGCGCGTCGATGCGGCAAGCCGCGCCGATTTGGCGGCCGCGATCGGCTTGTCGCCGCAAATGGTCACGCTGCTGGTCGACGAGTTGATGGCGGACGGGCTCGTGCGCGAAGTGGGCCGGCGGCCCGCCGCGCGCGGTCAGCCGCCGATCGATCTCGCCCTCGATCCCGACGGCGGATTCGCGGTCGGCGTGCAGGTGGAACCCGGGCGCCTCAACATCGTGCTCGCCGATTTGAAAGGTCGTGTGCGCGCCGAGATCAGCGAGCCGTGTCCGACGGAGACGCCCGCGAAGGCGCTGCCGCATCTCAAGAAGCGCGTCGCGCGGCTGGTCGCGAAGACCGGAATCGACCGCCGCCGCTTGCTCGGGGCGGGGATCGTGATCCCGGGCCCGTTCGGCGACGTCGAGAACGTGGCGCGTGACTTGCTCGCGATGCCCGCCTGGTCGCGCTCGACGTTTCGTGAAGATTTCGCCGCCGCGCTCGACATGCCCGTTTTCGTCGGCAACGACGCGACGGCGGCCGCTGTCGGCGAACATCTCGATGGCGCGGCGCGCGACTTGCGCCACTTCGTCTATCTCTATCTCGGCGAAGGCGTGGGGGCGGGTGTGTTCGTCGAGGACCATCCCGCGATGGGCGCCTTCGGCAATGCGGGCGAGGTCGGGCGCATGCTTGTGCCCGATCCCGATCGTCCCGGTGCGGCCATCGAACTGGAAGCCGTGGCGTCTCTCGATGCGTTGCGACGTGCACTCGCCGTCGCGGGCGACATCGATGCCGAGGCGTTGTTCGTCGCGAACGCGGCGGCGGTCGCGCGCTGGCGCGATCGCGCGGCCGCGGCTTTACGCATCGCCATCGCCAATATTGAAAATCTTCTCGATCCCGACGCGATCGTGCTGGGCGGTCCATTGCCGCCTGCCGAATTGAGCGCGTTGCTGTCGCGCATCGAACTTCCGCCGACTGTCAGCGCGCGCGGGGGGCGGCGCCATCCGCGATTGCTGCTCGGCCGATCGGGGCGGGTTGTATCGGCGCTGGGCGGCGCGACGCTGCCGCTGTTCCACGCGCTCACACCGCAGCCGCAGGCCGCCCGCCGACGCGTCGGCGCGATGGAGATGGCGTCGTGAGCGCGATTCTAAAGTTTTTCGTCGAGCGGGAAGAAGCGATGCGCGCCATCAGCTGCCGCGACGATGCGCCCGAACTCCAGGCCCGGCGGAAAATGGCCGGCGGCGACGATCGCGTCGGTCGCGGCCGCCCAATCCGCCAGCGCGCGGCGCGAGCGGATCGACGCCGCCTTGTCGGTGTCGGCGCGATGGCACCACTCGGGATGCTCGATCTGCACGGGGCTATGCCAGCTATCGCCGACCACGACCAGCTTCCGGCGCGCGGCGAGCACGATCGCCGAATGGCCGGGCGTGTGTCCGTAGGCGGCGCGGAAGCTCAGCTCCGGCCAGCCTTGCGGCGAACCGCCGTCTTGGATCGCCGCGATCCGGCCTTGGGCGAGCAAGGGCGCCACGTGACGTTCGAAAGCGTCCACGTGATGCGCCTTGGCCGCCGCTGCGCCGGCTTTCGCCCAATGTGCGAGTTCGGCCGCCGGAGCCGCATAGACTGCGTTTGGAAAACAGGCTTCGCCGTCGACGCTGGCCCAGCCGACATGATCGAGATGGAAATGCGTGAACGCCAGGAACGTCACCGCGTCTCGCGCGATGCCGTGCGCGGCCAGCGCGCGGTCGAGCCCGCCTTGCAGCCCGCCGAAATAGGCGCTCGGCCCCGGCCCGAGACCGGCATCGATCAACGCGACGTCGCGCCCGCGGCGCAGCGCGACGACCGTAAAGCGCGTGTGGAACACGCCGTCGGGCGCGTAGCGCGCCATCGCTTGATCGCCGGGTTCCGGAACGTGATCGGGGAAGGCGTGGCTCCAGGCGGCGGGGGCGGGCGACACGTCGTTCAGGCTCAACGCGGTCCATCCGTCCAGTTCAAGTCGCACCATCGTCCTTCGTCCTTTTTTCGCTTCGCCGAAATCCGGCCCGTCGGCCGGACACCATCCACGCCTACATCAAACAGGGAGAAAAATCATGACCGATGATCGAAGCAAGTTCGAGTTGTCGCCGACGCGCCGCGCCTTCGCGCTCGGCAGCGCGGCGGCGGCCTTCACGCTCGCGGCACCCGCCGTGCTGCGCGCGCAAGTGGTCGAGATCGAGTATTGGCAGTACTTCTTCAAAGAACGCGTCGAAGCGATGGATGAGCTGATCAAGCGCTTCGAAGCCGCCAATCCCGGCGTGAAGGTGAAACATACGCATTTCCCCTATGCGCAGTACCGCACGAAGACCGCGGCCGCCGTTCCGGCGGGCGAAGGCCCCACGGTGATGCAGCTTTTCTTCGGCTGGATGCGCGAATACGCCAAGGCGAAGCTGATCCAGCCGCTGCCGGCCGACATGTTCAATCCCGCCGCCGTCGACCGCGACTACTTCGACGTCGTGCAGCTGATGAAGACGTCGGAAGGTTATTGGGCGCTGCCCACCGCGGTGCGCAGCCTCGGCATGTTCTACAATAAGAAGCTGTTGCAGGAAGCCGGGCTCGGCGACAAGCCGGCGGGCACGCTGGACGAATACGTGCGTTTCGCGCTCGCCTCGACCAAGCGCGACGGCAGCGGCAACTTGACCCAAGCCGGCGCCACGATCGGCATCCCGTCGCAGGATTATCATTGGTGGCGCGAGGTGCTGGTGCGTCAGAACGGCGGCAAGCCCTACACGGACGATTTCAAGAAGGTGACTTACGCGAACGAGGCGGGTGCGGCGGCCATCGCCTGGTACACCGACTTGCAGCGCAAGCATCGCGTGGCGCAGGCGGGATTCCTGTCCGAAAGCCAGGCCGCATTCCGCGCGGGGCGCGCGGCTCAGCATGTCGACGGCTCGTTCCGCCTCGGCACGTTCCGCAACGCGCGCGGCTTCGAATGGGGCGTGGCGGAATTGCCGACGCATAAGGGCGTGGGCGGCAACTACTCGTCCTACTGGGTCAACGGTCTCGCCGCGAACGCGACCGGTGCCAAGAAGGAAGCGGCGCTCAAGTTCCTCGCTTTCGTCACCAACGACGCGTCGATGCAGCTGTGGTTCGAGAAGACCGGGGAGTTGCCGGCCAAGCGCGCTTCGGCGCTGACGCCGGCCAATCTGGCCGATCCGTTGACCGGCCCGATGATCGCGGGGCTGAAGAACGCCTACACGACGGACTTCGTGGCCGAAGAAGCGCAAGGCCAGCTGTTCCAGGACATGCTCGACCGCATCCTGTTGCAGAACCAGGACCCGCTGGCGGCCGTCCGTCAGATGGGCGAAGCCGAGCAGAAGATGATCGACGACCACTACAAGAGCTGAAGCGCGTCCGGACCGGCCGCTTTCGGGCGGCCGGTCCACTCTTGTTCGTAAACGGTATTGTTATGGCTTTTTCGCGTTTCGACTTCGATATGCTCGTGCCCGATTTGGCGCGGGCGGCACTTCATGGCGTCAAAGCGGGCGAAAGGATCGATCTCGACGCGCAGGCTTCGCGCGCGGGCGTGACGTCCGACAAGTTGCGCGTGCTTGCGGCGGCGCTGACGCAAGCGGGCTTCGCGACGGCCGGCGCCGATGGCGCCTTGCGCCGCGCGGATCGGCGGGTGCGTCTTTTCGCCGTCGACCTTGGCGGGACCAAACTCCACGCGGCGCTGGTCGACGAGACGGGCGAGATATTGGACGAGATCGTCGAGGCGACGGACCGGCGCGGCGGCCAAGCCGTCGTCGCGCAGATCGGCGCGACATGCGACGCGTTGCGCGCGAAAGCAGGGCTTGCCATTGCCGATATTGCCGCCGCCGCCGTCGGTACGCCGGGCGCGGCGCATCCTCGGACCGGCCGCATCGCGATGGCGCCGAACATTGCGGGCTTCGATGCGCTCGACGTCTGCGGCGCTTTGCGCGCGCGGCTGGGCGTGCCCGTGCGGATCGAGAACGACGTCAATATGGCGGCGTTGGGCGAGCACGCGGCCGGCGCCGCGCGGGACCTTTCGGACTTCGCGCTTGTCGCGTTCGGCACAGGCGTGGGGCTCGGCTTGGTGTTGAACGGCGCGCTGGTTCGCGGTGCCGCCGGTTTCGCCGGCGAGATCGCGCAATTGCCGCTCGGTGCCGATCCGTTCGATCGCGCGAACTACCGGCTGGGCCCCTTGGAGACCGTTATCGGCAGCGCCGGGCTGGTGCATGCTGCGCGCATGCGGGGGCTGGACGACGTGGAGGACGTGGAGGGGTTGTTCTTGCGCGCGCGCGCGGGCGACGCCCGCGCGAAATCGACCATCGGCGAGGCGGCGCGGACGCTTTTTCTGGCGTTGACCGCCGTGCGGGCGATCGTCGATCCCGAACGCGTGATCCTCGCCGGCGGAATCGGGTTGCAGCCGGAAATCGCGGCGCATCTTTCGCGAATCGGCGCCGACCATCCGTTCGCGCCGAAGTTTGCGGTCAGCGCGCTCGGACCGCGCGCCGCGATCGCGGGGGCGGCGAGTTGCGCGTTCGCCGAAGCGCTTCGCGCCCAATCGCAGTCGTAGAATGATCTCGATCTATATCAGCGCCACCGCGGCGAAAGCGGCCGACGAAGCGGCATCTCAAGTCGGCGACGCGCTGCGCGCGAAACCCGATCTCGTACTCGGACTTGCAACCGGCGGGACAATGCGCCCTTTCAATGCGGCGCTGGTCCGCGCGTATAATGAGGGACGGGTCTCTTTCGCGCGGGCGACGATCTTCAATCTCGACGACCATGTCGGCGTGCCCGCAGACCATCCACATTCGTTCCGTCGCTTCATGCGCGAAACCTTGTTCGACTTGGTCGACGCCGATCCGGCGCGCTGCTTCATGCCCGACGGCATGGCGCGGGATCTGGATGCGGAAGCGGCCGAATACGAGGCGCGGATCGCGGCCGCTGGCGGAATCGACCTGCAGATCCTCGGGCTCGGCCATAATGGCCATATCGCCTACAACGAACCGGGCGCGCCGCACGATTCACGCACGCGCGCCGTGTCGCTCGCGGCGGATACGATCGCGCGTGCGACGCCGGATTTCGCGCCGGACGCCGTGCCGCACCAAGGGCTGACGATGGGGATCGGCACAATTCTAGATGCGCGCCGCATCGTTCTGCTCGCGAATGGCGCCGGAAAGGCCGAAGCCGTCGCTCAGGCATTGAAGCCGCCGCCGCGGACCGTATGTCCTGCGAGCGCTCTGCAACGTCATGGCGATGTCGGCTTCTATTTGGATCCGGCGGCCGGCAACTTGGTCGCGGGCGCGCGTTCGCGCTGAACCGCAAGCGAGTTGGTTTTAGGAAATCGTCGTCGGCAATTGCCGGCGCGGATCCTTTGGTGTGTTTTGTAAGATGTTACAATAGTCTTGTAAAATCTTACAAAAAGACTACGCTCCCGCTCGATGCTTGATAAATCTTCACCTTTCGCGTCGCCTCAACCCCCATTCGGCACCGCCGAAGCAGGCTATGTCGTCGCCATCCGGCGCTTGCGCCGGGCCATCGTGACATGCGAGTTGGCGCCGGGCGCTTTCGTCGGCGAGGCCGATTTGGCGGCGCGTTTCGCGCTGGGCCGGGCGGCAGTTCGCGTCGCCTTGACCGAGCTGGCCGCCGCGAGATTCGTATCGCGCCATGCCCGGCAAGGCTGGCGCGTGGCCCCCGTGAACGGCGCGTTGTCGCGCGACGTGCTGGCGGCATTGGCGCGCCTCGAACCGGTATTGATCGACACAACGCCGGATGCCGCGACGAAAACGGCATTGATCGAGGCGGTCGGTATTCTCGATACCGTGATCGGCCGCGACGAGCCGCAGGCCGTGACAATGGCGCGGGCGGCGGCGCGGCGCATCCGCGAGTTGCTTGCCGCCGGCGCGGACGGGTTTTTGCGCGATTGGCTGCTTTGCGCGTGGGATCACGCCGACCGGATCGTGCGCCAACTGGAGCTCGTGGGATATGCCGTCCCCGTGGCCGACCTGCGCGATCTCGTTCAAGCGCTATGCGATGGCGATCTGGCCGCCGCGGCGCGCGCGCTGCGGAAGGATCAATCCCGTTTCGCCGCCGCGCTTGCGCGCGGGTTCCTCGCCAAAGCCGAATTTTTCGCACCCGGCGATGCGCGTTCGGCACGCCGGCGCAAGCCTGTGCTCGCGCGGGCCGTCGAATCTTCGTCCCAACCTCTCACCAAGGATCAAAAGCGATGATCGGAAAACTTCGATCCGTCCGCCTGGCATTGGCCGCGGCGGCGTTCATCGGCTTAGGCTTGCCGCAAGCCCATGCCGCCAAAGACCGTCTCGTCGTCGATCTGGTCAACGAGCCGTCCTCGCTTGACCCGCAAGTCCAGTGGAACCCGGACAGCTACTACGTCTACCGCAACATCTTCGACAATCTGGTCACGCGCGACGACAAGGGCGCGATCGTGCCGCAAGTCGCGACGTCGTGGCGCCAGATATCGGACACCGAGATCGAGTTCGATCTGCGCGGGGATATCGTTTTCCACGATGGCTCGAAGCTGACGGCCGACGACGTGGTGTTCAGCGTGAAGCGCATCACCGATCGCGCTTTCGCGAGCCCGCAGCTCGGCCAGTTCGACAAGATCGTCGACGCGGCCGCGCTGTCGCCGACCAAGGTGAAGCTCGTCACAGCCGGACCGTATCCCGCGTTGCTTGCCCAGCTCGTCAAGCTGTCGATCGTGCCCAAGGCGGTCGTCGAGGCGGTCGGCAAGGATGCGTTTAATCTGAAGCCGATCGGCTCCGGCCCCTATAAGTTCGAGGCGTGGCAGCGCGGCGTGCAGGTCACGCTGACGCGCAACGACGCGTATTGGGGAACCAAGGGACCGTTCCCCAGCGTCGTCTTCCGCGCGGTGCCGGATGGCGCCACGCGTCTTGCCAATCTTCAGGCGGGGTCGAGCGATTTGATCGTCACGATCGACGCGGACCAAGCCGCGCAGTTGAAGAACGCGCCGCGCGCCAAGGCGCTGATCGGTTTGACCGAGCGCGTCGCTTACTTGCGCCTCAACACCACCAAGCCGCCGTTCGACAATCCTAAGGCGCGTTTGGCCGCCGCACACGCGATCGACAAGGCGGGATTGATCGAAGGCATTCTCGGCGGCCACGACAAGCCGGTGCCGGAACTTCTGACGCCCGCGATTTTCGGCTGGGTCGACGGCATTCAAGCGCCGGCCTACGATCTTGCCAAGGCGAAGGCGCTGCTGGCGGAAATCGGGCCTGCGGCGAAGGCGGAGATCGATCTGGCCACCGCGCCGGTCTTCGATCAACGCATCGTCCAGGCGGTTCAGCAGATGATGACCGACGCGGGCTTCAACGTGAAGATCGCGATGTCGGACATGGCGTCCTATTTGCGCCGCGCCCAGGCCGGCCCCGAGGCGACGTCGCTGCTGAGCTTCGGCCGCTGGTCTTGCGCCTGCCAGGACGCGGATGGCGTGCTGTTCCCGCTGCTGCACAAGTCGAGCGGCTGGTCGGCCTATCGCAATCCGAAGGTCGATACGCTGCTCGAGGAGGCGCGCGCCACGCTCGACGCCAACAAGCGTCTCGCGGCGTATAAGCAGGTGCACGAGATCGTTGCGACGGACGTGCCGGTCGTGCCGCTCTATCAGGCGGTCGTGATCTACGGTGCGGCGAAGAATCTCGAATTCACGCCGACGCCGAACGAAAGCATGTTCATCAACCGCATGAGCTGGAAGGACTGATACGGATGCCGGGCTTTCTGCTCCGGCGTCTGGGACAGGCGGGCGTCACCATCCTCGGGGTGGTGACGCTCATCTTCTTCGTCCAGCGGCTGACGGGCGACCCCACTTATCTGCTGGTGCCGGAGACGGCGACGCAGGCCGATATCGACGCGCTGCGCACCGCGCTGGGTTTCGATCGGCCGCTTTTCGTCCAGTATCTCGATTTTCTGGCGGAATTGCTGCGCTTCGATCTGGGGCAATCGGTCGTGCAGCGCGTGCCGGTGACGACGATCATCGCCTCGCGCATGCCCTATACGCTGATGCTGGCGGCGGGCGCATTGGTCGTCGCCTGCGGGATCGGCATTCCGATCGGCGTCCTGCTGGCACTCTACCGCGAAACATTGCTTGCCAAATTCGCCGCCGGGCTGGTGCTATCGGCGCAAAGCATGCCGACCTTCTGGAGCGGGATCTTGATGATCCTGGTCTTCTCGGTGCTGCTCGGCTGGCTGCCGCCGTCCTCGACGGGCGGCTTCTCGAATCTGATCATGCCGTCGGTGGCGCTGGGCCTGCTCAGCATGGCGACCTTCGCGCGCATCACGCGGGCCGCTTTGCTCGACGAGCTGTCGAAGGACTATGCGCGAACGGCGCGCTCGCGCGGCGTGGGCACCGGGCGATTGCTGTTCCGCCATCTCGCGCGCAACGCTTCGATCCCGCTGATTACGGTCGCGGCGTTGGAAATCTCAAATCTTCTGGCGGGCGCCGTCATCGTCGAAACGGTGTTCGCTTGGCCGGGTTTGGGCCAGGTAACGGTGCAGGCGATCCTCGCGCGCGATTTCATGATCGTGCAAGGCGTTGTGCTGCTTGGCGCCTTCGTTACGGTGTTCCTCAATCTTTTGTCCGATATCCTCTACAGCGTGGTCGATCCGCGCATCGTGCTGGAGAAAGCGCGATGAAGCAGGCCGCGAAGACCGCTTTGCGCTGGTGGCCCTTGGCGATACTCGCACTCGCCGTGCTGGCCGCGGTCTTCGCGCCGTGGCTGGCGCCCTACGATCCCAATCAGCAGAATCTCCTCGGGCGCTTGCGGCCGCCGGGAACGACGTCGCGCAACTTCCATTACCTGCTGGGCTCGGACGAGCTGGGCCGCGATCTGCTCAGCCGGGCGATCCATGGTGCGCGCGTGTCTCTGGTCGTCGCTTTCGCCTCGGTCGTGCTGTCGGGGACGCTGGGGACGGCGCTGGGAATGATCGCTGCCTATCGGCGCGGCTGGATCGAGATGATCGTGATGCGCGTCGTCGACGTCTTCTTGTCGATCCCGGCAGTTTTGCTGGCGATCATCACCGTCGCCGTGCTGGGGCCGAGCCTGCTCAACGTCATCCTGGTGCTGGCCTTGACACGCTGGCCGCGCTACGCGCGCGTGGCCTACGGCCAGACGCTGTCCGTCGTCAATATGCCTTATGTGAAGCTCGCCGCCTTAATGGGGGCGGGGGCATGGCGCATTCTGCTGCGTCACATCCTGCCCAATATCGTCGGTGCGGTCAGTGTCGTCGCCACGCTCGAGTTCGGATTGATGATCCTGTTCGAGGCGGGTTTGTCGTTCCTGGGCCTTGGCGTGCAGCCGCCGACCGCGAGCTGGGGGGCGATGCTGTCCACGGGGCGCAACTACGTTTCGACCGCTTGGTGGGTCGCGACGCTGCCCGGCTTCTGTCTTTTCGTGCTCGTGCTCGCCGTGAATCTCACCGGCGATGCGGTGCGCGATCGTCTCGATCCCCGTTTGCGATAAGGAACCAATGGCGATGGTCAAATTCGACGATATCAAGGGCAAGCGCGCGGTGGTGACCGGTGCGTGCGGCGTGATCGGGCGCTGGCTCGCGCAGACGCTGCACGAAGCCGGAGCCACGCTCTGCTTGACCGACGCGAAGCAAAGCGAACTTGACGCTTTCGCCAAGGAACTTGGGCTTGGCCGCGATAGCTTCGTCAAGACGGCCGATCTGACCGACGAAACCTCGATCGTCGCTTTGGCGGCCGAGGTGGGCAAGCGCTGGGGGGCGGCCGATATTCTGGTCAACAACGCGGGTATCTATCCCAGCGCGTTCCTGCTCGACACCTCGACGGCCGAGTTCGATCGCATCTTCGGCATCAATCTGCGCGCGCCTTTCATTCTGACGCGCGAGATCGCGACGCAGATGGTTCGCAAGGGCGTGAAAGGCTCGATCATCAACATCTCGTCTGGCGCTTCGCGCAAGATGCGCCGCACGGTCGTCGCCTATTGCACCTCGAAGACCGCGCTCGATCGTTTGACCAAAGGCTTCGGCGTCGAGCTCGCCGAGTACGGCATTCGCGTCAACGCGCTGGAGCCGGGTTTTGCCGCGGGCAGCAAGGTCAGCGAGCTGACCGAAGCGCATATCCAGTCGACGATCTCGCAGATCCCGATGGGCCGGCCGTCGTCGCGCGAGGATGTCGGCAACGGCTTGCTCTATCTCGCCAGCGACGCCTCGTCCTACGTAACCGGCGCCACGCTGACGATCGATGGCGGCAACTCGATCGGCGCGCTCGCTGTGCATCAGGCGAAGAAGAAGGCGCTGTGATGACCCAGATCAACGGCGCCTATGAATGGCCGGCGGGCAAGACCAGCGCCTTTTGCTTCACCGTCGATGTCGATGCGGAAGCGCCGTATCAATGGAACCTGTCGGAGACTGCACCGGTCGCGTTGAGCCAGATCGAGCAGCGTCTATTCGGGCCGCGCGTCGGCATCTGGCGGCTTCTCGATCTGCTCGACCGCTACAAGATCAAAGGCTCGTTCTTCGTGCCGGGCCTTATCGCCAAGAACCATCCCGATTTGCTGCCGGCTTTCGTCGAGCGCGGCCACGAGATCGGCCTGCATGGCTATTTCCACGAACTCGCGACCGAAGCGGGGCCCGAGGAATTCGCCCGCGCGCTGGATGAATCGATCGCGCTGTTCCAAAGCCAGACCGGCGTGGCCCCCAAGGGCTTCCGTTCGCCCGCCTGGGAGATGACGCCCTTCATGCTGGCCGAGGTGAAGCGCCGCGGCCTTTACGATTCCTCACTGATGGGCTTCGATCATCCTTACACGATCGACGGTGTGACCCAGGTGCCCGTACTTTGGGCGATCGACGATGCGGTCTATTTCCGCTTCACCGGCAGCGGCCAAGATCGCGCCCCGCCGTCGCCGCAGGGCGGCATTCTTGACGCGTGGCTCGACGAATGGCACGTCCTGCATCGCGAAGGGCGTTTCATGATGCTGACGGTCCATGATTGGATCTCGGGCCGGGCGGGCCGCGTGCGGATGCTGGAGAAGTTGCTCGACGTCGTTACGGCGTCGAAGGGCGTGTGGGTCGCGACGGTCGGCGAAGTCGCGGCGCATCACGCGAACAGCGTCAACGCGCAGCGCTTCGCCGTGCCGATGCGTTTGCCACAACCGAGCGCCCCGTTGCGTTTCCGGAACAAGCCCTGATGCAGACCTTCACCGTCCGCCGCGCCGCCGTTCGCTCGCCGTATGGCCTCGTCGCCGCCCAGAACCGCCATGCGGCGGAGGCGGGGGCGGCGGTGCTGTCGCGCGGCGGCAACGCGATGGATGCGGCGATCGTAACCGCGCTGGTGCTCAGCATCGTCGAGCCTTGGCTATCGGGCATCGGCGGCGGCGGCTTCCTGCTTCACGCCGACGGCAAGTCCGGCAAGATCGAAGCGCTGGATTTCAACGTGCGCGCGGCCGCGGGTCTCGATCCCGCTGATTATCCGCTGGCGGACGCGCAAGCGGGTAATTGGTTCGCGTGGCCGTCGGTCGTGGGCGATCGCAATGTCGCGGGCTACGGCGCCATTTGCGTACCCGGCGCCATCGCGGGCTTTGCGGTGGCGCTGGAAAAGCATGGCACGATTTCCTGGCACGACGCGTTGCAGCCCGCGATCGAACATGCCGAGCGCGGGCTCGAGATCGATTGGTTCGCCGCCCTTTGCATCGCCATCGAAGTCGCAGGACTGTCGCGCGACCCAGCAATCTCCGCGTTGCTGCTCGACAACGGCCAGGCGCCGAAAGCGGGCGCGGACACACGCCGCTACAAGCCGATGCCGGCGAAGGCCAAACTGCTGAAGCGTTTGGCGCAGGCCGGTGCGCGCGATTTCTACGAAGGCGAGACGGCGCGGATCGTCGCGGCCGATTTGGAAGCGGGCGGATCGCCCATCTGCGCGTCCGACCTGGCAGCGTATCGCGTCGCGTGGTTGGCGCCGCTGATGGGCAAGTATCGCGATTACGACGTCGCGGCGATTCCGGGTTTGAGCGGCGGCCCGAGCTTCTTCGACGCCGCCACGCGCGTCGAACGCGCCGGGGTTTCGCAGGCGACGCCATCGGCCGAGGCGGGGCTAATCTATGCCCGCGCGATCCGCGATGCCTACGAGCATCGTTTGACGACGATGGGCCACGCGGCCACGCCACAGGCGGGCTGCACGTCGCATGTCAGCGTCGTCGATCGCGACGGCAATTTCGTTTCGTTGACGAACACATTGCTGTCGCGCTTCGGTGCGCGCGTGGCGTTGCCCAACGCGGGCATCATCATGAACAATGGCATGATGTGGTTCGATCCGCGCCCCGGCCAGCCGAATTCGATCGCGCCGGGCGCCAAGCCGCTCGCCAATATGTGCCCGCTGCTGCTGGGCCGGAACGGGCGCGTCGAGCTATCCATCGGTGCCGCGGGCGGGCGGACGATTTTTCCGACCTTGCTGCAAATGGTCTCCTACCTCGCCGACTACGGCATGTCGCTGGAGGAAGCCTTTCACCGTCCGCGCATCGACGCATCGACCCCGCGCATCAAGATCGATCTGCGTGCCGAAAGCGACGTCGCGACGCGGATCTCCGGCGCGTTCCCGGTCGAAATCGTCGAAGACACGCTCTATCCGGTGAATTTCTCGATCCCCTCGGCAGTGATGCGCGCGACGGAGGGCGGATTCGTCGGCATGGCGCATCCGACCAGCGCGTGGGCCGCCGTCGCGGCGGCCAGCGCATGAGCGCCGGCGCACCCGTTCTGGCGATCGACGATCTGGTCGTCGAGATCGCCGGCAACCGGATTGTCGACGGCGTATCGCTGTCGGTCGAACGCGGCCGCATTCGCGCGATCGTGGGCGAGTCCGGCTGCGGCAAGAGTCTGACGGCGCTGTCGATACTGGGCTTGTTGCCGCGTGCGGCGAAAGTCGCGGCTGGATCGATCCGCTTGGGGGCGCGCGAGTTGACCGGTCTCGACGAGGCTGCCTTGGCGCAAGTGCGCGGCAACGAAGCGACCATTATCTTTCAGGAACCGATCGCTTCGTTGAATCCGCTGATGCGGGTGGGCGCGCAAGTTGCCGAAGCGCTGATCTTGCATCGCGGCTTGACGATGGCGGCCGCGCGCGAGCAAGCGATCGACATGATGGCGCGCGTGGGCATCCCTGATCCCGCGCGGCGCGCGATGCAGTATCCGTTCGAATTGTCGGGCGGCATGTGCCAGCGAATCATGATCGCGTCGGCCTTGATCTGCCGGCCGTCGTTGTTGATCGCGGACGAGCCGACCACGGCGCTGGATGTGACGATCCAGGCGCAGATCCTGGAATTGATGCGCAGCCTGCGCCGCGAGGTCGGTGCGGCGATCGTGCTCATCACGCACGATATGGGGGTGGTCGCAGATCTCGCCGACGATGTCTGCGTGATGTATGGCGGGCGGATCGTCGAAAGCGGTCCGGTCGACGCCATTTTCGCCGCACCCCGCCATCCCTATACGCGCCTGCTGCTCGCGACGATCCCGAAGCTCGACGGCGCACGCAAGACGACGCTTAGAACCATCGAGGGCATGGTGCCGAGTGCGGGCGCATGGCCGGATGGCTGCCGCTTCCGCACGCGCTGCCCGCTGGCGGATGGCGATTGCGCGCGCGTTCCGCCGCTGGCGGCGGTCGCGGCGGGGCACGAGGTGGCATGCTGGCATGTCGATCGGGCGGGGGCGCTGGCATGACCGTGCCGCTGCTCCAGGTCCGCGACCTCAAGGTCCATTTCAAGCTGCGCCGCGGCGTGGGCGCGAAGGGCGGCGTGGTGAAGGCCGTCGACGGCATTTCGTTCGATCTGGAAGCGGGCAAGACGCTGGCGCTGGTCGGCGAGTCCGGTTGCGGCAAGTCGACGACCGCTTATGCGGTGATCGGCATGGAGCGCGCGACGTCGGGCGCGATCCTGTTCGACGGGCGGGACATCACGCATTCCGAAGGTGCCGACCGCGCCGCGTTGGCGCGCGACATCCAAATCGTGTTTCAGGACCCGAGCGCCGCGCTCGACCCGAAAATGAGTATCGCGGACAGCATCGCCGAGCCGATGGTGATCGCCGGATGGCCGCGCGGCGATCGCAAGAAGCGCGTCGCCGAATTGCTCGATCGCGTCGGCTTGCCGGCCACACTGGCTGATCGTCTGCCCAGTGCCTTGTCGGGCGGGCAGCGTCAGCGCGTGGTGATCGCCCGCGCGCTCGCGCTGTCGCCGCGTTTGCTGGTGCTCGACGAGCCCGTTTCGGCGCTCGACGTCTCGATCCGCTCCCAAGTTCTAAATCTGTTGATCGAATTGCAGCGCGACCTCGGGCTCGCCTATCTGTTCATTTCGCACGATCTGTCGGTCGTGCGGCATATCGCGGACGAAGCGCTGGTGCTTTATCTCGGTACGGTCGCGGAACGCGGGCCGATCGACGCGCTGTTCGAGAATCCGGTCCATCCCTACAGCCAAGCGCTTCTCTCGGCGATTCCCTTGCCTGATCCGCGCGCGCAGCGCGAACGCACGAAGATCATTCTGTCCGGCGATCTGCCGAGCCCGCTTTCGCCGCCATCGGGCTGTCCGTTCGTCACGCGCTGCCCGATCAAGGTCGAGCGCTGCGCCGCCGCGCGCCCGTCGCTCGCGCAGACCATGTCCGGGACGGCCGCCGCATGTTTTCTGCGCGCCGGCGAACATGTTCCGGCGTGAGCCGGCGGATGTTTCCCTGCGGGTCTCGAAAACGCGCGCTACGCGTGCGCGGCGTCTTCGAGCGCAAAACGCGCGGTACGTTCGGCGATCATGATGGTTGGCGCATTGGTGTTGGCCGAGGTGATCGCCGGCATGACCGACGCGTCGGAGATGCGCAAACCCTGAACGCCGCGCACCGCCAAGCGCCCATCGACGACCGAGGCGTCGTCCGCGCCCATGCGGCAGGTGCCGACGGGGTGGAAGACCGTATCGGCTTTCTGCGCGATCCAATCGAGGATTTCGGCGTCGCTGCGCACGTCGGGGCCGGGCATCAGCTCGGCGCCGCGCCAGCCGTCGAAAGCCGGCTGAGCGAACAGGCCGCGCAGGATTTTGACGCCCGCGGTCAACACGCGCTTGTCGCGCGGCGCCGACAGGTAGTTGGGATCGATGCGCGGTGCTGCGAGCGGATCGGCGCTGGCGAGCGAAATGCGGCCCCGGCTTTCCGGGCGCATCTGGCAGATATTCGCGAAGAAGCCGTTTTCGGTGCGTGCACCGGGCGGATCGCGGAACGGATTGACGCGGATCGTGGCGCTGGTGAGTGCGGGCATGAAATGGCTTTGCAAATCGGGCTCGGCCAAGCCGGGCGCCGACTTGAAATAGCCGCCGACCAGCAGCGGGAAACACGCGGCCGGACCCTTGCCCTGGATTAGCGCACGCAGCAGGGCGAAGGCCGCCCGATCGGCGCGCAAAAGTTCGTTGAGCCCGCCCGGCTTCAGCGCCGCATGCTCGACGCGGATCAGCAGATGGTCCTGCAGATTGGCGCCGACCTGTACGCGATCGGCGACGACGGGCACGCCCAGCGCCGAAAGCTCGCCCGCCGGACCGATGCCCGAGCGCAGCAGCAAATGCGGCGAACCGACCGTACCCGCACAGACGATCACCTCGCGGCGCGCTTTGACGAACCGCTCGACGCCGCCTTGGTGCAGGATAAGCCCGGTGCAGCGCGTGCCGTTGAACGTCAGGCGCAGGACTTCCGCGTCGGCGATCAAACGCAACACGCCGTTCGCCAAAGCGGGACGCAGATAGGCGCGTGCCGTGCTGGCGCGCCGCCCGCCGCGAATATTGAAGCGATAGCGTCCGGCGCCCGACGGATTGGGGCCGTTGAAATCGTCGGTACGGCCATAACCCGCGCTCTCGGCGGCAGAAAGATAAGCGTCGTAAAGCGGCGTCCACCAATCGGGCTGTTCGATGCCCAACGCCTTGCGCCCGTCATCGCTCGGCTCGTTCTCCAGCGCTTGGTAGACGGGCTCGACCTTTTCCCACGACCAATCGCGCAAGCCGGTTTGTGCCCAGTGCTCGTAGTCGGAGGGTAGGCCGCGCACCCAGACCATGCCGTTGATGGCGCCCGAGCCGCCGACCAGTTTGCCGCGCGGCCATTTCAAGCGCCGCCCGCCAAGATGCGCTTGCGGCTCGGTCTCGAATTGCCAGGTATATTTCGTGCCGCGCAGGAACCAGCCGGTCAGCAGCGGCACCGACAGTAACGGGTCACGACCGGGCGGGCCCGCCTCGATCACGGCAACTTTATGCCGGCCATTGGCCGCGAGCCGTGCTGCGAGCAGCGATCCGGCCGAACCTGCGCCGACGACGACGAAGTCGGCTTCGTGGAAAACGTCCGCCATCAATTCAAATCGAGTTCGATCGACAGATCCAAACGCTGCCACAGATCGCGCTTTTCCAGATCGTCGCCTTCGGCTTCGGTGCCGCGCACGTCGCGCAGATTGCTATGCGTCTCGCGGCGCAGGATGACGATCAGATCGGTGTCATCCTCCAGCACGAAGGGGAACTCGTGCCAGCAGCCGATCTTCATGCAGAAGCCCGCACTGCCATCGAAGCGCAGCGCCTTCAAGGCGCCCATGTCGGGCATCGGCTGGTCGTTGGGTGCCCCCAGCACCACGACGAAGGGCTTGCCCTTCAGCGGGATGAAGGTCTGCGTATGTTTGAAATGCCGTTCGATCCAGCGCACGGCGAGGGGACGGCGGCGCAATGTCGCGACGGTCAGTTCCGTCTGCTCGTCGGACTCGAAGCGCGTGGGTTTGCGCAACACGCCGTCGTAGAAATGCAGGCGGTTGCCGGGCTCGGGCACGTTGGAGCCAAGCAGCCAGCCGAACGGCACCACGTTTTCCGGCGTCGCGTCTTCGACGCGCAAGCGTTGGATCGTCGTCGCGGTCATGGCGTCGGCTCCACGAAGCTGCCCGTCTTCTTGTCGCGCAGGCGTAGTTTGACGAAAACCTTACCCGTCCCGCCGTGATCGATGCCGGTATCGAAGCAGTCGAACGTGTTGAAGCGCGGGCTGATCGGGTGAAGCCCCGCTTCCAGCCGGTCCTGCGCCAGCAACAGCGCGGGCTGCAGCTTGGCGATCACGCCCAAGCACAGCGGCGCGGTCGACGCGGACGTATCGAGCAAGCCGTCGGGCGAGAACACGAAAGTTTGGCCTGCGCGGATGAAATTCGCGCAGTGATGGGCGCCCGTCACCTCGGCGACGATTTCCATATCGTCTTTGTTCATGACACCGCCTTCGGAAGAATGCGTTCGGTCACGGGTTCATGCGTGTCGGCGCGGCGCAAATGCACTTGGCAGCGCGCCTTCGACTTGCCTTCGTCGGGGCCCGTATGCGGGCATTCGTAATAGCGCCACACGCAGGTCATGGGGTTGAGCCCTTCGGCCGCGCGGTCGAAGGTCATGTAGAAGATCGACAGGATGGGCGAGAGCAAATGCACGCAGACCGGCGCATCGGTCAACGCGGGCACCACCTTGTGGCGCATGTCGAACACGATCTTCTGGCCGGGCTTGACGCCGCATTTGCAGCCGCCGCCGTTGCTCGTGACCTCGACCACGACTTGGTAGTCGTCGAGCCAGCGATGGCCCAAATGCCGGCGCGCCGCGAACAGGTTGCGCACTTCGGGCGATAGACGCTCGAACTCGTCGTCGGTGAATTCCAGCGCCTGTTTCAAGCGCTCCTGCATTTCGTCCAGATGATCGTCCGGCTGGACGTAGAACGGGTCGATGGGGGGCGGGTTCGTCATACGGCCGTGACTCCTCCGTCGGCGACCAGAATATGGCCGGTAATGAACGATGCGGCGGGCGAGGCGAGGAACAAGGCCGCGTGCGCGATCTCGTCGGCTTCGCCCAAGCGGCCCAGCGGAATACTGGCGACAAGACCAGCGGCGCGCGTGGCGTCGGCCCGCGCGATCGCGGTCATCGGCGTGGCGATCGGCCCCGGCGCGACGGCGTTGGCGCGCGCGCCAAAGGGTGCAAATTCGACCGCCAGCGTCTTGGCGAGCGCGTTGACGCCGCCTTTGGATGCGGCATAAGCGGTCGCGCGGCGATGGCCGATCAGGCCGATCTGGCTGGAGAACAGCACCAGCGACCCGCCGCGCAGCTTTTCGAAAATCGGCGCCACATGACGTGCCACGCGATAGGCGCCGCCCAGATTGATCGAGATGACGCGTTCCCAATCCTCGGGGGCTGTTTCGCCGATATTGCGATGTTCGAACACGCCGGCGGTGACGATCGCGGCGTCGATGCCGCCAAGCGCTTCGTGCGCGCCGCGCACGGCGGCGGCGACTTGGCCGTCGTCACGCGTATCGCAGGCGCAAACGAACTTGGCTTCGGGGACGGCTTCGGCCGTGCCGGGCATCGTCGTCGCAGCGACGAGGGCACCGGCGTCGGCGGCAAGGCGCACGCAAGACTGGCCGATGCCCGATCCGCCGCCCACGACCAGCAGGCGAAGGCCGCGCAGATCGACCAGCGGGGCGGTCATGCGATCACGACCAGATCGCGGTCGATGGGCCGCAGCATGCGGCAGCCTTTCGCCTCGACCTCGACGCTGTCTTCCAGATGGAAGCTGCCGAGATCGGGATCGCGATAGAAGACCTCGGTGTTCACGATCATGTTTTCCTCGAGGGCGTAACCTTTGACGAGACTATCTTCCTCGGGGAACTCGAACACTTCCAAACCGATCCCGTGCGTGGTGACGGAGACGAGATCGCGACGCAGACCGAAGCCTTCGATCGTGTCGCGCGTCAGCTTGCGCAGATCTTCGGTGTTGATACCGGGCTTGATCGCGTCTTCGACCGCTTCCAGCGCGGTGACGACCGCCTTGTAGCGCAGCTTATGCGCCTCGGTCGGTTCGCCGACCACGCCGGTACGCGCGAGATCCATGTGATAGCCGCCCAGCGTGCCCAGGCAATCGAGCACGACCGCGTCGCCCGGCGTCAAGCGGCGCTCGTGGCTTGCGGGCAGACTCATCGCCGACGCGTCGCCCGCGCCGAACATCATGCCGCGCTCGCCCAGGAACGCCGCATCGTGATCGACCAGCACGCGGCGATAGACGCGGATCAGATCGTCTTCGGCGATACCGGGCTTCGCGTTGGCGACGACAGCTTCCAGCGCCTTGGCGTTGACTTCGGCACCCTTGGTCATCAGCGCGATTTCGCCAGGCGTCTTGACGATGCGGATACGGCGCATGAGCTGGAGAATATCGGCGATGGGCGCGTTGCCGCCGAGACCCTGCGCGGCGAGGCGCTGCGCAAGCCGCGCATCGTCGCAGCCGAGCTTCGCGGATTTGAGGCCGGCGCGCGTCACCGCCGCGATCACCGCGTCCATGAACGAGGTTTTCTGCGTCGGCCGCAATTCGGCGCGCTTGGCGGCGAGCTTGCGGCGAAGATCGTTGGAGAGGTTGCGCTCCAGCGTCTCGCCCATATAGACGCCGACCGAACTCCACGGATTGCCGAACATCTCGATCGTTTTGATCCAGCTCGGCCGTTCCGCCAGCGTGGGCAGATCGAATTCTTGGATCACGAGCACGGGTTCGGCATCGCCGTGCGCGGGCAGGATGACCGCCGCCGACCAATCTTCGAACCGGCCGAGCAGATATTCCGACGCGAAGCCGGAGGCGTAGCAAACATTCGTCGTCGTCGCGAGAATTGCGCCGTCGAGACCGGCTTCGCGCAGCAGACGGCGCGCGCGTTCGAGGTTGATCAGCATCAGGCGGCCTTGCGCGCGGCGATGACGACCCAGGGGAAGCGCCACGCTTTGTTTTCGGGCGAGAGCGCGCCGGTCATTTCCTCGAAACGCGTGATCTCGACCTTGTCGAAGCCCGCGCGGCGATGGGCGGCGGCCAGATCCATCTGGTCGAGCGGCGGCATGAACGGCTCGTTGTTCCGCGCGCTATGGCCGTAATGGATGAACTTGTTGAACGGATCGTCGCCCGCCAGGAAGTCGAGATGGATCGACCAGCCGCCGGGGGCGAGCAGGCGATGGGCTTCGTGCAGCACTTTCTCGATATGCGAGACGGGCATCTCGTGCAGCATCATCGTGCTGGTGACTAGATCGGCATTGCCGGCGGGAAGTTTCGTGTCGGCCGCGTCGCCCTGGCGGAACTGCACGTTGCGCGCTTGATCCTCGGCCGCCGTATGCGCGGCGAGCTTCACGCAAGGCGCGGCGAGATCGACGCCGACGACTTCCGTGTCGCGGCTCGACGAATAGAAGGGGCGGGTGCTTTTGCCGAATCCGCAACCCATATCGACGATGCGCTTGGGTTGCTTGCCCAGCCGTTCCATCGCGATGCGGGTGAAGCGCTGATGCAGATCGCCGTGCTTGTCGAGCAGCGGCGTCGTGGTGCGGGCCCCGCGTTCATAGACCATGCCGGCGACCGAATCGCCGTGCACGCCGCCGGGATGCTGATGGATATCGATGGCCGGGTAATATGCGGGCGGCACGAAATCCGGCGGGATGACCAAACGCTCGTTGTTCGTCGCTTCGATCATCGGTGCCAGTTCGTCGCGATGCGCGCCGTAATGATTGGCCAGTCCGTAGCGGCCCGAATACTTCATCTTTTGCAGATGCCGCTCGAACCACGCGAAATAGCGATAGGTGGTGTCGCCGACGATCAGCTTTTCGACGTCTTCGACGGTCTTGGGTTTGGCGGGGGCCGCTTCCGCCGCCGCACGATAGCGCTGCGCCACTTCCGGATACAGGTTCCGCGTCCATTGCAGCTTGCAGGACAGCAGGAATTCCTGGAACGCTTCGAAGGGCCGGTGGGTCGGCGGATCGGTACGCATGCGAAGCCTCCATTCCTATCCGTGTTTGGTTTTCTGGCATGAGTGTGTAATTGTACTAAACATATATCAATAGGTTTTTTGCCGGAGGGGCCGATGGCGGCGGAAAACGGGGTCGACGAACTGGTCGCGAAGCTTGCCGCGTTGAAGGCGGAGCGCGGTTATTTGCTGCCCCATCACGGGTTGTTGGCGGCAATGGCGCCCGACGTACTGGAAGCCTATGGCGCCTTGTACCGCGCGCTGACCTTGGGCAAACGCCATCTCGACGAATTCACCAAAGAGTTCGTGTGGCTGGCGATCCTCGCCGCGACCGACGAAGCCGCCGCGACGCATCATATCGCGAAGTTCCGCAATGCCGGCGGTACCGATGCGCAGATCGCGATCGCGGTACGGCTCGCGGCCTGGGTGCGCGGCGAGGGCGCCGTCGCCTTCGCCGACAAGATCTGGTCGCCGCATATGGCGGGGTTCGATTGGCGCCAAGCGCGGGGCGACGCGCGCGCCGCGTTGATCGCGGGCGGCGGCGTGACGCCGGGCCAAGCGCTGCTCGCCGAGGTGGCGACGCGCACCTGCCTCGACCAATGGTCGCAATTGGCCGACGGGATCGTCGACGCCGTGGCGGCGGGCGAAAGCGAGGACCGTATCGCCGAAGCGTTGATGCTGACGATGTTTCCGGCCGGCGTGCCGCGCTTCGTGGAAGCGGCGGGCGTGTGGCTCGAACTTATTCGCGAAGGCCGCGTTCCGGCCTCGCCAAGATTGCGCGCCTGGGCCTCCCTCGAAGGGCAGGGCGGGCACGACGAAGCCAGCGGAAAGGTGAAGAAATGACCGATACGAAGACGCTCGAACAAGTCGGCGGCAAGCGCGGCTATCTGCTGCCGTATCACAAGATGCTGGCAGCCTATGACGGCGAACTGCTCGCCAAATACGACGCGTTCTATACGCGCCTGACGCTGACACAGAAAACGCTGTCCGATCGCGAAAAGGAATTCGTGTGGGTCACGTTGCTGGTCGCGGTGCGCGAAGGGCATGGCACGCTGCATTTGCGCCGTGCCGATGCCGCCGGTTTGCCGCGTGCACACATGCATATCGCGATCAATCTGGCGGGCATCGCGGAAAGCCGGCCGGCCACCGCCTTCGCCAAGCAATATTGGAAGGATTGGGCGCCGGACGCGGCGATGGACGAGCTCTATTTCGCCAATATCGCTGCCGCGCGCGGCGATGTGCCTGAAGCGCTGGTCGAGTTGGCGCTGGCGACGGCGCATGCGTCCAAGCGCGACGCGGCGTCGCTGCAATTGCACATCAAGCGCTTCTTCGCCGCCGGCGGGAAACCGGCAGCGCTGGTCGAAGCTCTGGCATTCTTGCTGTTGCCGTGCGGCGGACCGACCTTGATCGAAGCGGTCGACGCCTGGGCCGAGGCGGCGGCGGACGGGAAAATCCCGTCGCCGTTCTAAGGCCCCGCCTTAGGCGAAGCGTTGATTCACGTCGGCAGGGGCGCCCAGCGAAGCCTGGGTGCCCTTGGCCGCTTCGATGATCTGGCGCGCGAAGGCGTCGCGATCGGCGGCGAGCCTCTTGGCTTCCTCGGCGTCGGGCGTGTACGCATCGAGCGCGTCGGCTTGCAGCGCGCCCTGGCGCACGAGCAGAACTTCCATCGCGCGCAGACGGTCCTTGGTGACGGCAAGTTCGGCCGCCAGCGTCATGATCATCGCCACGGCGCGGTCGATCGCCGGATCTTGGAAGAAAGTCTGTTCGGGGACGCTATCGGCTGACATTGGCTGCTCCGTTCGAATTCATCCGAATGAAAAAGGGCCGCACGCTTTCGCGCGCGGCCCTCGTTCCGGCCCGATCAGGCGGCCTTAATCGCGTCCCAGGACCCGGCCCCGAACACTTCATCCGCCAGACGCTTGTTCAGCGGTTCGACTTCAGAAGCGAGGCTATCGCCCGGCAGCGTGATGATGCTGTCGGCGCCTTGGGACGCGCGCCAAGTTGCGATATCCGTGTCCTTCAGCTTGACGCCGACTTCGTAGTAGTCCGGCACTTCGAGCTCGTCGAAGCTGGACTGCAGCGCCTGCTGCTGGGCCGCCGACAGGCGGTTCCACGCCGCGACCGAGATGACCTGCTTGTCGAGCGCGATGCCGAAATCGTTCGTCACGACGTATTTGCAGACTTCGAAGAACTTGCCGGCGACGCCGGGGTTCAGCGCGGTCAGCACGCCATCGACGATGCCTTGCTGAAGGGCGAGGTAGATTTCGTTGAACGGGATCGGCGTCGGGATGGCGCCGAAGAACTTCAAGCCTTCGATGCAGCCTTCGATCTGCGGCGCGCGGATCTTGCGGCCGCGCAGTTCCGCCAGCGACTTGATCGGCTGCTTGAGCATCAGGTTGTAGCCGCCCAGACGGCCCGCACCCAGCAGGCGCGCGCGATAGCGCGTCTGCAGCACGGCCGAGGCCTTCGTGCCGATCGGGCCCTTCATCACGCGGCCGGCATGCGCGCCGTCGCGGAAGAAATAGGGGCTGTACAGGATGTCGAACTCGCGCGTGCCCGTATAGGCGCCGTTGTAGACGTCGAGGCTGCCCAGCGCCATCGAATCGATGAGCTTCTGTTCGCCGCCCAGCGAGCCCGCGAAGATTTCGAACGACACGGCGCCGTTCGTCTTGCGCGACAGCGTTTCCGAAAGCTTGGCGTTGAACGTGTTCGACAGCGTGTTCGGGGCGCCGGCGTTGCCATAGCGCAGCACGATGCGCTGCTGGGCTGCCGACATGCCCGGCAGCAGCGAAGCGCCGCCCAGAGCCGCCGTACCGGCGACGAAACCGCGGCGCGAAATCTTGGTGTTCATTGTGTTGCCTCCTGTTTTCTAGGTCTTGGGGGTGATTAACGCATCCAAAGATCGACCAGCGCGAGCGAGAACCACGGCACGTAGGTGAGCACCATGAGCACCGCCACGAGGACGAGGAAGTAGGGCCATGCGGCCCAGAAGAGTTCCCACACGCCGACATTGCCGATCCGCGCCATGACGAACAGCGTGAGCCCGACCGGCGGCGTGACCATGCCGAGGACCAAGTTCAGAACCATCACGACGCCGAAATGGATCGGATCGACGCCCATCCCGGTCAACATCGGGAACAGGATGGGGGCGAGGATCAGCATCAGCGGCAGCGGCTCCATGATCGTGCCGAGCAGCAGCAACGCGATGTTGATGAGCAGAAGCAGGACGTAAGGATTGTCGGAGATCGCGCGCATGGCCGTCGTCAGCGTGTCGCCGAGCCCCGCGAGCACCGCAAGCGAGCCGAAGATCTGGCTGGTCGCGACCGTCATCATCACGACGGCGGTGGTCAGCGCCGAGGCGACGGCGGCTTGCAGGAACGCCTGGGCGCTGAGGCTGCGATAGACGACGACCGCGAGCACCAGCGTGTAGAGCGTGACCAGTGCCGCCGATTCCGTCGGCGTGGCGATGCCGAAGATCTTGCTCAGCACGATCATGACCGGCGCGCCCAAAGGCAGAATGCCGCCCAGGATCGCCCGGCGCTTGGCGTCGCCCGTCACGCGCTCCTCGACCGGCAGATTCAAGCGGCGCGACATGTAGGCGCTGGTCGCCAGCATCGCGAAATACATCACGATGCCGGGCAGGATGCCCGCGATGAACAATTGGCCGACCGAGATGTTGACGATCGAGCCCAACAGGATGAACAGGATCGACGGCGGAATGATCGGGCCCATCGACGCGGCGGCGGCGATGACGCCCGCGGCATAGGCCGAGCTATAGCCGCGGCGCTTCATCTCGGGCACCAGCACCGAACCCACGGCGGCGGCGTCGGCGACCGCCGAGCCCGAGATGCCGGCCATGAACAGATTCGCCGTGATGCCCGTGTTGGCGAGACCGCCGGGCTTATGTCCGACGAGGCTCGACGAGAAATTGATCAGGCGCTGCGTGACGCCCGACTTGGTCATCAACTCGCCCGCGAAGATGAACATCGGGATGGCGAGCAGCGCGAAGCTGTCCACGCCCGCGGTCAGTTCCTGCACGAACAGAACCGGATTGATCGGCCGGTCGCCGAATTGGGTGATCAGAATGTAGAAAAGCGAAGCGACGCCGATCGAAAACGCGATGTCCATCCCCAGAACGATCAGGACGAACAACACCAAAATCATGGAAAGAAGAAGCATCGATCACATACCCGAATGCAGAGAACTGTCGTCGTCGGTGTGTTCACCCAGAACGGCAAGCCACATGCGCACCACTTCGTTCGCGGCGAGCAGCACGGCGCCGATCGGCAAAGGCAGATAGGTCCAGGCGTCGGACAGGCCGGTCGCGAGAACGCGGCGATACATCGACAATTCGATGATCGGAATCGAGTACCAGACAATGACCGCGAGCATCACCAGCGTCAGCGCGCGCATCGCGAGTTCGACCGCGACTTGGACTTTGCGCGGCATGCTCTCGACCACGCTGGTCATGCGGATGTTGTAGCCGAGCATATAGGCAAGGCTGCCGCCCACGAAACTGAGCCAAACGAACAGCAGCTTGGGGATGTCTTCGCCCCACATCGGCGGATTGTTGAAGAAGTAGCGCAGCGTCACCGAATAGAGGACGAGGCCGGTGAAAGCGGCAAGCACGGCGCCGCACGCCCATTCGAAAACGGTCCGTGCCGTTTTCAGGCGCTCGGTAAGCGATTTCGCACCAGCCATTCGTCCCCCAACTCGAAGCCCTGCAAATCGGGGGATCGGTTCTCTTGCCGACCCCACTTGATATAATGATATATTAAAAAGCCATTTGAGCAAGGGGAGACAGATGGGGCTTTCGGTCGATGTTGCGATTGTAGGCGCGGGCACGGCGGGCATGCCCTGTGCGATCGAAGCGGTGCGGGCGGGCGCCAAGGTCGCGGTGATCGAACAAGCGGAACGCATCGGCGGCGCCTTGCACGTTTCGGCGGCACAGATGAGCGGCGCCGGCGCGAAGCGCCAGAAATCGCGTGGAATCGCCGACGATTGGCGCACGCATCTTGACGATGTTTTGCGCATCAGCCGGGGCACATGTCAGGCAGATCTGGTCGAACTGGCGACGCAGCTTGGCGGCAGCACGATCGATTGGCTGGAAGAGGCCGGTTTCGAGTTCGATCCCGTAACGCCCGCAATCCTGCATTTCCACGAAGCCTATCGCACGGCGCGCACGTTCTGGGGCGTGGCCGGCGGGCGTTCGGTATTGAAAGTCGTCAAGCCGCTCTTCGACTCGGCGATGGCGCAACCCAACGCGACGCTGCTGCTGAACAGCGAAGTCGTGGCGCTGCGTCAGGCGAAGGACGGTGCGGTCACCGGCATCGTCGTGCGCGACAAGGACGGCGCCGAACAGACCATCACAGCCAAACATGTCGTGCTGGCGACCGGCGGCTATGGCGGCAACGCCGAACGCTTCGCGCGCTGGACCGGCGGCCGCAAACTTCATACGGCGGCGTTGCCGACCGCAACGGGGGCGGGGATCGAACTCGGCCTTGCCGCGGGCGGCGTACTGCGCGGCGGCGAGCACTATCTGCCGACGTTCGCGGGCATCCCCGCGCAATCGGGCGGGCATCAAATCCTGTGGGATCAATTGCCGTCGCTCACGCCGCAGGTTCGCGCCCCTTGGGAAGTGTTCGTCACCAGCCAGGGCAAGCGCTTCGTGCGCGAGGACGTGGACAGCGTGGATGCGCGCGAGCGCGCGTTGAATGCGCTGCCCGATGCGTTGTTCTGGGCGGTGTTCGACGCGCGTATCTGGCGCGAAGCCCCGCCGCTTCTACCGGGCTGGAAGGCCGACGAACTCGCGGCGGCTTGGCAGTCGCACGAGAACTTCGTGATCGCGCCCACGCTCGACGATCTCGCCAAACGTATCGGCTGCGACGCGGCCACGCTGAACGCGACCATCGCTGGCTATAACGACGCGTTGCGTTCGGGCAAACCCGATCCGCTGGGCCGCGAATCCCGACCGTTGCCGATCGCGGAGGCCCCGTTTCGCGCCATCCGCATGCACGGCATGGTGCTGAAAACGCCGTCAGGCCTGACGGTCGATCGTGCATTGCGCGTCGTGCGCGCGGACGGCGCGCCGATCCCCGGTCTCTACGCGATCGGCGAGGCCTTGGGCGGCGCCACGCTATCGGGCAACGCCTTCGTCGGTGGGATGAGCGTGACGCCGGCATTGGGCTTCGGCCGCTGGCTGGGCGCCAAGCTCGCCGGCCGCGATTTGCTGGAGGCGGCATGAATCCGGTGAAACTCAAGCGCCGCTTCGCCGATGTCGGCGCGCTGCAAGTCCATTATCGCGAAGGCGGCTCGGGCGACGCCACACCGTTGGTGATGATTCACGCTTCGCCGGGGGCCTCGCGCCAAGTGGCCCCCTTGGCGGCGTTGCTCGCGAATGGCCGTCGTGTGGTGGCGCCGGACACGGCCGGCAATGGCGATTCCGATGCGCTGCCCAATCCCGTACCAGCGATCCCCGATCTTGCCGCGCATGCGCGCGCGGCGATCGACAAGATCGTCGACGGGAAGATCGATCTCTATGGCAGCCATACGGGTGCGTCGATCGCGATGGAAATCGCCCTGGCGGCGCCCGACAAGGTGCGCCGTTTGGTGATCGACGGCATGGGGCTGTACGCCGCCGACGAGCAATCGGACGTGCTGCGCAACTATGCGCGCGAGATCGCCCCCGATCTCGAAGGCACGCATTTGCTCAAGGTCTGGCATTTCTGCCGCGACCAATATCTGTTCTGGCCCTACTACAACCGCACCGCCGAGGGACGCTTGCCCAACGGCCTGCCGGACGCCGAGGAGTTCCACGACTTCGTCGTCGAAGTGCTGAAGGCGATGCGCACCTATCATCGTTCGTATCGGGCGGCGTTCCGCCATCCAAAGCGCGACAGCTTGGTGAAGCTGAAGCTTCCCGTGCTGGTGCTGACCTCGCCGTCGGACATGTTGGACAGCTATGCGGCCGAGGTCGCGTCGCTGATCCCAGGTGCACAGCGCGCCGCGACCCCGCGCTGGGGTGCCGCCGATTTTCACGCGGCGACGGCCGCGACCATCGCCGAATTCCTGGATCGCCAATGACCGCGCCCGCCAAACCGCGTTTGATCGCCGATTGCCCCGTGATGATCTTCATCGCTTACACCGTGGGCGCGGAAGCCGTCGCCAAGGGCTATCACCCGTGGCTTGTCGAGACGGACAATCCGTTCTTCAACGCCATTCCGGGCGTGCATCACTACGCGAACTGGATCGTCGACGGCGTTTCGAAAGGCGGTCCGCTCTCGTGGACCTATTACGACTTCCAGGGCCTTGCCGACGAAAGCGATCTGGAACGCGTGTGGTTCAATCCCGATCTCGACGGGTTCCGCAAGGAATGGATCCGCCTATGGGGCTATGGGCCGGGCGAAAGGCCGCCGGTGCTTCGCCACGCATATCTATGCCGGCGCGTGTCGCGCAGCGACGCCACGCCCCGCGACAAATTGCGTTTGTCGGCGGGGCAGGGCAAGCCGCCATCGGGCGGCGATTTGACCTTCGCGGTGACCGACGTGCTGGCGAAGCACTTCGCGGGCGTGGGCGCGGCCAAGTGGAAATGGCCGGTGGCCGAGGGTAATCCGCTCGGCCTGGAATGGCTGCGCGTCGACTACGCGCCGGACGCGCCGGAAGTTCCGGGCGCCGAGCTCGTCTTGTCGGCAGGATTGATCGCAGCGCCATGACCCGCCTGCCGTTTCAACTTGGCTTCGCCCATATCGTTCCAGACCGTCTGGCGAACGATCAGGCCGGCTTTCAGATCGAAACGGTCGATATAGCGGATGCCCGAAAATTCATCGCCATCCAGCCAGCGCCCGGACAGCGTGCCGCTGACATGGACGATGGCCGTATCGCCCGACTCGGCCACGTCGATTCGCTCGAATTTCTTGCGCACGCCGGTGTAGCGGCCGCGCGCCCAGGCGAACAGCGCGTCGAAATCCGCGAATTCCACGCCGCCGGGAAATTGCATCGTAAATTCCGGCGCGATGAGGGCTTTGACGGCGGCGAGGTCGCCGTTTTCGAGCGACCGCAAAAAACTTACGGCCGTGGCCGCTGGCCCGCTCTCAACCAATTGTGTCATAAGGACGCTCTCCCTAACCCGTCGATCGAAATTCAGCCGCACGCCGTTTCCGAGGATCGCAGCCCGCCATGACCCGTAAAGGCGCCGCCTTGCGCAAATCCGTTCCGACGATGGCCGACAATGGCGGCATCGACGCGCGCCTGAAGGCGCCGCTCTACCATCAGATTTTCCTGGTGCTGCGCGACGGCATTCTCGACGGGCGCTATCGCTATGGCGACGTGCTGCCCTCCGAACACGAATTGGCCGGGCGCTACGGCGTGTCGCGCATCACCGCCAAGCACGCGATGACGGAGCTTGCGAATGCCGGCCTCGTCACGCGCGCGCGCGGGCGCGGCACGACCGTGCAGTATCGCGCCCCGGCGGCGCCGTTGCGCGCGCCCGTCGGCAGCTGGCTGCAAACGATGGAGGCGATGGGCCGCAGCACCGAAGTGGCGGTGCTGGATTTCGCCTATGGCCCCGCGACGGTCACGGAAAGCGAAGCGCTGGAACTGCCCGAGAGTGCCGAGGTGCAGCGTTCGCTGCGCGTGCGCAGCATCGGCAAACAGCCGATCTCGATGCTGATCACCGTGCTGCCCGCCGATGTCGGGCATGGTTTCGACGCCAAGGATCTCGCCCAGCATCCGATGCTGGAGTTGATTCGGCGCAACGGCACGGTCATCGGCCAGGCGCGGCAGGTGATTACGGCGACTTTGGCCGATCAGCGCGCGGCCTCGTGCCTCGCGACCGATATCGGCGCGCCGTTGTTGAAGCTGCAACGCGTCGTGCGCGACAAGGAAGACCGCCCGATCGAATTCCTGACCGCCTTCTATCGGCCCGATCGCTACCAGATGGAAATGGTGCTGTCGCCCGACCAGACGGTCAAGTCGATCGATGTCGGCCTGTCGGGCCGCGCGCATAGTCACGGTTAGCGCAGGCTTTCCATCGCCGCCGCGATGGTGGTGACGCCCACCACGCTGCGCAAAGACTCGATCGATGCGCGATGGACGTCGGGATTGAAAGCGGCGCAGCCGTCCTCCAACACGGTCACCGACATGTCGCGCACATGCGCATCGCGCACGGTCGATGCCACACCGCCATTGGTGACGATGCCCGCGACCAGCATCGACTTGATGCCCGCCTTGGCGAGCGCGAACTCCAGCCGGCTTTGATAGAAGGCGGAGTAGGCGACCTTGTCGACCTGGATGTCGCTGGGCGCCAATTCGTCGAGCAGCGCGTGGCCCCAGGAGCCGGGCGCGAAATCGCCTTTGCCCAGGAACGGGCGCAGCTTCTTCAGATGCGCGCCGATGAAAGGTTCGCCGTTGCGGCCCGGCACCAGCGTGAAATGCGTCGAGACGATCCAGCCGCCGCGATTGCGCATCGCCTGAACCAGCGGCACCAGCCGTGCGGGCAACGCCGCGATATCCGCGGACTTCGCCCCGCCGCGCGCATAGGCGCCGTTGGGGTGGATGAAGTCGTTCTGCAGATCGACCAGCAGCAACGCGTCCGCCATATCAGCCTCGCTCGATGATCAGATTGCCGAATGCGTCGACCTGGGCGGCGAAGCCCGGCTCGACCAGGATCGTCGTGTCCGGCTGTTCCAAAATCGCAGGGCCCGCGATTTTGGCGCCGACCGGCAATTCCATGCGCGGATAGATCGCCGTCTTGTGCCAAGCGCCTTCCATCCACACGTCGCGATGGCGCGGCGTGGGCATGGTTGTCGACGTCGGCGCCATCGTGCGCAGATCGAATTTCGGGCGGTGGCCGATGGCGGCGACGCGCAGGTTCAACACCTTCGCGGCCACACCCTTTAGCGTGCGACCGAACGCGGCTTCGTAGGCACGCTCGAACGCCGTCATGACGCCCTTGGCCGTGAACTCGCTCGCTTCCAGCGGGACGGACAGCGTGTGCGTCTGCCCGAGATAATGCATGTCCAGCGACAGGCGCACGCTGCGCGACGCGAAGCCGACACCGGCTGCATCCAGCAGCTTGCCGCCCTCTGCGGCCGCGTCCTTCGCCTGCTGGGCGAGGGCGGCCATGTCGATCTGGTCGAGCACGCGGTTCACCGTGCGCACGAAATCGTGGCGCATATCGGCGATGACGCAGCCCAAGGCCGACGTGACGCCGGGGAAGCGCGGCACCAACGCGCGGCCCAAGCCCACTTCGCGCATCAGGGCGCTGACATGCAGCGAGCCGCCGCCGCCAAAAGGCATGATCGCGAAATCGCGCGGATCGAAGCCGCGTTCGATGGAAACGAGGCGTATGGCGCCCGCCATGCGCGCATTGGCGACGCGGATGATCGCTTCGGCCGCCGCCATGACGTCGAGCCCCAGGGGCATGCCGACATGGGTTTCGATCGCGGCTTTGGCCGCGGCAACGTCGAGCTTGTTCTTGCCGCCGCCGATCGGGCGTTCGGCATCGATGCGGCCCATCACGACGTTCGCGTCGGTCACGGTCGGGCGCGTATTGCCCTTGCCGTAGCAGACGGGACCGGGATCGGAGCCTGCACTTTCGGGGCCGATTTGCAGCAAGCCGCCGCGATCCAAGCCCGCGATCGACCCGCCGCCCGCACCGATGGTCACGATTTCGATCATCGGCGTGCGCACGACCATGCCGAAATCGATCGAGGTCTGCGCCGCAAGTGCGGCTTCGCCGTTGGCAATCAGCGACACGTCGAACGATGTGCCGCCCATGTCGCAGGTGATGACGTTGGGGAAGCCGGCGGCGACCGCGACCGCTTGGCACGCGATCACGCCCGCGGCCGGGCCCGACAGCGCCGTGCGCACCGGGCGGCGGCGCGCGGACTCAACGCTCATCACGCCGCCATTCGACTGCACGATCAGGATCTGCGCGTCGGAGCCGCCTTCCTTCAGGCGGTTTTCCAGACGCTGGAGATAGGAGCCGACCGGCGGCTGAAGATAGGCGTTGAGAGCTGTCGTCGACGCGCGCTCGAACTCGCGGATCTCGGGCAGCAACTCGGTCGAGATCGAGACATGCGGGTTCGGCCAGACCGCGCGCAAGGCTTCGGCTGCCGCGCGCTCGTTGGCGTCGTTGGCGAAAGCGTTGACGAAGATCAAGGCGACGGCTTCGCAGCCCTTTTCGATCAGCGTTTTCGCGGCCGCGCGCACTTGATCGAGATCGACGGGCGTGTGGATCGTGCCGTCGGCCAGCGTGCGTTCAGCGACTTCCAAGCGCAGATCGCGCGGCACGACGGGCTCGAACGTTCCCCACAGGCCCCAGGTCGTCGGCCGGTCGCGGCGGCGCATTTCCAGCACGTCGCGGAAGCCGCGCGTGGTGATGACGCCGGTCTTCGCACCTTTGCGTTCCAGCAGCGCATTGGTGCCGACGGTCGTGCCATGGACGACGGTCGCGACGCTGGCGAGATCGGGGACCTTGGCGCGGATACCGGCCATGAAGCCGACGGACTGGTCGCCGCGCGTCGAGGGGACTTTCGAGATTTCGACTTTGCCGGTGGACTCGTCGAGAACGAAAACGTCGGTGAACGTGCCGCCCACGTCGACGCCGATGACATGCTTGCGATTCATTTCGTCACGTAACCCAGTGTGCGGTCGCGTTCGATGGCTTCCTTGGTGCGCTCGGCGGGATTGCCGTAGCCGCCGCCGCCCGGCGTTTCCAAGCGCAGGCGTTCGCCGCGCTTGAGCTTGAGGCCCACCATTTTGGAAATCTGCGGCGGCTCGCGTTCGACGCCGTTTTCGGCGTAGACGAAGCGGTTGCGCGCGGCGGCTTGGCCGCCCGCCACGCCGGGGGGTGCGAATTTGCCGCGCTCGCCGAACAGGAACACGTCGGCGTTTTCCTCCAGCAATTCGATTTCGTAGACGGCACCCAACCCGCCGCGATGCTTGCCCGCACCGCCTGAATCGGGACGCAACGCCCATTGCGTGAACATGACGGGGTAGGCGGCTTCGAGGATTTCGACCGGCGGGATCGTCGCGGTCGAGATCGGCGCGTTGCCGTGGTTCAAGCCGTCGCCTTGCGGATGGCCGCCATGGCCGCCGCCGAAGAAGCTGAACATCACCCAGCGCTGGCCGTTCTTGCGCCAGCCCGCCAGCGACAGCGCGTTGATCGTGCCATAGGCGCAACCATTGGCGCGTTCGGGGGCGGCTTGCGCGATCGCCTGGAAGACAACGTCGATCAAACGCAGGATCGTTTCGGTGTAGCCGCCGACCGGCTTGGGCGCCTTGACCGACAGCAATGAGTCTTCGGGAATTTTGAACTCGATCGGGTCGAGTACGCCGGCATTCGCGGGCACGTCCTGGAAGACGTGCTTCAGTGCCACATAGCAAGCGGCGACGGCGGTGGAATAGGCGATGTTCACCGGGCCCGCGCAGGCCTTGGCGGTGCGCGAGAAATCCAGGGTCATCTTGTCGCCGGCGATCGTGATGTCGAGACCGATCTTCAGCGGCTCGTCGACGATGCCGTCATTGTCGAGCCAATCCTCCGCGCTGTACCGCCCGTCGTGCAGATCGGCGATATTGGCGCGCATCATCTTGGCCGCGCGCGCGCGAAGTTCGCCGAGGGCCGCCTCGACCGACGCCGCACCGTATTCGGCGAGCAGCGCGTCCATGCGCTTGATGCCGAGATCGAGCGCGCCGACCTGGCCGTTCATATCGCCATAGAGGCTGGTCGGCAGGCGCGAATTGCTGCGCAGGATCGATACGATATCGCCGCGCAGTTTTCCGGCGGCGTAAAGCTTCACCGGCGGAATCAACATGCCTTCCTGGAAGCATTCGGTCGCGACCGGGTTGTAGTTGCCCGGCACATTGCCGCCCACGTCGTGCCAATGGCCGACCGAGGCGAGCCAGCAGAACACCTTGCCGTCGCGCATATAGGGGCGCACCAGCTTGAAGTCCGAAAGATGCGTGCCGCCGTCATACGGGTCGTTGAAGATATAGACGTCGCCGTCGGCGAGATCGCCGTCTTGCGCCGCCTTGTCGATCACGGACTTCACCGCGAAGGACATCGCGCCGACGAAAACGGGCAGGCCGGACTTGCCCTGGATCAGCGTTTCGCCGGTCGTGGCGTGATAAAGCCCGTGCGACGCGTCGTGCGCCTCGGCGATGATCGGGTTGAAGGCGCTGCGGAACAAAGTCGCGTCCATCTCGTCCGCGATCTGCTCCAGGCGGCCTTTGAGCACCGCCAGCGTGATCGGATCCAGGCTCATTCGTACTTCTTTCCCAAGGCGAGCAATTCGGGCGTGCCGACAAGGCCGTTCAATTCCTTGAAGTCGAGCATGCGGTCGCGGAACGGCTCGTTCGAGCCGTTGGCCTTCAGCGAGGCCATATAGGCGCGCGTCATGTGCGCCGCCGCGCGCACCAAACCGCCGGGGAAGATCGCGACGCGATAACCCATGGCGGCGAGCGTCTTGGCGTCGGCGATCGGCGTGCGTCCGCCTTCGACCATGTTGGCGAGCAGCGGCCCCAAATGGCCGAGTTTGGCGGGCAGGTCGCGTTGCTGCGTGACATCTTGCGGCGCTTCGACGAACAGCACGTCCGCACCCGCTTCGGCGTAACGCTCCATCCGCTCGACCGCCGATTCGTAGCCTTCGACGGCGATCGCGTCGGTGCGCGCGACGATCAGCGTGTCGGCGCTGACGCGCGCGTCGACCGCCGCGCGGATCTTGCCGACCATTTCCTGGGCCGGCACGACCTTCTTGTCGGCAAGATGGCCGCAGCGCTTCGGGAAGCTTTGATCCTCGATCTGGATGGCGGCCGCACCCGCGCGCTCGAACGCGCGCACGGTGCGCTGCACGTTCAGCACGTTGCCGAAGCCCGTATCCGCATCGACGATCACCGGCGTCTCCACGCGGTCGCAAATCGCGGCGAGGCAGGCTTCGACTTCCGTCGCGGTGACGAGGCCGACATCGGGCCGCCCGAAGCGGGTATAGGCGATGCTCGCCCCCGAAAGATAAACCGCGTCGAAGCCAGCGTCGGTCGCGATCAGCGCGCCCAGCGCGTCCGATACGCCCGGGGCGACGACCAGGCCGTTGCCGATTTTCGTCTTCAAACTCATGTGCGTGACGCTTTCAGCCGTTGTTCCAAATGCGCCAGAAGTCCGCCCGCGCGCACCATGGCGATCAGGTGCGGCGGCAGCGGCTCGCAGGCGAAACTCGCGTTGGTCGTGGGATCGATCGCGCGCGAATTCTCGGGCTCGACGGTCAAGGCTTGGCCTTGCCGGATCGACTTCGCCTCCGGGCAGACCAGCGCCATCAAACCGAGATTGAGCGCGTTGCGATAGAAGATGCCGGCGAAGGACACGGCGAGAACGGCGCTGACACCCAGCATGACCAAAGCTTGCGCCGCTTGTTCGCGCGACGAGCCGATGCCGAAATTGCGCCCGCCGACGACCACGTCGCCGGGGCGCACATTCTTGGCGAATTCGGGATCGGCGGCTTCCAAGCAATGCTTGATCAACTCGTCCATGCCGCCGCGCATATAAAGCCCGGGGGCCAGCATGTCGGTGTCGATATCGTCGCCGAACAGCCAGACGCGCCCGGTCATGACGCCACCTCGCGCGGATCGACGATCATGCCCGCGACCGCTGCCGCCGCGACCGTGTAGGGCGAACCCAAATAGACCTTGGAGCTGGCCGCACCCATGCGGCCTTTGAAGTTGCGCGCAGTCGATGCGATGCAGACTTCGTCTTCCGCCAACACGCCGGCGCCGTAGCCCGCGCAGGCACCGCAGCCCGACGGCATTAGAATAGCACCGGCTTCGGCCAGTGCGGCCAGCGTGCCGTCGGCGGCGGCTTCGGCGGTCGTGCGCGCGGTGGCGGGGGCCACCAGCAAGCGCACATTCGGCGCCACGCGTTTGCCGCGCAGCACGCTTGCCGCCATGCGAAGATCGTTAATCTTCGCGCCCGTGCAGGCGCCAATATAGGCCTGGTTGATCGCGACACCGCGCTGCTCGGCGGCAGGGCCGGAATTCGCCGGGCTGTGCGGGGCGGCGACTTGCGGGGCCAAGTCGCTCGCATCGAATTCCTCGACGCGCAGATATTCGGCCCCCGCATCGCCTTGCCAGCGCGCCGTGTCGATGTTGGTCACGCCGCGCTCGGCGAGGAAGTATTCGGTGACCGTGTCGGGCGCGATCAGCCCGACTTGCGCGCCCAACTCGGCGGCCATGTTGCAAAGGGTCATGCGCTCGAACATCGGCAGGCCGGAAATCGCGTCGCCCGCGTATTGCACGACCTGATACTCGGCGCCGCCCATGCCGAGGCGCTTGCACAGCGCCAGCATCATGTCCTTGGCCGAGACCATCGGTCCGAGCTTGCCGCGCCAATTCAGCAGAATGGTGCCCGGCGTCTTCAGCCAGATCTCGCCGGTGACGACGGCGCCGCACATTTCGGTGGCGCCGACGCCGAACATGAAACAACCGAACGCGCCGCCGGTGGGCGAGTGGCTGTCGCCGCCGACGACGAACATGCCGGGGCGCAGATGGCCGTTCTCCGGCAGCACGACATGGCAAATACCCTGCATGTCGTGAAAGCGCTCGATCTTGTGGTCGCGCACGAATTCGCGCGTGAGTTTCAGGATCGACGCGCTTTCGGCGTCGACCGCCGGCACATAGTGGTCGCTGACGACGACGACCCTGCTCGGGTCCCAAATCGACGCACCCAAGCGCTTCAGCATCGGCTGCAAGCGGCGCGGGCCGCCGGAATCGTGCATCATCGCGAGGTCGATGTTGCAGGTCACGACTTCGCCCACATCGACATTCGCTCGCCCGGCGGCGCGCGCGACGATCTTCTGGGTGAGGGTTTGGGGCCTGTTCATGCCTGTTCGCGGGACCTTGGTATTTTTAAGTCCGATGCGACGAATCGGGCGGGGGCCCGTTCCGTCGCCGGACTAGCTATAAAGATATAGCTTTATATCTTTTTGTCTAGCCGCCGCGTGACAGCGCTGACCGAACGGAAAGTCCGGCCCGACGATGCGGCCGCCGCCGCATTTGCGACTATGTTGAACGGCCTAAATTCGGGCCGGACGACTTTACGCTTCACGGCAATTCTAGTCGCGCCGCGCGTCAGCGGCGCAAGGGAACGCGATACGATCAAGCGCCCTCAGCAAGCCCAACCAAAAGCGCTATGGCCGCGCGTATTTCCAGATCGTCGTCCGCGAAACGCCGAGCAGTCGCGCGGCTTCGCTGCGGTTGCCGCCGGTTTTCGCCAACGCGTCGCGCACACGATCCTTGATCGCGGCTTTCGCGGCGTCGTCGAGAGAGCCCGATGCGGCCCCGCGCGATGGCGCGAAATCCAGCGTCGTTTCGGGAAAGAGATCGTCGACATCGATGATGTCGCCGTCGCCCAAGGCTGCCGCGCGCTCGACGCGATTGCGCAGCTCGCGCACATTGCCGGGCCAATCATGCGCAATCATCGCGTCGACCGCTTCGGGCGCGAATTCCTTGCGCGGTGCCGCCGGCAGGAAACCGCGCGCAAGCTCGGCGATATCCTCGATCCGGGCGCGCAGGGGCGGCACGGCCAGGGCGATCACGTTCAGGCGGAAATAGAGATCCTCGCGGAACGTGCCCGCGCGCACACGCTCGGCGAGATCGGCATGCGTCGCCGCGACGATCCGCGCGCGAAAGGGCAGATCCGCTTTGGCGCCGAGCGGGCGGAATTCGCGCGCCTCGACCAGCCGCAGCAGTTTCGCTTGAAGATCAAGCGGAAACTCAGCGACCTCGTCCAGAAACAACGTGCCGCCGGCCGCTTCCTCGGCCACGCCAGGGCGGCGTGCGGCCGCCCCGGTGAAGGCGCCTTTCTCGTGGCCGAACAATAGGCTCTCCGCGAGGTCGCGCGGGATCGCAGCACAATTGATCGCCACGAAGGGCGCGGCGGCCCGCGCACTCGCCTCGTGCAGAAAACGCGCGGCGACTTCCTTGCCCGATCCTGTCTCGCCGCTCAGCAGAACCGGCAGTTCGGCGCGCGCGGCTTTCAGCAACTGCGTTTCCAGGGCGCGCATCGCCGGCGCGGCGCCCAATGCGTCGGTTCGCCGCGCAATCCGGGCGCCACCGAGCGCTGCGATCAGCGCGTCGATATCGACGGGCTTGGTCAAGTAGTCGCGCGCCCCGCCTTTCACGAGGCGCACGGCCTGCGCGATGTCGCCATGCGCGGTCATGAACCAAGTCGGGACGGGGCCGATCGCTTCGACGAGCTTGCGCCACAACGCCTCGCCGTCGAAATCGGGCAGGCGGATGTCGCTCAACACGATGTCGGGTGCGCGGACACTCGCGGCGGCGACGGCGCCGGCCCCCGTGACGGCGAGTTGCGCGTCGAACCCTTCGAGCGCCAGGCGCTGAAGCAATGCGGGGCCCAGGATCGGATCGTCCTCGACGAGCAAAATGCGCAGCGCTGTCACTTAGGTTTCCCGCAACGGAATGGCGATGGCGACGGTGGTTCCCCCCGTCGTACCACGTTCGACGCGCGCCGCCCCCTCTAGATCGCCGAGCAGCGACACGACGGCGTCGAGGCCCAAACGGGGCGCGCCGGGCGGCGAGGCGCTTCGGCCGAGCAATTGTTCGATCCGCGTATCGTCCATGCCGGGCCCCTGATCGGCGATCGTGCAATGGAGCTTGCCGCCGGCGACATGCGCCGCGAAAACGACGACCCCGCCGTCGGGCGACGCGGCGCAGGCGTTGAGCAGCAAGTTGAGCAGAACTTGGCGAACGCCGGACGCGCCCAGCGCCAGCGCGTCGGGAATCTCCAAACGCCAATCCAGGCGCAAGCCGCGATTGCGCAAGGCGGGGGCGAGCAGCAGCCGCAGATCGTCGAAATCGGCGCGGGTCAGGCGGCGCTCGTCTTCCGGGCGGTGGAAATTCATGATCCGCGACACGATCGCGTCGATCGTCTCGATGCCGCGCGCCACGAATTCGAGCGAGTCAGCGCGGACTTTCGGATCGTCGCCGAATTTCCGCAGCGTGGCGACCGCGGTGGCGAGGCCGCCAAGGGGATTACGTACCTCGTGCGCCATCGTCGCGGCGAGGCGGCCGAGCGCCGCCGTCTGGCCGCGCTCGGCGATATCCGCGCGCAGCTTCTCGCGCTCGGTCAACGCGTCCGCCATGCGGTTATAGGCGGCGAGCAGGGGCGCCGTGCGCGCGTCGGCTTGCGCGACGCTTGCGGCCGGGACGCGCCGGACCGCGCCGGTGCCCGCCGACTGCAACAGCGCCAGCACGCCGTCGGCCGCCCGATTGATCCGACGGAGCAATAGATAAGCGCCGACCCCGCAAATCAGGGCGATCGCGAAATCGAGCGCGATGACCGCCAGCAGCAGGTTGCGCTGCGCGTCGCGTAACGATCCGATATCAAGCGCTACGACCAGCGCGTTTTCGCCCGACGGCGGCAGCGCGCGCGAAGCCCACAGCAAACGCGCGCCTTCGTCGTAAACGACGCGCGATTGGACGAGATCGCGCGGCGGCGGGGCGTTGCTGCGGTCGATCGTTGCCAGGCGCGTGCCGTTCCGGTCGAGCGCCAAGAGCGCGACCTCCGCGACGCCTTCCTGCACGCCGAAAGCGGCGGCGAAGCGCCGTTCGACGGCCGCCCAGTCGCCGATGGTCGCGTCGTCGGCGATCGCGGCGGCGAGCCCGTCGAGATAGACCTGCGCGAGACGTTCTGTTTGCCGGTCCGCCGCGCGATCCTTGAAATGAAGCGCCAGATGCGTTGTGCCCGTCGCCGCCGCGAACACGATGATCGCGGCGAGCAACGGCAAACGCAACGCTAACGGCAATGCGCCAAGCATCATCGCGCCAGAATGGCGCCGTCAGGCATTCAAGGCAACAACACGAAACTCGCGCGCGCGGCGAGCGCGGCGTTCGCGTCCTCGCGCAGCGCGTCCAGCACCGACCGGCGGATGGCGAGCGCCGCCATAGCGGCGGCGTCGAAACCGGCGATGCGCCGCTCGATTTCCTCGCGCGTCGCGTCCGCCGCGATCGGATCGGCTTCGCTTGCGTCCCAGCCATGGGCGCGCAGCAGCGCCGCTTGCGCCGTCACGCCGGCGAGGCTCTGCGCATCGTCGCGCGCGGCGAAGACGGCGATCTTCGCGTCGCGCCACAATCCGGTCGCGGCAAGCGTCGTGGCGAGGCGCCCGCAGGCGGGCGTCCCGGCGATCAACAGCGCGACGCGGCGGATCGGCCGTGCGGCTTGCACGCGCAAGATCGGCCCGGCACCTCGCGCCGACAAATCCGCGGCGAGCTCGTCGGAATCCGCCGCTTTGCGCCCGAAGCGATCGATGCCGGCCGGCACGATCAGCATGTCGTTGCCCGCGGCGAGCGGCAGCAGCGTATCGAGCGCGCCTTCCGCATGGCGCGATACGGCATCGACCGGCGCTTGGGACGCGCGCGCGTCGAAGTCGGCCAGCGCCTTCGCGGCGCGTTCGCGCTGTTGCAGTCGCAGCCGGTCGCCCAGCCATTGCGACCAGGCGAGCCCGCCGACGGGTACCGCTTGCGGGCGTTCGGCGAAGCCGGGATCGACGGCGGAAAGCGCCGTGAGCTTGGCGCCGTGAGCGCGCGCCAGACCCAGGGCGAATTCGCTCGCCGCATCCTGATGGGGACCGCCCGCGAGCCATACCGTCAGCACGCGCAGCCGGTCCGATTGCGGGGCGGAATATTCCTGCGGCGCGCGAATTTCTTGGGCGCTCATGATCGTGGCTCCGGCTGGCGTTGATGGGGACGCGCGGCGCTCGCGCGCCGTGCGTTGCGGGGCGATGTCGAACAGATTGCGGGGAAGGTGACCGCGCAGCGCGTCGGCGACGGTCGCCGATGCGATGGGCGCCCCCGACACATAGGCGGCGCGGCCCAACGCATGAGAGGCGATGGGCGACGTCACGAGCAGGAAGACGACGCACAACGTGCCGATGATCAGCGCGTCGAGCGCGACGCCGCCGCCGCCCAGCGCCCAAGCAGCACCGTAGACAAGGCAGCCCGAGCCCACGACGCCCGCTTTCGTCGCCGCGTGCATGCGCATGAACGGGTCGCGCAGCCGGATCAATCCCAGCGCCGCGATGCCGACGACGATGGCGCCCGCGAGGATCGCGATCCCCGCCCAGATTTCGAGAAACGCGCTCATTCGCCGGGCTCCTGCGCCGGCGGCGATGCGCTCGCGCGCTCCAGCAAGCCGCCGAACGAGACGGCGGCGAGGAAGCCGATCAGCGCGATGCCGAAGGCGATGTCGAGATAGGCGCGGGCCCCCGTCGCCGCCGCGACCAAGGCGGCGAAGCAGATCGCGAGCAGACCCAGCATGTCGGTCGCGATCGCGCGGTCGGCGGTCGACGGTCCCCGGATCAAGCGCCACGCGACGGCGCCGGTCGACAGCCCGACGATGAAGAAGGCGAGAGCGATGCAGATCTCGAGGAAACTCATGGCAGCACCTTGCGCGCCTGCGCTTCGAGCGTGGATTTCATGCCTTCGATTGTCGCTTGTGCGTCGGGCGCATCGATGGCGTGGACGTAAAGCGTTTTTCCGTCGGGCGAGACATCGAGGCTAGTCGTGCCGGGTGTGAGCGTCACCATATCGGCGAACAGCACGATGCCGCCGGGCGACTTGACGTCGAGCGGAACGGCGAGGATCGCGGGACGCAAGCGATCCGGCGGGCCGATCACGGCAAGCAGCGTCGCCCAGGTCGACTTGGCGAGTTCGAGGGCGAAAACGAGGGCAACTTGCGCCCAGGCGAGGAGTTTGCTCATCGTGCGAACTCCGCGACTTGGCCGGCATTGCCGAGGACGGCGGCGATATAAGCGTCGCGATCGAGCAACGATGCGGCGGCCGTTTCGGCAAGCGCGGCGAAAGGCTCGGTCCACAGACCGATCGTCATCGTCGTCGCGCAAAGAAGCGCGATCGGCAGATAGGTCGCGATGCGCTGGCCGCGCGTCCAGGCGGTCCGTGGCAAGCCTTCCGGCGCGGGTTTCCAGAACGCTTCGTTCCAGATCTTGATCATCGAGTAGAGCGTCAGCAGGCCGACGAACAGCGCGATGCCGGCGAGCCAATAGGCTTCCGCTTCGATGCCCGCACGAACCACGGCGTATTTCCCCCAGAAGCCCGACAACGGCGGAATGCCGGCGAGCGACAGGGCGGGGATCAAAAAGCCGATCGCGAGCAGGGGGGCCGCGCGCCATAGGCCGCCGCACCGTCCCAGCGCGAAGCTGCCGTTCTCGCGCCGTATCGCGCCCGCGACCAGGAACAGATTGGCCTTCACGACGATGTGATGGACGATATAGAGGATCGCGGCGGCGATCGCGGCCTGGGTCAGCAGCGCCACGCCGATGATCATGTAGCCAATCTGGCTGACGATATGGAACGACAATATCCGGCGGATGTCGTAATGCGCGGCGGCCCCGAATACGCCGAACACCATCGTCGCCGCGGCGACCCAGGCGAAGATTGGGCCGAAGAACGCGACGTCGTGCGCGTAGACCAGCGCGAACAGACGCAAGATCGCGTAGACGCCGACCTTGGTCAGCAGGCCCGCGAAGATCGCCGCGACCGGCATCGATGCCGTGTGATAGGCGGCCGGTAGCCAGTTGAACAGCGGGAACAATGCCGCCTTCGCGCCGAACGACACGAGGAACATGACGCCGATCGCCGCCAGCAAACCTTGGTTCTCCGCCCGCGGCGCCAAACGCGCCAAATCGGCGAAATTGAGCGTGCCGAGCTGGCCGTACAGCAGCCCGACCGCCATCAGGAACACGGTCGTCCCGACCAGGTTCAAAAACACGTAGCGCAAGCCGCCGTCGATCTGGGCGCGCGTGCGGTCGAGCACCAGCAGGCCGAACGAGGCGATCAGCATCACCTCGAACCAGACATAGAGATTGAACACGTCGCCCGCGACGAAAGCGCCGCAGACACCCAGCATCAAACTGTGGAACAGCGGCTGGAACCCAGCGCGGTCGCGCGCCGCCGCGTCCGGCCCCATCGCGTAGATCGATACCGACAGCGCCATCAATCCGGCGATCGCCAGCATGATCGCAGAGAAAGCATCGACGACCAGCGCGATGCCGAACGGCGCCGCCCAGTCGCCCATTTGCGTGACCAGGATCGAGCCGTCGGCCGTGCGCGCGACGAGCATCAAGCCCACGGCCAGCAACGATGCCGACGCGCTGACGCCGACGACACGCTGAGCGGCGATGTGCGTGCGCAACAGCGCCGTCAAAGCGGCGGCGCAAAGCGGGATCAGCAGGGGGGCGACGATCAGCAGCATCGCCTAGGCCGCCTTCTTCGCGAGGGGGGCCGGCGGCGGCATCGGGCTTTTCGCGGCGTCGATCGGCGTTTCGGCCGCGTCCAGATCGGCCGCATCGACGCTGCTGAATTCCCGATTGGCGCGAACGACCAGCATCAACGCGAATACGGTCAAGCCGAAACCGATGACGATCGCGGTCAGGATCAGCGCTTGGGGCAGCGGGTTCGACGTTCCCGCAGCCAACGCATCGGCGCCCGGCGCCACGAAGGGCGGCAGGGTCGCGCCGAGCCGTCCGCTCGCGAAGATCGTGAGATTGACAGCGGAACCGAACAGCACGAAGCCGATGAGCACGCGCGGCAGATCATGCGCCAGGAACATATAGACGCCGACGGCGACAAGCCCGCCAATGGAAAGCGCGATGGCCGGGTCCATCAGAGCGTTTCCTCTTCCATCAAAGACAGGAACAGCGTGGCGACCGTGCCGACGACGGTGATGTAGACGCCCGCATCGAACAGGATCGTGGTGCCCAGCGGCAGGACGATGCCGATCTCCGGGAACCACCAGAGATGCGTGAGATACGGCCCGGCGCTCAGCAGCGCCGGAATCCCGCTCGCGGCCGCCAGCAGCACGCCGATGGCGCAATAGCTGGTCGGCGCCAAACGCAGCAGCTTGCGCGTCGGTGCCGCGCCGAAGGCGATCGCGTGAAAGATCAGGCCGACGCCCGCGAGCAAGCCGCCGATGAATCCGCCGCCCGGCTCGTTATGGCCGCGCAACAACACGTAAAGCGATGCGGCCAGCGGCAACCACAGCAACATCGGCGCCGAGACGCGCAAGATCAGCGAGGCGCTCATTTCGCCGCTCCTTTGCGCAGCAACGCCGCGACCGCGAAGGCGGCGATCGCCAGAACGGTGATCTCGCCCAGCGTGTCGAGCGCGCGGAAGTCGACCAGAATGACGTTGACGACATTGCGCCCGTTCGCGGCGGCGGCCGAATTCTCGCCGAACCACAACGACAGGCGCGGATCGAAGGGAGTGGCGAGGACGCTCGCCAGAACCAGCGCGACTGCGATGCCGGCGATCAGGGCCACGCCCGCGTCGCCAAGCTTCTCGCGGGCGTTTCGCGTATCCGTTCGGCGCAAGGGCAAGCGCATCAGTGCTGCCGCCAATATCGCGACCATCAGTGTCTCGACCGAGAATTGCGTGAAGGCGACATCGGGCGCGCCGAAGGTCAGGAAAATCAGCGCGATCGAGAACCCGACAAGGCCAAGCGCCAGCACGGCCGCGATGGCGGTGCGTGCCATGGCCGTGGCGGCCGCGCCGATCAGCATCGCCGCGAACAGCAGCAGACGCGGATCGGTCAAATCGTTCGCCGCCGGCCAGGCGGCACCGCCGCGCAAGATCAGCGTCGCGAGCGTCGCAACCGCCAGCACCAGGAACATCGTCCGCAGATAGCCGCGCAGCGAGCCATGTTGGATGTTCCGCGTGCAGGTCTCTGCGAGTGCGATCAGCGCTGCAAGACCGCGCTCATACGCGGCGGCGGGCGCAAAGCGGTCGACGACGCGCAACGCCTTGAAACGCGGCACGAGCCGTCCCCACGCGAGATACAGCGCCACGCCCACAACGATCGTCGCGGCACTCAGCAGCAAAACGGTGTTGAAGCCGTGCCAGAGCTTCAGCGGGACGGCGATGGGGCGCCCGAGGATCGCGGCGGCGGCCGGTTCGACGAATGCGCCGCCGAGCAAGGCGGGCAGGAGACCGGCGATCAGGCCCAGAACGGCGAGGATGATCGGGCCAACGAGCATCGCCGCGGGCGGATCGTGCGGCTTGTTGGGCGTGGGGGTGGGTGCGCCGAAGAACAGGCGATAAGACATGATCGCCGCGATGGCGACCGTGGCGGCGTTCACGAAGAAGCCGAGGCCGAGCAGCGCCACGGAGCCGGGGCCGAGATCGAGTTTGGCTTCGTAGATCAGTTCTTTCGCGACGAAGCCGACGAAAGGCGGCAGGCCGCTCATCGAGAAGGCGGCGAGCGTGGCGGCCAGCGCCGTCAGCGGCATGGCGCGGGCAAGGCCGCGCAGCGCGCTCGCATCGCGCAGGCCCGTTTCGTGATCGACGATGCCCGCGACCATGAACAACGCCGCCTTATAGAAGGCATGGACGATCAGGAACGTGACGGCGGCGGCGATGGACAGATCGGGCGCGATGCCGATCAGCATTACCAGCGTGCCCAGTGCCGCGACCGTCGTTTGGGCGAGCACGCGCTTCAAGTCGGTTTCGCGGAAGGCCATCGCCATGCCGGTCGCGGCCGTTGCGATGCCGAACCCGGCGAGGATCGACTGCCACAGCGCTTCGTCCTGATAGAGCGGATTGAAGCGGGCGAGCAGATAGACGCCGAGCTTCACCATCGTCGCCGAATGCAGATAGGCGCTGACGGGTGTCGGTGCCGCCATCGCATTCGGCAGCCAGAAATGCAGCGGAACTTGGGCGGATTTGGCGAAGCAGCCCGCGATCACCAGCAGCATCGCCGGGATCGCGGCGGGATGGGCAAGGACCGCTTCGCGCGCGGCGAGAATGCCGGAAAGGCTCGTCGTCTCGGCGGCCAGCGCGATCGGGATAAGGCCGCCCAAAAGCGCCAATCCGCCCGCACCGGTGACCAGCAGCGCTTGCAACGCCGCACGGCGCGCGGCCGGGTTTTCGTGGTCGTAACCGACCAGGAAGAACGAGGCGAGGCTCGTCAATTCCCAGAACACGAACAACACGACGATGTCGTCGGCGGTGACCGCCCCCACCATCGCGGTCATGAACAGGATCAGCACCACGACCAGGCGGCGCAAGCGCGGATCGCCGGCGAGATAGGCGTGCGCATAGATGAAGATCAGCGCGCCGATCCCGGCGATCAGCAGCAGAAAGACGAGCGACAACCCGTCGACGCGCAGGCCGCCGGCAATGCCGAGCGACGGCACGGACCAGAAGGGGGCTGTGATCGCGCCGCCATCGCCGATCGTGCCGACATAGCCAAGCGCCATCGCGAACAAGGCGAGGGCGCTGGCCGCACCGAAGGGGGCCACAACGGCGCGGGGAATGCGCGTCGCGGCGAGCGTGGCGGCGGTGCCGATCAGAATGAACCAAACTGGCGAAAACATACTGATCGCCATTCCAAGCGCCGTGCCAGAACCAGATCGGCGGAATTTCAGAGGGTTATGGCGTTTTCATCGCGCGGCTGTTCACGCGCGTGAACGGTTGTGGCGTTCAATTCGTTCGCGTTGGTGAACGATAGCTTCGCCCTGCTTCAAACAAGAAGCCGGTGATGAAAAAATAAATAATAAAAACATTGATATATAAATCTTAACTAAAGCGATATGCGAGGATTCGTCAGCCAAAACATCTTGACGAGATATGGTATATCATTGCTTATACGCGCCTCATTTTCCAGTGCGAGGTTGGCGATGACGAAGCGGCGGACGGTGATCTTGGCGGCAATCGCCGCGGTGGCGATTTCAGGAACGGCGATGACGCCGGCCATGGCGCAAGACGCTGATCGGGTTCTGCGGGTCGTCGCGCCGTGGGAAATCGGCGGTCTCGACCCGGCAAGCTCCGGCCATATTTTCGCGCGTCTCCAAGTCGCCGAAACCCTTGTCGGCGCCGACGACGGCGGATTGCCGGTCCCGTCGATCGCCCAGGCCTGGACGGCATCGCCCGACGGTTTGGTCTGGCGGTTCGAGATTCGGCCGGGCGCCACGTTTCATGACGGATCGCCCCTGAATGCGGCGGCCGTCGCGGCGTCGCTCGATCGCGCGCGCGCCAGTGCTGCGGGCATGCTCGTTAACGCGCCGATCACGGCGATAGCGGCGCAAGGCGGGGCGGTGACGATCTCGCTGTCGCGGCCGTTCACCGCGTTGCCCGCATTGTTGATGCATTCCAGCGCCATCGTTCTGGCGCCGTCCGCTTACGACGCCAACGGCAAGGTCGTGCGGATAATCGGCAGCGGCCCGTATCGCGCGACGCTGGTCGAGCCGCCGCTGCGCGTCGAACTGGAGCGTTTCGCGGGCTGGTGGGGCCCGGCGCCCGCGATCGCGCGGGCGAGCTATCTTTCGGTCCCGCGCGGCGAAACGCGCAGCGCCATGGCCGAAGGCGGGCAGGCGGATCTCGTCTATATCGTGCCGCCGGAAGCGGTCGCGCGCCTTCAGCGCAACGCGCGCCTCGATACGCGCGTGCAGCCCATTCCGCGCACGCGCGTGCTGAAACTGAACGCCGCCGCACCTTATTTCGACGATGTCCGCGTGCGTCAGGCGGTCAGCCTGGGCATCGATCGCGAAGGCATCGCCGAAGCGATCCTGCGCAGCCCCGCCGTGCGCGCGACTCAGATTTTCGTGCCCAGCCTCGCCGAGTGGCATGTGCCGGATCTGCCGCCGCTCGACCACGCACCCGCGCGCGCCAAGGAACTTCTCGCCGCTGCCGGCTGGCGGCCGGGCGCCGACGGCATTCTCGCGAAGGACGGCAAGCGCTTCGCCGTCACCTTGCGCACGTTCTCGGACCGGCCTGAACAGCCCGCGATGGCGACGGCCATTCAAGCGCAATTGCGCGAGATCGGCATCGACGTGAGCGTTGCGATCATGAAAAATGGCGAGATCCCCGCCGGGCATCACGACGGCACGCTGCAGATGGCGTTGTTCGCGCGCAACTTCTCGATCGTTCCCGATCCGATCGGCACGTTGCTGCAGGATTTCGGGCCGCAAGGCGGCGATTGGGGCGCCATGAACTGGTCGAACGCGGAGCTGATCGCCGCGCTGACCGCGCTTTCAGGGCCCATCGATGCGGCCGGGCGTGCCAAGGCGCGCGGCGACGTCGCGCGGATCCTGCAACGCGAACTGCCGATCGTGCCCCTCGCATGGTTCGATTACGCGGTCGCGATCAATCGCCGCGTCGACGGTGCCAGCATCGATCCGTTCGAGCTTTCGTATCGGCTGTCGGCGATGCGATGGGCGCGCTGATCCGCGCGCTGGCGGCGCGGCTCGTTCAAGCGGCACTGGTGGCACTGCTGGTCGGCGTCGCGTGCTTCGCGATCGTCGAATTGCTGCCCGGCGATCAAGCGTATCGCGTCGCCTCGGCGCGCTACGGTGAAGATATGGCCAGCGGCAAAGCCGCCGAAGCGGTGCGCGCCGAACTCGGGCTCGACCGCCCTTGGCCGATCCGTCTCGCCGCGTGGTTGGGCGGGATCGCGACCTTCGATCTGGGCGTTTCGCTGGTCAGCGGCGAGAACGTCGCGGTCGAGCTAGGCCACCAATTCGGTGCGACGCTCGGGCTATCGCTATTAGCGCTCGCTTTGTCGGCGGCGGTCGGCATTCCGTTGGGTATCGCGATGGCCTTGCGCGGCGGGGCGCTCGACGCGGGCGGGCTCGTCGTCGCGGCGGCGTTACGCGCGACCCCCGCCTATTTGATCGGGCTTGGCCTGATGCTGTTGATCGCGGTGCAGTGGGGGCTGCTGCCCGCGGCCGGTTACGACAACGCCGCCGCGTGGCCCTTGCCGGCGGCGACGCTGGCGCTGGGCCTTGCCGCGATGTCGATGCGCGTGACGCGCGATGCTGCCGCGCGCGTATTGGCACGTGCCGATACGCATTTCGCGCGCACGAAGGGTCTGCCGGAATCCGCAGTGCTGCGCCGCCACGTGTTGCGCAACGCGGGCGTACCGGTCGTCGCGTATCTCGGGGTGCAGCTGGTTTGGCTGGTCGAGGGTGTGGTGGTGGTTGAGTCACTGTTTTCCTGGCCCGGTATCGGGCATGCGCTGATCCACGCCGTCATCGCCCGCGATGTGCCGATGCTGCAAGGCACCGCGCTCACGATGGGATTGCTGTTCGTGGCGTTGAACGCGGCGGTCGATCTTCTGTGCTTGGCCATCGATCCGCGCGGTCGGCGCGCATGAACCGCACGACGCTGTTTCGCGCGATCGGCTTCGCGCTGCTCGCCGCCGTCGCGATTTTCGCCCTTCTGGGGCCGGCGCTGATCGAGGCCGATCCGCTGCGCCAGAATTTACGCGCGGCGTTGCGCCCGCCTTCGGCCGAGTTCCTGTTCGGCACCGATCATCTCGGCCGTTCGATGCTGGCGCGCCTGGCGTCCGCCGCACGGCTGTCGCTCGGGCTGGCGGCAGCGGCGGTGCTGCTGGCGGGCATTATCGGTACGGCGCTGGGCGCCATCGCGGCGGCATCGCGCGGCGGCGCGTTGGATCGCGCCTTGTCGGGGCTGTGCGATGCGACGATGGCGCTGCCCGGTCTGCTGACGGTCGTGCTGATCGCCGCCTTGGCGCCGGGCAAGCTCTGGCCGCTTTATGCCGGGCTCGTCGCCACGCAATGGGTCGAGTTCTTCCGCCCGGTGCGCGCTTTGGCGGCGGGGCGTCTGGCGGCGCCGGATGTCGAAGCGGCGAGATTGTTCGGCTTCGGCGGCTGGCATGTTTTCCGCCGCCATTTGCTGCCCGAGTTGACGCCGCTGGTCGGCATGCTTGCGGCATTCGGCGTGGCAAGTACGGTGCTGGCGGTTTCCACGCTCAGCTTCGTCGGCATCGGCTTGCGCCCGCCCACGCCGGAATTGGGCAGCATGATGGTCGAGTTGCTGCCGCATTACGCCGACGCGCCGTGGCAATTGCTCGCACCAGCACTGCTGCTTTTTGCGACGGTGCTGGGATTGCGTCTGGCCGCCGGCGGAGACGAAGCGTGAGTGCGGCACCGATGCTGGCGGTCAAGGGCCTGTCGGTTCATGCGGGCGGCAAAACGCTGGTGCGCGACGTCGATCTGCGCGTCGCGGCGGGCGAATGCCTGGTCGTGATGGGCGAAAGCGGCTCGGGCAAGTCGCTGCTGGCGCACGCGATCATGGGCGATCTCGCCCCCGGACTCGTCGCGCGCGGCGAAGTCAGCGTCGCGGGCCACCGGATCGATACGCTGACGCAAGACGAGCGGCGCGCGTTCTGGGGCAAGCGGATCGCGTTGCTGCCGCAAGAGCCGTGGCTGTCGCTCGATCCCTTGATGCGCGTCGAAAGCCAGATTGCGGAAACCCATGCGCTGGTCGCCGGGCGCGATTGGGCCAACGCGAAGGCATGCGCGGCCAAGGATCTTGGCCGTTTGGGGCTTGCGGCGTCCGCGCGGCAATTGCCGTTCCGCCTGTCCGGCGGCATGGCGCAGCGCGTGGCCATCGCCGCGACGATGGCGGCGGAGGCGGGGTTGCTGATCGCCGACGAGCCGACAAAGGGGCTTGATGCCGATGCTTGCGCCGGGGTCGCCGCGTCGCTGCGTGCGCAGATGGAACATGGCCGCGCCGTCGTGGTCGTGACCCACGATATCGGTCTGGCCCGTGCCCTGGGCGGGCGTATCGCGGTGATGCGCAATGCCGACATGGTCGAGACCGGCGACACGCGCGACGTTCTGTCGGCGCCGCGCCACGATTATACGAAGATGTTCGTCGCCGCCGATCCGGCGAAATGGCCGCGTCCGGTCGCGCATAACGGCGGCGCGCCGGTGCTGCGGGGCGAGAAACTTGCCGCCGCGCGGGGTGCGAACCTGTTGTTCGCGAATATCGACGTCACACTCGCACGCGGCGAGATCGCCTGCGTGCAAGGCCCCAGCGGCGGCGGCAAGACGACGCTGGGCGCGGTGCTGTTGGGGCTTTTGCCGCCGCAGCGTGGCGTGGTGCGCCGCGCGGACGGCGTGGAAGCGTGGCGCTATCAGAAACTCTATCAAGATCCGGTCGCGGCCTTCGCCCCGTATTCGAGCCTGCGCATGGCGTTGGACGATGTCGTTCGGCTACACGGCGGCGAATGGGCGGCTGTCGAGGCGATCCTGGCGCGGCTGTCGGTGCCGCTCGACCTGCTCGATCGGCCGCCCAGCCAAGTCTCGGGCGGCGAGTTGCAGCGCGTGGCGATCGCGCGGGCGTTGATCGTCGATCCGGTTTTCCTGTTCGCGGACGAGCCGACCTCGCGCCTCGATCCGCCGATCCAGCGCGCGACGATGGAATTGCTGCGCGAACTCGCCGGCGAACGCGGCCTCGCCATGCTGCTGGTGACGCACGATCCCGACCTTGCCGCCGCGATGTCGGCGCGTGACCCCATCCGAATTGGTTAGCGGGCTTTTCCGCTTGATTGCCCAGTTCCCGAGCGGTGCGTGCATAAAGTTGATGCATAATCATGTTTATCCGGGTTCTGAAATTCAATAGAAGCGCCATTTATTCATATAATGCATTGATAATAATGTATTTATAGTGATTTTGGCGGTCTGGCACGCAACTTGATTATTAGGAAAGTATCTTTCCTAAAACGGTGATCGCGTGCGATTGCCGCCAAGCTGCCGAGGTCCATTTGGACGCCACCTTGCCACTGCGCGACGCCATTTCCCCGGCCGAAGCATCGCCGGCATCGGCTCGATTGGGCGAGGCGCTGTCGGTCGCGGGCATCGTACATGCTTATTCCGGGGCGCCGGCTGTGGACGATGTGTCGTTCGATGTGCCGGCCGGCGGTGTCGCCGCGATATTGGGGCCCAGCGGTTGCGGCAAGTCGACGATGCTGCGGATCATCTCCGGCCTCGTCACGCCGACGGCGGGTGTCGTCCGCCTCGGCGCACGCGACGTGACCCGTATGCCAGCGCGCGAGCGGCGCGTGGGCATGGTGTTCCAGAACTACGCGTTGTTCCCGCATATGACCGTGCGCGAGAACGTCGGCTACGGTTTGTCCGGCCTGAAGGGGCCGGAGAAGCGCGCGGAGGTCGACAAGCTTCTCGCCCTCGTGCGGCTCGAGAAATTCGCCGATCGATTGCCGCGCCAAATGTCGGGCGGCCAGCAGCAGCGCGTGGCGGTGGCCCGCGCGCTGGCGCCCCGTCCGACATTGCTGCTGCTCGACGAGCCATTCGCCGCTCTCGATCGCGCCTTGCGCGCCGATATGCAATTCGAGTTTCTGCGCCTGCAACGCGAACTCGGTATCACGACGATCCTGGTCACGCACGACCAGGAGGAAGCGCAAGCCGTCGCCGATCGCCTGATCGTGATGAACGCGGGCAAGGTCGAGCAGGCGGGCAGCCCATCGGAACTTTACGATCGGCCGAGAACGCTGTTCGTCAACACCTTCGTCGGCCAGGCGTCGGTGATCAAAGCGAGCGTCGCGGCCGAAAGCGAGACCGCATCGACGCTGCGCTTGTCGACCGGCGACGAGATCCATTTGCCGCGCCGCAGCGGCTTCATGCGCGGTACGAACGTCGTCATCGCCGTGCGGCCGGAGCATGTCGTACTGCACGAGAAGCCCGCGCCCGGCGCCATTCCGGCGCGCCGCATGATGGCCGTGCCGCAAGGCCCGCTGCGCCTGCACGACTTGCTGCTCGCCGACGGCACGCCGCTGAAAGCCGCGGAGCGCCGGGCGTCCGGCGCCTCCGACGCGCCGCCGGGCGGCACCGTTCACGTCACTTTCGAGCTCGATCATTGCCGTCTCTATCCGTCGTCATAACCCGAAACCGTCCGAACAGGAGAAGGATCATCATGCTCAATCGCAAACTCTCCCGCCGTTCCGTCATGGCGGGGCTCGGCGGCCTCGTGGCCGCGCCGATGCTGGGCGTATCGCGCGCCCGTGCGGCGGGCTCCGTCGTCGTCGCCGCGTTTCCCGGCTCGTGGGAAGACGCCTATCGTGCGGCCGTCGCGCCGGTCGTGAAGGCGGCGGGCACCGAGTTGGTGCTCGCACCCGCGCTGGCGCAGGATCAGCTCGCGAAGCTTCTGGCGAGCCAAGGCAAGCCCGCGTTCGATGCGATGATGGTATCGCCCGGTCAGACGACCGAAGCGATCGCGCGCGGCCTGATCGAAAAGGTCGATCCCAGCAAGCTCAAGAACTGGAGCAAGCTGCTGCCGGCCGCGCAGACCGAGTGGGGCCCCAACGTGACGGTCGAGATCACGGGCTTCGCCTACAACCCGAACCTCGTGCCCAAGCCCAAGACCTATCGCGAGCTGTTCGACAATCCCGTCTATCACGGCAAGGTCGGCTGGGTCGGCTTCGGCTCGAACACCGCCACGCTGGCCTGGGTCGAAATCGCCAAGGCGTTCGGCGGCAGCGAAGACAATATGGCGCCCGCGTTCAAGATCCTCGCCGAACATCTCAACAAGGGCGCGGTGATCGCCAATAGCGGCAACCAGCAAATGGCGCTTTACCAGCAGAACGAAATCGCGGTGTTCATTTCCAGCGTGGGCAACGTCGCGAATTTGAAGGCGCGGGGCGTGCCGTGCGAGTTCGCGCATCCGACGACGGGTTCGCCCGCCTTGCCGGTGGCGCTGCATCTCGTGAAGGGGGCCGCGAACCCCGAAGGCGTCTACCAGTATATGGACGCGGCGATCTCGGCCGATGTGCAGCGCAAGCTCGCCCAGCCGCCGTCCGAAATCCTGCCGACGAACACCGACGTGCCGCTGACCGACAGCCTGAAGTCGTTCATCAGCGACGCCGACATCAAGAATCTGATCTATCCCAACTGGGCGAAGATCAATCCCAACCGCGCTGCGTGGTCGGCCGAGTTCGACCGCGTGGTGAAGAAGTAACCGGGCGAAGAGGGGAACGCAGGATGACCCGCGGCGGCATTCCGTTCGTGGCGCCGATGCTGGCGCTGTCGATCGCGGGTTTCCTCGTGCCCCTCGTCGTGCTGGCGGCTTTCAGTTTCAGCGATCCGGCGGGCGGCTTCGGCATGGCGAACTACGTCAAGCTGTTCGCCGACCCGCTGGCGCTGCAAGTTTTGTTCGACACGCTGGCGCTGGGTTTCAAGGTCGTCGCGTCGACGACCTTGATCGGCTTGCCGATCATTCTGCTGTTCTGGCATGCGGGCCCGCGCGAGCGCAGCTTGATCGTCTTTCTGACGTTGCTGCCCATGCTGGTCAGCAACGTCGTGCGCACCTTCGCCTGGATCGTCATCCTCGGCCGCCAAGGGCCGGTCAGCCAAACGCTGGCGCAGCTTGGCTTCATTCCGGCTCCGCGCAGCCTGTTGTTCAACGAGACGGCCGTGGTCGTGGTGCTGAGCCAGATCGAGTTGCCGCTGCTGCTGCTGCCGGTCATGGCGGTGCTGTCGCGCACCGATCGCAGCCTCGTCTCAGCCGCGGAAACGCTGGGGGCGGGGCCGTGGCGTATTCTCGCGACCGTCATCCTGCCCTTGGCGGCCCCGGGCATTCTGGCTGGCTGGGTGCTGGTCTTCGCCAGCGCCACAACGTCCTACGTCACCCAATCGGTGATTGGCGGGGCGCGGCATATCTATTTGCCGCAATACATCTATCGCGAGGTCGGCGTGCTGTTCCAATGGCCGTCGGCGGCGGCGATCGCCTTCGTGTTGCTGGCGACGACCGGAATCATCATGGCGGCGATGGCGATGCTGTCGCGCCACCCGAGGCTCGCGTCGCATGGCTAACGGCGACCGCCTTTATCGCGCCGTCGTATTCGGCCTTGGCTGGCTTGCCGTTGCCTTCATGGTGGCGCCGGTCGCCGTCGGTCTCGTCATGTCCTTCACCGCCGGGCAGACGCTGAAATTTCCGCCCGACGGTTTTTCGCTGCGCTGGTACACGGCGCTGTTCGATCCGGTCCGCTCGGCGCCGATCCACACCGCCATTTGGAACTCGCTGCAGATCGCGGTGTTGACGGTACTGGGGGCGTTCCTGTTCGCGATGCCGGCGGCGTATGGCGCCACGCGCCTCAAAGGTAAAGTCTCGGCGATCATCGAGCCTTTGATGTTGGCACCGCTGGTGCTGCCCACGCTCGTCTACGGTCTCGCGGCATTGATCGCGTTCAGCAATATCGGCTTGCGCCCGTCGCTGCCGCTGGTCGTGCTGGGGCATGTCGTGGTCTTCGGACCGTTGATGTATCGCGCCTGCATCGCCATCGCGCAGCGCCTCGACCCGAGCCTCGAAGAAGCTTCGACGCTGCTCGGCGTCGGCGCCTTCATGACTTTCTTGCGCATCACGCTACCGCTGATGGTGCCGGGCATTCTGGCGGGTGCGTTCCTCGTATTCATGCAGTCGCTCGACAACGTCTCGGTCTCGCTCTTCCTCGCCGACGCGCGCACATCCGTTCTGCCGCTGCGCATGTTCCAGATGATCGAGGAATCGCTGGATGTGCGTGTCGCCGCGATTTCGGGCGTGCTCATCGGTGTCGTGTTCGTCGGTCTGTTTTTCGCCCGCCGCGTCCTCGAACCGACGCGCGTTTCATAAAAGAAAGTATCGGAAGGAACCCTTGTTATGACGATCATCACCAAATCGACGCGTCCGACGATCGAGGCCTTGATGGCCGATTTCGCGCCGAATTTCGACTTCGTTCCGCCGCCGCCGTTGCCCGTGGCGGAGTACGAGGAGCGTCTGCGCCGCGTGCGCCGCGAGGCGGTTGTCGCGGGGCACGACGCGATCGTCATCCATACCGGCATGGTCGGCTGGTTCCACGCCTCCAACGCCTATCTGCGTTACATGATCGATTGGATGCGCGAAGGCGTGTTGATCATTCCGTGCGACAACGACAAGCCGCTCACGCTTCTGACCTTCTTCACCGAATCCGTGATCCTGCCGCCGGGCGGCGAGCCCGTGCTGGTCGACGATATCTGGCAGGTCGGGGCGATCGGCCGCGAATACGCCGATCGGCCCGGCACGTCGGACGAGAAGGCGGGCGAGGCGGCGGCCAAGTTCCTGCTCGATCAATTCGGGCCGAGCGCCCAGATCGGCCGTATCGGCGACGGCAAGTCGGTCAAGTTCTGGGCGCAGCTTCAGGAATTGATGCCCAAGACGAAGTTCGTCGCCGAGAACGGCATCATCGATCGCATGCAGCGCGTGCGCTCGCCGCGCGAGATCGACATGTTCCGCGCCGCTGGCCAGTTGATCGATATCGCCACGCAAGCCGCCTATCACGTGACCAAGCCCGGCGTCACCGACCACGAGATCTTCGGCGCCTTCACTTTCGCGCAGATGTCGCGCGGCGGCGAAACCGGCGACGGGTATCAGATCGGCATCAACGAATTCGGCACGCATTGCGGCAAGCCCTATGGCCATGTCGTGCGGCCCGGCGATCTGATCAATCTCTATATCTCCAACGTCACGTTCCGCGGTTACACCGCGCAGACCGCACGCATGATCGCGGTCGGCGAGATCACCAAGCATCAGGAGAAGGTTATCAAGGCTTGCGTCGAGGGCGTGAAGCGCGCGGAAAAACTGATCAAGCCCGGCGCCTTGTTCCGCGACGTCAACAACGCGGCCTTTGAGCCCTATATCGAGGCGGGGCTGCTGACCTCGCCCGAGGCGCGGACGATGCCCTATATCTGGGCGCCGGCGGACGATGGCGGCCCGCGCTTGGTGAAGCGGCAATATGTCCGCGACATCGATTGGGAAGCGCAAGGCCGCAAGCTGATGCATGTCTATCCCGCGCAATACGGGCCGCATAATCCCAATCTCGGCCATTCGATCGGCATGGCGGGGGCGGGGAACAGCTTCAACGTCTCGTCCCACAACTATGATCGCTTGGAGGAAGGCATGGTCTTCGTCCTGCACACGCAATGGATCGAACCGCTGAACGCGGGCTGCAACGTGGGCGATCTCTACGCCGTCACCAAAGACGGGTTCGAGAATTTGAGCCGCCATACGCCGCTCGATCTGCATCGCGTGTAAGGAGCGGCGGGCGATGGCCGATCTCAAGGACACGCGCAATCTCACGCTCGCGGGCGGGCTCAAGGTTCTCCACGCGGCAATCGCGGCGGCGGAGAAGATCGGACAGCCCATGTGCATCTGCGTCGTGGATCTCGGCGGCAATATTGTGGCGCTGGCGCGCATGGACGGGTCGAAGGCGATAAGCGTGATCTCGGCCACCAACAAGGCGCGCACGGCCGCTTTGTCGGGCGAACCGACGGGCGGGGCGCATGCGGATGTCGAAATCCAGATCGCGCTGGCGTCGGAGAATAAATGGACGAACCTGATCGGCGGCTTGCCGATCCGCGTTGGCGGCATCGTGGTCGGGGCCGTCGCCGCCGGTTCGGGGACCGGGGCGCAGGACCTTGCGGTCGCGCGCGCCGGGGCCGCCGCCATCGCGGGCGCCGATATGTTCGAAGGATTCGTGCCGATGGGGGCCGAGGATACGGGTATCGTGCGCGGCTCGCATCCGGACAAGGTCCGTGGCTGACTCCGCCGCCACGATCGCCGCGCATGTGCGCGCGCGCCGGCTGAGTGCCGTCGAAAGCGCTAGGGCGGCGCTCGACGCGATTTCGGCGACCGATTCCGAGATCCATGCTTTCTGCACGATCGATCCGGACGATGTGCTGGCGCAGGCGCGCGCCGTTGACGCCCGCATCTCGAAGGGCGATGCCTTGGCGCTGGCGGGTGTGCCCATCGCGATCAAGGACCTGATTCTGACGAAAGGGCTGCGCACGACCTTCGCGTCGCCGCTTTATGCCCAGAATATCCCCGAGATAGACGATGTCAGCGTCGCGCGATTGCGCGCGGCCGGTGCCATTGTGATCGGCAAGACCAACGCGTCGGAATTCGGCTACGGCCCCGTCGGGCGCAACAAGCTGTTCTCCACGACGCGCAATCCTTGGAATCCCGTTCTCACAACGGGCGGGTCGAGTGCCGGAACGGGTGCGGCGGTCGCCGCCGGTATGGTGCCGTTCGGCTTGGGCAGCGACGGCGGCGGCTCGATCCGCATTCCGGCCGCCCTTTGCGGTGTCGCAGGGATGAAAGCGTCGTGGGGGCGCGTGCCGCTTTTCCCCGGATGCCGCGATGAATCGCAGCCGGGCGCATCGAGTTGGGAGTCGCTGGAACATATCGGTCCGCTGGCGGCCTGCGTCGCGGATCTCGCCTTATGCCTTTCCGTCGTCGGCGGGCCCACAGCGGACGACAGACATTCCGTGCCGCTGGAACCCGGCGCGTTCGCCATCGCGCCCCCGGAAACGTTGCGGGGCTTGCGCATCGCCTATAGCGGAACGCTGGGTTTCGCGAAGGTTGAGTGCGATGTCGCGGAACGCTGCGCGACGGTCGCCGTCGCGTTCGCGCGCGCGGTCGGCGCCACGTTGATCGAAGCCGATCCACCCGTGGGCGACACGCACGAAGCGTTCGATGCCCTGGTGGCGCTCGATACGGATCGCGATGGCCTCCGGCGCATGGCGGCGGCGCAAGGCCATGTGTTCGACGGCGCGCTCGGCCGTTTGTTGGCGCGCGACTGGACCGCCGACGAATTCACCGCCGCGATCATGGCGCGCAAGAAGGTCGCCCGGACGATGGCGCGTTTCATGACCGAGTTCGACCTGTTGTTGACGCCGACGACGGCGTGCGCGGCCTATCCGCTCGAAGCGCTCGAGCCGAAAGGGTGGACGCCGTTCACGGCGCTCGCCAACCTGACCGGTCAGCCGGCGGCGAGCGTTCCGGCGGGGCTCACCGGCAACGGCCGGCCCGTCGGCCTGCAAATCATTGGCCGGCATCTCGCCGATGCCCAAGTATTGAGCGCTTGCGCGGCCTTCGAGGCGATCTTGCCTTGGGCGGCGCTTCGGCCAAAAATCGCCGCTGCGAATCGCGCATCGGGGGCATTGCCAGTATGAGCAAGGCTGCAAAAGTCGAGAAGGTGCCGGCGTCACGCGATCTGCAGATCGGCGCGCGCGTGCGTCATGCGCGGATCCTCGCGGGGATCCGGATGCGCGAATTGGCCGAGCGGATCGGCTGCGCCGAAAGCTCGATTTCCAAGATCGAGAGTGGTCATGTCGTGCCGTCGCTGCCGATGTTGCAGCGGATCGTCGAAGCGCTGGGCCGCGATTTGTCGTCGTTCTTCGGCGCGGACCTCGATGCGCCCGCGATCATTCAGCGTGCCGGGCAGCGCGTTGTGGCGCTGACCGATCCGATCCGCGACGGAAAGGGCATCAAGTACGAACGCATGATCTCGTTCGCCACCGGCAATCTCCTCGAAGCGAATATCCATATCGTTGAGCCGGGCGGCGGGCGCGAAGATCGCGTGACGCATCAGGGCGAAAGCTTCGGCTATGTGATCGAAGGACAGATCGAACTGACGATCGAAAACTCGCCTTACATGCTGTCGGCGGGCGATTCCTTCTCGTACAAGAACCACCTGACCAGCAGCTATCGCAATCCCGGTACGGTCGTCGCGCGGATGCTGTGGGTCAACACGCCGCAGGTCCATTAGTTGCGCGTGGCGTGCCGTCGGCGACGAAGACAATAACTGCTGGATGCTGGCCGCTTCACGACAGGGAATGAGTCGAAGCGTCGTTGGCGGCGAACGTCCCGAAGATATGGCTTGGCGATAACGCGCTCGCTCCTCGTGCGGCGCGAGGCGGGCGTTTGCATCGCAGGCGTCGCGCGGGGGCTCGATCCTCGGCAGTCTCAATAGCGGATGTTCAAGCCGCGCCTGTGGTTTGGAGGGCGTATTTGCGCGGTCATGGGCCAAAACAGGTTGACAGACTTATTGCCTAAACCTAAAAATCGATAATCGATAAACAATAATTTACGGCAATGAGCGCCATTCGGGAAACGCCCGCCCCAGAGACGGTTATCGAGCGCGTCGAGCTGCGCATCTTTTCCTTTCCGATGGAAAATGTGGCCGACGGCATCGATTTGCCCGGCGCACGCAGCAAGCGGGTGCGCTTGGCCGTGCGGCTTTGGACCGCCGACGGTGCCGTCGGCGAATATGTCGGCGGCAACGATACGATGTTCGGTCAGGCCCGCATCGTTGCGCGCAAGATGCCGGGCTATGGCAGTTTCGAGCGCGAGCGCTTCTACGAGGATATGAAGCGCGACCTGCGCAAGACCGACCGCATGGGTGTCGGCGTCTTCGACAGCGCGCTATGGGATCTCGCCGGCAAGCGTTTGGGCTGTTCGGTGAGCGAACTTCTCGGCGGCAGCCGCGGCCGCTTGCCGGCTTATGCCAGCACCTGGCATGGCGGCGAGGGCGGCGGCCTGGACCAGCCCGAGCACTACGTCGCCTTCGCGCAGGAATGCTTCGAGATGGGCTATCGCGCCTTCAAGGTGCATGGCTGGAAGGACGGCGATCCGGCGATCGAAGCGCGCAACGTGCGCCTGCTCGGCAAGTCGCTGGGCGACAGGATGCGCTTCATGCTCGATCCCGGTTGCTATCTGCGGACATTCGCCGACGCGCTGGATGTCGGCCGGGCTTGCGACGACGCGAATTTCTATTGGTACGAAGACCCGATGGGCGAGGGCGGATTGGCAGCACATGCCCATCGCCGCTTACGCGAGATGATCCGCACGCCGCTGCTGATCGGCGAACATGTGCGCGGGCCCGAAGCGATGGCCAATCTCATCCTGGCCGACGGCACGGATTTCGTGCGTGCCGATCCCGATTTCGACATGGGTATCACGGGGGCGATGAAGATCGCGCATCTGGCCGAAGCGCTCGGCCTCGATGTCGAACTTCATGCGCCCGGCCCCGCGCAGCGTGCCTGCATGTCGGCGATCCGCAACAGTAATTACTACGAATTGTCGATGGTCGGCCCGTCGCGCGGCTGCTTCACCGGCGATTTCTACGTCTGCGGCTATTCCGACAAGCTCGATGCCGTGGGCGCCGACGGATGCTTCCCCGTGCCGACGGGGCCGGGCCTCGGCGTGAAATACGACTGGGATTACATCGAGCGCCAAACGCTCGAAACTTACGAACACAGGCTCGCCGCATGACCACCCACGGATGCGAGATCGCCGCCATCGAGTGTTTCCACGTCGAATGGCCCGGGCCCAAACAATTCCCCGCGCGCAGTTCCTGGGTGCGCGTGCGCGACAAGGCCGGGCGCACCGGGCTTGGCGAAGCCTCGCCGATGCTCGACAGCGCGTTGTCGCTGTCGTTTCTATCCGGCTACGTGGCGCCCGACTTGATCGGTGCCGACCCCTTCGACACGGCTGTCATCTACCAGCGCGCGCTCAACAAGGCGATGAAGCTGGGGCCGCACGGCATCGTCACGGCGGGGCTCGCGGCCCTCGATATCGCGCTCTGGGATCTCAAAGGCAAAATCGTCGGTCGGCCGATCTATGCGCTGCTCGGTGGCGCTTGGCGCAAGGAATTGCCGTTTTACGGGTCGATCGGCGGTCTGGGCAAAGTCTCGGTCGACGACATGCTGCGTGCGATCGACAAGCGCATGCAAGACGGCCCGGCCTTGATCAAAATTCGCATGGAGCACGGGCGCGGCGAACGCGATCGCGATGTCGACGGCGATATCGCGAAGCTTCGCGCCGCGCGCCGGCATCTGGGTGCGTCGATGCGCTTGGCCTTCGACGCCAGCAATGGCTACTCGGTCGGCACGGCGATCCGCATCGGCCGCATCCTCGAGGACGAGGACTATACTTGGTTCGAGGAGCCGGTCGAGCACTATCATCTCGAAGCGCTCGAAACGGTTTCGCGCAAACTCGACATACCCGTTTCGGCGGGCGAACAAAGCTATACGCTGCAGGACGTTGCGGCGTTGATCGACGCGGGCGTGTCGATCGTGCAGCCCGACATCATCAAGATGGGCGGTTTCACGGGCATGCTGGAGTGCAAGGCGCTCGCCCTCGCGCATGGCGTCGATCTCGTGCCGCACCAAACGCAGCCCGCCATCGGGCACGCCGCCAATCTCCATTTCGTCGCGGCGCAGTTCCAGTCGACGCAACCCTGCGAACTCAACGATCAAAGCGACCGGCAAAGCGCCGTGTTCTCGAAGTTTCCGCGTATCGACAAGGGACTCATCAAGCTCGGCACCGATCCGGGGCTCGGGCTGGTTCTCGACGAAGCCAAACTCGCGCCGCTCGTGCGGCCGATCTAATCAAAAGCAAATTGGGAGGAAATCATGAAGGCAACTCGGCGTGACGTTATCAAAGCCGCGGCCGCGTCCGTGCTCGTCGCGGCAACGGGCAGTACTGCCGCCGCCCAGGCACGCCCGGTGCGCGTGGCCGTCTCGGCGACCAACGTGTTCTCGCTCGATCCGCGTCGCAGCGTGCAGAATGCCGACCAGTTCTCGTCGCGGCAGGTTTTCGATGCGCTGCTCGATCCGCCCGACGGCACGTTCGAATTGTCGGCCGACAAGGTCGTGCGTTCGCTCGCCGAAAGCTGGGACGTGTCGGCCGACAGCAAGACTTGGACGCTGAAGCTTCGCGAAGGCGTGCAGTTCCACAAAGGCTTCGGCGAAATGACGTCGGACGACGTCAAATACACCTACGAAACGATGCTTGACCCGAAATGGGGTTCGCCGCAACGCATCTATCTGTCGGACGTCGAGAGCGTGGAAGCCGTCGACAAGTATCGCGTCCGCTTCACGCTTAAGATTCCCAACCCGACCTTCCACGCCTCGGGCCTGATCTCGCTGATCGGCTCGATCGTGTCGCGCGCGGCCGCGGAAAAGAGTACGCCGGAAGCCTTCGCGCGCAATCCGGTTGGAACCGGCGCCTACGAGTTCGACCGCATCGATCCCGATCGCGGTGTTGTGTTGAAGGCGTTCGACAAGTATCACGGCGGCAAGCCCGCGATCGAACAGATCGAAATCCGCTACATGGCCGATCCCACGGCGCGCACGCTCGCCTTCATCAAGGGCGATCTCGACATCATCGAGGGCGCGCGCCTGCCGGGTTGGGTCGATCAGATCAAGCGCCAAAAGGCGGACGTCATCATCGACCAGACGATGCCGGGCAGCATCAACACCTTCTTCTTCAATATGGGCCGCAAGCCCTTCGACGATATCCGCGTGCGCAAGGCGCTGCGCTACGGCATCGATCGCAACATTCTGGTCAAGGCCTTCGGCGGGATGGCGGGTGCTGCCTGGGGCATCAATCCGCCCGACTTCCCCGGCGGCTTCAAGGAGAACGAGCTGCCGGAGGAATTGCGCTATCACCACGATCCGCGCAAGGCCAAGGCGCTGCTGAACGAAGCCGGCCTCGGTAACGGATTCAAGTTCGAGATCATCATGACGCAGCGCGAGGATTACTCCTCGATCATGCTGATGGTGCAGGACATGTGGCGGTCGATCGGCGTCGATATGTCGATCCGCACGATCGACCATACCACCTACCATTCCGAGAAGGACAAGGACGTCAACGCCGTCGTCCTGCATTCGGAAACCTTCGCGCCGGTCTCGACGCAGATCCCGATGGCCTATTATCACAGCGCCGCCGAAGTCCGCACGGACGGGAAGGGCAACAAGAACTACAGCCATTACGGTTCGATCGGCGGCAAGGGCGTCGATGATCTGCTCAACGCCGCGATGGCCGAGCCCAATCTGGAACGCCGCCAGAATCTGGTCCGGGACGCGGAGCTCAAGATCCTGACCGATCTGCCGGCCTTCACGATCTGCACGCTGGGCTTCGTCTACGCGCGCAATCCGCGTTTGCAGCTCGGCTTCGACGTGAAGGCGGGCTATGCGCGTTACCGTCTGGCGAAGGCGCGCTTCGTCTCGTGATGGGATCGGTCATCGCCCGCCTGGGAAAGTACGGACGTCTCGTTCCGGCCGCCCGCATCGCCGACGCGCTGATCACGGTGTTTCTCGTGCTCTGCTTCGTGTTCGTGGCGATGCGGGTGCTGCCGGGCGACCCGGCGGTGACCGCACTTGGCGACAATGCGAGTCCCGAACAGCTCCAGATTTTCCGGGAGCGGTTCGGGCTCGACAAGCCGTTGTGGCAGCAGTTCATCCAGTTTTTCGTGAACATCGTCACGCTCGATCTCGGCACCTCGCTGATCTCGGGACAAAGCATCGCGCGGATGCTGGCGACCAATCTTCCCTACACGATCGAGCTGTCGCTGGCGGCAATGGCGATCGGTATGGCGATCGGCGTGCCCACAGGAGTGATCTCGGCGACGCGACGTGGCGGCGCTGTCGACTACGCCGCGCGGTTCCTCGCGCTCGCGGGGTTCTGCATCCCCGATTTTTTCCTGGGCGCGCTGATTCTGATCGTCTTCGGGCTCAAACTCGATCTGCTGCCGATCATGGGCGGCGGCACGGATTTCGCCGACCGCATGAAGCATCTTGTGCTGCCGGCGATGACCTTGGGCTTCATCATGGCCGCATTCACCAGCCGTCTGACGCGTTCGGCCCTGCTCGAAGTTCTGCGGCGCGACTATGTGCGCACCGCCCGTGCCAAAGGCGTGCCCGAGCGTTACGTCATCTATAAGCACGCCTTGCGTAACGCCCTGATCCCGGTCGTCACGGGCTTCGGCATCTACATTCTGACGATGCTGTCCGGGTCGATCGCGATCGAACTCGTCTTCGCGCGGCCGGGCGTGGGCAGCGTGCTGGTCAACGCGATCTCCTCGCGCGACTACCCGACGGTTCAAGCCACGCTTCTCGTTTTCGCCATGTTCGTCGTCGGTGTGAATTTCGCGATGGATCTCATCTACATTCTGATTGACCCGCGCTTGCGGAGAACCGCCCGATGAGTGCCGCACCCGCGGCGACGCCGGTCGCGATCGCCAGCAATCCCTGGCGCGATTTCATCCGTCAGCCCGTGACGCTGATCGGCGTCGTGGTCATCGCGCTGTTCGTTGCAATGGCGATCCTGGCGCCGTGGATCGCGCCCTACGATCCGCTGAAGCAGAACATACTAATGATGAGCCGCGCGCCGTCGGACGCCAATTGGTTCGGCACCGACCGTTTCGGCCGCGATATCCTGTCACGCGTGCTGCACGGCGCGCGCCCGTCGCTGGCGCTGGGCATTACGGCGCCACTGCTTGCTGGTGTATTCGGTACGATCATCGGCATGCTGGCGGGCTATTTCGGTGGCATCGTCGATCGTATCACCGGCCGCATCAGCGACGTGCTGATGGCGTTTCCGGCCTTGTTGATCGGCATCATGATCGCGGCAGCTCTTGGGCCGGGTTTCTCGAATCTCGTCGTCGCGATCGCTTTCGCGTTCCTGCCGCGCTTCATCCGCGTGGCCCGCGCCTCCACGATGTCGATCAAGGCCGAGCCCTATATTGATGCTGCGATCGCCGCCGGGCAGAAGCCGTGGCGCATTCTGCTGCGCCATGTTCTGCCGAACATCTCAGGGCCTTTAGTCGTCGTCGCCACGCTCTGGGTCGCGACCGCGATCCGCATCGAAGCGACGCTCAGTTTCCTTGGCCTTGGCACGCAGCCGCCGTCGCCGAGCTGGGGCAACATCATCCGTGACGGTTTGACGGAAATTCTGGTTTCGCCGTGGTCGGTCGTGACAGCCGGGCTTGCGGTCACCGCCTGCGTTCTCGCCTTCAACATGGTGGGCGACGCGATCCGCGACATCCTCGATCCGGAGTCGCGGGAATGAGCGCCGGGGAGGGGCGGGGGCCGATCCTGTCGGTTCGCAATCTTGTGGTCGAGTTCGCGACGCGCTCAGGCACGATCCGCGCTGTCGACGACATCAGTTTCGATGTGCCGCGCGGCGGCTGCGTGGGCATCGTCGGCGAGTCTGGGTCGGGCAAAAGCGTCACCGCGCTCGCCGTTATGCGGTTGCTGGCCGAACCCAACGGCCGCATTGCGAGCGGGTCGGTGCTGCTCGACGGTGTGGATATCGCGCGGCTGTCGCAGGCGGAGATGCAGCGCCGCCGGGGCCGGGAACTCGCGATGGTGTTCCAGGAGCCGATGACGTCGCTCAACCCGGTCTTTCCGGTCGGCGATCAGATCGCGGAGGCGATTCAGCTGCATATGAATCTCGGCCGCCGTGCGTCGCGCCGCCAAGCTGTCGACGCGCTGGCGCTGGTTGGCATTCCTGATCCGGAACGCCGCGCGGACAACTATCCGCACGAGTTATCGGGCGGCATGCGTCAGCGCGTGATGATCGCGATGGCGTTGGCTTGCGAGCCGAAATTGCTGATCGCTGACGAGCCGACGACGGCGCTGGACGTCACGATCCAGGCGCAGATTCTGGATCTGCTGCGCAATCTGCGCGGCCGGTTGTCGACCGCCATCGTGATGATCACGCACGATCTGGGCGTGGTCGCAGAGATCGTGGACGAGGTATTGGTCATGTATGCGGGCCGGATCGTCGAACAGCGCGAAGTGAATGCGATCTTCGCGCAGCCCGCGCACCCCTATACGGAAGGCTTGCTGCGCTCGATCCCGCGTCTGGACGATCCGCGCGACCGCCTGGAACAGATCCCCGGTGCTGTGCCCAATCCCTTGGCGCGCCCGGCGGGATGCCGGTTCAATCCGCGTTGCGATCAGGTCCGCAGCATATGTATGACGCGCGAGCCGGCCTCGTTTCCCACGCCAGACGGCGGTGCGACGATGTGCTGGCGGCAAACCGGCTTCGCCGAGCCGGCGGAGGGCGTGCGATGAGCGCCACACCGCTTCTCGACGTTCAAGACATTTCCAAAGTCTATGGCGGCGGCGGATTGCTGGGCGGCCGCGCGGGGATCCACGCGGTCGATAAAGTCTCGTTCGCGATGTCGCATGGCGAAACGCTGGCGCTGGTCGGCGAGTCCGGCTGCGGCAAGACGACGACGGCGCGCATGGTCGTGCGTTTGCTCGATCCGACATCGGGCCGGATCATATTCGACGGCATCGATCTCGCGTCGCTGGGGGCGGCCGAGTTGCGCGAGGCGCGGCGCCATTTCCAGATCGTGTTCCAGGATCCCTTCGCCTCGCTCAGTCCGCGCGAGCGCATCTTGGATATCGTCGGCGAGCCGCTACAGGCGCATGGCGTGTGCCGCACGCGCGCGGAACTAAAGGACCGCGTGGTCGAACTGCTGGAGCAAGTCGGCCTCAATGCCGGGCATATCGATCGGTTCCCGCATCAATTCTCCGGCGGGCAGCGTCAACGCATCGGCATCGCGCGCGGCATCGCGCTCAATCCCAAACTCGTCGTCGCGGACGAACCGGTTTCTGCACTCGACGTCTCGGTGCAAAGCCAGGTTATCAATCTGCTGCAGGATCTGCAGGCGAAACTCGGCATCGCCTATTTGATCGTCGCGCACGATCTGGCGGTCGTGCGGCATATCGCGCGGCGCGTGGCGGTGATGTATCTCGGGCGGATCGTCGAGCTTGCGGACAAGGACAGCTTGTTCGCCCGGCCGCATCATCCTTATACTCAAGCGCTGATCTCAGCCGCACCCGTTCCCGATCCGCAGCGACGCAACAAGCGGATCGTCCTAACCGGCGACGTGCCGAGCCCCGCGCGCGTGCCGTCGGGTTGCCGATTTCATCCACGCTGTCCAATCGCCCAGGATATTTGCCGGAAAGTCGATCCAGCCTTGAACGCGGCCGCACCCGGTCACGCCGTCGCGTGCCATTTCGCCAAGCCGTCGCCCATTCCGGTCGATTGAGATGCTAGCGCGACGTGCCGGAAATGCGTTCGATCAGTTCGCGATACGCGTTCCCGAGATGCTGACGGCTGACCTCTTGCGCGGCTTCGCGGGAATGGCGGGCGAAGGCGTCGATGATCCGGTGATGCTCGTCGATCATGTCGTCCATCCGGCTGGGGCCGTAGCCGAAGCGCGCGCGCAATGCGCGGATCAGCGTGTGGTGACGGCGCAGGATCTGCAACGCCTCGCGGTTGGGGCGGATGTTGAGCGCAACGCCGTGAAATTCGATGTTGCGCTGGATGACGGCGTCGCGCGTGCCGCGCGCGGCGGCGTCCTCGAAATCCGCCTGGATCTGGCGCATCCGCGACACGTCTTCGTCGGAGGCGATCACCGCGCGCTCGCCCTCGAGATAAGGGATCAAGCCGAGACGGATCTCGTAGATTTCCTCGATGAAGGCCGGGGTGATGGTGCGCACGACCGCGCCGCGCTTGGGCTGCAGGATGACGATGCCTTCGGCGGAGAGTGCCAGCAGCGCTTCGCGGATCGGCGCGAGGCTCAGCTTGTAGCGCTCCGCCAAATCGTTCGTCATCAACCTTTCGCCGTCGGCGAAGCGGCCGTCGATGATGTCGCGCCGGATCGCGTCGGCGGCGAGCGTGTAGCTCGGCGCGCCGATCGCGGAACGATCGGTCTCCTCGGCGAAAATATCGGGCCAAGCGCGCGCTTGGCTTTGCGTATTGCTTTCGACGTTCATGGTTCCATCGCCGTCGCTCGAAGCCGGTGCGGGATGAAGTGCCGCAACTCGAAAAATTTTACACGCTGGCGCGCATCAAATCACGCGCGAAATTGCCCGCGCCAAACGATTCCGATCGCGCATGCATTACGAAAACCAAAAACGGTCCCTGGAGTGACACGACATGGCCGACACGCTTGTATCTGGCATTGAATACGACGTCGACGCAGCGTGGGGACGCACGGAAGCGATCGACTGGGCGACCGGCCATCTCGCGCAAATCGCGGGCGCGTCGCGGCGCACCGCCAACGCGCGCACGCGCATCGTCGTCACGAAGCGCGCCGGCGACGCGGCGGATTCGTTCACGATCAAACCGATCACGGGCGGATTGCAGATTTTCGCGGGCGACGCGCGCGGTGCCGTTTACGCGCTGACCGAACTCGCCGAGCGCGTGCGTCTGGCCACCGGCGACGGCGATCCGCTCGCGTTGGTCTCGGAGGTTTCGGAAGCGCCGTCGACGCGCGTGCGCAGCGTGTGCCGCTTCTTCTGTTCGGAGGAGGAGGACAAGCGCTGGTTCTACGACGAGCAGATGTGGCGAGATTACCTGACGATGCTCGCGAGCAATCGATTCACGCGCTTCTCGATCGGCTTCGGACTTCAATATAACTACCCGTACTACAACCGCCTCATCGAGGACGTGTATTTCTACTTCGCCTATCCGTTCCTCGTCGATGTGCCGGGCTATGACGTGCGCGTCCACGGTCTGTCAGCCGAGGAGCGGCGGCGCAATCTGGACATGCTGCGCTTCATTGGCCGCGAGGCGGCGCGGCGCGGGCTCGAATTCCAGGTCGCGCTCTGGACGCATGGCTACGATTTCCACGACGTGCCGCGTGCGAATTATCAGATCACCGGCATCGATCGGAGCAATCAGGCCGAGTATGTCCGCGATGCGCTCGGAACATTGATGCGGCAAGTGCCGGAGATCACCGGCCTGACGATCCGCGTCCATGTCGAAGGCGGCGTGCCGGAAGGCAGCTATCCGTTCTGGGAGACGGTGTTCTCCTCGCTCAAGGATATCGGCCGGCCGATCGCGCTCGACGTTCACGCCAAGGGTACCGATCGCCGCATCATGGAGATCGCCCTATCGACCGGGCACAAGATGACGATGTCACCCAAGTTCATGGCCGAGCATACGGGTTTGCCCTATCACCAATCCGCCGTGCGCCGGCGCGAGATGCCGTCCGACGAAGCCGTCGGGCAGATCTTCAAGCTCAGCGAAGGTTCGCGCCGCTTCCTGCGCTATGGCTATGGCGACCTGCTGGCGAGCGATCGCGATTACGATGTGCTCGTGCGCGTCTGGCCGGGCACGCAGCGCGTGTTGCTGTCGGGCGACCCGGCCTTCGCGGCGGCCTATGCGCGCGCGGCACGATTCTGCGGCGCATCGGGCATGGAATTCTGCGAACCCTTGTCCTTCAAGGGCCGGATGGGCTCGGGGCGTTTGGGCGAACGCTTCTGCTACGAGCCCGAAGAGCTGCGCGGCCGCTACGATTGGTCGAAATTCGAATACGGCTATTTGCTGCTAGGCCGGTTCGCCTACTCGACCGACGCGCCGCGCGAGAGCTGGCTGCGGTTTCTGCGCGCGACGGCGGGCGATGCCGCCGAGGCGTGCGAGAAGGCGCTGGCGCATGCCAGCCGCGTGTTGCCGCTGGTCACGCTCGCGCATGGCGTGTCGGCTTGCAACAACACCTATTGGCCGGAGATCTACGACAACATGTCGCTGGTCTATCCGCCGACCACCTATCCCTACGGCTACGATTCGGATTCCTCGACGCGCTTCGGCGACGTGCCGACCTTCGATCCGCAGCTTTTCGCCAATCCGCGCGATACGGTCGCGGCGCTGTGGAACGGCAAGCCGATCGAGAAATACACCGCGCTCGATGTCGCGGTGTGGCTCGACGCACTCGCAGATGAATGCGAGGCCGCGTTGCGCGCGGTGCGGGCTTGCGCGGATGCGTATCGTCCGGCGACGCGTCGCTATGTCGTCGATGCGCAGATCCAAGCGTCGCTCGCGCGCTTCTTCGCCGCGCGATTCCGTTCGGCCTGCGCGCACGAGCTTTATCTGATCGCGGGCGGGCGCGCGGCTTACGACGCGGCGATGAACGACTACGTCCGCGCACGCGACGCTTGGGTCGTGATCGTCAACGCGGCGGACGGAGTCTATCAGAACGATCTCTCGTACGGGCCGCAGCCATGGCTACGTGGTGCTTGGCGCGACCGGCTCGCCGGTATCGATCGTGACATTCAGGATTTCGAGTTCTGGTACATCAACGATCGCGATCGCCCGATCGTGGAGCAAGCGAAGGTCGCGGCGCAACTGACGGCGATGCGAAACTGGCGATCGCGGCCGAGCGTGGCGCTAGCCGGCGAGTATCCGCAGCGTTACGCGCGCGGCAAGGCGCTGACGATCGCCGTTCACAATCCCGTGAAAGCTTCGGCGGCGACATTGCATTTTCGCCATGTTCATCAGGGCGAAATCTGGTCGAAGACCATGATGTCGGCCGGCGGCCAAGGCTTCACGGCAACGCTGCCGGCGGCGTTCACGCAGTCGAACTATCCGATCCAATTCTATGTGATCTTCGAAAGCGGGGAGGGCCCGGTCTTCGCACCGGGCGTCGGCGCCGACCTCGCCGGGCAGCCCTATATCGTTATCCATCCCGACGATGCGAAGTTCGTCTAGATACGAGTTCGCTGGGATTCTCCGGCTTGGGTCGAATACGGTGTGTTGTTCCGCTCAGCCTGCGCCAAAATTATTCTAATATATGTGAAAACATTCCCGCGAAATGGCGTACCGTAGGCGACGAAGATGAGAACTGTTGGGTCGTACTGCGGCCCCGGAGCTTCAGGGCGATGTAAGTACCTGATTCAAAGTGTGTTTCCAATTCGGCAAATGCCGGTCGGGAGACTTTGCGGACAAAGCTTTAGGGGAAGGTGGCGCGCCAGTTTAATGCCGCCTAGCACCTTTACTTGCGTTCGAACGGGGCGACGATCGTATTGATCGTTTTGAGCAGATGGTCGGCGAATTGCTTCGCGATCTCGGCTTGTTGGGTTTGACGCGGGCGATACATGCTCAATTCGACCCGGACGGGCGATTCGAACGGAATGATGGCGATCTCGTCAGACCGCTCGGAGACCGCCGAAAGCGCGTCGACGACCGCGATTCCAGCGCCGCTCGCGACGAACGCGACGACCGAACTCGCCAAAACCGCGTCGATCCGAAGGTTGCGCCGCACGTTTTCGGCCGCGCATTGCTGGTCCAACGCGATCCGCAGCGGATCGGACGGGCCGAAGGAGACGAAATCCTCCCCGTCCAAATCCCGAATCTGCACGCGCGTGGCTTTCGACAGGGAATGTCCGGCCGGTACCACGCAGACGACGGGAACCGAAGCGATCGCGCGGCGCAGGACGCCCGGATGATCGATCGCCGATGTCGCCGCGATTCCGAGATCGATCTGATTGCGGCCGGCCCATTCGATGACGGTTTGTGAGTCGCGAACATTCAGCGTTACGGCAATCGCGGGATGGAGGGCCGCGAACTCGGTCAGGACTTTCGGCAGCAGCCGAATACCGAGGCTCGGCAGGGAAGCGATGTTAAGGCGTCCGATACGCAGCGCGGCGATGTCCCGCGCGGCCCGCGCGATGTCGCGCAGCGAAAGAAACACGCGATCGATCTCCGCATACAGCAGATGCGCTTCCCGCGACGGAATGAGCCGCTGATTCTGCTTTCTGTAGACGATGAAGCCCGACTTTTTCTGGAAGTTGGCGAGCAGCTTGCTGACGGCCGGCTGGGAAATCTCCAGCACCTCGGCCGCGCGCGTCGCCGTGCCGTGCCGCATGAAGGCGGCAAACGCCTCGACCTCCCGCAATGAAAAAATATCGCCGGCCATACCGCCCTTGTACTTCATGCCGGCGGGGTTTCGCCATCGTTCCTGGCATGGCATGCCACGAGGTCGCCCGATCGCGTGCGGCTCAGTACCGGCTTTCGCGCCGCGCAATCATCGCCGCCGATCGGACAGCGGGACAGGAAGTCGCAACCATCGCGGCGGCCGATCGGGCTCGGCGGCTCGCCCCGAACCGTTCTTTGACGACGGCCGCGCTCGCGCGGATCGGCGATGGGATTGGCGGCGATCAAACCTTGCGTATAGGGATGGGCGGGTGACGTCCACAGCTTCTCCGCCGACGCGACTTCGACCAGACGGCCGAGATACATGACGGCCACCCTGTCGGCGAGGTATCGGATGACGGATAGATCGTGCGAGATGAAAAGATACGCCAGTCCGAATTCCCGCTGAAGATCCAGAAGGAGATTGAGGATCTGGGCGCGAACCGAGACATCCAACGCGGAGACGGGTTCATCGCAAATGACGAGGTCGGGCTTCAAAGCGATCGCGCGAGCGATACCGATGCGCTGGCGTTGACCGCCGGAGAACTCGTGCGGGTAACGATCCGCGAACTCCGAGCGTAGACCGACGCGCTCCATCAGTTCGTGAACGGCACGCCGCCGTGCCGTCTTATCGCCAAGCCCGTGGACGATCAACGGCTCCTCCAGGATCCGGCCGATCGTCGCGCGCGGATTGAGGGAGGAGAAAGAGTCCTGAAAGATCATCTGGACCCGCCGACGCGAGCCACGCGAGGGCGACTTCGCCGGTCCGGAATGCTCCTCGCCGTTCAGCCATATGCCGCCGCGATCCGGACGGATCAGGCCGGCGATGGTCTTTCCGAGCGTCGTCTTTCCGCAGCCGGATTCGCCCGCCAATGCCAGCGTTTCGCCGGGGGCGATCGAGAAACTGATTCCGTCGACGGCGACCAGCCGGCCAGCGCGCGTCTCGAACGATTTATGAAGATCCTTCACTTCCAGCAAAGGCGTCGTCATCGCGATGCCTCCAGCGGAAAGTGGCAGGCGACGCTAGCGCCGGCGACGGAAGCGATATCCGGCGCCGCCGTCGCGCAAATCGCGGCGGCTTTCGCGCAACGGGGCGCGAATGGGCATCCCGCCGACACTTCGGCTGGCGTCGGCGGCAAGCCGCCGATCGCCGCTAGGCGGCCGGCGGCATGTCCGCCGACGGGGCGGCATTCCATCAAGGCGCGGGTATAAGGGTGGCGGGGCGCGAGGAACAATTCGTTCACGGTCGCTTGTTCGGCGACGCGGCCCGCATACATCACGACGACGCGATCGGCGACTTCGGCGACCACGCCCAGATCGTGCGTGATCAGAAGCAGCGCCATTCCCAGCCGCTCGCGAAGATCCAGCAGCAGCTCCAGAATTTGCGCCTGGACTGTCACGTCGAGCGCCGTCGTCGGCTCGTCGGCGATCAGCAGTTCCGGCTCGCAGGCGATCGCGATCGCGATCATGACGCGTTGACGCAAGCCCCCCGAAAGCGAATGGGGGTATTCCCGCATCCGCCGATCGGCGTCCGGAACGCGCACCAATTCCAACAAATCCCGCACACGCGCGCGTACGGTCGCCGCCGTCGCCTTTCCGTGCGCGATCAGCATCTCGCCGACTTGGCGTTCGATCGTCATAAGCGGGTTGAGGGATGTCATCGGCTCCTGAAACACGATCGATGCGCCCCGGCCACGCATCGCACGCAGTTCCCGGTCCCGCATTCCGAGAACGTCGCGCCCTTGAAGGGTTATGCTTCCGCCGGCGATTTCGAGCGTGGGCGGCAAAAGACGAAGGATGGAGAATGCCGTCAGCGTCTTGCCAGAACCGGACTCGCCGACGAGCGCGACGATCTCGCCTTTGCGGATCGAAATGCCGTCCTCCGGAATCGCCAAGACGCCGCGACCCGTCGACCGGATACGAACCTTCAGTCCGCGAATCTCGAGAATGGGAGTCATCGGTTTCTGGACCGCGGATTGAGCGCGTCGTTCAGTCCTTCGCCGACGAGATTGACGGCGAGAACCGCCAGCAAAATCGCGCATCCGGGAATCGCGGTGATGTACCAATCGGTCCGCAAGACGTCGCGTCCGGCGCCGATCACATAGCCCCAGCTCATCACGTTCGGATCGCCGAGGCCGAGAAACGACAGACCGGCCTCCAGCAATATGGCGGAGGCGATCATCAGCGATCCCGAAACGACGATCGGCGTCACGGCGTTGGGGAGCAATTGCGTCAAGACGATACGCATGTCCGACATGCCCATGACGATGGCGGCCTGGATGAACTCGCGCGACATCAATTGCAGGAATTGCGTCCGGACGAGTTGCGCGATCGAAGGCCAGGAGACGAGACTGATCGCGACGACGATGCTGGACAGCGACGGTTTGAACGCCGCGACGATCACCACCGCCATCACGAACGGGGGCGCCGTCTGGAAGATCTCGGTGACCGCCATCAGCGCGCTGCCGAACCAACCTTTGCTATAGGCGGCGAGCGCGCCGATCGTCGTTCCGATGACGACCGAAGCGAGCGTGGCGATGACGCCGATGGCGAGCGAAACGCGGGCGCCGTGGAAGAGGGCCGCCGCAAGATCCCGGCCCAACATATCGGTGCCGAGAGGAAAGCGGGGATTCTCGCCCGGCCACAGGAGCGGACGGCCCGCCAGCGACCATGGGCCGTCCGGGAACAGGAGCGGCGCAGATCCCGCCATGGCGACGAAGATCAAGATGACCGCGGCACCGGCGACGGCGGGGCGATGACGGACGAAACGCCGGCGGATAGAGGGCGTTTCGGTCATCCGACGGCTCCGATACGCGGATCGATGAGCCGATACGTCAAATCGCACAGCATGTTCGTCACGATGACCAGACACGACGAGACCAGAAGAATGCCGAGAAGCAGATTGATGTCGCGCTGGAAAACGGCCGTGTAGGCGAGGCGGCCAAGCCCCGGCCAAGCGAAAACCGTTTCGACGAGAACCGAGCCGCCCAGCATCGCGCCGATTTGGAGGCCCAGCATCGTCACCATCGGCAGGATCGAGTTCTTCAATACATGCCGATACGCGATCTCGTTCTCGCTCAATCCTTTCGCGCGCGCCGTCGCGACGAAGTCGAGCCCCACGACGTCGAGCATCGAGGCGCGCATCAAGCGGACGTACAATGCCATCAAAAACATTCCCAAGACCGTCACGGGCATCGCCATGTGACGCGCGATGTCGAGGACGCGATCGAACCCCGTGTAACCGGCGCCGATCGTTTCGAATCCGCCGGACGGGAGAATTCCCAGCCGGACGGAAAACAAGACGATCATCATCAATCCGAACCAAAAAACCGGCGTCGCATAGACCACGAGCGCCACGACGGAGATCAGCGCGTCGGGCCAACGGTTGACGAAACGCGCGGCCAAGACGCCGAAAAACACGCCACTGCAGAAGGCCAAAGCAATGGCGGTCGTCATCAAAAGGATCGTGGGGCCGATATGGATGCGGATCAGCTCGGCGACCGGGACGCCATATCGGAAGGAATAACCGAGATCGAGTCTCGCCAAGTTCCAAAGATACAGTCCGAAGCGGATATGCAATGGCTGGTCGAGCCCGAACCGCGCGCGGACCTCGGCAATGAATTCGGCGGAGGCGGCGCCCGCTTCGCCGACAAGCACGTCGACGGCGTCGCCGGGCACGATTTGCACGAGCAGGAAGTTAAGCGCCGCGATTCCAACGATGACCGGAACGGCGCGCAATAGGCGTTTCCCCAGGAATCGAAGATGCGCGATCACTGGTCCTTGAAGCAGTCCGCCATTGCGGAAATTGCCGATACGACTTTCGTCGCCATCGCGAGAAGCATCCATGTTCGCCGCCGGCTGTTAAAACGCCTTGCATCATCGTTATCACGGTGCACCTCATTCAGAAAGTTATCGGACCGCATAATTTTCAAAAGAAAAGTTATGAAGTGCGGGGCGGGAGTGCCGATTTCTTAAGCGCCGGCGTGACTATTGAAGATGCAATCTAAATAAGAAGGGGACGGGATCGGATCGCTGTCGGTTGCCGGTACTCTTCTTCGTTTTCGTTTTGGATGCGCCGAGAATGGCAGCCGAGCTGCGCGAAAAAGGATGCGCAGCCGACGCGAAGTTCTGCGCGGTATCGCCGTTGCCGTTTCCGCGCCATGCGCCGTGTTCAAAAGCGCTATCGGAGCTTTTCTTCGGTATGTGGCTTGGTTGGATCGCGCCGCTTCAGCGTATCCAGCGGCTCTTCGCCAGTTCATAACTTCTTTTCGATAACGCCAACGCCCGGTTCTTGGACGGCCTTCCGGGGCATCGATATGGTTAGGCGTCGTTGTCCCGCGAGGAGGAGCAGATCATGCCACGAGCGTTGAGCGTTCGCGCCGTTTCCATTGCGGCTGCCGGTCTTGCGATCATTACGCTTATGTCCGGGCCGATTTTGGCCCAGCCTAAATCGGGCGGAACCGTGACCGCCGTCGTCAATCCGGAGCCCGCCTTTCTCGTTTCTGCGCATAATCCCGTCGGCGGCGCGCTGCAGGTATCGTCGAAAATCTTCGAAGGTCTTGTTACGTACGACCTCGATCTTAATCTCAAACCCATGCTCGCCGAGAGCTGGGAGGTCGCGCGCGACGGTCTTTCGATCACGTTCCGGCTGCGCGATGGCATCGTCTGGCACGATGGACGGCCATTCACTTCGGCCGATGTCGCGTTCTCCGCGATGAAGATCTGGAAGCAACTCCATCCGCGCAATCGCGTGAATCTCGCTAAGCTATCGGAAGTGGAGACGCCGGACGATCGCACCGCGATCTTCAAACTGTCGGAACCGGCACCGTTCATGATGAGCGTGATGAACGGCGCCGAAAGCCAGGTGGTGCCCAAGCACATCTACGATTCCGAGGATATCGCCAAGGCGCTCGTCGAGAAGGATCCGATCGGGACCGGCCCCTTTCGCTTCAAGGAATGGCGCCGGGGAAGCGCTGTCATCGTCGAGCGGAATCCGAATTACTGGCAAAAAGGCAAACCGTATCTGGATCAGATCATCTATCGCGTGATCCCGGACGAGGCCGCGCGCGCCGTCGCGTTTGAAACCGGCGAAGTTCAGTTCGGTTCGTTCGGCCCCGTTTCGGCGGGAAACGCGGTGCGGCTCGCGCGGCTTCCGCACCTCGCGATCGAAACGAAGGGATACGAATGGTTCGGGACGCGCTTTCTTCTTGAGTTGAACACGCGGCGTCCAATCCTTTCCGATCGCCGCGTTCGGCAAGCCTTGTCCCACGCCATCAATCGGGACTTTCTCCTCGAGAACATTTGGTTCGGCTTCGGAACCAAGGCGACGGGGCCCGTGCCGCCGGCGTTGAAGGCGTTCTACACGGCGGATGTTCCGTCCTATCCGTTCGATCCGAAGAAAGCCGAGCAGTTGCTCGACGAGGCCGGGTACAAGCGCGGCCCCGACGGCGTGCGCTTCAAGTTGATCCACGATTATCTGCCGTTCGGGCAGGACTTCGTGCGCACCGCCGAGGTGTTGAAGCAGAACTTCAAGACCGTCGGCGTCGATCTCGAAATCCGCGCGCAGGATACCCCCAGCTTCTTGCGGCGCGTCTACACCGACAACGATTTCGACATGACCAGCAACACGCTGTCGGCACTTCCGGATCCCACGCTTGGCATTCAGCGTGTCTATTGGTCGAAGAACATCGTGAAGGGCGTGCCGTTCAGCAATGGATCGGGATACAGCAATCCCGAAATGGATCAGGTTCTGGAACAAGCGCAGTCGGAGAGCGATCCGGTCAAACGCCGGGAACTGTTCGTGCGGATGCAGAAGATCGCTCAGACGGATCTGCCGGTGCTGGATCTTTTCGTGATGTATTTCGTGACCGTCCACAACAAGAAGCTCAAGAACCACACATTGCAGGCCGACGGATATACGAACTTCGCGGACGCTTATCTGGAGTGACCCCGCGCGGGCCCGATAGGGCGGCGAATGGGCGAAGGAGAACGACTCCTTCGCTCCGTTCTCCGGCCGGCGCGCTCGGGAAGCAATTTCGTCTTCGTCGATAAGGAACTGAAATGAAGTCTTCGGATACGATCGTGATCGGCGGCGGTCTCGTCGGGTTGGCGATCGGATATGGGTTGCTGCGGGCGGGCGAGCGCGTCGTGATTCTCGACGAAGGCGACGACGCCGTTCGGGCCTCGCGCGGAAATTTCGGTCACGTATGGGTCCAGGGCAAGGGCGCGCGGAACGTCTCTTATGCGCGCTGGTCGCTGGAAGCGGCGCAACGTTGGCCCGCGTTCGCCGACGGTCTCATCGAGTTGACGGGCACCAGCCCGCAGTTGGAACAGCCCGGCGGGCTGACTTTCGCCCTGAGCGAAGCCGAACTCGAGACACGCGCCGGGATGATGAAGAAGCTATCGGCGGAAGTTGCCGAGCAAGGCGGCGAGTATCCTTACGAGATGCTGGGCGCAAACGCGCTTCAAGCGCTCTGTCCTTCGGCGGGACCGGACGTCGCGGGCGCGTGTTTCACGCCGATGGACGGGCAGATCAATCCGCTGAAGCTGCTGCAGTCGTTGACTCAGGCTTTCGTCGCTCTCGGCGGAGTTTACCGGACGGGATGCGGCGTGAAGGACGTGTCCTATCGGGACGGCAAGTTCGACGTTCACGCCGGCGATGAACGCTTCGAATCCGGCAAGGTCGTTCTTGCGGCGGGACTTGGCAACGCCGCGCTTGCGCCGATGGTGGGGCTTCAGGCCCCCGTAAGGCCGGTTCGAGGGCAGGTTTTGATCACCGAACGATTGGAGCCTTTCCTGCGCATCGTGACCGGAAGCGTCCGACAGACGGACGATGGCTTCGTGCAGATCGGCGAAAGCATGGAAGACGTCGGGATGGACGATGGCACGACGACCTCCGAATTGAGCCGGATCACGGGGCGCGCCATTCGAATGTTCCCGATCCTCGAAGGCGTGAACATCGTGCGGAGTTGGGGGGCGCTGCGCATCATGACGGCGGATGGGTTCCCCATCTACCAATCTTCGTCGACCTGTCCGGGCGCCTTTCTCGTGACCTGCCATTCGGGCGTCACTTTGGCGTCCTTGCATGCGAGCGCCGTCGTGGACTGGATCAGAACGGGGATCGAGCCCTCCCTTATCGCCGGGTTCAAAGCCGATCGTCCGTCGTTGGACGGCGGATTCAAGATGGAGCGGTTTCGTGTTTGAGCCGATCGAGGCGCCCGCCGATGGCGCGTTGGTGGAGATCGAAGTGGAAGGGCGAAAGCTGCGCGTGCGCGAGGGCATCTCGCTTGCGGTCGCGTTGATGGAGTTGGGGCAGGTTCCGCTGCGGAAAACCGCCGTTTCTGGCGCGCCGCGTGCGCCGGTATGCCTGATGGGCGTTTGCTTCGAGTGTCTTTGCGAGATCGACGGGCGCCAAAACGTCCAAGCCTGTCTCGTGCAGGTCGCCGACGGAATGCGCGTCCGGCTTGCCAACGGCGCACGCCGCATGGAGATCGCATGACGATGACGCATGACTTGATCGTCATCGGCGCCGGCCCGGCCGGTATGGCCGCCGCGACGACCGCGGCGCGGCTTGGTCTTCGAGCCGTCATACTCGACGAGCAACGGCGCCCCGGCGGCCAGATCTATCGTGATGTCGAGGCCGTCACGCCCGCCATGGCACGCATCCTCGGTGCGGATTATCTCCACGGTGCTTCGCTCGTGGCCGCGATGGCCGATGCGCCGGTAGAGCGGCATTTCGCGACGACGGTCTGGGACGTCGCGCCCGATCTGACGGTTTCCGCGGTGAAGGAGGGAAGCAGCTTCCAGTTGCGCGCGCCGCAGATCGTCGTGGCGACGGGCGCCATGGAGCGCGCCTCGCCGTTGCCGGGGTGGACGTTGCCGGGCGTGCTCAACGCGGGTGCGGCGCAAGTCGCGTTGAAGGCCGATCGCTCGATTCCATCCGGCCGGATCGTCGTCGCCGGTACCGGTCCATTATTGCTGTTGGTCGCCGGTCAGTTGCTTGATGCCGGCGCGAATGTCTCGGCTGTTGTCGATACCGCGCCCGCGAAGAACTTCCGCAATGCGCTGAGATTCGCCGCCGGTGCCATCATGTCGCCGCGCTTGATCGCGAAGGGGCTCGCGATGATCGCGCGGATAAAACGCGCGGGCATCCCAAAATTCACCGCCGCACGCGATTTGCGCATCGAAGGCAGGGATCGGGTCGAGGCGATCAGTTTCGATGCCGGCGGGCGGGCGATCAGGCTGGAAGCGAACGTCGTTCTTCTTCACCACGGCGTCGTTCCGAATACGCAAATCTCGCGCTTGCTTCGCGTCGAGCATGACTGGGACGAGGCACAGCTCGCCTGGAAGCCGCGATGCGATAGGTTCGGGGAGACGAGCCGCGCCGGTGTCCGCGTGGCGGGCGACGGCGGCGGTATTGCCGGTGCGCGAGCGGCCGAGGCAAGCGGCACGATCGCGGCGATCGGAGCGGCGCATGCGATCGGCCGGATTTCGCGGGACGAACGCGATCGCATGGCGAAGGCGCCTTTCGGGGATTTGACGGCTTGGCTTCGCGTGCGCCCCTTTCTCGACGCGCTCTATCGTCCGCCCGAGTGGATCACCGCGCCGACCGGCGAAACCATCGTATGCCGCTGCGAGGAAGTGACGGCGGCGCAGATCGCCGAAACGACGAAGCTCGGCTGTCTCGGCCCGAATCAAACCAAGTTCTTCAGCCGCTGCGGCATGGGGCCATGCCAGGGGCGCGTATGCGGGCTCGTCGTGACCGGCATTCTGGCGCGCGAGCTCAATCGCCCGCCGGCGGAGGTCGGCGCATATCACATCCGTTCGCCTCTCAAGCCGATCCCGCTTTCGGCGATCGCCCGCACCATACCCGTAACGACCGGAGAGACGCGATGAACGGTATCGCAATCGATCGCAAACACACCAACGCCCGGATGAGCAAGATCGTCAGTTACGCGGGAATGGTGTTCCTCTGCGGTCAAACGTCCAATGGAACCGATATCGCCGATGCGCGGGGGCAGACGCGCGAAATTCTGAGGCGGATCGACGCGCTGTTGGCGGAGGCGGGGACCGACAAATCGCGTCTGCTGACCGCAACGATTTATCTGCGCGATGCCGAAGACTTCGACGCGATGAGCGCGGAGTGGGAAGCGTGGATGCCGGCCGGACATGCGCCGGCGCGGACGACGGTTCAAGCGCCTTGCGCCGGGCCGGGCCTTCTCGTCGAGATCACCGTCACGGCGGCCGCATAAGTCGGGGCGGGTTCGCCGGTGCGTGAAGCGGGAGCGGGGCGGTCATTGGACGTTGATCCGGAATTTCTGATTATAAGGAAGAGCGAAATCGAATCTCTCGTCCGCATGGACGATTTGCTTCGCGTGACGGCATCGGCGCTCGCCAAGACATCCAACAAAGTCGCCGTCCAAGACGTCCGTCGCGTGCTCGACCTGCCCGGCGCGATCGGATCGTGCCTTTCGATCATGTACGCCGCGATTGGAGATCGGCCGCTTTTCGGCGCCAAAGTTCTCTCGGTGATGCCGGATAACTTCGCGCATGGGCTCCCCTCGCATCGCGGCGTGATCGTCCTGTTCGAACGGGCGTTCGGCCGGCCCGTGGGGATCGTCGATGGCGGCGAGGCGACGGCTTGGCGTACGGCGGCGGCGAGCGCGATCGCCACGAAGTATCTGTCGCGCCCCGAATCCTTCGCTTTGACGCTGCTGGGATATGGAGAACAGGCGTCGCGCCACGTCGCGACGATCGCGACCGTACGGCCCATCCGCACTATTCGGGTTTGGGGGCGCGATATCGCGAAGGCGGAGCGCTTTGCGGCGAAGCAACGGGAAGCGGGCTTCGAGGCGCAGGCTTTCGCCGACGCGAAGGAAGCCGTCGCCGGCGCCGACATTGTTTGCACCGTGACGTCGTCGTCCCAGCCCATATTGCAAGGCGGATGGCTCGCGCCCGGAACGCATGTGAATGCCATCGGCGCGAGCGTTCCGAGCTGCCGCGAACTTGATGCGGAATGCGTACGGCGCGCGGGCGTCTGGGTCGACTATATGCCGATGGCGTTGACCTCGGCGGGCGAGTTGGTCGAAGCCATCGGCAGCGGCTTGATCGAGCCCGGTCATATCCGGGGCGAAATCGGCGCCGTCGTTAACGGCGATCTCGCGGGCCGCGGCGGTGACGACGAAGTCACGCTCTACCGGTCGCTCGGCGTTCCGGCGCAAGACATCGAGATCGCCAATTTCCTGTACGCCGCCGCAAGAGCGAAAAAGATCGGTATCCGCATCCAGTTGGAGGACTGCGCACATGCTTGAATGCCAGCGGGATAAATTCGCCTTGCCCGAGAATGTCGCCTATCTGGATGCGGCGTATATGTCGCCGATCCCGATCGCCGCGATGGAGGCGGGGATCGCCGGGACGGCGGTAAAGTCGACGCCCTGGCGGATGTCGATCGCGTCCTATTACGACGATGTCGAGGAAGCGCGCGCGCTCGCGGCGGAGATGATCGGTGCTAAGGCCGACGATGTCGCGATCGGCGCCGCGACCAGCTATGGCATCGGCGTGGCGGCGGCGAACGTTCCCGTGGCGGCTGGGTCCGCCATCGTGCTCATGGAGAACGAGCATCCTTCGCATCGCTATGCTTGGTACGAGCTGGCGAAGCGCAAGAATGCGCGGATCGAGATCGTCGCCAGGCCGGACAACGGCGACTGGACTTCGGCGATCGTCGCGACGCTAGCGAAGTCGGAAACCCCGATCAGCGTCGTCGCCGGCACGATGATCCACTGGTTCGAGGGCAATGAAGTCGATCTGGCGGCCGTCGCCGAAGCGACCCGGTCGGCCGGCGCATGCCTTGTCGTTGACGGCACCCAATGGGTGGGGGCCTTGCCGTTCGACGTCACCAAAGTGCGCCCGGATTTTATGTCCTTCGCGACCTATAAATTTCTTCTCGGCCCGTATCGCCTCTCGTTCCTCTACGCGAGCGAGCGTTGGCAGGCCGAAGGCCGGCCTTTGGAGCACCATTCCTGGAATAGGGTGGGCGGCGACAAGGCCGATTTCTACAAACCGCAAGTCGCCGCGTTCCTGCCCGGTGCGCGGCGCTTCGACATGGGCGAAAGATCCGACTTCGCGGTGCTTCCCGTCGCCGTGGCGTCGCTACGGCTTCTGAAGGCATGGGGCGCGCAAAGCCGTTTCGCCCGCTTGAGGCATCTGAACGATTTGATCTGGCGGGAAGCCGCCGAACGCCGCCTCGTATCGGCGGCGCAAGATCATCGGGCGCCGCATATCTCCATTCTCGACTTCGGCGACCGCTTGCCGGCCGACATGTCCGCGCGCTTGAAGAAGGAGAATATCTTCGTCACCGTTCGCGGCAGCAAAGTCCGCGTCTCGCCCCACGTCTATAACGACGAAGCCGATATCCTCAAATTGCTTGATGCACTGTCCGCGGCGATAGGTTCGGGCTGAAGTCACGCCGCCGGGCGGCGTCGCGGATCAGGCGCCCACATTCGTGAGAGCCGCGGCGATGTCGAACAACGCCCAGTCCCGTCCGGGCCGCGCGGCGATTTGGATCGAGGCGGGGAGCGCCCTTTCGCGGAACAGCGGCAAGGCGAGCGTCGGCATATCGAGATAATTCGCCCAAAGACGGAAATAGACGCCGGCCGCGCCGTAAGGGACCATCGCGTCGCCGACCATCGTCAACTCGTCCGAAAGTCGTGGCGCCAAGCCGGGGACGGTCGGAATCGCAACGACGTCGATTCCCGCCATCCGCGCGATGAAGCGCCGCTTTGTTTCGTCGCGTCGGGCGATAGCGCGCGCATAGTCTTCGGGCGCGACCAGTCGTGCGGCTTCCGCAAACTTGCGCGCGCCATCGCCGACGCGATCCGGATAAGCGTCGATATGACGGCCGTAGTATTCCGCGAATTCGAACTTCAGAATCGTCGCGGCCGCATCGCGAAGCGATGCGCCGTCGTCGAAGGTCAGCTCGACGATACGTACACCGGCGCGGCGCAACGCATCGAACCAAACTTCATGCCGGTCGATGACGGCCGGATCGACGGCGGCGGCGGCATAAAGATCGGGACATTTCGCGACGACGATTTCGGTCGCTTGAAGGGGGATCGCCGGCGGCGCGGCGCCGCCCGAAAGTACCGCCGCCATCAGCCGCCCATCGGCCACCGTCGACGTGAAAGCGCCGACGGCATCCAGCGATCGGGCGGTCGGCAAAACGCCGGTCCTGTCGATCAAGGCTTGGGTCGGCTTAAAACCGACCAATCCGGTCGCGGCGGCCGGCGAGCGGTTCGAACCGCCGGTATCGGTGCCCACCGCCGCGACGCAGAAACCGGCGGCGACCGCGCAGGCCGAGCCGCTGCTGCTGCCGCCGGTGCCGCGCTCGCTGTCCAAGGGATTGACGACCTTGCCGAACCAAGGATTGTCGTGGCCGCCGGTCGCGAGTTCGTGGAGATTTGTCTTGCCCAGGATTATCGCGCCGGCGGCCCTGAGGTTCGCGACGCAAACGGCATCGGCACGGGCGCGTTGGCCACCGAACAGCGACGACCCCGCCGTCGTCGGCCATCCCGCGACGTCGAGCATGTCTTTAATCGCAATAGGTATGCCGTGGAGGGCGCTTCGGCGGCGGCCCGCGCGAAGTTCGGCTTCGGCTCGACGTGCCTCCGCGCGCGCGCCGTCGCTGTCGACGGCGATCATTGCGCGTAAGGCGTCGTTCTGCGCGGCGATCCGCGCCAAACACTGCTCGACGATCTCGACCGGCGACAAGCCGGCGTCGTATGCCGCGCCGACGTCCGCGACCGAGGACAGTCGGCCGTCTCCGGCGACGCCCGCGAAGCGCAGTGTGTTGTCCCGCATATTTCAGTCCGTCATCCGAGCCGCCGAACATACGTCTTCCCGCGACCGTAGCTTGCACGACGTCTTGGCGCCAATTCCGCGCGCGCACAAGTTCATGCCTGAAGTAATGATGTGATGCGGGAAGTTAAGATCTTGATCTCAGGATAAAAACGTCAACCGCGACAGCCGATGCCGCAGCCTTCGGCATGCATCGCGATTTTTTCCCGGCGGGCCAATGCGGACGCCGTCCGGGGGAAGAAGAAGCAGCTATGGCGCCTCAAGCCCGCAGGGGCTTACGGGCACCCTCGCGATAAGCGGCGAGATTTGCGCCAGCTATGCCCGCCCGAGACGATTATCGCATCTCTTTTTCGCGGGTAATGGACTCGCGAACACAAAAATACATTAAGAGGAAATATAATTATAATTATAAAATCAAAAAGTTGGCGTCCCCTAGGGGATTCGAACCCCTGTCACCACCGTGAAAGGGTGGTGTCCTAGGCCTCTAGACGAAGGGGACATCCTTCGCGAAAGCGGGCCTGTGTACCCGCTTGTGCGGCGCAAATCAAGTGCCGGAAAAGAGCGATTTTACAGCCGAAAACGGGAGCTTAACGCAGTCATGCCGGCTTTTGTGCCGCGCGACGGGCGCAAAAGCGCCCCACGGGGCCGGGGCGGACCCGCCCGCAAGCACCGATTCGACCGCCGCTTGGGCGTCGGCCAATGCCGCGCGGGCGGGTTTGCCGTCGAGCACGCGTGCCAGCGCGGCCGCCGAGGCTTGGCACAAGGCGCAGCCGCGCACCTTGTGGCGGATGTCGTGCGCGACGCCGTTCTCGAGTTTGCCGTCGAGCGTCACGCGATCGCCGCACAGCGGATTGTCGACCGTGACGCCCGTTCCCGGCAGCAACGCGGCCGCATGCGTGCGGTCCTTGGCGAGCGCCATCAACGCGTCGTGATACAGCGCGTCGTTCATGTCAGCACGCGCTTGGCGTCGGCGAGACCGGCGAAGAACAGGTCGATATCGTCGTCCTCGCAATAGAGGGCGAACGACGCGCGCGTCGTGCCCGCGAGATCGAATTTCGCGTGCAGCGGTTGCGCGCAATGATGCCCGCCGCGCAACGCCACGCCATGCCGATCCATGATCTGGCAGATGTCGTGCGGATGCGCCCCCGCGAGATCGAACGACACGACCGGTGCGCGGCCCTGCAAGCCTTGCGGCCCGATCACGGTCACACCGTCGACCGCGCGCAATCCGTCGAGCAAGCGGCCTGTCAAACGCAGCTCATGCGCCGCAATCGCCGCCCAATCGAGCGTGCCGAGCCATTCGCACGCCGCCCCTAAGCCGATCGCGCCGGAAATCGGCGGCGTGCCCGCCTCGAATTTCGCGGGCGCATTGGCCGGCGTGAAGCCTTGCATGGTGACGCTCGCGATCATCTCGCCGCCGCCCAGGAAGGGCGGCATCGCGTCGAGCAACGCCGCCTTCGCCCATAACACGCCTACGCCATGCGGCGCGAAAGCTTTGTGGCCGCTGAACGCGTAGAAATCGACGCCCAGCGCGGGAACATCGACGGGCCCGTGCGGCGTGCGCTGCGCGCCGTCGAGCAGCACGCGCGCGCCGACGCGCTTGGCTTCCGCCACGATGGCCGGCACGTCGAGCACCGCGCCCGTCACGTTCGATACATGGGCGAGCGAAACGAGCTTCGTGCGTGGCGACAGGGCCTGCGGCACGATGCGCCCTTCGCCATCGACCGGCAGGAAATTCACCTTCACGCCGCTGCGCGCGGCCAACATGTGCCACGGCACGATGTTGGAATGATGCTCCAATTCCGAGACCGCGATCTCGTCGCCGGGCTTCAGCAGCGCGCCAAAGGATTGCGCGACGAGATTGATGGCTCCCGTGCAGCCGCTCGTGAACACGATTTCCTCGGCGGGCACCGAAAGATACGCGGCGACTTGGGTGCGCGCCTTCGCGTAAGCCTCGGTCGCCGCTTCGGCCAACCGATGAACCCCGCGTTTGACGTTGGCGCGCGCGCCCGTTTCGAATGCGCGCACGGCGTCGAGAACGATATCGGGCGTTTGTGCCGTGGCGCCGCTATCGAGATAGGCGATGCGCGGGCCCGGCTGGTTCAGCAGCGGGAAATGCCGACGAAGGGTCACGCGGATCTCTCCCGCGCCGCGCGGAAGGCGGCCAGGGCTTCGGCGGTGTCGAGATCGATCAGCACGCCGTCGTCCGGCATCGGCACTTCGCAAAGCATGTCTTCGTGTTTGCGCATGACGATGCGCGCGCCCTGATCGCCGTCGAGGGCGAGGATCTCGGCGAAGAAATCGCGGCCCCAGAGCACGGGATTGCCGCGTTTACCGTCGAAGGCTGAAACGCAGATCGCGCGGCCTTCGATGGGGGAATAGGCGGCGATCAAGCGATCGACATGCGTCGCCGCGACCAAGGGCATGTCGCCGAGCAGTACGACCGCGCCGTCGCAATCGGCGGGAACTTGCGCGATGCCCGCGCGCACCGAACTGGCGAGACCCGAAGCGAAATTCGGGTTCTCGACGACCGCGACGTCGGGCGGTAGCGCGGCCTTGGCGCGCGCGGCGTCGTTGCCGACGACCACGATCGTATGCGCGGTCTGGGAATTCGTCGCGGCGGCGACGGCGCGCGACAGCATCGTTTGTCCGTCAATCTCGACGAACAGCTTGTTCGCGGGCGCCATGCGGCTGGATTTGCCGGCGGCGAGCACGATGGCGGCGATCTTCGGCGCTTTGGGGGAAGGGGATTCGCCCGCACGCGGGGTCGGGCGCGGGATTTCGGCGAGCAAACCACCTACGCCCATGCGTGATATCGCGTCGCGGCCGATGGGCAAGCCCGCCACGTGGCGGCGCAGCACCCAATCGAAGCCGTTGAGCTTGGGCGAGCGCGCGCAGCCCGGAAGGCCGATCACGCTGGCGGCGCCCAGCCTTGCTACGAGCAGCAGATTGCCGGGATCGACCGGCATGCCGAAATGCTCGACATTGCCGCCCGCCGCTTCGATCGCGGCGGGGATCGCGTCGCGCCGGTCGACGACGGCCGACGCGCCGATGACCAGGATGGGATCGCAACCGGATGCGGCGCGAAGTTCCTGCGCGATGGCGGCGGCGTCGTGTGCGCAGATGCGCGTAGTTTCCAGCGTGGCGCCCAAGGCAGCAAGGCGCTGTTTCGTCGCGTCTTCGGTTTTCTCCAACACGGATGTCTTCGTGCCGGGCAGGCGCGTTTGGATCAGCGCCGCGCGCTTGGGCGTGAAGGGCGCGAAAGTCACGGCGTTCGCCGCGAGCGCCAAGCATGTCTCCAACGCCTTACGTGGTGCCGCGAAAGGTATGATTTTCACCGTCGCCAGCATCGTGCGCGGCTCGGCCGGGGCGAGATCGGCAAGCGTTGCGACGGTGATCGCCTCGTCAACCGCGTTGATCGCGTCGATCTTGGCGGCGTCGATGCGTACCAGGCCGGGCGCCTTGGCGAATAGATTGCAGCGCCCGGTGAAGGGGGCCGCGACCTCGATGCCGTCGCCCGCCAACGCTTTGGCCAACGCATGCGCCGCATCGTCCTCGGCCACGTCGTCGGCGTCGAGCCTTGCGACCACGACCGATTCGACACTCGCATCGTTCAACGCGGCGATATCGGCCGCGTTGAGCTTGCGGCCTTTGCGCAGCGACACCGCACCCGCGCGCACGCCATGGGCGAGGATCGCCCCTTCGGCTTGGGCGGGCGGGACGGGGCCGAAAAACATCAGGGCTTCCGGCGCGCCTGGACGACTTGCGCGACGATCGACACCGCGATCTCGGCCGGCGACAACGCGCCGATATCGAGCCCGACGGGCCCGCGAATGCGCGCGAGTGCGGCATCGTCGTGGCCGAGTTCCTTAAGGCGTGCCAGGCGCGCCGCATGCGTCTTTCGCGAACCCAGCGCGCCGATATAGAAGGCGGGCGATTTGAGGGCGGCGTCGAGGGCGGGATCGTCGATCTTCGGATCGTGGGTCAGCGTGACGATGGCGCTGCGCGTATCGGGCTTCAGCTCGGCCATCGCGTCGTCCGGCCATTCGGTCGAAACGGCGTATTCTTCGAAACGCTGCGACGTGGCGAAGGCACGGCGCGGATCGATCAACGTGACGCCATAGCCCGCCATTACGCCCATACGCGCCAGCGGATCGGCGATATGGACCGCACCGACGACGATCAAACGCGGCGGCGGGTTGTGAACCTGCACGAAGACGGGGCCGGCCCCCGTTTGCAGCGTGCCGGACTCGTCACGCGCCAGCATGTCTTGCATGCCGATGATCATGTCGACGTCGAGGCACAGCGGACCTTCGGTGCCGTCCTTGAAGATCAGCTTCTGCGCGCCGGAGCGCAGATTGGTGGCGAGTGCCACCGGCCGCTTGGCGCGGCGGGCTTCCTGCAACGCGGCGAGAATGGCGGCGTCCATCGCGTCAGCCCAATTTCTCGACGAAGACTTGAACCTTGCCGCCGCAGGCGAGGCCGACTTCCCAGGCTTGCTCGTTCGTCACGCCGAAATCGAGCAAGCGCGGCTTGCCGTCGCCGATCGCGGCGATCGCTTCCTTGATGACGGCACCCTCGATGCAGCCGCCGGAGACCGAGCCCAAGAATTTGCCCTCGCCATCGACGGCGAGTTGCGAGCCCACCGGCCGGGGCGACGAGCCCCAGGTCGTCACCACGGTGGCAAGCGCCACGTTGCGGCCTTCCTTGCGCCAAGCTTCGGCTTGGTCGAGCACGTCTTCGGTCATGCGGCCATCCCTCGCCAAACGTAACGGCCCCGAATGCGCGGGGCTTCGCCCAGGGCTTCGACCAGCGCTTCGAGCGAGTCGAGATTATGGACCGGGCGGAATTCGTCGACGAACGGCAGGATCGCCCGGATCCCCAAAGATTTGGGTTCGAAGCGGTCGTATCGCAAGAGGGGGTTGAGCCAGACGAGCCGCCCGCAGGATTTGGCCAGACGCTCGGCTTCCACGGCCAAACCGTCCCCCGCCTCGCGATCAAGGCCGTCCGTCACCAGCAGCACCGTGGGCGAACGCGCCAGGCTGCGTCGCGACCAGCGCCAATTGAATTCGCGCAGGCAGGCGCCGATGCGCGTTCCGCCGGACCAATCCTCGACCAGCTCGGCGATTTTCGACAATGCTTTGTCGACGTCCTTCTGGCGCATCGCGCGCGTGACGTTGGTGAGGCGCGTGCCGAACAGGAAGACCTGCACGCGCGCCCTGTCGGTCGCCAACAGATGCAGGAAATGCAGCAACATGCGCGCGTAGCGTTCCATCGAACCGGAAATGTCGAGCAGCACGACCAAAGGCGGCTCCTCGACGCGCGGCGCCTTGAAGGCGAGGGTCGCCATATCGCCGCCCGAACGCAGCATCGCGCGGATCGTCGCGCGATGATCGAGGCGCTGGCCGCGCTTGTCGGGTTTGTGGCGGCGCGTGCGCCGTAGGGGGAAGGGCGAGACAAGCCGCGCCATCGCGTGTTGGGCGCGCGCGATCTCGTCGGCCGACATTTGCTCGAAATCCTTCTTCTGCAGGAGTTCGCGCTCGGAGAACGTCATCGCCGCGTCGAAACGCTCTTCGTCTTCCTGCTGCTCGATCGGCCGGGGCGCGCGATCGACGGTATTGAAGGCATCGGCCACGCGGCGCAACGGCTCCTCCACCTCGCCCTTGTCGTCGCCGACGGGCGAGGGCGGCAGCAGCGTGCTCATCGCACGCTCGAGCAGCTTGGGATCGCGCCAGAACATGCGGAACGCTTGGTCGAACACCTCGCGCTGGTCGCGACGGTTGACCAGTGTGGCGTGCAGCGACCAATAAAGATCGGATTTGCTGGCCACGCCCGCGGCACCCACGGCGCGCACGGCTTCGATCGCGCGGCCGGGCCCCACGGGAATGCCGGCCGCGCGCAGCAACCGCGCGAAGCGCACGATGTTCTCGACCAGCGTGCCTTCGCCGTCGCTCATGCGGCCGTTTCTTCCACCGACTGCAGCAGCTTCATCGCGGTCGTGCCGCGGATGCGGGCGATATCGTCTTGGTACTTGAGCAAGGCGCCCAGCGTGTCGTCGATCGTCGCGGGATCGAGCGCGATGCGGTCCAGCGCCACCAGCGCGTTGGTCCAATCGAGCGTTTCGGCCACGCCGGGTTGCTTGAACAACTCCTCGCCGCGCAGCTTCTGCACGAAGCCGACGACCTGGCGCGACAGCTTCTCGCCGACGCCCGGACATTTGGCGCGCACGATCTGCAATTCGCGCGCGGCGTCGGGGAAGTCGACCCAGGCGTAGAAGCAGCGGCGCTTCAACGCGTCGTGGATTTCGCGCGTGCGGTTCGACGTGACGATGGTCAGCGGCGGGGCGGGGGCTTTGACCGTGCCCAGTTCCGGGATCGTCACCTGCCAATCCGACAGGACTTCCAGCAGATAGGCCTCGAAGGGCTCGTCGGCGCGGTCGAGCTCGTCGATCAGCAGCACCGGCGGGCCGGCGGGATCGGGGGCGAGCGCTTCCAGCAGCGGGCGGCGGATGAGGAAACGCTCGGAGAAGATCTCGCTTTCCAGCGTCGTCTTGCTGTCGCCGCCCGCTTCGGCGAGGCGGATTTCCATCATCTGGCGCGGATAGTTCCACTCGTAGACGGCCGCCGCCGCATCCAAGCCTTCGTAGCATTGCAGGCGGATCAGCTTGCGGCCCAGGCTCGCGGCCAGAACCTTGGCGATCTCGGTCTTGCCGGTTCCCGGCTCGCCCTCCAGGAACAAGGGACGGCCGAGCTTGAGCGAGAGCAGTAGGGCGGTCGCCAAGCTGCGGTCGGCGACGTAATTCTTCGAGGCGAGCAAGTCGAGCGTGGCTTCGACCGTTTTCGGCAATTCCATGGGAGCCCAGTGTCCAGATGCGATGGTCTGCAGCATCGCACGCCGCCGGGGCGCTCCGGAAGGGTCTTAACTTCGCCCTGCTATGCGTTGATTGTGTGAGGGTTTTTCTCGTGCCCGGCGAAGCAATGTCGCCATTCTTCCGGCCCGATGATGGGGCCGGGCTGCCGCCGTCGGCGTTACGGCTTTTATTCGCCGTTAATGTTTTGATCTTACTGTCAGAACGGAAAATTTACGGTTCTGCTTTCTCCCAACTCTGGAGTTCGTCATGCAGCATGACGTGTCCACAAAAGGCCGGATGGGTTTGCGGGGCCGCGCCCTGGCCGCATTCGCGGCGATCGCCCTGGCCTTCGTGCTTGCGGCGGTGGTCGATCTGTTCGGCGATCGCAGTCGCATCATGGCCGACCGGAACGAGAAGACGCGTGAGCTCGCCGAAGTCGGGCAGGGCATCGTCGCGTATTTTCATTCCTTGGAGACCAGCGGCGCGTTGCCGCGCGACGAAGCGCAGAAGCGCGCTTTGGCGGCGCTCGAACAGTTGCGCTACTCGGGCAGTGAGTATTACTGGGTCAACGACTACAACGCGCGGGTGCTGATGCATCCGTTCGTCAAGGCAATCGTTGGCATCGACCTTGCGACGGCGCAGAACAAGCGCCTGCTGCCGTTGTTCCAGGAATTCGCCCGGATCGCGCGCGAATCCGGCGGCGGGTATCACGATTATCCGTGGCCCAAGCCTGGCGCGTCGGAAGACCAGCCGAAAATCTCCTACGTCAAAGCGTTCCAGCCGTGGGGCTGGGTCATCGGCACGGGTATCTATGTCGACGACGTGGAGGCCGCTTTCCGGGTCGAGGCGATCAAACGGGCGATCGCGCTGCTGGTGATCGCGGCGATCATGGTCGCAGTCGTTTGGCTGCTCGACCGGACTCTGCTTCGGCCGCTGGGCGCGCTGATCGGGACGGTCACGGAAATTTCCGCCGCCCGCTTGGATGTGAGCGTTCCCGCTGTCGATCGCACCGACGAACTTGGCGCGATGGCGCGCGCCGTCGAGGTTTTGCGCCGCAACGCAATCGCGCGGCGCGACCAGGAAGCCAAGGAGGCCGCTGAACGTGCCAGCCTGGATCGGCGACGCGTGGCGATGGAGCGGCACTCCGCCGACCTCAACGCGACCGTTTCGGGGGTTCTCGAAACTCTGTCGGAATCCGCCGCCGCGATGAAGCACTCGGCGCGCAGCATGAGCGACACGGCCGCCCGCACGCGCGATCAGGCCGGCATGGTCACCGATAACGCCACGAAAAGCTCCGACAATCTGACGACCGTCGCCGCCGCGTCCGAGGAAATGCTCGCCTCGATCCGCGAGATCGGCCGCCAAGTTGGCGAATCCGCGAAGATCGCGACCGACGCCGTCGCGGAAGCGAAACGCACCGACGATATCGTCAAAGGCCTGGTCGAGGCCGCGGGGCAGATCGGCGATGTGGTGAAACTGATCAACGATATCGCGTCGCAGACGAATCTTCTGGCGCTCAACGCGACGATCGAAGCGGCGCGCGCGGGCGAGGCGGGCAAGGGCTTCGCGGTCGTGGCTTCCGAGGTGAAAAATCTCGCCGGCCAAACTTCCAAAGCGACCGACGAAATCGCGGGCAAGATCGAGGCGGTGCAGGGTGCAACCGGCAGGGCTTCGGGATCGATCGCCAAAGTGTCGTCGATCATCGCCCAGATCAGCGAGATCGCGGCGGGGATCGCGAACGCGGTCGATCAGCAATCGTCGGCGACGCAGGAAATCGTGCGCAACGTGCAAAACGCGAGCGAACTGACGAGTGCCGTGACCAGTTCGATCGCGCGGGTTTCGACGGGGGCGAGCGAGACCGGCGCGGCGGCGGAAGTCGTGTTGACGGCTTCGGGCGGGCTTGCCGATCAAGCGTCGAGCTTGCGCCGCGAGATCGAAAGCTTCCTCGAGCAAATGCAGGATAGCGGCGAACGCCGGCGTTTCGAACGCGTGGAATGCAGCATTCCGATTGTTATCGACCGAAACGGGACGCGCATCGACGCGACCGCCGCCGATATCTCCCTGGGCGGCTTGCGCGCAGGCATCGAGATTCCCGGCGCGCGTCCCGGCGAATCGGTCACTGTTCATCTCGGCAAAGTTAAAGTCGCGGCAAGGATCGCGCGCGTGACGGGCGAAGGCGCGTTGGGCCTGATGTTCTCGCTCGCGGGCGACACGGCCGGGCAGGCGTATATCGAAACGCTGGTTGAGAACGCGCGCCGCGGCAAAGCGGCGTAGCCGGCAGGCATCGTTCAGAAGCGGCGCCGCCGGAAAAGAAAAAGGCCGGCGCCCCGAAAGACGCCGGCCCGATAGTCTTGGTACGGGGCGGTCTTAGGCCGCCGCCACCGCGCGTTTGGCCATCACGCCGATCAGATGGGCGCGATACTCGGCCGAACCGTGGATATCGGAGTTGAGACCGCTCGCCGAGGCTTTGACGCCGTCGAGCGAAGCGGCCGCGAAGCTCTTCGACAGGGCGGCTTCGGCTTCCTTCCAGCGGAAGACCGAGGCGGCCGCGCCGGTCACCGCGACGCGCACGCCGCCGGCGGTCTTGGCGACGAACACGCCAACCAGCGCATAGCGCGACGCGGGCTGGTCGAACTTCATATACGCGGCCTTTTCGGCGACGGGGAACGAGACCGAGACGATCAACTCGCCCGCGTCCAGCGCCGTTTCGAACATGCCGCGGAAGAAATCGTCCGCCGCGATCTCGCGCTTGTTGGTCTTGATCGTGGCGCCCAGCGCCAAGCACGCGGCCGGGTAATCGGCGGCCGGATCGTTATTGGCGATCGAGCCGCCGATCGTGCCGCGATGGCGCACGGCCGGATCGCCGATCCCGCCCGCGAGTGCGGCCAAGGCCGGGAGCGCCTTCTTCACGTCGGCCGAGGCGGCAACATCCGCGTGCTTGGTCATGGCGCCGATCGTGACCTTACCGCCGGCGACGGATATGCCGGCGAGGTCCTTGATGGCGCCCAGATCGACGACCGCCGTCGGGCGGGCAAGGCGCTGCTTGAGGGTGGGGATCAGCGTCTGACCGCCGGCGAGCGGCTTGGCCTCGCCGTCGGCGCCGAGCAGCTTCACCGCGTCGGCGACGCTGGCGGGTTTGTGATAGGCGAAATCATACATCGTCCGTCTCCCTCACTCGGCCGCGGCGCGGCGGCCGGAATTCAGCAGCGCCCAAATCTTGGCGGGCGTCGCGGGCATGTCGATATGGCGTACACCCGTCTCGCGCAGCGCGTCCACCACTGCGTTGATCACGGCGGGGGGCGAGCCGATCGCGCCGACTTCGCCGACCCCCTTTACGCCCAGCGGATTATGGGTGCAAAGCGTGCTTTGGGTGGCGACGTCGAAGCTGGGCAGATCGTCGGCGCGGGGCATCGTGTAGTCCATGTACGAGCCCGAGCGCAGCTGGCCGTTGCCGTCATAGACGCACGTTTCCAGCAGCGCCTGCCCGATGCCTTGGGCGAGGCCGCCATGGACCTGGCCTTCGACGATCATCGGATTGACCACGCGGCCCACATCGTCCACGGCCGTGAACTTCACCACCTTGGTGACGCCCGTGTCGGGGTCGATCTCGACCTCGCAGATATGGCAGCCGCCGGGGAAGGTGAAGTTCTTGGGATCGTAGAACGCGGTTTCCTCCAAGCCCGGTTCGACCGTGTCGATCGGGTAGTTATGCGGCACGTAGGCGGCCAGCGAGATTTCGCCGAACGCCTTGGCCTTGTCCGTGCCCGCGACGACGAATTTGCCGTCCTTCAATTCGATATCGGCGGGCGAGGCTTCGAGCAGATGCGCCGCGATCTTCTTGGCCTTGTCGACGATCTTGTCGAGCGCCTTGACGATGGCGGTGCCGCCGACGGCCAGCGAGCGCGAGCCGTAGGTACCCATGCCGAACGGGATCTTGTTCGTATCGCCATGCGAGACCTCGATCTGATCGATCGAAATGCCCAGGCGATCCGCGACCAACTGCGCATAGGTCGTCTCGTGGCCCTGGCCATGGCTATGGCAGCCGGTGAACACGGTGACCGAGCCGGTCGGATGCACGCGGATATTCGCGCATTCGTAGAGACCGGCACGCGCACCCAGCGAACCCACCACCGCCGAGGGCGCGATGCCGCAGGCTTCGAGATAGGTCGAAATGCCGATGCCGCGCAGCTTGCCGCGCTTCTTGGCTTCCGCACGGCGCGCTTCGAACCCGGCCCAGTCGGAGATCTTCAAGGCCGACGCGAGCGTGGCCTGATAATCGCCGCTGTCGTATTGCAGCGCGACCGGCGTTTGATAGGGGAATGCGTCGCTGGGGATGAAGTTCCGCTTGCGGATCTCGACGCGATCCATGCCCATCTCGGCCGCGCAATTGTCGACGAGGCGTTCGAGCAGGAACGTCGCTTCCGGACGGCCGGCCCCGCGATAGGCGTCGACCGGCACCGTGTTGGTGAACAGGGCGCGCACTTCGGCGTAGACGACCGGGGTGGTGTACACGCCCGCGAGCAGCGTGGCGTAAAGATAGGTCGGCACGGCGGGCGCGAAGGTCGAGAGATAGGCGCCCATATTGGCGTCCGTCTTGACCCGCAGCGCCAGGAACTTGCCGTCCTTATCCATCGCCATTTCGGCGTGCGACACGTGATCGCGCCCGTGTGCATCGGACATGAAGGATTCGGCGCGATCGCAAGTCCACTTGATCGGACGGCCGACCTTTGCCGACGCCCAGGTAACCGTCGCTTCTTCGGCGTAGTGGAAAATCTTCGAGCCGAAGCCGCCGCCGACATCCGGTGCGACGACGCGCAAACGGCTTTCGGGGATCTGCAGCACGAAGGCACCCATCAGCAGACGGATCACGTGCGGGTTCTGGCTGGTGGTGTAGAGCGTGTACTCGCCCGTCGCGCGGTCGAAATCGCCGATCGCGGCGCGCGGCTCCATCGCGTTGGGGATCAGGCGATTATTGACCAGGTCGAGCTTCGCGACCTTGAACGCCTTTTTGAAGGCGGCTTCGCACGCGTCCTTGTCGCCGATATGCCAGTCGTAGCAGACATTGCCGCCGTCATGGATCTTGGCGGCCCCCGGCTTCACCGCATCGGCCATCGTGCCAACGACGGGAAGTTCGGTGAGCTGTACGTCGATCAGTTCCGCGGCGTCCTTAGCTTGCTCGCGCGTTTCGGCGATGACCACGGCGATCGGGTCGCCGACATGGCGCACCTTGCCTTGGGCGAGGACGGGGTGGGGCGGCTCCTGCATCGGCGAGCCATCTTTGTTTTTGACCAACCAGCCGCAGGGCAAGCCGCCTTTGCCGTCGGCGGCGAAATCCGCCCCGGTGAAGATCGCGACCACGCCCGGCGCCTTGGCGGCCTTGGACGTGTCGATCTTGCCGATCGTCGCGTGCGCCACCTGGCTGCGCAGGAAGTAAGCGTGCGTCTGGCCCGGACGATTGATGTCGTCGGTGTAGTTGCCGCGCCCGGTCAAAAACCGGAAATCTTCCTTGCGCCGGACGGCGGCGCCGATCCCTTCCACTCCCATGTCATCCTCCCTGAAACCGCGTGTCGTTTATGAACGTCGGTGTGCCCGCATCTTATTGACGTGCGGTTGGGATCAGTCGGCGGCGGCCTTGGCCCCCGCCATCGCCTTGGCGCCGGCTTGCACGGCTTTGACGATGTTGTGATAGCCCGTGCAGCGGCAGATATTGCCTTCGAGCCATTCGCGGACTTCGTGTTCGCTGGGATTGGAATTGCGCTTGGCGAGGTCGACCGCGCTCATCACCATGCCGGGCGTGCAGAAGCCGCATTGCAGGCCGTGATGTTCCTTGAACGCCGCCTGCATCGGGTGGAGTTCGTTGCCGTTGGCGAGACCTTCGATCGTCGTCACGTTGGCGCCGTCGGTGGCCACGGCCAGCACCGTGCAGCTTTTGACCGACTTGCCGTCGATATGCACGACGCAAGCGCCGCACTGGCTGGTGTCGCAACCGACATGCGTGCCGGTCAGACCCAGCTTCTCGCGCAGCAGTTGGACCAGCAGCGTGCGGCCTTCGACTTCGGCCGACACCGCGCGTCCGTTCACGGTCAACGAAACTTTGGGCATGGTGCTCCCCCCATGTGTACGAACTCGTAGGTGTTCGCGTTGATCAAGTCTCCCGCGCCGGGCGGCGCGGCGTCAAGCGCGTGTAAGTGACGATGACGATTATCGCGAAGCGAGCCAATAGACCGCCGCGAGAACGGCGACCAACGCCGGAATCCAGACCATCGGCGACAGGCCGCCGCTGGCGGCGGGTGCGGTGGCAACCGGGGCAGGGGCGTTTGTTTGCACTGCGGCATCGCCGGACGCGCCATCAGACGTGGGCGTTGCGGCTTGCGGACCGGCGCGCTCGGCCATCGCGGCGGCGAACTTGCCGAAGAACTCGTCGGCGAGCTTCTTGGCGGTGGCGTCGATCAGGCGCGAGCCGAGCTGGGCGATCTTGCCGCCGACTTGGGAGTCCGCCGTGTAGCGCAGGATCGTCCCGCCCGGGCCGTCTTCCTCGAGGCTGACGACCGCCGAGCCCTTACCGAAGCCGGCCACGCCGCCTTGGCCTTCGCCCGCGATTTTGTAGCCCTTCGGCGGGTCGATGTCCGACAGCGTGACTTTGCCCGAAAATTTGGCAGACATCGGACCGATCTTCAGCGCGACCTTGGCCGACATTTCGGTATCGCTGCTTTTGATCAGCTCGTCGCAACCCGGAATGCAGCGCTTCAACACTTCGGGGTCGTTCAATCCTTCCCACACGGCTTGGCGGGGCAAAGGCAGTTTGTACTCGCCGGAGAGATTCATGACACAGCCGATCGCTGGAGATTCGCTGGTGAGAGATAGCCCGATCCGCCATATCGGCGTCAATCCACACGAATGTTCCGGCAGCCATGACGTTCGCTCTTGCGAAAACGCCGGTACGTCTTGACCGCTTCGGATCGATCCTGCACAAACGCGCAACGCTTATGTAGCGCAACCACAAGGGAGGACATGATGGCGTTTTACGGCAAACTCGCTTTCGCGACGGCGGCACTCGGCGCCGTTCTGGCGACGGCGGCACCGGCCAACGCGCAGTTCATCAATATCGTTTCGGGCGGCACGACGGGCGTGTACTACCCGCTCGGCCAGGCGCTCGAAGCCATCTACGCGCAAGCGATGCCCCAGGCGCGCGTGCAGCATCAGGCGACGGCCGCGTCGGTCGAAAACCTCAACCTCATTCAGCAGGGCCGCGCGGAAATCGCGTTCACGCTGGGCGATGCGCTGTCGGACGCCGTGCGCGGCAACGCGGAAGTCGGCTTCGCGCAGCCGCTGACCCGCGTGCGTACGATCGGCGGTCTCTATTCGAACTACATCCAGATCGTCGCGTCGAAGGAATCGGGCGTGAAATCGCTCGCCGATCTGCGCGGCAAGCGCATCTCGGTCGGTGCCGCGCGCTCGGGTACGGAAGTCAACGCGCGCGCGATCTTCCAGGCCGCGGGGCTGGGCTATGGCGGCCCGCAGAACCTCGGCACGGGCTTCTCGCAAGTCCAGTTCCTGCCGTTCGGCCAGTCGGTCGATCTGATCAAGAACCGCCAGCTCGACGCCACGCTGATCTCGGCGGGCCTGGGTGTCGCCGCGATCCGCGACGTCGCCGCGACCAGCGATATCGTGATCGTCGCCGTTCCCGCCGACGTGATCACCAAGATCGGCGATCCGGCCTACCAACCCGGCACGGTGCCGGCGGGCACCTATCGCGGCCAGGACGAGGCGGTCGCGACGGCGCAGATCAAGAACTTCCTGGTGACGTCGGATCGCGTTCCGGACGATCAGGTCTACACGATGACCAAGGCGATGTTCGAAAACCTGGACCGCATGGTGGCCAGCGCCGCCGCCGCGCGGGGCATCAAGCTCGAAGATGCTTTCCAGAACCCGCCGGCACCCCTGCATCCGGGTGCGGCGCGCTACTATCGCGAGCGCGGCCTCTTGAAGTAATCGAAGCGTCGGGTATCTTGGCGCCAATCCGGCGGCGGCTTTAACGGGCCGCCGCCGGTTCTATTTCAGCCACTTTTTGTCCGGTCCCGCACATGACGAACGCCGCTCTGCCGCAAGGCGACGAGGAAATCTCCAAGGAAGCTTTGCGACAGGCGGAGGAAGCGGCGGGACACGTGCCCACGCTGCACGGTTTCGCGGGCAAGGTCGTGTTCTGGATGGGGGTGATCTTCTCGCTCTTCCAGATTTACACGGCGGCCTTCAACCCGATTTCCAGCATCATCGTGCGCTCGGTGCATGTCGGGTTCGTGCTGTTCCTCGTCTTCCTGCTGTTCCGTTCGCGGCTGCTGCCCGGCGAAACACGCGAGCGCGTGCCGTTCTACGATTGGATCCTCGCGATCGCGGCCTTTGCGCTCGGCTTCTATCACTGGGTCTTCCATGTCGAGCTGATGACCTATCCCGATCCTACGACGATGGATATGGTCGTAGGTACGATCATCATCGCGATGGTGTTCGAAGCCGCGCGCCGCGTGATGGGCGTTGCGCTGCCGCTAATTTGCGCGCTTTTCCTGACGTACCTATTCTTCGGCGACAAGCTGCCGTTTCCCTACGGCCATCGCGGCTACGATTTCGATTTGATCCTCCACCAGCTCTATCGCGGCGTGGAAGGCATCTACGGCATTCCGATCCAGGTCTCCGCGACCTTCATCTTTCTGTTCATCCTGTTTGGCACCTTCCTCGAGAAGGCGGGGATGATCCAGCTGTTCAACGATATCGCGATGGGCACGGTCGGGCATTACACCGGCGGTCCGGCGAAGGTCTCGGTCGTATCGTCGGCGTTGATGGGCACGATCAACGGTTCGGGTGTCGCCAACGTCGTCTCGACCGGCCAATTCACGATTCCGCTGATGAAGCGTTTCGGCTATCGCCCGGCTTTCGCGGGTGCCGTCGAAGCGACCGCCAGCATGGGCGGGCAGATCATGCCGCCGGTGATGGGCGCCGTCGCCTTCATCATGGCCGAAAATCTCGACCGGCCTTACGCGGAAATTGCGCTCGCCGCGACGATTCCTGCCATTCTTTATTTCGCGTCGGCCTTCTGGATGGTGCATCTGGAGGCCAAGCGGCTGAACCTCTCTGGCCTGCCGAAGGATCAATGCCCGTCGGCGTGGCAGGCGATCAAGAAAAGCTGGTATCTGCTGCTGCCGCTGGTGATCCTGGTCTATCTGCTATTCGCGGGCTTCACGCCGCTTTACGCGGGCACGGTCGGCCTCGGCTTTACCGTAGTGTTGATCCTGGGCGGGCGCATCGCGGCCAAGCTGGGCGCGATGCCGTTCCGCTTTTTCCTGTGGATCGTGCTAGGCATTCTCGGCGGGCTTTATCTCAAAACCGAGAATCTCAACCTGCTGGTTGGGATCGTAGCGGCGCTCCTGGTGATCACGGCCTTCTTCAAGGGGGCGGGCGAAACCTATCACATCATGCTCGACAGCCTGGCCGAGGGTGCCCGCAACGCCATCGCGGTGGCGATCGCCTGCGCGCTGGTTGGTGTCATTATCGGCACGCTGACGATGACGGGCCTTGGCGGCACATTCGCGCGCATCGTCGTGGGCGTGGCGGGGGACAGCAAAATTCTGGCGCTGATCCTGACCATGGTCGTCTGCCTTGTGCTTGGCATGGGCATCCCGACGATCCCCAACTACATCATCACCGCATCGATGGTGGCGCCGGCGCTGCTCGGCATGGGCGTGGAGCTTCTCCAGTCGCACATGTTCGTCTTCTATTTCGGCATCATGGCCGATCTGACGCCGCCGGTCGCACTCGCGGCATTCGCGGCGTCGTCGATCGCCAAAGAATCGGCGATGAAGATCGGCGTCATCGCCGTTCGCGTGGCGCTGGCCGGGTTCGTTATCCCGTTCATGTTCGTCTACGATCCGGCCTTGTTGCTGCAAACCGATGATCCTTTGGCGGTGGTCTACATCACCTTTAAAGCGCTGCTGGCGATCGGCCTGTGGGGCGGCGCGGCCAGCGGCTATTTGATCGGGCCCATCAATTGGGTCGAGCGCGGTGTTGCCACGGCGGCGGCGGCCTTGCTGATCGCCGCCGTGCCGATCACCGATGAACTTGGTTTCGGCCTGTCGGCCGCGTTCATCGCGTGGCATTGGTGGCGCACGCGCCAAGCGCCCGCGCGGGCGTGAACGCGTTCGCGGTTCTCTGCCTCGGCGTCTGGCCGTCGCTGATCGGGGCGACGGTTCCGACGAAGGAATTCACGCTCGCCTGGACCCACTCGATCGAAAAGATCCGGTGGGAGGAGGATTGGCGCGTGACGGACGACGGCAAGATCCTGCCCGTCGCCGCCCGCATCCAGGGCAGTGGCGCCGGGATGGAACCGCCGCCGGACGCGGTGTTGCGCGACGGCTGGTACCACTACAGCCCCCGTGTCGCGCCGCTGGCGCATGTGACATTGCGCCGCTCGGGGCTGACCCGCGACTACACGATTTGCTGGGACGGTCAGTGCCGCCCGATGGAAGCGTTGTTGCCGCCGGGGCCCGACGGCACCGATCTATTCGCCTGTCCGTCCGGCACGCCGGCGCGTTAGCCGCGCCGATTGGCGAGCTTCCACAGCACCGGCCCGAACAACGCCAAGGCGGCGAGGGCGAGCAGCGAGGCCGAGAGCGGGCGCGTCAAGAACACGGTCATGTCGCCCTGGCTGATCGTTAGCGCGCGGCGCAGCTCCTGCTCGGCCAGCGGGCCCAGGATCATGCCGATGATGACGGGCGCGGTGGGGAAGTCGAAGCGGCGCATGAAATAGCCCGCGATGCCGACCGCATAGAGCAACGCGAGATCGATCACACTTTGGCTGATGCCATAGGTGCCGATCGTCGCGAACACCATGATGCCCGCATAAAGCCAAGGCTTGGGGATCGCCAGGATCTTCACCCACACCGCGACCATCGGCAGGTTCATCACCAGCAGCATGACGTTGGCGATGTAAAGCGAGGCGATCAGGCCCCACACCAAAGTCGCTTGCGTTTCGAACAGCAGCGGCCCCGGATTGATCCCGTAGCTTTGGAACGCCGACAGCATGATCGCGGCGGTGGCCGAGGTCGGCAGACCCAGCGTCAGCATGGGCACGAGCACGCCGGCGGCCGAAGCGTTGTTGGCGGCTTCGGGACCGGCCACTCCTTCGATCGCGCCCTTGCCGAATTCCTCCGGTTTCGTCGAAAGCTTCTTTTCGATGTAATAGGACAGAAAGGTCGGGATCTCGGCGCCGCCCGCGGGCAACGCACCGATCGAAAAGCCGAGCCCGGTGCCGCGCAGCCAGGGCTTCCAACTGCGTTTCCATTCCTCGCGCGTCATCCACAACGAGCCCGACATCGGCAGCAATTCGTCCTTGCCGTGGGCGTGGCGCGAGGCAAGCCACAGCGTTTCGCCCACCGCGAACAGCCCGACCGCGACGACGATCACGTTGATGCCGTCGAGCAGTTCCAGAAGGCCGAAGGTGAAGCGCGCCTGGCCGGTTTGCAGATCGATACCGATCAGGCCCAGCCAAATGCCGAAGAACAGGCTTGCGAGGCCGCGCGTCGCCGAATTGCCCAGCACCGCCGACACGGTGACGAAGGCGAGGATCATCAGGCTGAAATACTCGGCCGGACCGAAGTTCAGCGCGAGTTCGACGACCAGCGGCGCCACGAAGGTGATTCCGATCGTGCCGATCGTGCCGGCGACGAACGAGCCGATCGCGGATGTCGCGAGTGCGGCCCCCGCGCGGCCGCGCTTGGCCATCTTGTTGCCTTCGAGCGAGGTGATGATGGTGGCGCTTTCGCCCGGCGTGTTCAGAAGGATCGACGTCGTCGAACCGCCATACATCGCGCCGTAATAGATGCCCGCGAACAGGATGAAGGCGCCCGTGGCGTCGACCTTGTAGGTGATCGGCAGCAGCAGCGCGATCGTCAGCGCCGGCCCCAGGCCCGGCAGCACGCCGATCGCCGTGCCCAGCAGCGTGCCGACCAGCGCGAACAGAAGATTGGTCGGCGTCAGCGCGACGGAAAATCCGGTGGCGAGATCGGCGAGCGTTTCCATCAGAACACCAGTTTTTCGAGGATGCCTTCGCCGATATTGATTCCAAGGCCGACGGAGAAGCCGAGATACGCGAAAGCGGCGAGCGCGAAACCGACGCCGAAATCGGCGATCGGGCGCTTGGAGCCGAAGCAGCGCGAAACGCAGGCGAACATCAGCGCCGACGCCAGGGTGAAGCCGAGATCGGCGATCGCCGCGAGATTGACGGCGAGGCCCAGCGCGATCCAAAACACCGCGTGCCAATCGGGCAGCAGCGTCAATTCGGGATCTTCGTGCGACCAGCCGCCGCGCAATCCCTGGACGAGAAGTGCTGCGCCCAGCAGCGCCATCGCGCCCGAAATGAAGAAGGGGAACACGGCGGGACCGACGCGCGCGTAAAGCGGCGAGGCGGGAATCTGCGCCGCTTCGTAATAGACGATGCCCGCGAAGACCAGGACCGCGACGCCGACCCAAGCATCGGCCGTGAGTTTGAAATTCATGATTCCCCGGCGCAAAGAAAAACCGGCGGTACCGCCCCTGACAAAAGCGGTACCGCCGGTTTCGAGATCAAATCAGGTGGCGAGACCCAAATTCTTGAGCACGCCCTCGATGCGCGCGACTTCGGCCGACACGTAGCGGCCGAACTCGTCGCCGGTCATCAGGATCTGCGTCCAATCGCGCTTCGTGCACTCGTCCTTCCATTGCGACGAGTTCGCCATGCGCTCGACCACCGCCGTCAGCGCCGTGCGTTGAGCGGCGCTGATGCCGGGCGCGCCGAACACGCCGCGCCAATTGGCCAGTTCGACGTCGATGCCCTGTTCCTTCAGCGTCGGCACGTCGATCCCGGCCTGACGGGTGGGCGCCGACAGACCGATCGCGCGCAGGCGGCCGGCCTTGACCTGTTCGGCGAATTCGCCCCAGCCCGAAACACCGGCCGTGGTCTGGCCGCCGAGCAGCGCCGCCTGGGCGGGGCCGCCGCCGGCGAACGCGACATAGCTCATCGCCTTGGGTTCAACGCCCAAATTTTGGCCGATCATGCCGACCAGGATGTGATCGGTGCCGCCGGCCGAACCGCCGGCCCACGACACGGAGCCGGGATTCGCCTTCACGGCGGCGGCGAGGCTGCGCATATCGCGATGCGGCGAATTGGGCGGCACGACGACGACTTGATATTCGCCGGTCAGGCGCGCGATCGGCGTCGCGTCGGTGATCTTGACCGGGCTCTTGTTCGCGATCAGCGAGCCGACCATCACCATGCCCGCGACCATCAGAATGTCGCCCTGGCCGCGCATGCCCAGGAAGCGGGGCAGTCCGACGGCGCCGCCCGCACCCGGCACGTTCTCGAACTGGAAGTTCTGGACGATACCGGCGGCGCGCATCGCTTGTTCCATCGTGCGGCCGGTCTGATCCCAGCCGCCGCCGGGGGCCGCGGGGATGTACATGCGCAGACGATCCATCGTCTGGGCGAAAGCGGGAGCCGACATGCCGGCGAAGGCGCCGGCGGCGAGGGTCGTTTTGAGGAAATCGCGGCGGAGCATCATCAAAGGGGCCTCTCCTGAAGGATTGATTGCGCCGGACTTCGCGAAACGGCCCGGCTCTGATGCGGAGAATTTAGCGGAGCCGCCCGCGTAAATGCAAGGTATTGACTTGCCGTCGCTTGCCGGGCGGAGGCGGGGATTGTAGGGTCCGAAAATCTCAATCGCGCGAGGATCGCATAGGCGGCGTGGACGGATTGCGCACCCTGGATATCGGCGCTTTCTTCGTTCGCGCGGTGGACGAGGTCACGCGTTCTGACGCGCTGCTGGTGGGCTTGGCGCTGGTCGCCGGGCTGTCGATCCTGGCCTTGGCGATGCAGCTCCATCGCCGGTTGGAGGAGCTGTCGCGCATCCAGTCGCGGCTGGAGGAGCGCGAGCAACGTTTCCGCGATTTCGCCGAAACGACGGCCGACTGGTTCTGGGAGCAGGACAAGCATCTGCGCTTCACTTGGTTTTCGACCGGGGGGCAGGACCCCTGGGGGCTGGGCCTGGCCAAACAATACGGCATGCGGATCGAGGAAACGCCGCTGATGGGTGTGAGCGACGCCCAGTTGAAGGCGCATTTGGCGGCACTCGAACGGCGCGAACCGTTCCGGGACTTCACGTTCGAGCGTGTCGACCGGCTGGGGCGCCGGCAGTTCTTCTCCGTCTCCGGCAAGCCGTTCTACGATTTCGACGGCAATTTCGCGGGCTATCGCGGCTCGGGCCGCGACCTGACGGCCGAAATGGAGGCGCGCCAAGCGCTGGCGCTTGCGCGCATTTCGGCCGAGGACAGCGAGCGCACCTTGCGCGACGGCATCGAATCCCTGCGCGACGGGTTCCTGATGCTCGACGCCACGGGCCGGGTCATTCTGTGGAACAAGCGCTATGCCGAGATGTTCCCTTACGTCGACGGCAAGCTCGAGCCCGGCATGCTGGGCTTCGATCTGATGATGCTGCACGCCAGTTCGTCGATCTACGACATTCCCGCGAATGCGCGCGAATCTTGGGCGATGACGGCGCTGGCGCGCCTCAATAACGGCGCGCGCTACGAACGCACGCTGGGCGACGGGCGCACGGTCCGCGTGATCGGCATACCGTCGCACCAGGGCGGACAGATCCACATTCTGCAGGACGTGACGGCCGAGCATCGCATCACGCAGGCCTTGCGCAACGCCAAGGAAGCCGCCGAAGCCGCCAACGAAGCGAAGTCGAACTTCCTGGCGACGATGAGCCACGAGGTGCGCACGCCGATCAACGGCGTCATGGGGATGGCGGGCCTGCTGATCGACACCGATCTCGACGCCACGCAGCGCCGCTATGTCGACGCGATCCGCGACGCGTCGGAAGCGTTGCTTCAGATCATCAACGACGTGCTCGATTTCTCGAAGCTGGAAGCCGGGCGCTTGGAATTCGAGGATTTGCCCTTCGATCCGCGCGCTTTGGTGCGCGCGACGGTCGATATCGTCCAGCCGCGCGCGCGCGCCAAAGGCTTGGTTCTGGAATGGAGCTCGACGGGCGATGTGCCGCAGCGCCTGATCGGCGATGCGGGCCGCTTGCGCCAGGTGTTGCTTAAGTTGCTGTCGAACGCGGTCAAATTCACCGAGCGCGGGCGCGTGGATGTGGAAATGTCCGCCCGGCCCGAAGCGGACGGCCGCAGCCGCTTGATCGTGCGCGTGATCGATACGGGCATCGGCATCGCATCGGACCGGCTGCCGCTGCTGTTCCGCGAGTTCGAGCAGCTCGACGGGTCGATCGCGCGCCGGTTCGGCGGCACGGGGCTGGGCTTGGCGATCAGCAAGCGCCTCGTCGCGCGCATGGGCGGCGATGTGCGCGCGGATTCGAAACCCGGCCAAGGCAGCGTGTTCTCCTTTGCCGTGCCCTTGCGCCTGGGGGCGGAGGAAAACCAAGATGCCGGGCGCAAGGATGTCGATTGGTCGCGGGAATTCGCGGCGGTCGCCGCCGGTTTCGGCCGCCCCGTGCGCGTGCTGATCGCCGAGGACAATCAGACCAACCGCATGATCGTCGAAGCGATGCTGGAGCCGCTGGGCGTGGAGATCGGCACCGCCGAGAACGGCCTGGAAGCGATCGAAGCGCAGCGTGCCAAGGCGTTCGACTTGATCCTGATGGACGTCAACATGCCCGAGATGGACGGGTACGGGGCGACGCAGGCGATCCGTGCGATGCCCGGAATCGCCGGGCGCGTGCCGATCGTCGCCGTCACCGCCAATGCGTTCGAAAGCGACCGCGAAAAGGCGCTGGAAGCGGGGATGACCGACTATATTTCCAAGCCTTTCCGCAAGACCGCCTTGCTGCGCGCGATGACGCTGGCGCTGGCCCCGGCGGCGACCGGCCGGCCCGACGCGGCGCAATAAGTCATCGCGGGAAACCGCAACGCTCTAGCGAAGCGGCGCCGGGCGCCCTACATAGGGCCGATGCGACGACGTTCCCAGCCTTCCGATCCGCTCAACGTGCCCGGCGTCGATCCCACGCAAGACGTGGGCATGATCCGCCGCCTGTTGCCCTATCTCTGGCCCAAGGATCGGCCGGAGATCCGCATGCGCGTGGCGATCGCGCTGCTGATGCTGGTCGGCGCCAAACTCGCGACCGTGACCGTGCCGATTTTCTACAAGCGCGCGGTGGACGCGTTGTCGGGTGCTGGCGGGGCGGAGATCGTGGTTCCGATCGCCATCGTCATGGCCTATGGCGCCGCGCGCGTCATGTCGCAGGTCTTCACCGAGCTGCGCGAGATCGTGTTCGCGCGCGTGGCGCATCAGGCGATGCATCAAGTGGCGCTGGAGACGTTCCAGCACCTCCATCGCCTGTCGCTGCGCTTTCATCTCGACCGGCAGACGGGCGGCCTCAACCGCGCCATCGAGCGCGGGACGGCCGGTATCGAAAACCTGCTGCATTTCCTGATCTTCCAGATCATCCCGACGATCCTGGAAATCGCGATGGTCTGCGGCATTCTGTGGTGGCTTTACGATTGGCGTTTCGCCGCCGTCACGCTCGTCACCATCGGGCTATATGTCGCCTACACCTTCGCGATCACGGCGTGGCGCTTGCGCTATCGGCGCAAGATGCTCGAAGCCGAAGGCGAGGCTTCGACCAAGGCGGTCGACTCGTTGCTGAACTACGAGACGGTCAAATATTTCGGCAACGAGGCGCACGAAGCGCGGCGCTTCGACGTCTCGCTCGATTCCTACGAACGTGCGGCGATCCTGTCGAAGACCTCGCTGTCGCTGCTGAACGTCGGCCAGGGCTTCACCATCGCGATCGGTCTGACGGCGGTGATGTTGCTCGCCGCAACCGAAGTGGCGGCCGGCCGCATGACCGTCGGCGGCTTCGTGCTGGTGAACGCCTATCTCATCCAGCTTTATCTGCCGCTCAATTTCCTCGGCATGGTCTATCGCGAGGTGCGCCAAGCGCTGATCGATATGAGCTCGATGTTCCGCCTGCTGCATGCGAAGGAGGAGATCGTCGACAAGCCCGGCGCGCCCGCATTGCGGGTCGACGGCGCGCGGCTGCGCTTCGAACATGTCGGCTTCGGCTACGATCCGCGTCGTGCGATCTTGCATGGCGTGGATTTCGAGGTCGAGCCCGGTCATATGATCGCCATCGTCGGCGCTTCCGGTGCGGGCAAGTCGACGATCTCGCGCTTGCTGTTCCGCTTCTACGACGTCGATAGCGGGCGCATCCTGATCGACGGCCAGGATATCCGCGATGTGACGCAGGCATCCTTGCGCGCCGCCATCGGCATCGTCCCGCAGGACACGGTGCTGTTCAACGACACGATCGGCTACAACATCGCCTATGGCCGGCCCGACGCGTCGCAAGACGAAGTGATCGCGGCCGCGAAGCTCGCGCGCATCCACGATTTCGTCATGTCGCTGCCCGATGGATACGAATCACGGGTCGGCGAGCGCGGCTTGAAGCTATCGGGCGGCGAACGCCAGCGCGTGTCGATCGCGCGCACGATCCTGAAGCGGCCCAAGCTGCTGGTGTTCGACGAGGCGACCTCGGCGCTCGATACGCGCACCGAAAAGGAAATTCAGGAATCGCTGCGCCAGATTTCGGCGGGCACGACGACGCTGACCATCGCGCACCGCCTGTCGACCGTCGTCGATGCCGATCAGATCGTCGTGCTCGACAAGGGTCGCGTCGCCGAGCGCGGTCGCCACACCGAGCTATTGGCGCTCGGCGGGCTCTACGCCCAGATGTGGCGCCGCCAAGTCGAGGTGCAGGAAGCCGAAATCCGCGCCGAAGCCGCGCGGCTGGCGGAAAAAGTCTAAAGCGCCATCACGAAGCTATCGAGATCGGGTTCCTTGGCGACCAGCTTGGACGACGCCAGGAACTCGGCGAAGCGCTTGTAGCGCGCGCGATCGAGGGCGGCGGGCGAATGCGCCCAGCGCGGCAGCGTCGACTTCCAGGCGCGGCGGTTGAGCTCGTTATCGAGCTGCGTGCGGCCTTTCAGGAACAGCTTCCATGCGTCATCGGGATTGTTGACGCAGTACTGGGCGCCGCGCTCCACCGCGTCGAGGAAGCCGCGCAAGGCTGGATCTTTGGCCTTCGCGCGTTCGCGGTTGGCGACGAAGATCAAGCCGTCATGCAGCGGAATGCCGTGTTCCTCCAGGAAGAAGGCGCGGCCCGGCCGGCCTTCGAGGTCGAGCTGATGCAGCTCGAAATTCCGCAGCGCGCCGATCACGCCTTCGACGCGGCCTGCGAGCAAAGCGGGCGACAGCGAGAAATTGACGTTGATCATCTGCACGTCGTCGATCGACACGCCTGCCGAGTTCAGCATCGCGCGCACCAACGCGGTCTGTATGCCGGAAATCGAGAAGCCGATCCGCTTGCCCTTGAAATCGGCGAGGGTGCGGATCGGGCCGTCGGCCAGCGCCGTGATGGTCGACAGCGGCGTGTCGATCAACGCGCCGATACGCATCAGCGGAATGTCCTGCACGGCCTGCAAAACCAGCGAATGCTGATACGAGACCGCGACGTCGCCGCGGCCCGCCGCGACCAGTCGCGGCGGATCGTTGGGATCGGTCGGCGGCACGATCTTGGCGTCGAGGCCCGCTTCGCGGAAAAGCCCGAGTTCCTGTGCCGCCATGATCGGCCCATGGTTCGGATTGACGAACCAATCGAGCAGAATCGTGAATTCCTTGCCGGCTTGCGCACGCACGATCGACGGGGCGGCGAGAAAAGCGGCAGAAGTGGCGAGAAGGGCGCGGCGGGAGAGTTTCATCGATCGATCCTTTTCGGGTCCCACGGAACAAGCGCCGTCATCAAGCGATCGATGGCGGCGTAAAAAATCAGCGCGAAGGCGGCGAGCACGATCAACGCCGCGAAGACGAGATCGACGCGCATCTGCGCGTTGGATTGCAGCATGACAAAGCCCAAGCCCGCCGAAGCGCCGACCCATTCGCCGATCACGGCGCCGATGGGTGCGATCGCGGCGGCCACGCGAACGCCCGAAGCCAGCGCGGGCAGGGCGGCCGGGAAGCGCAGGCGCAGCAGGATCAGCGGTTTCCTCGCGCCCATCGTGCGCGCAAGATCGAGGAAGCCGGCATTGGTGCGCGCCAGCCCGTCATAGAACGCCGACGCGACGGGGAAGAAGATGATGAGCGCTGCCGCCGCGATTTTCGAGGCGATCCCGTAGCCGAGCCACAACACCAACAAGGGCGCGATGGCGAAAACGGGGATCGCTTGGCTCGCGACGATCAGCGGCAGCATCCACACGCGCAGCAGACGCGACATCGCCAAAGCCAGCGCGCAAGAGAGCCCCGCGAGCAAGCCGACGAACATGCCGAGCACGATTTCCAGGAACGTGATCGCGGCGTTTTCGGCGATGAAACCGGCATTGTCGGCGAAGGCCACGGCGACGCGTGCCGGGCCGGGCAGGATGTAATGCGGCACGCCCGTTGCGGCGACCAAAGCGAACCACGCCGCGACGAACCCGGCAATGATGACGAAAGCGCGGATCATGCGGCACCGTCCGCAATCTCGCCGATCAGCTTCGTTTCCATCGCCAGCAGCGACACGTCGTCGAGTGCGCGCGGCGTGGCACCTTGCGGCGACAGCACAGGGCCGAGTTTCACCGGACGCCTCGCCAGCACGCGGATATCGTGACCCAGGCGCAGCGCCTCGCGCGGATCATGCGTCACCAGCAGCACTGTGCGGCCGGCCAGCAGCGTCGCGGCGAGTTCTTGCAATCGCCAGCGCGTCGGCGCGTCGAGCCCCGCGAAAGGCTCGTCCATCAGCACGACGTCCTGGTCTTCATAGAGTGTGCGGGCCAGCGCCACGCGCTGGCGCTGTCCGCCGGAAAGCTCGTGCGGGGCGGCCCTCGCGCGATCGGCGAGCCCGACTTGCGCCAAAAGATCGCGCGCCTTCGCGAGATCGGCTTTCTCACCGCGCAACGACGCACCGAGCGTCACGTTGCCCAGCGCATCGAGCCAGGGGCAGAGCAGGTCGTCCTGCGCCATCCAGGCGACGCGCGGGAGCTCGGGCGACACCGCGCCGGGGCCGACCTCGGCTAATCCGGCGAAGGCGCGCAGCAGCGTCGACTTGCCCACGCCCGAGGGGCCCAGCAAGCATGTGAAACGCCCGGCCGCGAATTCGGCGTCGAGATTTTCGAACAGCGGCACGCCGTCATAGACGAGGCGCGCGGAACGGAGATGGAGCGAAGGCGGTTTCCGCATTCCCTACGCCGGCATGACCCGGATCAGGTTAGACGGGTATGATCTCAGCCAGCCCAGTGCCGGCACCCCGTGCGAACGTTTTGGCTATACGACGGGTTGACGCGGCGTGCAAGGGGCTCCAGCTTCCTGTGTATGGCGTTGTTCATCGGCTCGGAGATCTATCGGCGTTCGCGCTACGGCTCGAACCACCCGTTGGCGATTCCGCGCGTCTCGACCTGCATGGATCTGTGCCGGGCGCTCGGCTGGCTGCCGGCGGAACGCTTTCTCGACAGCCCGATCGCGACTCCCGATGAATTGGTCCGCTTTCACGATCCCGTTTATATCGACGCGTTGATCGCGGCCGAGGCGGCGCAAAGCGTCGACGACGCGACGTCGGAACGCCACAATATCGGTCGCGGCGGCAATCCGGTTTTCGGCGAAATTTTCCGCCGCCCCGCGACAGCGTGCGGTGCCTCGCTCGCGGCCGCCGAACGTCTGGCGTCGGGCGCGGCCACGCGGATCTACAGCCCGGCGGGCGGCACGCATCACGGGCGCAAGGATCAAGCCTCGGGCTTTTGCTATCTCAACGATCCCGTGCTGGCGATTTTGCGTCTGCTGGATCGCGGATTGACGCGCGTGGCCTATGTCGATCTCGACGCGCATCACTGCGACGGCGTGGAAGCGGCTTTGGCGGGGGACGAACGCGTGCGCCTGTTCTCGATCCACGAAGCCGGGCGCTGGCCGAATACCGGCGCCGCGCATGAAACGGCGGGCGGGATCGCGACGAATTTCCCCGTGCCCGCCGATTTGAACGACAGCGAATTCGCTCTGCTGGTGGAGGAAGCGATCCTGCCCGCACTCGCCGCATTCAAGCCGCAGGCGATGATCGTGCAGGGCGGGGCGGATGCGCTGGCCGACGATCCGTTGTCGAATCTCGGCCTGTCGAATTTGGCGCTATGGCGCGCGGGTGCGGCTTTGCTGTCGCTGGGCGTGCCGACGCTGATTACCGGCGGCGGCGGCTACAATCCGTGGAGTGTCGCACGCGCTTGGACCGGCATGTGGGCGCAGGTCGCGGCGCACGACATTCCCGATCGCTTGCCGCCGGAAGCCGAAACCCTGTTGCGCTCGCTGACCTGGCATCGGCGCAAGGATCAAGTCCGGCCGGAACATTGGTTCACCACGCTCGCCGACGAACCGCGCGAAGGGCCGATCCGCGCGGAAATACGCGCCCTCTTGGGTAACGCGCGCGCGGCGTGATAGGAATCGCGGTCATGATGATCCAGCGTCGTCTTTTCCTCGCCGGGCTCGCGGCTTTCGCCGCGTCCCCCGTTCTCGCCCAAAACGCCGCCGGTGTCACCTTCGAGAAGGGGCCGCTGGAAATCGTCAGCGGCGGGAAGACGCATAAATTCACGGTCGAATTCGCGGACAACGATCAGCGCCGCACGCTGGGCCTTATGTATCGCCGTCAGATGGCGGCCGATGCGGGCATGTTGTTCGATTTCAAGCGGGACTCGCCCGTGGCGATGTGGATGCGCAATACGCTGATCCCGCTCGACATGCTGTTCGCCGACAAGACGGGCCTCATCACGCATATTCACGAGCGCGCCGTGCCGATGGACGAGACGACGATCGAATCGCGCGGTGTGGTGCGCGCGGTGTTGGAGCTCAACGGCGGGACCGTCCAGCGCCTGGGGATCAAGCCCGGCGACCGGATGGTCCACGCGATGTTCCCCAAACCCTAGGCGCCTTTCAGCGTCGCGACATCTTCCAGCACGAGATGATAGACGCGGCCGGTGAAGAATTTCATCGCCGCCGCGATTTCGGTGCGCACTTCCTGGCGCACGGGGCTGGCGAGGGCGGCATGCATCGCCGCCAGATCGTCGAAATATAGATCGAAGATCATATAGACGGGCGGCGCGCCGGCTTCCGTTTCGGCCGGTTTGCGCAAGCGCACTTCGCGGATGCCGGGATAGCGCGTGATCGCGGGCAGGATGGACCCGCGTGCCAGCGCGTCGAACGCGGCGCGGTCGGCCTCGGCGACGGTGCCTTCGAGAACGGCGGAACGGACGATCAAGTTTGACTCCTGTTACTTTCCGGCGTCGCGCATGCCCGTTTCCAGCAGGCGGGCGACGGAGTTTTCGGTCGCGGTCAGATGCGCGTCCATCAGCGCGATGGCGCGTTCGGCATCGCGCTTCAACGCCGCGTCGGCGATCGCGGCGTGCTCGGCATGCGCGTCGCGCACTTCGGCGTTCTTCTCGCGATGGCGCAGCAGGCGGACCTTGCGATAACGCTCCGAGTGATCGGCAAGCATGTTCCAGAAGCGCAATTGCCAAGGCGAGCCGCAGGCCGCGATCAGCGCCGTGTGGAAGCGGCGATGCAGCGCTTCCCATTGCGCCGCCGTATCGCGATCGCCGTCGGATGCGGGAAGGGCGGTGCGCGTCAGCAGATGCAGGCTTGCGACGATCTCCGCTTCCCATTGCGCGTCGCCGCGCGCGATCGACGCGGCCAGGCACATGCGTTCGATTTCGCGGCGCGTGGCCATCAGATCGCGCAGTTCCGCGATCGACACGTCGCGCGCGCGAGAGCCGCGATTGGCTTCGCCTTCGACAAGGCTTTCGGAGGTGAGGCGCATCAGCGCCTCGCGGATCGGGGTCAGCCCCAGATCGTAGCGATCCTGTAGATCGGCCGCGCGCAAGCGTTCGCCGGGCATGACGTCGCCGTGAAGGATTTCACGGCGAAGCACGCGATAGGCGCGCTCGGATTGGGACAGTTCGTCGATCTCTTCCATGAGCGATGTCATTTTTCGTATTGACTCTCAGATTTCATAAAATTAGCCTTTCTTCATACGAAGTCAAGTGCGCGAACGGCGGCGAACGTCGTTTTGTGTTTTGCGGCAGGGGGTTGCGGTATGGCGAAGAGTGGCGCGGCGCAATGGGCGCTGGCGACGGTCGAGGCTGGCGGAAAGCCGGTCGCGGTGCTGGAAGTCGGCGACAAGCTTTATCGCCTGGGGCCGTCTCTGGCGCGCGCCGGTCACGCCGGGATCGACAATGTCGTCGATGTTTTCGCCGATTGGGCCAAAACCCAAGCCGCCCTCGACAAGGCCGCGACGCTGGTCGACGCCGCCGATGCGGTGACGCCTTCGCGCCGTCTCGCCCCATTGCTTTATCCGGGCAAGATCCTGTGCGCGGGCGCCAACTACTTCGATCACCTCGCCGAGATGGGCATGCCGGGGGCGAAGAAGGAAGACCAGCGTCTGTTCTTCTTCATGAAGCCGCCGCGCAACGCGATCGTGGGCGAGGGGCCGACGGTGCATCAGCCGATCGGCACCAAGGCGTTCGACTGGGAAATCGAACTCGCCGCCGTGATCGGCAAGCGCGCGCGCAATGTATCTGTTGAGGATGCCCTGTCGTATGTCGCGGGCTACACCGTGTCGATCGATTTCTCCGCGCGCGACCACAACCGCGCGCCGGAGACCTTCTACAAGCTCGACTGGGTCGCCGGTAAGGCGAACGACACGTGCTGCCCCACGGGGCCGCGCTTCGTGCCCGCGTCGACGATCGCGAACCCGCAGGATATCGGCCTGAAGCTGTGGGTGAATGGCGAGCTCAAACAGAACGGCCGTTCGACCGACATGATCTTCTCCATTGCCGAACAGATTTCGACGGCTTCGAAGATCATGACCCTTGATCCGGGCGATCTGCTGCTGACCGGCACGCCCGCCGGCGTGGGAGTGCCCAAACAGACCTTCCTGAAACCCGGCGACAAAGTCGACGCCGAGATCGAGGCGATCGGCAAGCTGTCGGTCGTCATCCAAGAGCCGCGCTGAACCCTCCAACATCCAAGGAGTGAAAAGCCTATGAAGTCGTTTCTGAAGATCGCCGCAGCGGCGTTGCTGCTCGGCGGACTCGCGTCGGCACCCGCCGTCGCGCAGACCGAGATCCGCATTTCGACGGCCGCCCCCGATCAATCGCCGTTGAGCGACGCTTTCCGCATGATCAAGACGCGGATGGAGGCGAAGTTCCCCGGCCAGATCCGCGTCTCGGTCCACACGGCCAGTTCGCTGTTCCGTCAGGGCACCGAGTTGCCCGCACTCCAACGCGGCAACCTGGAAATGGCGAGCCCGGTCACGTTCGAGATCGAAGGTCAGTTGCCGGAATATGGCGTGTTCAGCGCCGCCTATCTGTTCCGCGACGCCGACCATCTGATCAAGACGTTCCGCTCCGACATCGGCAAGGAATTCGTCGACGACGTCGCGTCCAAAATGGGCATCGTCATCCTCGATACCGGCTATCTCGGCACGCGCACGGTGAACCTGCGCATGGACAAGCCGGTGCGTCTGCCCGGCGACCTGGCGGGCGTGAAGATGCGCATGCCGCCGGGCCCGGCCTTCCAGATGCTGGCCAAGGCGTTGGGCGCCACGGCCGTGTCGATGCCGATTACGGAAGTCTATCTCGGCCTCAAGACCGGCTCGATCGACGCTCAGGACAATCCGATCAACATGACGCGCGACTGGAAGTTCAACGAAGTGACCGCGCAAGTGATCCTGACGCGCCACCTCGTCCAGCCGGTGTTCTTCGCGATCGCCAAGCCAGCCTTCGACAAGCTCACACCCGCCCAGCAGGCGGAACTGCGCGCCGCCGCGCGCGAAGCGGCCGATTTCGAAATCGCCAAGACGCTGGAAGACGAGAAATCGGCGGCCGATACGTTCCGCGCCGCCGGGATCAAGATCGTCGAGCCGGACATCCCCGCGTTCCGCGCGGCGGTGATGGAGCAGTACAAGGAATCCGGCATGATGGCGCGCTGGAAGCCGGGTCTGGCCGAAAAGGTCGAAGCGATCCGCTGAAACGATGGGCCCCGGCGCGCGACGCCGGGGCCTTTTTCGATCGGAACAGGCGATGTTGCGACGCGCGTTCGATATCCTGAGGAGCACGGCCGAGGCCGTTTCCGCGCTGCTGCTCGCGGCGACTTTCACGGTGACGCTGGCGGGCGTGTTCATGCGCTACGTCATGAACCGGCCGATCTCCTGGGCCGACGAACTCGGCATGATCATGCTGATCTGGGCGATGTTCATCGCCGATTCCTTCGTCACGAAGGATAAGGACCATGTCGCCTTCGACATCGTCTGGGACATCTCCTCGCCGCAGGCGCGCCGGATCATCCTGATCCTGCAAGGCGCGTTGTTCGCCGCGATCTTCGCCTATGCGTGGCCGCTGGTCGCCGACTACATCCTGTTCCTGTGGCGCGAGCGCACCTCGGCGCTCGAGTGGCGCCTCGACTTCGTCTATTCGTGCTTCTTGATCTACATCGCCGCCTGGGTCGTGCGTTTGGCGTTCAAATGCTACGACGCGATTTTCGGCGATTGGCGCGCGCAAGTGCGCGACGGCGATCCCGCCGACCAAACCAACAATCTGATCGGCTGATCGATGTCCGTCGGAATGACTGCGTTGCTGACCGTCTTCGTCGTCGCGGCGGTGTTGCGCTTGCCGGTCGCGGCATCGATGTTCGCCTCAGGCATCGCCTATCTCGCCGTCACGCGCCAGGATATCGGCCTGCTCGCCGACCAGACGCTGAACAGCACGCTGGGTTTGAGCCTGCTGATTGCCGTGCCGCTGTTCGTGCTGACGGCTAATATCATGAACGCGGTCACGATCTCCGACCGCTTGTGGAATGCCGGCAGCGCGCTGGTCGGGCGGTTGCGCGGCGGCCACGGCCACGTGACCGTGCTGATGAACCTTGTCATGTCGTCGATGACCGGTAGTGCGGTGTCCGACGTGGCCGGGGCGGGCATGGTCGCGGTGCGGATGATGCGCAGCCAAGGCGGCTATCCCGCCGGTTTCGCCTGCGCGATCGCCGCTTCGGCCTCGCTGCTCGGACCGCTGATCCCGCCGTCGATTCCGATGGTGCTCTACGCGCTGCTATCGGGCGCTTCGATCGGCGCGTTGTTCCTGGCGGGCATCGTGCCGGGACTGCTGATGGCGGCGTCGATCTCCGCTTGGATCTATATCGTCGCCAAACGCCGCAATCTGCCGCGCGGCGAGGTGGTGCCGCTGCACGCGGTACCCGGCGTTCTGGCGCAGGCGGCCGTGCCGATGACGCTGCCCGCGGTGCTGCTCGGCGGCATTTGGCTCGGCATCTTCACGCCGACCGAAGCCGCGGCCGTCGCTGCGTTTTGGGCGGCGCTGATCGGCTTCGTCTGGTACCGGAACCTGTCTTTCGCGAAATTCGTCGACGTGTTCCGCGAATCCTCGCGCCAATCGACGATCGTGATGATGCTGATCGTCTCGTCCTTCATCGTGAATTACGCGATCACCAACGAAGGTGTCGCCGACGCCGTCGCGCGCTGGTTCGCGGCGAACGAGTTCTCGCAGGTCGGGTTCATGCTGGTCGTGAACCTGATGTTCCTCGTTCTCGGCACGGTGCTCGACGGCGCGGTGATGCTGCTGGTCTTCGTGCCGATCCTGCTGCCGACGGTGAAGGCGCTGGGCATCGATCTCGTCCATTTCGGCGTCGTCGTGATCGTGAACTTCATGATCGCGATCATCTCGCCGCCCTATGGGCTCATCCTTTTCGTGCTGTCGGCGCTGGCCAAGGTGCCGATGCGCGAGATCAATCGCGAGATCTGGGCCTTCATTCTGCCGCTGGCCGTGGCGCTGTTGCTGCTGATCCTGTTCCCGGCGATCACGCTGTTCGTGCCGCATCTCTTCGGCTACGTCACATGACGAAACCGGTCGCCTTCGTCACCGGGGCCGCGCAAGGGATCGGCCTTGCCGCCGCCAAGCGCCTCGCCGAGGACGGGTTCCGCGTCTTCGCGATGGACCGCACGGCCGACACGCTCGCCGCCGCTTGCGCCAAGCTGCGCGCGGGCGGGCTCGACGTGTTCGCTGCGCCTTGCGACGTGTGCGGACGCGCGTCGGTCGCGGCGGCGCTCGATCAGGCCGATCGCGTCGACGCGATGGTGACGGCGGCGGGGATCTATAACGACGCGCAATTCCTCGACCTGACCGAGGATCAATTCCGCCGCATGCTCGACGTGAACGTGGTCGGGACGTTCATCCCAGCGCAGGAAGCCGCGCGGCGGATGAAGCCGGGCGGTCGGATCGTCACGATCTCCTCGCGCGGCGCGCTCGGGGGCACGCGGTTCGCGCATTACGTCGCGTCGAAAGCCGCGGTGATCGGCCTTACGCGCGCGATGGCGATGGAATTGCGCGCCAAGCAGATCGCGGTGAACTCGGTCGCCCCCGGCTTCACCGACACGCCGATGACGCGCTCGGCCCCGGCCGAGATGTTCGCGGCGTGGGAAAGCCTGGAGCCGTCGGGCAAGGCCGCTTCGCCCGACGAAATCGCGAACGCGATCGCCTTCCTGGCATCGCCCAAAACCAGCTTCGTGACCGGCCAGACGCTGTTCGTCGACGGCGGCAAGTCGCTGGGCGGCCTCGGTATCTAAGGCCGCGCGCCTCAGACCGTTTTGATCTTCGCCAGGAATTCGTCGAGGGCGGCATTCAGCGAGCGGCTGTCGTGCGCGAGTGCGGTGACCGATCCCAAAACGCGGTCGGCGGCTTCTTCGGTTTTCGTGCTCGATTCCGCCACGCTCGCGACGTTGGTGGTGACCTGCCGCGTGCCGGCCGCCGCTTGCTGGACGCTACGCGAGATCTCTTGCGTCGCGCTGCCTTGCTCCTCGATCGCGGCCGCGATGGCCGTGGCGCCGCCGTCGATGCGGCGGATCGCCTCGACGATGGCATTGATCGCGGCGACGGTCCGCTCGGTCGAGGATTGGATGTCCTGGACCTGCCGGGAGATATCCTCGGTCGCTTTGCCGGTCTGGGTCGCGAGGTTCTTGACCTCCGACGCGACGACGGCGAAGCCCTTGCCGGCGTCGCCCGCGCGCGCGGCTTCGATCGTGGCGTTGAGGGCGAGGAGATTGGTTTGCTCGGCGATGCCGGCAATCAGCTTGACGACCTCGCCGATTTCCTGCGCGCGCTGGGCAAGATCGGTCACGAGCGTATTCGTGCTGGCGGCTTGCTCGGCGGCTTCCTTGGCTTCCTTGGCGCTGGATTGGACGCGCGACGAGATTTCGCCGATCGATGCGGTCAATTCCTCGGTCGCGGCGGCGACGGAATTGACGTTCTCGGTCGCCGCCTCGGCGGCCGACGCCACGCTGGACGCGTTGCGGCTCGACGATGTCGCGATCTCGCGCATCGCGTTGGCGGTACCCGACAGATCTGCCGTCGACGCTTCGAGCTTGCCGGTCAGATTTTTCGCGACCGCGTCGAGATCGGCGCAAAGCTTGGCCAAGGCGGCGGCGCGTTTGACCTGCGCTTCGCGCTGGGCGGCTTGTTCGGCGCTCAAGCGTTCGGCGTTCGCGGCACTTTCGCGCAAGGTTTCCAGCGCATCGGCGACGCTGCCGAATTCGTCGGCATGGCGCCATTTCGGCACCGGCGTTGCGTAGTCGCCCGTGCCCAAGCGGCCGATCGCCGGGATCAACGCCGCGAAGGCGGCGACCACGCGGCTGCGCACGGCGAACATCGCGTAAGCCGCCAGCGCCAGCACGAACGCCATCACCGCCGCGGAAATCGCGAAATCGGCAATGGCCTCGGCGCGCATCGTCTCGGCGCGTTCGACGGCGAGGTCGAGTGCCAGCGTGCCGATCGCGACCATCTTTTCGAACGGCGCGTTGCATACTGCGGTCCATTCGGCCGCCGGTGCCGCCGGCTGGCCGGAACCGAGATTGGCGAGTATCGCGTCCATCCGGGCGATCGAGGCTTCGGCGGCTTGCTTTGCTTCGGTGACGGCGCGCGCGAGAACGGGCGAAGCGCCGGGGTTCTTGAGCAGATCGTTCAACTCGTCGAAACGATTGGCGACGATTCCGCGATAGCGGCCGATTTCCCGATGCTGCTCGGGCGTCATCGCGGCGCCCGAAGCCACGGTCGGGCGCAGATAGGAGCATTGGGACCCAAAATTCGAACGGATCGTCCAGCTGGTCAGCCGGAACTGCACGAACTCGGCGAAGGTGGGGTCCGTGCCGCGCACGGTCGTCGCCAAGCGGTCCGAAGTTTGGTCGAAGCGCGCCAGAATGGTGTCGGCTGCGGCGACCCAATCGTTGATGGCGGCGAGTTGGCGTTGCGCGCGCGGCTTGGCCGCTTCGCGATCGACCGACGCGCCACGCGCGGCCATCGCGGTCATCAGGTCGCGCATTTCCGCCGTATCGCGGTCGGCGCCGGCCACGCCCGAGCGTTGCAAGGCATCGATCGCGCGACCGACCCGCTCCTCGACCAGACGGCGGATCTCGGCGATCTGCGGCCTGGGATCGTCCTGCGTCTGCAGGGCCGTGGCGATCGATCCGCGCTGCTGGCGCAGGGGCGACAACGCCTCGAAGATCGCGCGATCGGCCTGGGTCAGCGCCGTCACCGTACCGCTGTTCAGAAAGCGCGTGGCTGCCGTCCAGATGTCGCCGGCGTTCAGGTAGATCAGCGCCAAGGTAAGGGCGCCGAAAAGCGTCATCATGCGGTTGGAAACCGAAGTCGTGCGGGCGGACGCCATGGAGCCTTCTCCGAGGTTGCGGAAGATCGTCGAGCGATACCGCATCCTTTTTCGCGGTAAGGTCTTAAAAAGACGTTGCCGTAATGGAGAAATTTCCCCCGGTGGTGGTGTAAGACGGCGTGTCGGCGCGTCTTTTTTCCCGAAAAAGCGTTTCGCTGCCGACGGTTGCCTCGGCCGCGAAGCCCGTGTAGGGAAGGGGTCCGGGAAAACGGTGTGTAGCTCAGCCTGGTAGAGCGCTTGCTTTGGGAGCAAGAAGTCGCGAGTTCGAATCCCGCCACACCGACCCGGATCGCGCCTTAAAGCCCGCGCCAGATTTCCGGATTGAGATTGTCCTGGTCGAAGCGCGCCAAGGCCGGATGCGGCATCGGCCGCGGCTGGGCCCCCATCAAAATCGCCTGGATTTGACGCGCGCGGTGCATCGCGGGCGTGGCAACATTGGCACTTTCGAGAAAGTCCCACAGCACGGCCGAATTCGCATTCGCATTGAACCCGGCGGCGAAACTGGCGTTCGAGACGAACGCCTCGATCAGGCAGGCGCTGAACCAATTGCCGATCGCGCCGGCGGTCAGTGATTCGTAGCGCTCGAGGGCGGGGATCAGCGGCTCGTCCGGCATCGTCGCCGTCCCCGCCATGACCGCGTCCAACGTCCGTCCGAGCGCGTCGATCATCGCGCCGCGCCGGCCCGCCGCACGCGCGATTCGCGCATAGGTCAGCGCGCGCGAGAAGCCGGGCCGCGCCATATAGGCGATTTTGGCGAGGCGCTCGGCTTCCAGGAAATCGGCGACACGCAACGGCAAGGGCCGATCGGCGTGGCGCGCGCGTTCGAACCGCGCGATTGCCGCGATGTATTCGCCCGCCGCCGGCGCTTGCGGCGCACTCAAATTCAGCGCGACCGCCGGGTTCAACGCGAGGACCGCGATGCGCGATCGGGCGAGGGCGACGAACGGCGCGGGATCGTCGAGCGGCTCGGCTTGCGGCACGATCTCCACCAGCCTGCCCTCGGCGGCGAGCTGCTTCGCGCGCGCCGGCAGCGCGCCGAAACCATAGGCGAGAAACGGGTCAGCGTCGGGCGCATCTAAATCGAGCGGCACCAGCGCGTTCGGGCCGGGCAGCAAGGCATAGAGCGCGAAGCCCTGCGCGATCAGCTCGTGCATCGGGGCAAAATTCCGCGTCGTGTCGGCGTTCACGATCTCGCTCATGACCAGGGGGGCGAAGCGGGCCAAAACGCCGCGACCGCCCCGCAGCGCGTCGGTTTCGCCGCCTTCAAGATCGAGCTTCAGGAAATCCCACGCAGTCCAGCCCAAAGCGGCAATCTCGTCGTCGAGCGTGACGACCGGCACGTCGAGCGTGCCGCCTTCGGCCAGACGCGCGTTCTCCGAATGGCCGGAGATATCGAAACGCGCCGTGCCGGTCGCCGCACCCAGCGCCACGCGGCGATGATGGATGCGCGACGACAAACCGTTCAGCGCGATGGCGCGCGCACCGCGATCGGCGATCGGCGGATTGGGTTCGAACGCCAGAACATCGGCGCCTGCGCGCGCCAAGGTCAACGTATAGACGCCGAGATTGGCGCCGCCGTCCACCGCCCGCCAGCCCGGGCGCACCAGCGATCGCACGAACGCGAACTCGTCCTCGAACCACGTCTCGCGCTCCAGCAGGATGATCGTCGAGGTCGAGGTCGGCTCGCGCGGGCAAATCGCGACCGAGCCATCGGTCAATCGCAACGCGTACTCGTCGTCGTGCACGAGAGCGGCGGGCGGCGGCGGCGCGGCGGCGGCGAAGGCGGCGCTACGCGCGGCGATGCGGCCCGGATCCGCCGCCCAAACGGGATGGCCCGCATGGCGTTCGATTGCGATCGATATGTCGGGCGCTTGCTGCCCCTTGAAGGCCTCGCCGGCGAGCACGAGAACCGGCGAACCGATCTCGCGCCACAGATGGCGATAGTCGCGGCCGTCGGCGCTGCGGCGATGCGGATCGTAGCCGGTGAACGCCTTAAACGAAGCGACCGCCGGATGGCCGGATGCAAGATCGCCCATCGCGCCGGCGGCGTACTCGGCGATGCCGGAGTAATCGCCGGGTGAAAAAACGGGATCGTCGAGCACGAGTGCGCGGACGATCGACGGCCGCGCGCGCGCGATCAGCGCGGCCACGACGGCGCCCAGCGAGATGCCGTAGATCGTGACGGGCACGCCCGCGAATTCCCGCGCGCATAATGCGCCCAAAACATGCGCCAGCCGTTCCGGCGTGGCGGTTGGCGACGGCGCTTCGCCGTTCGTGCCCGGTTGATCGAAGGCAACGACGGAAAAATGTCGCGCCAGTTCCGCGATCATCGGCGAGACGATGTCGATATTGCCCATCGTTCCGGGCACGAGAAGCAAGGGCGGCAGTCCCGACGCCGTTTCGAAACGCGCGCAGACCAGCGCTGTGCCGTCCAGATCGACGGTGAAATCACGGCGGTTCATCGCGGAGCCTCCGCCGACAGCGCCGCGATCATATCCGGGCGCGCGGCGCGCACGGCGACATAATTCGCGTTCTCGAAATCCTCGTCGGCCAGCGAGTAGTCCGCGAAGCGCACGCCCGACGGGCCGGCCTTGCCGACGCGATAGCCGAGATTCGTCAGCATGAAGTGGAAATCGATCAGCAGCCTGTGGGTCAGGATGTTGACGCGGCCATATTCGAATTGCAGCGCGTCGATCCGGCCTTCGCCGAGCATCGCGCCGAACCCGTCAAAGACGAGATGTTCGGCGCCTTCGACGTCGATCTTCGCGTAGTCGATCCGCGCGATGCCATTCGCGGCGGCATAGCCGTCGGCGCGGCGCACCGGGCAGCGCACGACGCGCGACGGGGCGGCGTGCGGAAACGGCGCGATCGAGGCGAGTTCGTCGAACCCGGCATAGACATTCACGTCGATCTCGCCGTCGACATGGGCAAGGCCGAACGGGTTGGCGTGCACGCGCGCGTCGTTGGCGAAACGCCCGGCATAATGCTTGAACGTGTCGGGCACGACTTCGAACCCGTGCACCGCGCAATCGGGCCAGTGGGCGAGGGCCGCCGCCGTCCAATTGCCGCGATTGGCGCCGATATCGAACGCCATGCGGATGCCCAGCGGGGCAAGTGCACGCACGATCCGCGCTTCGCCGGAAATCTCCAGCGGCGCGCCTTTGGCGGGCGGCGGCGGGGCAAGGCGTGCCGCCCGGCCGAACAGCCGCGCGAGGTCCGCCAATTCGCCGTTGTCGCCGCGCGCGGCCAGCGCGCGCGCTGCGTTTTCGAAATCGGCGTCGGGCGCAGCGTCGCCCAAGGCGAGGGCGAGGGCGCGGCGGCGAAGTCCGGCGAGATCATCGGTCATGTTGCCCCCATTATCGCCCGGCGGGCGAAAGCGCGATAGGCGCGTTCGAGGCGGCGCATCCAACGCCGCTCGTCGACGAGCGCCGAGTTCTTCATCCGATCGGGCAGTCCGGCGCGCAACGCGTTGCGCCACGCGATGTCGGCGGTGAGTTCGGCGGCGACGCGGACGTAATCCTCCACGCTTGCCGCCCGGCAGCGGTCGAGGCCGAGATGCGCAAGCATCGCCCCGCTCCAGCGCGACATCATCGTGTCGCCGGTCAACGAAACGACGGGCACGCCCATCGACAGCGCTTCGAACGTGCTGGTCGATCCGTTGAAAGGAAACGGGTCGAGCACCACGTCCACACCGTGATACGAGGCAAGATGTGCGGCCAAGTCGGCGACATAGGGCCGCACGGCGATGCGCGCGGGATCGATCCCGGCCTTGGCGAAATGCGCTTGGAAGCGCTGGCGGATTTCGGGTTCGTCCATCGCGCGCGCATGGCCCAGCAGCAGCGTCGCGCCATCGACCGCGCGCAGGACCTGCGCCCAGGTTTCCAGCGTGCGGCCGTTGAGCTTGGTCGGGTTGGAGAACGACGCGAACACGATCGGCGCGTTCGCAGCGCGCGGCGCCAGTGTCCGCGCCTCGGCAAGCCAGGGGTGGATATACAGATTGGGCAGGCGCAGCACGCGCTCGGCGTAGAACTCGTTGCCGTGCCGGGGGACGAGGTGTCGGTCGGCGATCAAGTAATCGATCGCGGCGATGCCGCTGGTCGCCGCATCGAACAGGCTGACTTGCACGGGCGCCGCGCGCCGCCAGGCGAGGCCGGGGCGGTTCTCGTCGAAATGGCCGGCGACATGCACCAGAATGTCGATCCCGTCGCGCCGGATTATGTCGGCGAGTTCCGCATCGGGCCGTGCTGCCAAATGATTCCAGCCATCGGCCATTGCGGCGAATTCGCGCGAGACGTCGTCCTCGTTGAAGGCAAGATTATAGCCGTAGATCGAAAACGCGGCGCGGTCGGCCACGCGGAACAAGGGCCGCATCGAACGCGCGACCGGATGGCGGCGGAAATCCGACGAGACATAGCCGATGCGAATCTTCTCGCCCGCCTTGCGCACCCAAGGTGCCGGCGGCACGGCTGTGCCATCGCGCATCGCCTCGCCGAAATCGAGATGCAGCGCCTTGCGCCGATCGAGCGTCAGATCGGGATCGTACAGCGACACGGCAATGCGGTTTTTGAGCGCGCGCAGGCGGCCGAGCTTCGCGGCGGCGGCGAACAGCGCATCGGCGGTCGCGTAGTCGTCGAACAACGGCAGCAGCGTGCCGAGCACATCGCAGGCGGCGGCGATGCGCTCGCGGCGCACCATGTCCAGCGCATGCACCTGTTCGCCCAGAATGCGCGCGACGTCGCCCAGGCGCGCATCGGGTGCCGCACCGATCATGTTGCGCAAAGCGCGACTTAAAGCGGCGATCGCAGCGGCGGGCTTGCCTTGCAGATTGGCGAGCTGGCCTTGCGCCATGTCGACGCGCGGATCGTTCGCTTGCGCATGGCGCTTCATCGCGTCGAGGGCGGTTTGCGCGGCCGGCGCATCGTTGCCCGCGCAAAGCGCGGCGATCAGGCTCGCCCAAGCGTCGAGATGGCCGGGTGCCAAATCCAAACATTTCCGATAGGCGGCGATGGCGCCAGATGAATCGCCCGCGACGAACAGTAGCGTCGCCAGCGCGAGATGATGGTCGGGGGCGGCGGGATCGAGCGCGATGGCTTGGCGCACATGATCGAGCCCGCCGCGCAGATCGCCGTCGTTGGCCAGCAGCGTGCCGAGCGCGAAATGCGCGCCGCCATGCTGGGGTTCGCGGGCGAGCGCATCGAGATAATGGCGCTTGGCCGCCGCACGATCGCCGGCGAATTCGGCGATCTGGCCCAAGCCCATCGGCCCGAGCGCCGAGGCAGGGGCGGTTTCGGCGACACGCATATAGGCGCGGGCGGCGTCTTGCGGCCGGTTCACCCGGCGCAGCACCGTGCCCAAATGCAGCCATGCGCCCGCGAAGCCGGGCTGTACCGCGACCGCGCGTTCGAGCGGGGCAATAGCATCCGCGTCGCGTCCGCGTTGATGCAGCGTAAGCCCCAGCAAATTCAGCGCGTCGACATTGTCCGGCTGTAAAGCGAGGACTTGCTCATAAAAACGTGCGGCGCTCTCGACATCGCCGGCGCGATGACATTCGAGTGCGGCGTTGAGCAGGGCTGACGCGTCCATAACCGTCAGTATGGACATGATTCGGAATGATTCTCATAATACCACGCGATGGCGAACGCAGACTCCGACGCGCTTTATGCTGGCAAGACGATCCTGGTCACGGGCGCCACGGGGCTATACGGCCGCAATCTCATTCCCCGGCTTTTAGCCAAGGGCGCAAATGTGCGTGCCGTGGCGCGGCGCGTTCCCGCGATCGGCTTCGGGGCGGGCGTCGAGTTCGTCGCGGGCGATCTGAAGGAGCCGGGATTTGCGCGCCAAGCCGTCCAAGGTTGCGACGGGCTGTTCCATATGGCCGGCACACGCGGTTCGATCGGCATCCAGATCAAGCGCGCGGCGGAAATGCTGCACGACAACACGCTGTCCTGCTTCAATGCGCTGAACGCGGCGCGCGAAGCGGGCGTGGCGCGCGTCGTCTATGTCTCGACCGTGTCGGTCTATCCGCCGGGCGAACGCTACGTCGAAGATCAAGCGTGGTCGGCCAATCCGCATCCCGGCAACGAGTTCGTCGCTTGGTCGAAGCGCATGGCCGAAAAGTTGATCGAAGCGTTCGAGGTGCAATACGGCGCCAAAAATTTCGCGATCCTGCGCCCGGTGAACACGTTCGGGCCATGGGACGATTTCGATCCGCGAACCGCCTTGGTCGTGCCCGCCTTGATCGGCCGGGCGTTGGGCGGGGAGAATCCGCTGACCGTGTGGGGCGACGGTTCGGCGGTGCGCGACTTCCTTTACGTGGAAGACGCGGTCGACGGTTTGCTGGCGAGCTACGAACGCGGGCTGGGCCAAGGGCCGATCAATCTGGGCAGCGGGCGCGGTTATTCGGTCGCCGAAATCGTTGCGGCGATTTTGCGCCACGGCGCGCCGGGCACGAGCGTGCGCTGGGATATCGACAAGCCCACCGGCGAAGCGCGCAAGGTCGCCGACACCGCGCGCGCCGAAAAGATCCTGGGTTTCACGCCCAAGATCGGGCTGGAGGAAGGAATCGCGCGCACGATCGCTTGGTATCGCGCGCGCGGCTGATCCTTAGTCGTCCAAGCTCGGCGTGGTCAGCATCGGCGCATCGGCGACTTCCACCAAATGCGCGCGCTCGAAGCCATTGAACGCGGTGCGTAGTGCCGCGCCATAGGCGCCGAGCTGACCGATTTCGATCCAATCGCCCTCCGCGATATCGGCGGGCAGCGGGAAGGGGCCGGCCATCCGATCGGCGGAATCGCAAGTCGGGCCGAAAAATTCGAAATCGCGGATCGGCGCGTCCGACGCGCGCAAGCAGCGCACCGGAAAGCGGAAGCCGGGATAGCCCGCATCCGACAACGACCCGTAAATGCCGTCGTTGAGATAGAGCATATTCGCGCGCCGCGCTTGCACCTGCACGATCACCGAACCGCCGCCCGCGACCAGCGCGCGGCCGGGCTCGGCCCACAGCTTCGTATGGCGCAGATGCGCGGCATTCGCGTGCGCGGCCTCGATCTCGGCGAAAAAGGCGCCGAGTGGGGGCACGTCGATGTCGGGATAGGTCACGGGAAAGCCGCCGCCGACGTCGAGCAGATCGACGCGCACGCCGGCTTCGCCCGCCACGCGATCCGCCAATTCGATGGCGCGCGCATAGGCGGCCGGATCGACGCATTGCGAGCCGACATGGAACGAGATCCCGAGTTCGCGCGCGAGCGGACGCGCCCGGCGCAGCAACGCCACGGCCGCGTCGAAATCTGCGCCGAACTTGCCGGAGAGGTCGTAGCGCGCGCCGCCCTTGGGCAGCGCCAAGCGCACGACGAGCGTCAACTCGCCCGGCTTCGCCTTGGTCTCGGCGAGCAGCTTGTCGAGTTCCTCGTCCGCATCGAGCACGAAGTCACGCACCGCGTGGCGCGCGTATGCCTCGCGGATCGCGGCGCGGGCGCGTACGGGATGCATATAGGCGATATGCGCACCCGTCCCGAACATCGAGCGGACGAGCGCGATTTCGGCGGGCGAAGCGCAGTCGAAATGGCGCACGCCGCCATCCCACAGCGCGCGCAGCACGCGGGGGTCGGCGTTGCACTTCACGGCGTAAAGCACGTCGCCGGGGAAGCCCGCGACGAAGCGTCGCGCGGCTTTGCGCAGCGTTTCCGGACGCAAAGCGTGCACCGGCTCCTGCGGCTTTTCGCGCGCGATCACCGCGTCGACCGTCGGCAGCTCGGCCGGAACGGGCAGGGGAAGGGCGGCGCTTCGTCGCTTCAACGGCGAGACGGCGATACGCAGATTGGACAAGGCCATTGGTCGGCATCCTCACAAGCAAAGGCGCTTGGAAAGGACGGAATTCCAACGGATGCGTTGCCGGAGGGTTGAAGAACCCCCGAGGTCGATCGCGGCGAAATCCCGTTCCCCCCGGAGCGCAAACCCCGAAAGGACGCGTGACGTCGTTGCTTGACCTCGAGCGCTGGTGGTCGAGAGACGTGGAGGTTCTTCGCGAACTTCCCGCCCTGCCTCTTAGCGCTGCCTCGTGGGCCTGGGGCACGTGCGACTTGCGTCGACGCCGTTATGTGATCGTTTGGGCTTCGGATTCAAGAGTCATCGATGCGTGCGACGTGTCCGCTGATCTGCGTGCAGCGCATGTCATTTTTTCGCCGCAAACGCTTAACGCACGGCGACGAGTGCCAGATATTCCCAAACGATTGTCGCGGCGGCGAGCGACGTGATCTCCGCATGATCGTAGGCGGGGGCGACTTCCATCACATCCATGCCGATCCAGTCGATGCCGCCGAGGGCGCGCAAGATCGCCTGGGTCTGCCATGTGGCGAGGCCGCCGATCTCCGGCGTGCCCGTGCCGGGTGCAAAAGCGGGATCGAGCGCGTCGATGTCGAACGACAAATACGCCGGGGCATCGCCCAGAACGCGGCGTATTTCGGCCGCGACGAAAGCGGGGCCGCGCGCATGCACGGTCTGCGCGTCGAGGATCGTCACACCCTTGCCGATCGTCCAATCCCAAACCTCGGGATCGGCCGGGCTGCGGATGCCGATCTGGATCATCCGGGCGGGATCGACCAAGCCTTCCTCGATCGCGCGATAGAAGACCGAGCCATGGCCCAGCGCCTGGCCGAAACTGGTCGGCCATGTGTCGATATGCGCATCGAAATGGGCGAGCGCCACGGGCTTGCCAAGGCGTTTGCGAACGCTGCGCAGCAGCGGCAGTGTGGCGCCGTGATCGCCGCCCAACGCCAGCAAATGCCCGATCTGGGCGGCTTGCGCTTCGATTTTGGCGTAACTCGCCGCGATATCGCCGAGCACGATGTCGAAATTGCCGATATCGGCGAGATCGAGCGCGGCAGGGTCGAGGCGGGAGTTCGGATGCGCCCCGTCGCGCAACATGACCGAAGCGGCGCGAATACCGGCGGGCCCGAAACGCGCGCCGGGGCGGTTCGTCGTGCCGAGATCGAAGGGGATGCCGGCGACGCAGAATTTCGCGCCGGGCGCGCGGTTTTCGAGCCCGAGGAAGGCATGCGGCAAAGCGAAAGTCGGCGGGAGGACGGCCATGGCGGCGCCGACCTTAGCGTTCCCCCTGTGCCGTCGCCACCGTCGCGAATTCAGGCCCCGTCCGCCGGCCCCGCGCGCGCCGATAAGGGTTGCCTTCAGGCGCGCGTGACGCCATCTTTCGGGGCGCCGGGGCCCGTCCCGGCGATTTCGAGCTTTTCACGAGCCAGACCGATCATGAGCAAGCCCGCGCGTATTTACCGCCCGTCCAAGAACGCCATGCAGTCGGGCAAGGCGAAGACCCAGAATTGGATTTTGGAGTTCGAGCCGGGTGCGGCCAAGCGCGTCGATCCGCTGATGGGCTGGTCGGGTTCGCCCGACACCGACGGTCAGATCCGCCTAGTTTTCGAGACCCAGGACGAGGCTTTGTCCTACGCGCAGCGCCATGGAATCGCCTACGAAGTGGCGATTCCGCATGCGTCGCGGGTAAGACCCAAGAGCTACGCCGACAATTTCAAATACGACCGCGTTCGTTGACGGCCGGACCCCGTAGCTCAGCTGGATAGAGCACTTGCCTTCTAAGCAAGTGGTCGCAGGTTCGAATCCTGCCGGGGTCGCCGCCGGACGCCGGTAAGGCCCACCGGCTTAAAGTTGATATTTCGCGGGTTTTGACGCAATTTCCGGCGTCGATCATGGTCACCTTGCCGCCCAAAGAAACGCCGGAGACGCGTCAGCGTACGTTGGAGATCTTCGCCGCCGCGATCGAGCGCGTGTCGGGCGGGACGACCGACGTGTCGCGCGCCGCGCGATTGGCGGCGGAAACGGGTGAACGCCTTGATGTCGCCAACGCCAAGCGGCAATTCGACAAGCTGCCCGGTCCCGAACGGCGCGAGGTCGGCCGCGTGGCCAAGACGCTGGCCGAAGAAATGCGCGCGGGCGCGAAGGTCGTCCAGATCGTGGAGAATATTGCGGCGGACGAGGATGTCAGCCTCGAGTTGATTTGGCCGCGTTAGTGGCCACGCTCGAACAGGCCTTGGCGCTGCATCAGGCCGGCCGGCTGAACGAGGCCGATGCGATCTATGCCGAACTGATCGCGGCCGATCCCGGCGCCGTCGATGCGTTGAACCTGTCGGGTCAGATCGATCTCGCCCGGCGCCGTTTCGACGCAGCACTCGCCAAATTCGCGCGCGCACGCACCCTTGCGCCCGGCTTCGCCGACGCGTGGATGAACGAAGGCAATGCGCTGCGCGGGGCGGGGCGGCCGGCCGAGGCGTTGGCGGCCTTGGAACAGGCGGCGAAACGCGCGCCCGGTCACGCGTTGATTTTGTGCAATCGCGGCCTCGCCAAGCTCGATCTGGGCGATGCCGACGGCGCGGTCGCCGATATCGCGGCGGCCGATGCGGCGATGCCCGGCGTCAAGGCGCTGCGCGAAAATCTCGGCGTGGCGCTTAAGGCCGCGAACCGGCCGATGGCCGCACTGGCGGTCTTTGCGGCGAACGATTCGCCCGGTTTAGCTGCGAGCGTGCGCCAGGACCTGCTCGACCACGCGGGCGCCATGGCCGATTACGCGACGGCGCTGACGCGCGAGCCCGGACGGCCCGATATCGAAAGCAATCGGCTGTTCACCGCGAATTACGATCCGGCGATGGATAGCGGCGCCATCAAGGCGCTTTATGCCGCGTGGGGAACCGCGCGCGCGCGGGCGCCGCTCGCGCTGTCGCCCGATCTTTCGCTCGAGCGGCGCTTGCGCATCGGTTTCGTCTCGGGCGATTTCCGCCGCCACTCGGCGCGGCATTTTCTGTGGCCGTTGCTCGCGCATTTTCCGCGCGACGGCGCCACGCTCGTCGCTTTCGCGACCGATCCGGCGGCGGCGGACGATTGGACGCAGCGCTATCGCGGCGCCTTCGACGAATGGCACGCGATCGCCGAACTGGACGACGACGAAGCCGCCGCGTCGATCGTCGCAGCGAAGATCGACGTGCTGGTCGATCTTTCGGGACATAGCCAGGGCAATCGTCTGGGCGTGTTCGCGCGCAAGCCCGCACCGGTACAGGCGACGTGGCTCGGCTATGGCGGCACGACGGGGCTGGCCGCGATCGATTGGTATATCGGCGACGAGCGTTTGGTGCCGCAGGGCGCCGAAACCGCGTTCGTCGAACGCGTCTGGCGCCTGCCGCGCACGGCGTTCGTCTACGCGCCGCAGGATACGATGCCAAGAACGGGGCCGGCGCCGATGCTGCGCAACGGATACCCGACCTTCGGCTGCTTCAGCCGCACCGTGCGCTACAACGCGCGTTGCCTGCGCCTGTGGGCGCAGCTCCTTGCGGCGATCCCCAAGGCGCGTCTCGTGCTCAACGCGCTGGTGTTCCGCGAGGCCGAGACGCGCGATTTATTCCGGCGGCGTTTCGCCGAATGGGGCGGAGATGCCGCGCGCCTCGATCTGATCGCGACCGCGCCGCAGCCAGTCACCTGGGCGGCCTATGGCGATATCGACGTGGCGCTCGACCCATTTCCGCACAATGCCGGGGCGACGACGTTCGAGGCGCTTTGGATGGGCGTGCCGGTCCTGTCGAAGCGCGACCGCGCGCCGTTGGGGCGGTTCGGGGATTCGATCCTCGGCGCTTGCGGTCTTGGCGATTGGGTCGTGGACGACGATGCGGCGTTCGTCGCGCGCGCAGCGGCGGCTGTCGCCGATCCGGCGGCGCTGGATGCGCTGCGCCAAGCGTTGCGTGCGCGCGTGGCAAGTTCGGCGCTGGGCGATGCGCGCGGCTATGCACGCGACTTCGCCGCCGCGTTGCGCGGCATGTGGCGGACGAAATGTGCGGAGCGCGCCTGACGAATCAGGCGACGATATTGACCGGCGTCGATGCGACGGCGTTGGGCTTTTGCGCCGGCGGCGTGCCGAACACGCGCGCGACCGTCCGGTTCTCGTCGCCCGACAGCACGATATCGACGAACACGCGGAACGAGTTGTCGAATAGACCGACATTCTGCGCGTAGGGCGAGGGCGGCAGGCTGGGCGTTTGACGGCTTTCGCCACTCCGCTGATTCTGCGCTTGGGCCTGTTCGGCCAGGGCAGCAGCTTGGTCTTGTTGCTGGCGGATCTTGGCGGAGGCGGCCGAACTGAGCGCAGGAGCATCCGGCGCACGCGCAGAGTCGCTCACGGCGCCCGGTTGGGTAACCGGCGCCGGGCGGTTGAGACCCGGGAAGGTCGTCGTCGCTGCGAGAGGCGGCAATGCCACCATTTCTTGGTCCCTCTGCAACGGATCGGGCGCATTTCGAGCACCTTTTCCTGCAATTCAATATATGCTTAACGTGAAAGCGTTGCAATATGCGGAATTCAGATCGGGTTCAGATCTTTGAAATCCATTTAGTATCAAATAATTAAATGTAAATCTTAATCTTTTCCGCGATCTTTTTTGCGCATTAACCTTGCGAAAATCTCCACATCCGGCGCTAAAAAATGCTGCGCGCGTGACTCCATCGCCCGGTAGCGCGCGAGGGCCTCATGACCCATCGCGGTCACTTCGGCCCCGCCGCCGCGCCGTCCGCCAGCCCCGGCCGTTACGAGCGGTTCGCGGAACGCGTCGTTCATCTCCGACACCAGCAGCCATGCGCGGCGATAGGACATATCCATTTCGCGCGCGGCCGCCGAGATCGACCCGGTACGTGCGATCGCATCGAGCAGATCGGCCTTGCCGGGGCCGATCGCGATCGCCGAGCCCAGGAGGATGCGCAAGCGCGGTTTGGGATCAGCCGCCATAAAGCTTGTCCGGATCGACGAGCACGGGTTTATCGACGACGAGTTCGCCGCCGCGCACGACGCGGAAGAAGCAATCGCGCCGCCCGGTATGGCACGCCACACCGGTTTGATCGACGCGCACGAGTACCGCGTCGCCGTCGCAATCGACGCGGAATTCGACCAGACGCTGCGTTTGGCCCGAGCTTTCGCCCTTGCGCCACAGCTTCATGCGGCTGCGCGACCAATAGCAGACCGTGCCGGTGGTCAGCGTTTCCATGACCGCCGCGCGATTCATATACGCGACCATCAGGATTTCGCCCGTGTCGTGTTGCTGGGCGATGGCGACGACCAGCCCCGTGGCGTCGAACGCGATCTCGGCCAGGATCGGGGCGAGATCGGGCGCGCTCATTTCGCTCCTTTGGCGGCCGCGCGCAGGCGCGCGAAGCCCTTGTCGAGATCGGCGATCAGATCGGCGGGATCTTCGAGCCCGGCATGGACGCGCAGCAACGGGCCGGGGCCGCCCCATTTGGTCGCGGTGCGGATGCCGTCGACCTTGCTGGGCAGCATCAGGCTTTCGAAACCGCCCCACGACGCGCCCATGCCGAAATGTTCGAGATCGTCGACGAACGCCGCCAAAGCGGCGCGCGGCGTTTCCTTCAAGACGAACGAGAACAGGCCGGACGCGCCCTTGAAGTCGCGCTTCCAGAATTCGTGGCCCGGGCACGACGGCAGCGCCGGGTGCAGCACACGGTCGACTTCCGGCTGCTGGGCGAGCCAATTGGCGAGCTTCAAGCCCGTCTCGTAATGGCGCGGCAAACGAACGCCCAGCGTGCGCAGCCCGCGCAAGGCGAGATAGACGTCGTCCGGCCCGACCGATGCGCCGAGATCGTCAACGCCCGCGCGCACGGTTTGGTAGAGGCGCTCTTCGCGTATCGAAACGATGCCGAGCATGACGTCCGAATGGCCGCAGATATATTTGGTGCCAGCCTGGATCGTCACGTCGACGCCGAAATCGAACGGGCGGAAATAGAAGGGGGTGGCCCAGGTATTGTCGATCGCTGTGACAACACCTTTGGCTTTGCAGGCTGCGGCGATCGCCGGGACGTCCTGCAATTCAAAGGTCAGCGAGCCCGGCGACTCAAGCAAGCACAGCTTCGTGTTGGGCTTTATGAGGTCGGCGATACCCGCGCCGATCGCCGGATCGTAATAGGTCGTCTCGACGCCGTAGCGCTTGAGGACGCCGTTGCAATAGTGGCGCGACGGCGCATAGGCCGTATCGACGCACAGCACGTGATCGCCCGCCTTGGTGAACGCCATCAGCACGGCGAGGATCGCGGCGGCACCCGAGCCCACCGCGAAGGACGCGTAGCCGCCGTCGAGTTCGGCCATCGCGTCGGTCAACGCGAACGTCGTCGGCGTCCCGTAACGGCCATAGCGCATCTGGTTCTTGGTCTTGGTTTTCTGGGCCGCCTCCAGCGCGTCGAGCGTCGGGAACAGGATCGTCGACGCGTGATAGACGGGCGGATTGACGACACCGAAATTGGCGTGCGGGTCGCGGCCCAGGGTGGTGAGTTTGGTGTCGGTTTTCATGCGCGTCTGGCTCGTTTCGAAGGTCCGGATTTCACGGTCGATCCGCGCACTATAGCGTTCCCTTTCTTTAGGGGGGCTTTCGTTTTTTCGTATCGATACAAACCATTTGAGGGGGGTATAGAGCGCGTGCTAGCGTGACCGCTCCTGACGGGAAACGAGCGATTGTTTCAAACGACCTCGGCCGGCAGGGAGGACACGATATCACTGGAAACCTGCGCCCCATTCCTGGGGCGCCGAAGGGAGATTGGTTCATGAAAGCTCTTGCCAGCGCCATCGCCGCGGCGGCCGTCGCCGTCGCCGCATTGCCGGCCCAAGCCCAGCAAGGTTCGGGCTCGCCGACCCTCGACGCCGTGAAGGCGCGCGGTCAGTTGATCTGCGGCGCGAACGGTTCGGTCGCCGGGTTCGGCATGCCCAACGCGCGCGGCGAATGGACGGGTCTCGACGTCGACGTTTGCCGCGCGGTCGCGGCGGCCGTGTTCGGCGACGCGACGAAGGTCCGCTATGTCGCCACGACGGCGCAGCAGCGCTTCACGGCGTTGCAGTCGGGCGAAATCGACCTCCTGGTCCGCAACACGACCTGGACGCTGTCGCGCGATACGTCGCTCGGCCTCGATTTCCTCGCGACGAACTTCTACGACGGCCAGGGCTTCATGGTGAAGAAGTCGCTGAACGTGAAGTCGGCCAAGGAACTGAACGGCGCCACGATCTGCGTGCAGCCGGGCACCACGACCGAGCTGAACCTCGCGGATTATTTCCGCGCCAACAATATCCGCTTCACCCCGGTCGTCATCGAGCGTCTGGAAGAGAACATCGCCGCCTATCTCGCGGGCCGCTGCGATTCGTTCACGACCGACGTGTCGGGCCTCGCCTCGATCCGCGCGGCGAACACACCGGTGCCGGCCGATCACGTGATCCTGCCGGAAGTGATCTCGAAGGAGCCTCTGGGCCCGTCGGTTCGCCATGGCGACGCCAAGTGGGGCGATATCGTCAAGTGGGCGTTCTTCGCGACGCTGGAAGCCGAAGAGCTCGGCCTCACCTCGGCGAATATCGACTCGCAGATGAACTCGACCAACCCGTCGATCCAGCGCTTCGTCGGCGCCACGGGCGGTTTGGGCCAGATGCTCGGCCTCGACAACAAGTGGGCCTACAACATCATCAAGCAGGTCGGAAACTACGGCGAACAGTACGAACGCAACATCAAGCCGTTGGGTATCGAGCGCGGCGTGAACAATCTTTGGACCAAGGGCGGCCTGATGTACGCGCCGCCGCTGCGCTAAGCGATCGCGACGGTTCCCGGACGGGGCGGTTTGCCGCCCCGTCCGGCCCGGTTTTTGAATACCTTCTGGCCGCGCGATTCCGCCGTTAGAGCGGGACTTGCGGCAGACGGATAACGCCAAGCTGCCGTTCCGGCGCTTGGCGGGTGTTAAGGCGATCAGGGCAGCAAAGAGGAGAGGGGCATGGCCGATATCGCGGCGAGCTCCGGGGCACGCGGAAAACCAGCCATCCGGCTGTCGTTGAACGACCCCACATTCCGCGCCATTTTTTGGCAGATCGTGGTCGTCGGCATCATCGGGCTGATCCTTTGGTACCTGATCTCCAACACGCTTCATAATCTCGAAGTCCGCAAGATCGCGACGGGCTGGGGCTTTTTGAGCCGCGAAGCCGGTTTCGCCATCGGCGAGACGGCGATCGAATACGGGCCGGAAAACAGCTACGGCCGTGCGATCGTCGTCGGCATCTTGAACACGTTGCGCGTCGCCATTATCGGCATCGTTCTCGCCACGATCCTGGGCACTTTCGTCGGCATCGGCCGGTTGTCGAAGAACTGGCTCATCGCCAAGGTTTGCTCGGTCTATGTCGAGTTCATGCGCAACCTGCCGCTGCTCGTGCAGCTGTTCTTCTGGTGGGCGCTGTTCCAGGACGCGTTTCCCGGACCCCGGCAGGCGCTCGAACCGATCACCGGGTTCTTCTTCTCCAATCGCGGCATCAAAATGCCGATCCCGGCCGAGCACTGGATCCACGCGTGGATGGGGGTGGCGTTCCTGATCGGCGTCGCGGCGTCGTTCTACGTCAAACATTGGGCGGCCGCGCGCCAAGCGGCGACCGGCGAGCAATTCCCGGTCCTCTACGCGGCGCTCGGCTTGATCCTGGGCTTGCCCTTCGTGGTGTGGCTGATCGGCGGCGCGCCGGTCGCGATGGATTGGCCGGCTTTGCGCGGCTTCAACTTCCAAGGCGGCCTGACGCTGACGCCGGAATTCGCGGCGTTGCTGGTCGGGCTCGTCACCTACACGGCGGGTTTCATCGCCGAGATCGTGCGCGCGGGCATCCTGGCTGTGCCGCACGGGCAGACGGAAGCGGCCTCGGCGCTCGGCATCCGGCGTGGCAAGATGCTGCAACTCGTCATCCTGCCGCAGGCGCTGCGCGTCATCGTGCCGCCGATGACCAGCCAGTATCTGAACCTGACCAAAAACTCGTCGCTGGCGGTGGCGATCGGCTATCCCGATCTCGTCTCCATCGCCAACACGACGCTGAACCAGACCGGGCAGGCGATCGAAGGCATCGCCATCATCATGGCCGCGTATCTGACGGTCTCGCTGTCGATCTCGCTGTTCATGAATTGGTACAACAAACGCATCGCGTTCAAGGAGCGTTGAGCCATGGCCGGAATTCCCGCTTCCGCTGGCCTCAATGCGCCGGTCATCGCCAGCAAGCCCCTCGAATGGCTGAAGGCGAATCTATTCTCGAGCTGGCTCAACACCGCGCTGACGCTCGTCGTCTTCTACATCATCGCGCGCACGCTGATGGGCTTCGTGCCCTGGGGCATCGTCAACGCGGTGTGGATCGGCACGGCCGACGAATGCAAGGCGGTCAAAGGCATCGGCGCGTGCTGGGCCTTCTTCCCCGAGAAGTGGCGCTTTATCCTGTTCGCCACCTATCCTTACGACGAGCAATGGCGCCCCGCGCTGTCCTGCGCGATCTTCCTGTTCCTCTACGGTTTCAGCGCCATGCGCCGGAACTGGAACTCCAATCTGTTCTACGTTTGGGGCGGCGGGCTCGCGGCCATCGCGATCTTGATGTGGGGCGGCGTGCTGGGGCTGTCCTACGTCTCCAACGAGCGTTGGGGCGGGCTGGTGCTCACCCTCATCCTGGCGACCTTCGGCATCGCGCTGGCTTTTCCGCTGGCGATTCTGCTCGCCCTCGGCCGCCGGTCGGACATGCCGGCGATCAAGACGTTGTGCATCGCCTTCATCGAATTGGTGCGCGGCGTGCCGCTCATCTCCGTGCTGTTCATGGCGTCGGTGATGTTCCCGCTGTTCCTGCCGGAAGGCATCACGATCGACAAGCTGTTGCGCGCGCAGGTCGGCATCATCCTGTTCGCCGCCGCGTATCTCGCCGAGGTGGTCCGCGCCGGTTTGCAGGCGCTGCCCAAGGGCCAGTACGAGGCCGCCGACGCGCTGGGCCTGTCCTATTGGCAGGCGATGCGCATGATCATCCTGCCCCAGGCGCTGCGTCTGGTCATTCCGCCGACCGTGAACACCTTCATCGGGTTGTTCAAGGACACATCGCTCGTCCTCATCATCGGCCTGTTGGACATCCTGAATGCCGCCAAAACCGCGGCCGCCGACCCGCTTTGGCGCGGCTACGGGCCTGAGGTATATTTCGGGGTGTCGCTGCTGTATTTCGTCTTCTGCTTCGCGATGTCGAAATACAGCCAGAAGGTCGAGACCGAGTTCAATCGCCACAAGCATCGCTAAGGGAGCTACTCCAGATGTCCGCTAACGTCGCCGCCGCCCAGGATTCGGGCCAGCCGATCATCAAGCTCTCGAAGCTGAACAAGTGGTACGGGGATTTCCACGTCCTCAAGAACATCGATTTCGAGGTCTATAAGGGCCAGAAGATCGTCGTGTGCGGCCCCTCGGGCTCGGGCAAGTCGACGATGATCCGCTGCATCAACCGCCTGGAGGAGCATCAGCAGGGCTCGCTGGTGGTCGATGGGATCGAGCTCACCAACGACCTCAAAAACATCGAAGCCATCCGCCGCGAAGTCGGCATGGTGTTCCAGCATTTCAACCTGTTCCCGCATCTGACGGTGCTGGAGAATTTGACGCTGGCGCCGATCTGGGTGCGCAAGGTGCCGAAGGCCGAGGCCGAGGAAACCGCGATGCACTTCCTGAAGCGCGTGCGCATCCCCGAGCAGGCGAACAAGTATCCGGGCCAGCTCTCCGGCGGTCAGCAGCAGCGCGTGGCGATCGCGCGCTCGCTGTGCATGAAACCGAAGATTATGCTGTTCGACGAGCCGACCTCGGCCCTTGATCCAGAAATGGTCAAGGAAGTGCTCGATACGATGGTGGAACTGGCGCGCGAAGGCATGACGATGATCTGCGTGACCCACGAAATGGGTTTCGCCAAGGCCGTCGCCGACGCGGTCGTGTTCATGGACAAGGGCGAAATCGTCGAGGCCAACGAGCCGCACGCGTTCTTCGCCAATCCGCAGAACGAGCGTACCAAGCTGTTCCTGTCGCAGATCCTGAATCACTGATCGGATCGCGAACCCCAAAAAACGAAACCCCCGGACGCAAATCCGGGGGTTTTTGTTTGGCGATTACGCCGGGCCGGTGGCGACCGGCGGGCCGTCGGGCAGGCCCCATTCCGACCACGAGCCGTCATAGATCGCGACCTTGTCGACGCCGATCAGATGCAGCCCGAAGGCGAGGCCGCAGGCCGTGACGCCCGAGCCGCAGGTCGTGGCGATCGGCTTCTTCACGTCGATCCCGGCGGCGGCGTAAAGCTTGGCGAGATCCTCGGCGGATTTGAGCTGCTTGGTCGCGGGATCGACGAGGTCGGTCATCGGCAGATTGCGCGAGCCCGGAATATGCCCGCCGCGCAAACCGGCGCGCGGCTCGGGCGCCGTGCCTTCGAAACGGCCCGCGGCGCGCGCGTCCAGAACCTGCTCGACCTTCGTTTCGATATTGGCGGCGATTTGCGCCTTCGATCGCACGAGTTCCGGGCGGAATTTGGCGACGAAGTTTCCGGCGGCCGGGGCGGGGGCGCTCGCTTCGGTCGGCCGATTTTCGGCGAGCCATTTCGGCAAGCCGCCGTCGAGCAGCGCCACGTTGTCGTGGCCGAAGATGCGCAAGCTCCACCACACCCGCGCCGCCGATTGGAAACCGTACACGTCGTAGACGATCACGCGCGTCTCGGCCGAAATTCCGAGCTTGCGCATCTCCGCCTGGAAAACCTCGGGCGCCGGCAGCATATGCGGAAGGTCCGTCGCGTGATCGGCGATGCCGTCGATGTCGAAGAATGCCGCCCCCGGAATATGTTTCGCGGCGAATTCCGCGCGCGCGTCGCGCTTGATCGTCGGCAAGTGATACGTGCCGTCGAGCACGCGGATATTCTTGTCGCCGAGATGCGCCGCGAGCCACTCGGTCGAGACGAGGCTTTCGGGATGTGCGTAACCCATCGTTGACCTCACTGGAACGGCGTCGCGACCGGAACCTTCGGCGCGTTGGCGTCGAGCCATTTCGGCACCGGCAGGTTTTTGGCGCGCAGGAATTCCGGATTGAAAAGTTTGGACGCGTAGCGCGCCCCGCCGTCGCACAGGATCGTCACGATCGTGTGGCCGGGCCCGAGTTCCTTGGCGAGCGCGATGGCGCCCGCGACGTTGATACCCGACGACGCGCCCAGGAACAGGCCTTCTTCGAGCAGCAGATCGAATACGATCTGTACGGCTTCCGCGTCACCGATACGATAGGCGTGATCGACCTTCAAGCCTTCCAGGTTCGCCGTGATGCGGCCTTGGCCGATGCCTTCGGTGATCGAGCCGCCTTCCGATTTAAGCTGCCCGGTCGTGAAATAGGAATAGAGCGCCGCGCCATGCGGATCCGCGAGGCCGATCTTGATCGACGGTTTCAGCGAACGCAGTCCCATTGCCGTTCCGGCCAGCGTGCCGCCCGAACCGACCGCGCAGATGAAGCCATCGACCTTGCCTTGGGTCTGGCGGAAGATTTCGGGCGCCGTGGTTTCGATATGCGCCTGGCGGTTGGCGACGTTGTCGAATTGGTTGGCCCAGATGGCGCCGTTGGAATCGCTTTTGGCGATCTCCTCGGCCAGGCGCCCCGAAACCTTCACGTAGTTGTTCGGGTTGGCATAGGGCACGGCGGGCACTTCGCGCAGTTCGGCACCGATCAGGCGAAGATAATCCTTCTTCTCCTGGCTCTGCGTGTCCGGAATGACGATCACGCTGCGATAGCCGCGCGCATTGGCGACCAGCGCCACGCCGATCCCGGTATTGCCGGCAGTGCCTTCGACGATCGTGCCGCCCTTTTTCAGCAGCCCCTTCTTCTCGGCGTCGAGCACCATGAACAGCGCCGGGCGATCCTTGACCGAGCCGCCGGGATTCATGAACTCGGCCTTGCCGAGGATTTCGCAGCCGGTCATCTCGCTCGCTTTGCGCAGGCGGATGAGGGGCGTGTTGCCGATCGCTTCGACGAAGCCGTTCTTGATGTCGCTCACGTTTGCGTCTCCTTGGTACCGAGCCATGTGGCGCGTAGCCGCGCGCGATTCAAGGCCAAAGCCTGCAGCGCCAGCAGCGTGAAGGCGCTGCCCAGCCGCCGCCCGTCGAAGAAACTGGCGTAGGCGTCGTCGAAATCCTCGACGAGAACGCGGATATCCTCGCCCTCGTGCGCGAGGCCGTGGATGCCGCCCGCGTGGCGCGCATCGACGCGCGCCACGAAAATGTCGCAGCATTCGCTGGTCCCGCCGGGCGAGGCCATGGTGCGGCAGGCGAATTCGATTTCGCGCACGTCGAGGCCGGTTTCTTCCTTCACCTCGCGCTTCACGACCTCGATCGGGTCTTCATCCGCCTTGCGCATGCCCGCGACGCATTCGACCATCCATGGCGCTTCGCCGGCCGCATAAGCGCCAATGCGGAACTGCTCGATCAGCACCAGCTGTTCGCGCACCGGATCGTAAAGGGCGGCCGCGACCGCATGGCCGCGTTCCATCAATTCGCGGCTGATCGCGGGGCTCCAGCCGCCCGCGAACAGGCGATGGCGTAGCCGGTATTCCTCGACTTTCAGGAATCCGCCGTAGCGGCGTTCGCGTGCTAGGATTTCGATGTCGTCGCGATTCATGGCGGCGAGTTTAGTCCGAAGCCGCAGGGGAATGCCATGTCCGGTCCGGGGCCCGTTGTCGTCAGCGAAAAAGGCGTCAAATACGCCAATAAGATCGAGGCCGCGGGCCACGAATTGATCTGCGACGAGCCCGTCGCCGATGGCGGCGGCAATGCGGGGCCGCAGCCCTTCGAATACGTGCTGGCCGGGCTGGGCGCCTGCACGTCGATGACCGTGCGCATGTATGCCGACCGCAAAGGCTGGGCGCTTAAAAACGTCAGCGTGCGCGTGACGATGGAGAAGATCGCCGCGCCGGACGGCAAGGGCAAGATCGACCGGATCGTGCGCGCGATCACGCTGGAGGGCGAACTCGACGCCGAGCAGCGCGCGCGCATGATTCAGATCGCCGAACATTGCCCGGTGCATAAATTTCTGCTCGGGCAAAAAGTGATCGAAACGGTCGCGGCTTAGGTGCCGATCCGCAGCGGATCGACCAGGCGCTTCAGCGTCGCGAGCACCGAGAGCGGCACGATCGCGCTGGTCTTCGGGTTGTCGGGCGAGGGCAAGCCTTCGGTCGAGACCGAGAACTTCACGCAGTCGGCGACGATGTCGAATTCGTGAACGTTGCGGGTCAGGCCCGGTTCGGCCCAGATCTCGACTTGCGTGCAGTCGGGGCCCGGGCCGGCAAGGCTGAGCGCGGCCGCGACGTTGACGTTCGCCGGGAAACCCTTCGCCGCTTCGCGCGCCGTGCCTGTGAAGATACGCGTGGGTTTGTCGATCGCGTCGAGATCGATCTTGTTGGCGACGACGTAAGGCGCCCCCGACCAGCCCTTTGGCGGCTTGCGGTTGCGCATCGTCGCGCGCTCGATCCGGCCGAGCGATGCGGCCGCGACGGCGTCGAGGGCGAGCAACGCGCCGGTCGCGACGATCAGCTTGGCGCCGCTGCGCGCGGCGATATCGGCAAGGTCCATATGGTCGAGTAACGCGGCGGCGTTGACCGTGACCAGCGACTTGCCTTGCGCGAAAGCGGCCAGCGCCACGTCGCGCAGCGCCGAACCGGCGGCGCAATCGACCAGCAAATCGGCGTGCGCGGCGAGCGCTGCCGTCGACATCACCGGCGTGACGATCGACTTGGCGCGCAAAACCGCTTCGGCCTTGGCGATATCGCGCGCGGCCATGCCCGCAAGCACGAGGCGCGGTTCGCCCGCGGCGAGGCGGGCGGCGACGGCAGTACCGATGGCACCGGTGCCGACGATTCCGATTTTCAGCGTGGGGGACGGATTGTTCATGCGGCGCGCAGTGGAGCGCATGGCGGCCTTGCGATCAAGGCTTGCTTGCGGCGCGGCGAAGTCGCGGCATGATCGGCGCCTCTTTCGCTGGAGCCGAAACCATGCCCATTCCGCTGCTCGTCACGCTGCCGCTGGAACCCAAATTCGTGCCGCAATTCGAGGCGGCGGGCTTCGCGTTGACTTTGGCCGCCGACAATCACGCCGAAGTTATCGCCGCGCGCGGCGCCGAGTTCCGCGGCGTGTTGACCTTCGGCACGCTCGGCTTTTCCGCTGCCGAGATCGACCGCATGCCCAATTTGGAGATCATCTGCGCGATCGGCGCGGGTTACGAAAATATCGACGTCGCCGCGGCGCGGGCGCGGGGCATCGCCGTGACGCATGGGCCCGGCACGAACGTCGTCGCCGTCGCCGATCACGCGATGGCGCTGCTGATGGCGGCGGCACGAATGATCGTGCCCGGCGATCGCGTCGCGCGCACCGGCGATTGGGCGAAGGGCAAGCAAATGCGCCCGACGATCACGGGCAAGAAGCTCGGCATTCTGGGGATGGGGCGCATCGGTTCGGCGATCGCCAAGCGCGGGGCGGGCGGCTTCGATATGCCGGTCGGCTATCACAATCGCCGGCCGGTCGAGGGCGCGTCTGGCCGCTTTTTTCCCAGCCTCGTGGCGCTCGCCGAATGGGCGGATTTCCTGGCGATCGCGTCGCCCGGCGGCCCCGGCACGCGCCATTTGGTGAATGCCGGCGTCCTGGCGGCGTTGGGCCCCGACGGCTACGTCGTCAATATCGCGCGCGGCAGCATCATCGACCAGGCGGCGCTGATCGACGCGTTGAAGACGGGCAAGATCGCGGGGGCCGGGCTCGACGTGCTCGACGGCGAGCCCGCAATACCGCCCGCGCTCGCGGCATTGGACAATGTCGTGCTCACGCCCCATATCGCCGGCCGCGCGCCGGAATCCGAAGCGGCGATGGCCGGGCTGATGCTCGAAAATCTGAAAGCGCATTTTGCCGGTAAGTCGCCGATCACGCCCGTGCCGGATTGAGCCGCGGCGCGAGTCGGCCGCCGCAAGTCTTGCCGGGGCAGAAATTCGCCCGATTTCAGGTGTTTATCCATAGCGCCAAGGGGATTTTTATGGCGCGGCCGGTGATGTATAAGGGGCGACCTTTATCGAGGAGCAAACCCGCGTGCGATTCCGTTCCATACTCGCCGGTACCGCTCTGGCCACGCTGCTGGGTGCGGGCGTCGCCATCGCCCAGAACGCCAACTGCCTGACCAACGACGAAGCCGTCGCGATCAAGGCCCGCATGCTGCAGACCGAGCTGATGGTCGCAACCTTGTCGTGCCGCCGCGCGGTCAGTCACGAGGCCGCCTACAACAACTTCATCGACCGGCATTCGGCCGAGTTGCAACGCCATAATCGCGTGATCCAGCAGCATTTCGGTCGTACCGGCGGCAATGCCCAGCGCCGTTACGACACCTTCACGACGGCGTTGGCCAACGATGCGTCGAACCGTTCGCTGGGCGCCGCGGATTTCTGCGAGACCTCGTACAAGCTGTTCGACGCGATCGCCGCGGTCGAGCGCGGGCGCCTGGGCGCTTATGTCGCCAATATGGGCCGCGAGGGGAGTTTGCGCACCGGCGAGCAATGCGGCCGCGATCCGGCGATGCAATACGCGCTCGCGCGCTGACGCGAAGCGCCGGGGTCAACGAAAAGGGGCCGGTCGCAAGACCGGCCCTTTCTCTTTGCGCGAATGGCAGCGACCCCCAACGAAAAAGGGCCGGTCTTGCGACCGGCCCCGTTCCGTAGCGCCGTAAGGCGGGATCGTTACTGGAGAACGATCTCGACGCGGCGGTTCTGGGGTTCGCGCACGCCGTCGGCGGTGCGAACACGCAGTTCGCTTTCGCCGCGGCCGATCGTGACGATCTGGTTCGCGGGGATGCCCTGGCGGACGAGCTCGTCGCGCACCGCGGCGGCGCGGCGTTCCGACAGGCGCTGGTTGTACTGCGGCGTGCCGGACGTATCCGTGTGACCCGTCGCGGTGATGCGCGTGACGTTGCCCTGGCGGGACGCCGTGGCGGCCTGACCGATGATGCGCGTCGCTTCCGGCGTCAGGTTCGAACGATCGAAGTCGAAGAACACGAGGAAGTTACGCTGGATCTGCGGCGCCGGCGCCGGGGCAGCGGCCGGGGCGGGAGCCGGGGCCGGCGCGGGCGCCGGAGCGGCGACGGGCGCCGGAGCCGGGGCAGCGGCAGGCGCCGGACGCGCAGGCGCGCCGAACTCGTAACGCAGGCCGAGCATGATCGCGTGGATCATCGGGCGATCCGTTTCATACGAACGCGCGGTCGGCACGGCGGCGCGCACGGCGGCCGACGTGTCGAATTCCGGCTTCGTGAACGTCGACTTGAAGCGATAGTCGAGCGTCAGCTTCAGCTGCGGGATGATCGGCATCGAAGCGCCCGCGATCAGCTGATAGGCAGCGAGATCGTCATGCGAGTCGATCAGCTTGCCGGTGACGGCGGTGTTGTTGATCGTGCCGCTGGCGCTGGACTCGGCGTTCAAACGCATCCAGCCGAGGCCGAGACCGAGATACGGGGTGAAGGGCAGGCCGAGATTGAAGTCGTACAGCGCGTTGCCCATCAGCGTGAAAGCCGAGGTGTCGCCGCTGACCGTCGTGCCGCCGGCGGCCGGCGCGCGCTTCAGATCGGCCGCGCCGTAAGCGGCTTCGATTTCCGTACGCCAGCCATTGGCGTAGCCGTAACCCAGCGCGCCGAGGATGCTGTAGCCGGTTTTGAATTCGGAGCTCGCGGCGAAGTTGCCGGGCTTGTAGCTGCCGTCGAGGTCTTGGATGAACAGCGCACCGGCAGCGCCGCCGATGTAGAAACCGGTCGTGCTCTGCGCGGCGGCGGGGGCGGCCAACGCGATGACGGTCGCGGCAGTCAAAAGGGCGGTGCGCAAGCGCATCTCGTATTCCTCTTCTTTTCGAAACTTAGAAACCGAAATTCTGGCCAGTCGACCAAGCGTATCGACTCGCGTAACGATTATGTATCACAAACACTTGTCGGGGCGCCCAGCGCAAAATGAGATCGCAGATTGATCTTTCGACGGTGTGGCGCCCAGGACACGCTCGAATTATGGTTAGGAGTTGCCTGTAAGGCATTATTCTATAACGATTTCGACCCGACGATTACGCGGTTCCTTCGTCTGATCCGGCGTGGGCACCAACAATTGTGTTTCCCCACGCCCGATCACGACAATTGCCGATGCGGGGATACCTTCGCGAACCAAGACATCGCGCACGGCGTTCGCTCGGCGGATCGACAGCGCCATGTTGTAGCGTGGTGCGCCCATCGTGTCGGTATGGCCGGTCGCGGTGATGCGGGTGAAGCTGCCCGACTTCGCTGAGTCGGCAGCTTGCACGAGAACGCGGTTCGCATCGCCCGAGATGTCGGCCTTGTCGAAGTCGAAGAACACGGTGAATTGGCGCGGTCCGGCCGCTGCTGCAGCGGGGGCGGGCAGGCTGGGCGCCGCGGGCGGTGCGGCGGCCGGCGTCGCGGGCGCTTGGGCTTGAACCGGCTGCGCCGGCACGGCGGGCGTGCCGAAGCTCCAGCGCATGCCGACGAGCAGCGCATGATCGCGATAGGGAAGCTTCGCCTTGTCGCCGGCCGACGTACCGATTTCGGCCTTCTGCGTGGCGAAGTAGCGATACGAAGCACCGATCGCGACATTGTTGTCGATCAGATAATCCAGCCCCGCGATGCCTTGATAGGCGAAGACCGTGCCGTTGCCGCCGACGGTCACGCCGCCTGGCAACGCGCCGAAATTCTCGGCGCGCAAACGCGCGGCCCCCACGCCGACACCGACGTAAGGCACGAAATCGGTGCCGGTCGCGATGTCGTACAAACCGTTGACCATCACGCTGGTTGCATCAAGCTTGCCCGAAGCGGGCTGGCCGAACGCGCCCGACTTCGCCTTCGACATGCGATGCGCCAGTTCCACTTCGGCGCGAAGACCGTTGCCGAACGCGTAGCCCAGCGCAGCCGCACCGGCGAAACCGGCTTTGAGATCGACGCCGCCGCCATTGCCGCCCGCGCGCGAGACGTCGGCGCTTTGCGGCTTATGCGCGCCGGCCCCGGCGCCGACATAGATGCCCTCCGAGAATTGCGGACGGGACTGCGCCTGCACGTCCTTGGACGCGAGCGGAAGCGTGGCCGAGAAGGCCAGCACCGACGCGGCCAAGAGGACTGGGGATAGAATGTGCAAGCGCATGTGGAACCGTACCGATTCGAGGTTATCCACAGCACCCTGTCACACGGGTTCCGAGTCGCCCAAGGACGACTCGAATGCCGGTCAGGCGAATTCGGCGGGGTGTCTCTTATCGGTATCGGCCGCTTCGAACGCGGCGGCGAGACGATAAAGTTTCGCTTCGCTGTTTGTTGCCGTCGCCAACTGCACATGCAACGGCAAACCTTGCGCGTCGAAGCCTGTGGGCAGCGCCATTGCGGGATGCCCGCTCAAGTTGAAAGCGCCGCGCAACGAAGATCCCAGCAAGCGCGCGATCGCGGCGGGATCGTCGATCGCGCAGGGCTGCAAACCCGCACCCGCGCACAGCAGCGCATCATGCGTATCGAGGATCGCGTCGAGCTTCGCCTTCAGCGTCGTGCGCGCGCGCTGGGCGCGGATGTAATCGGCGGCCGAAACGAAGGCGCCGGCGGCGAACAATTCGCGCGCACGCGCGCCGTAATCCTCGGGGCGTTCGCTCATAACTTTCTCGTGCACCGCGAAGGCTTCGGCGGCGAGGATCGTCCAATTGGTCGAGCCGTAAGCCGCGAACTCGCCGGGATCGATCTCGACGACCTCGGCGCCCAAGCGGCGCAAACGTTCGGCGGCCGCGTCCATGGCTTCGGCGACGGCTGGTTCGCATGGCACGTCGCGCATATGCCACGCCTTGGCGTAGGCGACGCGCATACCGGCGATCGGTCGACCGATCTCGCGCGCGAAATCTTCGGCGCCGTTCGTCATGGCATTCAGCATCAGCGCGTTGTCGCGCACGTCGCGCGTCATCGGCCCGATATGGTCGAGCGACCAGGCGAGCGGCAACACGCCCTGGCGGCTGACGCGTTCATATGTCGGCTTCAAACCGACGATGCCGCAGAACCCGGCGGGGCCGCGGATCGAGCCGCCCGTATCCGTGCCGATCGCGGCGGGCATCAAACCCGCGGCCAAAGCGGCGCCCGAACCGCTCGACGAGCCGCCGGGCATGCGCGAAAGATCCCATGGATTGCGCGCCGAAGGGGCGGGCAGATCGAAGGCGGGGCCGCCCAGCGCATGTTCGTGCAAGGCGAGCTTGCCGAAGGGAAAGGCGCCCGCGTGGCGCAAGGCCGCGACGGCGGCGGCGTCGCGCGTTTCGGGTTTGGGATCATGGACACGGCTATGCGCGGTCGTCACGTCGCCCGCGATCGCGACGATATCCTTGATCCCGACGGGAATGCCGTGGAAGGCGCCGCGATCATGGCCCTTGGCAAGTTCGGCGCCCGCCTTGTCGGCGTCGGCGCGCGCCGCGCGCTCGTCCAGATGCAGGAAGGCGTTGAGCTTGCCGTCGAGGCGCTTTACCCGCGCGATCAGATGTTCGGCGTAATCGCGCGGTGTGAGCGTGCCCGAACGGTAGCGGCGGCCGATCTCGACGATCGACAGGAAATGCATCGGTGCGCTCACGGCGTAAAATTCGTCGCGGGCTCGGTCGCGGGATCGTCGCTCGCCGGAATATTCGCGAGATGGCGCGCCATGCCTTCGCCCGCGCGGATCAGCGCATCGGGGTAAAGCTCGGCGAAACGATGCAAACCCGCCATGCGCGCACGGGCGAGAATTTCGGTTGCGGTGTCGGTATCGGCCATGCGGCTATGTTGGACCGAAACGCAGCCCAGGAGCCAGCGCCGAATGAAGATGAGCGGCATTCCCTTCGCCACGGTCGATTGGGCGGACGTTCCGCCCACGCGCCATGCGGGCACGACCGGCGAGGCGCTGTGGCGCACGCGGAACTTCGCCGATATCCGCGTGCGTATGGTCGAATATTCGCCCGGCTACGAGGCCGATCACTGGTGCGAGAAAGGGCATGTGTTGCTCGTTCTCGCGGGCGAGTTGGAAACCGAACTCGCCGACGGGCGCAAATTCATGCTGAAGCCGGGTCAAAGCTATCAGGTCGCCGACGGGGCGGAGCCGCACCGCTCGCGCACCGCGATCGGCGCCAAGCTCTTCATCGTGGATTGACCTCATGATCGACGGCCGCCGTTTCGAAGATATCGCCGTCGGGCAGGTTTTCGAACACGGCGAAATCGCGGTGACCGAGGAAAACGTCGTCGCGTTTGCGCGCCAGTTCGATCCGCAGGTCTTCCATTTGGATGCCGAGGCCGCGAAGGACACGTTCTTCGCCGGGCTTGCGGCCAGCGGCTGGCACACGGCGGCGCTGACGATGCGTTTGATCGTCGATAGCGGGTTGCGGCTTGCGGGCGGCATTATCGGGGCGGGCGGTTCGCTGACATGGCCCAGGCCCACGCGCCCGGGCGATGTGCTGTCGATCCGGATCGAAGTGCTGGAACTGCGCCCGTCGCGCTCGAAACCCGAACGCGGCACGCTCAAAGCCCGGGTCACGACCCGCAATCAACACGGCGACGAGTTGCAAATTATGACATGCGATCTACTCGTCTGGCGCCGCTGATCCAGGAGTTCAGCGTCCCCATGCAAGAGTTGATATTATCGCGCGAATTTTCCGCCGAAGACGGAAAGGCGCGAGGGAGCGATGTCGGGGCCTGATGGTCTTTTTGCTTTAAAAGGTTTGCTGCGGCTGGGCGGCGATCGGCGCGTGTTCGAGCCGGGCTCCGCCGCCGACTGGATGCTCGCTTATTGGCGCGGGAAGTCGGGCGGCGGAAAGCTGCCGGGCCGGGCCGATATCGACATGGTCGAGATCCGCCCCGACGCGCTGCCCGACATCTATCTGTTGGACGTGCTGCGCGGCGGCGATGGCTTGCGCTATCGCTACCGGCTGGTCGGCACGCGCATGTCTGAGGTCGCTGGCGGCGACCCCACGGGCAAGATCGTCGACGAATTCATTTCGCCCGAGCGCGTGCCGGATATCCATCGCTGGCTCGATGGCGTCGTCGCCGATCCGGTGCCGTGGATATTCTCCGCGCCGATCGCGTTCAGGAACCGCGATTGGAAATGGAGCTGGCGCTTGGCGCTGCCGCTGGCGGCGGACGGCAAGACCGTGGATGTACTGCTGCTGCACTACACGCTGGGCACGGAGCCGCCTGCGTTGCTCTAGTGAAAATCGCGGCTGGGGAAGCGGCGCCGGTCTTCGCCGGGGCGGCGAACTTCATCCGCGCGCGCGATACCGGCATCGAACGCGCCCGACGAGAGCGGCCCCAGCAACGCGTCGCGGGATTCGAGTTTGCGCGCGATCACATGGATCACGTCGCCTTCGCGCTGCACGGCGCCGCGCACGGCCATCAGCCGCGCACCGAGCACGACCGCGCGGAAGCGTTCGAACACCGCCGGCCAGACGACGAGATTGGCGATGCCGGTTTCGTCCTCCAGCGTGATGAAGATCACGCCGCTGGCGGTCCCCGGCCGCTGGCGGATCAGTGTGAGCCCCGCCACCGCGATCGTCGAGCCGTCGCGCGCCGTCGCCAGCGCCGAACACGGCCGCAAGCCGGTTTTCGCCAGCACGCCGCGCAACAAGCCGACCGGATGCGCCTTCAGCGACAGGCGCAAATGCGTGTAGTCGAGCGCGACCGCTTCGCCTTGCCCGATCTCGGGCAGATCGGGCAAGGGCTCGGCCTTCGCGGGCAGATTCGCGAACAGGGGCAGCGGGGCGAGCTTCTTGGTCATCGTCTGCCACAAGGCCGGTCGCCGCCCGATATCGAGGGTGGCGAACGCGTCGCCCTTGGCCAAAGCCGCGCGGTCGCGCGGGGGCAGGAAATCCAATTCGTGGGGGCCTTGCCAGCCATTCGGCGGGCGGCGTTCGATCAACTCTTCGGCCGCCGTTTGCGACAGCGATTTGATCTGGCAAAGCCCCAAGCGCAGCGTGTTCGCATCCTCCAGCGTGCATTCCCAGTCGCTGGCGTTGACGCAAGGCGGATGGACGGCGACGCCGTGTTCGCGCGCGTCGCGCACGATCTGGGCGGGTGCGTAGAAGCCCATCGGCTGGCTGTTGAGCAAAGCTCCCGCGAACGCCGCCGGATGACGGCGTTTCAGCCACGCCGAGACATAAACGAGATGCGCGAAGGCGGCGGCGTGGCTTTCGGGAAAGCCGTAATTACCGAAGCCTTCGATCTGCTTGAAGCAGCGTTCGGCGAAATCGGGCGCGTAGCCGTTGGCGATCATGCCGCCGACGAATTTTTCGCGGAAGCGATGCACGTCGCCGTGGCGCTTGAACGTCGCCATCGCGCGGCGCAGCGCGTCGGCCTCCGACGGCTGGAAATTCGCCGCGACGATGGCGATCTTCATCGCCTGCTCCTGGAACAGCGGCACGCCTTTGGTCTTCTCCAGAACCGCGCGCAGTTCGGGCTTGGGATATTCGACCGGGTCCTTGCCTTCGCGCCGGCGCAGATAGGGATGGACCATGTCGCCCTGGATCGGGCCAGGGCGCACGATCGCGACTTCGATCACCAGATCGTAGAAGCAACGCGGCTTGAGGCGCGGCAGCATGCTCATCTGCGCGCGGCTTTCGACCTGGAACACGCCGATCGAATCCGCCTTGCACAGCATGTCGTAAACGCCGTCGTCGTCGCGCGGGACGGAGGCGAGGTCGTAACGCTCGCCGCCAGCATCGACGATCAGATCGAAGGCTTTGCGGATGCAGGTCAGCATTCCCAACGCCAGAATGTCGATCTTCAGGATGCCCAGCGCGTCGAGATCGTCCTTGTCCCATTCGACGATGGTGCGCGCCTCCATCGCCGCGTCGATGACGGGGCACAACTCGTCCAAGCGGCCGCGCGCGATCACGAAGCCGCCGACATGCTGCGACAAATGGCGCGGAAAGCCGCGCAATTCGCGCGCGAGTTCCAGCGCCAAGCGCAAGCGTTCCTGATTGGGATCGAGCCCGGCTTCGCGTACATGCGCATCCTGCAAACCGTCGGACCGGCCCCAGACCGAGCCCGACAGCGCCTGCACCGCGTCCTCCGACAGGCCCAGCGCCTTGCCCACGTCGCGCAAGGCCGAGCGCGTGCGATAGGAAATCACCGTCGCGGCGAGGCCGGCGCGCGTGCGGCCATAGCGTTCGTAGATGAACTGGATCACTTCCTCGCGCCGCTCGTGTTCGAAATCGACGTCGATATCCGGCGGCTCGTCGCGCGCGTCGGACACGAAACGCTCGAACAACACGTCGATCTGTTCGGGATCGACGCCGGTGATGCCCAGGATGAAGCAGATCACCGAATTCGCCGCCGAGCCGCGCCCCTGGCACAGAATGCCGCGCGACCGCGCGAATTCGACGATGTCGTGGACGGTGAGGAAATAGGGCGCGTAGCCCAGCCGCGCGACGATTTCCAACTCGCGCGCGATCTGGTCGGCGATTTTCGTGGGCACGCCGTCGGGGTAGCGCTTCTTCGCCCCTTCATGGGTCAGGCGTTCGAGGGTCGCTTGGCTCGATCCGGGCACGGCATCCGGCAGTTCGGGATAAAGATAGCGCAGCTCGTCCATCGAGAACGTGCAGGCGGCGGCGATATCGGCGGTCGCGGCGATCGCGTCGGGATAGTTGCGGAATAGCCGCGCCATTTCGGCGGTCGTTTTCAAATGCCGTTCGGCATTGGCGGCGAGGCGATAGCCCGCTTGATCGATCGTCGTTCCCTCGCGCACGCAAGCGAGCACGTCGTGCAAACGCCGCCGTTCGGGGATGTGATAATGCGCGTCGTTGGTCGCGACGAGGCGCAACTGCGCGTCGCGCGCGGCGGCGGCGTATTCGGCCAGATGTGCGGCGTCGTTGCCGTCGAAGCGGCAGGCGACGGCGAGATGGGCGTCGCGGCCGAATATCGCGCGGAGTTCATTCAAACTTCGCGGTTCGAGGGCGAGGACGAACGCATGGCCGCGCAAGGTTTCGAGTTCGGCGAGCGTCACTGCACAGCCTTTGTTATGGCCCGCACGCAAACGGCCGGTCGAAATCGCGCGCGATAGCGCCGCGTAACCGATCTTGTCTTTGACGAAGATGCGCAGCGGCGGCGCGTCCGTCGGATCGAGCCGCGCTCCGATCAACAATTTGATGCCCGCCTCCTTCGCCGCGACATGGGCGCGCACGAGGCCCGCGAAGCTCGCGCGGTCGGCGATGCCGATGGCGGCGAGGCCGAGCGTTTGCGCTTGGCGCGCGAATTCCTCGGGATGCGAAGCGCCGCGCAGGAAGCTGAAATTGGTCGTGACGCCCAGCTCCGCGTAGACGGGCGCGGTCACGCGAACAGCCCGTGCAGGAACCAGCGCAAACCGCCGGCTGCCCCTTCGCGATAGACCCAAAAGCGATGGCCCTCGCGATCGTCGATGGCGAAATAATCGCGGGGCGGCGCGGGCGCGCGCCACCATTCGGGCTCGATCCGCTCGGGGCCTTCGGCGCGCACCACGTCGTGCAGACGCTTGCGCCAGCGGAAACGGCGCGGCGGCCCGTCGGGCAATTCGGCCAACGCCTCGATCGGCTCGGGCCACGCCAACAAACGCAGCGGGCGCGGATTGGCGGGCGGCTTGGCGTCGCGCAAATGCGGCGGCACGGTGCCGAGTGCAGGCAGGCGGATTTGCGCGCGTTCGGGAATGTGACTCTCAACCGGCGCCAAGCGCACGACATTCACCGCCCCCAGGCGATTGATCAGGCGATCGACCAGCGGGGCGAGTTCGCCGAGATCGGGATCGCCGTCGGGAAGCGCTATCGCGCTTTGACGCAAACTCAGCTTGCTGGCGATTTCGGCGTCGAGCAAGGCCGTGTCGATGCCGAAACCGGGATCGAGCTTGGGCAGATGTTCGGCGAAGAGCCGCACGAGCGCTTTCGCGTCGCGCATCGGCCGGCTGGTGCCCAGCGCCAGATGCGCGGCCGTACCGTCGGCGCGCAGCGCGATCAAACGCGCGCGCCGCAAGCCGAGTTCGGCGGCTTCGAGCTTGGCGCAGAGTTCGAGCGCCAAGCGTTCGACGATGCGCGCGAGATCTTCGGGCGCCGAAACGGGCTCGGCGAAGGCGAGGCGGGCGCGCATCGCGGGCACGGGCAGGTCGGGATCGAGCGGCTCGTCGATCTCGCCGAAGGCCTGACGCAAACGGCGCAACGGCTCGGGCCCGAAACGCGCATCGAGGCCGCGGCGCGGATCGCTGGCGCGCACGAGCGCTGCAAGATCGTCGATCCGCCGCAAGCCCAGCCGGTCAAGATCGCCGAGAATATCGGGCGATAGGCGCAAGGCGGCAGGTGGATAATCGGCGAGGGCGGTGCGCGTTTCGCCGGGCGCGATGCGCGTGGCGGTTTGCGCGCCGTACCGCGCGGCGGCCCAAGCGGCCCCGATCGTATCGGCGAGCCCGGCGCGCGCGTGCAGCCCGAAGCGGGCGAGTTCGCGCGGGATCGCGGCGAGCCATTCATTTTCGCCGCCGAACAGATGCGCCGCCCCTGTCGCGTCGAGCAGCAGCCCGTCGGCGACGCGCGCGATCGACGGCGACCAGCGCTGCGCCCAGAGGGCGAGCGATTTCAGCGCCGCGTCGTCGCCGTCGGGATCGTGGCGCGTCGCGACCAGATCCGGGCATCGCGCGCGCGCCTCGGCAAGGCCGAGACCGGGATGGAGCCCCGCCTGGCGCGAACGCGCATCGACCGCGGCCAAGCGCAGCGCGCCGCCGGTTGCGGCGAACGTCGCGCGGGGGCAATGCGGCGGGACGCCATCACGCTCAGCCCGCCTTGCGGCGCGATCGGTCGGCAGAAACGGCAGGAAGATCGCGATGAAGCGTTTCATCGTCGGCGAGGGACCAGTTCTGCCCCGCGAGTTCGACCGTCCAGGCGCCGGGGGCGGCGTTTTGCGCGCGGAAGAGTTCGACGTTCCAGCGCCGCGCATGCGTCGGCGACGCGGCCCCCGCCACGCGCCAGCGCGTGCGCGCCGCGCTGGGCTGGGCGAATTCGGCTTGCGGGCGCAGCAGGAAGGCGGCCGTGCCGCCGAGTTCGGCCGCGAGCTGCAAACGGCGCGTCTGGACGAGTTCGACGCCGTCGATCTCGGCCGCCACGGCGGCGAGCGAGCGGCAGCGCAAGGCTTCCTCGAACGCCCACAGCGCGTCGATCCGCTTGGGCGCGTCGACCAGCAGCAAGCGCGCAGGGTCGAGGCCGAGGGCGGCGAGACCCGCCTGGGTCAAATTCGGGCGGCGCGCGATCCACACGACCGGGCCGCCTTTGGCCGCGTCCTTGGCGAAGCGGGCGAGCAGGGCGGCGGCGAAACCGCCGGCGGCGCCGTCCTGCGCCGGGCCGTCGGCCTCCACGCCGGCGATCTCGTGCAGCGCGCCGCGCGGGATGCCGCCCCAGGGCAGATGTTTATCGATCGCCGGAATGCCGAACCCCACGCTGCCGTCGCCCGAACCGGGGCGGGCGGCGAAGCTGGCCAGTCGCGCCTTGAGTTCCTGAACCGTGGTCGAGGCGGGACGGCGGGGCGGCGACGGCATATTCATGAAATGTTTCCCCAAGAGCGGATTGCGAAGCGTGCCGAACATTTCCTGGCGATGGGCCGGGATCGGCGCCATCGCCGGGGCGGGCGGCGGGAAAGCCCGGATAATCGCGGGAAAACCGGTCGAGGCTTGAAGGTTCATCTTCCGCTCCTGTCACGAAGTTCACTCTTCATTCGTATTCGGTTTTTGTTCTAGTCGTGACAGCGCGAACCGTCAAGAGCTAACCCAACGCCCATCGCATATTCGCGAAACGCGATTCGATAGGCGTTAAATTAGTAAAACTGATTATAGACCCCCTTGCAAAATGCGAAAGGACTTGGCATATTGAAATCACATTAACCATCTCGGTCGCCATGAGCCAACCAATGCCCAGCGCCCCCCGCAAGCTCCCCGCCCGCGCGAAGAAGCCCGCGACGAAGTCGAACGCGGAACTGCCGCCGATTGGCGAAGTTCTGATTTCGATGAAGGAGATTCTGCGCGAAGACGGGCTGCTGCCGAACCCGAACTGGCACTGAACTAAGTGCCATTCAAAGAAAGCGGCCGCCTTCGGGCGGCCGTTTTCGTTTCAGAGCTTCTTTTCGTAAACCGCGACGATCTTGCTTTCGTTCTGATCGCCGAGCCCGGCGCGCAGCAAGCGGTCATAGGCGTCGAGCGCGGTTTCGCCCAAGCGCGCCGGAATATCGAATTTGCGCGCGAGCGCCACGCCGTAGGCAGTGTCTTTGCGGCGCAGTTTGCCGGTGAAAGTGATCTTGGTCGTGTGATCGCCGCTTGCGATGTAATTCGCGTTGCGCACGGCTTGCGGGCTCGCGGCCTGGCCCTTGGCGAGGAAGGCGGCAACTTGCGCGACGTCGAGCCCGGCCTTGGCGGCCAGCGCCAAGCCTTCGCCGACCGCGGCGATCTGCACCGCACCCATCAGATTGATCATCAGCTTGAACACCGTGCCCGCCCCGACGGGGCCGAAATGCGCGATCTCCGCCGACAACGGCGCGAGAAGCGGGCGCGCGGCGTCGAGATCGGCCTTATCGGCGCCGACGAACAAGGTGAGTTTGCCGGCGGCCGCGACGTCGGGCAGGCCGGTCACGGGGCTGTCGATATAGCGCAGGCCCTTGGCTTGCGCTTGCGCGGCCAATTCCAGCACGCGGTCATGCGACAGCGTCGAAAACTCGATCGCGAAAGCGCCCTTGGGCAACACCGGCAAGGCGCGATCCCACACGTCGCGCGAGGCCGCGTCGTCGGCCAGCATCGCGAAGGCCGCATCGGCATCCTTCGCGGCGCCCTCGATTTTCGCGACGAAGCCCGGTTCGTCCTTCGCCGTGCGGTTCCACACGCGAACTTCGTGCCCGGCGTCGCGCAAGCGCGCCGCCATGCCCGATCCCATGCGGCCCAAGCCGAAAAACGCGATCTTTGCCATCAGCCGGCTTGTCCCAGCCCGTGGACGCGCGCGAGATAGCCGCCCAGTACCGCCTGTTCGGCGAGCGACAAATGCAAGCCGGTCTTGGTGCGGCGGAACAGAATGTCGTTCGACGTGCGCGCCCATTCCTCGCGCACCATCAAATCGACTTCGGCCCCGTAAAGCCCGGCGCCGAAATGCGGCCCCAGATCGTCGAGCGATTTCGCGGCCGCGAGGAATTTGAGCGCGCGCGAACCCTGCCGGCGCAGGATCGAATGAAGATGCTCGCGCGGCAGGAAATCCCATTCGCGCGCACGTTCATCGACGAAACGTTCGAAATCGGCGTCGCGCCCGTCGAGCTCGCCGCCGGGCAATTTGGCACCCGACGTCCAAGCGCCCGTCGCTTGCGGAAAGAACGGTGCGAGTTTTTCGAGCGCGTGTTCGGCCAAACGGCGGAACGTCGTGATCTTGCCGCCGAAGATCGACAAGGCGGGGGCCCGGCCTTCGCCCGCGTCGAGTTCCAACACGTAATCGCGGGTGACCGCGCTCGCGTTGTCGGAACCGTCGTCGTAAAGCGGGCGGATGCCGGCATAGCTCCACACCACGTCGGCCGGCGTCACCGGGCGCGCGAGGAAGCGGTTCGCCGCCTGACACAGATAATCCGTCTCCTCGGTCGAGATCGCCACGCGCCCCGGATCGCCTTCGTAGACGACGTCGGTCGTGCCGATCAGCGTGAAACGCCCTTCATAGGGAATGACGAACACGATGCGCCGATCGACATTTTGCAGAATGAAGGCGTGTTCGCCTTCGTATTGCTGCGCCACGACGATATGGCTGCCTTTGACGAGCTTCAGCTTCGCGGGCGCGTTTTGGCCCATCACGCCGGTGATGGTCGACATCACCCACGGGCCCGCGGCGTTGACCAGCGCTTTGGCGCGGATATCAGTTTGCCCGCCGCCCAAGCGGTCGGACAGCGCCAAGCGCCATTCGCCATCGACGCGCCGCGCGGAGGTGACTTGCGTGCGCACGCGGATATCTGCGCCCAAATCGGCGGCGGCGCGCGCGTTGAGCGTGACAAGGCGCGCATCGTCGACCCAGCAATCGGAATAGACGAAGCCCGTGGGCACGTCGGCGCGCAAGCCCCGCCCGTACTCGCTGGCGGGCAGATCGACTTGGCGCGAACCGGGCAGCCGGGTTTTGCGCCCCAGCGACCAGCCGAGATGATCGTAAAGGAACAAGCCCATGCGGATCAGCCAGGCGGGGCGCAAGCTTGCGTCGTGCGGCAGCACGAAGCGCATCGGCCACACGATATGCGGGGCGCTTTCGAGCAGCACGTCGCGCTCGGCCAAGGCTTCGCGCACCAGACGGAACTCGTAGTGTTCCAAATAGCGCAAGCCGCCATGGATTAGCTTCGACGACGCCGACGACGTGGCGGAAGCAAGGTCGTTCTGCTCGGCGAGCAGCACTTTAAGGCCGCGGCCCGCCGCGTCGCGGGCGATGCCGCAACCGTTGACGCCGCCGCCGATGATCGCGAGATCGTAGAGGGGTGTGGAATCGGACATGACCGGACTTTAGCGCCGTTGGAACCCGGCTTCACCCATGCAAGCGGTGAAGGCCGTTTCGCGCGCGCGCAGGCGGGCGGCGAGGCGGGCATAAGCCGCGTCGTTTTCCCGGGCGCAGCGATCGCGCGCGTTCGCGTCGATCTCGTTGGCGCAAGGGCGGGGCGGAAGTTCGCTCGGCCCCGCCGTCGCCTCGGCGCGGATGTCGCATGCCTGGCGCGCGGCGGAAGCCGCTTCGGACGAAAGCCTTGGATGGGTCCAGCGATCTTCGTCCGATGCGCAAGCCGAAAGCCCCAAGGCGGCCACAATCGGAACCGCAATCGCGCCACAAATCTTCACGAGTTTCATGGCCGACAAACTAGCCTCAACCGCCGGGTTCGGTTAAGAGCATTCCCTATGAGTCGTCCTCTTTTCGTCGTTCTTTTTGCAGTCCTCGCCAGCCCCGTCGCCGCCCAGGATGCGACGGAATGGAGCTGGCGCGGCACCTATTCGGTGCTGGTCGAGAACGACAAATTCAATTCCTTCGATCAAGCCAAGCAGACCGATCGCAATTTCACCAACGGCGTCCGGTTCAACTGGATGTCGGAGCCCGGATTGCGCTGGGGCCCGTTGCGCGAACTCGCGGGCTGGATCCCGGTGTTCGACGCCTCGGGCAAAACGCGCGCGGGGCTGGGCTTCGGGCAAAACATGTACACGCCCGAGGATATTTCGCGGCGCGATCTGATCACCAACGACCGCCCCTATTCGGGCTGGACGTATCTCGCCGCGGCGCTGACCTCGGATTTGGGCGAGGGGCAGAATCGCGGCCGCCTCGACACGCTGGAACTGCAGCTCGGCATCGTCGGCCCGCAAAGCTATGCCGAGCAGACGCAGAAGGAATATCACAAGCTGATCGGCGCGCGCACGCCGATGGGCTGGGGAAACCAGTTGAAGAACGAGCCCGGCGTGGCGCTGTTCTACGAGCGCAAATGGCGCCGCCAGCGCACGCCATTGCCCGATTTTCCGCTGTTCGAGATCGATATGACGCCGCATATCGGCGCCTCGGTCGGCAATGTCTTCACCTATGGCGCCGTGGGGGCGACATTCCGCATCGGCCGCGATCTGGGCGTCGATTACGGCCCGCCGCGCATCCGGCCGGGCCTCGCGGGGTCGCTGCATATCGATCCGCCGCTCGACCGCTACGCCTATTACGCGTTTTTCGGCTTCGAGGGCCGCGCCGTGGCGCGCGACGTCACGCTCGACGGGAATACGTTCGCGCGCAGCCATTCGGTCAATCGCCGCCCGCTGGTCGGCGACCTGCAAATGGGATTCGCCGTCGTCGTCGATCGCATTCGCGGCACGTTCAGCTACGTGATGCGCACGCGCGAATTCGAGAACCAGAAAAACCCCGACCGTTTCGGCGCGCTGTCGATCTCGTATCGGTTCTAGCGGTTCCGGTTCGCGTTCAGCACCAGTGCGGCACTCGCCAGCGTGAAGACGAGGGCGCCAAGCGCCACGGGCATCAGGCCCCGTTCCAGGAACGGCGCCACGATTTGCGTGCCCGCGGCCGATAGGCCCAGCCCCATGAACATCAACAGGCCCGAGGCGCGGCCGACGAGGGCGGTGTCGACCGACAAGGCGCGCGCCATCGTCGACGGCCCGCGCAAGCCCAGCGCCCCGCAGAACATCATCCAGACGAATCCCAGCGCCACGAAGGATCTGAAATCGGTCCAGGCCAGCGCCAGCAGTGCGAAGGTCGCGACGATTTGAATCAGAACGCCGGACGCGATCATCGCGTCGAGCGAGAAGCGCTTGGTCAGCCGCCCGTTCTGCGACGCGGCGACGCTGAAGGCGAGCACGCCGCAGCATTGCAGGATCGCGAAATCGCGCGGGCTTCCGCCCAGCCAGAGTTCGATGATCTGCGGCGCGCTGGCGACGAACATCAGCAGCGCGCCGAAGCACAAGCCGTGGCCCAGCGCGTAGCCGAAATAGACGCGGTCGCGCAGCAAAGTGCGATAGCCGCCCGCCGCCTTGCGCGTTTCGCGCGACACGGGCGGGGCGGGGGGAATGGCGCGCAACGCGAAGGGTGTCGCGGCGATGGTCAACAGCGCCACGATCCAGAAGCTCGCGCGCCAATCGGTGACGAGCAGCAGCAGCGCCCCCAGGATCGGCGCGATCGCCGGGATCATGCTTTCGCCCGTGGCAAGCAGCGACATTGCGCGCACCGACGCGGCTTCGTCGAGATTGCGCCGGATCAACGCGGGGACCACGGCGGCGGCGGCGCCCACGCCGAAGCCTTGCACGCCGCGCGCGGCGATCAGCGTTTCGATGCTGGGGGCGGCCGCGCACACGAAGCCCGCCGCGATTTGCAGCGTGATCGCGACAATCAGCACGGGTTTGACGCCGAATTTGTCCGCCGCCGATCCCCAGACGAGCTGCGAGGCCGCCAACGCCGCGAAGAACACCGCGAGTGTCGCTTGCGCCTGGACGATTGTGCCGCCGAGTTCGGCAGGCAGCGTGGGCACGGCGGGCAGATAGAGATCGACCGTCAGCATGCCGGCCGCCGTGATCGTGAACAGCGGTAGAAGTTTGAGCGAGGTCTGGGCTTGCATGACGGCGCCGATCGGAAAGGGGCGACGCGTATAGACGAGGGGCGGGCAGTCCGCAATACGCCCGTCTTTTGGAATGGCCCGTGTGGCGATTTCGCGTTAAGGCTGCGCGCGGAAAAATGCGATGATCGATATTCGACGGGAAATTTTGGGGACACGCCTCGGCGAGATCGAGGTTGCGATCGCGGGCGAAGGTCCGCCGGTTTTGGCGCTCCATGGCGGCATGGGCGGTTACGATCAAGGCCTGATTTTGGCCCGCGCGACGTTCACAGCGCCCGCGCGTATCGTCGCCGTATCGCGGCCGGGCTATCTCGGCACGCCATTGGCGGATGCGCGCACGCCGGACGCGCAAGCCGATCTTTATGCTGCCGCGCTCGACACGCTGGGGATCGCGCAGGCGCATGTCGTTGCGGTGTCGGCCGGGGGACCGTCGGCTTTGGCGTTTGCGCGCCGCCATCCGGCACGCTGTGCCGGCGTCGTCCTTGTTTCGTGCTGCACCGGGCGGCTCGAAATTCCACCGGAAGTCCGCAAGCGCATGCCGATGATGAAGTGGTTCGCGCGTATTCCCGGTTTTGCGTGGCTGTTGCGCCGGCGCGCCGCGAAAAATCCGGCACGGGCCGCACGCCGGTCGATCCCCGATCCGGAAATGGCCGCGCGCACGCTTGCCGATCCCGAATCCGGGCCGCTCTTCCGCGCGTTGCTGTCCGGCACGTTCGAGCGGCTTCGCGAAAGGCTGCCCGGCACACTCAACGACATGGCCGTGTTCGCGCGGCAAAGCGATATCGCGGGCGCGGAAATCGCGGCGCCCTTGCTGATTGTCCATGGCGATGCGGATCGGATCGTGGCATTCGCGCATGCGTCGCGGCTGGCGGGGGAAGCGCCGAACGCCGCGTTGATGCGCATTGCGGGCGGCGAGCATGTCTGTTTGTTCACGCATATGCGCGCGATCCGCGACCGCGTCGCGGCATTTGCGCGTTAGTTAGTCTGCGGGCACCAACCGAAAGCCTTTGTTGCGCAGGCAGAAGTCGCGCAGGCGCTGTTCTTCGAACCAAGTGTCGTTGAAGCCGGGGCGCATCCACGGGTCGGCCATGTAAAGCCGCCCGTCGCGGCCGCGCACGTAAGTGGGGCCATAGGCGAAGCGACTATAGAAGGCGCGCGACTGCGCCTCGCTCCAGGCTTGCTGGCGGCAATCGCTCGCCTCGACCTGGGCCTGCGCATCCGACAAGGCGGGATGTTCCCAACGTATCGGCGGCCCGCAGGCGGACAGCGCCAGCAGACCGGCCAAAGCGAGAAGGGGGCGAAGAATCAACATGTCGTTCGTCGTTCGGCCGATCTGGCGCCCTCACGACAAAGCCAACGGTCGAAACGCATCCTGTCGGCGGGTTTGGGTTCCTCGGCGCGCTGATCGCGGCAAGGCATGTAAAGGACTCTGGGCGCGAAGACAGCCGGCGGCAAGCAAGCCTCCCGTTTGGGCTCCGCTTCGGCCGTGCCGGCGATCAGTAAGCCGGTCAATCCGATAATTGTGCGCATGTCCGCCTCCCGTCGTAAGGGCAACGGGGGAACGACGCGAAATATTCCGGATTGGAAAGGTTGGCTCCCCGGGCAAGATTCGAACTTGCGACCAATCGATTAACAGTCGATTGCTCTACCGCTGAGCTACCGGGGAACGGCAACGACGGGCGGGGCTTATAGCCGATGCCCCGGCGCGTCGCCAGGGAAAATCACCCTGGGCGGAAAGCGTGGAGGCCGAGGGCGGAATCGAACCGCCGCATATCGGATTTGCAATCCGATGCATTACCACTTTGCTACTCGGCCGCACACGCGGGCGCCACGTATAGGCAAGCCGCCGCCCGGGGTCAATATCGCCGCCGAGAGCCGTGCCGTTACCGGCACTTACGCGCTTTCAGTTGTTCCTTGTGGCGACGCACCATATATAAGTTCCCGAGCCCGACCGCTCGAGATAAGGGAGCCCGAAGACATGGATTTCGCCGAACGCCGCCGCAACATGGTGGAAGGCCAGTTGCGCACGAACAAGGTGATCGACGAGCGCTTGATCGCGGCGATGTCCTCGGTCCCGCGCGAAAAATTCGTGCCGGCCAAGCTCGCCGGCGTGGCCTATGTCGACGAGGATCTGGCGCTGGGCGGCGGCAAGTTTCTGATGGAGCCGATGGTGTTCGCGCGGCTGGTGCAGGCGCTCGACCTCGAGCCCGGCAAGCGCGTGCTGGTCGTCGGCGATTTCACGGGCTATGCGGCCACGGTGCTGAAGGAAATGGGCGTGACGCTCGCGTCGGACGCCGACGATTCGGCCGTCGACGCGGTGCTGTTTGCCGGCGCCATCGGCGAGTTGCTCGACACCTATACGCGCCGACTGAACGAAGGCGGGCGGATTGCGGCCGTACTCGCCACGCCGGGCGAACCCGGCCGCGCCACGTTGTGGCGCAAATTCGCGGGCGACGTGACGAGCGTGACCATGTTCGACGCCGCCACGCCGGTTCTGCCGGGCTTCGAAAAACAGCCCGGATTCGTGTTTTGAACGGCGCTGTTATGAGCGATGAAACGTACCCGTTCGAAATCGGCGTGAACGAGCTGAAACGCTGGCTCGACGAAGGCAAAAAGCCCGCGATTATCGATGTCCGCGAAGCTTCGGAGTACGAAATTTGCCGAATCGCGGGTAGCTTACATATTCCGATGGGAACGATTCCCGATTCGCTGGATCGTTTGCCGAAGGACGGACCCTTGGTGGTGACCTGTCATCACGGCGGGCGGTCCGCACGTGTTGTTTCTTGGCTGCGCCAGCAAGGGATCGATCGGGCGATCAACTTGGCGGGCGGAGTGGACCAATGGGCCGCGCAGGTCGATCCGGACATGGCGCGTTATTGATTTGGAAGAGGGTATTTCTATGGCGACGCGACGGATGGCTTTGAAGGCGACGGTGGCGGGCGCGGCCTTGGCGGCCGTGATGGCGCTGGCGCCGATGGCCGGCGCACAGACGATCGACGAGGCGCTCGCCAACGCCTATCGCAGCAATCCCGAATTGCTGGCCCAGCGCGCCGCGTTGCGTGCGACCGACGAAACCGTGCCGCAAGCGTTGTCGCAATGGCGCCCGTCGGTCACGCTGTCGGGCAATACCGGCAAGGCGCGCGACTTCAACGACACGACGACCACGGTTTATGGCGCCAACGGCTCGCGCGACCAGCAGACAGTCGACAACCAGCGCACGCGCACGCCGGTATCGGCGACGCTGACGCTGACCCAGCCGTTGTATCGCGGCGGCCGTTCGACCGCCGAACTCGCGCGCGCAGAAGCCAACGTGCAGGCGGGCCGGGCGCAGCTCGGGGCTGTCGAACAGCGCGTGCTGCTCGACAGCGCCACGGCCTATATCAATCTCGCCCAATCGCTGGCCGTCTTGGATCTCAACATCAACAACGTGCAGGTTCTGCAGCGTCAGCTCGACGCCGCGCGCGACCGCTTCCAGGTCGGCGAAATCACCCGCACGGACGTCAGCCAGGCCGAAGCCCGCCTGTCGCAAGCGCAGGCCAGCCGCACCAAGTCGGAAGGCGACGTGAACACCGCGCGCGCGACGTTCCTGCGCACGACGGGCATGGAGGCCGGCCGCGTCGCCGTGCCGCCGGTGCCGCGCGGGCTGCCGGGCAGTGCGGAAGAGGCGCGCGCTTGGGCCCAGGCGCAGAACCCGAACATCATCCAGGCGCGTTACGCCCATGAATCGGCGGGTCAGGACGTCGCCCTCGTCGAAGGCGAGCAATTGCCGACCGTCGCCTTGCAGGCCGACGCGATCAAGGCGCGCGAGACCCAGACGCGCGGCGTGACCCGCGACACGGTCGACGTGCTGCTGACTTTCTCGGTGCCGATCTATCAGCAAGGTGCGACCGACGCGCGCGTGCGCGGCGCCAAGCAAACGCAAGGTCAGCGCCGCACGCAGGTCGATGTGGCGCTGCGCCAAGCGATCAACGACGCGACGACCGCGTGGCAGCAGCTTTCCACTGCGCGCGCGCAGATCGGTTCGTTCACCGCCCAGATCCGCGCCAACGAAATCGCCCTGGAAGGCGTGGAACAGGAAGCCCGCGTGGGATCGCGCACCGTGCTCGACGTGCTGAACGCCGAGCAGGAATTGCTGAACAGCCGCGTGAGCTTGGTTCAGGCGCAGCGCGACGAGGTCTTGGCGTCGTTCCAGCTGCTGTCGGCGGTGGGCAAGCTCCAGGCCCGCGAGCTGGGCTTGCCGGTCGAGATCTATGATCCGGCGACCAATCTGGAAGCGACGCGTGATCGCTGGTCGGGTAACGACATACCCGGCGAAACGGCCAGGAAATAACGCCTTCGCCCCGCCCGGAAGGGCGGGGTTTATCTCTGGCGTCGGGCTGTTCTGTCGCTTAATCTTTGGTCGCGGAACGGCTTAGCTGCGATTCGCACGCGTTTACCGTTCCGCCTTGGGAATTTAGGGCGGTTTCGAACTCTCGGCGTTCGGACCGTATTTACGGTTTGAACAGGCGACTGGAACCCGGACGAAGATGACGGATCCGAAGAACCAACAAGAACCGTCGATGGAGGAAATCCTCGCCTCCATCCGCCGCATCATTTCCGAAGACGGCGATGCGGGGAAAGCACCGCCTGCCGCACCTGCCGCCGAAGCTGCGCCGCCGCCACCCCCGCCGCCGCCGCCGCCCCCTGCAGCAGCGCCGCCACCGCCGCCGCCACCGCCGCCGCCGCCGGCGGAACCCGAACCGATGGCGATGCCGGAGCCGGAGCCGATGCTGCCGGAGCCGGAGCCCGAGCCGGTTATGGAGATGATGGCGCCGCCACCGCCGCCGCCACCCCCTCCGCCGCCACCACCCCCTCCGCCGCCGCGCCCGCGCATGCCGATGCCGGAGCCGGAGCCGATCGACGACGTGCTCGAACTCACCAATGTCGTCGACAAGCCGCCGCCGGTGATGTCGGACGAGCCGCGCCGCCTGATGTCCGACGACACGGCGAACCGCGCCTCGGAATCGCTGCAAGGCTTGCAGGCGCGCGTGCCGCGCAACCTGCTGCTGGGCAATTCGGACCTGACGATCGAAGATCTGGTGCGTGCCGAGTTGCGCCCGATCCTCAAGGCGTGGCTCGACCAGTATCTGCCCGATCTGGTGGAGCGCATGGTGCAGCGGGAAATCCGCCGCATCACGCGTGAGTCGCAGGACTATTGAGCCGGGGGTTAACCCCGGCTAAACCCTTCCGGCCATGACAGACACGCAGCAAGACGAGACCGCCCAAGGCGGCCTCGCCAAGACCTTTTCGCCCGCCGAGATCGAAGCCCGCCGTTATGCGGCGTGGGAGGAATCCGGCGCCTTTGCCGCCGATCCGAATTCGGCCAAGACGCCCTATACGATCATGATGCCGCCGCCCAACGTGACGGGCTCGCTGCATATGGGCCACGCGCTGACCTTCACCATTCAGGACACGCTGATCCGGTTCCAGCGCATGCGCGGGCGCGATGCGTTGTGGCAGCCGGGCACGGATCATGCGGGCATCGCCACGCAGATGGTTGTCGAGCGGCGCCTAGCGGAGAAGGGCGTATTCCTCGATCGCGGCGGTGTGGCACCCAAGGGCAAGGACACCGGCAACGCGACGCTGATCGGGCGCGAGAAATTCCTCGAGGAAGCCTGGGCGTGGAAGGCCGAAAGCGGCGGCACGATCACGCGCCAATTGCGCCGTCTGGCCGCGTCGCCCGATTGGGCGCGCGAACGCTTCACGATGGACGAGGGCCTGTCGCTGGCCGTGCGCCGCGTGTTCGTGGAACTCCATCGCCAGGGCCTGATCTATCGCGACAAGCGCTTGGTCAATTGGGACCCGAAGCTGCACACCGCGATTTCCGACCTCGAAGTCGAGCAGCGCGAGATCAAGGGCAATCTCTGGCACTTCAAATATCCGATCGAGGGCGAGCCCGAACGTTTCATCGTGGTCGCGACCACGCGGCCCGAAACGATGCTGGGCGATAGCGGCGTCGCCGTGCATCCCGACGACGAGCGTTACAAATCGCTGGTCGGCAAGTTCGCGATCCTGCCCATCGTCGGCCGGCGCATTCCGATCGTCGCCGACGAATATTCGGACCCCGAGAAGGGCACGGGTGCGGTGAAGATCACGCCCGCGCACGACTTCAACGACTTCGAAGTCGGCAAGCGGCACAAGCTCGCCCTGATCAACGTCATGGACAAGGATGCGCATATCGCGGGCGACGTGCCCGAACGCTTCGTCGGCATGGAACGTTATGCCGCGCGCAAGGCGATCGTCGCCGAAATCGAGGCGCTGGGTCTGCTCGACAAAGTCGAAGCGCATACGCATATGGTGCCGCATGGCGACCGTTCGGGCGTGGCGCTGGAGCCGTGGCTGACCGATCAATGGTTCGCCGACGCGGCGACGCTGGCCAAGCCCGCGATCGAAGCGGTGGAGAAGGGCCATACCGTGTTCGTGCCCAAGCAATGGGAGAACACGTATTACGAATGGATGCGCAACATCCAGCCCTGGTGCGTCAGCCGCCAGCTCTGGTGGGGCCATCAGATCCCGGCCTGGTACGCGCCCGACGGCAGCGTGTTCGTCGAGGAAACGGAAGACGCCGCCAAGGCGGCCGCGCGCGCGAAGTTCGGCAAGGACGTCGCGCTCATGCGCGATCCCGACGTGCTCGACACGTGGTTCAGCTCGGCTTTGTGGCCGTTCTCCACGCTCGGCTGGCCCGAGCAGACCGCGCATTTGAAGCGCTACTACCCCGGCGACGTGCTGGTCACGGGCTTCGACATCATCTTCTTCTGGGTCGCCCGGATGATGATGATGGGCATCCATTTCGGCAATCCGGGCAAGCCGCTCGCCGAACGCGTGCCGTTCAAGACCGTGTACATCCACGCGCTGGTGCGCGACGAACGCGGTCAGAAAATGTCGAAGTCGAAGGGCAATATCATCGACCCGCTCGACTTGATCGGCAAATACGGCACCGATGCGCTGCGCTTCACGCTGTGCGCGCTGGCCGCCCAAGGGCGCGACGTGAAACTCGCGACCGCGCGCGTCGAAGGCTATCGCAACTTCGTCACCAAGCTGTGGAACGCCTGCCGCTACGCGCAGATGAACGGCGCGGCCCCGGTCGCCGGCTACGATCCGGCGAAAGTGACGCTGACGGTCGACAAATGGCTGGTCGGCGAACTCGCCAAATGCGCCAAGGCCGTCACCGCCGCGATCGACGCCTATCGCTTCAACGAAGCGGCCGAAGCGCTTTATCGCTTCGTGTGGGGCACGTTCTGCGATTGGTATCTCGAATTCACCAAGCCGCTGCTCCAGCAGGGTAGCGACGCCGAGAAGGCGGAAGTGCGCGCGACCACGTCCTACGTGATCGGGCAGGTATTGAAGCTTCTGCATCCGATCGCCCCCTACGTCACCGAGGAGCTGTGGGAGACGCTAGGCTACAAGCAGGGCGATACGCAGTTGATGTCGGAAAGCTGGCCGGCATACGGCGCCGGCTTGGGCGACGCGACGGCCGAAGCCGAAATGAACTGGGTCGTCGATGCGATTACGGGCATCCGTGCGCTGCGCGCCGAGATGAACGTGCCGCAGGGCGCCAAGCCCGCGCTGCTTTATCGCGATGCCGACGACGCGGCCAAGGCGCGGCTGGCGCGCCATGAAGGCCTGATCAAAACGCTGGCGCGGGTCGAAAGCATCGCCGCCGAAACCGGCGGCCCGACAAAGGGAGCGGCCCCGGTGGCGCTCGCCGGCGCTACGCTGGTGCTGCCGCTGGCCGGGATCATCGACGCAGGCGCCGAACGCAAGCGCCTGGAAAAGGAAATCGGCAAGCTCGACGGCGATATCGCGAAGGCGGACAAGAAATTGTCCAACGCCGACTTCGTCGCCAAGGCCGATCCCGAAGCGGTCGAAGATCAGCGCGAACGCCTGGCCGAAGCCAAGGCCGCGCGTGCGCGTCTTGCCGTGGCGCTGGAACGGCTCAAGGATATCTAGCCGGCGCTTTACGCCGCGCGTTGCGGGAAAGCGGCGGCGGGCACGGGCGTGTCGGGAATCTCGATGGTGAATTCCGTGCCCCGGCCCAGCGTGCTTTCGACGGCGATCGTGCCGCCGATTTGCGTGACGAGTTGTTTCGTGACCATGAGGCCGAGCCCGACGCCGTCGGGGCGCGCGATATAGGCGTCGGAGCTGCGCCAGAACGGCTCGAAAATATGGTTCAGCTCGTCGGGGGCGATGCCAACGCCTTCGTCGGCGACGGAGATGCGGATTTTTCCGTCGTCCGTTTCGCGCCAGCCGATCCGCACATGCCCGTTCGCTTGGCTGTATTTGACCGCGTTGTCGGTCAAATTCAGCAGTATCTGGCGCAGCACGCGCTTGTCGGCGTAAAGAACGCGCCGTCCGTCAGGCGCGACCGCTTCGATGGCGATGTTGCGCGATGCGGCTTTCGCGGCAAGCATATGTGCGATGTCGCGCAGGAAGGGCGTCAACTCCAGTTCTTCCGGCCGCAATCGCGCGCGGCCGGCCTCGATCGCCGCGATGTCGAGCAATTGATCGACGACCGTCAGCAGGTGTCTTGCCGCCGTGACGACGTCGTCGTTGTACTCGGCGTTTTTGGCGGACAATTTTCCGAATATGCCGGTGCCGATCATCTCGGAAAAACCGATGATCGCGTTCAACGGGGTGCGCAGCTCGTGACTGACATTCGCGAGGAAATCGCGCTTGGCGATGTTGGCGGCGTCGGCGGTGATCAGCGCCGTCCGCAGTGCGGCGGCTTCGCGCTCGCGGATATGCGCGAAATAGGCGATCAACGCCGCCATCGCGAAACTCAATAGGCTCACGAGTGCGGCGAAGCCGAAATAGACCGGCCATCGCGCCACGCTGCGCCGCTCGAGATCGGCATTGCGGAAGCTCGCATACACGAAGACGGGGTGCCGCTCGATATGTTTGTACGCGATGGTCAGGGGTCTGCCGTCGGGATCATTGCGATTGAGAATGACGCCCAATTCGTTGCGCTCGGCCTCCGGTCCCATGAAGTAATCGAGGTCGAGTTTGATCCCGATATAGCCCTCGGGATCGGGATTGCGGAAGATCAGATGGCCGTCTTCGCGGAACGCGCCGACAAAGCCCGGCGCGGAGACGAAGACCCGCTCGAAGAGCACGTTGAGATCCGCGACTCGGATCGCGGCCACGATATACTTCACGCCAAACTTGTTGGGTCGCGCGAGCTTGACGATGGGGATTAGGTCCGCCCCGTTTCCGCGCGAGCGGGTTTGGTAGCCGATTTTGAAGAAGTCGTAGTCCTTGCCGTCGAGGTCGGTGATGTATTCCCGGTCCGCCACGTTGAAGACGGGGCCCGGCGAACCCGGCAATGAAACGCTGTTCGCGTCCGCGTCGAAGACACGGACGGGGATCGGGAACGACTGATTCTGGGTGACGCTACTGATGAAATCTTCGAGCGCCGCCAGTTCGTTGTTGCTCTCGCCGGTATGGTTCTGATCGCTCATCCACCGGTCGGCGGCGGTGAGGGTCAGGACGGCCGCGTCGATCGCGCGTGTGAATTGGGCTGCGAGAAGATTCTGCCCGCCGAGCAACTCGGCGTAGGCACTGGCAAAGACCTCGCGCCGGTCGTTCTCGATCTTCCAGACGGCGATGTAGAACGCCCCGGCGGCGACGAGGAAGGCGAAAATGAAGGCGATTTGCCCCGGCGCAACACGCCGGAGCAAACCATCTCTTTCCCGCCGGAGCCACCTGTCCATAACGATACGCTTGCTGCCGGACGCCGATCCGATGCCGTCACGCCGAGCGGACTTGGCTCAGGAACTGTTCGACGGCGGCGCGCAAGTCTTTAGCCTGCGAGCCAAGATCGGCGGCGGCCTTCTGCACCATGCTCGCGGCCGTGCCGGTATCCTCGGCCGCACGCGTGACGCCGGAGATGTTCGACGACACTTCGCTGGTGCCGGCGGCCGCCTGCTGAACGTTGCGGGCAATCTCCTGCGTCGCCGCACCTTGCTCTTCGACCGCCGACGCGATCGTCGACGCGATCGAGTTCATGCTGGAGATCGTTTCGCCGATCGAACGCATCGCTTCCACCGATTGGCCGGTCGCCGTCTGAATCTCGTTGATCTGGGAGCTGATTTCGTCGGTCGCGCGGGCGGTTTGGCTCGCCAAGCTCTTGACCTCCGACGCCACGACCGCAAAGCCCTTGCCGGCTTCGCCAGCACGCGCCGCTTCGATCGTGGCGTTGAGGGCGAGCAGGTTGGTCTGCGACGCGATTTCGGAGATCAGTTGCACCACGTTGCCGATCTTCTGCGCGGCATTCGCCAGCGCTTCGACCGTCTGGCTGGTGCGGCCGACGTCGTCGACCGCCTTGCTCGACATGCGTGCCGATTCCGTGACTTGGCGCGAGATCTCGCTGATCGAAGACGACAGCTCCTCGGTCGCGGCGGCGACCGTCTGCACGTTGGTCGACGCCTGCTCGGACGCGGCGGCAACGGCCGTGGCCTGGCGGCTGGTTTCCTCCGCCGTCGCGGTCATCTGGGTCGCCGATTCCTGCATCCGGGAGGCTTGCGTCGACACATCCGTGACGACGCCGCCGACCTTCGCTTCGAAGCCGTCGGCAAGCGCGTTCATGGCCTTGCGCTTTTCCTCCGCGGCGCGCGCTTCGGCGGCTTTCTGCTCCTCCTCCAGTGCTTTGACTCTGATCGCGTTGTCCTTGAAGACCTGCACGGCCTTCGCCATCGCGCCGATCTCGTCCTTATTCGATAGAGACGGGACCTCGGTATCGAGCGCGCCGTCCGCGAGCTTGGTCATCGCCCCGGTCATGCCGCCAATCGGCGCAGTGATGCCCTTGGCGATCACGTAGGCGAAGATCAAGCCGAGGCCGAGCGCGATAGCGGAGATGGCGATCGTGACCGAAATGTCGTTCGCGATGGTCGCTCGGACCTCCTTGGCGATCGCCGCCGTTGCGGCCTTCTGGGCGTCGACCAGCTCTTCGATCCGGCCCGACAGACGATCTGCCACTCGGGCATTGGTGACGTTGACGAACTCCGCCATCTCGAGCGAGGCGCGCATGCCCGTTTGCAACATGCCGCGCAACGGCGCGACCGCCTGGGCGGCCGCTTCGACGGCATCGCGCGCGGGGCTTCGCGCGGCGGCTTGCCTTGCGGCGGCGATCGAGCCCTCGAGGTCGGTCAGCGCGGCATTGATCGACGTGACACCGGCTTCGGTCGGGTTGGCGATGAAACGCGCGACGCGGATGCGAAGAATGCCGAGATTGTCCTGCGCCTTGCCGGCGGCGGCGCTGAGCGTGTCCTCGCCCGTCTTCATCGCGCCGTCGAACGCTTCGGTCAACTTCTGACGGGCGTTCAGCGCGGCGGGCTCGTATTTCGCGGTGATGGCGTCCTCGCGCTGCTTTCGCAGTTCCACCACCTTGGCGAAATTGCCGACATACTCCTCGGTCAGCGCCGCGATCTCGCGGGCCAAAGCGCGGCGCTGTTCTGCAACGAATTTCGGAATGACGGCCTGGATCGTTTCGCGGATTTCCCGCGTGTTTTCCGCGATGCGCTTTTCGGCTTCGGGACTGCCGCTGGCGACATAGATCAGGACCTGGCGGCGGAGTTCGGTGAAGTCGACGGCGACGTCTTCCACCGCGAGCGCGTTGGAGGAGATCGTTTCGAACGTGTCGAAATCGTGCTGGACTTCGCGCATGGCGATCCAAACATTCACGGCCAATGTGGCGAGCAGGATCAGGACCAGCGCGAAGCCGAAGCCGATGCGCATGCCGATTTTGAACCGGCCGTTAATCGCGGAAAGGGCGGACATCGAGGTTCTCCTGTTTCTGAGCGCACGGTTCTGCGCTAAGCGATTGGTTGATCGGATTAGATAGCGACCGCATTAAGGAATGCTGAAGTAAGGAACATTGTTTCGAATTGGCGTCGTACACTTTCCCGGAAAACGAATTCCTCGTTGGCGCATAAAATCGGACCGGATGCGGAGATTTTTTGCAATCCGCAACGCTTTCCTCCGTCTCGTATGAAGGCCTTCGATATTTCTATAACCGTTCATCTAAAACGAGTGTCATACTATTGAATACGACGGCCTTGCATAGGCCCGCCGGTGGAGGAGGGACCCCTGGCTATGCTTTCCGCTTCGACGAACCGGCGCCATCTTCGGATCGTTCACGACGCCGCCAGCGAAGGGCGGGACGACCGCACCGGCCGCGCCCTGCCGCCCGATTACGAAGCTCTTCATCCTTGGTTCGCCGCGATCCGCGATTATCTCGCGTCGCTCGCCGCGCCGGGAAAAGTCGCATCGCGCGCGGATTTTGATCCGTGTTGGTTGCGCAGCAATCTTCGCCTCGTGAACTTGGTCGAGGTCGTGCGTGACGCGAATGGCGCGGCGCGGTTCCGCTTCCGTCTGGTCGGCACAACGCAGACCGAACTTGCGCGGCGCGAAATCACCGGACTATTTGTCGAGGATGCGGTACTGCCGCAATATGCCGATCGCATTCTGGTGAATATGCGCACGGTCGTCCGCACACGCGCGGCGGTCTATGATCGCTTTCCCATGCCGCATCCGGGCCGCGAATTCATCGACAGCGAGCGCGTCTATTTTCCGCTCGCGTCGGACGGGGACAACGTCGATATGATCCTCGTCGCCTGCAACTATCCGGCCGACGTGAAGTTGAAGCCGATGTACCCTTACGTCGAGTTGCTTCAATCCTCGTCGTCGGCGGGAATGCGATAGGCTTCGAGCGTGGCGCGCGCGGGTCCGATCGCGCCCCACGGACAATCGGCGAACCGCAAGGCGACGAAGGCGCAAGTCGGAAACTTGGCGCTGATGCGTGCGCGCGTATCGGCCTCGGCCGGCGGGATCAAGTCGAGGGCGAGTTCCTCCAATCCCGGATTATGGCCGATCAGCAGCACGGCGCCGGGGCAGGGGCTGCGCTGGTCGAGTTCGGCCAGCCGTCCGCGCAAATCTCCGGCATCGGCGAGGTAAAGCCGCTTCTCGATCGAGATTTCGGGTCTTCCGCCGAAGCCCTCCTGGGTCAAATCCAGGGTCTGGCGGGTGCGCAGGGCCGCGGAACAGAGCACAAGATCGGGCGCATAGCCCTTATTTTCCAGCCACTTGGACAGCCCGCGCGCCGCCTTGCGCCCGCGCTTGTTGAGTTCGCGGTCGAAATCCTGGACGAACGGGTCGTCCCACGCGGATTTCGCGTGCCGGAGCAGGAAAAGTCGCTTGGGTTTCAAAATCTTGACACCGTTCGCCCGCTAGAGTCGCCCGCGCGTGATACCATAAACGGCCCTTCGGCATCAGCCTCGGGCAAGGAGAATTCAGGTGGACGGCGAAACGCGGACCCTCGACGGGGCGGAAATCGGCGGCATCGAAACGTCGCGCTATATCAATCGCGAGCTGTCTTGGCTCGCGTTCAACGAGCGCGTGATCGAGGAATGCGCCAATCACCATCATCCGCTGTTGGAGCGGCTGCGCTTCCTGTCGATTTCGGCGTCGAATCTCGACGAGTTTTATATGGTGCGCGTCGCCGGGCTGAAGGGCCAAGTCGCCGCCGGCGTGACCACGCCGTCGGAAGACGGGCTGTCGCCCGCGCAAGCGCTCGCCGCGATCAACCGGCGCGCGGGTCAGTTGATGAACGTTCAGCAGAACGTTTGGATGGAACTGGTTGCCGAGCTTCGCGCCGCCGGCATTTCGGTCGTGGGCCCGCACGAACTCAGCGACGATGATCGCGCGTTCCTGGCGCAACGCTTTCAGGAAGCCATCTTCCCGATCCTGACGCCGCTGGCGATCGATCCGGCGCACCCGTTCCCGTTCATCCAAAACAAAGGTCTCGCTCTTGTCGCGCGGCTCGTCTCGCCGACCGATAGCCGCGTGCTGCAAGCGCTGATCCCCGTGCCGCAGCAGGTCGAACGTTTCGTGCGCCTGCCGGGCAAGACGATCCGATTCATTCCGGTCGAGGATACGATCCGCCTCAATCTGGGAACGTTGTTTCCGGGCTTCGAGACCAAGGCCGTCGGCCGCTTCCGCCTGCTGCGCGATTCCGAAATGGAAATCGACGAAGAAGCGGAAGATCTGGTGCGTGTGTTCGAGAGCGCCTTGAAGCGCCGCCGGCGGGGCGAGGTTATCCGGCTGGCCTTCGACGCGGAGATGCCCGAGGATTTGCAGAATTTCGTGCTGTCCGAATTGGAAGTGAAGCCCGAGGATTGTTTCCGTTTGGGCGGCATGCTCGGTATGGCCGATTTGAAGCAGCTCGTGCTGTCCGAACGCGCCGATCTGCTGTTCCAGCCCTATAACCCGCGCTTCCCCGAACGCATCCGCGATTTCGGCGGCGATTGCTTCGCGGCGATCCGCCACAAGGATATCGTCGTCCACCATCCGTATGAAAGCTTCGACGTCGTCGTCCAGTTTCTGCGCCAGGCGGCGCGCGATCCGGCGGTCGTGGCGATCAAGCAGACGCTGTATCGCACGTCGGATAACTCCCCGATCGTGCGTGCGCTGGTCGAAGCCGCCGAAAGCGGCAAATCGGTCACCGCGATGGTCGAGCTCAAAGCGCGCTTCGACGAAGAAGCGAATATCCGCTGGGCGCGCGATCTGGAGCGCGCCGGCGCGCAAGTCGTGTACGGCTTCATGGATTTGAAGACGCACGCCAAGATCTCCTACGTCGTGCGCCGCGAAGGGCCGGTGTTGCGTTCCTACGTGCATTTCGGCACGGGCAATTATCACCCGATCACCGCGCGCATCTATACGGACTTGTCGTTCTTCTCCTGCGATCCGGGCCTGTGCTCGGACGCCGCGCGGCTGTTCAACTTCATGACCGGCTATGCCAAGCCCGAAGCGATGGAGAAGCTGGCCTTCGCGCCGCTGACCTTGCGCGCGACGCTGGTGAAGCATATCGACGCGGAGATCGCGCACGCCAAGGCCGGCCGTCCCGCCGCGATCTGGGCGAAGATGAATTCGTTGGTTTGCCCCAAGATCATCGACAAGCTTTACGAGGCGAGCAACGCCGGGGTGCAGATCGATCTGGTCATCCGCGGCATTTGCTGCCTGCGGCCGGGTGTTGCGGGCATGTCGGCGAATATCCGCGTGCGCAGCCTGGTCGGCCGATTCCTCGAACACGGGCGCGTCGTGTGCTTCGGCAACGGGTTCGGCCTGCCGCATCCGGAATCGAAGGTGTTCATCTCCTCCGCCGACTGGATGCCGCGCAATCTCGACTGGCGCGTCGAAACCTTCGTGCCGATCGAAAACCCCACGGTTCACGAGCAGATCCAAGATCAGATCATGGTGGCGAACCTGCGCGACGTGGCGCAAACTTGGGTTCTCGATTCGGCGGGCGACTACAAACGCCTCGAATGCGGGGCCGACGCGTTCAGTGCGCACGAGTTCTTCATGACCAACCCTTCGCTTTCCGGGCGCGGCAAGGCGCTCAACAAATCGGACAAGCCCAAGGGCAAGGGAAAACCGAAAGATTGAGATGGCGGTACGGCGCGCCACGTCCGGCGTCAGCATCGACAGGCGCCCCGTCGCGGTCGTCGATATCGGCTCCAACTCCATCCGTCTCGTCGTTTTCGACGGGACGAGCCGCGTGCCGTTGCCGTTGTTCAACGAGAAGGTTCTCTGCGGCCTCGGCAAGGGGATCGAGCGCACGGGCAAGCTCGACGAAACCGGCGTCGAGCAGGCGCTGGTCAATTTGCGCCGTTTCGCCGAACTCGCGCGCGCGATGGGCGTGCGCCGGACCTACGCGCTCGCCACCGCCGCGGCGCGCGACGCGAGCAACGGCCCCGAATTCATCGCGCGCGTGCGCAAGACCACGGGTTTGCCCGTGCGCATCCTGTCAGGCGCGGACGAAGCGCGGATTTCCGCGTTGGGCGTGCTTGCCGGCACGCCCGGCTCGCAAGGGGCGATGGGCGATCTGGGCGGCGGCAGCCTCGAACTCGTGGCGTTGGGCGAAGGCAAGACGCGCGGCTACGTCACGCTGCCCTTCGGTCCGCTGCGCTTGAAGGAATATGCGGAGAAGGGGCGCGGGCGTCTTAAAGACATGATCGACGAGCGCTTGAAGCCGCTCGACTTCCTCGACAAGGGCCGCGATGCGGAGTTCTACGCCGTCGGCGGCGCCTGGCGCGCGATCGCCAAACTGCATATGGCGCATGCGGGCTACGGGCTCGAGATCATCCACCACTACACGATCGCGCGCGACCGGGCGATCGACTTCCTGGAATTGATGGCGACGCAAAGCCGCGCCTCGCTCGAGGGATTCAGCGGCATTTCGCGCAAACGCCTGGAAACGATCCCGCTCGCCGCGACGGTGCTGGAACGTGTATTGCGCCGGATGAAGCCCAGGACGCTGGTCTTCTCTGCCTACGGATTGCGCGAAGGCTGCCTCTACGACTCGTTAAGCCCCGCGTTGAAGCGGATGGATCCGCTGATCTCGGGGGTTGCCGCCATCGCCGCGCAGAACCGCCGGTATCACGTGAAGGCGGAAGAACTTCAGCGCTGGATCGAGCCGCTGTTCAAAGACAAGTCGCGCGCGCGGCTGCGCTTGGCGGCCTGCCATCTTTCCGACCTCGCGTGGAGCGAACACCCCGATCATCGCGGCGAGATCGCGTATCGCCGCGCGCTCTATATGCCCGTCGCGGGCATCGACCATCCCGGCCGCGCCTATGTGGCGCTCGCCTTGTTCGCGCGGTACGACGGCGAGCCGGGCGGGGAAACCGCACAGATTTCCTGGCGCATGCTCGACGAGGATTCGTTGCGCGAGGCCTTCCGCTTGGGGCTCGCGCTGCGGCTGGCCTATCGCCTGTCAGGCGGGGCGTCGGCGGTGCTGGCGCGCACGCGCCTTGTGGTTGAAGGGCGCGAATTGATCCTCGAAGTGCCCAAGCGCGACGTGGGCATGGTGGGCGAAATGGTCGGGCGGCGGCTTGAATCCGTCGCCTCCGCCTTCGACAAGAAGCCGCGCATCCGTCCGCGATGAAGACTTTCCTGGTTCTATTCGCCGCCGCGATGGCGTTGACCGCGTGCGCGCGCCCGGCCCCGATCGCGACGCCGCTACGCGCAGCGCCCTTCGGCGCCGTGTTGCTTGTGCCCGGTTGTGCGGGGCCGGGCGAACACACCGCGCGCGCCGCACAGGATTTGACACAATCGGGTTTCGCGGTCGCCACGCTCGATTGGCCGTCGGGGGCATGCCGGGCCGACAACGCGGCCGCCGGCGGGCCCGCGATCGAACGCGCGTTGCTGCGGCTTGCCGCCGTGCCGGGGGTGGACCGCACGCGGCTGCATCTGGTCGGCTGGGCGGAAGGCGGGGCGGCGGTCCTCGCCGCGATGGCGCGCACGAATGTGCGCTCGGCCGCCGCGTTCTATCCGTCATGCGCGGGTTTGCGCGATTGGCGCCCGACCGGCCCCGTGCTGCTGATGCTGGCCGAAAACGACACGGTCGCGCCGCCCGAAACGTGCCTTAGCGCCGTTGGCCGGGCGCAAGATGCGGACAAGGTCCTGGCGATCCGCTATGGCGGCGCCTCGCATGGCTTCGACGATGTCGGCCCCGGCTGGGCATTTTGGCGTTCCAGCGGGGCGAGCGCACATAACAAAGCTGTACGCGATGCGGCATTTTCGGATTTGCGCATCTTTTTAGACGCTTACGCCGCAAAATGACGGCGTTGCATTAATAATTCGGCATGGGAAGCCTTGCCGAACCTGAAAGACGCGCCTAATCTTTCCGCATCCCGTTCTGGGGAGAGGAAAAATGGCCGCCAGTTCCATCGGAAGCACCCAATATTCGCCGGCGAGTCAGATTTCGCAGCTCGAAACGTCGCGCCCTGCGCCCGCCGCATCGGAACCTTCGCCGAGCGATGAGTCGCGCCCGCAATTGGGGGCGGCTGCGCAAAACCTGACGGCGCCGCCGTCGGATTCCGGCCGCGGTCGCAACGTCGACGTGACCGCTTAATTTACGCGACCGCTGCCGCCGCGCCGTCCAGGCGCATCAGCACGATCTTTTTGCCCTTCAGCGTGAAGCCGAGCCGGCCCGATTTGAGGTCGAGCGCGGCGCTGCCGAATACTTCGCGCCGCCAGCCTTGCAGGGCCGGCACGTCGGCGACATCGTCGGCCGCGATGCGCTCCAGATCCGCCGTCGTTGCGACCAGTTTCTGCGCGACGCCGTGCTCCTCGCATTTCATTTTGAGGAGCACTTTGAGGAGTTCGACGACGGGGCCGAGGCCGGGCGGCAGGTCCGGCGATTCCGGCAAGGCCGGCGCCTTTTCGACCGGGGTCGCCAAGCCGCGCTTGATCGCTTCCATCATCTCCTGGCCCAAGCGGCCTTCGGTGAAGCCGCGATTGATCCCGCGCATGCGCGCGAGATCTTCGAGCGACTCAGGGGCGTGCGCGGCCACGTCGAGGATCGTTTCGTCGCGCACCACGCGGTTGCGCGGCGTGTCGCGGCGCTGGGCTTCGCGCTCGCGCCAGGCGCAGACTTCCTTCAGGATCGCAAGGAACCGCGGCTTGGCGCCGCGCGGCTTCATCCGCCGCCACACTTCTTCGGGGTCCGCGCGATAGGTCGCGGGGTCCATCAGGATCGCCATTTCCTCGGCCAACCAGCCGGCACGGCCGCTTTGGCCGAGCTTGCGGGCAAGCGCTTCATAGGCAGGGCGCAAATGGGTAACGTCCGACAGCGCGTAGCTGATTTGCTTCGCCGAGAGCGGCCGCTGCGCCCAATCGGTGAAGCGCACCGATTTGTCGATACGTGCACGGGCGAGCTGGGCGGCGAGATTTTCGTAGCTGACCTGCTCGCCGAAGCCGCACACCATCGCCGCGACCTGCGTATCGAAAAGCGGGGCGGGCACGCGGCCGGTGAGGTTATGGAAGATTTCCAGATCCTGGCGCGCCGCATGGAACACTTTGAGGACGGCGGGGTTGTCCATCAATTCCAGCAGCGGGGCCAAGTCGAGGCCGGGCGCCAGCGCATCGATCACGGCGGCGTCGTCTTCGCCCGCGACCTGCACAAGGCAAAGCTGCGGGTAATAGGTCTTGTCCCGCATGAACTCGGTGTCGACGGTCACGTAACTGGACGCGGCCACCTTGGCGCAAAACGCCGCCAGCGGGGCGGACTCGGCGATCAATGTCATGTCCTTGTTTAACCTTGCGTCTTTGGCGCAACAAGAGGGGGCGTGGGGGTTGACAAGCGGGCCCCTTCGTGGGCCTTTAACGCCCGATTTTCAAAGGAGATTCGACGCGATGCACGCCTACCGTACGCATACTTGCGGCCAATTGCGCGCCTCCGACGTGGGCGCCCAAGTTCGCCTGTCGGGCTGGGTCCACCGCAAGCGCGACCACGGCAATCTCCTGTTCGTCGATTTGCGCGACCATTACGGCATCACGCAATTCGTGCTCGACACCGAAAACCCGGCGTTCAAGACGGTCGAAGCCTTCCGCCCCGAAAGCGTGGTGACGCTGACCGGCAAGGTCGTGGCGCGCGAACCGTCGACGGTGAATCCGAAGCTGCCGACGGGCGAAATCGAAGTGCGCATCGAAGCGGCTTCGCTGCAATCGGCGTCGGAAGTGCTGCCCTTCCAGGTCGCGCAGGAAGGCGATTATCCGGAGGAAATGCGCCTCAAATATCGCTTCCTCGATCTGCGCACCGAACGCTTGCACGCCAATATCGTGCTGCGCTCGCAGGTCATCGCGTCGATCCGCCGGCGCATGATCGAGCAGGGCTTCACCGAATTCCAGACGCCGATCCTGACCTCGTCGTCGCCGGAAGGGGCGCGCGACTATTTGGTTCCGTCGCGTCTGCATCCGGGCAAGTTCTACGCGTTGCCGCAGGCCCCGCAGCAGTTCAAGCAATTGCTGATGGTCTCGGGCTTCGATCGTTATTTCCAGATTGCACCCTGCTTCCGCGACGAAGACGCGCGCGCCGATCGCTCGCCCGGCGAATTCTATCAGCTCGATTTCGAGATGAGCTTCGTCACGCAAGACGACGTGTTCGCGGCGATCGAGCCCGTGCTCGGCGGCGTGTTCGACGAATTCTCGAAGGGCCGCAAGGTCACCAAGCCGCCGTTCCCGCGCATCGCCTTCGACGACGCGATGCTAAAATACGGTTCCGACAAGCCCGATCTGCGGAATCCTTTGGTCATTGCTGACGTCGGCGAAGTCTTCGCGGGTTCCGACTTCAAGGTGTTCGCGGGCATCGTCGCGGGCGGCGGCGTGGTGCGCGCCATTCCGGCACCCAAGACCGCCGACAAGCCGCGCTCGTTCTTCGACAAGATGAACGCTTGGGCGCAGGAGCAGGGCGCCCCCGGCCTTGGCTATATCGTGTTCGAAGGCGACACGGCCAAGGGCCCGATCGCCAAGTTCCTGAACGACGAACGCCTTGCGAAGCTCAAGGCGCTCGCCGGTGTTGGGGCAGGCGACGCGGTGTTCTTCGTCGCCGACAAGAAGCCGCTGGCCGCCGCGAAGCTCGCGGGTGCCGCGCGCAAGAAGCTGGGCGAGGAACTGGAGCTGATCCAAGAAGGCGAGTTCCGCTTCTGCTGGATCGTCGACTTCCCGATGTACGAGCTCAACGAAGACACCGGCAAGATCGAGTTCAGCCACAACCCGTTCTCGATGCCCCAAGGCGGGCTGGAAGCGCTGACGACCAAGGACCCGCTGACGATCAAGGCGTTCCAGTACGACATCGTGTGCAACGGCGTCGAACTCTCGTCGGGGGCCATCCGCAATCACTTGCCGGAAATCATGTACAAGGCGTTCGAGATCGCCGGCTATACGCAGGCCGACGTCGAAAGCCGGTTCGGCGGCATGCTCAACGCGTTCAAGTTCGGCGCCCCCCCGCATGGCGGCTCGGCGCCCGGTATCGACCGCATCGTCATGCTGCTGGCGGACGAGCCGAATATCCGCGAAGTCGTCGCCTTCCCGATGACCCAGGGTGCGGTCGATCTGCTGATGCAGGCCCCCAACTCGGTCGACCCGGTCCGGTTGAAGGAGCTGCATATCAAGCCGGATCTGCCGCCGGTCAAAAAGAGGGACTGACACCGGGTACCTGGATAACCGGTCCGGAAAACGCCATATTCTTCGGGGAATGTCGGATCATTCGGCATTCCCCCCGTTTTCCGGAGTCCCCATGCGCCTTCTATTCGCGTTCGTTGCGGCCCTGATCGGGTTCCTGCCGGGGGTGGCCGCCGCGCAAAGCCTGGCGCCGCATCGCGCGGCCTATTCGTTGTCGCTGGGCGACAACAAAGGGCAAGTCGGCAATCTCGAAGGCGCTTTGGTCATCGATTGGGCCGAGATGTGCGAGGGCTATACCCTCAATCAGCGCATGCGCTTCACGATGACCACGGCCGAAGAGGGGACGACCGAGAGCGACATTCTGTTCTCGTCCTTCGAATCGAAGGACGGCACATCCTATCGTTTCACCTTGCGCACGGCGCGCGACGGCCAGGTGGTGGAGGAGTTGAAGGGACGCGCGACGCTCGATCCGGACAAGGGCGGCAAGGCGGTGTTCACTGAACCCGAAACTGAGCTGGAGCTGCCGCCGGGCACGATGTTCCCGACCGCGCACGCGCTGCTGCTGCTCAATCTGGCCGAAGGCGGAGAGCGCGTTGTCCTGCGCGCCGTGTTCGACGGCGCAACGCTCGACGGCGCGCTCGACGTCACCGCGATTTTCACCGACAAGCAGCCGGGCCAAATGGTGCTTGGCGCGCAGACCCCCGAGATCGGCAAGCGCCCTGCGTTCCGCGTGCGCATGGCTTATTTCAATCCCGACGACAAGGCCGGTACGCCGCAATACGAGACGTCGATGCGGATGCTCGATAACGGGGTCGCGAGCGACTACACGTTCGAGTATCCCGAGTTCACGATGAAGGCGAAGCTCGAACGCCTGGAGCCGTTGCCCAAACCGCGCTGCTAAATTGGACTGTTGATTCCGCGCAACGCCCGGCTCAAGTCCACGCGCCTGCGGCAAGATTGCACACTTTCCGAACGTTGTTTCCGTGAGACGTTTCTTCGCGTCGCCGCGCGGGGAGTCTTTCGCGCGGCAGAGTGTGACGTTAGCGCGAAGCGGAGGGACTATGCGCAAGAAGGTTTTGAATTCGGCGAAGATGCTGGCCGTAACGGCGGCGTCGGTGGTTCTTTTGGCGTCGGCGGGGGCCGGCGCTCAAGAAATTCGCGGCAAGAAAGCCGGCGACTTCAACGTGCGTCTGCGCGGGATCGCGGTGGTGCCGGATAACGGCGCGCGGCCGGTCAACAACGCGACGACCGGGGCGAAAGCTTCCACGCTCGAGCGCGTCGACGATTCCGCGGCGCCCGAGATCGATATCAGCTACTTCGTCACGTCGAACATCGCGTTCGAACTGATCGCGGCCACGACGCGTCATAAGCTCAGCGTCGGCGCGCCGTCGTTCAACAACGGCACCAAGCTCGCCGATGTCGGCGTGCTGCCGCCGACATTGACGCTGCAATACCACCCGCTGCCGAATTCGACCTTCAGCCCGTATTTCGGGGCGGGCGTGAACTACACGTTCTTCTACGATCAGGAGGCCAGTTCGGCCAATTTCAACGCCATCAAGCTCAAGAACAACTGGGGTTGGGCGTTGCAGGCGGGCGTGGACGTGCTTTCGACCGGTCCGTGGTCGCTCAATCTCGACGTGAAGAAGATCTTCTTGAAGACCGAGGCCACGGTGAATCTGAACCCGGCGACGGGTTTGCGCGTCGACGACGTGAAGCTCGACCCGTGGGTGTTCGGCGCGGGTGTGGGCTACCGGTTCTAATTCGATCGGCGAAAGCGCGTCAGGCGGCGGGCCAAAGCCACGCCGCCCCGCGCACGCCGCTGGAATCGCCGTGCTTGTTGCGGACGAGCTTGGTGACGAGCTCGTCCGTAAACGTATGCGCCCTCATCGCCGGCAACACATCGCGATAGAGCCGCGTGGCATTCGACAAGCCGCCGCCCAGCACGATCGTTTCGGGATCGAAGATATTGGCGATGGTCGCCAGCGCCCGGCCCAGCCTGTCGATATAGCGGCGCATCGTGGCATCGGCCGCCTTGTCGCCGGCCAGATCGGCCGCGACGATTTCCTCGGCGGTCATCTTCTTGCCGGTGTGGCGGAGATGATCGGCGGCGAGGGCGCCCCCCGACAGATACGTCTCGATACAGCCGGTATGGCCGCAATAGCATTGCGGGCCGGGACGTTCGTCCAGCCCGTCGATCACGCGCATGGCGGGCAGGGGATTGTGGCCCCATTCGCCGGCGATCGCGTTGGGGCCGCCGACCAGCTTGCCTTCGAACACCAGCCCGCCGCCGACACCCGTGCCGATAATCACGCCGAAGACCGAGCGTGCGCCGGCCGCGGCACCGTCCGAGGCCTCGGACAGCGCGAAACAATCCGCGTCGTTGCCAAGGCGCACCGGGCGGCCAAGCCGTTCGGACAGATCCCGATCCATCGGATGGCCGATCAGCCAGGTCGAGTTGGCGTTCTTAACCAAACCCGAGATCGGTGAGATCGTTCCCGGTATCCCGACACCGACGCTGCCGCGTTGGCCGGTTTTGGCTTCAGCCCGCTCGACCAACCCGGCGATCGCCTCGATCGTCCCGCGATAGTCGCCTTTGGGGCTGGGCACGCGTTCGCGATGGACGATCGTACCGTCGTCGCTCAACGCCGCCAGCTCGGTTTTGGTGCCGCCCAGATCGATTCCGTAACGCATTCTACCGCCGTGGGATTTGGGGCCTCGCGTGGGTTTTACGCCGCCCGATTGCCGTGCTAAACGTAATTCCGCCTCTATACCTTGAAGCGAACGCGCTCGCGAGCCCTCCATGTCGAAGACCGTCCTGATCGTCGAAGATAACGAGCTGAATATGAAGCTCTTTCACGACCTGCTTGAGGCGCATGGTTACGCGACCTTGCAGACCAAGGACGGAATCGAGGCCATGAAGATCGCGCGTCAAAAGCGCCCCGATCTGATTTTGATGGATATCCAACTGCCGGAGGTTTCGGGGCTGGAAGTCACCAAATGGCTGAAGGAAGACCCGGAACTGCGCGCGATTCCGGTCGTCGCGGTGACCGCCTTCGCGATGAAGGGCGACGAGGACAAGATCCGCCAGGGTGGCTGCGAGGCCTATATCGCCAAGCCGATTTCGGTCGCCAAATTCCTGGAAACCGTCCAACGCTTTTTAAACTGACCGGGACGGTCCCCGAATGTCAGCCCGGGTCCTGGTCGTCGACGATCTCCTCCCGAACGTCAAGCTGCTGGAAGCGCGGCTGACGGCCGAGTATTTCAACGTCGCGACCGCGTTTTCCGGCCCCGAGGCGCTGGAAAAGGCGACCGCCGATCCGCCGGACATCGTGCTGCTCGACGTGATGATGCCCGGCATGGATGGGTTCGAAGTTTGCCGCCGCCTGAAGGCGGACAAGCGCACCCGTCATGTTCCGGTCGTGATGGTGACCGCGTTGTCGGCCGCCGAAGACCGGCTGCGCGGCATCGAAAGCGGTGCGGACGACTTTCTGACCAAGCCGGTGCGCGATTTGGCGCTTTACGCCCGGATCCGCTCGCTCGTGCGCCTGAAGATGCTGGGTGACGAGTGGCGTTTGCGCTCGGCGACGTCCGGCCAGTTCGACATGCCCGACGACGACGACACGATCGAGCGCGAATTGCCCGTCACCAACGCCAAAATATGCGTCGTCGACGACATGCCCGGCTTGGCGCGCACGCTGGGCAAGGCCATCGCGGGCGACAACTCCACGGTCGAATTGGTCGCGGACGCGGCGGCAGCACGGGCCTTGGCCGAAGGCAGCACCTGCGACACGTTGCTCGTGAACACGCTGATGCGCAAGACCGACGGGCTGCGCCTATGCGCCGAATTGCGGGCGAGCGAGCGCGCGCGCAATGTGCCCTTGGTGGCCGTGCTCGACGACGGCGACGATCCACGCTTGGCCAAGGCGCTCGATCTGGGCGTCACCGATTATCTGCTGACGCCGATCGAGCCCAACGAACTGGTCGCGCGCGTGCGCACGCAGATCCGCCGCAAGCGCTATATGGACGCGTTGCGGGCCAATTTCGAACGCAACATGGCGCTGGCGCTGACCGACGCGCTGACCGGCCTGCACAACCGGCGCTATATGGAAGCGCATCTTTCCAGCCTCGTGCAGCGCGCGGCGCATTCGCGCCGGCCATTGGCGTTGCTGATGATCGATATCGACCGGTTCAAGACGATCAACGACACCTACGGCCATCTTTCCGGCGACGAAGCTTTGCGGGTGGTCGCCAATCGTCTGCAGCGCAATTTGCGGCCGTTCGACACCGTCGCCCGTTGGGGCGGCGAAGAATTCCTTGTCGTGATGCCGGAGGCCGACGCGAAGATCGGCCGTATGGTCGGCGAACGCTTGCGCGCCAAAGTGGCGGCGGAGCCGATCGCGATCGACGGCAAGGAAGACGGCGTCGAGGTGACGATTTCTGTCGGCGTTTCGGCGACCGATGGCGGCCTTTGCGATCTGCCCGACCTGATCCGCGCGGCGGACGAGGCGCTTTATCGTGCCAAGCAAGGCGGACGCAATCGCGTCGAAGGCCCGATAGAATCCTGACAAACGAAAAGCCGGGCCGTCGATGACGGTCCCGGCTTTTACGCGAAAGAAGTAAACGCTGCTCGAAGGCGCGATTTACTTGATCTTGCCTTCCTTGAACACGACGTGCTTTCGCGCGATCGGGTCGTACTTCTTCAGCTCCAGCTTTTCCGTCGTCTTACGCGGGTTCTTCTGGGTCACGTAGTAGTAACCCGTGTCCGCGGTGCTGTTGAGCTTGATGAGCAGTTGCTTGGACTTTGCCATGATCGCGTTCTCGAATGGGGTGGCCCCCGAAAGGGCGGCAGGGCGCGGAACATAACCGCCTGTGCCGCAATGTCAAGCGCGGGGGGAAGCCCCTTGTTTCAGGGGCTTAACGGCGGTTTTCAGCGCGCCTCGGCGGCGAGTTGGACCGATTCGAGGGCGCGGGAGAACAAAGTGCGGTCACGCAGCAGCGCTTCGGCGATACCAAGATCGCTTTCGCGGTTGGCGTTTTCGGGGGCGCAGATCTGGCGCAGGCGCTTCAGACCGTCCATGTCGGAATGGTCCGCGGCACGCCAGCGGACCATCACGTCGGGGCCGGTCGTGCGGCCTTGGTTGATCGCCTGAAGCGTCGCCTTGACCTGATCGCTGCCCGACGTGCACACGGCCGGAATGACGCCCAGATCTGCCAAAGGATAGCCCGTGGGGGCGTGGAAACGCGCCCAAGTGATGACGAGTTCGCCGTCGTTGGGCATCGGCACCAGCGTTTGGACCGAGCCTTTGCCGAAGGACGTTGTGCCCACAACGATGGCGCGGCCGTTATCCTGCAAGGCGGCGGCCACGATTTCCGAGGCGGACGCCGACTGGCCGTTGACCAGCACCACCAACGGCACGTCCTCGCCGATATCGCCGGGTTGGGCGGTCATCGATTGCAGCGCGCCGCGATGGCGCCCGCGCGTCGACACGATCGTGCCGCGCGCCAGGAAAAGATCGGAGACGCCGACCGCTTGGTCGAGCAGGCCCCCCAAATTGCCGCGCAAATCGAGCACGGCGCCGCGCATATTCGGGCCGATCTCGGCCTTCGCGCGCCGGATCGTGTCGGTTAGCGTATCGGTTGTGCGCTGGTTGAAGCCGGTAACGCGGATATAGGCGACGTCGCCGTCGCGCCGGTAGGTGACCGTCGGCGACACGATATGGCTGCGCGTCAATTTCATTTCGCTGCGCGTCTCGGCCGGCGGACGGCGGATTTCGATGCGCACCTCGCTGCCGATCGGCCCGCGCAAACGCGAAATCACTTCGCGCTCGGGCATGCCCAGAAAGGCGCGGCCGTCGGCGGCGATCAAACGGTCGCCCACGCGAATGCCGCCGCGCGCGGCGGGGGAATCGGGGGTCACCGCATCGACGCGGACTTCGCCCTGCTCGAACCCCACAGTCACGCCGATGCCGCCGAATCCGTCGCGCGAAGCACGGGCGTCACGCGCGCGTTCGGGATCGTCGTAGCGCGTATAGGCGTCAAGCGGGGCGAGCGCTTCATCCATCACCGCGCGGAACACGCGCTCGTTGGGCGTGTCACGCAACGCGGGCGAGATGTTGCGGGCACTATCGATCGCCGCGGCGGTCAATTGCGCCCAACGCAGCGCGTCGTCGCGGCGCGGCAGATCGTAGCTCGCCGCGACGATCGCGCCGTCCATCACTTGCAGGCGGGTGTCCGTGCGTTTGACCGCGACGCGCGGATCGATCTTCGACAGCCCGTTCAAGCCGGAACTCGCCAGCACGGGCATATCGATCGGCTGGATATAGCGCACCGCGAGCTCGTCATAGGCGCGGTGGAAGAACTGGGTCGGCGAAACCTGGATCGCCCGCGGGGTCGGGGCCGCCGCCAGTTCGGGCCGCACGGTTTCGCGCGGGCCCGCGCAGGCGGTCGCGAACAGGACCATCGCGGCCGCCAACACCCCCAGCCGCGAACGCGGCTTACGCAAGGAGGAGGGGCGATAGGCGGCGCGCATGTCTCGTGTCCGTTACGGTTTCTCGCGCTGGGCCCACAAAACGCCGACCACGGCGCCCTTGATCGGGCGCAGGAAGGCAAGGCTCAGCAATGTCGTCAGCGGCAGCCACAACACCATGTGGAGCCAAATGGGCGGCATATAAGCGCGCTCCAGAATCAGGATCAGGGGCACGATGATGTGGCCGACGAGAAAGATCGTGAAATAGGGCGGCGCATCGTCCGCGCGCAAATCGTCGAGCGTCTCGCCGCAGGCGGCGCATTTCGGCGTCACGCGCAGATAACCGGCGAAAACCGGGCCCTCGCCGCAGGCGGGGCATTTGCACGCCAGACCGCGCCAGAACGACTTGGACCAGTCGCGGGCGGCGGGCGCTTGCAGATCGGCGGACATTCTTCCGAAACTCCTTCTCGAATGCACATCATATAGGCCGGACGGCGTCCGGCCACCCCTTCCGCCAAAGCATGGCAGAAAGGTCGCGCAGGCGCGGCAATCCGGCAACACTCTCCGAGGTCGGAGAATGTATGCCCGGATTTACCTCTTTTTCCGGGGGAATTTCCCACGGCCCGAGGGGCGGCCGCCACCGTCGAGCAGATCGAAGGTCAGCGAGCCGGTCAATGCGTCAACTTCCCGCAGCCGGACCTCGACGGCTTGGCCCAGGCCGAAAGTGCGCCGCGTGCGCGCCCCGCTCAGCACATGGCTTCGCTCGTCGAAATGATAGAAATCCTGGGGCAAAGCGCGCACCGGGACCAAGCCGTCGGCGCCGATATCGTCCAGCGTGACGAACACACCGAATTTCTGCACGCCCGAGATGCGCGCGGGGAAGGTGGCACCCTGCCGGTCGGCGAGATAGGCGGCCATGTAGCGCGCCATCGCGTCGCGCTCGGCGGCGACGGCCCGGCGCTCGGTCGCGGAGATATGTTCGCCCGCTTTCTCGAAATCGGGGACATGGCCCTCGGTCAACGCGCCGTCGCCCAGCTTCTCGGCGTCGATCAACGCGCGATGGATCATCAGATCGGCGTAGCGGCGGATGGGCGAGGTGAAATGCGCGTAGCGCGCCAGCGACAGGCCGAAATGTCCCGCGTTTTCGGGGGAATAGACGGCGAGCGATTGGCAGCGCAGCACCATCGTGTTGATCATGTGTCGCCACGGTTTGTCCGCCGCCCATTCGATGATGCGGCCGAAATCCTTGGGCCGCAGCGCCGTCTTCGCCAGATGGAAATCGAGCCCGTCGAGCACTTCGCGCAAAGCGTCGATGCGCGTTTCCGCCGGTGGTTCGTGCACGCGATACATGCAAGGCCGGTTGCGTTTTTCCAACGTCTCGGCAGCGCAGACATTGGCGAGGATCATGAATTCCTCGATCAGCTTGTGGCTGTCCAGGCGTTTGCGCGGCTTGATCGATGCGACGCGGCCCAAATCGTCGATCTCGACTTTGCGTTCTTCGAGATCGAGGTCGAGGGCACCCCGATCCTGGCGCGCTTTCAGCAAGGCGCGATAGGCGGCGTAGAGCGGTGCGACGATGGGCGCCAATTCATGCGGGCTCCCGTCGGCGATGTCCTGCACTTCTTCGTAGGTGACGCGCTTGGCCGAGCGGATCAGGCCGCGGAAGAATTTATGCGCGAGCTTGCGTCCGCTCGCGTCGATGCGCACGCGCACGCCCAGCACGGGCCGATCCTCGTTGGGGCGCAGCGAGCACAGATCGTTCGACAAACGCTCGGGCAGCATCGGCACAACGCGGTCGGGGAAGTAGCAGGAATTGCCGCGCTCATAGGCGTCGCGATCGAGCGCGTCGCCCGGCCGCACGTAATAGGCGACGTCGGCGATGGCGACGATCAACTCGAACCCGTCCGGGTTCTCGGGATCGGGGCGGGCATGGACGGCGTCGTCGAAATCGCGCGCGTCGATACCGTCGATCGTGACGATCGGCAGATCGCGCAGATCGAGCCGGTCGCCGAGTGTCGCGGGCTTGGCGCGTTCGGCCTGCGCCAAGGCGGCGGGCGAGAACACGGTCGGGATGTCCTGACTGAAAATCGCGATCAGGCTCGCGGCCTTCGGATCGCGCTCGTGGCCCACGCGCTCCAAAATCTTGGCACGCGGCAGGCCCAAGCGGCGCGCGGGGCTGACTTCGGCCAGCACCAGATCGCCGGGTTTGACGTCGTCGGGCGGATCGCCGACGAGGCCGAATTCGATGCGCAGCTTGCGGTCGGTCGGAATCAGGCGCCAGCCGGCCCCCACGCGATCGAGCCGCGCGACCAGACGTTCCGATTGCCGATCGGCAATGCGCAAGACATCCGCGAGCCAGCCTTGATCATCACGCTTCAGTCGCGCGAGCGCATGCGCGCCAACGGGGGGTACAGGATGGCCATGCGGCAAGCGCACGCGGGCGAGCGGGGCGGGTTCGTTGCCCTCCCAATCGATGGGCTTCGCGCGCAACACGCCTTCTTCGATATCGGCTTCGACGATCTCGACCATTTGCGCGCCGACGGGCACGCCGTCGCGGCGCGGCAAGGCGACCTTGCCTTCGTCGAGCGAGATCAACTCGCCGTCGCGCAGCATGTCGCGCAGCAAGTTCTTCAGCGCGTCGCGCGCCGGGCCTTTGAGATGAAGGAACTTTGCCAGCCGCCGCTTTTCGACCGGCTTGTTCGAACGCTTCAAGGTTTCGAGGACGCGTTCCTTCGTCGGCCAGGAACCGTCTTCGAACTTCGCCACGCTCAGCCTTCTTCGGCGGGGGCTTGGGCCTTTTTGGCTTTCTTAGCCTTGGGCGCAGCCTTCGCGGGTTTCTCGGCCTTTTCCGCCTTCGGCGCCTTTTCGGCCTTGGGCTTGGCGGCCTTCTTGGCGGCACCGCGCTTGGGCTTGGGCCCGCCATTGGCGGCTTCGCGCGCGCGACGCTCGGCCAGCAACGCGACCGCCTCGTCAAGCGTGACCGTATCGGGCGAGCCGTCCTTGGGCAGATTGGCGTAGGTCGAGCCGTGCTTCACGTAAGGCCCGTAGCGGCCGGCGGCAGCGGTGATCGGCTGGCCGTCATCGGGGTGGTTGCCGACGACGCGGCCCACCGGGCCCGCGGCACGGCCAAAGCGCCGCCCGGTCGAGGGCTGTGCCAGGATATCGACCGCGCGGTTCAGCCCGATTTCAAGCGCATCCTGCGTGGTCGGAATCGATTTGTATTTGTCGCCGTGCTTGATGTACGGGCCGAAGCGGCCGAGACCCGCGACGATCGGCAATCCGTCCGTCGGATGCGTGCCGACGGGGCGGGGCAGGGTCAGCAGTTTCAGTGCAAGTTCGAGCGTCACGTCGCCGGGATTGATGTCGCGCGGAATGGAGACGCGCTTGGGCTTCTCCTTCGCGCCGCCGGTACCCAGCTGAAGATAAGGACCGTAAGGCCCATTCTTCAGATGGACTTCTTCGCCGGTCGCCGGATCGACGCCGAGCACCTTGTTGGCGATTCCGCCGGCGGACGTGCCGTCGCCGTCGCCATTGTCGACGCTCAGCGGGCGCGTGAAGCTGCACTCGGGATAGCGCGAGCAGCCGATGAAGGCGCCGCGCTTGCCCAAACGCAGGCCCAAGCGGCCGTCATTGCAGGCGGGGCATATCCGCGGATCGGTGCCGCCCGGCTTGTCCGGGAAGAAATGGGGCCCGAGCGCCTCGTCCAGCGCATCGATGACGTCGCGGATTTTGAGTTCCTTGGTGTCGTCGATCGATTTGGAGAACAGCGTCCAGAAATCGGTCAGCACCTTGCGCCAATCGGCGCGGCCGCCGGAAATCTCGTCGAGCAGATCTTCGAGCTTCGCCGTGAAATCGTATTCGACGTAGCGGCGGAAATAATGCTCGAGGAATGTCGTGACGACGCGACCGCGATCCTCGGGGATGAAGCGGCGCTTGTCGAGGCGGACATAGCCGCGCTCCTGCAACGTCTCCAGCGTCGACGCATAGGTCGACGGGCGGCCGATGCCCAGTTCTTCCATGCGCTTAACCAGGCTCGCTTCCGAATAGCGCGGCGGCGGCTGGGTGAAATGCTGTTCGGGCTTCACCGATTGGCGCGGCGTTGAATCGCCTTCGGCCAAGGCGGGCAGAAGGCGGTTTTCCTCGTCGTCCTCGGGGGAAGCGTCGTCCTTGTCCTCGCGATAAAGCGCGAGGAAGCCTTCGAACACGATGATCGAACCCGTCGCGCGCAAGGTCGTCTTGCCGTCCTTCGAGACGAGATCGACGGCCGTTTGGTCGAGCTGCGCGCTTTCCATCTCCGAGGCGACCGTGCGGCGCCAGATCAGTTCGTAAAGCTTGAGCTGATCGTCGGAGAGATAGCGGCGCACGTCGTCCGGGCGGCGCAACAGATCGGTCGGGCGGATCGCTTCGTGCGCTTCCTGGGCGTTCTTCGCCTGGGTCTTCCACACGCGCGGCTGGTCGGGCAGGAACTTCTTCCCGTATTGATCCGCGATCAGCGCGCGCGCGGCGCGCACCGCTTCCTGCGACAGCGTCACGCTGTCGGTTCGCATATAGGTGATCAGGCCGACGGTCTCGCCGCCGATATCCGCCCCTTCATAGAGCTGCTGGGCGAGGCGCATGGTGCGCGACGCGCCGAAGCCGAGCTTGCGCGAGGCTTCCTGTTGCAGCGTCGAGGTGGTGAAGGGCGCCATCGGATTGCGGCGCGTGCGTTTCTTTTCGATCGAGCCGACGCGGAACGGATCGCCCGCTTCGATCTTGGCGACGGCATTGCGCGCCGCGTCTTCGTTGGGCAGATCGAACTTGTCGAGGCGCACGCCGTCGAGATGCGTGAGCTTGGCGTCGAACAACTCGCCGCCGGGCGCCTTGAACGTGCCCGCGATCGACCAATATTCGCGCGCCTTGAAGCGCTCGATCTCGTTCTCGCGCTCGCAGATCAAGCGCAACGCCACCGATTGCACGCGGCCGGCCGAACGGCTGCCCGGCAATTTGCGCCACAGCACCGGCGACAGGTTGAAGCCGACCAGATAGTCCAGCGCGCGGCGCGCCATATAGGCGTCGATCAGATCGCGGTCGAGGTCGCGCGGATGGCGCATCGCCTCCAAGATCGCGTTCTTGGTGATTTCGTTGAACACGACGCGCTTCACGTCGATGTTCTTCAGCTTCTTGGTTTCCTCCAGCACCTCTTTCAGGTGCCAGGAAATCGCCTCGCCCTCGCGGTCTGGGTCGGTCGCCAAAATAAGGGTGTCGACGCCTTTCAGCGCCTTGACGATCTCGCCGACCGGCTTGCGCGCGCGGTCGCCGATTTCCCAGTGCATCGCGAATTCGCGATCCGGCTCGACCGCGCCGTCTTTCTCGCGCAAGTCGCGGACATGGCCGAACGACGCCAGCACCGTGTAATCGGTGCCGAGATACTTGTTGATCGTTTTCGCCTTCGCGGGCGATTCGACGATAACCAGCTTCATCGAGACAAGAAGGCCCTTCGTCCGGTGCCGGAGCCCGGACCGTCAGGCGCGCTTGGCGACCTTGTTACCCGGGTACCGCTCAATTTGCCCGGCCAGCTCCAATTCGAGGAGGGCGGCCAGGATTGCGGGGGCGGACAATTGGCACTCGCGGACGATTTCGTCAACATTGGTCGGGGCGGGCCCCAGCCGTTCGAGTATCGCAAGCCGTGCTTCCTTTATCTCATTATCCAATGAATAAGAAAGACTTGTGTAGAGTTCTTCGTGTTCTTTCGAGGGCTCCGCCAGCGGCCGGCGCAGAACCACGTCGAGCACGTCTTTGGCCGTTTCGATCAACGTGGCGCCGCTGCGGATCAGGTCGTTGGTCCCCTTGGCGCGGGGGTCGAGGGGCGATCCGGGGACGGCGAAAACCTCCCGCCCATACTCGCCCGCGAGGCGTGCGGTAATCAGCGAACCCGAGCGCAAGGCGGCCTCGACCACCACAGTGCCGAGCGTCATGCCGGCGACGATCCGGTTGCGGCGGGGGAAATGGCTTGCCTGCGGCTGTATGCCCGGCGGGAGCTCGGAGATCAGCGCGCCTGCTTGCGCGATGCGGTCGTAGAGAGCCTTGTTCTCGGGCGGGTAGCAGACATCGACGCCGCCGGCCATGACCGCGACCGTGCCGGTCGCGAGCGCACCCTTATGCGCCGCCGTGTCGATCCCGCGCGCGAGGCCTGAGACGACGCAAAGCCCCGCATCGCCCAAATCGCGGGCGAGGTCCTCGGCAAAGCGCAAGCCGTTGAACGATGCGTTGCGCGCGCCGACGATGGCGACGCTGGGCTTTTGCCAAATATGCGGATGACCGAGAACCGCGACCAAGGCGGGCGCGTCCTCCGCCTCGCGCAGCAAGGCGGGGTAGTCGGGTTCGCAAGACGCGATCAGGCGCGCACCGAACTTGCCGAGCGTATCGATCTCGCGCGCGGCATCGGAAGCCGCGAAAACCTTGAAGCCGCGCTTGCCGCCGCGTTTGGCGAGATCGGGCAGGGCGTCGAGTGCCGCTTGCGCCGTGCCATAGCGTTGCAGCAATTGGCGGAATGCGATCGGGCCGACATTCTCGGACCGGTAGAGGCGCAGCCACAGGCTGCGCTCGGCGTCGCTCAATTGCTTTGCGGCCATGCATCGGTTAAAGCGCGGCCGCGATGCGCGGTCAACCGGAAGTGTTCGTGTCTTTCTTCTTCGCGCCGATCTTCGGTTCCTCGCCCTTCAGCAAGCGCGCGATATTCGTATGGTGCTTGATCCACACCAGCACGGCGAGGAAGCCAGCAAAGAACGACATTTGCAAATCGCCGATCCGCTCCACACCCGGGGCCCACAGCAAGGGCAGGAAATAGGCGTAGACCGGGGCGAGGGCGACCGCGACGAGCGCCGAGAGCGAGGAATAGCGGAACACCCCCGCCATCACGAGCCAAGTGAGGCAGGCCGCGATCCCGACCGGAAAATCGGCGGCGAGCAACGTGCCGAGTGTCGTCGCGACACCCTTACCGCCCTTGAAGCCGAGCCACACCGGAAACAGATGGCCGAGCATGGCACCCGCACCGGCCAGCAATGCCGTATCCGGGCCCCAGAAATAGCGCGCGATCAGCACCGCGATCGCACCCTTGCCGCCGTCGAGCAGCAGCGTCGCCAGCGCCAAAGGCTTGTTGCCGGTGCGCAGCACGTTGGTCGCGCCGATATTGCCGGAGCCGATCTTGCGGATATCGCCAAGACCGGCGGCGCGCGTCAGCACCAGCCCGAACGGGATCGAGCCGAGCAGATAGCCGCCGATGATCGCGGCCAAATAGAACGGCCACGCATGGATGATGAGTTGGGGAGCAAACACGATATCAGACTTTATACACGGTCAGGCCGCCGCACACCGTCCGCAAAACGCGCCCCTGTACCAGCCGGTCGTCGAAAGCCGAGTTCTTGGATTTCGAGACGAGCTTTTTGGCTTCGACCTTCCACGGCGTATCGGGATCGAAGACGACGAAGTCGGCATGCACGCCCTTGGCGAGGCGCCCCGACGGCAGGCCAAGCAGCTTTGCCGGCCGCGCGGTCAGCAGATCGAGGGCCGCGAGCAGCGAGAGTTCGCCCTTGTGGACGAGTTCCAGCGTTACAGGCAGCAGCGTTTCGAGGCCGACCGTGCCGAACGCGGCTTGCGCGAAGGGCAGGCGCTTGGAGTCCTGATCGTGCGGCGCGTGGTCGGAAACGATCGCGTCGATCGTGCCGTCCTTCAGCGCCGCCACGACCGCGCGGCGATCGTCCTCGGTGCGCAAGGGCGGGGCGACCTTGCTGAAAGTGCGATAATCGCCGACCGCGAGTTCGTTCAGCGCGAAGTAATGCGCCGCCGTATCGCAGGTCACGTTGATGCCGCGCGCTTTCGCCTCGCGGATCGCGCGCAACGATTCTGCCGTGGTCACGCACGGGATATGCAAACGCCCGCCGGTCAAAGCGGCGAGGCGCAAATCGCGCTCGATCTGCATGATCTCGGCCGCCGCCGGAATGCCGGGCAGACCCAAACGGGTCGAGATCTCGCCTTCGTTCATGCTGCCGCGCGACAGCGTGGGCTCTTCGGGATGCTGCAGGATCGGCTTGCCGAACACTTTCGCGTAGGACAAAGCGCGCCGCATCAATTGCGCGTCCTTGGTCGCTTGGGTGCCGTCGGTGAAGCCAAGCGCACCGGCCTCGGCGAGCAGGCCGAGCTCGGTCATTTCCTTGCCTTGCAAGCCCCGCGTCAACGCCGCGTAGGTTTCGACGCGCACGAGGCTTGTTTCGCGCGCGATGCGGGCGACGGATTCGACCAGCGCCGCATCGTCGATCGCGGGATGCGTGTTGGGCAGGGCGACCATCGTGGTGACGCCACCGGCGGCCGCGGCGGCCGATGCGGTCGAGATCGTTTCCTTGTGCTCGTCGCCCGGTTCGCGCAATTGCACGCGGATATCGACGAGACCGGGGGCGAGGCATTTGCCGCCCAGATCGATCGTCTCGATCCCTTGGGCGGCGACCGCGCCGGCCTTGGCGAGATGCGCGCCGATATCGGCGATCATGCCGTCCCGCGCGACCAAACCGCCGGGCGCGTCCATGCCGGTCGCGGGGTCGAGCAGGCGCGCGTTGACGTAAGCGAGAGCAGGGCCGCCGCGCCCGCCGGGCGTGCGGCCGGCGATGGCACCTTCGGGGAGTCTCATTTGCCGTTCCCCTCGGTGTTGGAGAGCAGATTGCGGGTAAGCACGTCCAGGCACGCCATGCGCACGGCCACGCCCAGTTCGACCTGTTCGCGGATCAGCGAGCGGTCGACGTCGTCGGCGACTTCGGAGTCGATTTCCACGCCCCGGTTCATCGGGCCCGGATGCATGATCAGCGCGTCGGGCTTGGCGACTTCCAGCTTCTGGTAGTCGAGGCCGTAATGGCGGAAATATTCGCGCACCGACGGCACGAAATTGCCCTGCATACGCTCGGTCTGAAGGCGCAGCATCATCACGATGTCGACGTCGGCCAAACCCTTCTTCATGTCGTGGAACACTTCCACGCCCATGCGTTCGATTTGGGCGGGCATCAGCGTGGGCGGGCCGACGACGCGCACGCGCGCCCCCATCGTGGACAGCAGATGGATATTCGAGCGCGCGACACGGCTATGCAGGATGTCGCCGCAGATCGCCACCAGCAGCCCTTCCAGACGTTTTTTGTGGCGGCGGATCGCGAGCGCGTCGAGCAGCGCCTGCGTGGGGTGCTCATGCGTGCCGTCGCCCGCGTTGATCACCGCGCAGTCGACCTTCTCGGAAAGAAGTTTTACGGCACCGGAGTCCGCATGGCGGACGATCAGCACGTCCGGCAGCATGGCGTTGAGCGTCGTCGCCGTGTCGGTCATCGTCTCGCCCTTCTTGATGGACGAGGCTTCGGCCGACATGTTCACGACGTCGCCGCCCAGGCGCTTGCCGGCGAGTTCGAACGACGTGCGCGTGCGCGTCGAATTCTCGAAGAACAGGTTGATGATCGTGCGCCCGCGCAGCAGGGTCGATTTCTTTTCCCTGGCGCGGTTTTGCTCGACGTAAGAATCGGAAAGGTCGAGGAGGAGGGTGATCTCCTCGCGGGAAAGCCCCTCGATACCCAGAAGGTGGCGGGGGCGGAAGCGCGTCGGCGCTAACTGGACGGCGGACATTAAAGCGGCGTTATAAGCGCGCATCCGGCCCCTCGCAAGGCGCCTCCACAAACCGCGCGAAAACCCCGGAATTCCGCTAATCTGCGGTTAACCGGTTCGGTGGATAATCTCGGCCGAACCTCACGACTCGCGAGAGCCCAGCCCATGACGGTCGTCCGCGACACGCCGCCCAAGACAGGCCGCAAAGATATCGGCATCGCGCCGGAATCCGCGACGGCGGCCCTCGACCGGTTGCTGGCGATCGCGGAGAACCAGCACCAATCGCCCAAGGCGAAAGCCAAGCTGTCGCATTTGCTGGCCGACGAGTTGTCGCAGTCGGTCGAGCGGCATTTCCAAGCGCTCGACATCGCCCCTTTCGACGGCGCCAAGCCGAAGCGTTAGCGCAGCTCGATCTCGAACGTCACTTTCGTGAAATCGTCGATCAACGCTTCGGCGCGCAAGGTCCAGGGACCGGGCAGGGCCAAGGCCGCTTCGTCGATGCCGTAATAGCCGCGTCCCAAAATCGCCGGCTGGCGGCGCAGGCCTTCGATCCCGGCCGCTTTCGACGCCAGTTCGATTTCGAATTCCTTGGGCTCGATCGGCGCGTTGCCGGTATCGAGCAAGCGCATTTCGAGGCGCGTACCGGTCGTCTCGATCCATAGCAGGCGATTGGCTTGCGTGGCGATCAGCGACAAGCCGCCGCGCGGTGCTTCGGCATGCGCGTGACCATGATCGTGGCCGCCGGGCCCATGCAGATGCACGGCGGGCGGCGTGTGGGTCAGCATCGCGGTCGCGGCGATCAAGGCCAGACCGAACGCGAGATCGAGTTTGAGATTGCGGCCGAGCGCTGCGGCATCGCCCGCTTTGGCGCGCGGCACGGCGCGTTGGCGGTTATGCGCGGCGATAGCGATCAATCCTGCGAACAACGCCGCCTTGATCGCCATCAGCGCCGCATAACGGCCGAGCTCGCCTTCCAAACGCGGCACGCCCAGCCACAACGCGCTGACCGCGACGATGACGACGGCGGCGATCCCGAGGGGCGAAAACGCCGATCCCCAATGCGCGGCCGTGAGCGGACTGCGCCGCACGGCGTGAAACAGCGGCAAAAACGCGCCGAGCCAGAACAAGGCGGCGACGCTGTGAAGCGTTTGAACCGTTTGGATCGGCACGCCGCCCGCGGTCGCATGGCCGGTCAAGGCGGTGCCAAGACCGGCGAGGATCAACGCCGCGAATGCCGCGATCCGGTTGGGCACGAAGGCCAAAGCGATGCCGACTATCATCGCAATTGCGGCGGGACCGGCGCTTGAGTTCCACCCCGCGCGCCAGGCTTGCGCGGTCCACGGCGCCATGTCGGCGATGCGCGCCCCCGCCATCGCGGGCGACAAGGCGGCGGCGATCAACGCGACGTACAAGGCGACTTGGATCGCGCGGCGCGGCCCTTCGCGCGGGCCCGCATTGACGAAGGCGAGGAAAGCGAGTCCGCCCACGCCGATGGCAAGCGCCAGATCGCGCGCGAAGCGCAGAAACATCGCGGCGGGCGTGCGCGGATCGAAGGCGTGCGCGTGGGCGTCTGGCGGCGGTGCGGGCAGGGCCGCATCGCCGACCGCGAAGCTGATCGTGCCCGCGATGGGATGCGTGTCGGCCGACGCGACGCGCCAGACGAGGTAGTAGCCGCCCGCTTTCAGATCGGCGGGCAGATCGATCACGACGCTGTCGTTCTCGCTGCGCGCATCGAGATCGCGCTGGATACCGGGGCCGACCAAGCGGATCGCGGCGGGCGTGACCGGTTCGTTGAAACGCAGCGCCGCCGAACGGGGCGCGTCGGCCAGACGCGCCCCTTCGGCCGGTGCCGTTTCCAGCAACACCGCATGTGCGGCGGCTTGCCCGGCGGCGATCAGCAGCCAAGCGGCGAGGATGGAAACGAGGAACCGCATCTTACGGCTTCGGCGTCAGGCGCAGGGCCGGCGACGGATATTTCAGATCGTTGGACGATTGACCCGCGGCTGGGATTTCGATCCAGCGATCCACACCCTTCTCGCACTCGGCCACGGTCGGGAAATAGACGACCGTGTTCGGCGTGTTGGGCAGCGCGCCGCGGAACACGAACTCGTCGTAATGTTCGTCGAGCAGCTTGCCGCCGCTCCACAGAATTTCGGTCACGCCTTCGGTGATCTGACCGCCATGGCCGTCGCTGATCGGCGTGGCGAGTTTGCCCTTGGTCGTGGAGAGCTGCCAGCCGGCCTTGGGCATCGGCTTCACTCTGACCATGCCGTCGGGAATTTTCACGCGGATCGACGTGATGGCGGAACCCGCGCAGCCATGCGGCACGCGCAGCACGGCCTTATAGGTCGTGCCGGCGATGGCTTGCCCCTGTTCGAGGGTGATGTGCGCGAAAGCGGGGACGGACAGCGACAGGAGAGCGGCCGCGCATGCGGCCGCGAGGATGTTCTTCGACATTCGAATGGACTCCGGATCTTGAGAAAAAGCGAAAAGGTTTCTCAGACCGGCGTTGGGGGGCCGCGCGCGGGCGGGTTGACGAAATCCGATTGCGCGTCGATGCGCGTTTGCGCGCGCGCGTAGACGACCGACGTCCATTCCAATGCGACCGTCAGCGACGGATCGCGCGGCTTCAACGCCAGCGGATCGGGGATATGGCAAAGCGGGCAGCTTTGCGCGACCAGGGCGGGATCTTGCGTTTCGCCGGTATCGACGACGCAGAACGCGGAATGGTCGAGGCCGCCCGCGCGTGCGGGAACCGTATGGGCCACCGCCATGAAAACTTGGACGAGCAGCGCCAGGGCCGTGACGTAAAGGCCTATTTCGCGTGTCCAGAGGCGGCGGAACGGATTCATGCGGCGGAAGGTTTCCCTAGGGGGAAACTTCTAGCGGGAGACTTCGCGAAATACCAGCACGGCGGTCGCCCACACCCCGCCAGCGAGCAAGACAGCAGCGGCGATGCCGACGATCCGCGACAATCCGCCGCGCAACAGCAGTGCCGCGACCATCGCGATCACGCCGGCGACCAGCAGAATCGGGCCGCCGAAATCGGGCGTTAGCAGCAGGTTCAAACGATTCCCCGGCTGCGCAACGCGGCGCGTTCGTCGGCGTCGATGCCCAGCAATTCCGCCAGCACTTCGTCGGTGTGCTGGCCGCATATCGGCGGGGCATGCCGATAGCGGGGCGGCGTCTTCGACATTTTGATCGGGCTGGCGATCAACGGCACGTCGACGCCCGCCGCGTGCGGCATCGTGATCTTCATGCCGCGCGCGACGACCTGCGGGTCCTCGAAGACTTGGCCGATATCGTTGACCGGCGAACACGGCACGCCCGCTTTGGCGAGACCTTCGACCCAATGCGCTTGCGGCTTCGTGCGCATGAATTCGTTCACCAAGCGCACGATTTCCTTGCGGTTGGCCACGCGCTGCGGATTGGTTGCGAAGCGCGGATCGTCGGCGAGCGCGCCATGGCCCGCGAACTCGCACAGTTTGCGGAACTGGCCGTCATTGCCCACGGCCAAGATCACGAAACCGTCGGCGCATTCGAACACTTCGTAGGGCACGATGTTCGGATGCGCGTTGCCTTGGCGCTTGGGCACTTTGCCCGAGACGAGATAGTTGAGACCTTCGTTCGCGAGCCACGAGACTTGCGTATCGAGCAGCGCCATATCGATCTGCTGGCCTTCGCCGGTGTTGTCGCGATGGCGCAACGCCGCCAGGATCGATACGGCCGCGTACATACCGGTCATGATGTCGGCAATACCCACGCCCACTTTATGCGGCTGGCCGCCCGGCATTCCCTCGGCCGGGCCCGTGATCGACATGATGCCGCCCAAGCCTTGCGCCAACATGTCATAGCCCGCGCGCGGCGCATAAGGCCCGGTCTGACCGAAGCCGGTGATCGAGCAATAGACGAGGCGCGGGAATTCGGCGGACAGCGTCGGGTAGTCGAGGCCGAATTTCTTCAGATCGCCGACTTTGAAATTCTCGATGAACACGTCGGACTTGGCGATCAAGCGCTTGGCGATCGCTTGGCCTTCGGGCTTCGAAAGATCGAGGCTGATCGAACGTTTGTTGCGATTGGCGGAAAGAAAATACGCGCTCTCGCCCGTCGCCTTGCCGTCCTTATCCGTGACGTAAGGCGGGCCCCATTTGCGGGTGTCGTCGCCGGCCCCCGCGCGCTCGATCTTGATCACGTCGGCGCCGAGATCGCCGAGGAGTTGCGTGCAAGTGGGCCCCGCGAGAATGCGGGTGAGGTCGAAGATGCGGATTCCGGAAAGGGGCAGGGCGTTCATGGCGGCGAACCATGCCGCCCCGCTTCCCGTCATGCAAGTTCGATCACACCGGTGCCGCGCGGCCGAGGATCAGCTGCGCCGCTTGGCCGAACGACGTCGGCCAGGTTGGCGTTTGCGGCAGGCCTGCGAAGCGGCGGAAATCCGCATCCTCGCCTTCGATCGCATCGGCGACGATCTGTCCGGCGAGCGTGGTCAACGCCACGCCATGGCCGCAGAACCCGACCAGATGGATCAAGCCTTCGCGATCGGCGAAGCGCGGCATGCCGTCGGTCGTGACGTCGACCAAGCCGCTCCAGGCGCGCGTGATCTTCGTACGCGCCAGATCGGGGAGCGCTTTGTGCAGCGCCCGGCGCAGCCAGGTTTCGGCGAGCGGCGGATTTCCGCGGCCCGGCCAGCCGCCGGCGCCGAACTGCAAACGTCCGTCGGCGGTGCGGCGCATATAGCGCAGCGCTTTGCTGGTGTCGTAAGCCGCTCCCGTCGCCCAGGCGGGGAACTTCGCCAGCGGGGCGGTTTCCAGCATGAAAGTGCGCACGGGGGCGAGGAGGCGTTCCGTACCCGCTTCGAGCCCCGGCAGATCGACATTCGCGGCGAGCACGACGCGATCGGCGATGACGTCGCCCTTGGCTGTCGCGACATGCCATTTGCCGTTTTCGCGCGAAATCCCGATTGCGGGTCGGCGTTCGTATAGTGCCGCGCCCGCCGACTTGGCTTGCCCGACCAAGGCGGCGACGTATTTCACCGGATCGATCGAGAAGGCGCGCTTGTCGATCAATGCGCCATGACCGGCGAGGCCGGGCAATGCGCGCTTGAACGCGTCCGCGTCGAGAATCGCCGTTGCGTCGTCGCCGAACACATCGCGGCGCAACGCGGCCTGCCGGGCAAGGCGCGGCAGATCGGCTTTCGTCGCGGCGACGACCGCGACATGGTCGCGGATATCGCAGGCGTCGCCCGCAAGGGCGCGCACCTTGTCGAGACCGCGCAGACTGATCTGCCATAGCGCGCGTGCGCGCGTCTCGCCGAATTCGGCGATCATCGCGGCGGGATCGGCGGCGAAGCCGGGCAGCACTTGGCCGCCATTGCGGCCGGACGCGCCGGCACCGGGACGCGAGGCTTCGATGATGGCGACGTCATAGCCGCGCTTGGCGGCGTGAAGGGCGGTCGACAAACCGGCATAACCGGCGCCGACGACGCAGATTTCGGTACGAAGGGAAGACATGACACAACAATTCCGGCGGCCGGCCCGATCGGGGCCGTCCGCTGCTTTTCGATAAAGGGATGGATCGAGGGCGCGCGCGGGCGCGCTATTCGAACGTGCGGCCGCTAACGGTCCGGTTCGGGCGAATAGGCGGCGCGCGATGCGACATCGCGCATGAAACGATCGAACATGAATTTGTCGGTCGACATGATACGAACCTCAGGACCGATATAGTGACGCGGCAGTGTGACAACAATGCGGCCGCCGATAAGTGTCTGAGACACATTGCGAATATCTGGTCTGTCGAAGTTTTGGTTGCGCGTGACTCCCGGCGTCGCGGAAAGTCGTGACCGATATGGACATTCCGACCGATCCCGCGTTTTACGCCGTCGCGTTCACGACGATCTTCGTCATTTCCTTCTTCAAGGGCGGTTTCGGCGGCGGCTTCGCCACGCTCGGCATTCCGTTTCTGGCGTTCGTCATGTCGCCGCTCGATGCCGCGATCATGATGGCGCCGCTGGTCGCGTTCATGGACGTGTTCACGCTGAACTCGTTCCGCCGCGCGACGTGGAGCTTGCCCGATCTCAAATTTCTGATTCCCGGGCTGCTCGTCGGACTGGCGATCGGGTTCTTCGCCTTCGTCTATGTCGATCCGCATCTGATCGAACTCGTCATCGCGGCGATCACGCTGATTTTCACGATCCGCTGGTTTCTGGGCGGCGGAAAATCGAACGTCGCGCCGATCGCTGCATCCTTGCGCAACGCGATGCCGTGGGGTGCCATGGCCGGCTTCACGACCTTCGTGGCGCATTCTGGCGGGCCGCCTTTGAACATTTACATGCTGCGCCGCGGCCTCGACAAAACGGTCTATGCAGGCACGTCGGCGGTGTTCTTCGCGGTCGGCAATGTGCTGAAGCTGCCGCCCTATCTTTATATCGCCGGTTCGACGCCGCATCTTCTGTGGATGGCGCTGATCCTGTCGCCTTCGGTACCGCTGGGCGTGTGGCTCGGGCGCAAGTTCCACGACCGGCTCGACGGACCGCAACTGTATCGGATCTGCTACGTCCTGCTGTTCCTCGCGGGACTGAAACTCACCTATGACGGCGTGCGCGGTTTCTTCTTCTAGAAGTCGCGGCTGGTCGCGAGACGCATTTCCTCGATATCGAGTTCGCGCAGCAGCTTGTGCAGCACGCCGTCGCCGATTTCGCGTTCGCGGCGCAGCTTCAATAGGCGCTTGCGTTCCGCGGCGAGCAGCGCCTCGCGCACATGACGCGCTTGGGCGCGGGCTTGGGCGAAATCCAGATCGTCCTGCGTGGGGGCTTGCTCCAGCAAGCGCGCCTGATAGATGCGCCGTAGCGTGGGCGCCAGATCCAGCGCCACGATATCGTGCTGCGCTTGATCCTCGAGCTCGGTCAAACCCGCATGCGCCATTTTGCGCCGCGCGATTTCCTCCTCGGCTTCTTCGTTGCGGTCGCCGCCGAATTTGAGCATGCGGATCAGTGGGCCCAGCGTCGTGCCTTGCACGATCAAGGTCGCGAAGATCACCGCGAAGGACAGGAACACGATCAAATCGCGCGCCGGAAACGGCTCGCCCGCCGCCGCAAAATGCGGGATCGCTTGCGCGGCCGCGAGGCTGACCACGCCGCGCATGCCGCACCAGCCGATAATGACCGTCATCGCGATCGGCGGTCTGGGTTCGATGCGGCGCACCGCCTCGAACAGATGCGGCACATAGGCGTTGGGAAAGACCCAAATCATCCGGATGACGATGGCCGCCACCGAGATTGCGCCGGCCCAGGTCAGCAGCTCGGTCATCGAGTAGGCGTTCAAGCGGTCGAGAATGCCGTCGAGTTCAAGCCCGATCAGGATGAACACGATGGCGTTGAGCACGAAGACGACGGCACCCCACACCATGTTGCTTTGCATGCGCGCTTCGGCGCTGGCGAGTTCGGGCACGTGCCAGCCGATCACCAGACCGGCGGCGACGACGGCCAGCACGCCCGAGACGTGGATCTGCTCGCCCAGCAGGAAGGCGACGTAGGGAATGATGAACGAGGCGACGATCTGCAGCAGCGTTTCGTCGAGACGGCGCATCACCGCGACGGCGCCGAAGCCGACGGCGATGCCAAGCCCCGTGCCGCCGGCGGCGTAGATCGTGAACGTCGCCGCCGCTTCCCAAGCCGAGAACGTACCGGTCAGCACGGCGGCGAGCGCGAATTTGTAGAGCACGAGGCCGGTTGCGTCGTTGACGAGGCTCTCGCCCTCCAGGATCGCGACGATGCGCCGGGGCAGTTTCAAGCGTTCCATGATCGCCGCGGCTGCGACCGCGTCGGGCGGCGAGACGATGGCGCCGAGCAGAAACGCCGCCGCCCAGGGCACGTCGGGGACGAGCCATTTGAACACGAGCCCGACGCCCAGCGTGGTCGCGAAGACGAGACCGATCGCCAGCAGCAGGATCGGCCTTATATACATGCGGAAATCGCGCCACGACGTGTAGTAGGCCGAGGCGAACAGCAACGGCGGCAGGAACAGCGCCAGCGTCAATTCCGGGTCGAGGCGTACTTCCGGCAGGCCCGGCACGAAAGCGAGCCCCATGCCCGCGAAGACCAGCAGCACCGGATAGGGCAGGCGCAATGCATCGGAAAAGCGGCCCAACGCGACGGCGACCGCCAGCATGATCAGTACGATTTCGAGCAACGCCAAAGGAAAAGCCCCTGATAAACTCGGCCGCATGACCGACCGCCTCGACTCTATCCTCGATTTCCTCGTTCTCGTCGACCGTTTCAAGAAGGTCGAACGCCGCGCGTTGCTGGGCGATATGTCCCGGCGCGAGAATTCGGCCGAGCATTCCTGGCATATGGCGCTGGTCGCCATGGTTTTGGCCCGCGAAACGGGCTTCACCGGCGACGTCGCCCGGATGCTGTCGATGGTGCTGGTCCACGATCTGGTCGAGATCTATGCGGGCGACGCCGGGGCCTATGACGTCGCGGCGCGCGCGGCGGCCGTGGCGAAGGAAGACGAAGCCGCCAAAAAGCTGTTCGGGTCGCTGCCCGCCGATCTGGGCGCCGAATTCGAGGGCTTGTGGCGCGAATTCGAGGCCAAGCAAACGCCCGAGGCGAAGCTCGCCAACGCTTGCGATCGGGTACAGGGTTTCCTGCAATCCTATTTGTCGGAAGGAATCTCTTGGGCGGAGATCGGCGTCACCCGCGATCAGACGTTGGAACGCACGCGGCCCGCGCGCGAAGCGCATCCCAAGATCGAGGAATTGATTTTGCGCATCTACAAGCGCGCCGACGAAGGCGCGTTCTGGGATGCGGACGGCAAAGCCGTCGGGCGCGGGAAGGGTGTTGCGCGATGACCGATGCGCCCGAACGGATCGAGCTTCGGCTGCACACCGTCCGCCAGCTTTTCCAAAGCCTCGATCCGGCCCCGTTCCACGATAAGGACCTCGATCCCGACGCGGTCGCCTATATCGTCGGCCGGGCGCGCGATCTGCCGCGCGACGCCGCCCTCGAACTCGCGATCGAGTTGCCGTCGGCGGAGGCGGCAAGCGAGGAGGTGCGCGGCCTCGAAACCGCGATCCGCGCCTATTTCGAATGGCGCGAAGAAATGGCGTGGCGCGATTTACGCCTGCGGCTGGCGGAAGGCCGCCAAGCCTTGTTCATGGGCTTGATGTTCCTCGCCGCGTGCACGCTGGCGCGCGAGATCATCGCGGCCGCGACGGACTCGCCCTGGCTCGCCTGGATCGAGGAAGGGCTCACCATCGTCGGCTGGATCGCGATGTGGCATCCGGTCGATATCTTCCTGTATCGCTGGTGGCCGATCCGCCGCGAAGCGCTGCTCAACCGCCGTCTGGCGCGGATGAATGTTGCGCTGCGATTCGTTCCGCCACGCGCTTGACGCGCGCGCTCCGTCCGGTTGATGCTCCAACCGGTTGGCCGCAAAGGCGAAATAATGGAAAAATCGATCTTTGGCTGGTACGTCTACAGCTTCTCGAAATGCGCGACATTCTCTGGTCGCGCGCGACGCAAAGAATATTGGTGTTTCACGCTGGCGAACACGATCGCGATCTTTGCTATTGCGATCGCAATTGGCAATAGATCCCCAGCATCGCTGATCTTCACGCTCCTGCTTATATTGTTAAACATAGCCGTCGCCACGCGACGCCTGCATGACACCGGTCACGCCGGCTGGTGGCAATTGTATTGGTTTGTGCCGGTCCTCGGTTGGCTCGATATGATCGTGCTTCTTTTGAAAAAAGGCGATGTCGGCGACAATGCATATGGCCCGGACCCGAAGGCGGCGCCTGCACCGGAACTGCCGCCAAACGCCTAACGCCCGAATTCCGGCAGGTTGACGCGAACGGCGCGATTGAGGCGCTTGGCGGAATCCTTGTCGCCGGTCGCGATGACATGCGCCGTTCGGGCTACGACCTTGATCGATACGTTCGACAATCCGAAACCTTCGTAGACCTGCAAGACGGCCATGGCACGCCGCCGCGCGAGATCGAGACCGGCCTTGGTGTCGGCGGTTTCGCTTGGATCGAAATATCCGATCAGTTCCAGCTCGTAAAAGACAACCTCACGCAGTTGCAGAAACTGACGCCCGAGTGTCTCCAACGCATCCTTGTCTAGTTCGTCCGAGTTTTCCGGGAAGAATACGAGGCTGGCTGAGAGCGGGGGGAAGGGGGCATAGGGGAGTTTCGTATCAAGCCCCGGCGGGTCGGCGGCAAGCGACGGTCGGCCCGATAGCATAAGTAGCGCGACGAGGCTGAGAGCGACGATTGTTCGCACGAAGTTTCCTCTTGGAGGCTACGCCCCAAGATTGAGCGATATAATCGTGGCGAATCTTTGGCCGGCTCACCGCCCGATACGCAGCCAGTCGAGATAGCCTTGCAGGATGAAGGCGGCGGCCATCTTGTCGACGACCTCGGCGCGCTTGGCGCGGCTCATATCGGCGTCGAGCAGCGTGCGGGTCACGGCCTGGGTCGACATGCGCTCGTCCCACATGACCAGCGGCAGATCGAGCTTGGCCAGAAGATTGCGCGCGAAAGCCCGCGTCGCCTGGGCGCGGGGGCCGGCGGTGCCGTCCATATTGACCGGCATGCCCAAAACGAAGCCGCCGACGTTCCGCGCCTTGGCCAGCGCCACGACCTGGTCGTAGTCGGCCGACGCCTTGCGCCCGCGCCGGACCGTGTCGAGCGGCGAGGCGATCGACAAACCGGGGTCCGAAACGGCCATGCCGATGGTCTTTTCGCCCGCATCCAGCCCCATCAGGCATGATTTTTCGGGCAAATCGTCGATCAGGTCGGCGGGGTTGCGGATCGGCATCGTGGCGGCTAGAAGCTAGTTCCTGTTTTTCCAAGATCGCACAGAGACATACCTTATGTCGTTGGACCAAGCCACCGTCGCCCGGATCGCCGTTCTGGCGCGCATCAAACTGCCCGAAGCCGACCGCGAGAAAATGGCCAAGGAATTGTCCGGCATTCTCGACTGGGTCGAGATGCTGAAGGAGCTCGACACGTCGAAGGTCGAGCCGATGACCTCGACCGTCGAAATGGTCCTGCCGCAACGCGCGGACAAGGTGACGGACGGCGGCTATCCCGCCGCGATCCTCGCCAACGCGACGGAGCCCGTGCGCATTTCCAACACCGAGGAAGCCGGCGGCTTCTTCACCGTGCCGAAGGTGGTCGAATAATGGCCGGGATCGTCGAACTCACCCTCGCGCAGTTGCGCGACGGCTTGCGCGCTAAGAAATTCTCGGCCGTCGAGGTGGCGGACGCCTATATCGGCGCCGTCGAGAAGGCGCGCGATCTGAACGCCTTCATCGTCGAGACGCCCGACCTCGCGCGCGAACAGGCGAAGGCCGCCGACGCGCGTTTGGCGAAGGGCGAGGGGCGCGACCTGGAAGGCGTGCCGCTGGGCATCAAGGATCTGTTCTGCACCAAGGGCGTGCAGACGACCGCCGCGTCGAAGATTCTGAAGGGCTACGTGCCGCAATATGAATCGACGGTGACGTCGAATCTGTTCGGCGCGGGGGCAACGATGCTCGGCAAGCTCAATCTCGATGAATTCGCGATGGGCTCGGCCAACATCACCTCGCACTTCGGCAATGTGAAGAACCCGTGGAAGCGCAAGGACGGCAAAGATCTCGTCCCCGGCGGTTCGTCGGGCGGTTCGGCCGCCGCCGTGGCCGCGCACATCGTTGCGGGTGCGACGGGCACCGACACCGGCGGGTCGATCCGCCAGCCCGCGAGCCTGACCGGCATCGTCGGCTTGAAGCCGACCTATGGCCGCTGCTCGCGCTGGGGCATCGTCGCCTTCGCCTCGTCGCTCGATCAGGCGGGCCCGATGACGCGCGACGTGCGTGACGCCGCCATTCTGCTGAAGGCGATGGCCGGGCACGATCCGAAGGATTCGACCTCCGTGCCGCGCCCCGTGCCCGATTACGAAAAGGCGCTGACCGGCAATGTGAAGGGCCTGCGCTTCGGCATTCCCAAGGAATACCGGATCGACGGCATGCCGGCCGAGATCGAGAAGCTGTGGCAGCAGGGCATCGAATGGCTGAAAGCCGCCGGTGCCACGCCGGTCGAGATTTCGCTGCCGCATACGAAATATGCGCTGCCGACCTATTACATCATCGCGCCCGCCGAAGCGTCGTCGAACCTCGCGCGCTATGACGGCGTGCGCTACGGTCTGCGCGTGCCCGGCAATTCGCTGGACGAGATGTACGAGAACACGCGCGCCGAAGGTTTCGGCGCCGAGGTCCGCCGCCGCATTCTGATCGGCACCTATGTGCTCTCGGCCGGCTACTACGACGCCTATTATCTGAAGGCGCAGAAAGTCCGCACGCTGATCTTCCAGGACTTCCAGAAGGCCTGGGAGCAATGCGACGTGATCTTGACGCCCGCGACGCCGTCGGCGGCGTTCGCGATCGGCGAAAATCAGGACGATCCGCTGTCGATGTATCTGCAGGATGTGTTCACCGTGCCGGTGAACCTGGCGGGCTTGCCCGGCCTGTCGGTGCCGGCCGGTTTGTCGGCCGAAGGCCTGCCGCTCGGCTTGCAGCTGATCGGCAAACCGTTCGACGAGGAGACGCTGCTGCGGGTCGGCGGCGTCGTGGAGACCGCCGCCAACTTCACCGCGCGGCCGGGAGCGTAAGCGATGATCATCGAAGGTAAGACCGGCAATTGGGAACTCGTCATCGGCCTGGAGGTGCATGCCCAGGTCGTGTCGAACGCGAAACTGTTCTCGGGCTCGAGTGCCGCGTTCGGCGCCGAGCCGAACACGCAAGTCAGCTTCGTCGACGCCGCGTTCCCCGGCATGCTGCCCGTGATCAACGCGTTCTGCGTCGAACAGGCGATCAAGACGGGGCTGGGCATCGAAGCGACGGTCAACGAAGTCTCAGTGTTCGACCGGAAGAACTATTTCTACGCCGATCTGCCGCAGGGCTATCAGATCAGCCAGTTCACCCGGCCCATCGTATCGGGCGGGCGTTTGGTGCTCGATCTTCCCGGCGGCAAGACGCGCGAGATCGGCATCACGCGTCTGCATATGGAACAGGACGCGGGCAAGTCGATCCACGATCAGCACCCGTCGAAAAGCTATATCGATCTCAACCGTTCGGGCGTGTGCCTGATGGAGATCGTGTCGGAGCCGGATATCCGCACACCGGAAGAGGCGGGGGCATATCTCAAAAAGCTGCGCGCCATTCTGCGCTATCTCGGCACGTGCGACGGCAACATGGAGGAAGGCTCCATGCGCTGCGACGCGAACGTGTCGGTCCGTCGCGTTGGGGCGACCGAATTCGGCACGCGCTGCGAGATCAAGAACGTCAACTCGATCCGCTACGTGATGCAGGCGATCGAGTACGAAGCCACGCGCCAGGTCGAACTGATCGAGGATGGCGGCACGGTGAAGCAGGAGACGCGTCTGTGGGACGTGTCGAAGGGCGTCACGCGCTCGATGCGGTCGAAGGAACACGCGCACGACTATCGCTATTTCCCCGATCCCGATCTGCTGCCGCTGGTGCTCGATCCCAAGGAAATCGCGCGCATCAAGGCGGAGATGCCGGAATTGCCCGACGCCAAGAAGGCGCGCTTCGTCGATCAGTACAAACTGACGCCCTACGATGCGTCGGTGCTGGTCGCGGAGAAGGAGCAGGCCGCGTTCTTCGAGGAAGTGGCCAAAGGCCGCAAGGACCCGAAGCTCGCCGCGAATTGGGTGATCGTCGAACTCTTCGGCGCCCTCAACAAGCAGGGCAAGGACGTCACCAACAGCCCGGTCTCGGCCAAGAACCTCGCCGGGCTGCTCGACCTGATCGAGAACGACACGATTTCCGGCCGTATCGCCAAGGACGTGTTCCAGATCATGGTCGAGACGGGCAAGGACGCCGCGTCGATCGTCGAGGAAAAAGGCCTGAAGCAGGTCACCGATACCGGCGCCATCGACGCCGCGATCGCCAAGGTGATGGCCGAGAACGAGGCGAAAGTCGCCGAATATCGCGCGGGCAAGGTCACGCTGTTCGGCTGGTTCGTCGGCCAGGTAATGAAGGGCACGGGCGGCAAGGCGAACCCGGCCAAGGTCAACGAAATCCTGAAAGCGAAGCTGGCGGGGTAACCCGCGAACGGGCTAGGCTCGAACCGTCCTTGCGAGGAAGGTTCGAGCCATGGCCGCGAAGAGAAAATCTCCCAAAAAGCCTGCGCCCAAGGCGAAGGCCAAGAAAGTTCTGAAGGCGACGACTGCGATCAAGGCTTCCGCCGTCAAATCGGCGAAGAAGGCCGCCAAAGGCGCCAAGATCAAGAAGGTTTCAGGCTACGAACCGGCCAAGGCCAAGCCGTCCGCGCGGCTGGTGCTTTACGGCCTCCAGCCCTCGATGCCGAGCGGCAAGGTGGCCTTGATGCTTGCGATGCTCGGCGAGCCCTATGACTATCGCCATGTCGATCTACCGGGCGGGGCGCACAAGACGCCCGACTACGCCAAGATCAACCGCTTCCAGCAAGTGCCGGCTCTGGTCGACGGCGACGAGGTCGTCGTCCAGTCGAACGTCATCCTGCAATATCTCGCCGAGAAATTCGGTAAGTTCGGCGGTAAGAATCCGGCCGAGCGTCGGCGCATCGCCGAGTGGCTTGCCTGGGACCTCGACAGGCTGACGCCGCTGGGCCAAGTGCGCTTCATCCGCAAATTCCTGAAGCAGCAGGATCATCCGGCCCTGGCTTTCGTCGAGGCACGGGCGCGCACGGCGCTCGAGTTTCTCGACAGACACCTGGGTGCGAGCAAATTCGTGGCCGGGACGCAGCCGACGATCGCGGACATCGCGATTTTCGGCTGGATCGCCGTGGCGGAGGAGGCAGGTTTCGACCCGGCGCATTTCCCCAATCTGCGCGATTGGGCGCTACGCATGTTGAAGCTGCCGGGTGTGGCGCATCCTTATGCGCTGCTGCCCATGGAAGATAGGGTGTCCGCGTGATCGAGCTTTATACGAATACGACGTCCAACGGCCGCAAGATATCGATCGCGCTGGAGGAACTCGCGTTGCCCTACAACGCGATCAAGATCGATACGCAAGCGGGTGCGAGCCGCACGCCGGAATATCTGCAGATCAATCCGAACGGCAAGATCCCGGCGATCGTCGACCCCGAAGGGCCGGGCGGTCAGCGCTTCGTCATGTTCGAAAGTGCCGCGATCCTGATCTATCTCGCCGATAAGACCGGCCGCTTGCTTGCCTATAAGGGCGCCGCGCGTTATGCCGCCCTGCAATGGCTGCAAGTGGAGGCAAGCGGCGTGTCGTCCGACGCGTTTTGGCTGTTCTATATCGGCCTCAAAGAGAAAAACGAGCAGGCTGCGACGATGCTGCGCGCCGATCTCGCCCGGCTCTACGGCGTGCTCGACAAGCGCTTGGGCCATGCGCCCTATCTCGCGGGCGAGGAACTGACGATCGCCGATATCGCGCATTTCCCCTGGGTCGCGGGTGCTGCCGCGTGGCAGGGCATCGATCTCGCACCTTTCGCCCATCTGCGCCGCTGGTACGACGAACTCGCCATCCGCGATTCCTTCCAAAAAGGCATGAAGATTCCCGCATGACCATCGATCTCTATACCTGGAGCACGCCCAACGGCCGCAAGGTCTCGATCCTGCTCGAAGAATTGGGCGTGCCCTACAAGACGCACGCGATCGACATTTCGAAGAACGATCAGTTCGCGCCGGATTTCGTCGCGATCAATCCGAATTCGAAGATTCCGGCGATCGTCGATTCCGACGGACCCGACGGAAAGCCGATCAATGTGTTCGAAAGCGGTGCCATCCTGATCTATCTGGCCGAGAAATACGGCAAGTTCCTGCCCAAAGACGCGCGCGGACGCAGCGTCACGCTGCAATGGCTGATGTTCCAGATGGGCGGCGTGGGGCCGATGTTCGGCCAAGCGCATCACTTCATGAAATTCGCGCCGGTGAAGGTCGAGTACGGCATCGAACGCTACGGCAAGGAAACCAAGCGGCTTTACGGCGTGCTCGACAAGCGTCTCGCCGACAACGCCTATCTCGCCGGCGCGGATTACACGATCGCCGACATGGCGACCTATCCCTGGGTCGCGCGGCACGAGTACCACCAGGTCGATCTGACGGCATTCCCCAACGTGAAGCGCTGGTACGACGCGATTTCGGCGCGTCCCGCCGTCAAGAAGGGGATGGCGGTTCCCTAACCGCCGCAAACACGCAGTCCCGCAGCCAGCGATGCGCGGGGTCCGCGTCCAAACGCGGATGCCAGATCAGCGAGACGTCAATCGGCTTCGTCGGGAAGGGCAGCGCGAATTCGTGAAGGCCGCCGCGCAACGCGCGGGTATGTCGGTCGGGCACGCTGGCGATGAGATCGGTGTCGCGCGTTAGCGCCAGTGCGGCCGCGAAATTACCGACGACGACGGCGATATCGCGTGCCAGCCCCTTCGCACGCGCGGCGATATCGACCGGCCCGTCTTCGCGCAGCCGGCGCGCCACCAGGATATGGCCGAACTTGGCGTAGCGTTCGGCCGTCGCTTTGCCGCGCGCCAAGGCATGGCCTCGCCGGACGACCCCGATCCATCGATCGCGGAACAGCTTGCGCGCGCGCAATTCCGGCCCCGTCGCCGCATCCACCACGCCGGTTTCCAGATCGATGGCGCCATCGCGTAAAGGGGCGCTTTCCTTGTCCGATTTCGCGACGAAATGCAGCCGCACGCGCGGCGCTTCGAGTCGGATGCGGGCGATCAAAGCCGGGCCGAAGCTTTCGATGAAGCCGTCGCGCGCGCGCAGCGTGAAGACGCGGTCGAGTTTCGACAGATCGAAATCGCTCGCCGGGCGCAGCATCGCCGCGCCGTCGCGGACCACCCGGCCGACATCGCGCGCCAGTTCCAGCGCACGCGGCGTGGGCACGAGCCCGCGGCCCGCGCGCACGAGCAACGGATCGCCGGTCGCTTCGCGCAACCGCGCCAGGGTGTGGCTCATCGCCGACGGGCTAAGGCTCAAGCGCGACGCGGCTTTCGCCACGCTGCCTTCGGCGAGCAGCGTATCGAGGGCGACGAGAAGATTGAGATCCGGATTCGACATGTCGTTCCATGCAGCTATACATTTCGAATGTTGCATGAATCGACATGATCGGAAAGGCCCATACTGCGCCCAATCGGAATTGGAATCGAAGGGGCGTAACGTGTCGTATCGCTGGGCTTTGGCCGGACTGTCGTTGTCGATGGTGTTGTCGTCGCTGGGAACCAGCGTAGCGAATGTGGCGTTGCCGAACCTCGCCGCGACATTCGATGCGCCGTTCCAAATCGTGCAATGGGTGGTTCTCGCTTATGTGCTGACGGTTACGTGCAGCGTCGTTGCGGTCGGCTGGCTGGGCGACGTGATCGGCCGGCGGCGCTTGCTGATCGGCGGCTTGGTCTTGTTCACGGGCGCTTCGGCGCTATGCGGCATGGCGCCGACATTGGAAGCGCTGATCGCGGGCCGCGCGTTGCAAGGGCTGGGCGGGGCAGTGCTGCTGTCGCTGTCCATGGCGTTCGTCGGCGATATCGCGCCCAAGGCGCGCTTTGGGGCTGCGATCGGCTTGCTCGGCACGATGTCGGCGGTCGGTACGTCGATCGGGCCGTCGTTGGGCGGCGTGTTGATCGACGCCTTCGGCTGGCGCGCGATCTTCCTGATCAATTTGCCGCTGGGCGCGGCAGCGTTGCTCCTGACGATCGCGCGTTTGCCACCAGATAAATCGCGTGACGGCGAGGAAAGACCCACATTCGACTTTGCTGGGATCGCCGTCATGGCCTTGTCCTTGGGCGCCTACGCGCTGGCGATGACCATGGGGCGCGGCGATTTTGGCGTGTTGAATGCGGGCTTGCTGGCCGCGGCGGCGGTCGGGTTGGTCGCGTTCTTGCGCATCGAAGCGCGTGCATCGTCGCCCTTGATCGGCCGCGATCTGTTCCGCGATCCGATTTTGCGCGCGGGCTTCGTGTGCAGCCTTCTGGTTTCGACCGTGCTGTTCTCGACCTTGATCGTCGGCCCGTTCCATTTGGCGCGGGTGTTCGATCTATCGCCGGCGGCGATCGGCGCCATCGTCGCGGCGGGGCCGATCGCGGCCGCCTTCGTCGGCGTGCCGGCCGGACGCTTGGCCGATCGCTTCAGTGCGGGCGCCGTATCTCTCGTCGGGCTGATCGGCATCGGGTTCGGCTGCGTGATGGTCGTGACGATCCCTGCCGCATGGGGGCCGTTCGGCTATCTGGCGGCGATGATCGTGACGACGGTCAGCTACGCGGCGTTCCAGAACGCGAACAACGCGCATGTGATGCAAGGTGTCGATCCGCGCAAACGCGGGATCGTCTCCGGCCTGATCAACCTATCGCGCAATCTGGGCCAAGTGACCGGGGCTGCCGCGATGGGCGCATTGTTCGCCTATGCGTCGGGCCCGGCCGACGTGTTGAGCGCCGCGTCGGAAGCGGTCGATTTCGGCACGCGCGCGACTTTTGGCGTCGCGACTCTGCTGATCGGCACCGCGATCGTCTTCGCCGCGCGCAAGGCGACGCTTCAGCGCTAGGACTTGAACTGCTTGGCGAGCTTCAGCGTTTGGCGCTGATAGTTCGAACCGATATCGCGCCCGTAAATGCGATCCGGCGTCTCGGTCAGCTTTTCGTAGACGAAGCGGCCGACGACCTGCCCATGTTCCAGCAGGAACGGCACGTCGTGCGAGCGCACTTCCAACACCGCGCGCGTGCCCTGGATTTCCGAAGCGCCGCCGAAGCCGAAACCGGGATCGAAGAACCCGGCATAATGGACGCGGAATTCGCCGACCGAGGTGTCGTAGGGCACCATCTCGGCCGCGTAATCATGCGGCACGCGGATCTTCTCGCGGCTCACTAGGATGTAGAAATCGTCGGGATTGAGGATCAACCCGCGCGATTTGGTGCGCCGGATCGGCTCCCAGAATTCCGCGATCTCGTAATGGCCGATCTTGGAAAGATCGATCAGCGGCGTATTGCGCCGCGCGCGATAGCCGATCAAATCGGTGTCGGGGCCTTCGAGATCGATCGAAATCCACAAACCCTGACCGATCGTCGCGCGTTCGCGCTTGTCGCCGGGCGAGAAGACGAGGTGAAGTTTCTTGTCGAGCGCCGTCAACGCCGCGTCGTCGAAATTCGGCGCGCCGCGGCGCAGGCGCAGCTGGTTCAACGTTTGGCCTTCGCGCGCCAGAATCGAGAAGGTGCGCGGGCTGACCTCGAGATAGAGCGGCCCCTTATAGCCGGCGGGCACTTTCTCGAACTCGCGCGCACGGTCGCACAGCAGGCGCGTGAAGATATCGAGCCGCCCGGTCGTGCTTTTCGGATTCGCCGTGCCCGCGACGTCGTCGGGCAGGTCCAAACGCTCGGCGAGTTCGACGATGTAAACGCAGCCGCGTTCCAGCACCGCCCCTTTGGCGAGGTCGAGCGTATGCATGGCGAGGAGCTTGAGCTTGTCCGCGACCTTCGCCTTGGGGCCGGGCAGGAACCCGGCGGGCACGCGCCACGCCTTGGCGCCCAGGCGCAAATCGATCGAGGCGGGCTGGATCTGGTCGTCGCGCAGCTTTTTGGCGGCGGAAATCGCGCCCGATTTGAAGAAGGCGCGATAATCCTGCGAGGGCAAAATGCCGGGCGGAGAGGGTTTTTTGGCGGCCAAAGACTCGAATTCCCGTCGAAAACGTGGCCGCGCACGCTAACGACTTGTCGCCGCAAACGCAAAGGGCGCGGGGCCAACGGCGCCCGCGCCCTTGAAGGGTCGTTTTGGCGCGATTAGGCGGCCTGAACGGCGGCGTTGGCGGCCGGGTGCATCGGGCGGATGCTGTTGCGCGGGCGCAACGTGCGGCGCGGCAGGGCCGGCCCACGGATCGCAACCAGCTCGCGCTTGGCGGCTTCCAGCACCGAGTGGATACGGGTGTCTTCGCGGTCGATCACGTCCATCGCGGTCAACTTGTTGTCGACCAGGTCGAGCAGGGTGTCGATCACGTGGCGGCTCAATTGTTGGGACATCTCTTTGGCTCCTCTGGTCTTTCCGGCTTCCGCCGGACGTTTCTTGACAAGTCCGAAGACGGGTTTCCGATCCATCTATTCCGGGCGACCCAGTGCGGGTTGCGTGTGGATAAGATGCGCCGCATTGGTTAACGATCCCTAAAACTTGAGCCGTATTTGGATTCAACTGATTCAGGATTTGACTTATGTTGCATTGATGCAACGGTTCGGGCGCACCGCCGCGCCGCGTCGGCCGAAAAATCCCTAATGATCTGCTTGCGTTGACAGGCGCGGGCAGGGGCCCTAGAAGCGACCCCGCATATGCCGTGTTAACCCACTCCCGGCGGAGGGGTGGCCGAGTGGCTGAAGGCGGCAGTTTGCTAAACTGTTGTACGGGCCTAAACCTGTACCGTGGGTTCGAATCCCATCCCCTCCGCCACGACGCCCGAGCGTCCCGAAAGGGATTCTCGGGCGTCGTGCTGTTTGGGGATGTGGTGAACAAACCCTTGGTTCGGCCGCATCCCTCGTCGCGGCGTGGATTTTAGATTCAGTCACCTCATCCACATTTCGCATGCGTTTTGGGCGCCAAGCAAAACCAAAAATGCAGCACGCGGCGAGGTTTCTTCTCGCCATCACGTACGGCCCCGACATTTTGTCGTTGGCCCGGCGAGTGCGGGGCGAATACAAGAGCGAGTAGTAAATTGGCGGCCTCGTTGTAGAGCCTGGGCTATGGAGAATCAGCGGCTTCAAATCGTTCGACAGGCGCTGGTTTCGACCGCGCGGTCCATCGTCGATGAACTGGACTTCGGCGACACGTCGCTGACGCTTAGGCGCATTTGGGTCGAGGCGGGGATGAAGGAAGCGCGGATTCTGCGCAATCCCACACCGGCCGACATCAACGACCAAACCGTCCGGCGCATCTACGCCGCGTTGGCGGCGGCCGGTGCTTTTGCGCCCGGCGGGCTTCGCCAAGCCACGTTCAAGCCCGAAACGCTGGGGGCCGATCTACGATATCTCAATATCGTCGATCCGGTCCCCGACGGCGATTTCCGTTTCGCGATCTACGGCGACGGTGTCGCGGCAAAGTCGACGGCGAAGCTGCAAAGCGGGCGCATGTCCGATCTGGCCATGCGCCCGCAAGCCGGCCCCGGCCCGGCGTTCTTTCTGGCGAGCTACATGCTGGTGCTGCGCCACAATTGCGCGGTCTACACGCGCAATGACACGTTGCCGTGGATTCCGGTTGCGCAATGGGAGCGGCTGATGGTGCCGTTATGGGGCCCCGGCGGCGAAGCGCGGATATTGTCGGCCGTCGTCGGCGTGGGCGAGCGCATTCCCGGCCGCGCCCCGATCGGCTGGTCGCCGCCATCGCCGGAAGTATCGAGTTTCTAGGGGTTTTCGACCCGCGAATCGGCGGGAGGCAGCCGAGCGGCGGAAGGCGACTTACTTCAGCCCCGAGCGCAGGAACGAGGCGACGATCTGCTTTTGCAGCACGACGTAGAGCGCCAGCAGCGGCAGGCTGGCGACGCTGGCGGCGGCCATCAGCGGGCCCCATTGATTGCCTTCCTGGGTCATGAACATCTGCAAACCGATCTGGATCACGGCGCTGTCCTGGCTGCGCGTCACCAGCAGCGGCCAGAAATAGTCGTTCCAGCTCGTGATGAAGAGCAGGATCGCCAGCGATGCCAAAGCGGGTTTGAGGTTGGGCACGATCAGCGAGCGCAAGATTCGCAAATGCCCCGCGCCGTCGATCACTGCCGCCTCGATGAGTTCGTCCGGAAAAGCGCGCAAAGCCTGATAGAGCATGATGATCGCGAAGGCCGAGGCCGCGTGCGGGACGACGAGTGCTGCGAGCGTATCGAGCATGTCGAAACGCGTGACCAGCAGATAGCCCGGCACCATCACGACCTGGGCGGGTATGAGCCACGTCACGGTCAGCAGCGCGAACAGCGCTTGCGACCATTTGTTCTTCCAGCGCGCGAAGGCGTAGGCCGCCAGCAGCGCCGTGATCAACTGGGCGATCGTCGTCAACGTCGCGACGATGGCGGTGTTCCAGAGCATCCGCAAAATCGGCACGCCGCCGAGGATATAGGCGAAATTATCCAAGCTCGGGTTCTGCGGCCACGGCGTGGTCGAGAAGATCTCGTTGGGCGCGCGCAGCGCCGTCACGAGCATCCAATAGAGCGGAAGCACGGATAGAAGGCTGAGGACCGTCAGCAGCGTGTGGCTGCGCAGCGCGGCGGCGCGGCTTTCAATGCGCATGGCGATCCGTGCGGCGCATCGCCCACAGTCCGATCACGGCGAAAACGGCGAAAGCCGCGAAGAGCAGCATCCCCGCGGCCGTGCTCCAGCCGATCGCGAACGTGCCGAACCCGTATTCCCACAGCAGATAGTAGAGATTGGTCGTCGCGTGGCGCGGACCGCCTTGGGTCAGCACGTTGATGTAGACGAAGCTCCATTGCGCGCCGTGCAGCACGGTCAGCACGGTCAGGAAAATGCCGGTCGGCGCGACGAGGGGCACGACGATCCGTCGTGCGATCTGGCTTTCGCTCGCCCCGTCGATGCGCGCGGCTTCGACAAGGCTTTGATCGATATTGGTCATCGCGGCGGCGAAAAGCAGCGTCGAAAACCCGACGAGCTTCCAGCCGGTAATGAAGATGATCGTCCAAATCGCTGTGTCGGGATCCTGAAGGAAGCGCAAACTCGGCACGCCCAAACCGCCGAGCAGCTTGTTGACGATGCCGTGATCGGGATTGAGCAGCCAGCGCCACACGACCGCGACGACGACGGGCGCGATGATCATCGGCACGAAAATGATCGCGCGATAGACAGCCCCCGCGCGGCCCACGGCTTCGCGCGTCATCAGCGCGATCAACAGCGGCAGCGCCACGGTCAAAGGCAACAGGCCCAACGTGTAGACGACGGTGTTCCAGGCCGCCGTGCGTAGTTCGGCGAGGGCGAGAAGATTGCAATAGTTGTCGAGCCCGACATAGACCGGTGCCGCCGTCGGCAGCAGATTCCACTCGTAGAAACTCAGCCGAAACGCTTCGATCAGCGGCCAGTAGATCCACAAGCCGAGTGTCGCGAAAGCGGGCAGCAGAAACAATGCCGGCGCGCCCCAGGCCGGCACCCGATACACGGGCGCCGCCGCTTCGGCCGGCGCGCGCGCGAAGGGTGCCAGGAGCCGGACCGCGTCGGTCATGCGCGCGGCATCAACGCCTGGGCGCGTTCCTGTGCCTCGCGCATGATTTTAGAGATGTCACCGTCGCCGAAAACAGCTTCGTTGACGGCCGCGATTTGGATACGCGCGATCTGGCGGTAATTAGAGCCGGGGAACGCGACCCACTGGTTGAGACGCGTCAGTTGCTCCAGATTCGGCCGTACCATCGGATTCTCACGCGTCCAGGCGCCGAGATACTGCGGATCGTCGACGATATCCAAACGCAGCGGCAGATAGCCGATCTTGCTGGTAATGACCGTATAACCGCGCTTCGACGTCATATACTTGACCAGTTCCCAGGCGGCGCGTTGTTTAACCGGGTCTTTCGACAGAATGAACAGCGCGCTGCCCGAATTGGTCGGGCGCGCGGGCTTGTCGCCGAAGCTCGGCATCTTCGCCGCGCGCAATTCGAACTTGTCCTTGGCGGCGTTCAAGAACGCGCGCTGGTAAACGCTGGTCGTCAAGATCATGCCGAGATTGCCGCTCATGAAGGCATCGCCGCTTTCGGATTCGGCGAGCTTCGCGTGGGCGCCCGACTTCACGAGATCGCGCAGCATCTCGATAGCACCGACGGCGCCCGACTCGCCGAAGGTCACCCGGCGGCGATCTTCTGACAAAGCACGGCCGCCATTCGACAGGAACAGGCCTTGCAGCAGCCAGTCGAACTCGCTGTAGACGCCGGGATAGACGCCGTTCTTGGCGGTCGCCGCGCGCAGCTTCAATGCCGCTTCCTTCACTGCGGCCCAAGTTGCGGGCGGCATGTCGGGATCGAGACCGGCCTGTTTGAACAGCGTTGCGTTATAGAACAGCACCGGCGTCGAGAAGACGTAGGCAAGGCCGTAGACCTTGCCGTCGAGCGCGCCGAGATTGAGCCCCGCGGGCACCATTCCGCCGGTATGCGCGGCCCATTCTTCGGGAGGCACGATGTCGGTCATCGGTTTGACGCCGAGATTGCGCACGACGAAGTCTAGATCGGAGAAGACGAGTTGCGCCACGTCGGGTGTGCGGCCGGCCACGAGATCGGCTTGCACACCCGCGCGGGGCCGGCCCGAGGAAACGGGGACGCCCTCGACCTTGATGTTGGGTTGGGTGGCGGTGAACTCGGCGATCAGTTCCTTCGTCGCTTCCGAGCCGATACCGGCCGAGGCGAGATTGTAGTTGTAGTAGGTGATCGAGACCGGCGCGCTGGACGGGGGTGCGATGCGTTGGGCGAAGGAAGGGGCGGGTGCGAACGCCGACGCCGCGAGGCTGGACGCGCCGAGCGACAAGGCCGTGCGGCGGGAGATTTCGTGGGTCATTTTATGCGCTCCGTTCTATCAGGGCGTCGAGCTGCCGTTGGATAATGCGACCGCCGGTCGCGCGATGCAGGAAGGCGAGCGCATCGCCGTCGCGCTTTTCGATTTCCTCGAACGCGGCAGCCAGATAGTCGGCGTCAGCGACCAGCACGGGCTCGACGGCATTCGATTCCATCGGCACGTGGCCGACGGCGCTGGCGCGATCCCAATGAAGGTTCGTCGCTAGATAGTCGCTGAGGATTGCGTCGCGCGGGACGCCGAGGGCGGCCTGCAACACGGCGACGACGAAACCGGTTCGGTCCTTGCCCGCGGTGCAATGGACGAGCAGCGCGCCGTCCGTCTCGGCGAGGATCGCGTGGAATGCGGCGCCGAAGGCCGGCGCCGCGTCGTTCACGTAGCCGCGGTAGGAATCGATCATCAAGTCGCGGATTTGACCGGCATTTGCGCCGGGCTCTGCAAGCGTCTCGCGCAGGCGGACCGACGTTTTGGGTTCGATCGGCGTCGCGCGAATCGCGATTGGCGCCGCGCCGAAATCGGCGAGCGCCTTCGTGCGTTCGACGGTCCCGCGCAGATCGACAATGGTCCCGATACCAAGACCGGCCAGCTGTGCCGCGCCGCCGGATGTGATCCGCGCGGGATTGGCCGAGCGGTACAACCGGCCCGCGACGAGGCACGCGCCGTCTTGCGTCGTCAATCCGCCGAAGTCGCGGAAATTCGACACGCCGTCGATGACGGTCGGTTCGGTAAGCGCGCTCACTTCGCGGCGGCCAGTTCGGCTTTGCGGGCGTCCATCGCGGCCTTGATCTGGCGCACGTCGCCATAGGCATCGGGAAAGTCGGCGAGATCGAGCGGCTGAAGACCTTCCGGCTGAACGAGCCTGGAGACGAAGCTGCCGTCCGCCTCAAGCGTCAGTTCGACATAGCCGACGATATGCTCGCCGCCATGGGTCGGGATGAACCAGTCGGCGAGGGTGAAGGCGGTCGCCGGCGCCCAGATGTGGCGCACGCCGTCGAAGTTTCGCTCGCGGTACTCGTGCAGATGGCCGCAGCATGTGACGCGCGGCTTGACGCCGTTCAAGGCGGCGGTCAATTCGGCGCGCGCGCGGGGCGTGAGCAGGTGTCCCGACATCTCGGTATCGTCGGGCGTTTCGATGAACAGTGGTTTGTGTAGGAAGAGTGCGAGTTGCCGCTCGCCAAGTCCGGCGACGGCGTCGGCGATGAACTTCGCCTGTCCGGCGGCGGCGGTAAGATCGCTCGCGAGCATCTGGGCGTTGATCCCGAGCAGCCGCCAGCCCGGTACGTCGCGCATCCAGTAATCGGGCCCGAACACGTCGAGCCAGCGTGCGCGCCGCGTTTCGTCGATCGGCTGCTTGCGGGCGGTTTCCTGCGTGTCGCCGATGTCATGATTGCCGGGAATGGCGATCCAGGGCAGGCCGAGCGCGTCGTGCATTTCCTTGGCGGCGACCAGATCTTCGCGAAGATCGGCTCCGTTCACCGACACGTCGCCCGTGTTGACGACAAGGTCCGGCTTCGACGCACGCAAAGCCGCTGCCGCAACGGCGAAATTGTCGCGGAAGAACGGCTTGGTTAGCGCAAGATGCGTGTCGGTGATCTGCGCAATGACGAAGCTCATGGGGCGTCTCCTTAGGTTCCGCGACGACAATCGCGGAATCAGGTGACGCATACATTTCAGCTTCGTGTTTTAATCTTTACGTCGCCTTCACGCGGCGGGTCGAACGAAACGGCCGCTGTTGAAATCGTCGATCGCCTGGCGGATCTCGGCCTCGCTGTTCATCACGAACGGACCGTAGCCGACGATCGGCTCGCCCAGCGGCGTGCCGGTCAGCACCAGCAGCATCGCGTCGTCCTTGGCGCGGATCGTCGTGGAATCGCCTTCGCGGCTCAGCAACATGCCCTTGGCTTCGCGCAATTCGTGTTCGCCCGCGACCACGACCGTGCCGCCCAGACCGATCAGCATCGTCGTATGCCCGTCGGGCAAGGGCAGCGACACGTCCATTCCGGCGGCGACTTTCATGTCCCAAACATTGACCGGCGTGAAGGTTTTGGCGGGACCGCGCACGCCGTTCAATTCGCCCGCCACGATACGCACCGGCGCTTTGCCGTCGGCGAGCGGAACGGTCGGGATATCGGCGGCGACGATACCCTGATAGCCGGGCGGCGCCATCTTGTCCTTCGCGGGCAGATTGACCCAAAGCTGGATCATGCGGAACGGTCCGCCTTTCTGGGCGAAGGACGGCGCATGATACTCCTCGTGCACGATGCCGCCCGCGGCGGTCATCCATTGCACGTCGCCGGGGCCGATGATCCCGCCATGCCCGGCGGAGTCACGATGTTCAACCTCACCCTCATAGACGATGGTTACCGTTTCGAAACCGCGATGCGGGTGTTCGCCCACGCCGCGCCGCGCCGTTGTCGGTTCGAAACGATGTGGACCCGCATAGTCGAGGAGCAAAAACGGGCTGATATGCTCGCCGAAACGGTCGTAGGAGAACAGTGAACGGACGGGAAATCCGTCGCCGACCCAATGGCCACGATCGTTGCCGAACCCGCCGAGCACCTGCTTGTCCATCGTCGAACCTCATCCGAAACGTATCCGTCATCCGATCACAATATCGTGGACGCCAAAGCGTCTGGCGTCCGCAGAACCGTCCGCCGGTAACGACGGGCCGAATGTGATCCGGAACACCAAGGATATAGCGACCGAGGCGGCTTCGATCCAGGGCCTACGCTTCGCCGTTCCGGGCGGCGGCATATCATGGCGTCGGTCGGTACGTAAACCGTCGCTGGCAAAGGCAAGTGAAGGCGATAAACTATTGCCATGCGCTTTCCGTTGTTTTTGTCGTCGATCGTCGTCGCCGTCGGACTTTGCGCGCATGCGGCGTTCGCCGTGGAGCGTTGGTCGCCGACGCCGGCGCAGATCGCCACGCTCGAAGCCAATGCCGACGCGCAATGGCGCCGCATTTTCGTCGACGGCAAGCCGCGCGCGCGGACCGATTGGGGAACGCTGGCGTCGTTCGTTTTGAATGGTCTCGCGGCGAATTACGCGCCGATGCGCGTCGCGGCGGGAATCGAGGCTTTGGCCGCGCTGCAGGATACGAATGCCGCCAGCCCGACATTCGGAAACGTCCATTGGTATGTCGGCGATACCAAGCTGGTCGATCGCAACGGCGTCGAGTTCACGACGCGCCATATGTCGATCGCGTGGCTGCTGTTCGCCGACCGTTTGACGCCCGAACAGCTTGCCCCCTTGCGCAAACTTCTCGATCTCGCGCGGATCGGCGTATCGCGCCATCAAGTGTCGATCTCCTACACGAATATCTTCCTGATGAAGGCGTGGAACCTGATCGCGCTCGGTCAGATTTTCGCCGACGCCGACGCGATCGCGCAGGGGACGGGCATGTTGCGCGATTGGCTCGCGCGCGTGCGCGCGGTCGGGATCGAGGAGTATCTCAGCACGGGTTACTACGCCGTCGATATCGAGAATCTCGGCTTGGTTGAGAACTTGGCGCAAGACCGGATCGCACGCGAACTGGCGCGCCAAGGGCTCGACATCGTATGGGGCGAGCTCGCGCGCCATTGGTACGCGCCCGGTCAGCGCTTGGGCGGGCCGCACAGCCGCACCTATGATCGGCTTTACAGCCGTGGCGACGTTCATGCGTTCGTTGCCCGAGCGGGGTGGCTTGGCGAAACCGCGCGCGCGAGCGGCGATCCGTATCGTGCGCTGGCCTTCGGCGCGCCGGCACCAGCGGCGACCGCATGGTTGACAGCGCCGTTGCCGCGTTTCGAGCGCGGAATGGCGGGCGAGAACAGGCGCCACGCCTCGTATCACGGAAAGTCGCTTTACATCGGCTCGGCCGAAGCCTCTTACGGCTACGAGGACTCGCCGCTGACCACCATGCTCGGCGCGGGGGTCGATATGCCGACGATCAGTTTTACGATGGACGGGCGGCGCGACTATTTCGGCCGCGACCGTATCGTCGAGGCGGGATCGGGCCACCCCAAAGCGTTGCATCTGCGCCCGGCGATCGCTTCGGCGCAGCGCGGGACGGAAGTGCTGTTGCTCGGCGCCGCGCGCAACGCGCGACCGGAAGACAATTCGATGAGTTCGACCGTGATCCTGCCGGCGGACGCCGAATTCCATCTCGACGCGCGCAAGCTCGATATCTTCAACGCGGCGAGCAAATGGCGTGTCGATCCGCCGGCCGAACGCGAGCGCACGGCGATCGAGATCGTCGCGGCGGAAAACCGCACGGAGTTGCGCATCGACGATCGCAGCGACACAGCCGGGATCGGCGTCATGCAATTGTTGCCGGCGGATGCGGGCGATCGCTTGAACCTTTCGGCCGAACTCGCGGGTGGTCCCGTCGCGCTCTATCTCAATTTCCTCGACGGAGCCGGACAGGTAATCGGCGGCGAGAACATCAAATCCGTGCGCTCCGATCCGGACCGCTTCGGTCGATTCGATTTCGCCGCGAGCGCGCCGGCCGGCACGGTTCGGGTCAAAGCTTGGCTCTATTCGTCGATCGCGGCGCGCGCTTCGGTGCGGGTGCGCGATTTGCGTGTTGCGCGCGCGCAAACTTCGTCCGCTGCCCAGGATGTCGCGCATTTCGATTTCGTCCCGTATCGGCGCGACGAAATCGAGGTTCCGACGGGCGCGACGCTGTTCGTGCGGCGCGGCGACGCGGCGCTGGCGATCCGCGCCCTCGGCGTCTGGGGTACGGACGGCACGCTGGCCACGTTCCGGCTGATCAACGACGGCTTGGCCTATGGCGCGCTGCGGTTGACCGCGACTCAAGCCGAGACGCGCGGCGAGGGGCGCGGACTTACGGCGCTCTGGCTGCTCGGCGCCGAAGATATCCGAGACTCGGCCGCGTTCGAGGCGTTTCGCGCGAAGGCTTCGGCCGTCGACACGCGCGTCGCGCGTGCCGGCGAGCGCATCGAACTCGGCTCGTCCGGCACGCAAGGCCCGCTCGGCTTCGTCTACGACCTTGCGCGCAATGGCTATGTCGCCCGCACCGGCGTGCCCGAGCGTCTCGACGGCGCCCTTACAGTCGACGGCAAGACGCTCGAGCGCTGATACCGATCTACGCCAAAGCTGCCTTGATCGTGACGGCGATCGGTGTCGTCGGTCGGCCGATCAGCCGCGACAGCGTGCGGCTGTCGTCGAACAGTTGCCCCTTGGCCGCATGGGCATCGGCATCGGCGATCGCCGTCGCGAAACCGTCAGGCAGACCGAAAGATTTGAGCGCGCCGGCATAGGCCGCTTGCGGCAGATCGTTGTAGGGAATTGTCTTGCCGGCGGCGCGCGACACTTCGGCCGCGAAATCGGCCATCGTGAACGCCGTATCGCCCGCGAGCTCGTAAACCTTGCCGCTATGCGCGTCGTCGAGCAAGGCGACGGCCAGCGCTTCGGCGTAGTCCGCGCGCGCCGCCGTGGCGATCTTGCCCGTTCCCGATGCGCCGATGATGGCGCCGTGCTCGACCGAGGCTTTCAATGCACCGGTGTAGTTCTCGGTGTACCAGCCGTTGCGCAGCACCGTGTGCGCGATACCCGAGGCCGCCAGCGCCTTCTCCGTCGCCTGATGGTCGAGGGCGAGCCACATGCCGGAGTCGAAGCCCTTCAGAATGCTGGTGTAGACGATGCGCTTGACGCCGGCCTTCTTCGCCGCGTCGATCACGTTGCGGTGTTGCCCGGCGCGATCGTTGAAGTCGTTCGACGAGATCAGCGCGAGCGTGTCGACGCCGTTGAGAGCGGCGGCCAGCGTCTCGGGCTTGGTGTAGTCGGCGCGGCGCGTCTCGATGCCCAGGTCGGCGGCCTTGGCCGGATCGCGCACGAGTGCGACGAGTTTGGCGCCGGGCGCGCGGCGCTTGAGCGCGGCGATGGCGAGGCGGCCGAGGGCGCCTGTGGCGCCGGTGATCGCGATGGTCATGAGATTCTCCTGCTGCGGTCGTTGCGATGGACACAGACTTCGTTATCGACACGGAAAAGGAAAGTAGGCACGGAAAAGTAAGTAGCGCTCGCGCGGGCAACTTTTGCCGTATTGACGGTGTAGGACGATTGTCCTAAAAATTCTCAATGATCCTTCAAACCCGCGCTGCGATCGCCGCCAAGGCCGACGATCTGTTCTACCGTCAGGGTTACGAGCGCACGTCCTTCGCCGATATCGCGGCGGCGGTGAAGATTTCGCGCGGCAATTTCTATTATCATTTCAAGACCAAGGACGAGATACTGGACGCGGTGATCGAACTGCGCGCCGAACGCACGCGCGCGATGCTCGACGGCTGGGCGGCGGGCGCGAAAACGCCGCGTGCACGGATCGCCGCCTTCGTCCGCATGCTGATCGACAATCGCGCGAAGATCATGCTTTACGGCTGCCCGGTCGGCACGTTGTGCGGCGAATTGGCGAAACTCGACCACGCCGCGCAGAAAGGCGCCAACAAGATCATGGCGCAGTTCGCCGATTGGCTGACGGCGCGTTTCGTCGAGGCGGGTAAGCGCCGTAAGGCGCCGGAACTCGCCCGGCATTTGCTGGCGCGTGCGCAAGGCGTCTCGGCGCTCGCCAACGCGTTGCACGATGAGAATTTCATCCGCCGCGAAGTCGCCGCGATGGAAAAATGGCTCGACGGCGAGTTGGGCGTAGAACGAAGAAAGGCGAGGGGATAGTGGCCGGAACTTTCATGGGGGCCGACGGCAAGTTGCGCTGCCGCTGGTGCGCCGCGTCGCCCGAATATGTCGCGTATCACGACGACGAGTGGGGCTATCCCGTCGGCGACGACCGGCGCCTGTTCGAGAAGATTTGCCTGGAGGGATTCCAGTCGGGTTTGAGCTGGCGCACGATCCTCGCCAAACGCGAGAACTTCCGTGCCGCGTTCGCGGCCTTCGATTTCCATAAGGTGGCGCGTTTCGGCGAACGCGACGTGGCGCGCCTGCTGAAAGACGACGGGATCGTCCGCCATCGCGGCAAGATCGAAGCGACGATCAACAATGCCAAGCGCGCGATCGATCTCGCGAAAAGCGAGGGCACGCTCGCCGCGTATTTTTGGCGGCACGAGCCAAAACCGGGCGAACATGGTGGCCCGCAAACGGCGTCGATTTCGGCGACATCGGTCGCGCTGTCGAAGGATTTGAAGAAGCGCGGCTGGCGATTCGTCGGGCCAACCACGATTTTCGCCTTCATGCAGGCGATGGGCTTGATCAACGATCATGCGGAAGATTGCGTGATGCGCAAAAAAGCGGCAAGGGCGCGCAAAGAATTCATGCCGCCGCGTGGCAAGCCGGCATAATGGCAGCAATCGGATTTTAGGGTGTCGCATTCGGCGCGACACTCCCTATGTTCCAATCATGTCGAACACCGATTCCGAGGCGGCGCCGGGCTTGAGCCGGACCGCCGCTTTTGCGCTCGCCGCCGCCGCCGGCTTGGCGGTCGCGAATATCTACTACAACCAGCCCATGCTCGAAGTGATCGAGCGCGATTTGCCGGGGACCGCGACCGCCGCGATTCCGACGGCGACGCAGCTTGGTTATGCCGCAGGATTGCTGTTGCTCGTCCCGCTGGGCGATATCGTCGAGCGGCGCGGCTTGATCGTCGCGCATTTCGTCGCCTTGGCCGCCGCACTCGTGTTCGCGGCGATGGCGCCCGGCGGATTCGCATTGGCGGCCGCATCGCTGGCCATCGGCGCGCTGGCGGCCGTCGCCCAACAAGTCGTGCCGTTCGCCGCGCATCTGGCGGGCCCCGCGAAGCGCGGTGCGGCGGTTGGCTTCGTGTTGTCGGGTTTGCTCGCCGGCATTTTGTTGAGCCGCACGCTGGCTGGGTTCGTCGCTACGCATGCCGGCTGGCGCGAGATGTTCTGGCTCGCCGTGCCGCTGGCATTGGCGGCGGCACTCGCCTTGCGCTTTCTGTTGCCGCGCAGCGTGCCGGAGGCGCCATTGCCCTATTTCGCGGCGTTGCGCTCGATGGTGACGCTGTGGATCGAGTTTGCACCCTTGCGCCGCGCGGCGGCGACCCAAGCCGCTTTGTTCGCGTGTTTCACGCTGTTCTGGACCGTGCTGCCGTTCCGGCTGGCCGCGCCGGAATTCGGCTTGGGGGCCGACATCGCCGGATTGTTCGGCCTGATCGGTATGATCGGCGTGCTGGCGGCGCCGATCGTCGGCCGGTTCGTCGACAAACGCGGCTCGGCCGCGACCGTCGTGATCGGCGCATTGATGACGCTCGCATCGTGGCTCGTCTTCGGCGGCTGGACGGCGATTCCGGGCATGGTGATCGGCGTCGTGCTGCTCGATCTGGGCCTGCAAAGCGCGCTGATCGCCAATCAGCACATCGTCTTCGCCCTTCGCCCGGCGGCGCGGTCGCGCATCAATACGGTGCTGATGAGCAGCATGTTCATTGGCGGTGCGGCTGGTTCGGCGTTGGGCGTTGCCGCATGGAACGCCGGCGGCTGGTTCCATGTTTCGGCGATCGGTATCGGGTTCGGTGCCGTCGCCGTCGCGATTCAAATTCTCGCTTTCCGGCGCCGCGTGGCGTAGAGACCTCCCAACAAGGGGAGGGACACGACGCTATGAACGGAACCGAAAAGCCGCGCCTCGCGACGCCTGCGAACACCATCGATTGCCATATGCATCTTTACGATGCGGCGACGCCCGTGGCGAAGACGGCGGTCGTGCCGCCGCCGGTTTGGGCGAATGTCGATGCTTATCGCAAGGTGCAGGCGCGTCTGGGGATCTCGCGCGCGGTCGTCGTGCAGCCCTCGGCCTATGGGCTCAACAATTCGGTGACGCTGAATGGCGTCGAAGCGCTCGGCCGCGACAAGGCGCGCGCGGTCGTCGTCGTCAACGACGCGACCCCGGACGCGGAATGGCGCCGACTTTCGGCCGTTGGTGCTTGCGGCCTGCGCATGCATATGCTGCCCGGCGGCGCCGTGGGCTGGGAGGATATGGCTTCGCTCGCGCGCAAGGCTGCCGATCACGGCTGGCACATGCAGATTCAGATGGACGGCCGCTATCTGCACGAGCGCGTCGATTTTCTGAAAACGTTGCCCTGTACGCTGGTCGTCGACCATGTCGGCAAATTCCTGGAGCCGGTGACCATCGACCATCCCGGCTTCAAGGCGCTGGCGTCGCTGCTCGAAACCGGGCGCGTCTGGCTGAAATTGTCGGCCGCCTATGAAGTGTCGCGCGCCGGTCCGCCGGATTTTCGCGATACCGGCGCGCTGGCGACCGAGGCCGCGCGCTTGGCGCCCGAGCGCATGGTGTGGGCCAGCAACTGGCCGCATGTTTCCAAGCTTGCCGATCCGCCGGACGACGCCGGGCAACTCGACACGCTGCTCTACTGGATCGCGGATCCGGCGTTGCGCACACGAATCCTGGTCGATAATCCCGCCAAGCTTTACGGCTTTACCGCCTGAGATCGCGTCCCGCGTGAAAAGCGGCTTGACGCTCTGTCGCTTTAGTGTACCGTTTTACTAAATCGTTTTAGTAAAGGCGAACCATCGAACGGGAAGCGGCATAAGCCGCGACCGAAAAAAGGGGAGAAACGCAATGAACCGTAAATCGTTCCTTCGCGGCGTCGCCGCGGCCGGCGCCTTGGCGCTGGCGGTCCTGGCGCCGGACGCCGCCGTTGCCCAGGCCAAGAAGCAAATCAAGCTCTCGCACGCGACCGCCGTCGATCTCGGCAACGACAACCACATGGTCGCGTGGGTGATGCGCAACTACATCAACGAATATTCGGATACGCTGGACGCGCGCATCTACGGTGCCAACCAGCTGGGCGAGGAACGCGCGGTCGTCGAAGGCATGCAGTTGGGGGCCGGCGCCACGTGCCATATCGGCGGCACGGCGATCCACAACAACTTCGTGCGCCGCATGGGCGTGCTCGATCTGCCGTTCATGTGGCAGGGCTACGATCACGCGCACAAGGTGCTGGACGGCGAAGTCGGCAAGACGCTGGCCAAAGAATACGAGGCGCGCGGCATCAAGATCCTCGGCTGGCAAGACAGCTGGGGCTATCGCAACGTCGTGACGACGAAGAAGGAGATCAAGACGGCCGCGGATCTGAAGGGCCTGAAGATCCGCACCATCCAGACGCCGACCTACGTCGCCGCCCTCAATGCGATGGGTGCCAGCGCCACGCCGATGGCGTTCGGCGAGGTCTACACCGCGCTGCAGACCGGCGTGCTCGACGGGTTCGAACATTCGCCGCCGGTCGTGTTCACCGGCAAGTACTACGAAGTCGCGAAATACGTGGCGCTGACCGGGCATCTGTTCGGGCCGACGGTCACGGCCTGCTCGATGCGCGAATGGCAGAGCTTCACGGATAAGGAGCGTCAGGTTCTGGCCGAAGCCGCGAAGCTGGCGCAGGACGTGAACCGCAATTTGTCGGCGCAGCGCGACGCCGAGGCGATCGATCTGCTGAAATCGAAGGGCATGATCGTCACGACGCTCGATAAAGCGCCGCTGGTCACGGCGGCGGCCCCCGTGCAGGACGAACTCGCCAAGCAGATCGGCGCCGAAGATCTGCTGCGCATCATCCGCGCGACCAAGTGACGTTGCCGGCCGGCGAGGGGAAACATCCCTTCGCCGGCCGTTGCGTTCCGACGGAGAATTTCCGATGCGTGCCGTGCTCACCGCCGTCGACCGCGCGATGGAGTTCGCGCTGTTCGCGATCTTCCTGGCCTTTTCCCTGGTCGGGGGCTTGCAGATCTTCAATCGCTTCGCGCTCGGCCTGCCGCTGAGTTGGAGCGAGGAGTTCCAGAAATTCGGGCATGTGTGGATGGTGTTCATCGCCATTCCCGTCGCCTATCGCAAGGGCGCCCATATCGGCATGGATGCGATCTTGATCCGCATGCCGCATGCCATGCAGCGCGCGATCGCGCTGATTGTCGAAATCATGTGGCTGGTCCTGGCGCTTGCGATCGCGGTCTTCACCTTGCATTTGATGGAAGTCGCGAAGTTCCAGGACAGCCCCGGCCTCGGCCTGCGCATGGATTGGGTTTACGCCGGCATGGTGCTGGGCGCCGCCTATCTTGCATTGATCGCCGTGCGCCGCATCGTCGCGTTCATCAAGCCCTCGCTCGCGGAGACGCTGGCATGACGCTCGTCCTTCTTTTCGCGCTGCTGCTCGGCCTGATTACGGTCGGTATTCCGATTCTGCTGGTGATGGGGGTGGTGGGCTTGGCCGGCATGCTGACGCAGCCCGCCTTGGTGCCGGCGCTGTTCCCGCAAAAAATGTTTGCAATGCTGGATAACTTCAGCCTGCTCGCGTTGCCTTACTTCATCCTGGCGGGCGAATTGATCTCGCGCGGCGGCATCTCCAAACGCCTGGTCGAGTTTGCCGAGGCGGTCGTCGGGCATTGGCGCGGCGGCTTGGGTCACGCTTCGATCGTGTCGTCGATGGTGTTCGCGGGCGTGTCCGGCTCCTCCGTCGCCGACACGTCGGCGATCGGCTCTATCCTCGTGCCGGCGATGAAGTCGCGCGGGTACAAACCCGGTTTCGCCGCGGCCTTGGTCGCATGTGCGGGCACGATCGGCGCGATCATCCCGCCGAGCATGACGATGATCGTCTATGGCTCGATGTCCAACGTGTCGATCGGCGGCTTGTTTCTGGGCGGCATCATTCCCGGCATTCTGATCGGCATCGGTCTGATGATCGTTGTGGCGCTCTATGCGCGCCATCCCGATTTCCCGGAATTGCGCCGCACGACCGGCAAATTCATGCTGATGGTTGTCGTCAAAGCGGCGGTGCTGGTTTGGCCGGCTTTGCTGGCGCCCGTGCTGGTTTTGGGCGGCATTCTGGGTGGTATCTTTACGGCGACGGAGGCGGGCGTCGTCGCCTGCTTCTATGGCTTCTTCATCGGTTTCTTCGTTTACCGGACCGTGAAGCTGCGCGACTTGCCGGAGATCTTCGTCCAAGCCGGGATCACCACGGCGCTGGTGTCGGGAATTATCGGCGTGGCAGGCGCTTTCGGCTGGTTGCTCGCCTATCTCAACTTCAACGATCTGGTGCTCAACGCGATCGGCTCGGTCGCGGGGACGCGCATCGCCGTCTTGCTCATCATGATGGCGATCATGCTGGTGCTCACGATGTTCGTGGATTCGATGGCGATCCTGATCATCATGATCCCGGTCGCGGTCGTCATCGGACGGAAATTCGGCATCGACGACTTCCATCTGGGCCTGCTGATGGTGATGGCGACGCAGATCGGGTCGACCACGCCGCCCGTGGCCGTGCTGCTGTTCGTCGCGACCAGTATCGCGGGCTGCACCTACAACGAAACGGTGCGGTATTGCTGGGCCTTCATCGCGGCGGAAGTCGCCGTTCTGGTCCTGGTGATCCTGATCCCCGAATTGGCGACGTGGATTCCCAGGATGGTTCTCGGCTAGAACGGTCCCATGTCGAATATCAACGACGTCGCGAAGCTGGCCAAAGTTTCCATCTCGACGGTATCGAACGTCCTCAACGGGCGCACCGGGCAGATGAGCGAAGCAACGCTGGAGCGCGTGCAGCGCGCGGTCGAGAAGCTCGGCTATCGGCCCAATCAGGCCGCGCGCCAGTTGAAGACCGGCGAAGCTTCGATGATCGGGCTTTTGGTCCCGTCGCTGGGCAATCCCAGCTATGGCGTCGTGGCGCGAGAGATCGAACTCGCGGCGCTGGATCGCTACGGCTATCGCGTCGTCGTCGCCAATACCTACCGCGATCCCAAGCACGAGCGCGCGTTCATCGACGACATGGCGGCGCAAGGTGTTCGCGGCGTCATCGTGATCTCGTCTCTGTCGGACGAATCCCATCTGGAGGAGCCCGCCGCGCGCGGCATGGTAGCGGTCAGCTACGACAGCCATTCGCGGCGCAACGCCCGCCCGCTGCTCGATTACGTGTCGGCCGACAACGTCGCCGGCGCCAAACAGGCCGTCGAGTATCTGGTCGAGCTTGGCCATCGCACGATCGCGTTCCTCACGCCGGCGAGTTGGACGTTCAGCCGCGAGGAGAAGCGCGACGGTTTCGCGGCGGCGATCGAGGCGGCAGGTGCACGCGGCGTGATCATCGAAGGCGAGGTGACGCCAGGCTATGCGGACGCGGAGATGGCGGAGCTTGGTCAAAGCCTCGCCAAGAAGCTTTTGCGCCATCGCGCCAAGCCGACCGCGGCGATCGCGATCAACGACATAATGGCGATCGGGCTGATCGCGGGTTTGAAGTCGGAAGGCTTGTCGCTGCCCGGCGATATGTCGATCATCGGCATGGACGGCATTCCGTTGGGCGCCTTCACCGCGCCGCCCTTGACGACGGTGAAGCTGCCCGTGCCCGAACTCGCGCGCACGATGGTCGATCGCATCATGCTGCGATTGAAGAAACCCGAAACGACGCCGGCCGAATTCCGGTTCGCGCCGTCGTTGCTGGTGCGCGGTTCGGCCGTTCCGCCCGCGAAATCGAAGCGGAGCTGAGCCGATGCGCATTCTGTTGACCCATACGCCGTCGTTTCGCGCGAATTACTACGGCGACGAAGCGCTGGCGCGATTGCGCGCCTCGGGTGATGTCGTCCTCCACGACAGCGAAACGCCGCTCGATCCCGCCGCGCTGATCGCCGCCGCCAAGGGGATCGACGTGATCGTCAGCGACCGGCAAACGGCGGCACCCGGCGAAGTTTTCGCGGGCCTGCCCGATCTCGCCGCCTATGTCCGCTGCGCCATGGATATCCGCAATATCGACGTGGAGGCGGCGTCGAAAGCGGGCGTGCTGGTCACGCGCGCGACGGCGGGGTTCATCGATTCCGTCGCCGAACTCGGCATTGGCATGATGATCGACCTCGCGCGTGGGGTCAGTGCGGCGACGACGTCCTATCGCGCCGGGAAGGCGCCCGTCGTGCGCATGGGACGGCAATTGGCGGGATCGACGCTCGGCATCGTCGGTTTGGGCGCGATCGGAAGGCGTTTGGCCGAGGCGGCCGTCGCGCTGCGCATGAACGTGATCTTCTGCGATCCCGAAGCCAAAACGCCGCCGCAAGGTGCGACGCAAGTTCCATTCGACGACGTGCTGGCGAGGTCGGATTTCGTCGTGTGCCTTGCGCCGGCGATCGAAGCGACGCGCCATTTGTTCGACGCCGCCGCGTTCGCGCGCATGGGGAAGGGCGCTTACTTCATCAATCTCTCGCGCGGCGAATTGGTCGACGAGGCGGCGCTCGAAGCCGCTCTCGATCGCGGTCATCTCGGCGGCGCGGGGGTCGATGTGGGCATGGCGCCCGATCAAATGCCGATAACGCGCTTGGCCAAGCGCGCCGATGTCGTCGCCACGCCGCATATCGGCGGGTTGACGCCGCAAGCGATCGCGCATCAGGCGTTCGATACGGTGCGCCAGGTGGAGGCGCTGGCGGCGGGCAAGATGCCCGATCTCGCGGTCAATCCCGCGCGCGCGACGCGGCTCGCGCGCTTCGGTATCCGTTACTGATCGCCGCTCCAGGCCTGACGCGTATAGGTTGTCAGCGCCAGATCGATATCGAGCGCGATCGCCTTGGCAATGGCCTGGAGCACCTGCGCCATATCCATCGAGTGATAATGAAGGGCGGCGAGGCGGATCAGCTCGCAATGGAAGTAGTTGTAGCCCGCGATATAGAGATACGGCGCCACTTTGCGCTTGTAGTGGATGGCGCCGATGCGGATCGATTGGTCGACATACTCGTCGTTGAAATTTCCCGAAAACAGTAAATCCCAATGCCGGCGTTGCGCGGGCTTCAAATGTTTCTCGATATCGTAGTCGCGAAAGATGACCGACGTCGCGGGCATCTGAAGGACGAATTTGTAGAATTCGGCGATGAGGTCGTCGAGATTGGCGAGGACCAGCGGGTGGAACGCGCGTAAATTCGCGATCGTCGTGTCGGTGATGTTGAGCAGATGCATGCGCTTGCGCAGATCGAATGCCGGCATCGGCGTCCCCTCCCAAGGCCGCGGAAACCAAAACACCGCTTCTAATTGTGCAAAGATAACACAAGATTTGGACAATAAAAGACCCCGATCTAGCGACCGGGGCGAGGTAACGGCGCAAAACACAGGGGCGGTTCGCGGGATCGCATTCCGCGATCGCGCGCTATACCGGCATCAGTTTGCGATGTGGCTCGGGCGGCAGATCAACGGCAATCGGGTCGCCGGACGCGATGCGCCCGCCTTTATGCACGATCGCCATTACGCCCGCCTTGCGGATCAATTCGCCGTTCGCGTCGCGGTCGAGCACGGCTTCGGTCAGCCCCTTCTTGAAATTATCAAGCTGCGCGCAAGGATTGCGCAGGCCCGTGATCTCGATTTCGGGTCCGCCGGGAAACCGCAAACGCGCGCCCGTGGGTAACGCCAACAGGTCCAGGCCCCGGGTCGCGATGTTTTCGCCGATGTCGCCGGGCTTGATGTCGAAGCCTTTGGCGCGCAGCTCGTCGAACAATTCCGACTGGATCAGATGCACCTGGCGCAGATTGGGTTGCGTCGGATCGCGCGCGACGCGGCTGCGATGTTTGACCGTGACGCCGGCATGTCCGTCGCCCGCCACACCTTCGCCCGCGATCAACTCGATCTTGGTTGCCGGAAGTTTCGAGAAGTTGTGTCCGGGGGCGGCGGCGACCGCGACGACGCGGCCGCGAGGCCCGTCCTTCCAGCCACAGGCGCGCATGTTGGCCTTCATGTGATCGGGCACGGGCGCTTCGGTCTTGATCGGTTCGCGGCGGGGATAGAGCGGGATCTTCAGCGCACGGGCGTGAAGCTGCAACGGTAGCTCCTTGGCGCGCGTCGCGGCCCCGCCATAGATCGGATCGCCGAGGATCGGGCAGCCGATCGCCGCCATATGCGCGCGGAGTTGATGCGTGCGGCCGGTGCGCGGTTCCAATGCCAGCCACGTCATCCCGTCGCCTTCGCCGATCGTCCGGTATTCGGTGAGCGAGGGCTGGCCCTTCGCGTCGATCCGCATCTTCCAACCGCCGCGCTTGGTTTCCTTCAGCAACGGCAGATCGACTTTTCCTTCCTTCTGCGGCGGCCGGCCGACAACGATCGCCCAATAGGTTTTGCGCACCTGGCCATCGGCGAAGAGCTTGCCGAGCTTGGCGAGCGCCTTGCGATGCCGGCCGAGTGCGAGACATCCGCTGGTGTCTCGATCGAGGCGGTGCGCGAGTTCGGGATCCTGCGGCAAGCCGAAGCGCAGCTGCTTCAGGTATGTACCAAGATGGTCGCCGCCGGACGCGCCCGCATGCACGGCGATTCCGGCGGGTTTGTCGATCACCAGCAACAGCGCGTCGCGATAAAGAAGTCGGGATTCGAGATCCATGGCCGCCGGGAAGCTACACCGCGCCGGTGCCGTGGGGTAGGGTGGATTGGTAATGGAATCCACCGCGACGAAGAACGACGCGCTCGGCGCCGTCTATATCCTGACCGGCGCCGTCAGCTCCGCCTTCGGTGCGCTGGCGCTCAAGCATCTCGGCGACGAGCTCGGCTGGGGGCAGCTCGTCGTTCTGCGCCATCTTTGCGCGCTGCCGTTTTTCCTGCCGCTGTTTTGGCGCTTGGGCCCGCGCTATTTCGCCACCAAACGCCCGGTTTCGCATCTGATGCGCGGCGCGTTCGGCGCGTTCGGGTTCATCCTGTTCCTGCATGCGCTGATCAATATCCCCGTCGGCGATGCGGTCACGCTGTCCTACACCACGCCGTTCTGGTCGCTGGGGCTTGCGGTGATCGCGTTTGGCGAGCGCTTCGGCCCGGCACGCGTATTGGCGACGATGGTGGGGTTCACCGGCGTCGTGTTGATCGCGCGGCCGGGGGCGTCGGACATCGGCGATTTGGGATATGTCGGAATCGCTTTGTTCTCGGCATTTCTAACCAGTCTCGCGATGATGATGGTCAAGCGCCTGTCGGCCAGCGAGCCGCCGGATCGCATTGCGTTCTGGTATCTGTGCACGGGCGTGCTGTGCGGCTTGCCCTTCGCGCTGTTCGATTGGCAGCCGATCTCGCTTGCCCATTTACCCTGGATCGTCGCGACGGGGGCTTGCGCCGCCGTGTCGCAATGGGGCTTGTCGCGCGGCTACGCGATCGGCACGTTTTCGAAAATGGCGCCGCTGGCCTTCGCCCAAGTCGGCGTCGCGACGCTCGGCGGTGTCTTGATGTTCGCCGAAGTGCCGCGCTGGACGACGCTTGCGGGGATGATGCTGATCGGGATCGGCGCCGTCTGGGTCGTGCGCGATCGTTCGGATCGCACGCGCCGCTGAATCGTCACTTCCAGACGACTTCTTTGACGCTTTTCTTTTTCGCGGGTGCGGCGGCGCCGTCTTTCGGACGACCAACCGTCGGCGGCGTCATGATTTTGACGCCCGGTCCCGGCGGCGGGGTGACCGTGCGCGGCGTGGCGCGCGGCTTCGCGTCGCCGCCCAAGCGGCCAAGGATGCCCGACATCGTCATGCTGGTCTTGTGCTTATGCGCCTGGCCTTCCGCCGTTTCGGCGACGCGCTTGCGCTGATAGACCGGCAGGGAGTCGAAGGTCCGCTTCGCCCGATCAACATTGATGCCGGTCGGCCGCTCAGCCGCCAGCTTCACGAATTGATGGATCTTGGAGTGTTCGCCCAGGATCTGCCCGACCGAGCTCGCCAAAATCTGCAGGGCCGTCTTGTCGACGGCGGAGGTTTCTTCCGACTCCATCAAACGTTAGTTTAGCAATATAAGCATTGGTTATTCAACGCTCTTCCGGCCCAGAAAGGCGCGCCCGCGAATGCTCACCATCGCTTTGTTGATTTGCTCGAACATCTTCATGACTTTCGCGTGGTACGGGCATCTCAAATTTCCCAATGCACCGCTTTGGCAGGTCGTTCTGATCAGCTGGGGGATCGCGTTTTTCGAGTATCTGCTGATGGTCCCGGCCAATCGTTGGGGCTATGGGCAGTTCACCGGCGCGCAACTTAAGACCATTCAGGAAATCGTTACGCTGACGGTGTTCGCGGGCTTCGCCGTGTTCTGGCTGGGCGAAACGCTGAAATGGAACCACTTGGCCGCTTTCGCCTGTTTGGTCGGCGCCGCGTTCTTCATGTTTTGGGAGTAACAAAGAAAAAGGGCGGATGCCCGGGACCAACCTGGCATCCGCCCGTGAGGCTCGGCAATCCGGCCGAATTGGGTGACCGGGTCGCGAGACCAGAAGGGGACTTGAAAGGGCTTGGGGCGGAGAGGAGCCTCGTTCCACAAGATGTCCGTCAAGTTCGATATGGATTTAGCTATAAATTTAGCTAAAGGTCAATAGGTTTTTATTTGGAATCTTGAAATCGATATGGAGTGATTTTTGTAGTGTTATTTATCAATATGTTAATTGCCATTTTTAATTCAAAAACTTTGATCCATAGCTCGTTGTCCCACTATGATGCGTCATGGTTTTTCGCGCTTTCGTGCTGACAGTCGGCGTCTTGCTCGCGTCGCCCGGTTTCGCCCAGGCGCCGCCCAAGACGATGGCCGATTGCCAAAAGCTCTACGACGCCGAACTGAAGAAGGCCGTGGCCGCGACTCAGCGGAATTTGCGCGAGAGCCAACACCGCGCCGGCATCGCGAAACTGCGGTGCGAACGCGCGGTCGAGCGCAAGATCTTCCAGGACAAAGCCAAGCAGAAGCGTTGAGCGGCGCTCAATCTTCCCCGGTTCAATCTTCCTTGTCGTCGAAGCGCAGAAGGCGCGGCGCTTTCTCGATCACGACTTCCAGAATTTGTTCCGCGGCGATCAGATCGGCGCGCGTGCGCTCGTTCAAGCGCCCGATATAGCGATCTGTCTCGATGCGATCCTTGGCGTGGTAGAGGCTGCGCAGCTCGGATTTGAAAACGTCGCGCGCCCCCAGCGGCATCTCCGTCTTTTCGGAGAGGATACGCAGAAAATGCAGCGATGCGCTGACGATCGACGACAGCATGAACGCGGTGAGTTCGTCGAACTTCTCCGACAAGGCTTCCGCCTTCTCGTCGCGCATGCGTTTCAGCTTGTATTCGATGACGATGGCGAGCGTGTCGAAATCGTCGACGACTTCGCGGAAGTTCAGATAGGCGTGATACTTGTCCTGGCTTGCGTCGGCCGAGGCTTGACGCGCCGCCATGATAACGCGGGTGGCGCCTTGCTCCAGGGCCGTCAGCATCTCGCGGATCTTGGCGAGCTGGACTTCGTTCTGCTTCGCGACGTTTTCGGGCGTGATCAGCATCAGGCGTCCTCGGCGACGCCGAGTTGCAGCAAGCTCGGCGCGCGCTCGATGATGAGGGAGAGGATTTCCTCGGCGGTTTCGATGTCCTTGGCGGCGCGGCTCGAGATCTTGGCCTTGTAGCGGTCGAGCTCGAGCAATTGCTTGACCCGATAGATCGACCGCAATTCGCCCAGGAGAATATCCTTGGACCCGAGCGGCAGGTCGTTTTTCTGCGACAGGATCCGCAAAAAATGAAGGCTGGTCTGCAGCGTCGCGGTCAGCATGAACAGCTGCAACTCCTCGAATTGCCGCTCGAGCTGCGCGTCGCGTCCGCCGCGCAGATTCTTGAGGCGATATTCGATGACGATGGCCAGCGTGTCGAAATCGTCGCAGCGATCGCGGAACTCGGAATAAGCGTGCCACTCCTGCTCGTTGATCTTGTTGGAGACGAGCTTGGCCGCCTCGATCACGCCATCGGCGTGACCTTCGAGCGCCGAGAGGAGCCCCTCGACCTCGGCGCGAGTATGCTGAGTCACCATTTTACCGGCCATGAAGGCAGAATGGCGGCGGAAACGGCGAGGCGCAACCTGTTTGCGACTTTCGCGAGCGTCCGGAATTCCTTCGCGAATCCGCCGTTGCGGTAATCGGTACTTGAAGCCGAACGCGCGCATACCGATGTTCAGCGCAACGGCCGCGCGGCCCAGGCTCGAACCATCCCCCCATTTCCTTCGACGCGCGCCGATATTCGAAATCGGAAACAGGATCCCGGCCCTACCGGCCGGGCAGGAGGCAATTCCATGCAGATGCAACTCGACGTCAACGGCCGGAAGATCGCGGTTGATGCGCCGCCCGACATGCCGTTGTTGTGGGTCCTGCGCGACCAACTGGGCATGACCGGCACGAAGTTCGGCTGCGGCATGGCCCAATGCGGCGCCTGCACGATCCATCTCGACGGGCAGCCGGTCCGCGCCTGCCAAACGCCGGTCGAGACCGCCGTGGGCGCCAAGATCGCCACGATCGAAGGGATCACCGACAAGATCGCCACGGCGATCCGCGCATCGTGGGTCAAGCTCGACGTGCCGCAATGCGGCTATTGCCAGTCCGGTCAGATCATGTCGGCCGTGGCGCTGCTGCGCGAGAACCCGAAGCCGAGCGACGAAGATATCGACGCGGCGATGCAAGGCAATCTGTGCCGCTGCGCCACCTATCAACGCATCCGCGCGGCGATCCACGACGCCGCCAAGTCGCTGGCTTGAGGGGAGGGCGCCACATGACTTTCATGGATAAATTTTTCGCCAAACGTTCGGCCGCGACCTTCCGCCCTTCGCGCCGCCAATTCCTGGCCGGCACCGCCGCGGTCGGGGCGGGACTGACGATCGGCTTCCCGGCTTCGGGCCAAGCGCCCGCCGCCGCCGTACCGAACCCGTTCGCCGGCTATGTGCGCATCGGTACCGACAACGTCGTGACCGTGATGTCCGCGCATATGGATATGGGCCAAGGCGTCTATAACGGCATCGCCACGCTGGTCGCGGAAGAGTTGGGGGCCGACTGGTCGACGATCCGCGTGGACGGCGCCAGCGGCAATCTCGCCCTTTACGGCAACGCCGCCTGGGGCGGGACCGCGCAAGGGACGGGCGGGTCGACCGCCATGTCCTCGTCGTGGGAGCGCTATCGCCGGGCGGGCGCCATCGCGCGCACGATGCTGGTTTCCGCCGCCGCCAAGGCGTGGAACGTGCCCGCATCGGAAATCGCCGTGTCGAAGGGCACGCTGTTCCATGCTGCGAGCGGCCGGGGCGCCACGTTCGGCGCCTTCGCCGATGCGGCGGCCAAGGAGCCTGTTCCCCAGAACGTCGCGCTGAAATCGCCGGCAGAATGGACGCTGATCGGCAAACAAGGCCAGCGCCGCTACGACAGCGCGCCGAAGACCAACGGCACGCACGACTTCACGATCGATCTGCGCTTTCCGGGCATGTTGATCGCGACGGTCGAACATCCGCCCGTATTCGGCGGCAAGGTCGCGTCGGTCGATACGACGGCGGCGAAGGCCGTGCCGGGCGTGGTCGATGTGGTGACGATCCCGACCGGCGTGGCGGTGCTGGCGCGCGATACCTGGGCCGCGATCAAGGGCCGCGAGGCCCTGCAAATCGTCTGGGACGAAACGTCCGCCGAAAAGCGCGGGTCGGCCGAATTGCGCGCCGAGTATCTCGCCGCGCTGGATGTGCCGGGCACGCATGTCGCCGATACGACCGGCGATGCGCAAGCCGCGTTGGGCCGCGCGGTCAAAACGATCGAGGCGACCTACGAGTTCCCGTATCTGGCGCATGCTGCCCTCGAACCGCTCAACGCCGTCGTACGCCGCCAAGGCGACATAATCGAGGTCTATGGCGGACATCAGATCCCCGATCTCTATCAGGCGTTGGCCGCGCGTGCGGCCGGGACGACGCCCGACAAGATTTCGATGCGAATCATGAAGACCGGCGGCGGCTTCGGCCGGCGCGCGGTCGGCGACGGTGACGTGGTGATCGAAGCGGTCGAAATCGCCAAGGCGATCGGCTTCCGGGCACCCGTGAAGCTGCAATGGACGCGCGAGACCGACATGGCGGGCGGCCGCTATCGCCCGATGTACATGCACAAGGTCAAGATCGGGGTCGACGCGCAAGGGCGGCTCGCGGGCTGGCACCATCGTATCGTCGGCCAATCGATCCTGAGCGGCACGCCCTTTGCGGGCATGATCCAGAACGGCATCGACGTAACCTCGGTCGAAGGTGTGGCGCACACGGTCTATGCCATTCCCGATCGGCGCGTGGAGCTGACCTCCACCCAGGTCGGCGTGCCGGTCTTGTGGTGGCGCTCGGTCGGCCACACCCACACCGCCTATGCGATGGAAACCGCGATCGACGAGGTCGCGGCGGCGACAGGCAAGGATCCGGTCGCGTTGCGCCGCGAATTGCTGGCGAGCAAGCCCAAGCATCTGGGGGTGCTCGACCTCGTCGCGCGCCAGGCGAAGTGGAACGAGAAACCCGCGGAGGGCCTCTATCGCGGCGTCGCGGTGCATGAAAGCTTCGGCACCACGGTCGGCATGGTCGCCGAGATCCGCATGACGAGTGCGACCGAATTCAAGGTCGAGCGCGTCGTCGCCGCAGTCGACTGCGGAATCGCGATCAACCCCGATCAGGTGCGCGCGCAAATCGAGGGGGCCGTGGGTTTCGGCCTTGGTTCGGTCCTGCGCGAGAAACTGACGCTGGAAGGCGGCAAGGTCGTCGAAACGAATTACGACCAATACCGCCCGTTGCGCATCGACGAGATGCCGAAGGTCGAGGTGCATATCGTTCCGTCGAACGCGCCGCCCACGGGCATCGGCGAACCCGGCGTGCCGTTGATCGGCCCGGCGGTCGCCAATGCCTATGCGGCCGCGACCGGCAAGCGCATCCGCGCCTTGCCGTTCGAAACGGGCGTGACGCAGGGCGTGTGAGCTAAGCGGCGCCCAAGCTAGGCGGCATAAGCGGCGACGACATCGATCAAACGGTCAATCGAGACCGGCTTGGCGACGTAGTCGCTGCAGCCCGCGGCCAGGATGCGCTCGCGGTCGCCGCGCAGCGCATAAGCGGTGATCGCGACGACGGGAATGTCGCACAAGGCCGGATCGAGTTTCATTTCCTTGGCGATATCCACGCCCGAGCGGCCGGGCAAATGGATATCCATCAGCACGAGATTGGGCTGGCTGCTGCGCGCGGCGTCGATCGCCGCTTCGCCGTCGCGCACGCGCAACGTCGTATAGCCCTGCGCTTCGAGCACGTCGCCGAACAGCTTCATGTTCAGCGGATTGTCTTCGACGATCAATACGGTTTTGCAGGCCATCGGGTGCGTGATGCTCGGGGGACGAAGGAAATATTCCCGTCAGCCTACACGGCACCTATGGACGATCTCTTAACGGCGCGTAACCATATGTAAGTTCAAACAAAAACGGCCGGCGGAGAGCCCCGCCGGCCGTAACGCGAGTTTTCCGAAATTCCCGTTCAGGTCGGGATCCTGCGCAATTCCGCCGGCGGCAAGAACGCGTCGGTGTAGATCAGATCGTTGGCGGGGACGGGCGTCACGTTGAACGCGTCGCACAGGCCCGCGAGCGCACGGGTCAAGCGGCCTTGATCGACATGGCCGATGCCGTGCTGGCGCGTCGTCGGCGTGGCGATCGACTGTTCAAGCACCATTTTGTAGCGCGGCAGTTCGACTTCCAGCGAGTTCAGCGACTGGCGGCGGATGGCGGCTTCGACCGACGCCTTGGGGTCCTTGATCATTTCCTGCATCGAGCGCGCCGTGGCACGCGCGAAGCCGGCCGCGACCGTCGGATTGGCGGCGAGCCATTCCTTCTTGGCGAAGATCGTCGAGCCGAACAGGTCGATCCCGGCGGTCGAGTACTGAATCCACTCGATTTGATCGAGCGGCACGCCCGCGCGGACCATGTTAAGCGCAACCGACGACACGAAGCCCGTGGCCCCTTGCGCTTCGCCGCGCACGACCAGCGTTTCGCGCAGCGGGAAGTCGATATGGCGCAGCGTGACCTTCGACATGTCGATGCCGGCAGCCTTGGCGAACCACGGGAACATCTGGCGGCCGGCGTCGGGCTCGGGGGCCGCGAGCGTCTTGCCTTCGATGTCCTTCGCGTTCTTGATCGCGCCCTTTCTGAACACGATGCCGTGCTGCATCACGTCCCACAGCACAAAGAACGAGGTAACGGGCGTCGCCGGGTTCGTGGCGGTGAAGCGCGCCATCGTGCCGAAATCGCCGAAACCGATGTCGTAGGTGCCCTGCGCAACGCGCGTCACGGCCTGATTGGAGCCGGCACCGCCATCGACCTGCACGTCCAGGCCTTCGGCTGCGTAAAGGCCCTTTTCGACCGCCAGCAGGAAGTTCGATTGCGGGCCCCAGAAATCGACGTCGAGCGTGAAGCGCACGCGGGTGCGCGCTTGGGCGAGGGCGGGGGCCGCCAGCTTGAACTGCGCTGCGGCGGCCGCACCGGCGAGGCCGAAGGTGCGGCGTGTAATCTTCCCGGTCATGCTTGGTTTGCCTTTCGGTCTATGGGTTCGGACGGGCGCCGGCGAGAGTCCGGCGTCATTCCGTGGCGACCGATTAAGCAAACCCAGGGCCAGCCGAACTCGGGCCCGAATTCGTATACTTAAGCCAAATTCTGCCTAAAAATTACCCTGAATGCTCATGCCGCGAGCGATAATGCGTCAGCAAAGGTCGCGGGATCGACATTGCCGCCCGAAACCACCGCGACGACGGTCTTGCCCTTGATCGACAGCTTTCCGGCCAGAACGGCTGTCGCGGCGACGGCGCCGCCGGGTTCGGCGACGAGTTTGAACTCCTGGAACAACGTCGCCATCGCGCGCTTCACTTCTTCGTCCGTCACCGCGAAACCGCCTTTGAGAAGCTTGCTGTTCAGCGCGAAAGTCATCTCGCCCGGCGTCGGGGCCAGCAGCGCGTCGCAAATCGAGCGCGCATTTGGATCGTTCTTCACCCGCGTGCCCGCTTCCAGGCTGCGCTTGGTGTCGTCGAAGCCCGCGGGCTCGGCCGAATAGACCGGCACGCCGGGCAGGGCGCCCGACAGCGCCAGCGCCGTGCCCGAAACCAGGCCGCCGCCACCGCAGCATACGACGACCGCATCGGGCGTCACGCCCATCGCCTGGCATTGCTGCGCGATTTCCAAACCGACCGTACCTTGGCCTGCGATGATGTTGGGATCGTCATAGGGCTTCACGAGCGTGGCGCCGTATTTGGCCTGCAGCTCCTGGCCCATCTTCTCGCGATCTTGGGTGTAGCGGTCATAGGGCACGACCGTCGCACCGAAGGCCTTGGTGCGCGCGATTTTGATGGCGGGCGCGTCTTCCGGCATGATGATCCAAGCAGGCATGCCAAGCATTTGCGCCGCCGCCGCGACACCTTGCGCGTGATTGCCCGACGAGAATGCGACGACGCCGTTTTTGCGCTTGTCGGCCGGAATCTGGCTGATCGCGTTATAGGCGCCGCGGAATTTGAACGAGCCCGTGCGCTGCAACGGCTCCGCCTTCAGCAGCAGGCGCCCGCCCAGTTTGGCGTTCAACAACGGCGCTTCCAGCAGCGGCGTTTTGACCGCGAAACCTTCGAGACGCTTGGCGGCGGCGACGACATCGTCGAACACGGGCAGGGCCATTTTCATCCTCGCTTTAAACGGACGCGCGAGAGTGGCGCGCGGCGGGGTCCGCGATCAAGCGCCAACATGTCGCCCGACAATTACGACGCTTTGGCCAGCAACGCCGCCAGCGCCATGCGGCAGACGGGTTCGTCCAGCGTGGGCGCGTGGCCGGTATCGGGAATCTCGACCTGCATCAGATCGGGCTTCGTCGCCTTCATCTTGGCGAAAGTCTCGGCCGACAGCACATCCGACTTGGCGCCGCGCACGACCAACGCGGGCAATTCCGATACCGCGCGCCATAGCGCCCACAGATCGATTTCGGGATCGCCGCCGGGTTGGAGGTTGGCCGCGAGCTTCACATCCCAATCGTAGTGCAGCTTGCCGTCGTCGCCTTCGCGATAGGTGTTACGCACGAGCTTGTCCCAACCTTCGGCGTCGTTCGCCAGCACGTCGGGCAGGAACTCGCGCAGTGCTGCGGACGCCGTACTCCAATCGGGCTGCGGCCGATCGACCGAGATATAATCGAGAATGCGCTTGGCGCCGTCTTGGGCGATATCGGGGCCGATATCGTTGACGACGAGACCGGCGACTTGGGCCGGCAGCATCGTCGCCAGCGCCATCGCCAGTAAACCGCCAAACGACGTGCCGATCACGACGAAGCGCTCGAGGCGTGCGGCGATGGTCAATGCGCGCAGATCGTCGAGGTAAAACGGCGGTGCATAGGTCGAGACATCGCGCGCGTATTCCGATTGGCCGCGTCCGCGCAGATCGGGGGCGATCACGCGATGGCCGTAGGCGGAAAGGCGCTGCGCGACCCAGTCGAAATCGGCGCTATGCCGCGTCAGACCGGGCAGGCAGAGAATATCGGGCGCTTGGCGCGAAGCCGACGGCGCCCATTCGGCGTAATGCAGCGACAACCCGTCGGCCGACGTGTAGCGCCGCGCCGATTTCATCCGCCGCGTTCCTCTTTCTTCGCGGCGTCCCAGAGCTTGTCCATCTCTGCGAGATCGGATTCCGCCGGCGTGCGGCCACGCTCGCGCAGCTTCGCCTCGACGCGGGCGAAGCGGCGCTCGAATTTCGCGTTGGCGCCGCGCAAGGCCGTTTCGGCATCCACGCCCGCGAGGCGTGCCACATTGACGATCGCGAACATCAGATCGCCGACTTCTTCCTGGAGCTTTTTGGGATCGGCGATGGCGAGTTCGACGCGAAGCTCGCCCACTTCTTCCTCGACCTTGTCGAGAGCCGCACCGGCCGTACCCCAATCGAAGCCCACGCGGCTTGCGCGCTTTTGCAGCTTCTGGGCGCGCAAAGCGGCGGGCAGGGCCAGCGGCACGCCGTCCAGCGCGCCGCCTTGGGACTTCGCCTGACGCTCATGCGCCTTGGTCGCCTCCCAGGCTTCGGTCTGTTCCTCGCTGGTCTTGTCCTCGCGCTTGGCGAAGACATGCGGATGCCGGCGGATCATCTTATCGGCAAGGTCGCGCGCGACGTCATCGAAGGCGAAGGCCTTGTCTTCTTCGGCGAGGCGCGAATGGAACACGACCTGGAACAGCAGGTCGCCCAGTTCTTCGCGCAGATGCGCCATGTCGTTCTTCTGGATCGCGTCGGCGACCTCGTAGGCTTCCTCGATCGTGTAGGGCGCGATCGTCGCGAAGCTCTGTTCGAGATCCCAGGGGCAGCCGGTCGCGGGGTCGCGCAGCTTGGCCATGACGGCCAGAAGGCGCGCCATCGGCGGCGCCGTTTTGTCGAGCGGGTTGGTCATGATGGGCGAGGGTATAGAGAGGCTATTGCGGTTTCGGTAGTGCCTTGGCGGGCAGGGCTGCGTTGTCTATTGCAGCACCCCGCCAATCCACGCCCTCGACCTGGGCATGGCTTAAGTCCGCGCCGGACAAATCTGAATCGACGAAAGCCGCCCCGGTCAGATCGGCATGGGCGAAGCGTGCATTGGCGAAATAGGCGGACGAAAACGATGCTTCGCGCGCCTTGGCGCCGTAGAAATCGGCTTGGTCGCCGACCGCGAGCTGAAAATCTGCCCGCGCCAGACTTGTTCCGGCAAAGTTCGCGGCACACAGATAGGCGCCCTTAAACGTGGCGCCGGTGAAATCGCCGTCCGACAGGTCGTAGCCGGACAGATTCGAGCCCGCGAAAGACAGCCGCGTACCGGCCGGGTCGTTCGCGCGGACCCGGCGGCCGAGCACGCCGATCGCCGCCTGGACGTCGATTTGGACCGGCAGATAGACCGTTTCGGCGGTCGCGGGCTGGGCCGGCGGCGGGCAGCGGTCACGAACGAAGGCGGCGAGGGTCTGAACGATCGGGCCTTGATCCTTGGGCCGGGCGCGGGCCTGACGCTCCAGCGAATAGACGGCGCCGATCCGGACCTGAACCTTGTCGTCGCCAAGCCCGGCGAAGGCCTGGGCCATGATCTCGGCCGACTTGCCGATCTCGGTCGCTTCGGCCGTCCGCTGCTGGGCCTCGACCAGTTTGCGCGCGGTCCAGGCACGCCATGCCAGGAACGGCAGCACGGCGAAGGCCGCCGCCGCGACGGTCACGTCGCGCAGATCGGCCGCATTGGCCAGCAGCCAGAACCAGAAGAACTCGAGGTCGCCGGACATTGGGGCGGAAGCCTAAGGAGTCGCCAAGCCCGCGTCCAACGGCCCGTACAAAGTCAATCTATAAATCGCATAATTTATATTATCAAAAATAATAGATAGGGTTTTGACACAGAGGCTTACGATAGCTTTCGCCAGTTATTTCGCGGCTTGCGTCGCGTGGCGTGCCGTCACGTCCAGAACCAGCCCGTCATAGCCCGGTTCGACACCCGGCGGCAGCTTGGCGGCCAGCGTGGCGTAGTCCAGCCGGTGGTTCATGTGGGTCAGGACCGCGCGGCGCGGCCCTACCCGTGCGATCCATTCCAGCGTCTGTTCAAGGTGGCTATGGGCGAAGTTCGGCGGCTCCTGCAGGCAATCGACGATCCAAGCGTCGATCCCGGCCAAGGCAGCGAACGCGGCTTCGGGCAGTTCCTTCACATCGGTCGAATATGCGAAATCGCCGAACCGCAAGCCCAGCGTCGGGTCGCGGTCGCCGCCATGGACCTGCATGAATGCCGTGACGTCGATATCCCCGATCCGGATGGTTTGACCGGGCTCCAGGACCTTGGGCACCAGAACCGGCACGACCCAAGCGCCTTTGAGCGCCAATTCGTTCGGCGGATCGAACGCATAGCCGAACCGGCGCTTTGCCTCGGTCAAAGTCCGTGCGTCGCCATAGCAATCCAGCGGGCCGTTTTTCTGCCAGTTCAGCGTGCGCAAATCGTCGATGCCGTGCATGTGGTCGGCGTGTTCGTGGGTGAAAATCACCGCATCGAACTTGGTCAGGCCCGAAGCCAGAAGCTGCTGGCGCAGATCGGGGCTCGCATCGACCAGAACGCGCGTGGTGGCGCTTTCGACGACGATCGAAACGCGGGTGCGTTTGTTCCGGGGATCGGCGCTGGAACAAACGGCGCACGTGCAGCCGACGAGGGGCACGCCGGCCGAAGCGCCGCTGCCCAGCATCGTGACTTTCAGGTTTTGGCTCACGCCGCCGCCGCTGCGGGCCGCTTGGCGCGCGCAAACAGCTTGTAGAAATTCTCGGTCGTCGCCCGGCCCAGCTCCTCGACCGTGACGTTCTTCAAGCCCGCCACGCAGCGCGCCGTGTGGATCACGTAGCTCGGCTCGCAGGGTTTGCCGCGCATCGGGATCGGCGCGAGATACGGTGAATCGGTTTCGACCAGCAGCTTGTCGAGCGGGATTTCTTTCACCGTGCGGCGAAGATCTTCGGCGTTCTTGAACGTGACGATACCCGAGATCGAGATGAAATAGCCGAGCTTCATCGCGTGCTGCGCCAGTTCCAGGCTCGACGTGAAGCAATGCAGCACGCCGGTGACACCCGGCAATTCCCGGGCCGCCCAATCGAGAAGTTCGATCGTGTCGGCGTCGGCGTCGCGCGTGTGAATGACGACCGGTAATCCGGTCGCATGCGCGGCGCGCAGATGGGCGCGGAAATTCTCGCGCTGCGGCTCGCGCGGGCTTTTCTCGTAATAGTAATCGAGACCGGTTTCGCCGATCCCGACGACCTTCGGGTGCGCGGCTTCGGCGATCAAGGCTTCGGTCGCGGCTTGCTCGTGCTGGGCTTCGTGCGGGTGGACGCCGACCGTGCAGAACACGTTCGCAGCGCTTTCCGCGATCTTGCGCACGTTTTCGAACGCCGACAGCTTCGTGCCGATGGCGAGCATCGTTTCCACGCCCGCCGATCGCGCGCGCGCCAGCACGCCCGGAAAATCTTTTTGCAGTTCCGGGTAATCGAGATGGCAGTGGGAGTCGACCAAGATCATTTCTTGGTCCCTGCCCCCGGCTTCGCCGCCTCCGCCGCCGGATCGACATAGCGCGGGAACAGGCCTTGCGGCGCGGGCAACGACGTACCCGCGACCAGCGCCTTGTCCCAGGCATTCGCGTCGCGCGCGTCGGCCGGAACGGCGAGCTGGTCGAGCAGCTTTGCCATCGTCGTTGGCATATAGGCTTGAAGCAGCAACGCCACGCGGCGCAAGCATTCCATCAGCACGTACAGCACCGTCGCCATGCGCGCGGGATCGGTCTTGCGCAAGGTCCAGGGCGCTTGCGCATCGACATAACGATTGGCGTCGGCCACGACCGCGAACACGGCGTCCAGCGCCTTGTGGAAACCTTGCTGCGCCATATCCGCGCGGACGATCGCCAGCAACGCGGCGGCCTTGTCGAGCATCGCGCGGTCGGCGTCGGTGAAATCGCCCGGCGTGGGCACGCAAGCGCCGGCGTTCTTGGCGACGAACGACAACACGCGCTGGCCCAGATTGCCGAGATCGTTGGCGAGATCGGTATTGGCGCGGCGGATCATCGCCGCGTGCGAGAAATCGCCGTCCTGCCCGAACGGCACTTCGCGCATCAGGAAATAGCGCACTTGGTCGAGGCCGTAAGTCTCGATCAGTTTCAACGGATCGATGACATTGCCCAGCGACTTCGAGATTTTCTGGCCTTCATTGGTCCACCAGCCATGCGCGTAGACGCGCTTGGCGACCGGCAGACCGGCGGCGGCCAGGAAGGCGGGCCAATAGACCGCGTGAAAGCGCACGATGTCCTTGCCCACCATATGGACCGAGGCGGGCCAGAAGGTCTTGAACTTCTCGTCCTCGACGTTGGGATAGCCGACGGCCGTGATGTAGTTGGTCAGCGCGTCGAGCCACACATACATCACATGTTTCTCGTCGCCGGGCACTTTGATGCCCCAGTCGAACGTGGTGCGCGAGATCGACAGATCGTGCAGCCCTTGCTTCACGAAGCTCATCACTTCGTTGCGGCGCGTCGCGGGGCCGACCGCGTCGGGGTTCTTCTCGTACCAGTCGAGCAGCCAATCGCCCCAATCGGACAGGCGGAAGAAATAAGACGGCTCCTCGACCCATTCGACCTCGGCGCCAGAAGGTGCGCGCTTCTTGCCGTCGGGCCCGGTCGTGAGTTCGGACTCGTCGTAATACGCCTCGTCGCGCACGGCGTACCAGCCGTCGTATTTGCCAAGAAAGATGTTGTCGTTGCCCTTGGGCGTCTTGCGCGCGGCCATCGCGCGCCAGATCGCCTGGACCGAATCCTTGTGGCGCTGCTCGGTGGTACGGATGAAATCGTCGTTGGAGCAGCCCAAGGCCGGCAGTAACGCGCGGAAGTTTTGCGAAACCTTGTCGGTGAAAGCCTGCGGATCGACGCCGGCCAACGCGGCCGCCTTGGCGACTTTCTGCCCGTGCTCGTCGGTGCCCGACAGGAAATGCACGCGGTACCCGTCGAACCGCATGAAGCGCGCTTGCACGTCGCACGCAAGCGAGGTGTAGGCGTGCCCGATATGGGGAACGTCGTTGACGTAATAGATCGGCGAAGTGACGTAGAAGCTTTTCATGGCAGGATATATGGCCCGCCCGCTAATTCCGTGCAAGCACGGGACAAATTGGCCGGGTTCTTGCTTCCTTCGGCGGCATCATGGACGACATCGACGCATATCTCGACCAAACCGCCGCGATTCTCGGCCTCAAGATCGACCCCGCCTATCGGCCGGGCGTTCGCGGCAACCTGGAACGCACCTTCGCCATCGCCAAGGCGGTGACCGAGTTCGATCTGCCGGACGATCTCGAAGCCGCCCCCGTTTGGCGGCCGGAGGGGTTGAAGTGACCCCGATCGAGTTATCGGCGCATGAGATCGCGCGCCGCGTGGCCTCGGGCGGGATTTCGGCGCGCGCGATCGTCGAGACGATGCTGGTGCGCATCGCGAGCCAGAACCCGGAGATCAACGCCTTCACCGACGTGATCGCGGGCCGGGCGCTGGCCCAAGCCGACGCGATCGACGCCAAGCGTGCGAAGGGCGAGAAGCTCGGCCCCCTCGCCGGTGTGCCCTACGCGGTCAAGAACTTGTTCGATATCGAAGGGCTGCCGACGCGCGCGGGGTCCAAGATCAATCGCGACTTGGCGCCGGCCAAGCGCGACTCGTTTCTCGGCCGCCGGATGAACGACGCCGACGCGATCTGCCTCGGCGGGCTCAACATGGGCGAGTACGCCTACGACTTCACCGGCGAGAACGAGCATGACGGGCCGTCGCGCAATCCGCATGACCGCACGCGCATGGCCGGCGGCTCGTCGGGCGGTTCGGGGGCTGCCGTTGCGTCGGGCATGGTACCCGTGGCACTCGGCTCCGACACCAACGGCTCGATCCGCGTGCCCGGCGCGCTCTGCGGCATTTTCGGGTTGAAGCCGACCTATGGCCGCCTGGGCCGCAGCGATACCTTCCCCTTCGTCGGCTCGCTCGATCACCTCGGGCCTTTCGCGCGATCGGCGAAGGATCTCGCCCTCGTCTACGACACGCTGCAAGGCGTGGACGAGGCCGATGCCGGGCAAACGCCACGCGCCGTCGAACCGTGTTTCGCCAATGTCGGGCTCGGCGCCGAAGGATTGCGCATCGCGGTCGGCGGCGGCTATTTCGCCCAAGGCGGCGAAGCCGTCGCGTTCGACGCCGTCGCGCGTGCCGCCAAGGCGTTGAATGCCACGCGCGAAGTGATCTTGCCCGAGGCGCAACGTGCCCGCGCCGCGGCCTATACAATCACGACGATCGAGGGCGCGCAGCTTCACGAGAAGCGCTTGCGGACCCGTGCGGGCGATTTCGATCCCGCGACGCGTGATCGCTTGCTCGCCGGTTTGATGGTACCAGCCGCTTGGTATGTGAAGGCGCAGCGCTTCCGCCGCTGGTACGCCGACCAAGTGCTGAAACTATTCGCCGATATCGACGTCATCCTGCTGCCGGCAACGCCGTGCGCGGCACCGAAGCTCGGCCAAGTGACGATGACGATCGGCGGCCAGGAAATGCTGGTGCGGCCCAATCTCGGCATCTACACCCAGCCGATTTCGTTCATCGGCTTGCCCGTCGCGTTGGCGCCGATCCACACCAAGGGCGCGATGCCGCTGGGCGTGCAGATCGTCGCCGCTCCGTGGCGCGAGGATGTCGCCTTGCGCGTCGCCTACGAACTCGAACGCCAAGGTATTGCGGCCGCCCCGGTCGCCGGACTTTAAGAGAGAGCGCCAAGATGGACGTCGATATTCCGGAAGTGAAGGCCGAATTGACCGCGATGTTCGAGCGCTACGAAAAGGCGCTGACAACCAACGACGTCGAAACGCTCGACGAGTTGTTCAAGAACGCGCCCTATACGATCCGCTATGGCGCGGCCGAAAATCTCTACGGCTATCTCGAGATCGCGGCGTTCCGCGCGGCGCGCCCCAGCGTCGGCCTGCAACGCACGCTGGAAAAGACGGTCATCACGACCTTCGGGCGCGATTTCGGCACGGCCTCGACGATGTTCCGGCGCGGCCCCGGCCGCGTGGGCCGCCAGATGCAAACCTGGGTTCGCTTCCCCGAAGGCTGGCGCGTTGTTGCCGCGCATGTGTCGATCATCGACGAGCCGAAGGCGTAACGCCGCAACTCGCTTTCAAGGATCGCCATTCCGCTTCCGTCATCGACGGTCGCGGCCGTAAGGGCTTGTCCGCCGCCGCCGCCCATTGGGCGCGGGTTGCAGATTCGGGATGCGTGGACAAATGGGCGAGCAACCCGCCGTCGATCTTCTTCTCCCTGGCGTCGAGCTTAATGAAGAAGCGGCCCAACGCGCTCGGATCGATGCCGGCGAGGGCCATGATCTCGTGTGCGCGCCGATCGGTCGCCTCCTCCACCTCCCGGCTGTAGGTGATTCCGAGCGCAAGCGAGGCCAGCGCGCCCAAGGTCGAAAAGAACACCGGATCGCCGAACACGAGCCCCGCGACCGCGCCGATCGCAACGCTGCGTGTCATGCTGCGCACCGGATCGCGCCGTTCGACATGTGCGATCTCATGCGCCAGGACACCGGCCAGTTCGTCAGCGGTCTCGGCGAAATCGATCAGCCCCGAAAGGATGATGACCTGTCCGCCCGGCATGGCGAAGGCGTTTTCCACATTTGCCGGGACGATCCACAACTGGATCGGATGGGGCGTCGCGGCACGGCCCGCAAGATCGGCTATGACCGCTTCCAGCGCGCGTCGTCCGGCGGTCCCGCTGCAAGCATCCGGCGCGTTTTTTTCGGCGAGTTGCGTTGCGACGGTCGAAGCGATGCGTGCGCCGAATTTGCGTTCGAACTCCGCAGGAACCGAGCGTGCGATCCAATCCGCGAAAATCGGTATGAGCAGAAATACGACGAGCGTTAGGCTCGCGGCGGCGCCGGCGATCCAACCCGCCAGCCTGCCGAACGCCGCGAACGATCTTTGTCGCCGCGCATACCCGAATCCGGGGTGCGATCTCAGCGCGGACGACAATGCGCGATCGTCGAATGCGATACGATGACGGGTATTTGGGTCGGGGATCAGAATCCCGCGAACGCCGTGCGTCGGTTCGATGGCGATCGACATGCCGGCATAAGCAAAATAGAGGCGTGTCTCGTCGTCGAAAACGAGGGTCAGCCCGTCCGCCTCGATAAAACATGTCGCGGCGCGTTGCGCGGTCCCGCCATCGCTGATGCGGACCGGCCAGCCGGCGGTTTCAACCGATGCCGACATCGAAGGAATCCGCCAATCCCTCGCCCCGCGAGATCGCCTGCTCGTTTCCGGCGGCGATGCTATCGAGAAGTTGCGCGTTGACGACCGTCAACGTGGAAATCAGATGCCCCACGATGCGCGGCCGAAGCCAAACATCGCGCAAGAACAGATAAATAAAAAAAGATAATGAAATTAAGGCGAATGAGAAAAGGATGCCCGCCGAAGCGCTCCAATTAGTCCGCCCTTCGACGCCGAAATAGAGGGCCACGAAAAACAAAGTGAAGACGCCGACCATCAATAGAATTCCGAAGACGGCGATATGGAGAAAAATCCGCGTCGAACGGGCGGCGCTGACGAAGGATACCTCGCCAATGCGCACCGAGTTGGCGATCAATCGAAACATCGCCACACGATAGACGAGATAGCCGACAATCAACGTCACGAACGCCACGACTGCGATCGTAATCGCGGGTATGGCGTCGGCGGCTGCCGCGACGCCGCGAACGCCCGCAATATTCCGTTCTCGTATGGAAGCCGCGGCAAAGCCGACGGCGACAATCGTCACGATTGCGCCGCCCCACACGACCATCCAGTACGGGATCAATTTATTCGAATCCGGTTCACCGGAAAAAAACCTATCGCCGAGGCGAGAGCGCTGGATGAACCACATTTCACTCAAGAGTGATGCCTGCGGCGCCATCAGGAAAAGCGTGAACACCGTCATCGCCGCCGTTTTTAAGTTCATCGTCAAATACTCAAAAAACTTCGCATCGAGCGCGAAGGCGACGCCGCGCCACCGCGTTCGCGACAAGCGGTACCGGCGCGCGTAGAAGCCGGCGGCACTCCACAGAATGGCCAAAGCTAAAAGATAGGCATGTCGTCCGAATTGCGCGATTGCGGTATCCGTATCGAAGAAGCGGTGTAAAACTTCAATCCCGATCAGCATCGGCGCAAGGATCGCCAATGCGATCAAAAAACCTTTGAACATCTCGAGCCCGGTGCCCGTGTACTCGAAGGGGTCGCCGCGCAACACGACGTTCGACCAAAGATGCCGCCGCCAATTCGTGCGTGCCCAAAAACGGTAAAAGAAAAGCGTGACCGTATTCAGCACGATATTTTTGACGACAAGCCACGCCAGACCGGACTGTCGCCGATAAATCATGGCTGACCGTTCCCCGGCGTCGACATCCGCGCCAATCGCTTGGTCGAGCATATTCCCCCGCTTCGGTTTGGATATTAGCGGGGCGATATCGGAATTTGCAAAACCTATAACGAAACGTGGTGGCTAAACCTTCGTTCTTAGGTTTACGCCGCTGCCTGTTGGAGTGCCCCGAACGCCGCGAGAATCGTCTGCTTGCGGTCGAGATTGAGGCCTTCGGCCGCCGAGCCCAGGCGCCCGATGCGCTCCCACGCCTGCACCCAGGCTTGCGCGCCGCGCGCGGCGGCGCGGGCGGCCAGCGCATGTTCTTCGGGTAACGCGGCGGGTTGTCCCGCCGCCGACTTGGCGAGACGATGGACGAGCCCGCCCATCAGATCGAGGGCGGTGCGCAAGCTTGCCGCCGCATCTTCCCCGCCCCGCGCCAATTGGTCGGCAAAACGCTGCACGGCCAGCGCGTCGAGCTTGGGCAGATCGGCGACCAGCGTCAGAACTTCGCGATAAAGCTCCGCCCCGCCGCGATCGGCCAAATCCATCGCGCGGCCGATCGAGCCGTCGGACAGCGAGGCCAACACCGCGCGCTCGTCGCTCGGGATTTCCGGCCGGTAACGCGAGAGCAGCGTGACGACCTTCGCTTCGGGCAAAGGTTGCAGGAACAGCATCCGGCAGCGCGAACGGATCGTCGGCAGCAGACGCCCGGCGGCGTGCGTGACCAGCAGCAACAGCGCTTGGGGCGGCGGTTCTTCCAGCGCCTTGAGCAGCGCGTTGGCACCTTCGGTGTTCATCTCGTCCGCGGCATCGACGACGACGACGCGCCACGCGCCTTCGGCCGGCGTCATGTGCAGGAACTGGACGAGGCCGCGCACGTCGTCGACCGGAATCTCGCTGCGCATCTTGCCGGTCTTGGGATGGACCGTGCATTCGGCCACACTCATGTCGGAATGACCGCCCGAGGCGACCCGGCGATAGATGGGATCGGCCGGCGATAATGCGATCGAACTGGGCTGGGCGGGCGCGCCGAACAGCGAATCCCCTTGCGGCTTGGCGCCTTCCGACAGCACGAAGCGCGCGAAGCGATAGGCGAGCGTGGCTTTGCCGATACCGCGCGGGCCCGCGATCAACCACGCATGCGGCAGCTTGCCCGAGTTCCAGGCCGAAAGCAGCGTCGCCTCGGCCGCTTCATGGCCGATGAGATCGGGATTGGCGCGGGGTGCGCGTTGGAATTCGCCGGTATCGGACATTGCGCGCCGACCTTAGCGCGCGGCGGCGAGCGTGGGAAAGCGTTTGACGAGGGCGCGCCATATCCGCGCTTCGACCTGGTCGAGCGAGCCGCGCGCGTCGATCACAGCACAGCGTTTGGGTTCGGCCTTGGCGATGGCGCGGAAACCTTTGCGCACGCGCTCGTGGAAATCGCGCCCGAAACGCTCGAAGCGGGTTTCGGCCCCGGCCCGCGCACCCGCACGGGCCAAACCGTCGGCGACGGGGATGTCGAGGATCAGCGTGAAATCGGGCTTGAACGCGCCCAGCGACGCGCGATGCAGCAATTTGACGAAGGCGGGCCCCAGCCCATGCGCATAGCCTTGATAGGCCATCGTCGAATCAGCGAAGCGGTCGCAGAGAACCCAAGCGCCCTTGTCGAGCGCGGGTTTGACGAAGCGGTTCACGTGTTCGACGCGCTGCGCGTAGTTGAGCAACGCTTCCGATTGCGGCGACCAGCGGCCAGGATCGCCTTCGACCAGCAGCTTACGCAACGTCGCGGCTTGTTCGATCGAACCGTCGGCCGGTCCGCCAGGTTCGCGCGTGCGGCGTATGTCAACCCCCAACGCCGACAAACGCGCGGCCAGACGCGCGATCTGCGTCGACTTGCCGGCCCCTTCCCCGCCTTCGAAGGTGACGAAGCGGCCGCGCGCGGTCATTTCCGCGCGCCAAAGACCAGATAATTGACCGCCGCCGTCATCCGTCCGCCGAAGCCGAGCTTGTCGACGCCTTCGGACGCGACCAGCGGCACTTCGACCGGCGTGACGCCCGGCGCGGACATCGTGACCTTGCCGAGCACCTGTCCGGCCTGGATCGGCGCAGCGGCCGGATTGTCGTAGACGATCTTGGCCTGCAATTGTGGGCGCAAGCGGCGCGGCATGGTGATCGCCACATCCTGCGCGGTCAGCAGCGACACGCCGGGCTTCTGGCCGAGCCAGACATCCGCACGATCGACTTCCTGACCGGCGGCGAACAATTTGTAGGTCTGGAATTCGCGGAAGGCCCAATCGATCATCCGCTCGGATTCCTCGGCCCGCGCGCGCATCGACGGCCAGCCGTTGAACACCGCGATCACGCGCCGCCCGTCACGCCGCGCCGTGGCGGTGAGGCCATAGCCGGCCGCGTCGGTATGGCCGGTCTTCATGCCGTCCGCACCGGTGTTGCGGTAGAGCAGCGGATTACGATTGCCCTGCCTGATCTCGCGCCCCGTGCGATCGTCGCGCCCGTAGGTGAAATCGAGCTCGCTGTAATAGTGAAAATATTCCGGGAAATCGTCGATCATGCGCTTGGCGAGGATCGCGAGATCGCGCGCGGTCATGTAGTGATCGGGATCGGGCCAGCCCGTGGAATTGCGGAAATTCGAATCGCGCAGGCCGATATGCCGCCCCTCGGCCGTCGCGAGTTCCGCGAAGGCTTCCTCGCTGCCCGCCAGCGCTTCGGCCAGCACGATGCACGCGTCGTTGCCCGATTGGATGATCATGCCGCGGATCAGGTCTTCGACCTTCACGCGACCGCCCAGCGGCACGAACATTTTCGAGCCCTGCATGCGCCATGCGCGTTCGGAGACCGGCAGCATGTCGTCGAGCGCCAGGCGCTTTTCCTTGATCGCTTTGAAGACCATGTAGGCGGTCATGATCTTGCTCATCGACGACGGCGGCATGCGCTCGTCCGCGTTGCGGTCGAGCATCACGAAGCCGGTCTGATAGTCCATCACGATGATCTGGCGCGCCGTCATTTCCGGCACGCCGTCGGCGTTGACGGCGGGACCGCGCGGTGCTGCGCGCTGTGCCGGCGGTGCCGCCGGCGGCTGGGCCTGGCGCTGCTGTTGCTGCTGCTGGCGCGGCTGGGCTTGCGCCAATTCCTGCGCCATGACGGGAGCGCCCGCCAAAACGGCGGTCAGAACAAGAGTCAAAACGGGCAACATAGACTCGCCTTTCAATCGACGACTATCCGCGCTTCGGGAACTTCGCTGCCCAATGTGGCCAAAACGCGGTCGGCTTCGCTCACATCGGTGATCGGCCCCAAACGCACGCGGTAGATCTGTGCGCCGTTGACGCTGGCTGGAATCACCCGGGTCGAGCCGTAGCGCGAAAGCCGCACGGACAGGCGATAGGCGTTCTCGTAATTGCCGAAAGCCCCGGCTTGAATCCACAAGGTCGAGGCGCGCGGCGCGGTCTGCGTCAGCGTGGGACGCGCCATCGCTTGCTGCTCGACCGGCAGTGCCGCGACTTCGCGCGATACCGGCGGTGCGGCCTGCGCGACTTGATTGGCGGGTGCGCGACCATTGACGACCGGGGCGCCGCGCGACGACGCCGCAGGGGCGGCCGGTGCCGGCGGAACCGGATCGTTCGCGGCCTGGGTCGGAATGGGTGCCGCGCGCTGGGCGAGCGGCGGCTGGCGCGAATTGTTGTTCGCGGCATTGCGCGAATTGCCGCCCGTGCCGGAAGCTTGGCCCGGCAACATTTGCGACGGCGGCGGCAATGCCGAGGATTGCACCGGGCCCGACGATGCGCGCGAGCCCGGCGGCGGCGGCAACGCGTCGGACGCCACCTCCGTGCGCGGCACGGCGGCGAAGGTGCGGTTCTCGTCGCGACCGGTCAGGGCGAGCTTCAATTGACGGCTTTCCTCGGCCATCAGCTCGACCTTCACGCGCGCCGTGCCCTGCCCTTCGAACCCGAGCAATTGGGCGGCACGGCGCGACACGTCGATGATACGTCCGCGCACGAAGGGACCGCGATCGTTGACGCGCAGCACGATCGAACGGCCGTTCTCGATATTCGTCACGCGCACGAGGCTGGGCATCGGCAGCGTGGTGTGCGCGGCCGTCAGCGAATTCATGTCGTAAAGCTCGCCGTTCGCCGTCAGCTTGCCGTGGAAATCCGTGCCCGAACGCTCGCCGCCGTAGAAGGACGCGATGCCCGTCTCGCTATAACTCCAATCTTCGGCGGGGTAATACCAGACGCCTTGGATTTGGTAGGGATCGCCGACCTTGTAGATGCCTTTGGCGCGCGCGGGCTGCTCCTGCGCGGGCTCGGGCCCTTGCATGGATTTGACCGCCGTTGCCCCCAGCTTCAGCTGCGAGCAGGCGCCCAGTGCGAGCATGACCGCCAGCAAGGCGCCGGCGCGAGTGAATGTTGAAATCCGCATGAAGCCGGCCCGGACCGGTCCTAAAAACGCGGCGAATCGCGTCGATTCGCCGAACGTCTAAAAATTAAACCTCGCCGATACGGTCGGCAAGGTGGCCGACCGATAATGCGAAATTCACCGACCGGTTCCAGCGCATGATGCTGCGGAAATTGTTGTAGACCACGAAGGCGCGCCCGCCCTCGCCCATCGGCTGGACGATCGACGCCGGCAGGTCCGGCGCCGCAGGCAGATCGCCGCCATTGGGCATCCGCACCCCCAAAGCCTGCCATTCGGACAGCGGCTTGGTGACCTTGTTGTGGTCGACGAGATCGCGCGCGAAACCGGCGGGCAACGCAACTTGGCGGCCCCAATTCTCGGTCCCGCGCCAATTGGCCTTGACCAGATAATTGGCGATCGAGGCAAACACATCCGGCCGGCTTTGCCAGATATCCGGGTGCCCGTTGCCGTCGAAATCCACGGCGTAGGCAAGATACGACGACGGCATGAACTGGCACTGGCCCATCGCCCCGGCCCAGGAGCCGCGCATGTCGGCCGCCTTGGCGTGGCCGCGATCGACGATTCGCAACGCGTTGAACAATTCCTCGCGGAAAAACGCGGCGCGCCGCCCGTCATAGGCGAGTGTGGCCAGTGCCGCGAACACGTTGAAGCCGCCGGTATTGGCGCCGAAATTGGTCTCGATCGCCCACAGCGCCACGATGAAACGCGGCTGCACCGGGAAACGCTGGGTGACGCGGTCCAACAGCTCGGCGTTTTCCTTCACCCGGTCGCGCGCGTTGCGCACGCGCTGGTCGTTGACCACGCGGGCAAGATACTCCTCAAAGGTCAGGCGGATTTCCGGCTGGGCACGGTCGAGTTCCAGCACGCGCGCGATGGGGGCGATGCCGCGCAACGCGTCGTCCAGCGTCGAATCCTTCAGGCCCTTCTGGCGGCCTTCGGCACGCAGGTCGCGCAGCCACGCGTCGAAAGGCTGGTCGTTCGCCAGGGCGAAGCCCGGCATACAGGCGGCGGCGAGGCCCGCCAGAACGGCGCGGCGATTCGGAAAATGCGACATGCGGAATCTCATGCCATGCCCCCTTGAGTCTTGGCAATGTGTAGCGCTTCGGGCGGCCTGCCATGTTGCCATTGCGGCAAAAAAGGGGCAGTTTCCCCGCACTTTGCGGAACCCAACGACAGAACTTCCCGATTCGACGCGCGCCCAAGCGCTGCTCGCCCGCGTATTCGGCGCGCGTGCGGCCGGCGCGTGGATCGACGCGCCGATCGACGGCGCCATCAACCGCACCTTTCCGGTGCGGCTGGACGATACGCGCTATGCGTTACGCTTGCGCGTCAACGAGGCCGGTTTCCGTTACGAAAAGGGCATCGCGAAATCGGCGCTCGTCGGTGCCATCCACGCCGCCAAGCGCGATGGCGCATCCGATCGCGCCGCCGCGGCCGCGAAACCCAACGGCAAAGCCCCGCCGCACGCCCCCCAGCTCCACCATTGGAGCGACGGCGACGATTTGTGGCCGCTGCCCTGGGAGATCGCCGCTTGGTGTCCGGGCGACGCGATCGGTGCCGCCAACGCCAAGCCTTCGGCGGACGCGCTGATCCGCGCCGCGCACGCGATCGCGGATATTCACGCTGTGGCGTTCGACGGCGGCAAGGCCGATCTCCTGAATCTCGCCGGCCCCGATCAGGATTTCGCGTCCTGGGTCGGCGGCGCCATCGAGCGCGAACTCGCGCGCGGCCCCGTGCCCGACGCCATCGACGGTTACGCGCGCGCCGTTTCGCGCAAGGCGAAACCGGCCGCGCGCTGGACGCTGGTGCATAACGACCTACACGGTCTGCACCTGATCGACGACACGGCGGCCAAGCGGCTTTGGATCATCGATTGGGACAACGCGCTGGTCGCCCCGCCCGAGCTCGACTTCGTTAAACTGAAACACTGGACGCGGATCAACGCCGCGACGGGCCATCTATCCGCAGACGCGCCGATGTACGGCGCGATGCTGCAAGCCTACGAAACCAAAACGGGCCGCAAGCTCGACGCTGACGTATTCGCCGCGTGCGAGGCCTTGTGGCTGTTGCGCGTCTGGCGCTTTGAAAGCGAGCGGCGCGAACAAGGCCGCCCGACCCCAATCCTGTTCGCGGGGCCTGAGATCTATCGCGCGGCGCTGGACCGTTTGGCGGAGGCCGCATGACGGGCGCCATCGCCATCATTCCCGCGCGCTACGGCTCGTCGCGCTTCATCGGCAAGCCACTGGCAAAGGTCGCTGGCGTCGAGATGATTCGCCGCGTCTGGTCGATCGCCATGGCGGCCGCGGGCGTGTCGCGCGCCGTGGTCGCGACCGACGATGCGCGGATTTTCGATGCGGTGCGCGGCTTCGGCGGCGAAGCGGTGATGACGCCCGAAAGCTGCCGCAACGGCACGGAGCGCACCCATGCGGCCGCCGTCGCACTGGGCTTGGGCGACGCGGACGTGATCAATTTGCAGGGCGACGCGGTGTTGACCCCGCCTTGGGTGATCGGCGCGCTGGCGACCGAACTCGCGCGCGACAAGTCGGTGCGCACCGCCACGCTCGCCACGCGTATGGCGCCCGAAACGATCGACGCGTTGCGCAAGCAAAAGGCGGCGGGCCAAGCCGGCGGCACGACCGTGACTTTCGATAAATTCGGCGACGCGCTTTATTTCTCGAAGGCGATCATTCCCTTCGTGAAAAAGCCCGACGGCGCGCCGCCGATTTGGCGCCATATTGGCATCTACGCCTTCCGTGCGGAAACGCTGGCGGAATACGTGACGCTGCCGATGGGCCCATTCGAGAAGGCCGAGGAGCTGGAACAGCTTCGCGCGCTCGAAAACGGCATCAAGATGCGCGTCGTGCCGTGCGATTATCGCGGCCGGACGCATTGGTCGATCGACAGTCCCGACGACCTTACGCAGGCGGAGGCTATCATTGCGCGCGAAGGCGAATTGCTGCCCGTCTATGACGGCTCGGCAAAGGTCCTTTGATGCGCAAAGTTCTTTTCACCCGCCACGGTAACACCTTCGCACCCGGCGAGAAGGCCGTGTGGGTCGGCTCGCGCAGCGATCTGCCCTTGGTCGCGAAGGGCCTAGATCAAGCGCGGTTGTTCGGCGAAGCCGTGCGCGCCGCCGGATTGTCGGTCGGGCCGCTGCGCGCGGGTCCGTTGAAGCGCACGCGCGATTATCTGCGCGAAGCGTTCGACGCTGCGCCCGAAATCGATGATCGTTTGGCCGAGATCGATTACGGCAAATGGGAAGGCCGCACGACCGACGACGTCGCCGCCGAAGTGGGCGCCGAGATGGTCGAGGCATGGAACAAGCGCGGCGTGTGGCCGCGCTTGCAGGGTTGGAAGCCCGATCTCGACAAGCTCGAAGCCAATATCGGCGAAGTCATCGCCGATCTTGCCGCGCTGACCGAAACGACGATCCCGGTCGTCTGCACCTCGCAAGGCATTCTGAAATTCGTCGCCAAGCGCGACGCGGAATTCCACGCACGCGGCCTGTCGCAGGCCGACGGCAAGGGCCTGGCGGTCGCGACGGGATCGTGCTGCGGCGTATCGATCGAGGGCGGCCGGGTGCGCGTCGATTTCTGGAACGAGGCGCCGGCCCCCGCCCGACTTAAGGCCTGGGCCGAGAGCTGATCTATTCCGACGCGGGCGGCGTTTCGGCCGGTGCCGGCGCGGGATCTTCCGCCGCAGGCGCCGGTTGCTCGGCCGGATTTTCGCCGTCGGGCGTTTCGCCCTCGTCCTTGGGCGCTTCGGGGCCGGGGAACAAGGCGTCGGTGCGCTTCAAATACCAGTAATAGCCGAGGCCCATATATTCGCGGATCGCCTCGGACAAATAATTGAGATTGTGGCCCAAGCGGAATTGGCTATCGAACGGGCGTTCCGGATCGGTCGCGAAATCGATCGGATAGGCGATGAGATTCGGCCAGCCCGCCTTGCGGAACGTGCCGATCGCGCGCGGCATATGCCGGGCGGAAGTGATGAGCAGCCACGTTTCCTCCGGCTCCGGCTTGATCATCTCGAGGCTCAAGCGCGCGTTCTCGAACGTGTTGCGCGACTTGTCTTCGAAGATGATCCGCGTGGTGTCGAGCCCGATGCGCGCGAAGATGCGGCGCACGACGTCCGCTTCCGTGTCGCGGCCGTCGATCAGCTCGATCGAGCCGCCGGTGAAAACGTGACGCGCCATCGGATAGCGGCGCGCGAGTTCGACGAACGCGTCGAGACGCGGACTGCCGGCAGCGAGCAGCGAGGACGGCACGCCGCGCTTGCCGATCACGTCGTAGTCGATCACGCCGCCGAGGACGAGAATGCCGTCGATGCGCGGCGGCAGGCTGACGACCGGCGGAAAGCGATCCTCGATCGGCCTCAACGCGATCTGCCCGATCGGATAGAGTGCGACTGCCGTCGTCACCAGCGCGGCGAAGCACACCAGAAAACGGCCGAGCCGCCACCACGGCGTCCACAGCACGAGGCAGCCCGCGACCCAGATCGATAGCAGCAAGCTGGCGGGCTCGGCGATCAGCCAGGCCAGCTTGGAAAGCCAGAGTTGGAAGTCGATATTCATTGGGGCGGGCACTCTACGCGGCCGTACCGGCCCAGGGCAACTGACGGAAATGTCAGGTCAACCGGCGCGCGCCGGGCAGCCGCATGGTGATACGCGTGCCCTCGCCCGGCGTGCTTTGGATATCGAGTGTGCCGCCATGCAGTTCGGTCAGCGCCTTGGCGATCGGCAGGCCAAGCCCGACGCCGCTTTCCTTGGCGACGAAGGGATTGTTCGCGACGCGCATATAGGGTTTCTGTGCACGCTCGATATCCTCGGCCGACATCCCCACGCCGCTATCCGCCACACGGATGTAAGGGCCGGACTCGTCCTCGCCCGCCTCGACGCGGATTTCGCCGCCGGGCTTGGTGAACTTCACCGCGTTCGACAGAAGATTGGTGCAGACCTGACGAAGCTTTGTCGGATCGGCCAGAACGCGCAGCGCCGGATCGGCGGCATGCGTCAACCCGATGCGCTTGGATTCCGCCTGGTTGCGCACCAGGCGCAAGCTCGCTTCGACGGTTTCGGCCAGGCGCATCGGCTCCTCGGACAGCGGCAATTGCCCGGCTTCGAGGCGCGAAAAATCCAGAATGCCCTGGATGATCGCCTGCAAATGGAATGCGGCTTGGACGATGTCGTCGAGATAGCCGCGCTCGCGCAGGTCGAGCCGGGCGCCCGCTTTGATCTGCAAAAACTCGGCGAAACCGATGATGGCGTTGAGCGGCGTGCGCAGCTCGTGGCTCGTATGGGCCAGAAACTCGCTTTTGGCGCGGTTGACGCGCTGCGCCTCGTCGAGCGCCATGCGCAGTGCGGCGTCGGTGGAACCGGGGGCTTCGGGCATGTTGGAATTCGACGCGGTCATTCCGCCAGACTGGGGGCTGGTGGTTAAGGAAAGGTGTCGATTGACCGAATTTGCATGGTCGAAATTGCCGCAGCTTCGCGGGCCCGGCGGACTGCCCATCGGAACGTTGGCGATACCGGCCGATTGGGGATGCGGCGGCCGATCCGCAAGTTCGCGGCTTGCGCCGCGGCCGGAATTTCCATAGGAACCGGGGACCGCTGGAGGGGTGGCCGAGCGGTTTAAGGCACCGGTCTTGAAAACCGGCAAGGCGGCAACGTCTTCGTGGGTTCGAATCCCACCCCCTCCGCCAGGTTTGCGCGGGCATTTCTCGTGCTTCGTGAGACACCGCAAAAATGCGAGAAATGCCCAAGAGCCGCAGGAAAGTTCGTCTCGGCGCGGGAATGCGCCTCAGGAACTGGCTTCTCGTTGCGGCCGCACTGCTCTTCGCATCGCCCGCCCACGCCGAGACGAAAACGATCTGCACGATCGTCGCGGACGCGACGAGCGGCGCGGTTTTGCGTCGCGAAGGCGATTGCGCGCGGCGCGCCCCGCCCGCCTCGACCTTCAAAATCCCGATCGCGCTGATGGGATACGATTCCGGCTTCTTGAAGGATGCGAACGCGCCGGTCCTGCCCTATCGCGACGGTGATCCCGCGTGGAACCCGGCCTGGAAATCGCCGACCGATCCGGCGAAATGGATGAAGGAGTCCGTGGTCTGGTATTCGCAGCGCGTGACGCAGGCGCTGGGCAAGGACCGCTTCGCGTCCTACGTCCGCGCGTTCGGTTACGGCAATCGAGACGCGAGTGGCGATCCCGGCAAGGACAACGGGCTCGACCGCGCCTGGCTCAGCTCGTCGCTCGCCATTTCACCGGACGAGCAGATCGTCTTCCTGCGCAAGTTGCTCGCGCGTGAGTTGCCGGTCAATGCGCAAGCGATCGAAACGACGATGGCGTTGCTCGACCACGGCGTTCGCGGCGACGGCTGGCGCGTCTACGGCAAGACCGGCAGTGCGCCGCCGCGCAACGCGGACGGCACGCTGAACCATGCGCGCCCCTGGGGCTGGTTCGTCGGCTGGGCGCTCAATGGCGAACGCCGCATCGTGTTCGCCAGGCTGACCCAGGATACGACCCGCCCGCCGGGCCCGGCCGGCCCCGCCGCGCGCGATGCTCTACTGCGCGACGTTTTTGGCGGTGGAGGCCCTTAGCGCCAGAATGTACCGGTTCCGTTCCGGTCGCGATCCCGGTACAGTGCGGCAAAGCTCGTGGTATTGTATCCGCCGGTATCCGCGTGCAAGAGTGATTCGCCACGTAAAAACAAAAGCATCGCCGTAGATTAAGCTTTACGCCGCTTTCTTTCCAATCGCCGATCACAGAAGCTGATGGACGCGCCAACCAATCCCAGAACCGACGAAGAGACGCTGATCTCCGACATCGACCGCATCAAGCGGACGGGCAACACCGTTCCGCGCATGGCGGTCGTTCTGTCGATGAAGCGTTCGCAATGGTTCAACCGGCGGCGCGAAAATTTCTACGTCGTGTTTCACGCGATCCGCGAAATGGTCGGGCGCCTCGAAGGCAGCGTCTACCAACTCGCCAATTTCGACATCGTCTTCATCTTCCGCGTCGACAACCCGAACCAATTCGAAAGCGTGGTGACGGAACTCGACGATCTGCTGCGCCGCCACTCGGTCGCCACGGGTCTGCCGGACGAGGAAATCGAAGAAAGCTGCACCTGGTATAATTTCGAGACGCAGTTCAACGATTTCCACGACTACGCGCGCGCGGCGCTGGAGGATTACAAGAGCCAGCAGGACGCGCGCAGCCGCGCCCTTCAACGCGCGGGCGCCGGCTCCCCGCCGCCGCTGTTCGCGCAGAATTTCCAGGCCTTCACCGCGTCGTCGCTGACGGCGATGGAGGAAGCGTTCGGCAAGGCCGACATCAAGTCGTTCCTGCGCAATCAGCCGATCTGCATCGCGCTGACGGGCAATCAATTGCGTCCGATCTTCCGCGAGTACTTTTTCTCCGTGAACGACGTGCGCAATCTGATGCAGCCGCGCCTCAACATGCGCGGCCAGCGCGGGTTGCTGCAGATGCTGTTCCGCACCTTCGATCACCGCATGCTTCGCGCGATGCAGGACGGCTATCTCGGCAAGATATCGGGCAATATCTCTATCAATCTGACGGTCGAGACGGTGCTGTCCGACAAGTTCCGGGAGTTCGACCAGCGCATCGGCACGTTCCTCGCGAAGGGCAACATCATCGTCGAGCTGCCGCGCTTCGACGTGTTCGCCGATCTCGAAAGCTACAACCGCGCGGTCGACGTGCTGCAAAAGGCCGGGTACCGCACGCTGCTCGACGGGCTGACACCCGACGTGCTGACGTTCTTCCGCCGCGCCGATCTGCGCGCCGACCTGATCAAGATGGTCTTCATGAAGGACCATGCCGAGGATTGGAAGATGCGCGGACTCGGCGCCATGCTCGCCGAAGCCGACATCAACCGCGTGATCATGAGCCGCTGCGAAACGCCGCTGGCCTTCGAGCTTGGCCAGGCCGTCGGCATCCGCATGTTCCAAGGCTGGCATATCGACGCGCTGATGCGCGCCCAGGCCCCGGCGGTCGGCGCACCCCGCCCCTGATGCGGCTCGCCGATCTTCAAACCCCCTGCCTCGTTCTCGATCGCGCGGTTCTGACGCGCAACATCGCGCGCATGAACGCCCGCGCGAAGGAATTGGGCGTGACGCTCCGCCCGCATATGAAGACCGCGAAATCGGCGGAGGTCGCGCGCCGCGTGCATGGCGGGGCCGTCGGGCCGATCACCGTCTCGACATTGGCCGAGGCGGAGTATTTCGCCAAGCATGGCTTCACCGACATGATTTATGCGGTCGGGATTTCGCCCGATAAGCTCGACCGTGTCGCCAAGCTGATGGCAGACGGCGTCGATCTCAAAATCCTCACCGACGAGATCGGCGTGGCGCAAGCCATCGCCGAGCGCGGCAAGGCGTTGGGCGTCAAATTCCGCACGCTGATCGAGATCGAAACCGGCGGCGAGCGTGCGGGCGTCCTCCCCGCCTCGCCCGAGCTCGATATGATCGGCAAAATTCTCGACGAGGCCGGAATGCTCGCAGGCGCGCTCGCCCATGCCGGCCACTCCTACGGTGCCGACGGCATTTCGGAAATTCAGGAAATCGCCGAGGACGAGCGTGCGGGCGTCGTGGCGGCGGCCGAACGTCTGCGCGCCCAAGGCCGTAAGGTGGAGATCGTCAGCGTCGGTTCGACGCCGACGGCGCTTTACGGCAAGCATCTTGCCGGCGTCACCGAAATGCGGCCCGGCAATTTCGTGTTCTTCGACCTGTTCCAAACCGGGATTGGCAGTTGCGAGATCGGCGACGTTGCGGTCGGGGTGCTGACCACGATCACCTCGCATCGCACTTCGCGCAAACAGATCCTGCTCGATGCGGGGGCGCTGGCCTTGTCGAAGGACACCGGCGCCAACCGGCATATGGATGCGGGCTTCGGATTGTTGCGTCCGGCGACCGGCGCGCTGCCGGACAAACCGCTCGCGATCCTCGACGTGCATCAGGAACATGGGATTGCGAGCTATGCGCGCGGGCTCGACCAGGTCGATCCCTTCCCTTACGCCGATTATCCCGTCGGCGGGCGCTTGGTCGTGCTGCCCAACCATGTCTGCATGACGGCGGCGATGTACGACCGTTATTACGTCGTCGATTCATCGAAGGCGGGGGGCTCGGACGAAGTCGTCGACGTATGGGACCGCGTTAACGGCTGGTGACGCCTGGATATTTCGGGTTCGCGAGCGCCGTTCGCGCACGCGCGTGTTCGCGCAACGCGCCCGCCAATCCCGCATCGTTGTCGTGCTTGCCTGCGCGAATTTCCGAAACGAGATTCTTGCCCGCCTGCGGATCGATGCGCGGTGCGGCCGTCGTCTCGAACTCGCGCGCGGCGATCGATAGCGCGTTCGCGACCATCAGCGAGTCCAGGCGTTTGTCGTCGGGCAGCAACGACAACAGATTCTTGGTCAGCGCATCGCGCGCGATGCCGAGCAGTTCGAGCGCGTCGGCGCGATCGCCCGGCAAGGACGGCAGATCGAACTTGGGCGGGGCGTCGGGGGCGATCTCGTTCAACAACTCGAATTCAAGCTCGGCGATGCGCCTTCCGGTGAGCGCCAGATCGAGCGAGGCTTCGCCGCCGCCCACGAAACGCTCGCCCTGCTGGAGCGCGATCACCGCCCAGCGCGCATGGGCCATGATCTCCCAATAGCGCAAGGTTTCGGACGGGACTGCGCGGCCATAGCCTGCCAGGAAATCCTCGCGCGCGCCGACGCCGCCCGCCGCACGATCCCAGCGGCCGAAGCGCCAGCATTTGGCGCAGAACCAGCCGAGATCCTCGTCGGGATCGCTCCAGCCCGCGAATTCCCAATCGAGAATGCCGGTGAGCCCCTCGTCGTCGGCCATGTAATTGCCGGTGCGATAGTCGCGATGGCACAGCGCGACAGCGCCCTTCGCGGGCGCATTCAGCTCCAGCCAGCGCAGCGCGACTTCCAGCGCCGGGCGCGGGTCGCGATAGGTGTCGAGCCATGCGCGATACTCGCCAATCGACGCCAAGGCAGGCGACGTATCGAGCGGTTTGAGGAAGGAAAGATCGGCGCGCGGCGGGATCACCTTATGCAGCTTGGCGAGCTCGGCGCCTAGATCATGGGCGAGTTTCGCGCGGTCGCCCTGCCATTTGCGATCGTCGGTCAGAATATGGCCGAGTGCCGTGCCTTCAAGGCGCCGCATCACGTAGAACGGCTTGCCGATCACGCCCGCATCTTCACATGCCCCCAGCGGCTCGGGCACTTTGACGCCGGCGTCGAACGCGGCTTTCAGGATCGCGTATTCGGCGGCACGGCTATGGCTGACCGCGACCCCCGTCGGCGCGTCGGTGCGCAGCACGCAAGGGATCACGCCTTCGTATTTGCCGCCGCGCACGCGCGCGTCGAAGGCCCAGTTTTCCTGAATGGCGCCGCCCGAAAGCTTGTGCAGGCGCGCGACCTGCACTTGATTGGCGCCGAGCGCGCCGATCAGCCATCCCGCCAGAATGGGCGACGCGGTCGCCGGATTCAGCGCCACGCCCAGAACTCCGTCCCTTCCTTGGCGAAGAATTTGGCGAGCACCATCTTGTGCACTTCCGACGCGCCGTCGACCAAGCGCGCCTGGCGCGCGTAGCGATACATCCATTCGAGCTTCACGTCGCGCGAATAGCCTTTGGCACCGAGCAATTGGATCGCCGTGTCGATCGATTTATGCAGCACGTCGGCGACGGCGACTTTGGCCATCGACACTTCCTTGCGCGCGAAATCGCCTTGGTCGAGCTTCCACGCCGCGCGCATGGTGAGCAATCGGCCGATCTCGATATTCATCGCCGCCTCGCCCAGCATCCATTGCACGCCTTCATGGTCGATCAACTTGGCGCCGAAGCTCTTGCGCTGATCGACATAGGGCAACGCGATTTCCAGCGCGCGCCGCGCCATGCCGAGCCAGCGCATGCAATGCGTGAGGCGCGCCGGGCCGAGGCGGATCTGCGTCGCCTTCAAGCCGTCGCCGACATCCATCAAGCGATCGGCATCGTCGATTTCCAGCCCGTCGAACTCGATCTCGCAATGGCCGCCATGTTCCTCGGGCCCCATGATCGGGATGCGCCGTACGATCCGCCAGCCCGGTTGATCGGCGTGGAACAGAAAGGCCGACAGACCTTTACGCGCGTCGTTCGACGTGCGCGCGATCAGGATAAAGTGCTTCGCCTGCCCCGCCCCGGTGATGAACCATTTGCGGCCTTTGACGATCCACTTGCCGCGTTTCTTGGTCGCGGTCGTCAGCATCATCGTGGGGTCGGAGCCGGAGCCGGGATGCGGCTCGGTCATCACGAAGGACGAGCGCACGCGCCCGTCGACGATCGGCAGCAACCACTTCTTCTTCTGCGCGGCCGTGCCGACCTTGGCGAGCAGCATCATGTTGCCGTCGTCGGGGGCGGCGGAGTTGAAGGTGACGGGCCCGAACAGCGCGCGGCCCATCTCCTCGTAGCATACGGCCATCGACGCCATGTCGAGCCCGCCGCCGCCCAGTTCCTTGGGCGTTTGCAGCGCCCAAATTCCGGCCTTCTTCGCCTTGGCGCGCAGCTTGGCGAGCGTGTCGAGGCGCACGTTTTCGCCGTCGCCCCAATTGATGTCGTGATCCTCCAGCGGGATCAGCTCCTTCTCGACGAAGGCGCGGATCGCCGCACGGGTTTTCTCGACTTTCGGGGCGAGGGCGAAATCCATGGATCGCTCTCCTTACGGCTTGAAGAACGGCGCGTTGACCAGCAGTGTGTTTTCCATGCGCTGCAGCAGCGGCGACGCTTTGACGAGATAGGCCTTCCACGCCGGATCGGCGCCCAGCGTCGCGCGTCGCGCGGCGCGGTCGGCCGCGTCCTTATAGGCCCACAGATGCAGGATCTGGTTGAGACCGCCGATGTCGGATTGATAGTAGCCGATGCAATTGCCGAGAATCTTCGACTGCACGGGCCAGCCTTCTTCCTTGTAGAGCTTGAAGAATTCGCCGAGCTTGCCGTGCTTGAAGGTATAGAGCCGGAAATCGACGAGGCCATAGCCGCCTTGTCCGTGCCCCTCGGCCGGCCAGAACGGCACGTTCTTCATGATCGTGTTGTTCTGCGCCACGAACGTGCCGGCGTTTTCTTTCATCCAGGCCGTCCAGGCCGGATCGGCGTAAAGCGCGTCGCGCTTGGCTTGCCGCTCGGCGATATCCTTATAGCCCCAGAGATGGACGACGGTGTTCACCACACCCGTTTCGACCATGTAGTAGCCGAGCGGATTGCCGAGATGCTTGGTCTGCGTCGCGAAGGCTTGGGCCGAGTAGTCGGCGAAATATTTCGGCACGAGGCCGGGCTGCGCCGTATAGGTGCGGACATCAACGATCATAGTTTCGGCAACTCCCTTAGAGAAACGACAGCGTATGCCCGCCATCGACGACCAGAACCGAGCCCGTCATGTAGCGCCCGGCATCGGCGGCAAGCAACAGCAATGCGCCGTCGAGGTCTTCGGGGCGGCCGAAGCGGCCCATCGCCACGCGCTCGACCATTTTGGCGCCGGCTTGCGAGTTGAGATATTCGCGGTTCAGATCGGTTTCGATATAACCGGGCGCGATCGCGTTGACGCGGATACCGTCCTTCGCCGCGACCAGCGCCAGCGTTTGGGTCAGGCTGATCAGCGCTGCTTTCGCCGCCGAATAGGCGGGCACGCGCGCCGACACGCGCAAGCCCAAGATCGACGCGATATTGATCAGCGACCCGCCATGGCCATGCTTGCGGAATGCGGCGAGGGCCGCGCGCGCCACCAGATTGGCGCCGTCGAGATTGGTGGCGAGGGTTTCGCGCCACGCCGGATCGTCGATCGCGGTCGCGTTCTCTTTCCGCGCGATCCCGGCATTGTTGACCACAACGCCAAGCGCGCCGAGTTCGGTCTCCGCTTCGTCGAAGGCGCGGGTTACGCTTTGCGCATCGGTCACATCCATCGCGACGGGCAAAGCCCGGCCCCCGGCGGCAGCGATCTCGGCCGCGAGCGCTTCAAGCCGATCGACGCGCCGCGCGGCGATGGCAACTTTCGCCCCTGCTTTGGCCAGCGTCTTGGCCATATGGGCGCCCAGCCCCGACGAAGCGCCGGTGACGAGCGCGACCTTGCCGGTCAGGTCGAAGATCGCGCTCACTTGATGTCCTTCGCACGCTCGCGCAGCGTGAATTTCTGGATCTTGCCGGTCGAAGTTTTCGGTAGCGGGCCGAACACCACGAATCTTGGCACTTTGTAGCCCGCGATCCGCCCGCGCAGCCAATCGGAAATTTCCTTGGCCGCGACCGGCGAAACGCCCGGCTTCAGCGTCACGAAGGCGCAGGGCGTTTCGCCCCATTTCGCGTCGGGTTTGGCGACGACCGCCGCTTCCATGATCGCGGGATGTTTGTAGAGCGCTTCTTCGACTTCGAGCGAGGAGATGTTCTCGCCGCCCGAAATGATGATGTCTTTCGATCGGTCTTTGACCTCGACATAGCCGTCGGGGTGACGCACGGCGAGATCCCCGGTCCAAAACCAGCCGCCGCGAAACGCCTTGCGCGTGGCTTTCGGATTTTTGAGATAGCCCTTCATGATCGTGTTCCCGCGCAGGCAAATCTCGCCCAGCGTTTTGCCGTCGCTGGACACTTCCTCGCCCGTATCGGCGTCGCGCACGGTCAGGTCGTCGGCCGTGATGTAGCGAACTCCCTGGCGAGAGATCAGGCGTGCGCGCTGATCGAGCGGCAGTTCTGCCCAGCCCGGCTGCCATTCGCAGATCGTCGCGGGGCCGTAGCTTTCGGTGAGGCCGTAAAGATGCGTCACGCGAAAGCCGAGTTCCTCCATGCTTGCGATGATCGCCGAGGGCGGGGCGGCACCGCCCGTGGCGACTTCCACGCGATGGGGCAGTTTGCGTTTCACATCGGCCGGGGCGTGTGCCAACAGGTTCAACACGATCGGCGCGCCGCACATATGCGTAACCTTGTGGCTCGCGATCGCCGGGAAGATCAAAGCCGGATCGACACGGCGAAGGCAGATATGCGTCGAACCCAGCGCGGTCGCGGCCCAGGTGTAGCTCCAGCCCGAGCAATGGAACATCGGCAGCGTCCACAGATACACGCTTTCCGGCCGCAGCCCGAAGGCGAGCGCGTTGCCCAGCGCGTTCAGATACGCGCCGCGATGGTGATAGACGACGCCCTTGGGATCGCCCGTCGTGCCGGACGTATAAAGCAGGCAGATCGCTTGCCATTCGTCCTCCGGCCAGCGGCCGGGATAATCGGGCTCGCCCTGGGTCAGGAAATCCTCGTACTCGACGGCGCCGAGCTTCGCCCCTGCCCCGTCATATTCGGGATCGTCGATGTCGACCACCAGCGGCTTGGCTTTGCACAAGCGCAACGCCGCGTCGGCCGTGGCGGAAAACTCGCGATCGACCAGCAGCACCTTGGCGTTGGCGTGGTCGAGGATGAAGGCAATCGTCGCGGCATCGAGGCGGTAGTTCAGCGGATTCAGAACAGCGCCCGCCAGCGGCACCGCGTAATGTGCTTCCAGCATCGCGGGGATGTTCGGCGCCAAGATCGCGACCGTATCGCCCTTTTTCACGCCGCGCTTGACCAACGCGGACGCGAAGCGGCGCACGCGTGCCGCCATCGCCGCGTAGGTTATCGTCGTGCGGCCGTGGATCGCCGCTGTCTTCTTCGGATAGGTCGCGGCGGTGCGAAACAGAAAGGTCAGCGGCGTCAATTGCGCATAATTTGCGCGGGTTTTACCGAGATCGAGTTCGTACGGATCAGGCTTGCTTTTCGCGGCCACGGGCAATCTCCCTGTCGGCGGCGATTGTCGGGCCCGTCCCCCTCGCCCGTCAACCGCGAGGGTGCTAAGTTCTTCTCATGATCCGCATCGATATCGTTTCAGACGTCGTCTGTCCCTGGTGTTTCGTCGGCAAGCGCCGGTTGGAACGTGCGCTGGTCGCCGAATCGCCCGGCGAAATCGTCGTCGGCTGGCGGCCCTACCAGCTCAACCCCGATTTGCCGCCCGACGGCATGGATCGGCGGGAATATATGCGCGCCAAATTCGGTGAGGAACGGATCGCCGAAATCCACAAGCGCCTGACCGCGATCGGCTTGGAGGAAGGCATTCCCTTCGATTTCGACGCGATCAAACGTGCGCCCAATACGCTGAAGGCGCATCGCCTGATCAAGTACGCCGAAGCGAAGGGTCTTCAGGACCAGTTGGTCGAGGCGCTGTTCACCGGCTATTTCATGCGCGGGCAGGACGTGGGCGACACCGCCACGCTCGCGGAAATTGCCGGCGCGCTGGGCATGGATACGGCGGATGTCGCCGCCTATCTCGACGGCACGGACGATGAAGCCGAAACGCTCGAGGCGATCGACTTCGCGCGCCAGATCGGCGTGCAGGGCGTGCCCTGCTTCATCGTCGAGCGCAAATACGCGATCTCGGGCGCGCAGCCGCCGGAAGCCTTCGCCCAAGTCTTCGCGCGGGTGCGTGCCGAACGCGACAACGCCTAACTTTTCCGCAAAGCCCGGCGCAACAGCTTGTCCGCCTCCGCCAGGATGAACAGGGCTGCCGCCGCGGCCACACAGACAGTCATCGCGCGCGCGTCCAACGGCGCCGATCCGAAGACCGTGTGCGCGGCCGGCGCATAGGTGAACGCCACCTGCGCGGCAAGGCAGATCGACACGCCGATCCAAACCGCGTTCGTGCCTTTGAGGCCCTCGACCGTCAGCGCCGGGCCGTGGGCATAGCGCACCGAAAACAGATAGCCGATCTGCATGAAGACGATCGTATTGACCGCGACGGTACGCGCCACGGCCGCATCGTAACCCGCATCCAACGCCCATGCGTGCACGGCGAAAGTCCCGAGCGCCATCGCGATCGATACCGAGACGATGCGCCATACGAGTTCGCCGCCGACCAAATTCTCCTTGGGATCGCGCGGCGGCCGGCGCATCGCGCCCGGTTCGCCGGGTTCGAAAGCCAGCGCCAAGCCCAGCGCGCCTTCGGTCACCAGATTGACCCAAAGAATCTGCACCGGCGTGATCGGCAGTGCGACACCGAACAATACGGCCAGCGCCACCAGAAGCGCTTCGCCGCCATTCGTCGGCAGCATCCACACGACGACTTTGCGGATGTTGTCGTAGACCGTGCGGCCTTCTCGCACCGCCGCGACGATGGTCGAAAAATCGTCGTCGGCGAGGACGATCCCCGCCGCTTCCTTCGCGGCATGCGTGCCTTTGCGGCCCATCGCGACGCCGATATCCGCGCGCTTCAAGGCGGGCGCGTCGTTCACGCCGTCGCCGGTCATCGCCACGACCTTGCCTTGGCTTTGCAGCGCATCGACCAAGCGCAGCTTGTCCTCCGGGCTCGCGCGCGCGAAGACCGCGCAGTCATTCGCGACTTGGGCGAGCTTGGCCGTATCGAGCCCGGCAAGATCGCGGCCTTCGATCGCTTTCGGATCGTCGGCGAGCTTCAACTCCCGCGCGATCGCCGATGCGGTTCGCGCGTGATCGCCGGTGATCATCTTGATCTGGATGCCGGCGGAACGGCAGGCGGCAACCGCCTCCTTCGCCGCGTCGCGCGGCGGATCGACGAAGCCGACGAGCCCCAAGAAGCGTGGCGCGGCATCGCCCGGACCTTGCGTGGCGAAGCCCAGCACGCGGCGGCCCTCGTCCGCCTGCGCGTCGATCGTCTTTCGCCAATGGTCGATATCCGTCCCCGGACACATGGCGAGTACGGCTTCAGGCGCGCCTTTGATCCACGCCGTGCCGTCGGCTTGGCGTGTGAGCATGTAGCGATGCGCGGAATCGAACGGCATTTCGTCGACGCGGCGATGCGCCGCGCGAATTTCGACAATGTCGAGGCCTTGGCTCCGCGCCCAATGGAGCAATGCACCTTCCATCGGATCGCCGGCGATCTTGCCGTCCTTCACGTCGGCGTCGTTGCACAGAACGGCCGCCATCGCGATTCCGGAGCGGTCGCCGGCGGCGTCCGCCACATGCATTTCGTTGCGCGTCAGCGTGCCGGTCTTGTCCGTGCAGATCACGCCGACCGAGCCCAGCGTCTCGACGACCGGCAAGCGGCGCACGATGGCATTGCGTTTGGCCATTCGGCGCACGCCGATGGCGAGCACGATGGTGAGTACCGCCGGCAGCCCTTCGGGAATGGCCGCGACGGCCAACCCGACGACGGCGAGGAAAGTTTCGTCCAGTGATGCGCCATGGCCGAAGATGCCGACGGCGAAGACGATCGCGGCGCATGCCAGGATCATGGTCGTGATCTGGCGGCCGAACGCGTCCACGCGCTTGACCAAGGGCGATGGCGTGTCGTCGATGTCGCTGACCAGACGGCCGATCTTGCCAAGCTCGCTGGCTGCGCCCGTCGCGACCGCGACGCCCGCCCCCGTGCCCGCGGCGACCAGGGTGCCCGCATAAGCCATCGACGCCCGTTCGGCCAGCGGCGTTTCCGGGGCGACGGGATCGGCCGATTTCACGACCGGCACCGACTCACCCGTCAGCGCGGCTTCTTCGATCGTCAACCGGCTGGCGCGCAGCAAACGCAGATCGGCTGGCACGTGATCGCCCGCTTCGAGCAGCACGATGTCGCCCGGCACAACGTCGCGCACCGGCAGCGATACGCGCTTGCCGTCGCGCAGGACATTGGCGCCCGGGGCCGCCATCGCGCGGATCGCGGCAAGCGCGTCCTCCGCTTTGCCCTCTTGGACGAAACCGACAACCGCGTTGGCGACGACCACGACGAGAATCACGCCCGCGTCGATATAGTGACCCAAAGCCAGCACGATGACGCCGCTGACCAGCAGCACATAGACCAGCACATTGTGGAACTGCCGCAGGAACCGCGCCGCGGCGCCCGGCCGTTCGCGATCGACCAATGCGTTGGGACCGAATTTCTCGAGGCGCGACTTCGCCGCTTGCGCCGTCAAGCCCTCGGCGCGCGTATCCAGGGCTTCGAAGATTTTATCGGAAGATTCCGCATGGGAGTCGGCGTGCATCCGCGTAGCTTACGCGGCCGATACGTCAGGCCGCTAGCTTCGCGAGCTCGCCCAGGAATTTGCGCATGCCTTTCAGTCGCTCCGCGCCCGTATCCCAAGCGCGCATATAGACGAGCTTGTGATCGGGCCGCAGCTTCACGAGCTGCGGCTGCTTCATCATCAAATCGACGAGCTTCTCGGGCCGCACGAATTTGTTGCGGCGGAAGCCCAGCACGGCGCCCTTCGGGCCCGCATCGACCTTGTCGACGCCCGCTGCACGGCACAGGCGCTTGAGTTCGATAATGTCGAGCAGGTTGCGCACTTCGTCGGGCATCGGGCCGAAACGATCGACGAGTTCGGCGGCGAAAGCGTCGATCTCGCTGCGCTCGGCCAGCGTCGCCACGCGGCGATAGAGGCCCAGGCGCACGGTCAGATCCTGCACGTAAGTCTCGGGGATCAGCACCGGCATGCCCATGCCGATCTGCGGCGACCATTCGTCGGCAGCGCCATCCTCGCCCTTGGCGCCGCGCGATTTCGCCTGACGCACGGCCTCTTCCAGAAGCTGCTGGTAGAGCTCGACGCCGACTTCCTTGATATGGCCCGATTGTTCCTCGCCCAGCAGATTGCCCGCACCGCGAATGTCGAGATCGTAGGACGCGAGCTGGAACCCCGCGCCCAGGCTGTCGAGCGTCTGCATGACTTCGAGGCGCTTTTGCGCCGCCCGGGTCAGCACGCGGTCGCCGGGCACGGTGAAATAGGCGTAGGCGCGCAGCTTCGAGCGGCCAACGCGGCCGCGCAGCTGATAAAGCTGGGCAAGGCCGAACATATCGGCGCGATGCAGGATGATCGTGTTCGCGGTCGGTATGTCGAGGCCGCTTTCCACGATGTTGGTCGACAGCAGGATGTCGTAGGTGCCGTCAACGAAGGCCGACATGACGTTCTCGATCTGCGTCGGCGGCAATTGTCCGTGCGCGATCGCGACCTTGCACTCGGGCACGAGCGTTTCCAGACGCTCGCGCACCGCGCCCAAATCCTCGATGCGCGGCACGACGTAGAACACCTGCCCGCCGCGGAACTTCTCGCGCAAAATCGCTTCGCGGATCACGACGGGATCGAAAGGCAGCACGAAGCTGCGCACCGCCAAGCGATCGACCGGCGGCGACGCGATCAGCGACAAATCGCGCACGCCCGTCAGCGCCATTTGCAGCGTGCGCGGGATCGGCGTGGCCGTTAGCGTCAGCACATGCACGTCGGAACGCATCTCTTTGAGACGTTCCTTCTGCGCCACGCCGAAATGCTGTTCCTCGTCGACGATCACGAGGCCGAGATGGCGGAATTTGACGCCCTTGGCCAGCAAAGCGGTCGTGCCGACGACGATCTCGACCGCGCCCGATTCCGCGTCGGCGCGTGCTTGCGCTTGATCCTTGGCCGAAACGAGGCGCGACAGTTGCGCGATGCGGATCGGGAAACCTTCGAAGCGCCGCGTGAAATTGCGAAAATGCTGGCGCGCCAGCAGCGTGGTCGGCACCACGACCGCAACCTGCACGCCCGACATCGCCGCGACGAAGGCCGCGCGCAAGGCGACTTCGGTTTTGCCGAAGCCCACATCGCCGCACACAAGCCGATCCATCGGCTTGCCCGCCCCCAAATCCTCGATCGCGTCGGAAATCGCGCGCGCCTGATCTTCAGTTTCCTGGAAGGGGAAGCGCGCGCAGAATTCGTCGAACAAACCTTCGGGGATCGTGAAGCGCTCGGCCTCGCGCATCTGGCGTTCGGCGGCAAGCTTGATCAGATGGTTCGCGATATCCGCGATCCGCTTTTTGACCTTCGACTTTCGCGCCTGCCACCCCGCCCCGCCCAATTTATCGAGCATCGCGCCCGCGTCTTCGGAGCCGTAGCGCGTCAGCGTGTCGATATTCTCGACGGGAACGAAAAGCTTGTCGTTGTCGGCATAGAGGATGCGCAGGCAGTCGTGCGGCGCGTTCGCCACCTCGATGGTCACGAGGCCGTCATAGCGCCCGATACCGTGATCGACATGCACGACCAGATCGCCTTCGGCCAGCGCCGAGGCTTCGGTCAGGAAATTCTCGGGCCGGCGGCGTTTGCGCGCCGCGCGCACCAGACGGTCACCGAGAATATCCTGCTCGGTAATCGCAGCGACGGTTGCAGTCTGGAAGCCGTTTTCCAGCCCGAACACGGTCGTCGCGACGACTTGCGGGGGCAGTTTTTCGACGTCGCCCCAATTCTTCACGACGGCCGTCTCGGTCAGGCCGTGCTCGTGCATCAAATGCGCAAGCCGTTCGCGCGATCCGGCCGAATAGGCGCAGACCAGCACGCGTTTGCCGGCGGCGCGCTCGGCGGCGACGCGCGCGCGCACCGCGTCGAACAAATTGGTGTCGGCGGCTTTGGCGCGATCGACCGAGAAATCCACGCCCGTTTTGCCACCCGCATCCAGGCCTTGCGCGCCCGGCGCTTTCGAGAACGGCGACAACGCTACGGTCGCGCGCGCGGCCAGCACGCCACGCCATTCTTTAGGATCGAGATACAGGGCGTCCGGCGGCAACGGGTTATAGGCCGAAGCGCTTTCGCCGAAGCGATCGGCGTTTTTACCCTTCGAGAAGGCTTCGCGGGCCAAAGCGCGTGCGTCGTGGAATTCCTGAATCTGCTCGAAGCGCGACGCGGCGGCTTCCTCCGCTTGCGGATCGAGCGTCACGACCGCCTCGGGCAGATAATCGAACAGCGTTTCCAGCTTTTCGTGGAACAGCGGCAGCCAATGTTCGAAGCCGCCGTAACGCTGCCCCGCCGAAACCGATTCATAAAGCGCGTCGGTCGGCGAAGGTGCGCCAAAATTGTCGCGATAACCGGTGCGGAACCGCTCGATCGATGCGGGATCGAGCAGCACTTCGCTGACCGGCTTCAACGCGAAACCGTCCAAGCGGCCCGTGCTTTTTTGCGTCATCGGGTCGAAGCGGCGGATCGCTTCCAGCGTGTCGCCGAACAGATCGAGACGCACGGGTTCCGCGAGACCCGGCGGGAACAGATCGACGATGCCGCCGCGCAGCGCGTACTCGCCGGGCTCGCGCACAGTTTCGGCCTTGCGATAGCCGTCGCGCACCAGGAAGGCGAGCAAAGCATCCAAACGCAGCTTGCCGCCGGTTTCGGCGCGGAACATCGCGCGGGCGAATTGCGCTTTGGCGGGCACGCGCTGGGTGATCGCGTTGACGGTCGTCAGAACGATCCGCCGCCCCTTGCCCGCGTCCGGTGGCTGGGCGAGATCGACCAGCGCGTCCAGGCGCCGGCTGACGACTTCGCTGTTCGGCGACACGCGGTCGTAGGGCAAGCAATCCCAGGCGGGGAACGAGATCACCGTCGCCGGGGCTTGGAAGAAACGCAAACCTTCCAGCAACTGCGACATGCGCGCATCGTCGCGCGCGACATGCAGAACGTCGTTGCCCTGGCGCGCCAACGCGGCCAAAGCGGCGGCATCGACCCCCGGCGGCGCGCCCAACAGGTCGAGGCGCTTGCCACGACCAATTTCAGAGCTGAATGAAAACGAAAGCAAAGCGTTATGGTACGAGTTTAAAGTTACGAAGGAGCTTCAGTACATCGGTATCGAATTCGGGCGGCGGTTCCTCGCGGCCCAACGCCCAATCCAGAATGACCGGATCGCCGGCTTCCAACAGGGTTTCGTAGCGATCGAGTTGCCCCTCGTCGAAGCCAGGCAAATGGGCCTTGGCGAAGGCGCCGAGCAGGATATCGGTCTCCTTCATGCCCGTGTAAAGGCTGCGATGGATCAAGCGCTTGCGGCGGATTTCGATCGCTTCGGACATGATGGCGGCTCGGCCGGAATCGGGGCATGGGTATAGCGCCTGCCGGGGCTTCCTGTCACCCTGCCCGCCATTATGCGTCCGTCGATTCTTTTTCCGCTTTTCGCCGACATCAAAACCCTGCCGGGTCTGGGGCCGAAGATCGCCGCCTTGGTCGAGCGCGCGGCGGGCCCGCATCTCGTCGATCTTCTATGGCATTTGCCGACCGGTCTGGTCGATCGCCGCTTCTCGCCCGCCATCGCCGACGCGCCCGAAGGTGCGGTTGTCACGCTGCGTGTGCGGGTAACCGAGCATTTTCCCTCGCGCCGCCGGGGCATGCCCTACAAGGTGCGCTGCGAGGATGCCAGCGGCGAGATCGACCTCGTCTATTTCCACGCCAAGGGCGATTACCTCGAAAAGCTGTTGCCCGTCGGCGCGGACCGCGTGGTCAGCGGCAAGATTGAGCGTTATCGCGATGGCGTGCAGATGCCGCATCCCGACCATGTCGCCCCGCCCGAGCAGTTCGAGGCGATCGCGACGGTCGAACCGACCTATGGTCTGACGGCGGGCCTATCGCCCAAAGTGCTCGTCAAAGCGATCAAAGCGGCCGTCGCCAAAGCGCCCGAACTGCCCGAATGGGCCGATAAGAACCTCGTGGTGCAGCGCGGCTGGCCGACTTGGCGCGCGGCCCTGACGCAAGCCCATGCACCCAAGGAAAACACGGATACGCAGCCCGGTACGGTCGTGCGTAGCCGTTTGGCCTATGACGAGCTGTTCGCCAATCAGCTTGCCCTGGCGCTGGTGCGCGCACGCGACAAGCGCCGGCCGGGACGCAGCGTCAAAGGCGATGGGCGTTTGCGCGAGAAGGTGCTTGCCGCCCTACCCTTCAAACTCACCGGCAGCCAGACGGTCGCGCTTTCCGAAATCCTGGGCGATATGGGCGCCCCCGGCCGCATGCAGCGCCTGCTGCAGGGCGATGTGGGCAGCGGCAAAACCGTCGTGGCTTTCTTGGCGATGCTGACGGCGATCGAAGCGGGCTATCAGGCCGCGCTGATGGCGCCGACCGAAATCCTCGCCCGGCAGCATTACGAAACGATCCTGCCGCTGGCCGAAGCCGCCGGGATCGAGGTCGCGGTGCTCACGGGCCGCGACAAAGGCAAGGTCAAGCAAGCCACGCTCGAACGCCTCGCCGCCGGCCAGATTTCCGTCGTCGTCGGCACGCATGCGTTGTTCGAGGACGACGTCGCGTTCGACAATCTCGGTCTCGCTGTCATCGACGAACAGCATCGCTTCGGCGTGCATCAGCGCGTCGCCTTCGCCGCAAAAGGTGCTTCGGAAGAAGGCGGCGTGGATACGCTGATCATGACCGCCACGCCGATTCCGCGCACGCTGGTCATGTGCGCCTATGGCGACATGGACGTCTCCAAACTCACCGAGAAGCCGCCGGGCCGCAAACCCGTGAAGACCGTCGCCTTGCCGCTGGAACGCATGGACGAAGTCGTCGAGCGCGTACGCGGCCTGATCGACAAGGGGGCCCGCGTCTATTGGGTCTGCCCGTTGGTCGATGAATCGGAGATCGTCGACCTCGCCGCCGCGACCGAGCGCCATGCGGATTTGACCGCGCGCTTTGGCGAAGGCCGTGTCCATCTCATTCACGGCAAGCTGAAACCCGCGCAAAAAGACGCGGCGATGGAAGCCTTCGTCAACGGCCCGCCCGGCGTGCTGGTCGCGACGACGGTGATCGAAGTCGGCGTCAACGTGCCTTCCGCGACCGTCATGGTGATCGAACACGCCGAACGTTTCGGCCTTGCGCAGTTGCATCAGCTGCGCGGGCGCGTTGGGCGCGGAGCCGCGGAATCTTCTTGCGTGCTGCTTTACGGCCAGCCGCTTGGCCAGACGGCGAAAGCGCGGCTCGAAATCCTGCGCGAAACCGAAGACGGGTTCCGCATCGCCGAGGAAGATCTGCGTTTGCGCGGGGCCGGCGAGGTCCTCGGCACCAAGCAATCGGGTCTGCCGCAATTCCGCCTGGCCGATTTGGCGGCGCACGCCGATTTGCTGGAGATCGCGCGCGACGACGCGCGCGTGCTGCTCGAAGCCGACCCCAAACTCGACAGCCCGCGCGGCAAGGCGGTGCGCACGCTGCTTTATCTGTTCGAGCGCGACGCCGCGTTCAAACTGGCGCGGACGGGTTAGAAGAAATCGAGCAGCGCTTCGATGGTTTCGAGCGGCGCTTCCTCGGCCAGAAAATGCCCGCAAGCGAATTGCTTGCCGCGCACGTCGTCGGCCCATTGTTTCCAGATGTCGATCTGACCGCCTTTGTCGCTCGCAAGCCCCTTCCCGCCCCATAAGGCGAGCAAGGGGGCCGCGATCTTGCGCGTGCCGAGCACGGCGCGGTCGTGCTCGACATCGGTCGTCGCGCCGGCGCGATAATCGGCGCATGCCGCTGCGATCGCGGCCGGATCGCGGAACGCAGATTTATAGGCGCGCATCGCGTCCTCGCCGATCGCGTCGAAATCCTTCACCCAGGATCGGATCGTGTATTCGAGATATCCATCCGGATCGGCGGCGATCATGCGCTCGGGCAATCCGCCCGATTGCGCCAGGAAATACCAATGATAGGTGCGCAAGCCGATGGCCATATCGGCCATGCGATTCCAATTGGAAAGCGTGGGCACGATGTCGAGCGTCGCGATCTTCGTCACCAGTTCCGGATGGTCGAGCGCCAAACGATAGGCGACACGCCCGCCGCGATCATGCCCCGCGACGGCAAATGTCTCGAAGCCGAGCGCGGCCATCAATCCGACCATGTCGGCCGCCATCGCGCGCTTCGAATAAAGCAGGTTTTCGGGGTCCGGCACCGGCTTCGCAGATGCGCCATAGCCGCGCAAATCGGGGCAGATCACCGTGAAGCGCTGGGCGAGCGACGGCGCCACTTTGTGCCACATCAAATGCGTCTGCGGATAGCCGTGCAGCAGCAGCACAGGCGGGCCTTTGCCGCCGATGCGCCGGAAGATATCGACATCGCCCACGCGGGTAATCCCCGCCTCGAAGCCTTCGAACATGGCGGCGATTTTGTGCCTCTCCCCGCCATGCCGCAAGCGTGAGATAAGGACGGCATGGAGCGCTTCTTCGACACCGCCGCAGGCGACGCGCAATTCGCGATCGGTGCTTTGCTGCTGCTGCGCCTGATCGAATATTCGCGGGCGCGGCGCAACGCCGAAATTCATGCGGCTTCGGGTGCGGTCGAATACGGGCGCGGCAATCACCAGCGCCTCGCGATCCTATATGGCGCGTGGTTGTTCGCGCTGACCTATACCGCCGTCGAGACGCGCGCGCTGTGGTGGCCGGCGTTGATCGCCTTCACGCCGGTGTTGGCGCTGCGTCTATGGACATTGCGCGCGCTTGGCGAAGCGTGGAGCTTGCGGCTTTTCGCGCCGCCGCCGCCCGGCAATCTGCGTCGCCGGATATTCTGGGCGACGCTGGCGGAGTTCATGTTGCTGCCCTTCGCCTTCGGCGCGTGGTTTCTGGCGCCGATCTTTTTGGCGGCGGGCGTTTGGATCTTGCGCGAGCGCGCGGCGCTGGAGGATCGCGCCGCGACGGGCGCGATCCCCGACGAAACGCCTTAGTAGACCGGCGTGAGCGGTTTCTTGCCGTTCTTCACGGCGATCAGGTTGTCGACGACGAGATTGCCCATCGCGTCGCGCGTTTCGTTGGTCGCGGAACCCACATGCGGGGCGAGTGCCACGTTGTCGAGGGCGAGCAACGCCTCCGGCACGCGCGGTTCGTCGGCGAACACGTCGAGCCCCGCCCCCGCGATGGCGCCGGTCTTGAGCGCTTCGATCAACGCGGGCTCGTCCACGACCGAGCCGCGCGAGATGTTGACGAGATAGCCTTTCGGCCCCAGCGCCTTCAACACGCGCGCGTCGATCATGTTGCGCGTCGCCGCGCCGCCCGGCGTGATCACGACCAGCACGTCGCACCACGCCGCCATATCGGCGATGTCCGCGAAATACTTGAACGGTACGTCGGCTTGCTTCGAACGCCCGTAATAGGCGATTTCCATATCGAAGCCTTGCGCGCGCTTGGCGATCGTTTTGCCGATGCGCCCCAGCCCCGCAATGCCCATCTTCTTGTGATGGACGGAGGTGGTCAGCGCCTGCCCGCCCTTCAGCCAGCTGCCGTCGCGCACGAAGCGATCGGCTTGGGGCAGCTTGCGCATGGCGCCGAGCACCAGCCCCATCGTCGTATCGGCGACGCAATCGTTCAGCACATCGGGCGTGTTGGTCACGGGCACCTTCGCGGCCTTGGCGGCCGCGATATCCACGCCGTCATAGCCCACGCCGAAACACGACACGATTTCGAGCTTGGGCAGCGCCTGGAACACTTCCGCCGGAACCCAGCCGCCGCTCGCAGCGACAAAACGCGTGTCGGGATGCGCCTTGATGAAGGCCATGCGCTCGGCCGGCGCCGTCGGCGCGACCAGGACATTGAATTCCGCTTCGAGACGCGACCAGGGCAAGGCGCGCAAGGTCGTCAAAGCGATGCAATCGGGTTTGTTCGCCATGGCGTGTTACTCCTTGAAGCGCTTGACCAGTGCGTCGGCGCCGCGTGCCAGGATGCCCATATCGGCCCCCACGGCGACGAATTGGAAACCTTCGGCGAGCCGCTTTTTCGCCTCCTCCTCGTTCGAGGTGAGATAACCCGCCGCTTTGCCCGCCTTGCGGATCGGGCCGACGGCCGAGGAAATCGCCGCTTGCACCTCCGGGTGCGTTGGATTGCCGAGATGGCCCATCGATGCGGCCAGATCCGACGGCCCGATGAATACGCCATCCACGCCGTCGACCGCCGCGATCTCCGGCAGACGTTTCAGCGCTTCGACGGTTTCGACCTGCACCAGCACGCAGATCTGCTCGTGCGCGGTCTTGAGATAGTCCTTGATGCGCCCGAAACGGCCCGCGACGGTCGACGTCGCGACGCCGCGAATGCCGGCCGGCGGATAGCGCGTCGCGGCGACGGCCTTGCGCGCCTCGTCGGCGTTCTGAACGAACGGAACAAGCAAGGACTGCATACCGATATCGAGCAGGCGCTTGAACAGCACGGGATCGTTCCAGGCCGGGCGCACGATCGGCGTGGCCGACCCACCGCGCAGCGCGCGCTGGATCGCCAGCACGTCCGGCGGTTCGTTGGGCGAATGCTCAGTATCGATCAGGATCCAGTCGAACCCGGCATCGGCGATCGCGTCGGCCGCCATCGGCGAGCACAAGGCGCTCCACAATCCGATTTGCGGGCGGCCCTCTTTCAGGGCCTTCTTGAAGGCGTTGACCGGTAGATCGACCATCTTGCGTTCCCTTCGTTTGTTCTTCGTCAGCGTATTGCCGCCGCGATGCGCGCCACTTCGGCGCCGATCGAAGCCGAGCTTGTGAGCCCTGGCGATTCAATTCCGTACAACGCGATCAGCCCCGGCACGCCGTGCGTTTCCGGGCCTTGGATGACGAAGTCGGGATTGGCGGCACCGGCCGGCACGATCTTCGGCCGGATACCCGAATAGGCGGGCACCAGCGCGCCATCCTTCAGGCCGGGCCAATATTTGCGGATCTCGGCGTAGAAACTGTCGCAGCGCGACGGATCGACGTCGAAATCGATTTCGTCGATCCACTCGACGTCCGGGCCGAAGCGCGCCTGCCCGGCAAGATCGACGGTGATATGCACGCCCAACCCGCCCGGTGCCGGGACCGGATAGATCAACCGCGAAAACGGCGACTTGCCTTGCAAGGAAAAGTAATTGCCCTTCGCGTAATAAAGCGGCGGCACGGTCTCGGGCGGAATGCCGGCGATGGCGCGGCCCAGCTTGTTGGCGCCCAACCCCGCGGCATTGACGACCAGCGAGGCTTTGAGGCGCATCGGCGCGGCCCCGCCCGTCTGCAAAATGATGCCGTCATTGGCGACTTGGCCGCCAAGGACCGGCGTTTCGAAGGCGAAAGCGGCGCCATGGGCCTCCGCGTCGCCTTGAAAAGCCAGCATCATCGCGTGGCTGTCCACGACGCCGGTCGAGGGTGAGCGCAACGCCGCGTGGCAGGACAGAAGCGGTTCGATCTTGCGCGCTTCGTCGCCGTCGATCAGTTCCAAATCGTCGACGCCGTTCGCCTCGCCCTGCTTCTTGAGTTTTTCGAGATAGGCGACTTCGGCCGTCGAACTCGCGACGACCAGCTTGCCGCAATTCCAAGCGCGGATGCCGCGCTCGGCACAAAATTGGTAGATGAATTTCTTGCCGGCGACGCAATGTTTCGCCTTGAGACTGCCGGTCGGGTAATAAAGACCGGCATGGATGACTTCGCTGTTGCGCGAGGAGGTTTCGGTGCCGATCGCATCGGCCGCCTCCAGCACCACCACCTCGCGCCCGGCCAACGCCAATTCGCGCGCCACGGCCAGCCCCACGACACCCGCCCCGACGACGGCGCAATCGATCGTATCGATATCTGACATAAACCGCTGAAATCGAGAGAAGTTGAAGAATCCGTGGGGCAAGGTAGAACAGTGCGATGCGTCTGAAAACCCTCATCCTCGCCGGTACGTCGCTGCTCATGGCGGCGTGCGCGCCGTTCCAACCCGGTCCGACGGACGTGCCGCGCATGGGCGTGCGCACTTTCTTCGGCCCGGACCATGTATGCTCGCTCGGCGTGTCGCCGCCGATCGAACTCGATCGCGCGCCCGCGAGTGCCGCGCGTTATCGCGTGCGCTACACAAATGTCAGCGTGTTGATCGCGCCGACATTCGAGTACGAAACGCCGGCGGCGACACCCGGCCGGATCGCGGAAGGCAGCTATGCGGAGTATCGCGCGCCGTGCGTCGGCGAAACCTCGGCGTCGCAATATCGCGTCGAAGTATTGGCGCTCGACGCCAACGGCCGTTCGCTCGCCTACGGATTCGCGATCGCGGTCGCGCGAAATCCCGGCACCATGACGCGCGGCCCCGCATCGGAACGTCCGCGCATGCCGCGGCCGCCGGAAGAAACGCGGCGCTGAATTTCAGTCTTGATACGGGCCGGGAGCGGCATCGATCATCGCGCTCCAGATCGGGCCGATGACTTCGCCGGGTTTGCGCTGGCCGTAGACGATGGCTTTCTTCGCCGCCTCGTGCATGTCGCGCGTCGGATACTTCGGCACGATGGCGTAGCCGGCCTTTTCCAAAGCCTGGATCGCGGCGACCGCTTGCTTCGTGTAGTTCTCGAAGAAATACCTCGTGTCGGCCGCGCGGATCGCTTTGGCCAAAATGGTCTCGGGCGTGTCGCTCATTCGAACAGCTTGTCGATATCCGCCTGGGAGTTGGTCTTCTCGAGGTCCTGCGGACCGTGCAGGACGAGACCGGCGCCTTCATCGACGATATGGGTGGCACCGTCTTCGGGCGAGGTTTCGCGTTCGATTTCGTTGGCGCCCCAGATTTCGAGCATGCTCTGAACGCGCTCTTCGATGAAGGCGAGCGTGCGAACGACCTTGTTGATGCGCTGACCGGTCAAATCCTGGAACGAGCAAGCTTCGATGATGCCCGTGCATTGGTCGGCGATTTCGTTCACCCGCGACGCGGCATATTCGTCGAGGCCGACCGAGTTGAGTTCGCGAACGATATCCTCGATCTTTTCCACGCCGTCGAAAATGCGCGTCGTCGCCTCTTCGGTCTGCGAGACGACCGACGAAAGCTCGAACGTCGCCGCGCTGAGCTTATCCTCTTGCGACAGCGGGTGGCGCAGCGCGCCGATTTCACGCTTCGTCTGCTCGATACGCGACGCGATACCGGTCACTTCGTTGCGGATGCGCTCGATCTCGGTGTGATCGACATTGAGGAACCCATCGAGCTTGCGCCCAAGATCCTGAATCTCGCCGCGCAACGATTCAATGGCCGCCGCGGTGCCGGGATCGGCTTGGGCGACGACCGTCGGCGCTTCCGGCGCATGGCCATTGGCGATCGGCCGGATGTCGCGCTTGAAATGTTTTTCGGCCGTAAAAACAGGTCGTTGCGGTACCGCCATGGCGCGCCTCGTAAATTCGCGGGTCATACCCCCATTTCTACGAGGGAAACCTTAGGCAAAGATTATCACGGGGGTCATTCGCTTGGCGCGGGATAAATCCCGGCCCGTCAGAACGGCTTGGCCAACAAGGCCTTGGTGCCGGCCCCGACCACGATATTGACCGGGCTGGGGTCGAGGGAGGCCAGCCATCGCAGATAGTCCAAGCCTTGCGCGGCCCGTCCGAGGCCGATTTTGGTCCGGTGATTGAGCCCGACGAGGCTGAGCGCGCTTAAAATCCGCAGATCCAGGATTTTGGCCGGGTTGCGCAGCGCGATCGTCGTGGCGTCGCCGCCCGCCAATTGAACGAGGTCGAGCGCGAGATCGAGATTGATTCCGGTTTCCTCGACGCCCCAAGCAGCGTCGAAATGCTTTCCCCAAAGGCCGGCGAACCGCGCGAAATCCGCTTCGCGCGAGCCGAGCGCCTTGTCCGGCGCCTCGCCCACATTGCCGCGCGTCGGAATATCGACGATCGCGGCGTCGCGCAGGATTTCGCAGCGTCCGCCCGACACCCAGATTTTCATCGCAAGATCGGGATCGGCGTAGTGCTTGCGGTAGCCTTCGTCGAACCGACCCACGCGGTCGAGATCGGCGCGCCGCACGGCGAAATAATAGGGATAGAAATGACCGAACACCGTGCCGATATAGTTCTCGCCGCCGACGACACGCGGGAACCCGACCATGCCGCCGGGTAGCGTCTCGAGCTTCCCCAGCGCCGCGAGCAGCGCGCCGGGCGTCAGCCGCGTATCATCGGAAACCAGGGCGACCACGTCCCCTTGCGCGGCTTGGAAGCCGGTATTGGCGGCGGCGATCGACCCGCGCGGGCTGGTCTCCGGCACCCAGCGCACATCGCCGCGTGCGGGATCGAAGGGTGAGACGACGACGATCTCGTGCGGCACATCGCCGGCCGCCGCGTTGGCCGCATCGATGGCGCCGGGCAGCAATTCGGCGAAGATCGTCGGAAGAACGACGGAAAGTTTCATGCTGGCCCCTCGCCCGCAGGATAGTTCTCGCGCCACCACGCGATGGTACGCGCGATCCCGTCGTCGAGCGCCACTTGCGGCGCCCAGCCGAGATCGGCTTTGGCCTTCGCGCAGTCGAGCGCGATCGTAACCGGGATCGACGGCTTCGACGGATCGGTCTCGATCGCCAGATCGCGGCCTGTTCCGCGCACGATGCGCCGCGCGATGTCGATCACCGGCAGCGCTTGGCCCGAACCGATATTGTAGAGCGCGCAAGGTGCTGTCTGGCGCAGCAGCGCCGCCTTGGTCGCGCGCGCCAGATCGTCGGCATGGATCAGGTCACGCCCTTCGCGGCCGTCGCCCCATAGCACGATCTTGCCGTCGCGCGCGGTCAGCGCCTTGGTCAGGGTCGCGCCGAACATATGGCTGCGGCCGAGATCGAATTTGTCGTAGGGCCCGTATACGTTGGAATGACGGAACACGGTGAAGCGCGTGCGGCCCAGCCCTGCGTACCAGGCGCACATACGCTCGAAATAGACTTTGGTCGTTCCCGCCCCGACATAGGCTTTGTGCAACGGCGCGGCGGGATCGAAATCGGCCTCGCTTTGCGCGCGATCCTTCGACGCGTACATGATCGAGCACGAATACCAAAGCAGATGGCGCACGTTGAGCCGATGCGCCGTCGCAAAGATGCGCGAATTCATCACCTGATTGTCGACGACCATCGACAGCGGATCGGCCAAATGCGCCGCCGCGCCCGCCGTTGCGGCGGCGGCGTGCACGATCATCTCGGCGCCATCGAGGGCGCGGGTGACGTCGGCTTCGCGCGTGAGGTCGGCTTGGCGCCATTCGACGCGCGGATGCGCCCACGCGGCGCGCGTGTTGCGCACCGCGACGACGTCGAACGCGGGATCTTCGGCGAGATGAAGAGCGATGTTGCGGCCGACGAAACCGGTCGCACCCAAGACGACGACGCGAGACATGCGCGAGAGCTTACAAGCGCCGCCCGATTCCGTCAGTTCGTCAGATTTGAATATCGACTTTCTGACCGCGGCCGATAAGCGCCGTTTCGGAAGTATCCGCTTGGGGCGCCGCCGCCGCTTGTACGCCGCGCGCGATGATCTGCGCGGTGTTTTCGGTCACTTCCTGCGTGACCTGCTTGAACTGTTCGAGCTTGTTCAAGCTCGCCTGGATGACGGGATAGAACGTGGCGGAAAGACCGGTAAGACCATTGGCTGCCATCGGAATTCTCCGAAGCTAGGATTTCGTACCGATCTTCCCGCCAATCCCAATGCAAGTCATCAAGAATCGCGCAGAACTTATTTAAAATGCATCATTTTTTGGTGGGCGCGCGACGTTTCGTCTTGGCCCGTTTGGCGCGATCGATGCCTTGCCGGATCAAACGCTCGGCGCCTTTGGTATCGAGCCATTTGACGATCGTCACCCACTTGTTCTTCTCCAAGTCTTTGTAGTGCTTGAAGAAATGGGCGATCTGCTCGAGCAGGATCGGCGGCAGATCGTCGTACTCTTTGATACCCTTGTAGAACGGGTGCAACTTATCGACCGGCACTGCGATGATCTTCTCGTCCGGCCCCGCCTCGTCTTCCATCAGCAAAGCGCCGATCGGGCGCGAACGGATGACCGAACCGGGCACGACGCGCGCCGGGCCGACGACGATCACGTCGATGGGGTCGCCGTCGCCGGACAGCGTATGCGGGATGAAGCCATAATTGGCCGGGTAAAACATCGCCGTGTGCAAGAAGCGGTCGACGTAAAGCGCGCCGGAGGCTTTATCGAGCTCGTATTTCACGGGCTCGCCGCCGGCGGGCACTTCGATGATCACGTGGACGTCGCTCGGCGGGTTAGGACCGATCGAGATTTTGTCGATATTCATAGCGCTTGGAGTCCCTTGGAAAAGGAGGCGAACCATACCGATTTTGCGACGCAGCGAAAACTGTGCAGTTGCGAAATATCGCGGAACATTTTACCCGAATTCCGAAGGGCGGAATAAAGTTTACGGATACGTAAGTGAGAATTCGGACTTACTTGCCCCTTGCAGGACTTTAGAACGACCCCAAAATGTAAGTGACCAAACGGGCTCCCGGCCCTTTCGCCGTTCATCCGCGCGCAAGGAGACGATCCGATGTTGTTGTCGAAATTTCTCGCCCCTTTCGTTCGCTCGGGTGAACTCACGGTCATCGACCCGAGCGGCACACGCACCCAATTCGGGCGGCGCGACGACGCGACCCCGCTCGACGAACCGCATGTCGTCATTCGCATCGCCGATCGGTTGACCGGTTTCAAACTCGGGCTCAATCCCGGCTTGTACGCCGGCGAAGCCTATATGGACGGCTCGCTGACGATCGAAAACGGCACGATCTACGATCTGCTCGCAATCGTGACGCGCAATATGGGGATCGCGCTCCCCGGCGGCGCCTTCGACAAATGGCGCCATCGCTTCGGACCGATCCTGCGCCCCTTGCAGCAGCTCAATTCAATGGCTAGGTCGCGGCGAAACGTGGCGCATCATTACGATCTGTCGCGCGATCTTTATCGCCGCTTCCTCGACCGCGACATGCAGTATTCCTGCGCGTATTTCGAACGGCCGGACATGACGCTGGAGGAAGCGCAAACTGCCAAGAAGAACCATATCGCCAAGAAGCTGCTGCTGCGCGACGGCCAGCGGGTGCTGGATATCGGCAGCGGCTGGGGCGGCTTGGCGATCACCCTCGCCCGGCAAGCGCGCGTCGAAGTGTTGGGCGTCACTTTGTCGAAGGAACAGCTCGACTATGCGCGCATTCGGGCGGCCGAGGCCGGCGTGGCCAACCGTGTGCGCTTCGAACTTGCCGATTATCGCGAGATCAAAGGCCCCTTCGATCGCGTCGTGTCGGTCGGCATGTTCGAGCATGTCGGCGTGCCCAATTACGACACGTATTTTTCGACGATCCGCGATCTGCTGACGCCGGACGGCGTGGCGCTGGTGCATTCGATCGGCCGCGCCGACGGGCCGGGCGTCACCAATCCGTGGATCCGAAAATACATCTTCCCCGGCGGATATTCGCCCGCCTTGTCCGAGACTCTGCCGTCGATCGAACGGACGGGCATGTATGCGACCGACATCGAAATCTGGCGGCTGCATTATGCTGAAACGCTGCGCCATTGGCGCCAGCGTTTCCTTGCCCAGCGCGATGAGATCGAGAAGCTCTACGATGCGCGCTTCTGCCGGATGTTCGAATTCTATCTCGCGGGCAGCGAATGCGCGTTCCGCTATCAAGGGCACATCGTGTTCCAGGCGCAGTTGTCGCGCTCGGTTGCGGCCGTGCCGGCGACGCGCGCTTATCTCTACGACGCCGGGACGAAACCCGCCGCCGGTTTGGCGCGCGCGTCGTGACTTACGCGCCGCCGATGTCGGCGTAGCGGCGGATGGTGCCGCGGCCACGCGATTTGGCGGCGTACATCGCTTCGTCCGCGTATTGGATCAGCGTGGACAGATCGTGCGCGTCGTCGGGATAGACGGCGATGCCGACGCTGCAACCTGCCTCCAATTCCCTGCCGTCGAAAAGGACCGGCGCCAAAAGTCGCGCCATCATGCGCTCGGCGAGTTTTCCCGCCATCGCGGCATCCTCCAACGCGCCCAGACCGACCAGAAATTCGTCGCCGCCCAGGCGCGCCAGCGCGTCTTTCTCGCGCGTCGACTGGCGCAGCCGCGCCGCGATTTCGATCAGCACCGCGTCGCCCGCGCGATGGCCATGCGTGTCGTTGATCGACTTGAACTTGTCCAGGTCGATCAGCAGGATCGCGACCCGCCGCCCGCTCGCCTCGGCTTTGGCGATCTGATCGCGCAGCAGATCCAGCCCGGCGCGCCTATTCGCAAGACCGGTCAGCGCGTCGAGATTGGCGAGGTCGATGATCCGCCGTTCCTCGATCGCCCGCGCCGCCCTCTCCTTCAGATCCAATCGTCGCAGCACGACGAACGCGGCCGTCGCGAAACCGAGAAGCGTCGCCGAAACCAGCACGACGACGGCGACGCTGCGCCAGGACTCGCGCACCCATGGCGCGAGGACTTCGTCGAGCGAAGTCGCGACCGTTATGACCAGCGGCGAATTGTCGGATTTCCGATAGCTGAAGTAACGGCGCTTTCCGTCGATCGGCGAGATCAAAACGTAGGTATCTACCGGGGCCCGGAGCAATCGCGCGCGGAACAGATCGCTTTGCGAAAAGTCGCGCGCCATCTCGCTCGCCACGAACGGGCGGCGCACCAGAAGCGCACCGTTTAAATTGAATAGCGCGATCGCGCCGTCACGGCCGATTTCGATGCGTTCGAATTGGCGCAGGAAGAACTGCATGTCGATCGATACGACGACCAGGCCCGCGAACTCGCCCGCCCGGTCGAACAGACCGACGGTGACGGTGATGAGCCAACTCGGCACTTGCATCCCGACGACCGGCAAGCCGATGCGCGGCGCCCGGTCGCCAGAATTCGCGTGGTAGCGGAAATACTCGCGGCTGGAAAAATCGACCGAGCCGGGCGGCTCCTTCGCTGACGACGCGAGCACTTTGCCCTCGCGGTCGAGCACGCGGATGTTCCGGATGCTGCGCGATCCGTGCGAAAGCGATGCAAGGATCTCGCTAAACTCTGGTTCGGCGGTGTTTTCGATGCCCCGCCGCTCCACCAATCCGACGGCCAGAAGCGCGGCCGCTTCGGCGGTCGTGAAAATGCCTTCGATTGTTTGCGTTAGCGTCAGCGCGATGTTCTCGAGATTGGTCCGGCCGATTTCCTCGGTGCGCTTGCGCTGGTCCCAAATACGTATCGCTTCGCCGACCGCCAGCGCCAGGCAGGCCGCCGCCGCGACGAGCAGAATTGCGTAGTGACGAGACCCTCTCGATTTCAACATCGCTCGACGGGGGACGGGCGGGATGCGATCACGCCGATACGGTGCATACAATCGGTATTAGAAACGATCTGGCCGATCCGTGCGACACGAAATTTTTATGCGGTACTATCCGGTGCTATTTCACACCGAATAGCGCGTCGAATTCGCCGATATCCGCCGGCTTTCCGAACAGATAGCCTTGCGCGACTTCGCAGCCGAGCAGTTGCAATGCTTTGCACTGCTCTTCGGTCTCCACACCTTCGGCCACGCATCCCACCCGCAAGGATTGCGTCATCGACAGAATGACGGCCGCGAGGCTTTCCTGCGCGTGCGCGACCGCCAGCGGTGTGATGAATTTTCGGTCGATCTTCAGCGTATCGATCGGGAAGTCGCCGAAATTGCCGAGCGACGAATACCCCGTGCCGAAATCATCCAGCGCGATTCGAAATCCCGAATCTTTCAGGATCTGCAATTGACCGATCGCCCAGGGCGTCGATTGCATCGCGACGCCTTCGGTCACCTCGAATTCGATCGTCGCCGGCGAAAGCCCGGCGCCACGGACACGCTCGATCAACCGCGCCGCGAAACCTTGCCGGCCCAAATCGATGGGTGAAAGATTGACTGCGACCGGCAGCGGCGTGGCGCCGGACTTGGCGCGCGCGCGGGCCCATCGGCCGACTTCGGTGACGACGAAATCCGTCAGCGCTTCCGTCAAGCCGGTTGCTTCGGCGATCGGGATGAACTCGGCCGGCGAAACCGCGCGCCCATCGTAGCGCCAACGCAGCAGCGCTTCGGCGCCGACGACGCGGCCGGTGGCGATCTCGATCTTGGGTTGGAGATGAACGGCGAATCCCTCGCCGTCGGGCGCCGTGCGCTTCAACTCGCGCTGAAGCGCCGATCGACGGTCGGATTCGGCACGCATCGTGGCGTCGAACACGACGCTTTCGTTACGCCGCGTGCGGCGGACATGCTGAAGCGCGGCGGCAAGCGCGCGCATCGCCGCCGCCGTGTCGTCGCCGAACGCCGCGTCGAGATCGAGCAGCGCCGACGTCGCGGTCGATGCGATCTCCACGCCGTCGGTTTTGTAGGCGGCCGTGACGATGGCGTGAAGACGCGCGGGATCGAGACGGGAGGCATCGCCGATCAGCGCGAAAGTTCCGTCGCCGATCATCGCGACCACCAGCGCCCCCATTTCGTACTCTGCGAGGGCGGCGTAGATCGCGCGCAGATAGCTCCGCGCGACACGCAATCCGTAACCGGCGACGATACTGGCGTGGGATTCAAGATGGACCAGCGCGGTGCGGCACTCGATCTGATCGTCCGCAAGCCGCTCGCTGAGTGCGGTTTCGAAGGCGTTGAGATTGGGCACGTCGAAAACCGGATCGACATGCGCCATATGGTCGAGACGGTCGATCAGCGCCTGATTCTCGAACCCGATCGCGATGTTGGTCGCGAAAAGACGCAGAAGGGTTCGGTCGGCATCCGCGATCTCGCTGCCCGCTTCGATGACGGCGATCAACTCGCCGCCGGGCTCCGCCCCAAAATGCATCATCATGAAGCCGCCTTCGACGACCGGATCGGCATGGCGCGGCAAGCCGGCGATCAAGTCGACGAGCGGCCCGTCGGGCAACGCCGAGAGCGGCCGACCGGCGTATTGCGCGAAGCCGCCGGCGGCACTGACGATCATGATCTCGGCACCCGCCAGGCTCCTCACGCATACCAGTCCGTTGGGTGGCACACGCAACAAGGCCGCGATCTGCGTCAGAACGCCGCGCGAAAACAGCTCGAGATTCGTGCGCGTGAACAGCTTGGTGGCGCTCTCGACGATCATCTCGAGACCTGCGCGGCTGCGGCTTATGGTACGGATCTGGTCGTAGGCGCGGATCGTCGCGGTGAGGACGGTCAATAGCCGGGTCTGCGTCAGCTCCGATTTGGTCCGGTAGTCGTCGATCTCGTAGGACGAGATGACCGATACTTCGGGCGCGTAACCCGGCTGGCCCGTGCGCAGAACGATTCGCATCTCGCGCAGCCCCGCCTCGCGCAGCTCGCGCACCAGACGCAAACCCGCATCGGGCGTTTCCATCACTACGTCGATCAGCGCCACGGCGATGTCTTTGACCTCGCCCAAGCGCGCCCACGCTTCGGCGGCGGAGTGCGCGTGGATCAACTCGACGGGTCTGCCCAGTATGCGCGCGCCGCCCAACGCGAAGCGCGTCGTCGCATGCACGTCCTCGTCGTCGTCGACGACCAGGACGTACCATGGACGCACCGCCGACGGAGTCCCCGGACGATCGGGCGCCCCGTCCTCGGGGGCGAACTCCAGCAGATCGTCAGCCGGCGCGTTTGACGTGTCCGACATCGTATGTCCCTTCGAGTTGCCCCGGCGCATGAGTTGGCGCGCGCAAGGGGATACGCATGATCATCGTCGTGCCACGGCCGATCTGGCTGTCGACGCGGATGGCGCCGCCCAAAACCTTGGTCACGATGTTGTGGACGATGCTTAAACCCAATCCGCTGCCGCCCTGCCCCAGCCGCGTCGTGAAGAAGGGCTCGAAAATCCGTTCGCGCAGTTCGGGTGGAATCCCGCTGCCGTCATCGGCGACCGAAATCTCGATCGCGTCCGCGCCGCAGTCGCGCGCAGCGATCGTGATTGCGCCGGGCTTGTCGTCGCCGATCCCGTGGACATGCGCGTTGGCGACGAGATTCAGCAGAACCTGGCCCAGAGGTCCCGGATAGGAGTCGAGCGATCTCTTGGCGTCGATCTCGACGCGAAGCGACACGCCCGCGCGCGACAATTGCGGCATCAACGTTCCCGCGATATCGCCGACCAGTTCCTCGACGCGGAAGACGCGGCGCTGCTCGCTGGTTTGATCGACCGCGATGCGCTTGAAATGCTGGATGAGATCGGCCGCGCGTTCCAGACCGCGCGACAGGATCGCGGCGCCGTCGCGCAATTCACCGATGAAGCGTTCGATCGAGGATTTGCGCACCGGCCCCGCGGTCAACTCGCGCGCGAAGGCTTCGGTTCGCTCGGACAGCGCGCTGGCGACCGTCACCGCATTGCCGATGGGGGTATTGAGTTCGTGCGCCACGCCCGCGACCAAGCCGCCAAGATTGGCGAGCTTTTCGACGCGCGCGAACTCCGCCTCCATGCGCATCTTCTCCTCGAGCGCCAGCACGCGCTCGTGCGCGGCTTGGGCGGCGCTTTCGGCCAATTCGCGTTTCTCGAGCTCACGGAGCTTCTCGCGGCGTTGCGATTCGAGGGCTTCCGCCTCCAGCAACTCGCGTTCGATGCCGGAGGTTTTGAATACCTGGACGGCGCGCGCCATCGCGCCGATCTCGTCGTCGCGCGCCAAAACGGGCACGTCCACGCTCCAATCGCGCCGCGCCAACCGGTTCATGATCGCGGTCAGCGACTTGACCGGCCGGATGACGCGCCATTCGAGCACTAGAAACGCGACCATTGCCGCGCATAGAACGAGCGCGAAGAGGATCGAGGCGACGCCGACGCCTTTATCGGCCCGCTCGACCGCCGCGTCGGCCTGGGCGCGCGCGGATTGCGAGGCGACGGCCGTCATGTTGAGCACCGCCTCGATCCCCAGCGTCGCGACATCGAACCATTGCGCCGCGCTCAACGGATAGGCTTCGCCCGTACGCCCTGCTTGGATTGCCGCGTCGCGCGCGCGCCGGAACTCGGCGGCAAAGATCAGCCGCGTCGTCGCAATATCGGCCGAAACGCTCGACGCGATCAGACCACTGCGCAGCAGATTGTCGATCTGCCTGTCGGCGTTGACGATGGCGCCGTCGAGCAACTCGATCTCCTGGGACACGCGCAACGACATCGGTTCGTCGCGGGCGATATGCGCGCCGATGATCGCCCGCTGCCGGCCCGCGAATTCGCTGATCGTCCAAAGCTCGTTCTTCAGCGAAACGAACCCGTTCAATACCGGCTGCGCCGACACATCGCCGAAATCCAGCGCCAGCCGCAGGGCATTGATGCGCTCGATGGCGTGGGTTGCCGCCCGGAACCAGGCATCGACCTGCCCGCGCGGACGGCCGGCGGCCGGCAGATTCATCAGCCGGTCGACTTCCGCGCGCGCGCGCGCAAGTTCATCCGTCGCGACCTTGGCCTCGTCGCGGGCCGACATCCAGTCGTCGCGCGCGGGAATGCCGCGCAACTTGGCGAACGCTTCGGTCAATGCCGCGTCGCCCGCGATACGCGAAACATCCACGCCGTCCCGCGCCAGTTTGCCGATCGGCTCCGGCCGGTTGAGAGCGACGGCGGTCATCCCGCGTTCGCGCGCGTGTGCCGCCGTCGCTTCGATCAGCAGGTCGGAAATGGCGTTGCTGCGCTTGGCGAGTTGCGCCACCTCGCGCTGGCGGACGGCATCGAGCGACATATCGATGGCGAACCACAAAGCGATCGCCGTATTGACGCCCAGAAGCGTTAGCAGCGTGAAGCGGAGCCCGGCGGACAAATTCATTTGCGTTCCCCGTGCCGGCCATTCCGGCGGATGGCCGCCTTCGGATCTACCGATATGCTGCACGAAGGGCGCGTCATGCGTTCTCCGGGCGATAACACCACCGCCGTTGCATGTTGCTGAGTGTCGCCTATCCGTCTTGTTTGATCCTGTATTTTCAGAATTAACAAGACGTAAAGAATCTCTCGCTTTCGTGGATTTACGAAGCGGACATAACGTCGCCGCAAGCCATACGAAAACACGACGTCGTGTCGCAGAACGGCCGTTGAGAGCCGCCGCCGCGGCCCGGTTCAGTTTTTCGGTTTGACGCCTGCTTGAACGAGCATTTCGGCGAGACGATAGACCGAGATCGCCTGATCGCGCGCCGCGCGGTAAAGCATCAGATCCTCGGACTCGATCGTGTCGCCGCGGAACGCGAATACATCGGTTTCGTACCAGAAGGTCTCGTATCCGCCTTGATGCAGCGTATCGCGGATCGCCACGCGTTCGGCCTCCGTGATATGGATGACTTCGATTTCGACGAAAGACGGCCGCCAGCCCAGCGCCCACCACGCTTGGAACAGGACGAAATCGTAGCCTTCCGTATCTGTCATCAACACGTCGGGCACGGCGAAGTCAGGCTCGGCCGCATAGGCGGCAATCGGCAGGCAATCGACCTCGACTTCGACCATTTCCTTTTCGACGTGCTGGAACTCCGGCATCAGCATATGGCGCTGAATGATTTCGGGGCGGAACGACGCCAGCACCGACGAAGACGGCACGTTATAGAATTTCCGCTTTCCGCCCGGCGCGTCGGCGACGATCGCGACGTTGCGCGGCACCGCACCCGGCCGGTCCGCGTAGTTGGCTTGCAACACGGCGTATGGCACGGGCAGCGGCTCGAACAACGTGCCGCGCCACTTGGGATGGCCGGTGTATTTGTAGAGCGGATCGCCCTTCGTGCCGTCATTGGCCCCGATCACGAGGTAACGGACTTCCGGGCGCGTCTTGGTCAGTTTGACCAAATACGCGTCGCGCACCGCGTTGAACGCCTGATGATGATCCATGCCGCGATGCTAGGGCCGCCCCCCGCGTCGCGGCAAGCGTTCCGCTAGGCGACCGTCTGCTCGATAAGATCTCGAAAAGCGGGTCCCATCCGGCGCGTCTCGGCAAAGCGCGCGAAATTGGTCTCGACTTGAGCGCGCAATCCGGCCGGGTCGGCCATCATGCCCCGCACCCCTTCGACGAAATCTGCGGGTGCAAAAGCATTGCAGAAGTCGATCAGATCATGACTGCCGTTTTCGCCGCGCTCGATCGCAAGTCCGACCTTGTAAAGCACGCTCTGCACCACGCGTTGCGGGTTGACGAAGCGGATATGCGCATCGGTGCGATGCGGCGCCACGTGGAGCTGTGCGCGGCTCAAGTAATTGTCGCGACACCAACCGGCCAGCGGATGCCCGACATGCTGAACCGCGCCGACGCGGCTTTCGATATGCTTCAGGATCGTCGCGCGGCGTTCCGTCAATGGTCCGGTCGCGATCATCGGAATGTCGCGGTTTTCCCAGTCGATCGGATAGCGCGGCATCAAGCGCTCGCTGAAGCCGAAGGCGACCTTGCCGGTGCGCGCATTGTGGCGCCTGCAGAAGGCGATTGACGTTTCGAGCAGGCACCACACGAAGCGCGCGTTTTCGATTTGGGCGACGTAATCACGGCCCACTTTGTAAGGCAGCCCCCCATTCTCGAAGCCGGACCAGCCGAAGGCGCCGTCATCGGCGATCTCCTCCGTCACGACCAGTCCGTAAGGGATCCGGTTGGCGGTCAGATGGTCTAGCAATTCCGGTTGCAGGCGATCGATAAGGATATGGAAGCGGTTCGCGTACAAGCGGTTCTGCGAAAATCGCACGACATGTCCCGCGTCCGCGATTCCGGCCATGAACAAATCAACCAAATCCTGCGGAGAGGTCGTATCGCCGCCGAAATTGATGGTCGAGATCTCGAACTCAGGCGTGAGCGCCATCGAATACAATGCCTTTTTATAGAAGCATTACACGCGCTTAACCTAATCAGATTCGCGATATTATTGTATTGGTCTAAAGATTGCCGAAGCCTCCATGCAATCTGGGCGATAAAAGATTCCGGTCCGCAACGCGGTCCGCCGGAACTGAAATGGAGAGGGGAAGCGCCTTGGTGAGCCCGCCGGGACTCGAACCCGGAGCCCCAACATTAAAAGTGTCGTGCTCTACCGATTGAGCTACGGGCTCGTGCCAAGGCGGCGGGGAAACTAGGGCTTCGGGAGCCCCGGGTCAACCTTGCCGTGGCGCTTATTTCCGAAGATCGATCAAATGCTTATACGGCGGGCACGGCTTCCGACGCGGCGACGAAATTCCGGTAGCGTTCGGTCGCGTTGGTCAGATGCCGGCGCATCGCCCGGCGCGCCGAGTCGCCGTCGCGCGCTTGGATCGCTTCGGCGATCGCGCGGTGCTCGTCGCGGATGCGTTTGAGATAGGCCGCCTGCCCCGCCGCCGTCATTCGCCACACTTTTTCATCGCGCCGGGGAATGACGAAGCTCCCCATCATCCGCAGCAATTCCGGAAAATGCGGATTGCCGGTCGCGCGGGCGATCTCGGCATGGAAGGCGAAATCCTCTTCGGCCGCCGAACGGCCGGATTCGAGCGCAAGCTCGAAGGCTTGATGCGCCTTCGCGATCGCCTGCAGCGCCGAATCAGTCGCCCGCTGGCAGGCGAGCCCGGCCGCCTCGGTCTCCAAGGCCAAGCGCAATTCCAGCGCGTTGATCGCCGAATCAAGCGAACGCAGCAATTCGGGATCGAGGCGGAATTCGTCGCGCGGCGCTTGGGAAACGAAGGCGCCCGAGCCTTGGCGTGTGGTGACGAGGCCGCGCGCTTTCAGCGCGGCGACGGCCTCGCGCACCACGGTGCGGCTGACTTGCATGCCTTCGACGAGTTCGCGCTCGGTCGGCAAACGCTGGCCCGCCGGCCAGCGGCCGCTCGCGATTTCCGCCATCAGGCGATCAACGACTTCTTTCGTCAGGCTGCGGCCGGGACGCACGGGCGTCATCATTTGGGCGACGTCCACCTTGCCCGAAACGGGCATCGAAACGGCGCTGGACTTTTGTTGTCGGGTCATCGTACAAATTTTTAGCACGGAGTTCCGGTCCGCCGCAAACGCGGGCCGGGGCCGACAAAAGTACGACGTAACGAATACGCGCCACGTGCTCGATAACCGGCCGGCGGGATGAACCCATCCGGTCACAGGGAGGAGATACCAATATGAAACGCCGCCAATTCATGACGGCCGCCGCCGCGTCGGCGATCGTCGCCGCGACCGGTCCGGTCCGCGCCCAATCCAAACTGGTGCTGAAGGCCACGGACGTCCATCCGCTCGGCTATCCGACGGTCGAAGCCGTCGTGCGCATGGGCAAGAAGCTCGAAGCCGCCACCAACGGCCGCATTTCGATCGAGATGTATCCGTCGATGCAGCTCGGCGGCGAAAAGGAAATGATCGAGCAGGCCCAGGTCGGCGCGCTGCATATCGCGCGCATTTCGGTCGGCCCGATGGGCCCGCTGGTGCCGGAAATGAACGTCTTCAACCTGCCCTTCGTCTTCCGCGACGCCGCGCATATGGAGAAGGTGATCGACGGCCCGATCGGCACCGAGATCATGCAGAAGCTGTCGGATCATCCCACGGCCAATCTGATCGGCCTGTGCTGGATGAACGCCGGCACGCGCTCGGTCTACAACTCCAAGCGCCCGATCACCCAGGTCTCCGACCTCAAGGGTCTCAAGATCCGTATGATGGGCAACCCGCTGTTCGTCGACACGATGAACGCCCTGGGCGGAAACGGCGTGGCGATGGGCTTCGACCAGCTGATCAACGCCATGCAAACCGGCGTGGTCGACGGCGCGGAAAACAACGAACCCAGCTACGACAGCGGTCAACACTACCGCTACGCCAGGTATTTCTCGCGGACCCAGCACTTGATGATCCCGGAAATCCTGGTCTTCTCGAAGCGCCAGTGGAACGCGCTGTCGGCCGACGATCGCGCATTGATCGGCCGTCTGTCCAAGGAAGCCCAGCTCGAACAGCGCGCGCTGTGGTACGAGGCCGAGAAGGAAGCGACCCGCAAAATGGTCGCCGCCGGCGTTGTCATCAACGACGTGCCCAACAAGAAGGAGTTCCAGGACGCGGTGCGTCCCGTGTGGGACAAATACGCCGGTCAGCACAAGGCGCTGATCGACCGGATCCAGGCCGTCAACTAAGAACATCCGCTACGGAAGGTCCGGCGGCCGAGTGCCGCCGGACCGATCCCCTTCCCGACCTCAACTCGCGACCGGCGGCCCGACACGATGCGTCAGACCTATTTCCGCGCGATGGACGCGCTACACAAGGCGAGCGTGTTTCTCGCGGGTGCCGCCCTTATCGTCATCACTTTGATCATTCCGTGGGGCGTGTTCACGCGCTACGTGCTCAACAGCGCGTCGTCGTGGCCCGAGCCGCTCGCCATCCTGATGATGATCTGGCTGTCGTTCCTGTCGGCGCTGATCTGCTATCGGGAACACCGCCATATCGGCGTCAACGTCGTTCCCGATCTGCTGCGCGGCCGCGCCAAATACGCGCTCGGTCTGGCGGTCGAGCTTTGCATGCTGACGACCGGGCTGTTCCTGCTCTGGTACGGCATCAAGCTGGTGCAGACGACCTGGTACCAGAGCATCGCCGAATTCCCGATCATGTCGGTCGGCGTTTCCTATCTGCCCGTGCCGATCGCGGGCGCCGTCACGGCGCTGCTGGTGATCGAGCGCGTGCTGAAGGGCGATTTCTTCCCCGCGATCGAGGTCGAAGACGACCCGCGCGAAACCGTTTCGACCGAATAACACCGGGGACAGCACAGTATGGACGCGCTCGTATTGCTCGGCGGCTTCGTCGTTTTCTGCTTCATGGGCGTGCCCGTCGCCTATGCGTTGGGCCTGTCGGCGATCTGCGCCGCCTTGTGGATGGACATTCCGCTGGAGGCGATCGCGCTGAAGACGTCCGACGGCATGGACGACTTCCCCCTTCTCGCCATCCCGTTCTTCATCCTGGCGGGCGCCATCATGGCCGAGGGCGGCATGGCGGCGCGCATCGTCAACCTCGCCAAGATATTCGTGGGCTTCATCCGCGGCGGCTTGGCGCTGGTGAATATCCTCGCCTCGACGATGTTCGGCTGCATTTCGGGCTCGTCCGTCGCCGACACCGCGTCCATCGGCTCGGTGATGATCCCGCAAATGGTCAAGCAAGGCTATCCGCGCCTGTTCGCGGTCAACGTCACCATCTCGGGCGCGCTGCAGCCGCTGCTGATCCCGCCCTCGCACAATATGGTGATCTATTCGTTGGCGGCGGGCGGCTCGGTGTCGGTCGCGCATCTGTTCATGGCGGGCGTGATACCCGGCTTGCTGCTCGGCGCGTCGCTGATGATCCTGTGCCTGATCATCGCCCATCGTGGCAACTACCCGAAGGGCGAGGTCATTTCGCTGCGCCAGGCGGGTCGCATCGCCTACGAGGCGGTGTGGGGCCTCGTGACCATGATCATCATCCTGGGCGGCATCCTGTCGGGCGTCTTCACGCCCACGGAATCGGCCGCCGTGGCCTGTATTTGGGCGTTCCTGGTCACCGTCTTCATCTATCGCGACTACAAAATCCGCGAATTGCCGCATCTCATCGGCCGCGTCGTGCGCACCGTCGGCATGGTCATGATCATGATCGGCTTCTCGGTCGCCTTCGCCTATATGATGACGCTGATGCGCATACCCGCGAAGGCGACAGAGTTCTTCGTCGCGATCTCGTCTGACAAATACACATTCCTTCTCTACATGAACTTGCTGCTGTTGCTGCTGGGCACGTTCATGGATCTGGCGCCGATGCTGCTGATCTGCACGCCGATTTTCCTGCCGATCATCGCGAAATTCGGCATCGACCCCGTGCATTTCGGGATCATCATGATCTTCAATCTGGGGATCGGCCTGATCACGCCGCCGGTCGGGCCCACACTCGCCGTGGGGTGCGCCATCGGCAAGGTCACAATGGAGCAGGTCTCCAAATCGATCATGGTGTTCTACATCCCGATGCTGATCGTGCTCGGGCTGGTGACCTATATTCCGGCGTTGACGTTGTGGCTGCCCAAGCTGCTGCTGGGCTGAGGCGCCCGCTTTAGAGGGGCGCGCGCGGCGCGAGTGTGGGGATCGTCGGCGTTTCGGCGTCGATCGGCTGACCCGCGAGCTTCGCCCGCACGGCGGCCGCCGTCCTGGGCGAAACGAAGTGCGAAATATCGCCGCCCAAACGCGCCACTTCCTTGACGAAGCGCGAGGAGATGAATTGCTGGCTTTCCGAGGCCATCAAGAACACCGTCTCGACATCCGGTCCCAGGCGTTTGTTCATTCCCGCCATCTGGAACTCGTACTCGAAATCCGAAACGGCGCGTAACCCGCGCAGAATGATGGTGGCGCCGACCTTCTCGGCGAACTGCATCAGAAGGCTTTCGAACGGCACCACTTCGATACGCGCGGCTTCCGAAAGCGGCAGCGCCGCAACCTCGCGCTTCACCAGCGCCACGCGCTCGTCCAGCGTGAACAGCGGGCCCTTGCCGGGATTGACCGCGACGCCGACGATCAGCCGGTCGACCAGCGCCGTGCCGCGATGGATGATGTCCAGATGGCCGTTGGTCGCCGGATCGAACGTGCCGGGATAGATCCCGATGCGCTTGCTCATTTGCCGTCGCTCCCCTCGGCACCGCCGCCGGCGTCGACCGCCGCCTCGCCATTCGCGTCGTCGCCACCTAGATCGCCCAGACGGGCCACGGAAACGACGCGCTCGCCCTCGCCCACGCGGAACACGGTGACGCCCTGGGTTTGACGGCGCGCGATGCGGATATCGTCGATCGGCGTACGGATCAGCGTGCCGGCGTCCGACACGATCATCAATTGATCGCCTTCGGCGACCGGGAAGGACGCGACGACGTCGCCGTTCTTCTCGGTCAGCTCGATATTGGCGATGCCCGAGCCGCCGCGCCCGGTCTGACGGTACTCGTAGGACGAGCTGCGCTTGCCGAACCCCTTGCTGGTGATCGCCAGCAGGAATTCCTCGGCCTGCGCCAGCTCGGCGTAACGCTCTTCGCTGAGCGTCACGGCCTGCGCCGCCGCCGCCTCGCCGTCGTCGGGCGCAACCGCCTCGGCCGTATCTTCCGCCCCGCCCCGGCGCGCGCGGGCCATTTTCAGATAGGCCTCGCGCTCGGCCGTATCGAGTTCGATATGGCGCAGCATCGTCATCGAAATGATCTCGTCGCCCGACGCCAGTTTCTGGCCGCGCACGCCGGTCGAATTGCGGCTGGCGAAGACGCGCACATCGGTGACGGGGAAGCGAATGCACTTGCCCAGGCGCGTGGCCAGCACGACGTCCTGGCTTTCGGTGCAAGGCTGCACCGCGACCAAGCGTTCGCCGTCTTCCTCCAGCTTCATGGCGATCTTGCCCTTCGCCATGATGTTCTCGAAATCCGACAGCGCGTTGCGGCGCACGTTGCCCGCCGACGTGGCGAACATGATGTTCAGGCTGCTCCACAGCGTTTCGTCGCGCGGCAAGGGCAGCACGGTCGCGATCGTTTCGCCATCCGCCAGCGGCAGAAGCTGGATCATCGGCTTGCCGCGCGCTTGCGGGTTGCCCAGCGGCAAGCGATGGCATTTCAGCCGGAAAACAAGCCCTTTATTCGTGAAGAACAGCACCGGGTCATGCGTGTTCGCCACGAAGACCTGACTGACGAAATCCTCCTCGCGCGTCGCCATGCCGGCGCGGCCCTTGCCGCCGCGCCGTTGCGCACGATAGGCGGAAAGCGGCGTGCGCTTGATGTAGCCGGCATGGGTGACCGTCACGACCATATCTTCGGGCGCGATCAGGTCTTCGATATCCTGGTCGCCGTCGCCTTCCTCGAAGGTCGTGCGGCGCTTGTCGGCGAATTCCTCGCGGATCGCAATCAGCTCGGCCTTTAGGATCGAATAGAGGCGCGCGCGCGAGGCGAGGATGTCGAGGAAATCGGCGATCTTGTCGACGATTTCCTTCAACTCGCCGAGGATCTTGTCGCGTTCCAACCCGGTCAGGCGTTGCAAGCGCAATTCCAGGATCGCGCGCGCCTGTTCTTCCGACAGCTTGTAGGTGCCGTCGATCACGCCCCGGCCAGGTTCGCCGACCAATTCGATATAAGACGCAATATCGGCGACCGGCCAGTCGCGTTCCAACAAGCGTTCGCGCGCCACGACCGGATCGGGCGATTTGCGGATGAGTTCGATCACCGGGTCGAGATTGACGACCGCGACTGCGAGACCGATCAAGATATGCGCGCGCTTGCGCGCCTCGCGAAGTTCAAAACGAGTTCTCCTCGTTATGACTTCTTCGCGGAACTCGACGAAGGCCTGGATCAGCTCCTTCAGGCCCATCAGCTCCGGCTTGCCCCGATTGAGGGCGAGCATGTTGAAGCTGAAGCTGGTCTGGAGGCCCGTGTATTTGTAGAGCTGGTTGAGCACGATCTCCGCGTTCGCGTCGCGCTTCAGCTCGATCACCACGCGCACGCCGTCGCGATCGGACTCGTCGCGCAGATCGGAAATGCCTTCGATGATCTTCTCGTTCACGCATTCGGCGATGCGCTCCAGCAGACGCGCCTTGTTCTGCTGATAGGGAATTTCGGTGAAGACGATCGCTTCGCGATCCTTGCGGATTTCCTCAACGGTCGCGCGGCCTCGCACGATGACCGAGCCGCGGCCGGTGCGATAGGCTTCGCGAATGCCGCCGCGCCCCAGCACGATGCCGCCGGTCGGAAAATCGGGACCGGGAACGAGTTCGATCAGCTTGTCGAGCGAGATCGCCGGATCGTCGAGATAGGCGCAGCACGCGTCGATCACTTCGCCAAGATTGTGCGGCGGAATGTTCGTCGCCATGCCGACGGCGATGCCCGAGCCGCCATTGACCAGCAAATTCGGGAACACGGCCGGGACGACCGTGGGCTCCTGCGAGCTGTCGTCGTAGTTCGGCTGGAAGTCGACGGTGTCCTTCTCGAGGTCCGCGAGCATCAGCGATGCGACCTTCGTGAGGCGCGCCTCGGTGTAGCGCATCGCCGCCGCCGGATCGCCGTCCATCGAGCCGAAATTGCCCTGGCCGTCGATCAGCATCAGCCGCATCGAGAAATCCTGGGCCATACGGACCATAGATTCGTAAATCGCGCTGTCGCCGTGCGGGTGATATTTACCCATCACGTCGCCGACCACGCGGGCCGATTTGCGATACGGGCGGTTCCAGTCGTAACCCGCCTCCTGCATCGCGAACAGGATGCGCCGATGCACGGGCTTCAAACCGTCGCGCGCGTCGGGCAAAGCGCGGCTGACGATCACGCTCATCGCGTAATCGAGATAGCTGCGCTTCATCTCCTCTTCGATGGAGACGGGCGAAATATCGGTCGGGCCGGGAACGTTGGGAGGCGCTGTTTCGGTCACGGGCCAGTCTACAAAACGAGGGCAAAAACGAGCGCAGAGTCTAGCAATCGCAACATGCGCTCACAACGTCGAAAACCGGCACATAACCAACTGAAAAAACGCGCGAATTCGGCCGCCGATTGGGGATAAAAACAAGACCCCGATTGCGCTGCAATCGAGGCCCGTTTTCGATTCGGAATCGAGCGATCAAGCCTTGGGGCGGTCGCTCACCAGAATGCCCGCATGGCCCCAATTCTCGCGCTCGACCTCGTCGATCACGATATGCGTGTTCTGCGGGTTCTTGCCCAGCACGCGTACCATCGTATCGGTGAATTCGCGCACGATCTGCGACTTCTGTTCCTTCGTCGCGCCGGCCGTCATCTTGATATTGATGAAGGGCATATCGACCGATCAGAACGGAATATCGTCGTCGATCGGGCCGGAAGGTTTGCGCCCGCCGCCGCCACCCGACGAACGACCGCCGCCGCCATTGCCGCCGCCGCCCCCGCCGTAATCGTCGCCGTAATCATCGCCGCCGCCGGCACCACCCCCGCCGCCGCCCTTGCCGTCGAGCATCGTCAGCTCGCCGCGGAAGCGCTGGAGAACAACTTCGGTCGAATATTTCTCGGCGCCCGACTGGTCGGTCCATTTACGGGTCTGGAGGGCCCCTTCGACATAGACCTTAGAGCCTTTCTTCAGGAAACGCTCCGCGACCTCGCCGAGTTTTTCGTTGAAGATGACGACCCGGTGCCACTCGGTCTTTTCCTGGCGCTCGCCCGAATTCTTGTCGCGCCAGGTTTCCGACGTCGCGACCGACAGGTTCACGACCTTGCCGCCGTTGTTCATCGTGCGCACCTCGGGATCGCGCCCGAGATTGCCGATGAGAATGACTTTGTTGACGGATCCGGCCATGCGTGCGACTCCCCGATAGAACGAAGCGGGAAGTTCGCACCCGCGTCGCGCGAGCGCAAGGCCGAAAACAATCCACAACCCGACCGTTTCGGGCCCGTCGAAAACCCTTCACCCACGCCCTATATTCACGCCCGAATGTCCAACAAATCCGCATCTGGCGCCGCTCTGGGCGCCCTGTTCGAAGGCCCGCGCATCGCCGTCCGGGGTGCGCGCGAACACAATCTCAAAGGCGTCGACGTCGATCTGCCGCGCGACTCTTTAGTCGTCATCACCGGCCTGTCGGGCTCGGGCAAATCCTCGCTCGCCTTCGACACGATCTATGCCGAGGGCCAGCGCCGCTACGTGGAAAGCCTGTCGGCCTATGCGCGCCAGTTCCTGGAACTGATGAGCAAGCCCGACGTGGACTCCATCGAAGGCTTGTCGCCCGCGATTTCGATCGAGCAGAAGACGACCAGCCGCAATCCGCGCTCGACCGTCGGCACGGTTACCGAGATCTACGACTATCTGCGCCTGCTGTTCGCGCGCGTCGGCGTGCCCTATTCGCCCGCGACCGGTCTGCCGATCGAAAGCCAGACCGTGACGCAGATGGTCGACCGCATCCTCGCGATGCCGGACGGCACGCGGCTTTACCTTCTGGCCCCCGTCGTGCGCGGCCGGAAGGGCGAGTATCGCAAGGAACTCGCCGAATATCAGAAGAAGGGTTTCCAGCGCGCCAAGGTCGACGGCAAGCTTTACGAAATCGACGCGGTCCCTGCGCTCGACAAGAAGCGCAAACACGATATCGAAATCGTGGTCGATCGCCTGGTCGTAAAGCCCGATCTGGGCCCGCGTCTCGCGGACTCGATCGAAACCGCGCTGAACCTCGCCGACGGTTTGCTGTTCGCCGAAAACGCCGACAATGGCGAGCGCACGGTGTTCAGCTCCAAATTCGCCTGCCCGGTTTCCGGCTTCACGATTTCGGAGATCGAGCCGCGCCTCTTTTCGTTCAACAACCCGTTCGGCGCGTGCCCGTCATGCGACGGTTTGGGCGAAAAACAGTATTTCGATCCCGAACTGGTCGCGCCCAACGGCTTGTTGTCGCTCAACGGCGGCGCGATCGCGCCCTGGGCGACCGACAGCAACAAGTATTACGCCCAGACGCTGGCGAGCCTCGCCAAGCATCTGAAAATCGATCTCGACACGCCGTGGGAGAAGCTGCCCGCCAAGGCGCGCAACGTCATCCTCCACGGCTCGGGCGAAGAAGCCGTAACGATGGTCTATTCCGACGGCTTGCGCGACTACAAGACGACCAAGCCCTTCGAAGGCGTGGTCCCCAATTTGGAGCGCCGCTATCGCGAGACCGACAGCGCCTGGACCAAGGAGGAGCTGTCGCGCTTCCAATCGGCGCGGCCTTGCGAGGCGTGCGGCGGCCATCGTCTGAAGCCCGAAGCCCTCGCCGTCAAAATCGGCGACCTGCATATCAGCGAAGTCTGCCAATTCGCGATCGACGAAGCGGCCAATTGGTTCAAGAAACTGACGCCGCAGCTCACCAAGAAGCAGAACGAGATCGCCATCCGCATCTTGAAGGAGATCAACGCGCGGCTCGGCTTCCTGGTCGATGTGGGGCTTGAATATCTCACCCTCGCCCGCGCCTCGGGCACGCTCTCGGGCGGCGAAAGCCAGCGCATCCGCTTGGCCTCGCAGATCGGCTCGGGCCTGACCGGCGTTCTCTACGTGCTTGACGAACCGTCGATCGGTTTGCATCAGCGCGACAACGACCGCCTGCTTGAAACCCTCAAGCGCTTGCGTGATCTCGGCAACACGGTGATCGTCGTCGAACACGACGAGGATGCGATCCGCACCGCCGATTGGGTGGTCGATATGGGTCCGGGGGCCGGCGTGCATGGCGGCAAGATCATCGCGCAAGGCACGCCCGCGCAGATCATCGCCAATCCCAACAGCACCACGGGCCGCTATCTCGCCGGATTCGATCAGATCGCGATCCCGAAACAGCGCCGTGCGGGCCATAAGGGCCAGAAACTGACGGTCAAGGGCGCCAAGGCCAACAACCTCAAAAACGTTTCGGTCGAGATGCCGCTCGGCACGTTCGTCTGCGTCACCGGCGTTTCGGGCGGCGGCAAGTCGACGCTAGTGATCGAAACGCTCTACAAGGCGCTGGCGCGCCGCTTGATGGGTGCGCGCGAAATCGCTGGCGAGCACGATACGATCCTGGGCATCGATCATCTCGACAAGGTGATCGATATCGACCAATCGCCGATCGGGCGCACGCCGCGCTCCAACCCCGCGACCTATACCGGCGCCTTCACGCCGATCCGCGACTGGTTCGCCGGTCTGCCGGAAGCCAAGGCGCGCGGCTACGGGCCGGGGCGTTTCTCGTTCAACGTCAAAGGCGGGCGCTGCGAAGCCTGCCAGGGCGACGGCGTCATCAAGATCGAGATGCACTTCCTGCCGGATGTGTACGTGACGTGCGACGCTTGCCACGGCAAGCGCTACAACCGCGAAACGCTGGAGATCAAGTATCGCGACAAGTCCATCGCCGACGTACTGGAGATGACGGTCGAAGAAGCCGCCGGTTTCTTCGCGGCCGTCCCGGCGATCCGCGAGAAGATGGATACGCTGGTCAAAGTCGGCCTTGGCTATATCCATGTCGGCCAGCAGGCGACGACCCTGTCGGGCGGCGAAGCCCAGCGCGTCAAACTCGCCAAGGAACTCTCGCGCCGCTCGACCGGCAAGACGCTCTATATCCTCGACGAGCCGACGACGGGTTTGCATTTCGAAGACGTTCGCAAACTCCTCGAAGTGCTCCACGCCCTTGTGGATCAGGGCAACACGATCGTGGTCATCGAACACAATCTGGAGGTCGTGAAGACCGCCGATTGGGTGATCGATCTGGGCCCCGAGGGCGGCGGCAAAGGCGGGCGTATCGTCGCCGCCGGCACGCCGGAAGAAGTCGCCAAGACGAAGGAATCCTTCACCGGCAAATACCTCGCGCCCTATTTGGCGCGCGGCGGCCTCGCCAAGAAGCGCGCTTAACGCTGAACCGGCGGGCCCTCGGGCCGGTTATAGGGATCTTCGGGGTCGATCGGCTCGCCGGGCAGCGGCGGCGACGGCTTCCAATTGCGCACGCGCTGCATCGCCGCCTGGATATCGACATCGATCATGTTGCGGTTCAGCTGATCGCGCAGCGCTTGGGCTTCCGTGCGGATCGCCGGGCCGCCGCGCTGGATCGCCATCGTCAGCTGGAAATAGGCGTTGATGCGGTAATCAACGCCTTGATCGCGACCGAAGCCGATCTGCGCCAAGCGGAACATCGCCCCCGGATGGCCGCGCGCGGCGGCGAGCCCGTACCATTCCTTGGCAAGATCGCGATCCTCCGGCGTGCCATCGCCGCGATAGGTGCGCTCGCCCACAAGGAAACGCGCCTCAGTATTGCCCAGATCCGCGGCGCGCTTGTACCAGACGAAGGCTTTCTCGCGATCGGCGACGACGCCGCGCCCGTCGTCGAGCAAACCGGCAAGATCGAGGATCGCGGGCGTGTAGTTGAGTTCGGCCGCGCGCTGCAAATGATCGAGCGCGCGATCGGCCGAGAGTTCCACGCCGCGCCCGGCGGCGTAGGATTTGGCGAGGCGATAATGCGCGGGCGCCCAATCGCGCTGCGCGGCCATGCGATACCAGCGCGCCGCCTCGCGCGGGTCGAGATCGATGCCCCCGCCCCCGGTATCCGAAATGCTGCCGATGATGAATTGCGCTTCCGGATTGCCGCGCTGCGCGTATGGCAGCAGCAAAAGATAGGCCGGGCCGATATTGCCCTTGGCGAACTCCGCCTTGCCTTGCAGGAAATCATCGGCGACGCGCGGCGGCGGGGCCGGCGGCGGCAAACGCTCGGGCACCGGGCCCGGCGTCTGCGCCAAAGCCGGCAAGGCCAGCAGCACGAGGCAAAGGGCGAGACGCCGAATCATTATTCCTTCGCCGCGATCGCTTCGATCTCGATCATGAAATCGGGGCTCGCCAGCGCCGAGACGATCATCAGCGTCGAGGCCGGCGGGCGGATATCGCCCAAGGCTTTGTCGCGCGCGGCGCGGCTGGGCAGGATGTAGCTTTTGTCGGTCAACAGGATCGTGATCTTGATGAGGTCCGCGAACCCCATGCCCGCATCGGCCAGAATGGCGCCGATATTCGCCCACACGGCCGCGGCCTGCGCTTCGATCGTCTTGGGGATCGAGCCGTCGGGCAAATTTCCGACCTGCCCCGAGAGATAAAGCGTCCGCGCACCGGGTTTCACCTCGATCGCGTGTTGATAGCGGCCCGTGGGCTTCGCGATGGTCGCGGGATTGTAGGTTTTCGGCATGCGTTGAACCTGACTCCGTCTGGGGCTATGAGAATAGCAGATGACGCAAAAACCCGTACATGTGGTGGGCGGCGGCTTGGCCGGGTCCGAAGCCGCCTGGGCGCTGGCCAAGGCCGGCGTGCCCGTAATTCTGCACGAAATGCGGCCCGTTCGCGGTACCGAGGCGCATCAGACGCCCAAATTGGCCGAACTGGTCTGTTCCAATTCCTTCCGCTCGGACGAATGGGAAGCCAACGCCGTCGGCCTGTTGCACCGCGAATTGCGGCTCGCGGGCTCGCTGGTACTGAGGGCGGCCGACGCGCATCGCGTCCCCGCCGGGGCGGCTTTGGCCGTGGACCGCGAGGGATTTTCCCAAGCCGTGACCGACGCGATCGAGGCCGAGCCCTTGATCGAAATCCTGCGCGAGGAAGTCGCCGGCCTGCCGCCCGAGGATTGGGGCAGCACCATCGTCGCGACCGGGCCGCTGACCTCGCCCGCCTTGGCGCAAGCGATCCGCGAGGCGACGGGCGAAGACTCCCTCGCCTTTTTCGATGCGATTGCACCCATCGTCCATAAGGACAGCATCGACTTTTCCAAGGCGTGGCTGCAGTCGCGCTGGGACAAGGGCGACGGCAAGGACTACGTCAATTGCGCGATGGACAAGGAGCAGTACGAGGCGTTCATCGCCGCCTTGCTCGCCGGTGAGAAGACCGAATTCAAAGATTGGGAAAAAGACACGCCCTATTTCGAGGGCTGCCTGCCCATCGAGGTGATGGCCGAGCGCGGCCCCGAAACGCTGCGCTTCGGACCGATGAAGCCCGTGGGCTTGCGCGATCCGGCGACCGAGCGGCGCCCCTACGCGGTCGTGCAGCTGCGCCAGGACAACGCGCTGGGCACGTTGTTCAACATGGTCGGCTTCCAGACCAAGTTGAAATACGGCGAGCAAGCGCGGGTATTCCGGATGATCCCGGCTTTGGCGAATGCGGAGTTCGCCAGGCTCGGCGGCATTCACCGCAACACCTTCATTAACTCGCCGCGCGTGCTGGATGCGGAGCTGCGCTTGAAGGCGCGGCCGAATTTGCGCTTCGCGGGCCAAGTCACCGGCGTGGAAGGCTATGTCGAGAGTGCGGCGATCGGCCTGCTTGCCGGGCGTTTTGCGGCCGCCGATGCCTTGGGCCAGCCCTTTGTTCCGCCGCCGCCGACCACGGCGTTCGGCGCGTTGCTGGCGCATATCACCGGCGGGGGCGACGCCAAGACCTTTCAGCCGATGAATTGCAATTTCGGCCTGTTCCCGCCGCTCGAGAATGTACCCACGAAGGGCAAGAAACATTTCGACCGCAAAATGGCCTATGCGCATCGCGCGGCCGAAGCGCTCGATGCTTGGTTGGGACGGTCAGAAGCGGCGCAGTGAATTCGCGAGCCACAGCCGCCAAATATCGGCAGGCGAAGGCCGGCGCAGCGCCGGATCGAACGGATCGTAATTCGCTTTTGCCAGGCGCTTGAGCGCCAAGGAAGCGACCTTGCCCGGCAAGGCGGCGGCGAAAATGCCGCGCGGCGGCTTGGCCGCGCGAGCTTCGGTCAGCATTGCGCGCGCTTGCGCGGCAACAGGTTCGATCACTTGGCGCAAGGCGGGCCCCGCCTTGTTCTCGTGCAACATATCGGTGGTGATTTTGGCGGCGTCGAGCAGATCGGCGGGCAACGGTGTGCGGCGCTGCCGCGCGAAAAACGGCAAGGCGCGCAAAATCCCGGCGAGCGCATACGCTGTGCCGATCGGCTCGGCCGAAGCGTGATCCAGCCCATAGGCGGCGCGCGAAATCGAGCCGCCCACGCCGCGCGCGTAATCGGTCATCTCCGCCAGCGACGCATAAGGCGCATCGTCGAGATCGCGTTCGCGCGCGTCGATGGCGGCGCGCAAAGGGGCGAATTCCGGCCGGGCGGCGGCGAGTGCGAGAACGACCGGGTGCTTGCGGAGTTTCGTCCCCGCCTCGATCTCGTCGAGCGCCTCGCGCCACCATTGCAGCCGGATCTGGCCCAGCATGGGCTCCGACACCGTCTCGCGCACCCGGGCGATTTCCGCGTTGAAGGCGTAGACCGCGATCAGCCGGGCGCGCAATTCCCCGCGCGCGAACAGGGTCGTGCGCCAGCGATCCGGGTCGGATTTGCGCAAATCGCGGTCGGCCTGTGCGAGGGCGTCTTCGGACATGGGGTGCTATATAGACGGTGTAACGGCCGGAATCGACACGTGACAAGAACCCGCCAAACCGAGAATTTCCCCGTCGGCTCCTGGCTGATAGCGCCTGCCCATCGCCCGGCGGTACACGCGTTCTATGCCTTTGCCCGTGCGGCGGACGATATCGCCGACGATCCGAACCGGGAATCCGCCGACAAACTGGTGCTGCTGGATGCTTTCGATGCGGCGCTGCTCGGCGGCGACGGCCCGGTGGAAGCGGCCGCCCTTCGCGAGATCCTCGACGCGCGCGGCCTGACCATCGATCATCCTCGCCATTTGTTGCAGGCCTTCAAGGCCGACGCTTCGGGCCGCAATTGCCGGACGTGGTCCGACCTTCTCGCCTATTGCCGCTATTCGGCTGCCCCGGTCGGGCGTTTCCTGCTCGACCTGCACGGCGAGAACCGCGAGACGTGGCTGGCGTCGGACGCGCTGTGCGCCGCCCTTCAGATCGAAAACCATCTTCAAGACGCCGCCGAGGATTGGTTCAATCTGCGCCGGCTCTATGTGCCCGGCGAAATGCTGGCGCGCGCCGATTTGACCGAACGCGATTTGCTCGCGGCCCAGATCTCGCCCGCGTTACGCGACGTCTACGACAAGTTGCTCGATCGCGTGGACGGGCTGAACGCCCAAGCCGCCGCCCTGCCCGGCACCATCAAGGACCGGCGCTTGCGGATGGAAGCGGCGGCGATCGTCGCGATCTCGCACAAGCTCGCGGATCGCCTGCGCCGTCAGGACCCGCTCGCCAAGCGCGTCGCCTTGTCGAAATTCGACAAGGTCGGCGCGGTGCTTTCCGGCCTTTGGGCCGGCCTCGCGCGATGACCAAAGCCCGCGGTTCGAGCTTCTACTGGGGCATGCGTCTGCTGCCCGAGCCCAAGCGTGGCGCCATGTTCGCGCTCTACGATCTCGCCCGCGCGATCGACGACGCGGCGGACAGCGACGCGCCGACCGACGCCAAGCGCCAGGCGATCGCCGGATGGCGCGCCGAGATCGATGCGCTTTATCGCGGCAAGCCCACCCGCGCCGAAACGGTCGCGATCTTGCCCTACGTGACGCGTTTCGATCTGCCGCGCGCGGAGTTCGAGGCGTTGATCGACGGCCAAGAAATGGATCTCGACGGCGGCACATACGACGAAGCGCGGCTCGTGCTGTATTGCCGCCGGGTGGCGGGCACGATCGGCATGCTGACCCTTGCGATCTTGGGCGTGCGCGCCGACGAGTACGCGACGACGCTGGGCGAAGCGTTCCAGCGCATCAATATCCTGCGCGATATCGACGAGGATCGCGCGCGCGGGCGCAACTACGTGCCGGCGGATACCGACCTCGCCGCTTCGGCGCAAACGAAACTTGCCGCAGCCGAGCGTTTGCGCGAAGGCCTCGACGCGCGCGCCTTGCGCCCGGCCTTGGTGATGACCGAGCTTTATCGCGCCTTGCTGGCTGCCCTGCTGCGCGGCGAACGGCGCATTGGCGGTTTCGCCAAATTGCGCGCCGTCGCGATCGGTTTGTGGAAAAGCCGATGATCGGGGTCGACGTCCATGTGATCGGTGCGGGGTTGGCCGGTTTGTCGGCCGCCCTCGACCTTGCCGACGCCGGCGCGCGCGTCGCTTTGCACGAAGCCGCCCCGCAAGCCGGCGGGCGCTGCCGATCCTTCGCCGATCAGTTGCTCGAACGCGAGATCGACAATGGCGGCCATGTGCTGCTGGGCGGCAACAAGGCCGTGTTCGACTATCTCGACCGCATCGGCTCGCGCGCCGAGATGGAAGCGATCGCGCCCGCGTCGTTCCCGTTCATGGATTTGGCGACCTGCGAGACGTGGTCGATCCGCCCCAATGCCGGGCCTATCCCATGGTGGATCATGGCACCGTCGCGCCGCGTGCCCGGTACGCGGCCCGCCGATTACGCCGAAGCGCTCAATCTTTATTTCGCGGCCGAGACCGACACGGTCGCGCGCCGTCTCGATCCCGAAGGTCCGCTGTTTCAGGCGCTGTGGGAGCCGCTTTGCGTCGCGGCCTTGAATACGAACCCGCGCGAGGCGGCGGCAAAGCCCCTCGCCCGCGTATTGGCCGAAAGCTTCGGCAAGGGCGAGACCGCGTGCCGCCCCTATTTGCCCCGCAACGGTTTGACGCCCGCCTTGATCGATCCGGCCTTGATGGCGTTGGCGCGGCGGGGCGTCACGCGCCGCTTCGGCGTGCCGCTCGAAGCGCTGTCGGTGGAGGCCGGGCGCGTCACCGGATTGCGTTTCGCCGACGGCGACGTTTCGGTCGGCGATGCCTGTGTCGTGTTGGCGTTGCCGCCTTATGCCGTCGCGCGGTTGCTGCCGGATTTGACGCTGCCGCAAGAAATGTCGCCGATCGTCAACGTCCATTTCAAATTGGACGCGGCCGTCGCTTTGCCCGGCGGCACGCGCTTGCTGGGCCTTGTCGGCGGCACCGCGCAATGGCTGATCGCGCGCGGTGACGTGGTTTCGGTCACCGTCAGCGCGGCCGACGGGCTGGTCGAACGGCCCAACGAGGCGATCGCAGCGATGATCTGGCGCGAGATCGCCAAGGCTTTGGGCAAGCCCCCCTTTCCCGTGCCGCCATACCGCACGGTTAAGGAGCGCCGCGCTACGTTGCGCCTGACGCCAAAGGCGGAAACCCTGCGGCCGGGTCCGTTGACCGCAACCCAAAATTTGTTTTTAGCGGGGGACTGGACCCAAACCGGTCTGCCGCCGACAATGGAGTCCGCGATTCGGTCGGGCCGAGCCGTTTCGCGCGCCATCCTGCAAGGACACGCTCGGCCCGCGACAATCCCCCGCGAGGCGCCGCATGACGGTGCCCGCCCAACGTAACGGAGTCTCAAAATGGTCGATCTTCTGGCGAAGCTCGGGCTGGACAAGCTCGAACGGGCCATCATCTACGGCGTCGGCATCGCGGTGGTGCTCGCACTGCTGACCGGCTCGGTCTATTTCCAGCACCAATGGTTCGCGTTCTTCGTGCGCTGGCTGCACGTGCTTTGCGGCGTGATGTGGATCGGCCTGCTCTGGTACTTCAACTTCGTCCAGATCCCGTCGATGCCGAAAATTCCCGACGATCAGAAGCCGGCCGTCTCCAAGGTCATCGCGCCGGCGGCCTTGTTCTGGTTCCGCTGGGCGGCTTTGGCCACGGTCGTCACCGGGCTGCTGCTCGCGTCGATGAACATGTACCTCGTCGATGCTTTGACGCTGCAGGCGGGCCCGTCGCGCCTGATCGGCATCGGCATGTGGCTGGGCCTGATCATGGCCTATAACGTGTGGATGATCATTTGGCCGAACCAGAAGATCGCGCTGGGCATGGTTGAGGCCGATGCCGACGCCAAGAAAAAGGCGGCGCGCACGGCGATGATCACGTCGCGCTTCAATACGATGTTCTCGATCCCCATGCTGTACTTCATGGTGGCCGCGCAGAACGTCTCGGCCAACTGAACGCAAGTTCGGTTCTAAACGGAACGGGGCCCTTCGGGGCCCCGTTTTTTTTGCGCGCGTTTCAGACGGGAACCAGGCAGGCGGCGACGCGCCGCTCCTCGGCCAGCAGCAAATTGTAGGTCCGGCACGCCGCACCGGTGTCCATCAAATCGGCGACGATCCCTGCGTCGCGCAACGCCTGACGCACATCCGGCCGCACGAACAACGCGCGCTTGCCCATACCGAGCAACAAGATGTTCGGCCGATCATCGAGATCGAGCAGCGGTTTGAAATCGCCGAGAGTCAGCGCGGCGATATCCGCGAAATCCCAATCGAGCACGCGGTCGCCCAGCACGACGATGGGCCGGCGATAGACGGTCCCGCGGATCGAAATCCCGCCGCCGCCATAGCCGTCGACAAGCTTGCGCTCGGCACCCGGTTCGGGAAGCGGGGCCGCCAAGGCTTAGGCCTTCGCGGGCGTGGCAGCCTTGTCGGCGTCGCCTTCGGTCTTACCTGGCGGCGGACCGCGGCGCAGCTTGTCCTCGCCCAGGAACAGCAGGATGGGCGCCGCGATGAAGATCGACGAGGACGTCGCGAGGAAGATGCCGAACACCATCGCCCAGGCGAATTCCTCCAACGCTTCGCCGCCGAACAAGGCGAGCGGCAGCGTGGCGAGCAGCGAGGCGACCGAGGTGCCGATCGTGCGCGACAGCGTTTCGTTGATCGACAGATCGATCAGATCGCGCAGCGACATGGATTTGTATTTGCGCAGATTCTCGCGCACGCGGTCGTACACCACGACCTTGTCGTTGATCGAATACCCCATCACGGTCAACATGGCGGCGATAGCGACCAGATTGAACTGGAAGTCCGTCACCACGTAGAAACCGATCATCTTCGTGGTATCGAGCAACAACGTGACGACCGCGCCGATGCCGAACTGCCATTCGAAACGGAACCAGATATAGATCAGCATCGCGACGAAGCTGAGCCCCATCGCGGTCATCCCGTTGACGAACAATTCCTGCGAGACGGAGGCGCCGACGGCTTCGACACGGCGCACCTGAAGCCCCGGAAAGGCTTCGGTCAAGGCGCCGCGCACCCGCTCGACAGCGCGCTGCTGCGCGGCTTCGTCGCCCGGCTGGCGTTCCAGGCGGATCAACACGTCGTTGGCCTGCCCGAACTGCTGCAAGCCGGCTTGGCCCACGTTCTGCTGCGACAGCACGGCGCGCAAGCGCGTGAAATCGGCGTCCTGCGGCGTGCGCACTTCCATGACGATGCCGCCCTTGAAGTCGATGCCGTAATTCATGCCGGGCCAGAAGAACAGCCCGACCGAAAGGATCGACAGCACCGCCGACACGATCAGGCCCAAAAAACGGCCCTTCATGAATTTGATGTCGGTCTTCTCCGGCACCAGGCGCAGCATGGGGAATAGCTTGATCATGTCGTTCCCTCGCCCCTTAGACCGGCAGGCGGTCGCGCTTACGCGCGCGCAGCCACATGACCATCATCAACCGAACGACGACGGTCGCCGAGAAGAACGAGGTGATGATGCCTAGCGTGATCGTGACCGCGAAGCCGCGCACCGCACCCGTGCCGAAAGCGAAAAGCAGCAGCATTTTGAGCAGCGTGGTCAGATTCGAATCCACGATGGTCGAGAAGGCGCGTGCGTAGCCCGCCTCCATCGCCGCATAGGGCGTCTTGCCCGCCTTCACTTCCTCGCGGATACGCTCGTTGATCAGAATATTCGCGTCGACCGATAGGCCCAGCGTGAGCAGAAGCCCCGCCATGCCCGGCAGCGTCAGCGTCGCTTGCAACAGCGACAGGCACGCGACGGTCAGCGCCAAATTGACGACCAGACCGATGCAGGCGAGCCACCCGAACAGGCCGTAGCTCCAGCCGATGAAGATGAAAACCATCGCGCCGCCGGCCAGGATCGAAATGATTCCGGCCTTGATCGCGTCGGCGCCCAAATCGGGACCGACGGTGCGTTCTTCGACGATCGTCAAGGGTGCCGGCAACGCGCCCGCGCGCAGCAGTACCGAAAGGTCCTGGGCATCGGCGGCGGTGAAACGGCCCGAGATCTGACCGCGGCCGCCCAGAATGGGCTCGCGGATCACGGGGGCCGAGATCACCTTGTCGTCGAGCACGATGGCGAAGGGCCGGCCCACGTTTTGGCGCGTCACGTCGCCGAAGCGGCGCGCGCCGATCGTGTCGAATTCGAAATTGACGATCCACTCGCCGGTCTGCGGATTGGTGCCGGCCGATGCGCGGGTGAGGCTAGCACCCTCCACTTCCACGCGCTGGCGCACCGCATACATCGCGGGCTGGCCGTTGGGCAGCGTGTCCTTATCGGCGCGCAGCAGCAGCGTGCCCGGCGGCGGGCGCTGGCCCGAATAGGGATCGAAATTCGGATCGAGCAGATGGAAGGTCATCCGCGCGGTCGTGCCCAGCAGGCGCTTCACGCGATCGGGATCGTCCACGCCCGGCAGCTGCACTAGAATGCGGGCCGCCCCTTGGCGCGCGATCTGCGGCTCGTTCACGCCGGTTTCGTCGATACGCCGGCGGACGATCTCGATCGATTGCTGGATCGCCTGGGTCGCCTTATCGCGCAACGCGGTTTCGGTCAGCGTCAGCGTGATCGTGCCGTCGGGCTGGGTTTGGATGTCCAGGTCGGGCGTGCCGCCGCCCAACGCCCCGCCGCCGACCATCACCACGATTTCGCGCAACAGGCGCGCGGCTTCGGGCGCCTGGCCCGCGTCACGCACCTGGAACACGACCGTATTCTCGCGCGCCGAGACGCCCGCGATCTGGATATTGGCCTGACGCATGCGCGCGCGGACCTGATCCTGGATCGAGTTCAGGCGCTCGCGCACGACAGTCTGCATATCGACTTCGAGCAGCAGATAAGACCCGCCGCGCAGGTCGAGGCCGAGATTCATCGCGGTGTAGGGAACGAAACTCGGCCACCAGCCGGGCTTGGCGAAGAAATTCGGCAACGACATAAGGACGCCGGCCGCGCAAATGGCGGCGATCGTCCACTTCTTCCAGGTCGAGAAGAACAGCATCGGCGGGTCGGTATTCTCAGCCCTTGACGGCCGAGACGTACTCGTCGTGACCCAGGCGCGCGTAGAGCTTGCGCTTGACCGGGTCCTTCAGCGTCTCGATCGCTTCGGCCGCGGCGGCGTCGCCGGCCTTCTTCTCGGCGGCGGCGTCGACCTCGGCCTGGCCCGCACCTTCCGGCACGCCCAGAAGGTCCCAATAGGTCGGGCCCGACGGCGCCTTCTTCTCGGCCTTTTCCGGCTTGTCGTCGGCGGCGACCGGCTCGGTCTTCGCGGTGATTTCGGCGATCATCGAACGGATGATGCGCACGCGCACGCCGTCGGCGATTTCCAGCACCGCTTCGCGGTCCGAGACGACGCGCTGGATGGTGCCGATCAGACCGCCCGTGGTGACCACGCGATCGCCGCGCTTCAGCGCTTCGACCATCGCCTTATGGTCCTTCACCTTCTTCTGCTGCGGACGGATGATCAGGAAGTAGAAAACGACGAAAATCAGGACCAGCGGCAAAAGCTGGATGATGAAGTCGCTGCCGCCGCCGCCCCCGGCGGCCTGCGCGTAAGCGGGGGAAATGAACATCGAAAACTCCGTCGTCTCGGGGAAAGGGATAAGGGGCGCGACTATAGCCGCCTCCCCCCGAAAAGCAACACCCCCTCCGGGCCGGATTTTCCTTTCGGATTGACCACTTGGCGGGCGGGGACTAGCGTTCGGCCCCAGCTTCGGGACGGAATCGCCGCACATGGACACACGCAATATCGAACAGCTTCTCGCGCGCATTGCCGATGCGCTGGACCGCATCGCGCCGGCCGCGCGGATTTCGGCGGAAATGGACGCCGCCGACGCCTTCGTTTGGCATGCCGACGGCGCGCGGCTCGAAGCCGTCGCCAAGGTCAACCGGGTCGATATCTCGCTGCTGAAGGGCGTCGAGCGTCAGCGCGACCAGCTTTACGACAACACCAAGCGCTTCGCCGACGGCCTGCCCGCCAACAACGTGCTGCTATGGGGCGCGCGGGGCACGGGCAAATCGTCGCTGGTCAAGGCGGTGCACGCCCAGATCTGCGCCGAGCGCAAACGCGCCGTGGCGCTCGTCGAAATCCATCGCGAGGATATCCCGTCGCTACCCAAGCTGCTGTCCCATGTGCGCCAGACCGATCGGCGCATCGTGATCTTCTGCGACGATCTGTCGTTCGACGGACAGGACGCGGCCTACAAGTCGCTGAAGGCCGTGCTCGACGGCGGCATCGAAGGCCGTCCCGACAACGTCGTGTTCTACGCGACATCGAACCGCCGGCACTTGATGCCGCGCGACATGATCGAGAACGAGCGCTCGACCGCGATCAATCCCGCCGAGGCGGTCGAGGAGAAAGTCTCCCTCTCCGACCGGTTCGGCCTATGGCTCGGTTTCCACAATGCCGATCAGGACACCTATTTCGCGATGATCGAAGGCTATGCCCAGCGCTACGGCTTCGGCGTGCCGATCGAAGAGTTGCGCCGCCAAGCCAACGAATGGTCGGTGACGCGCGGCGCGCGTTCAGGCCGCGTTGCCTGGCAATTCGTCGTCGATCTCGCCGGGCGGCTTGGCAAGCGCATCGACTAGCTGGGCATTTTCTCGAAGCGTTTGAGCGCCGGATCGAGCGTGTCCCATGCGAGGCCGCGCACCGCATAGGTGACGAAAGCGGGCGCGAAGCGTTCGGGCGCGTCCAGACTGCCCGCCCGCACGGCGATCATCTCGGGCATCGCCGCGAAGGTCGTGTAGACCGGCGAACCGCAGACCGGGCAGAACCCGCTGGTCTTGATGTTGCCGCTGTCGGCTTTGTTGTCCCAGCGCGTGGCCTTGCCGGTAATCGTCGCCGCCGCGCGCGCGAAAGCCATATGCGAACCATGGCCGGTACCGCTTTCGCGCCGGCAATCGACGCATTGGCAATGCAAACCGGCCAATGGCTCGGCCGCGATCTCGTAACGCAGCGCGCCGCACGCGCAGCCGCCGGTATAGGGCTTGTTGGTCATTTTCTCAGCTCGCGTAGCGATAACGCGGGCGCCAGCCGGCAGCACCTTCGGGCAGCAGATCGAACATCGGCCAGACGAAACAGAAATCGTCGCCGGGCGAAAATTCCTCCGCCGCCGCGCGGAAGATCCCCTGCTTCGTGCGCTTCAAGGTCGAGACACCCGGCAGCCAGCCCGCCTTCGGATCGCGGAACCCGAGCGCTTGCGCGAAATCGCTGCCCTTGTGGCTGAGCATCGGGAAGCGCCAGCCGCGCGACTTGGCGAACTCGGCCTGTTCCTCGGGCGCATCCGGGCTCGTCACGACGAAGGGGGCACGATTGGCGAGATGCTCGTAGACGCCGTTGAACCCATCCGCCCACAGCGTGCAATAGGGACAACCCTTGCCCATGTTGTGGATCAGGATCAGATCGTCCGCGTCGCCGAACAGATCGGACAAGCGCTTCTCGCCGTCGAGGCCGAACAGCACATGATCGAGCACGGGCTCCAGCGGCCGCTTGCGGCGCGCTTCGGTCATCCGCGCGCGAATCTCGCGGATCTCGCGGCGATAGACGTCGAGCTCGTCGGCCGATTGCTTGCCGATGCCGCAGCAATCGCCTTTCGTATTCTCGGGGCTGGCCATCGTTCTCTCCTCCTTCAAATCGCCGTGTCGTATTCGGTGCGCAGCTTGACCCAGGCCATGTCGAACGGCAGGCCCGCCTCGTCGCGGCCCTTGGGCACCAGATCGATCAAGCCGTAAGTCGGGTTGATCTGCTCGATGCCGCGCGCATAACAGGAATAAGTGTGGAAAATCGTGCCGTCGGGCAGCTTGGCGAAAACGGACACGCCGGGCAGATCGGTCATGTCTTTGGCGCCGGCCGGCTTGGGCACGAAATTATATTCGGCCGACACGTCGCCAACCTTGAACTCCACGCCGAAATCGCGCGCGAACCCGTCGGGCCCGCAGGAATACCAAGGGAACTGCCAGCCGAGCTTGTCCTTGAACGCGGCGAGCTTGGCATAGGGTGCACGCGAGATCGCGGCGAAGGCGATGTCGCGCGCGGCCAGATGCGGCGCTTGCCGGTCGAAACCATCGGCCCACATCGAGCAGCTTTTGCAGCCCCGCTCCCACTCCGGCGCGAACATGAAATGATAGACCAGCAATTGCGAATGCGGCCCGAACAGACCGGCAAGCGATTTGACGCCGCCCGCACCTTCGAAAGCGTAGTCCTTCTCCACCCGCACCCACGGCATCTCGCGGCGCAAAGCGGCGATGCGATCGCGCTCGCGAGTCAATTCCTTCTCGGCGTTCAACAGCGCCAAGCGGCGGCGGCGCCATTCGTCGCGCGACACGATTTCGGCGGACAACGTCATTTGCGTTTCCTCTTTTTCGGGGGAACGGGATCGGGCAGCGAAGCGACCAAAGCTTCGAACTGGTGCTGCCAGTATTTGGCGTAGCGGTTCATCCAAAGGGCGGCGACCTGCACGGGCTCCGCCGTCAGGCTGCATCGCGCGATGCGCCCGTCGCGTTCCTGCGCGATCAGGCCTGCCTGGACCAGAACCTGAATATGACGGGATACCGCCTGCAACGACACGGGATGGGGTGCCGCCAATTCGCCGACCGTCGCGGGGCCTTGCGCCAAACGATCGAGCAGCGCGCGGCGCAACGGATCGCTGAGCGCGAAGAACACGCGATCGAGCGTGGCGTCTTGCGTAACGGGATCGGAAACGAGTTCGCGCAGAAAAGCGGGGCGGTTCATGCCGCCCTTACTATCAACCGATCAGTTGAATGTCAACGAGTTTGTTGAGTATCGATTTAACGATCGAAACGCACGGTCAGTTTCAGTTTCTCCGTATCGTCGAAGCCGCGCTCGCGTGCGAGATCGACCAGTGCGGCCGCGATCAGATCGCCGGGCACGCGCTGCGCATCCTTCTTGCGCATCGCGATGGTGAAGTTGGGGTTGTTCTTCTCGCCGCCCATGATGGTCACGCGCCCCTCCCCGCCATCGGTCGGCGTGAGCGTCAAGAACAGCGTGAGACCCGTCTTGGGATCGCGCAGGCGCTTTTCCTCGAATTCGCGGCCATAGCGGTCGCGCAAGCGGCGCGTATCCATGCCATCGGCGGTACGTACCGTCTCGCCGTTCGCGGGCGCCTGCGAGTTGAAGGACGTGATCAGTTCGCCGAGCCGCGCTTTCAAAGCGGCATTGAGCCCGGCGATCCCTTGCAGAATTACAGCCGGATCGGCCTTGTCCTTGGCGGCCGCAGGCGTAACCGGCTCCGCGGCTGTGCGCGTCGTCGACGAAATATTGGAAACGCCGCGCGCGGCGGCAATCGGATCGAGCATCGGAATTCTCCCGTCTCAGTGTGGGCGTTCTGCCCAGCAATTATTGTCGGGGAGATACAACTATTCGTCAAGCCGCAATCCGGCTACGGAATCGGCTGGAAATTCTCCATCACTACCCGGCACTTCTCGCCGGCGGATTTCTCGCACGATTCCAAACCATTCTTGCGCGCCGTCTCCAAATCGACGGCACCGCGCCATGTGTACAAACTGCCTTTCTGGGGCGCCATCATTAGGATTTTGTGGCCCGGCGCCGCGAGATGGCGATCCAAAATCCGTTTGTTGGACTCGCTCAACCCCGCACCGAACTTGGCGATGGGCGCCGGGTCCCAGCTTGGCAGACCGAACTTGCTCAAGAACGCGTCCATCTCGGGCAACCAGCGTTGGCGGCCATCGGAAAGCGCCCACAGTTGATGCCCGTCGTTGCCGATGGCTTCAGACGCGCGCAACTCCGCCTTGCCGCCGCGCGCGGTGAATCCTTCATGCATCCGTGACACGACCCGCGGGCCGAAATACGTGTCATTGGCGGCGTAGAACCAGATCGACGGCGCGTTGCGCGCGTCGCCAAAGGCGCGCGCCGCCGCGATCAACGCAGGCTCGTCGCAATTCATATCGGTCGACGTGGATCCCGTCCCGCCCGACACGTTGACGATCGCGATCAAACCATCGGGGCGCTCGTCCGCCCAAGCCAGCATCGTGATCCCGCCGACCGAAACACCCAGCCCGACGATACGGGTGGGATCGGCGTCCGGCCGTTCGACGACGGCTTTGCGAACGCCTTCGACATCGGCGGCCTGGTCGCGCAGGCTGGGCAGGAAACTGCCAGAACCGCAGCCGCGCGGCCGGATGTGTTCGCTGGATTTGCCGAAACCCCGCCGAATGAAGCCCACGGCGAGATAACCGCGCAGCGCCATATCGACCGCCTGCCCACGCAGCCGCCCAGTGTTAACTTCGGCGTTCTCTTGCGCGTTGCGCGACACGCCATGCGTTAGCAGTGCGATCGGCAGGCGTTGCCCGTCGAGATCCTTGCGCTTCACGATGATGGTATCGAGCTTGAACGCACGGCCGTGGATCGTGACCGGCAGCAGTGTTTCCTCGACGATCACGTCCTGCGCCTGGGCCTGGGCACAAAACAGCAGCGCCAAAACGATCGCAAAAATTCGCACGGCAATTCTCCAACCAAGGGTGGGAGAGCTTAACTCAGTTCGACGCGCTTTGGCTGCCGAGATATTCGGTCGGGTTGACCGCTCGCGTGCCCCGCCGCACTTCGAAATGGAGCTGCGGCGTGGCCACGCCACCGCTCGAGCCGACGCGACCGATCGTTTGGCCGCGACGCACATTGTCGCCGCGCTGGACGAGCAATTCGTCGGCATGGGCGTAGGCGGTGACGTAGCCGCCCTCGTGGCGCAAAAGCAGCAAATTGCCGAAGCCGCGCAATTCGTTGCCGGCATAGATCACCGTGCCCGCCTCTGCCGCCCGGAACGGCGTGCCGCGCGGGGCCGCGATGTTGACGCCGTCGTTCTGCAAACCGCCGGGCTTGGGCCCGTAATCGGACACGACGACGCCGCGCACCGGCCACAGGAACCGCCCGGCGCGCGCGGGGTCGGCCGGTTCGGGCGCGGTCAACGCCGATGGGACCGGCGGTGCGGGTTGCGCCGCTTGCGGGGCCGGCGCTTGCGGCTGTGCGGGCGGCGGCAGAACCGCGACCGGCCCCGGCGGCTGTGCACTTGGCGCCGGCGGCGGGGGCGCTTGTTGGACGGGTGGCGGAAGTGCGGCTTGTTCGACCGGGCGCGGAGCGGGTGTTTGAATCGACGTTGGGGGGATCGGGGCGGCGGCAATCGCGGTTTGCGTCTGCTGCGCGCTGCCGGGAATCACCAAACGCTGGCCGATACGGATGATGTAGGGCGCTTCGATGCCGTTCGCACGCACGAGATCGGCAAGCGACACGCCGTAACGCTGCGCCACCTGCGAAGCGGTGTCGCCGCTGCGCACTTCGTGGACGCGCACGGCGGGAATGGTCAGCCGATCGCCGGGATTGAGAACATAGGGCGCTTGCAGGCGGTTCGCGTCGATGATCGCCCGCGTGGGCACGCCCGAACGGCGCGACAGCGTGAACACGGTGTCGCCAGCGACGACAACATGTGTCGTGCCTGGTTGGAGCGTGCCCGCGACGGGCGCGGCGGCGCGTTGTTGCTGTTGTTGTTGCGGCTGGGCTTGGGGGCGTCCGCCCACGAAAATCGGCGCCGGCGGGCCGCCGCGTTCGCACGCGGCCAGCGCCAGCAGGGCCGCCAGGGCCGCGTATTTGAGGGCGGGCGGCCGCAACGGCCCCGCGCCTTCTAGTTCGGCAGGCCGGCCACCATCGGAACGAAGCGTACCGCGTCGAGTTCCTCGATGGTCGTCCGGCCGTCGAGCTTGCGCAAACGCACGAGTGCCTGGGTGCGCTTTTCGCGCCCCACGGGCAGGATCATCACGCCGCCTTCGGCGAGTTGATCGACCAGCGCTCCGGGAATATCCGAAGGCGCCGCCGTGACGATGATCCGTTCGAAGGGCGCTTGCTCATGCCAACCCGCCCAGCCGTCCCCGAATTTGGTGACGACGTTGTGGACGCGCAAAGCTTTGAACCGCTCTTCGGCCAGGACCATCAATTCGCGATGCCGCTCGATCGTGTAGACTCGGCGCACCATGCGCGCGAGCACGCAAGTTTGGTAACCCGAACCCGTGCCGATCTCCAAGACCTTCATGCGCGGCCCCGCCTCCAGGGCCTGGCTCATCAGTCCGACGACCGAAGGCCGCGACAAGGTTTGCGCATGGCCGATGGGCAAGGCCGCGTCCTCGTAGGCGCGGTCGCGGAAGGTCGGCGGCACGAAAACTTCGCGCGGCGTGCGTTCGATCGCGGCGAGAACGCCCACGTCGGCCACCCCGGCCGCGCGCAACTCCATCACCAGTCGGATCTTGTGGTTGGGCGTGCTCATGCGCGGCCTTTCGAAGCCTTGGTCAACGAGGCGGCGAAGCGCTTGAGCGTCGCCTTGTGCGTGAGATCGAGGAAGATCGGCGTCACGGAAATCCAGCCGCGATCCGTCGCGTGGATATCGGTACCGGGGCGCGTGTCGTGCCCGCGCCGTGCCGCACCGATCCAGAAATAAGGTTCGCCGCGCGGATCGAGATTGCGCACGATCTCGTCGCCGGTCTTGTAGCGGCCCTGGCGGGCGGCGGCGACGCCGCGCACATTTGCGGCGGGTGCGTCGGGGAAATTGACGTTGATCAGCGTTTCGCGCGGCCAGCCGAGCTTCAGAATTTGGCGGATCGTCTTCTCGGCGTGCTTTTCGGCCGTCGCCCATTTCACCGGATGGGGTGCGGTCAAAACCTGCGACAGCGCGATCGACGGCACGCCCAGAATGGTCGCTTCCATCGCCGCGGCGATCGTGCCCGAATAGGTCACGTCGTCGCCCAGATTGCCCCCGCGGTTGACGCCCGAAAGGCAAAGCGTGGGCGGCTTGTCCTTCATGATTTCCTGGACCGCCAGCATCACGCAGTCGGTCGGCGTGCCGTCGACCGCATAGCGATTGCCCTTCAGCTTGCGCACGCGCAACGGCCGGCGGATGGTCAGCGAATGGCTGACGGCGCTTTGTTCGGTTTCGGGCGCCACGACCCAAACGTCGCGCGAAAGCTTGCGCGCGATCTTCTCCAACAGGCCAATTCCGGTCGCGCGATAACCGTCGTCGTTGACGACAAGAATGCGCGCCTTGGCGGGATCGATCGGCTTGCCGAACATGGCCCCTCGGTCGCGCGGAAAAATTGCCGGAACGAGGCGCGACTCCAAGTTTATACGCGAGCGCTCCGCGAAGCGTCCACAGATCGCCGGAAGCGAATCCTTTTCAAGCGCTTAGCCGAGCGGCCGGCCGACCTTGTCCAAGGCGCCTACGCGCATCGTAGTGCCAGCCCCCGGCATTTGCGGCAGCTTGTAGTTCCCGCCTTCCACCGCGATCGGCTCGGCGAACCATTCGCGGATCCAGGGAATGTATTCGAGCATCGTCGATGCCGGATGCCACCAAGCGAGATGCACATGCACCTGCGTCATGTCGCCGGCATGCGCGCAGACCGGCAAGCGCCGTCCATGCGCCGCATCGGCCACGCGGATGTATTCGGTGATACCGGCAAGCCGCGTGACGTCGGGCTGCACGTAATGCACGGCCCCCTGCCCCATGAAATGCTCGAACGCTTCGGCCGTATAGATCTGCTCGCCCAGCGCCACGGGAATGCTTGTCGCGCGCGCGAGTGCGGCATGCCCCGCCACGTCGTCGTACCAGAGCGGTTCCTCGAACCAGAACACATCGAGCGCTTCGGCCGCGCGGCAAAAGCGCAGGCACGTCGGCAAATCCCATTTGCCGTTGCCGTCGATCGCCATCGTCACCGACGGGCCGATCAGCTTGCGTACCGCTTCCAGCCGCTTCAAATCGACCGTCGGGTCGTCATGCCCGACTTTGATCTTGATGCGCCGGAACCCGTCGCGCTCGATCGCGCTTCTGCAGAGATCGAGCATTTCGGGCAACGGGATCGACAGCCAGCCGATATCGGTGTTGTAGGCTTCGAGCATCGGCTTGGTGGCACCGCCGAGCAATTTCCACAGCGGCACGCCCGCCTTCTTGGCGCGCAAATCCCACAGCGCGATATCGACGGCGGCGAGTGCGATATGCGTGATGCCGGCACGCCCGACCCATTGCAGGGCGGGATAACGCGCGAGCTTGCGCCACAGCCGGTCGCCGTCCATCGCGTCCTCGCCGATCAGCAAATCGGCGTAGCAATCGCGGATGCACGACGTGATCAGCCGGTCCGACGGCAGATGCGCGTGCGTTCCGGTGAAGCCCCAGCCTTCAAGCCCGTCGTCGGTACGGATCACGCAGCCGACGACGCCCCAATGCGTGATGCTGTGGGTCGAATCCCGGATCGAGCCTTGCTGGATCGGGCAATGGGCGATGAACGGCTCGACGGCGACGATACGCATCGGCTTACCTTCCCAATCCCCGCCCGAAGCTGCGCGGAACGCCGCTTAGCGCGACTTGTTGAAATCCGTTTCGCCGGGCGGGGTCACATCCGAAGACGCGGCGGCCGGCGCGGGTTCGGCGACGGGTGCGGCACTCGGCGCGGCGGCGGCGGATTCGGGTGCGGTGTTCGCCTCGCCGTTCTCGGCCGCTTCGGCGGCGGCTTCCGCCGCTTCGCGCTCGGCCTTGCCCTTTTCGATCCAGCGTCCGATCCAGACCGACGCTTCGTAGAGAAGATACATCGGGATCGCGAGCGACAATTGGCTGAACACGTCGGGCGGTGTGACCACGCCCGCGAAGGCGACGCAGCCGACCACGGCGTAGCGCCGCTTGCTGGCCAGCGTTTCGGCGGAAATCAAGCCTACGCGGACCAGCAGCAACAGCAGAACCGGCAATTCGAAACTGACGCCGAAGGCGAAGATCAGCGTCATGACGAGCGAGAGATACTCGCTCATCTTCGCTTCGAGCTGAATCGGCAATTGGCCGTCGGCGGCGGGCATCTCGAAGCTGGCGAAGAATTTCAGCGCGACCGGCAGCACGAAATAGTAGAGCAACGCCGAGCCCAGCGTGAACATCACCGGCGTCGCCACGATGAAAGGCAAGAACGCGTTCTTTTCCTTCCTGTAAAGGCCGGGCGCCACGAACAGCCAAACCTGGTTCGCGATCACCGGGAAGGACAAGGCGCAGGCCGTGAAGAACGCGACCTTGATGTAGGTGAAGAACGCCTCCGTCGGCGCGGTGAAGATCATCCGGCGCCCGGACTGCCCTTCGAACACGTGGTTCAACGGCTGAACCAGGAAATTGAAGATCGGCTGATGGAAATAATAGGCGACGCCGAAAGCGGCGATGAACGCGACGATCGAATAGAGAAGCCGCGTGCGCAGCTCCACCAGATGCTCCATCAGCGGCATCTTCTTGTCGTCGATATCGTCGGTGCTGCTCAAGACACGAAGCCTAAGCCTGTTTGATGGTGGAAGCGGCCGGCGCTTCGGGCGTCGAAACGGGTGCCGGGGCCGGCGCGGCGGCCGGCAACGCGGGTGCGGGTTCGGCCGTCACTGCAGCGGGTGAAGCGGGCGCAGGCGCCGGTGCGGGATCGGCGGGCTTGGGGGTCGTCTCGGAACCCAACGTGCCCAGATCGGGCGCCTGCATCGCCTTTTCGAGTTCGCCCTTGGGATCGACCGCGTTCTTGATGGCGCCCGCGATCCCGCCGGTCGCGAAATCGGTCGCTTTGGTGACCTGCTTCTTGACCTCTTCGAGCTCGGCCTCGCGGACCATGTCGTCGACATTGTTCTGGAACTCGCGCGCCATCATGCGCGCCTTGCCCACGAACTTGCCCACGGTCCGCAACGCGCCCGGCAGTTCCTTCGGGCCGATGAAGATCACGGCGACCGCGCCGATGATCATGATCTCGCCCCAGCTCAGATCGAGCATGTCGTCCCCCGCCCCGTACCGGCGTCGTGGTCTTCGCGGATCAGACCTTCGACTTGTCGGAGGCTTCGGTCGTGGTCGTCGTCTGGCCGGTCACTTGCGGGGCCGGCGTGGACGCGGCGGCGTCGGATTTCTCGCCCTCGTCTTCCTTCATGCCCTTCTTGAACGCCTTGATGCCGCCGGCGACGTCGCCCATCAGCTTGGGAATCTTGCCGGCGCCGAACAGCAACAGCACGACCACCAGCAGAATCAGCCAGTGCCAAATGCTCGTCATACCCATCGAAGTCGCTCCCGTGGTGGAGAGGTTGAGTTCCGGCCGCTAACGCGCTGATGGAACTAGGGTTCCGGACGCGTCAGGGTCCAAATGAGGGGCGGAGTATGGCCGAGTGCGACGCCGCCCGCAACGTTCCTTACATACCTTAAGTCAATTAGTTAGGAACGTCGGCGGCGAAGATAAAGGCCTCGCGCGGATCGAGCGCGACCGCCAGCACATCGCCTTCCGCCGGCAGGAAACGGCCAGGCACGCGGGCGTGGAAATGCAGATGCGCGTCGGGCTTTTGCGTGCGTCCCAGGCACAAATGTACCCAGGACGAGCGGCCCAGCAGACGCGCGGCGATGACTTTGGCGACGCAAGCCGGTTCCGCCGCATTATCCGCGATACGCGACAGTTTCAGCGCTTCGGGGCGGATCAGCACGCGCACATTCGCGGCGTCGGCATGACCCGCAGCGTCGACTTCGCCGAACGGCGTCGCGACGCGGCCGCCCGCCACCCTGCCGACCCATTCGTTCACCTGGCCGAAAAAATGCGTGACGAAGGCGCTGGCGGGTTCGGCGTAGACGCGATCGGGGGCGGCGAATTGTTCGATGCGGCCATCGCGCATCACCGCGATCCGGTCGGCCATGAACATCGCCTCTTCCGGATCGTGTGTGACCATCAGCGTCGCGGCCCCGCTTTCCTTCAGCACGTGCAGCGTGTCGTCGCGGATCGTTTCGCGCAAACGTGAATCGAGGCCGGAGAACGGCTCGTCCATCAGCACGACGCGCGGCCGGGGCGCCAACGCGCGCGCCAGCGCCACGCGCTGCTGCTGCCCGCCCGACAACTCGTGCGGCCAAGCTTTGGCGTAGTCGAGCATGCCGACTTGCGCCAGGGTTTCGGCGACGCGCGCCTCGCGCGCCTTGGCCGGCAATGCGCCGATACCGAAGGCGACGTTGCCCGCAACGTCGAGATGCGGGAACAGCGCGTAATCCTGGAACACCAAACCGATGCCGCGCGCTTCGGGCGGCACTTCGCGGCCCGGCATGGCAAGCACGTGCCCGTCGAGCGCCACGCTGCCCGCTTGAAGTGATTCGAGCCCGGCGGCCAAACGCAGCAAGGTCGTTTTGCCGCAACCGGAAGGCCCAAGCAGACATACAAGTTCGCCCGGTGCGACCGACAATGTCACGCGGTCGACGGCCCGGCGCACGCCGTAGGCGTGGGAAATATCCCGCAGATGCAGGCCGGGCAGGTCGAGTTTGGCCGTGTTTCCGTCCATCGACGGAACCTATGACAGCTGCGAAGCCTTCGCAACCGACGAGCCGCAATCAATCCGATTTACGCTCGGGATCGATGTCTTCGTCCGACGCTTCCGACGGCTCTTCATCCGGCGACTCTTCGTCGTCGAAATCCTCGTCGTCCTCATCGTCGTCTTCGAACTCGCTCTCGTCGTCGAGATCGTCGTCCGCATCTTCGTCGGCGTCGACGGTTTCCTGCGTCTCGGCTTCGTTTTCGGCCGTCTCGGAATCTGTGCCCGCATGCAGCTCGACGATTTCCGCGGATGGGCGATCTTCGGACGCCATTTCGCGCTCGTCGATCGGGCCCTCTTCTTCCTCGGCCGCTTCGCCCATCGTGGGCGGCTCGGCAAGGCCGCCGTCTTCGCTGTAGGCGCTGACCGCGGGCCGCGTATCGAGCAGGCCCAATTCGCGCAGCTCCTTCAGGCCCGGCAGCGCCTTGATGCTGTCGAGACCGAAATGCTCCAGGAACTTGTCGGTCGTCGCGTAGGTGACCGGGCGACCCGGCGTTTCGCGATGGCCCTTGGGCTGCACGAACTCCGCTTCCATCAGGATTTCGAGCGTGCCCTTGGACAGCGCAACGCCGCGAATTTCCTCAATCTCGGCGCGCGTGACGGGGCGGCCTTCGGCGGTCTGATAAGCGACGATCGCCAGCGTTTCGGTCGCCGCCTTCGACAGTTTGCGCGCGACGACGCGCTCGATCTTCAACTTCTCGGCGACGTCGGATGCCGTGCGGAAAGCGAGCTTACCCGCGACGCGCACAAGATTGACGCCGCGCGCGGCGTAATGCGCTTCGATCTCGTCGACAATGCCCGCCACATCCACGCCCTTGGGCAGGCGCTTGGCGATTTCCTTGACCGACAACGCCTCGGCCGACGCGAAGATCATCGCCTCGACGACGCGCAGCGCCTGGGCGCGCAACTCCTCGGGCGGCAATTCGACGATGGCCGCCGCGTCGTCGACAGGCGCTTGTTCCGCCGCAACGGTTTCGCCCTCGACGGGAGCGGCTTCCTCGGAAACGGCCTCGCCGGACGCAACGTCTTCCGAGACTGCTTCTTCTGCCGGAGCTTCCTCGACGGCTTGCGTCTCGACGGAATCCTCGTTCGCGTTCGTCCCCTCGACGATCGCGACTTCTTCAACGACCGTCGTTTCCTCAACGACGGTCAATTCGACGATCTGCGCTTCGCCCTGCGTGGCGGCCGCTTCGGCGGCTTCCTGGGCTGCGGCGGCGCGGCGGGCTTTGCGGGCGCTTTTACTCATTGCGGCACCGTACGGTCGGCGGGAAATTCGGAAATGGGGTTTTCGGGCGGGCGGCGCACGAAGATCGGCTGGAAGCTACCTTCTTGCCGGATCTGCAGTTTGCCGGTCCGCACCAGTTCGAGCGTGGCGGCAAGCGTGGCTGCCACATAAGAACGCCCGATCGTTCCCGCCGCGATATCGGGCGGCAGGAAGGTCTGAAGCGTCGTCCATTCGGGGATCGGCATGTCGCCCAGCATGCGCGACAGGCGCTCGATCGCCGCGTCCATCGTGTCGAGCTCGGTCGCCACGATCCGCAACACCGGCTTGTCGGTGCGCTTGCGGTAATCGGCATAGGCTTTGAGCACGTCGATGAGACGGATATCCCAGGTCTCGGTCGTCGAGACGGGAGCGCCTTCCGGAATGCCGCGCACGAACGTGTCGCGGCCGAGTTGGGCGCGCGCCATCATGCCAGCCCCCGCTTCCTGCATCGCCTGCAGGCGCTGGAGCTGGTAGCGCAGCGCCGCTTCCATCTGGGCGGCGGTCGGCTCGGGCTCCGGCTCCGTCGGCTCGGGCGGCAGCAGCAGCTTCGATTTCAGGAACGCGAGCCACGCCGCCATGACCAGATAATCGGCGGCGACTTCCAGGCGCAGGCGCTTGGCTTCGGCGATATAGGTCAGATATTGCTCGGCCAACGCCAGGATCGACAGCTTGGCGAGATCGACCTTCTGGTCGCGGGCGAGCGACAACAACAGATCAAGCGGCCCGTCGAACGCGCCAAGATTGACGACGAGCAAACCGTCGGCCTCGGGCGCCGCGGGGCGGCGCTCGGGATCGGCTTCGAACTCGGCTGCGGTTTCGGTCGTCATATCGGCGGCGGGCGCTGCTTTAAGATCGGGGGCTAAGCCCTTGGTCCACAAGATGCGGTGGTTGCGACTCGGGGCCACCACCTGCATCTTGGATACGCCAAAGCAAAACCCTGGAAAAGCGCAAGCTTATCCACAGGCTAACGGCCTGTTATGCGGCCAAAAACGCGTCCAGTTCCGCCTGGGCCGCCGCCGCGTCGAACGATCTTTGCGCGCGCGACAGGCGCAGGCGTTCCCCCGCCTCCACCCGCGCCATCGCGGAATCGTTGAGCGGCCGGGCGGCTACGGCGACCGCCTTCATCTCGGCGAAATCACCGTTGCAATGGAGGACCACGTCGCAGCCGGCGTCGAGGCAGGCGCGCGTGCGCGCTTCGAAATCGCCGTCGAGCGCCTTCATCGAAAGATCGTCCGACAGCAGCAAGCCCTGGAACCCAATCCGGCGGCGGATGATCGCCTCGATCGCCACGGGCGAGGTCGTCGCCGGGCGATCAGGATCGAAGGCCGGGAATTTCACATGCGCGGTCATGCCCCAGGGCAGATCGGCCAGCGCCTTGAACGGCACGAAATCCGTGCGCTCAAGTTCCTCGACGCTCGCCTCGACGATCGGCAATTCAAGATGGCTGTCGGCGCGCGCGCGCCCGTGGCCGGGAATATGCTTCAGCACCGGCAGCACGCCGCCGTCGAGCAACCCTTCCGCGACCGCGCGGCCGTAGCGGCCGATCGCGGCGGGATCCGATCCATAGGCGCGATCGCCGATGATGTCGTGCGCACCGGGAACCGGCACGTCGGCGACCGGCGCGCAATCGACCGTGATGCCGACCGCCAGCAATTCGCGGGCGATCAGATGGAAATTCGTGCGCAGCGCCGCCAGCGCCGCCGCTTCGCCCCGCGCGCCCGCGCGTTCGACGAAGGTCATCGCGGGCGGGGCCTTGCGCCAATGCGGCGGCTTCAACCGCGCGACGCGCCCGCCTTCCTGATCCACCAGCACGGGCGCATCCGCGCGACCCACGCAGCTACGCATATCCGCGACCAGTGCGCGCACCTCGTCCGGCGTGCCCACGTTGCGCGCGAACAGGATGAATCCCAGCGGATCGACGTCGCGATAGAGCGCGCGCTCGTCGGCGGTCAGCGACTTGCCCGCACAGCCGTAGATGATCGCGGAAGGACGCATCGTCTCTCCTCTTCCCTATCGGACCACGTTGCAGCCCGCCCCGCGCGCGCGAAGCGCCGCGCACGCGGCTTGCGCCGCGTCGGCATTGGCGAAACCGCCCGCTTGGATACGCCAGAACATGCCGCGATCACCCAGATCGACGGTCGGGAAACTGGCGGTCAGATTGCCGAGCACGTCGCCATGCTGACGGCGCAAGCGTTCCCACTCGCGCTGCGCATCGGCTTGGCTGCGCACCGACGCCAATTGAATGCGAATGCCGCCCGCGGCAGGCGCGGCCGCGACTTGCGGGGCCGGGGCCGGCGTCGCCGGGCGAGCGGCCGGTGCCTGCGCGGCGGGTGCTGCCGGAACGGGCGCGGCTTGTTGTTGCGGACGCGGCGCCGTCGCTTGCGGCGCGGGTGCTGGCAATGCGGCCGACGGCGCGACGGGTGCGGGCGCGTTCGCCCCGCCCGGCTGGATCGACGCGCGCGGCGGCGGCGTCACCGCGACGGCGTCGGCCGGCGGCTCGACTTGCGGGGCATCGGGCACAACGACGCGCGGCGCGGGCGGCGGCGTGGGGACCGGGCGCGGCATCACCGCTTCGGGGCCGGGCAGCAAGCGTTCCACCTGCCCGCCTTGCGCGGCCTGGGTCGTGGCACCGCCCGAGGATTGCTGGCCGACGCGGTTATAGATTTCCTTGTCCTGGAACGGCACGTCGATGCCGCCGGGCTGATCGGGCCGCGTTTTCATCGGCCGCGTATCGGCGCGCACGATCGGCAACGAATTGGGATCGCTCGCCCCGTCGCGCGTTTCCAAATACGTGTAGGCGAGCAGAGAGCCGAAACCGACCACGGCCGAGAACGCGAACGCCGCCGCGAGCCAACGCCCCCACCCGCGCCCGGTGCCGCCGCCATTGCCGCGCGCGCGCTTCGGCCCGCCGCTGAGCGGTGCGGGCTCGTCGCCGGACGACAGGATCGGTTTGGCGCCCTCGGGCAGCATCGTCAGCGCAGCTCCTCGGCGGGCGTGACGCCCAGCAAACGCAATCCCGACGCGATCGTGATGCCGACATTGCGCACGAGTGCGAGACGCGCAAGCGTCGTATCGCGATCTTCGGGCAGCACGAAGCGCAAAGCGGGCTCCGCATTGCCGCGCGTCCACAGCGCATGGAACGCGGAAGCAAGGTCATAAAGCCAGAACGCGACGCGATGCGGCTCGCTCGCTTCCGCCGCCGCTTCCAGCATGCGCGGATAACCCGACAACATGCGTAGCAACGCGAGTTCGTCCGCGTCGCCGATGCGCGAAAGATCCGCTTTCGCCAAAGCCGCGTCCGACGTGTCGAGATCGGCGAAGGTCGCCTTCGCTTGGCGGAAGGCCGAACGATGGCGCGCATGCGCGTATTGCACGTAGAAGACCGGATTGTCCTTCGACTGTTCGCGCACTTTGGCGAAGTCGAAATCGATATGCTGATCCTGTTTGCGCGTCAGCATCACGAAGCGCACGACATCGGCACCCACTTCGTCGACCACGTCGCGCAGCGTGACGAAGGTGCCGGCACGCTTGGACATCTTCACCGGCTCGCCCTTGTCCAGAAGATTGACCATCTGGCAGAGCTTCACTTCCAGCGTGGCGCGGCCTTCGGACAGCGCCTTCACGGCCGCGTCGACGCGCTTCACATAGCCGCCGTGATCGGCCCCCCAAACGTCGATCAAACGCTCGAAGCCGCGGCGATATTTGTCGAGGTGATAGGCCATGTCGGCCGCGAAATAGGTCCACGTGCCGTCGGACTTCGCCAGCGGACGATCGACGTCGTCGCCGAACGACGTCGCGCGGAACAGCATTTGCGGGCGCGGCTCCCAATCCTCGGGCTTCATGCCCTTGGGCGGTTCAAGCACGCCCGTATAAACCAGATCGCGCGATTTCAAATACTCGATCGCGTCGTTGACGCGGCCCTTGCCGACGATGTCGTTCTTCTCGCTGGAGAAGATTTTATGGACGACGCCCAGCGCTTTCAGATCTTCGCGGATCAAATCCATCATCGCGGCGATAGCGCGCTCGCGGAACAGCGCAAGCCATTCGGCTTCGGGCGCCGTTTGGTACTTCGTACTGAATTCGGCGGCGAGTGCCGACCCGACCGGTTTCAGATAATCGCCGGGGTAAAGCCCTTCGGCGACGGGACCGGCATTCTCGCCCAAAGCTTCGCGATAGCGATGATGGACGGAGCGCGCCAGCACATCGACCTGCGCGCCCGCATCGTTGATGTAGTATTCGCGCGTCACGTCGTGGCCGGTTTTTTCCAGCAACGCGGCCAGCGCATCGCCGACGACCGCGCCCCGGCAATGGCCGACATGCATCGGCCCCGTCGGATTGGCGGAAACGTATTCGACGTTCACCTTCTTGCCGCCGCCCATCGCGCCGTCGCCGAATTTCTCGCCCAGGGTCAGGATCGAGCGCGCGAGGTCGCGCCAGATCTCCGGCTTCAGCTTCATGTTCACGAAGCCCGGCCCCGCGATATCGGTGCCGGCGATGCGCGGATCGGCGGCGAGCTTGGTCGACAGCAACTCGGCCACGTCGCGCGGCTTCATCTTGGCGCCCTTGGACAGCACCAAGGCGGCATTGGTCGACAGATCGCCATGCGCGATGTCGCGCGGCGGCTCGACCACGGCGCGCGAGATGTCGAGCCCGGCGGGCAGCTTGCCTTCCGCGACCAGCGCGTCGAGGGCCTTGGCGAGTACGGCGTGGAATTCGGCGAAGATATTCATGAGGAGGTGCAAAGCCGTCGGTGTTCGTTTTGGGCGAAAAGATCGGTCATGCCGGCGATGTAGTCGGCGACCGCGCGATGGATCGGTTCGCGTCGTCGCCATTCCTCCGGCAGAAGGTCGGGCGCCGCGCAGTAACGCGCGAACAAGTCGCGCACGATCGCCTTGGCCGCGTCGGTGCGTTCGACGACCTTGGCGTGGCGATACATACGCGCGAACAGAAATTTTCGCACGCCTTCGATATCGGCGCGCATCTCGTCCGAAAAACCGACCAGCGGTTTGCCGAGCCCCCGCACCGCATCCGCATCGCGCGGGCGCCAGGCACGAAGGCGCGCGCGCGTTTCCGTCAGCAAATCTTCCACCATCCGGCCGATCGCCTCGCGCACCGCCTCCGCCTGGCGGCGCTGGGCGTCGATATCGGGATGTTGCCGGCGAATTCCGGCGAAAATAGGCCCGAACAGCGGAATGCCGGCCAGATCGTCCTCGCCGAACAATCCGGCGCGCAAGCCGTCGTCGAGGTCGTGGGCGTTATAGGCGATGTCGTCGGACAACGCGGCGACCTGCGCCTCGGCCGACGCGTAGGTCGAAAGATCGAGCGGATAGACCTGGTCGAATTCGATGATGACGGCGGGCACGTCCGCCCCCGTCACCGGGCCGTTATGCTTTACGACGCCTTCCAAGGCTTCCCAGGTCAGGTTCAACCCGTCGAAGCCGATATGGCGGCATTCGAGCTCGGTCAGCAGTCGCAGCGTATGCGCGTTGTGGTCGAACCCGCCGTGATCCGTCATCGCGGCGTCGAGCGCGTCCTCGCCCGCATGGCCGAAACAGGTATGGCCAAGATCGTGGGCCAGCGCCAAACACTCGGTCAGGTCTTCGTCCAGGCCAAGGGCCCGCGCGATCGTGCGCGCGATCTGCGCGACCTCGATCGAATGGGTCAGCCGCGTGCGGAAATGGTCGCTTTCGCCCGCCACGAAGACCTGGGTCTTGTGCTTCAGGCGCCGGAACGCGGTCGAATGGATCACCCGGTCGCGGTCGCGCTGGAACGGCGTACGCAACGCGCTGGACCGTTCGGCGTGGCGCCGGCCGCGGCTTGCGCGCCAATCGCAGGCATAGGGCGCCAAACCCGTGCGTTCGGGCGACTCGGATTTGGGTAAGGCCGTCATATCGGGCCAAGCTAGCGTCGCGTTACATACCCCGCAACGTCCTATATCCCCGGCTTTTTCGCGCTTTGTTCACGCCCGCACATTGACAGACCGGGGGGCGCTCCTTAACTCTGAAGAACCAAGGAGCTGCCACCATGTCCGATACCGCCCTCGCCGAAGCCCCGACCAGCCCGGTCGTCGTTACCGACGCCGCCGCCAAGCGGATCGCCTTCGTGCTGTCGCAGGAAGCCCAGCCCGGCATGATGCTGCGCATCGCCGTTTCGGGCGGCGGCTGTTCGGGCTTCCAATACGGCTTCACTTTCGACGATACGGCGAACGACGACGATCTGAAGATCGAGAAGGAAGGTGCGACGGTCGTCATCGACAACACGTCGCTGGAACTGCTCGGCGGTTCCCAGATCGACTATGTCGAGGACATGATCGGCGCCTCGTTCCAGATCAAGAACCCCAACGCCAAGAGCTCCTGCGGCTGCGGCAACTCGTTCTCGGTCTAAGTGCCCCTCAAGATCGCGACTTGGAACGTCAACTCGGCGCGCGCGCGCACCGCGCATCTGACGCGCTGGCTGACCGAATTCGCGCCCGATATCGCGCTGCTCCAAGAACTCAAATGCCAGGACGGCGAGTTTCCGCGCCTGGAGGTCGAAGCGCTTGGCTACGCGGTCGAGACGCATGGCCAGAAGACCTATAACGGCGTCGCCATCCTCGCGAAGGGCCGCAAGATCGACATCGTGCGCCGTGGCTTGCCGGGCGACGATAGCGACGAGCAGGCGCGCTATATCGAGGCGAATATCGAGGGCTTGCGCGTCGCGTCGATCTATCTGCCCAACGGCAATCCCTGCCCCGGCCCGAAATTCGACTACAAGCTCGCCTGGATGGCGCGCCTTCAAGCGCACGCCAAAACGCTGCTGGCGCTGGAAAAGCCGGTCGTGCTGGGCGGCGACTACAATGTCTGCCCGACCGATCTCGACCTTTGGGACGTCAAAGCGATGGCGGGCGACGCGCTGATTTCACCCGAAGCGCGCGAAGCGTGGCGCGCGCTGGTCAATCAAGGCTGGACCGACGCTTTGCGCCATCGCCATCCGGCCGCACGGCTTTACAGCTACTGGGATTATTTCCGCGACCGTTTCACCCACGATCACGGTCTGCGCATCGATCATCTGCTGCTGTCGCCCGAAGCCGCCGACCGCTTGGGCGAAGCGGGCGTCGACCGCAATCCGCGCACGCAGGAAAAACCGTCCGACCACACGCCGGCGTGGATCGAACTGCGCGATTAGATTTTATACGCGAGCCGCACGCCGCCCCAATGGCGGCCCTGCACGACGATCGGCGCGGAGACGTCTTTCATCAGTGTGAATTTTCCGCCGCCCATGTCACGGCGATAGGTTTGCACCAGGAAATCCGCGCGGTTGCGCCCAGCAGCGAGGCCGACGCGATCGTTGAAGATGCGCCGGTTGCGGCCGTTGGCCGTGTTCCACGCCGCGTCGGGGCCGTGCGGTTTCGAGAATTTGTTGTTGTGCGTGGGCAGGTAGCCGTTGCGGTCCACCGCGGCGCAGAACACGACGCGCGGATCGAGGTCGAGCAACGGCTCCTGGATCGCCGGAAAATAGCGATCCGTAGTGTCGAGGAAGCGCGTGCGGACCTGCTGCGGATTGCTGCCGGGAATGGGCGCATAGGTTTCGTCGAACAAATCGTCGAGGCGGATTTCGCCGCGCGACACCGCCCCGTCCAGCGCGGCCGACAATTTGGCGGCGGCATCGCGCGCGGCGACGATGAACGGCGTATCGACCGTCTCGACACCCGATGCGGCCGTAATTTGAATCAAACGCTCGCCCATCGAGACGAGCCGCGCCAAACGTTCCTTGGCGCCGTCGGTCGCTTTCGACGACGCGGTGACGCCGTCGCCGCACGCCCCCATCGCGTCGAGAACTTTGTTCGAGCGCGCGTCGATCTCGCGCACGGCGCCCGAGATCCGGTCGATGCGCCCGGCGACTTCGTCGACATGCGTGGCGATGTTGCCGATCACGCCGCCGATAGCAGCGGCACCGGTCTCGGCCGATTGCGCGCGTGCCTGGCTTTCCTCCGACCGGCCGATCAAGCGCTTGGCTTGCTGGCCGAGTTCGGTGAGCGTGCCGCCGATTTCGGCGGTCGCTTCGGCGGTCTGGCGCGCGAGCGCCTTGACTTCGCCCGCCACGACCGCGAAACCGCGCCCGGCCTCGCCCGCACGCGCCGCTTCGATCGTCGCGTTGAGGGCAAGAAGATTGGTCTGACGTGCGATCGCGTCTATCTGTTTGGCGACCTTCCCGATGCGCTCGAGCGCGATTTGCAGGCCGCCCAAGTCCGTCGCGATTTCGCGCGCCGCCCCCACCAAGGCCGAGATATCGCCCATTGCTTTGTCGACCTGAACGCGCGAGGCGCCCATCTCGGCGGAGACTTTGCCGGCGAGATCCTTGGCTTCGTCGGCCGCGCGCGCGGCATCCGCATTGGCGGCGGCGAGTTCCTGCGTCGCCTGTCGCGTCTCGCCGAACAGCCCGACCTGACGCTGCAGATTCACGGCGATTTCGTCGATATACCCGGCGACATCGGCGAGTTCGACGCCCAGCGATCCCGCTTCGACGGCAACTTCCGTCAATACGGCCGAATGCGCGGCCGCCGGCCCGGTCCCGTCCATGGTCAACACTCCCTAGTTCGGCAATTTTTATCGAACCCTTAGTGGGAAGGATTCGTCAGACTTGATTACCGGCAGGTTAAGCGAGACCGACGTTAAGGCGTTAAATCCGAAGTTTCAACGAATGGCGATTTGATGGGCGAAGTTTTCGCCATCGCCGATGGTGACGGTCGTAAAACCGAGCAATTTCAACAGATCGAGGAACGTAAAAAGTTCGTCGACGCCGTATTCGACGAACATCGGGCTGGTGCGCGACGCAGCCGTGAGCTGCGCCAGTAGCGCCCGTGCCCGGTAGACCGTGTCGAGATGGCCTTTGTCCAAGGCCGAAATAATCAACCGGTCGGCCCGCTCGCCCTTGGCGAAAAGCGCGTAGGACGGCCGGTACGGCAAGCTCAACTGCGCCGATGTCAGACCGTTGACGAAATCGAGACGTTTGGAGCGATCGGAATCAATCAGCACCTTGGCGCGCGACACGTAGGTCTCGGTCGAATGCGGCACAGGGTAGTAATAACCCGCGTGCCGGTCGCGCTGCTGGGCATGCGCGCCGAAGGCGAATCCCGCGATCAACGCAACCGCAAGAAACGCCGCGCGGGTCACGCGCGCCCCTGGAAGACGGGCCCATGCGGCTTCAACCGCAAGCCGGGGCGCAGACGCTTCCAGACAAGATCGGCCGGATCGGCCGGGTTCGGGCCTGGCGATGCCACGACGAGAACCTCTTCGGCGATCGGCTGGAAGTCGGCGCGGAAATGGACCGAGCTTTTGACCGCGACGATCTTCTGTTTGATCGGCTCGATGCCGAGATGGCGGAACATTTCCTGATCCGCCGTCTGAACCTTGTGGCTCGCCAGCACGACGCGCACGCCTTCGGCTTCGAGCAACGCCATGGGTCCCAGCTTCATGCGCGTGCCGCCGTAGAACGGCCCGGTGCACAGAAATTCGCCGGTTCCCACGCGCTCGACCTTGAAGGGGCGCTCGATGGGCGACACGCCCGGCCAGCCGGAAATGGCGCCCAGCTTGAACGGCGCCGTATTCCCCGCCCCGACTTCGACCGCGCGTTTGGCCGATGCGGGATCGATCAACATGCCGAGCACGGCGTCTTTCGGTTTCAAACGCAGCATCGCGGCCAGCAAGCCCGTCGTGTCGCCGTTGCCGCCGGCGCCGGGATTGTCTTGCGTATCCGCCAGCACGACGGGTTTGCCGTTGCGCCCGCCGCGCGCCGCGGCGCGCGCGATCGCGTCCTCGGGCGAATAGATCTCGGCGACGTAATCGCGCTCGGCGTCGGCGACGACGTTAAAAAGCGCGTCGGTCGCGTCCTTGGCTTTGCGCGCGTCCGCGCCGAAACCAAACACCGACGGCGCGCAGTCGCGAATGTCGGCGGCCGGAAAGCCCGAGCAATAGGACAGCATCGTGCCGCTGGTCGCTTCGATCTCGGCCAAGCGCTTGTAGATCGCGGCACCCGGTTCGATGAAGGTGCATTGCGCCGTGATCGGAATCATGAACGGCAATTGCCGGAAGAACTTTGCCGGCGGCGAACCCGCTTTCAGCATCCCCTCCAGCAGATCGCAGGCGCGTTCGCCCGTATCGGCCATGTCGATATGCGGATAGGTGCGATAGGCGACCATGCCGTCGGCCTGATCGACCATGCGCTGGGTGACGTTTGCGTGCAGGTCGAGCGAGGCGACGACCGGAATGCGCGGGCCCACGACCGCGCGCACGCGGGCAAGGATCTCGCCTTCGCCGTCTTCCAGGCTTTCGGTGACCATCGCGCCATGCAGGTCGAGATAGACCGCATCGACGGGCAGCGCCTTGGCAAGATCCTCGCACAGCGTCTTGACGACGCTTTCGAAGATCTCGTCCGTCACATGCGCGGACGGCGTCGCGTTCGCGCAAATCAGCGGCACAAGCTTATGCCCGCGCGCGGACGCCGCCTTGATGAACCCCGCGATCGGCACGTTCATGCCCGCGAAGGCCGGAGGGATCGCGTCCCCCCGGATCATCGACGGCCAACCGCCGCCGTTCACGAATGCCGCGCGATCCGCTTTCGTGGGCGCGAAGGTATTCGTCTCGTGCTGGAACGTGCCGACGGCGATGCGGGCCATATTTTAGCTACGCGAATAGTCGAAGGTTTCCTTGGCCGCACCCGGATGCGTGACCGCACCCTTCTCGGCCGAGCCCACGGTCGTCGAATACTTCCAGATCGAACCGGATTGGTATTCGTGCGGACGCGGTTTCCACGCGGCCTTGCGCTTGGCCAACTCCTCGGCCGAAACGGCGACGTCCAGCGTGCCCTTATCGGCGTCGATCGTGATCATATCGCCGTCCTTGAGAAGGGCGATCGGACCGCCGACCGCCGCCTCCGGCCCGACATGGCCGATGCAGAAGCCGCGTGTACCACCCGAGAAGCGCCCGTCGGTGATCAGTGCGATCTCGTCGCCCTTGCCCCAGCCATACAGCGCCGCCGTCGTCGATAGCATTTCGCGCATGCCGGGGCCGCCCTTCGGGCCCTCGTAGCGGATGACCATCACTTCGCCGTCCTTGATGTCGCGCTTCAGCACGGCGGCCAAGGCTTCTTCCTCGCGGTCGAAGCAGCGCGCCGGGCCGGTGAAGGTCAACTTCTTGAGACCCGCGATCTTCACGATGGCGCCTTCGGGGGCGAGATTGCCCTTGAGGCCGACGACGCCGCCCGTGGTCGAGATCGGGTTCTTGACGCGATAGACGATTTTCTTTTCCTGGTTTTCCGGGAACTTCACGTCTTTGAGGTTCTCGGCCATCGTCTTGCCGGTGACGGTGATGCAGTCGCCGTGCAGGAAGCCGGAGTCCAACAGTTCCTTCATCACGACCGGAATGCCGCCGACCGAGTAAAGGTCGAACGCCGTGTATTTGCCGCCCGGCATCATGTCGGCGATGTAGGGCGTCGAGCGGAAGATGCGCGCGACTTCGTGCAGATCGAAATCGATCCCCGCTTCGTTGGCCAGCGCCGGCAGATGCAAAGCGGCGTTGGTCGACCCACCCGTTGCGGCGACGACGCGCGCGGCGTTCTCCAGCGATTTGCGCGTGACGATGTCGCGCGGGCGCAGGCCCTGCGCGATCAGATTCATGATCTGCTCGCCCGACTGATAGCACCAGCGATCGCGGCTTTCATAAGGTGCCGGCGTGCCGGCCGAACCCGGCAGCGCCAATCCGATGGCTTCGGAAACGCACGCCATCGTGTTGGCGGTGAACTGGCCGCCGCACGCGCCGCCCGTGGGCAGCGCCACTTGCTCGAGATGTTCGAGCTCGGCGTCCGTCATCTTGCCCGAGGCGTTTTTGCCCACGCCTTCGAACACGTCGACGATCGTCACGTCGCGGCCTTGGAATTTGCCCGGCATGATCGTGCCGCCATAGATGAAGATCGACGGCACGTTCAAACGCACCATCGACATCATCAGGCCCGGCAGCGCCTTGTCGCAGCCCGCAAGGCCGACAAGCGCGTCGTAGCAATGGCCGCGCACGGTGAGTTCGATCGAGTCCGCGATCACTTCGCGGCTGGCGAGCGAGGCCTTCATGCCCGCATGGCCCATCGCGATGCCGTCGGTGACGGTGATGGTGGTGAATTCGCGCGGCGTGCCGCCGGCCGAGGAAACGCCCTTCTTCACCGCCTGCGCCTGGCGCGACAGCGTGATGTTGCAGGGGGCGGCCTCGTTCCACGTCGTGACGACGCCGACCAGCGGCTGGGCGATCTGTTCCTTGGTCAGGCCCATCGCGTAAAGCATCGCGCGGTGCGCCGCACTGGTCGGCCCCACGGTCGTATGACGGCTGGGCAGCTTCGATTTGTCGAATTTCGTCGCGGACATAACAGGACTCCTCCCGGGAACCGGGCGTGAAAGTAGCGTTTCAAGGCCGCGTTGTTAAAGGGTTTTTGCCGGGGGCGGCTCGCGCATCAGCCATGCCGACAGCGCGCCCAAAACAGCGACCGCCAGCAAAATCGAGAACCCTTGCGCATAGGCGCCGGCGGAATAGAGCCGCGCCCCGCCCGCCACCAGCCCGCCGTCCCAGGCGCGGTCGAGCAGCGCGCCGATGGCGGGCTGCAGCACCGCCCCCGACCCCACCACGGCGGTATTCACCAGCCCATAGGCCGCCCCGCTGGCATTGGCGGGCGAATGGTCGCGCGCATGGGCATAGGCGATCACCATCGACGACGCGCACACGCCGTTGACGAACATCAACAAGGTCAGCGCGGGCAATCCGAGCGGCAGATAGAGGATCGCGGCGAGCGACAGCGCCATCGCCGCACTCAGCAGCCGCGCCGCGCGCACGCGATGGCCCAAACGATCGACCGTATAGCCGATGACCGGCGAGCCGATCCCCCAGCCTGCGAACATCACCGAGGTCAACAGCGCCGCCGCGCCGCGCTCCAGCCCGTGCGTTTGCATCAACCACGGTACGGCCCATAATCCGGCGAACGCGAGCATTGTGCCGGTCATCGCGAAACCGTAGCCCGTGGCGAGCCAGGCATCGCGCGCGCGGATCACGCCGCGCAAACCGGCGCCGAAATTGCCTGGCCCCTGTGCCGGAGCCGCGCGTTTGTCGGCGATCACGACGAAGATTGCGACCGCCAGCAGCGCGCCGAACACCGCGAGTGCCCCCAACGTGCCGCGCCAGCCCCAGGCATCGACCGCCAAACCCAATGGCGCTTGGCCGAAAATCGCGCCGATCATGCCGAATAATTGCGCGAAGCCGGTCAGCATCGCGAAACGCGTCGGCGGGAACCACAAAGTGGCGACGGTCAGCACGCCGACCCAGCCGAACGCGGCGCCAATCCCCACCAGCAAGCGGCCGAGATAGGCGATCTCGATCGTCGGTGCGACCGCGAAAATCACGGCCCCGATCGACGATACGCCGACCGCGAAGCTCATCAGCCGACGCGGCCCGAAACGGTCCATCAACATACCGACGGGGATTTGCAGCGGCGCGTAGCCGTAGAAGTAGAAGGCCGCGAGGTTGCCGAGCACGGCGGCACCCACGGCGAATTCCGCCATCAGCTCGCCAACGATGACCGACGGCGCCACGCGCTGCACGAAAGCGTAAGTAAAGAACGAAGCCGCCAGCACGAAGGCCAGGACGGCGCGCGGACCCGTCATGTCAGTACGGCACTTTGTCGGGCTTGGCGAACCATTCGGCGAACACCGCGCGCGCTTCTTCGCGCAACACGTTCGATGTGGGCAGGTCGCGCTTGTCGATGTCCTTCGCGACCTCCACGTAGAACGCTTCGTCGTCGAATTCGATCTCGGCCGCGTCGCGCCGGTTGGCGGCGTAGCACATGCGATCCGCCCGCGACCAAAGAATGGCGCACAGGCACATCGGGCAAGGTTCGCAACTCGTGTAGACGACGGCGCCGGTCAGATCGAACGTCCCCAATTTCTTGCACGCCTCTCGGATCGCTACGACCTCCGCATGGGCCGTGGGATCGTTGGTCGAGGTGACGCGATTCCAGCCTTCGCCGACGATCTTGCCGTCCTTGACGACGACGGCGCCGAACGGACCGCCCGCCCCCGACATGGAATGCTCGCGCGCGAGTTCGATCGCGCGGCGCATGAAGATCTCGTCGCTCATTTCTTCGCTTTCGCCGCGACCACGGCCGCGATCTTCTGCCCAAGCTGGGCGGGAGAAAAAGGTTTGACGACATAGGCGTCAACGCCGTTGTCGCGCGCTTCGACGACGAACTCGGGCGAGGCTTTGCCGGTCAGCATGATGAAGGGCATGCCCGGCCATTTCATGCGCACGGCCTTGAGCAATTGCAGGCCGCTCATCTCCGGCATGTTCCAATCCGACACAATCAGGTCGAAACGCTGCATACCGGAATTGAGCACGTCCAGCGCCTCTGCGCCGTCCTTGGCGGTGCTGACATAGGGCACCTTCAATTGGCGCAGCACCGTCTGCGCGATTTTGATCGCGAACGCGTCGTCCTCGACCAGCAGCACGGATAGATTGGCGAAAAGCGGATCGCCGGGGGCGCCTTGTTGCGTGTTCATCCGTTCACCGTTTCCTCGCCGGCCGCGACCGCGTAGCGCGCGCGCAGCGCCGCAACGCCTTCGGCGGCGGCCTCGGCCAATCTATCCGACGGCGCTTCCATCGTCGACCGGTCGCCTTTGTCGCCCGCCGATTCGATGGTTTGCGCCAAGCGGAACACGCGCGCGAGGCCCATATTGGCTGCGGCGCTTTTCAAGGAATGCGCCGCGCGTGTCCAGGCGACCATGTCGCCCGACGCGCGCGCTTGCGCGATTTGCGCAACCGCGTCGTCGGCGCTGGCCGCGAAATCGTCGACCAGCAGCGCCACGGTGTCGGCGCCGATCTGGCTTTCCAGCGTGGCGATGACGCCGGTGTCGAGCACCGCGTCGCTCGCCGCGAGAATGTCCTGCGTTGAAAGCGGCTCCGCCGAACTCGCGGGTGCGGCCGCGCGCAACGCGGCGAACAGCTTTTCGGGCACGATCGGCTTGGCGATGTAGTCGTTCATCCCCGCTTCCAAGCAGCGATCGATATCCGACTGCAAGGCGCCCGCCGTAGCGGCGACGATACGCACCGCGCCGCGCGCGCCCGGCAAGGCGCGGATCGCCTTGGTCGCCTCGATGCCGTCCATATTGGGCATGTGCATGTCCATCAGCACGACATCGTAGTCGTTGGCCGCCGCCAGCGCCAACGCGGCGCGGCCGTCATTCGCGACATCGACCTGATGACCGCCGGGCTTCAGCAACCCGAGCGCGACTTTCTGGTTCACCGCGTTGTCCTCGGCCAGCAGGATGCGCAAGGGGCGCAGATCGGCGCCCGCATCTGCTGAATGGTCGATCTCGGCCGTTTCGACGCCGACCGGCAGATCGAGCGTGAAATGGAATTCTGAGCCTTCGCCGGGCGCGCTGTTCACGCCGATGTCGCCGCCCATCGCATTGACGAGACGGCGGCTGATGGCGAGACCCAGGCCCGTGCCGCCGAAACGGCGCGTGATCGAGGAATCGGCCTGCACGAAACTGCCGAACAGCTTGGCCTGCGCTTCCTTGGAAATGCCGATCCCGGTATCGCGCACCGAAACGCGCAAATGAACGCGCCCGCCGCTTTCGGTTCCGGCGGCGATGATCGTGACGCCGCCTTTCTCGGTGAATTTGATCGCGTTGCCGGCAAGGTTGAGAAGCACCTGGCGCAGGCGGCCGGGATCGCCCTTCAAGAAGCGCGGCACGCCCGCGTCGCAGCGTTCGGCCAGGAAAATCCCTTTCTCCGCCGCTTTCGACGCCATCAGCGCGCCGACATCCTCCAACACGCGACGGAAATCGAAATCGATGCTTTCGACATCGAGCTTGCCCGCTTCGAGCTTCGAATAGTCGAGCACGTCGTTGAGGATCTGCAGAAGCGCTTCGCCGCTATCGAGCACGATGCGCGCGTTTTCGCGCTGTTCAGGCGTCAGTTCCGACTTCAGCAGCAAGCGCGACATGCCGATGATACCGTTCATCGGCGTGCGGATTTCGTGGCTCATCATCGCCAGGAATTCGGATTTCGCCTTGGTCGCGGCCTCGGCTTCGTCGCGCGCGCCGCTGATCTCGCCCATGACGCGTTTGAACACCGTCATGGCGCGCGCCGTGTCCCCCAATTCGTCCTTCCGGTCGACATAGAGGACGTTCACGTCGTCGTCGCCGCGCGCGATACGGCGCATCTTGCGATTCAGCGTGTTGAGCGGCAGCACGATGTCGCGCACCAGCAGCGCCGCGACCGCGAACAGCACCAGGGCGGTGCCCGCGATGACGGCCATCAGGTAATCGCGCGTTTCGTCGATGCGCGCGGCGGCTTCCTCGCGGAAGACATAACCTTCGTCGGCGGCGATCTGGGTCAGCACCTCCAATTCGTCGCGAATTTTGGCGCCAATCTCGCTCGCCGTGTCCGTCCCGGCGGGCGCGCGCGATTCTCGGACGGCCTTTTCCCACGCGTCGAGACTGGTGCGGATGCCGGCGATCAATTCGGGCACATCGGGCGACGCCGAACGCTGCCCGGCGATGGCGAGGTCCTTGCGGAAATTGGCGATCAGGCGGTCGAGCTCGCGCATCGCCCCTTCGTCCGCGTCGGCCCCGAGTTCACGCTCGCGCCGCTGCAACAGCGCGAAATCGGTCTGCGCCAGACGCGTGAAATTGATCGTCTGCAGCGGCCCGTCGAACATCTGCATTGTCAGCGAGCCGAGCGTGCGCGTCGCGTCGAACGCGCCCAAGCCCAGCGTGCCGACCGCCGCCAGCGCCAACAGGAACGCGGCGATCAGTTTGACGCGAAGCGACAGGCGCGACATGGCCGGACGGCGGCCTACTGAACCACGGTCACGGTCATTTCCATGCGCGGATGGATCCGGCAATTGACCGTGAAGGTTCCCGGACGCCGGAACGGCACGCCGACGCGGCTGTTCGGGGCTTGACGGCCGATATCGAATTCGCCGCCCGGCGTTTCGGAGAACACGTTATGGCCGAAACGGTCCTCGTTGACGTAGACGACCTGGCCGCCCGCCCGGATCGTGACGGCGTGTTTGTCGAAATCGATATCGCGCTGCACGACCACGGCTTCGCCCGGTGCGGCTTGCGCGAAGACGAAATTCGCGGCCGAGAAACCGCCCGCGACGCCGATCGCCGCCGCCAAGACGGGCCCAAAATGAATTCGCATTCGCGGAACTCCCTGGCGTGCAGAATAGCCTTGCCGGAGATTTCGCGCAAAACCGGGAAAACGTTACTTCCAGAAGGGTTTGCGGCGGCGGAATTCGTCCCAAACGCCCGGCAATTCGTCGAGATCGGACTTGATTCGGGCGGCGATCCAGCCCGTGACGATGCCGTCCGCGCGCGCCAGAACCTCCGGCGACAGATCTTTGGACGATTTGCCCAGCCGCGCGATCAACGCCTTGGCGACGACCGCATCGTTGAGTGCGCCCAGATGTTCCTGCACCCCGGCCAGCGCGTCGAGATAGGCGCTTGCCGATTTCTTGGAATAGAGGCCGCGGAAAAACTCGGCCGCATAGCGCAGCTTCTTGCAGCGGATGCGAAGCTCGTGGAGTTCGACCTCCTCCAGATCGCCAATCTGCTCGCCCAAGCTCTCGACCTTGCGATGGAGCTTCTTGAGCGTCGCGGCGGCGAATTCCTCGGCCGGCAGCAACGCCCAGCTGCCCATACCTTCGCGCCAGTTCCCCTTCTCCCACCACGCCTCGACGTCGAGCAGCGCCTGGGTCAAACGCGGGCTCGCCAACGTCGCGCTCACATCGGCGTAGCTGCGTTTGCGCGCGCGATCGGCGGCAGCGGCCACATTGGCCAAGGCGGGATCGTCTTCGACATGTTCGGCCAGCGGCTTCAGCAATTCGCTGCGAAACACATCCCAATCGCGCGCTTGGCCGCACGAGGACGCGATCCAGCGCAATTCCTCCGACATCGCCTTGCGATCGTCTTCGGGCAGAACATCGCGGAACGCCGACAAGGCCGAGCGCAAGCGGCGCAGCGCGACGCGCAACTGATGCACGCCGTCGACGAAAGGCTTGCCGCGCACGAGCGATTCATTCGCGCGCATATGCCGGAAGCACGCGCGGCCGATCAGCGCGAATGCCTCGGCCGTCGTCGTTTCGGGCGCCATTCGAATGGGGGTGGCGCGCACCGCCGGCGGGGTTTTCCCCGTGCCCTTCCTGTCGAGCAGCGCATAGCCGCGCTCGGCCTTCGTGCGCGCTTCGACGCTGGCGGGTACGATATCCGCGATATCGCGCGCGAGGCCGTAGAGATCGGCGGGATCGCCGTCCTTCAGTTCCAGTTCGACCTCCGCGATCGGCGCGCTGCCTTTGCCCGCCGAGATCTCGCCTTTGTCGAACGCCATTTCGATATCGGAAACGCCGTAGCGCACGCGCCACGCCTGGCGGCGGAAATCGGTCGTGAACAGCGGCGCCAAACCGGCTTGGACTTTGGCTTTACCCAGTACCTTGCGCACGGTCTTGTCGCCGATTTCGGCAAGCCAGGCTTCGTCCAGCACCGGCGTTTCGCCGACGATCTCGCGTTCCCATTCGCCGCGCGCGAGACCGGCGACTTCAGGGGCGGCCGCTGTTTTGACCGTCTGGATACGGCGGCGGCCGTCGCGGCGCACCCGCAATGCAAGCTCCGCTTCGGCCAAACGGCGATCCGCCGTATCGAAATAGGTGGTGACGTAGCGTTTGCGGATCGGCGTCTTTGAGCCGAAGAGCGCGGTCAAACGCGGCGCCCGAACCAATTTGGCAAAAGCTTCAGCCGGGACGGCGAGCTTCAGCTCGATCTCCGTCGCGTTTTTCGCTTCGCTCGACACTGCAGCGCCCTCGCTTCCCGGCGCGGCGAACCTTAGGGGGCGCTCCGGGGGGCGGCAACTGGCAAAGAATTACTCTTTAATGACACGCCCATTCCCCCTGTAATTATAAACAATTACAGGGGGAAGCTAAGCTAATATACGAATTATAGCGTGCCGGGGAAGGCACCGCCATCGAGCAGGATATTCTGGCCGACGATGTAGCCCGCATGGACGCTGCACAGGAAGGCGCAGGCGGCCCCGAACTCCTCCGCCGTACCAAAACGCTCGGCCGGATTGGCTTTGCGCCGCGCCTCGGCCACCTGCTCGATCGGCTGGCCGCTGGTCTTGGACGCGGCCGTGAACAGGGAGCGCAGACGATCCGTCTCGAACGGGCCGGGCAGCAAGCCGTTGATCGTGACGTTGTGCTTGGCGACCTGGCGCGACAGCCCAGCGACGAAACCGGTCAGCCCCGTGCGCGCGCCGTTCGACAGGCCGAGCTGCGCGATCGGCGCCTTCACCGCCCCCGACGTGATGTTGACGATGCGGCCGAATTTCCGCGCGATCATGCCGTCGATCGTCGCTTTGATCAGCATGATCGGCGTGATCATGTTGCCTTCGACCGCCTTGTGCCACGCGGCCTCGTCCCATTCGCGGAAATCGCCGGCCGGCGGGCCGCCCGCATTATTGATCAGAATGTCGGGATCGGGGCATGCGGCCAATAGTTTGGCGCGGCCTTCGGCGGTCGTCACATCGGCGGCGACGGCGGTGACCTTTACGCCGTACTTGGCGCGCAACTCGGCGGCCGTCGCTTCCAGCGCTTCGACGCCGCGCGCATTGATCGTCAGATCCACGCCCTCCGCCGCCAACGCGGCCGCACAGCCCTTGCCCAAGCCCTTCGAGCCCGCGCACACGATCGCCTTGCGGCCTTTCAAACCCAAATCCATGTCATTCCTCCGGTGTTGTCGCGAAACCTTGCGCGGCGAGTACCGCGCGCGCAAGGGGAATGGAAATCGCGCGGCCTTGCGCCAAGGCAGCGCGGTCGAGCGCATCGCTGACCCGCAAGACCGCGCCCAGCGAGCGTTCGAGGCGGCGCGCCACGAAGCGCACCGTCTCGGGTGCCACGCGCAATTGGCGGTCGGCGAAATGTTTGACCAGAACGGCTTCGACCAGCGCGTCGTCCGGTGCGCCCAGGCCGACGGCAGGCAGCGCCTTCAAGCGCGAGGCGAGGTCGGGCAGCTTCACGTTCCAGCGCGCGGGCGGTACGCGCGCCGTTATCAGCAAATGCCCGCGCCGCTCGGCGATCATGTTCAGCAAATGAAAGAATGCGGTTTCGTCCGGCGCGTTTCGGTCGGCATCGTCGAGCAGCCATTCGCGCGACTCATCGAGTTCGCCGGCGATAGGTTTCGCCCCGCTGCGCGCACGCCACGCTTGGGCCAAATGCGTTTTGCCGCTGCCTTCGGGGCCATGCACGACCAAACCATAGCTCGGCCAGTCGGGCCATGAATCGAGCCAAGCGACCGCCGCTTCGTTGGCCGGGGCGACGAGAAAGTCCTCACGCCCCAAGGCCGGCCGATGCGGCAGGTTGAAAGCGAGCTGCGTCGGGCTCATCGCCCCCGGCCAAGATAGAGCGACGAGCCGAGATAGCGTTTGAGCCCGTAGCGCAGCAGCACGCCGATGGCGGCGGCGATGGGCACGGCGAGCAGCACGCCCGTGAAGCCGAACAGCGAAGCGCCCGCCAGGATCGCGAGGATCATCCACACCGGATGCAGGCCGACGCGATCGCCGACCAGATTGGGGGTCAGCACGCTGCCTTCGAGCAATTGCCCGGCGACGTAGACGCCTGCGACGATCGCGACACCGACCCAATCGCCGAACTGGAAGAACGCAATGGCGAGGCCGGTGACCGTGCCGACGGTGACGCCGACGAACGGAATGAAGCCCAGCAGCCCGGTCATCAAGCCGACCAGCAGGCCGTAATTGAGGCCGGCAAGCGTCAGGCCGACGCCGTAGAAAATGCCCAGGCACACGCATACCGCTGCCTGGCCGCGCTAGCAGCCCGCGAGCCGTTCTTCGATTGCGCTGGCCACGCCTTTCAGATCGCTCGCGTGATCGCGCGGCAGCCATGTATCGATCCGCGCCACGACCTTGTTCCAATCGCGGATCAGATAGAACGAAACGACCGGCGTGATCAGCAGCAGCGAGATCAGATTGACGATGGCGATACCGCTGGTGAGCACGCCGACGGCGGCACTTGCGAGGAAGGACAGAACTTGGCGCGCCGTATCGCCCGCCCCGCGCAATTGCTGCGGATCGGCGTGGCCGATCTGGGCGAATATCTCCTCAAGATAGGGACGCGCCCATTCGATGCCGTGGCGGATGACGACAGCGAGCCGTTCGGCAAGCCCGAAGATCTGCGTTTGCAGCACCGGCGCGAGAAGCGTCAGCGTGACGCCGACGGCGATAAAGAAGATCGCCGTCGCGATCGCCGCCCCGTATGTGCGCGGGACGCCGGCCTTCTCCGCCCGGTCGACGACGGGATCGAGCAGATAGGCGACCCCCGCCCCGACCAGGAAAGGCAGCAGCACGGCCGACAGCGCGTAGACCGCAAGGCCAAGCGCGCCGAGGATCAACAACCACGCGACGAAACGGCCCCAAGGAAAAACCGGCGAAGGTTCGGCGGTCATGACGGCTCTTCCTCCTGCGCGCTCATGATGCGCGTCCATCGCACAAGATAGGCGATGCCCGACGCGAAAGTCGTGATCCCGGCGAGGGCAACCAACAGCCAGATCGGCGTGTCGAGCTCCAGCCCCAAGCCCAATTTCGCCAGCACGGCGGCGGCGAGCGCGATCTGCACCGTGGTGTTGAGCTTGCTCACGAACATCGGGTCCGCCTTGAACGTGCCGGTGATCACGACGGCTACAAGTGCTCCGCCAATGATCAACAGGTCGCGGAACACCACCATGATCGCCAGCCAAACGGGAATATGCCCAATCCAGCCCAAAACGACGAATACCGAAACCAGCAGCGCCTTATCGGCCAGCGGATCGAGATAGGAGCCGAGTTCGGTTTCCCAGCCGAAACGCTTGGCAAGGAAACCGTCGACCGCGTCGGTCAACCCGGCGGCGACGAACAGCCAGAAGGCCGGCGTGAAATGCTGGTCGAGCATGAGCCAGACGGCGACGGGCACGGCCATCAGGCGGCAGAACGACAGAATGTTGGGAAGATTGATCAAGCGTGGTCCGTCAGCGTGCGCCTTGTCCCGCGATGGCGATCACCCACGCTTCGCCGTCGGCGGCGAGCGTCAAGTCGCGCTGTGCCATCGCGGCACGTAAGGTTTCGACCGCGCCGTCGTAGTCGACATCGGCGATCAAGCCGCCGCGCCCCATCGCCAGCACGTCGATACTGCGAACGGCCGCGACCTCCGCCAGGCGCGCGCGCACGGCGACCCAGTCGCGCACGTCTTCCGCGCGGATCTGAACGCGCAGCGTGCCGCCCTGCCCGGCCCCGGTGCCGACCAGCACTTCCTGCTTCCAGCGTTCTTCGATTTCGTTTGCGGCCTCCTGCGCCAGCCGCCGATAGGCCGCTTCCAGGTCCTCGCCCGGCTTCAGCGTCTCGATTTTCTGCCAGCTTTGATCCTGCGCGCGCGCGCCGACGCGATCGAAGGTCACGACCGCCAGCGTCTGGCCTTCGATCGTATCGACCTGAACGCGCACAACGATGGCACCCTGCGCCTGATAGACTTCGGCCAAGCGGCGCAACGCGGCCGCATCGCCCGCATCCGCTTGGGCCGCATCGAGGGTCGCGATATCCTCCAGGCTGCCTTCGGGCACGCGGCGCGGCTGCAACCCGTCATCGACGCCCAGGGCCACCCAAGCGCGCTTCCAGAAGTTTTCTTCCTCCCATAATTTGGGAATGCCGTTGTCGATCAACAGCGGCACGATCAGCACGGCGCGCGCGCGGGTTTCGGCGTAGGCGATCTCGCGGGTACGGAAAAGACTGCGCACCCGCTCCGCCTCGAAGCGATAGGCCACGCGCCCGATCCAGCGATTGCCGGTCGCGCGCTCGGCCTCGATTTCGTAGCTTTCCAGCAATTCGGCGATCTGCGGTGCGGGCAAGGCCGCGAGATTGCCGCGCCCCGCGGCGGGCACAAGGCGTTCGACAAGCCGCCGCCACGCCAGGCGCTGGCCTTCGGTCACGCCTTGGTCGCGCGCCTGGGGGGCGCTCGGCGCGGTCCGGTCGATTTCCACGCCGCGCACGGTGAACACGCCGTCGGCCGCGCGTTGGGCCTGAACCGGCGGAGTCGCCGCCAACGCCACCAAAACCGCCAGCAGGAAGGCCCGCAGCGCCATCCCAACCCTTTCCAAAACCGATATTTTTCCGGCCCTGTTACGGGCGGCACCGGGGTGTTATAGCCGGTCCCGCAAAGGGGCGACAATGACCACGAACCGCTACTCCGAAGCCGGCGTCGATATCGATGCGGGCGAAGCACTTGTCGAAGCGATCAAGCCACTGGCCAAATCCACCCGCCGGCCGGGTTCCGAAGCCGGATTGGGCGGTTTCGGGGCGCTATTCGACCTGAAAGCCGCCGGTTTCAAGGACCCGATCCTGGTCGCCACGACCGACGGCGTCGGCACGAAGCTGAAAATCGCCATCGAAAGCGGTCAGCACGACACGGTCGGGATCGATCTCGTCGCCATGTGCGTCAACGATCTGGTCGTTCAGGGCGCCGAGCCGCTGCTGTTTCTCGACTATTACGCGACCGGCAAGCTCGACGTCGCCGCCGGTACCGCGATCGTCAAAGGCATCGCGGAAGGCTGCCGCCAAGCGGGTTGCGCTTTGGTCGGCGGCGAAACCGCCGAAATGCCGGGCATGTATTCGAGCGGCGATTACGATCTTGCCGGCTTCTCCATCGGCGCCATGGAGCGCGGGGCCGGCATCGACGGCTCGACCGTGAAGGCCGGCGACGTGGTGATCGGCCTCGCCTCGACCGGCGTGCATTCGAACGGTTTCTCACTGGTGCGCCGCGTCGTCGCGGCGGCCGAACTCGCCTGGGATGCGCCCGCCCCCTTCGCGAACGATACGCTGGCGCGCGCGCTGCTCACCCCCACGCGCGTCTATGTAAAATCCTGCATCAAGCTCGTCCGCGCGGGCCACGCCAAGGCGCTCGCCCATATCACCGGCGGCGGTTTGGTCGAGAACGTGCCGCGCGTCATCCCCGACGGGGTGCAGGTGCAGATCGATGCGCGCAGCTGGACGCTGCCGCCGGTCTTCGGTTGGCTCGCCCGCGCTGGCAAAGTTTCGGCGGCCGAGATGGTGCGCGTGTTCAATTGCGGCGTGGGCATGGTCATGATCGTCGATCCCGCGCATAAGGACGCCGCGCTGAAGCTGGCGCGCGAACACGGCGAAACGGCGTTCGAGATCGGCGTGGTCGCCGATAAGCCGTCGGCCGATGCGCCGGGTTGCGTCGTTGCCAATCTCGATAGCTGGAAGCTCTGACGCGCATGAAACGCGTGCGGACATCCGTGCTGATTTCCGGGCGCGGCTCCAACATGAAGGCGCTGCTCGACGCGGCGAAGGACCCGACCTACCCCGCCGAGATCGTGTTGGTCGTGGCGAACGTGCCCGGTGCGGGCGGGCTCGATATCGCGCGCGCGGCCGGTATCGATACCGCGACGATCGACCATCGCGGCAAAGGCGGGCGCGAAGCCTTCGAGCGCGAGTTGCACGCGCGCCTACTGGAAGCAGGCACCGAACTCGTCTGCCTTGCCGGGTTCATGCGGCTTCTCACGCCGTTCTTCGTCGATGCGTGGGCCGGCAAGATGCTGAATATCCACCCGTCGCTGTTGCCCGCCTTCCCCGGCCTCGACACCCATCAACGCGCGCTCGACGCCGGGGTAAAATTCGGCGGCTGCACGGTGCATTTCGTGACCAGCGAAATGGATGTGGGCCCGATCGTCGCCCAGGCGGCCGTCCCCATCCTGCCGGGCGACGACGCCCCTACCCTCGCCGCCCGCGTCTTGATCGCCGAACACAAGCTCTACCCGGCCGCTTTGGCCGCCGTGGCGTCGGGCAAGGCGCCTCAGCCTGGCGCCGGGGCCCTCCCGACGGTCTATAATCCGCCTCTTTGACGAAAACCCAAGCTCGGCTATGTTCCGGGCGGAATTCACGAAACGGAGTCAGCTATGGCCGCCGCCCCGCAAGAGAACGACCCGAACTTCAAGCACGACATGACGCCGCATCTGGAAACTTGGGCGAATTTCAATTCGCTCGCCAAGTGGACGCTCGGCTTGACCGTGCTGCTGCTGATCCTGATGTGGGCCTTCCTGGTTCCGCACGGCAAGCCCGTCTGAGCTTCCGTCGCGTGTATCGCGCGACGTGGAAGGGCCGCCTGTTCGGGGCGGCCCTTTGTCTTTTAAGCGCCGGTGCCGCCGCCCAAACGCCGCCGCCGGCGATCGAATTCGATCCGTCCAACGCGTCACTGGCCGAATGGTTCGGCCGCGTGGCGCTGCAATCGGAAAACCGCCAAGGCATCGAACGGCCGATCGTCAAATGGACCGCGCCGATCCGGATCGGCGTTGTCGGCGACCGCGTGCCGGTTTTCCGGCCCTTCGTCGAGCGGCACATTGAACTATTGCGCCGAATTACCGGCCACGACATTCAAGTCATCACGGCCGGTCAGGCGAATTTCGTCGTCGTGTTCGCGCCCGACATTTTCGCCCAGCCGCAAGGCAATGTGCGCAACGCCATGCGCGCGATGATGGGCGGCGACGACGCGGCGCTGGAAGCCTTTATCGCCGGCCAGCCGCGCACCGCGAATTGCTATTTCAATGTTCGCGGCGGCGGCCAGGGGATCATTGGCGCGCTGGCGGTCATCCCGTCGCAGCGCGATCCGTCGACCGCGTGGCGCTGCATCGTCGAGGAAATCACCCAGTCGCTGGGGCTGTTCAACGACAGCGAGCTCAACACGTATTCGATCTTCAACGACCGCACGCCCTATGTGGACCTGACGCCGCCGGACGAGACGATGTTGAAGCTGCTCTACGACCCGCGGATGCGGGCCGGAACTCCGCCCGCCGAAGCGAAGGCGCTGGCGCGGCGGATTTTGGACGAATGGCGGCCGGGGCGCTGAAGCGCCCGCCAATCATTTCTGCGGCGGATAACGCTCGAACATCGGCAGATCGTGCGCGGTCGCCATCCAGCCGATACGCTCGGCCGTTTGGATATGCGCGCGCGCGGGCAGCGCGTTTGGATCGTCGAACGTGGCGCTTTGCACGTCGGTGATGCCGGGAAGGATCGTCTCGTTCGTATAGAACAACCCGGTGCCGCAATCGGCACAGAAATGCCGACGGCCGTTCGCCGACGAGGCGTAGGTCTTGAGCGCACCCTTGGTCGTCTTAACCGCGTCGGTGCGGAACATCGCCCATGCGACCATCGGCGCGCCCGAATGCCGGCGGCAATCGGAACAATGGCAAAGCGCATGCGTCAGCGCTTCGCCATCGACCTCATATCGGACGGCTCCGCAATGGCAACCGCCCGATATCTTCATGTTCGTTCAGCCGACGATTTCGAGACCGGCGAAGAAGAACGCGACTTCGATCGCCGCGTTTTCGACGCTGTCCGACCCGTGCGCCGAGTTCGCTTCGATCGATTCCGCGAATTCCTTGCGGATCGTGCCGGGGGCGGCGTTGGCCGGGTTGGTGGCGCCCATCACTTCGCGATACTTGGCGACGGCGTTTTCGCCTTCCAGCACCTGCACGACGACGGGGCCGGAGGTCATGAACGCGACCAGCGAGCCGAAGAACGGGCGTTCCTTGTGGACGCCGTAGAACGTCTCGGCCTGAGTCTTGGTCATCCAAATGCGCTTTTGGGCGACGATGCGCAGGCCCGACTTCTCGATCAGGGCGTTGATGGCGCCCGTCAGATTGCGGCGGGTCGCGTCGGGCTTGATGATCGAAAAGGTACGCTCGATGGCCATGGGTCTCTCGTATCCGTCTTGGAAAAGGGTCCGGGCTTATAGCCGCGCCCGGCCAAGGGGGCAACCCCCCGCCCTTGCCCCCAGGAATTACGGACAGGTCGTCCCATTGGTGAATGCCACGGAACCGCTGGCGCTGGTCCCGTTGCATACGCCCGAACCGCGGATATTGCCCGTCGATCCGGCGTTAATCGTCGTCGTCCCGGCGGACCAGACGATATTGTTCGTGGTCCCGCCCGACGCACCGAGCGAATTATTCGATACCGTAACGGTCGTATTGTTGCTGTTTATCCCCAACGCGGTCAGCGTTTGGGCACCGCCGCTACCCGTAACGATGAGCGTGTTGCCGGCGATCGTCGCGGACGTGTTCTGACCGACGGCGATAGCTAGCGCCCCATTGGCGCCACTTTGCGTGGCGGTGATGCGATTATTGAAGATATTTACGTTGGTGGAACCGTCCGTGACGAGAATGGTGCGCCCACCCGCACCGCCGCTATAGACGTTCGACACGGCCAATCCGGATACCGTACCGCCCGCATTGACCTGGATTGCGCTGGACGCGTTGGCGGCCGTTATCGTGGCGCCGGTATTGACGGTCGCCAAACGGCCCGACGCGCTTTGTACTGTCATCGTACCGGTCAAGGTTTGCCCCGTCGCCATATTCAGCAGCGTCGCGCCGGTATCGAAATTGCCGGACAGCAGAACCGTGCTGTTGTTGCCGGCGTTTGTGATCGCCGTCGCGAGATTGGCGCCGGTCGTCGTGGCGCTATTGAGCACGGTGAAAGCACCGCCGCCCGCTTTCGCCGTCGCGGCTTCCGGCGCGCCGAACGTGCCGGCCTGCGCGACGACGTCGATATCGCGCACGACCGGATCGGTCATGCGCCGCTCCATCGGCGTCAACGCGCGCGCCGGGCCGCCGCCCCATTGCAGCGGAACGCGCAACCGCGCCCCGAAAAAATTCTGCGCGCCGCGCGGCGTGTCGCGCTGCCATTCGGCGCCCAACGACAGGCGCCCGCCGTTCCAAAGCCCGGGAACCTGATCGAGCACGAATTCCGCCCGCAATCGCGGCCCCGCGACATCCGGCAGCCTGTCTTCGGTGAAGCGGTAGCCGCCCGCATAAAGGCGGAATTGCTTGCCGTCTTCGGGCGCGAAAATCGGCGCGCGCCAGCCGATCTCGGCGTCGAAACCACCCATCGCGCGCTCTTCGCCGCCGCGGAAGATTACGGTCGTCCCAGATACCTCCGCCGTATTGAAGCGATCGACGTCGTAGACGCGCCGGCCCGTCGGCACATAGGCATTGGCGCGGAAATCCCAATCGAGCGACAGCGCTTCCAGGCCGAGCGTCGCTTGCGAGAAGGCGTTGCGCATCTCGGTCCGGCGCCGGTCGAAATAGCCGTAGGCGCCGAGGTTCCAGCCCGCGTCGAGCATGTGCCGAAGGCCGACGCCGAAATTGCCTTCCTGACTTTCGTTATCGTCCAAACGCGCGCGCAGATTGCCGAACAACAACGTCCGCGCGTTCTGCGCGAGCGGCACGAACATATCGGCCTCGCCCAGATCGCGCTTACTGCCGATCTTGCCTTCCAGATCGATATGCGCGCCCCATTTCGGCGGCTCGGCGCGACTATCGCCGGTCGAAAATCCCAACAGCGCAACAACGGCAATCGTTAAAACGGCATTTTTCATCCATCATTAAATTAACGGGATTCCCGCAGTGATGGAAAGTGTGGATACGTGATTTTCCGAAGTTACGGCCGTAAGTTTTCTTACGAACACCGCAAATTACGCGGCCTTTTCCCAGCCGCCGGACGGTGTTTGGCGCCAATAGGCGAGTTCGTGGTTCTGCGCCTTGAGCATTTTCCAACGCGCGCGCGCGGCCTCGACGGCCGTTTCGTCGTTGCCGTCGAAAATCTCGCAGACGAGTTTCCAATCGTCGGGTGTGTCGACCGTCTGGCCGTCGATCAGCACCAGCAACCCCGCCCCGTTCGGGTTCTCGACCTTGGTGGTGAGCCAAATCGGCTGATCGGCCGCGAACTCGTCCTCGCCCGAAGCGGGGGCAAGCCCGTGCGGCAGGAACGAGCGCTCGTCATAGGTCCAGAGCTGACCGTCGAGCGCCTTGGCACGCTCGGGGCTGCCCGCGACGACGACCGCGCGCTGCCCATTCGCCACAGCCTTTTGCAGGATGGCAGGCAACGCGCGATCGAGCGTCGTCGAAGTCAGATGATAGAAGCGGATCTCGGCCATCGCCGCCCCGCTCACTTCTCCTCGTGATGATCGGCGACGAAGCGGTCGAGCAGACGCACGCCGAAGGCCGTAGCGCCCTTCGGGCAGGTCGGCTTGTCCTTGCTGGACCAGGCCACGCCGGCGATATCGAGATGCGCCCACGCGGTTTCGCCCACGAAGCGCGCCAGGAACTGACCGCCGATGATGGAGCCTGCCCCGCGCCCCGCCGCAATGTTCTTCACGTCGGCGGCCGGGCTGTCGATATCGCGGTCATAGGCTTCGCCCAGCGGCAGGCGCCACAAAGGCTCGCCCGTCTTTTTGCCGGCGGCGATCAGCTTGTCGGCGAGCGCGTCGTCGTTCGCCATGATGCCCGCGTATTCGTGGCCGAGCGCGATGATCACCGCACCGGTCAGCGTGGCGAGATCGATCATCGCCTTGGGCTTGAAGCGATCCTGCACGTACCACAGCACGTCGGCCAGCACGAGGCGGCCTTCGGCGTCGGTATTCAGCACTTCGATCGTCTTGCCCGACATCGACTTCACGATGTCCGACGGGCGCTGCGCGTTGCCCGAGGGCATGTTCTCGACCAGGCCGACGGCGCCGATGGCGTTGACCTTGGCGTGGCGTGCCGCCAGCGCTTCGATCGTGCCGATCACGGCGGCCGAACCCGCCATGTCCCATTTCATGTCTTCCATGCCGGCCGACGGCTTGATCGAAATCCCGCCCGTGTCGAACGTCACGCCCTTGCCGACGAAGGCGACCGGGCGCTTGTCCTTGGCCTTGGGTGCACCTTCGTAGCGCAGAATGACCATGCGCGAGGGGCGCGCCGAACCTTGGCCCACGCCCAGCAACGCGCCCGCTCCCAGCTTTTCGAGCTGCTTTTCGTCGAAGATTTCGACCTTCACGCCGAACGACGCCAGGCGCTTGCAACGCTCCGCGAGGCTTTCGGGATAGAGGACGTTCGGCGGCTCCGACACCAGATCGCGGGTGAAATGGATCGCGTCGGCGACGTGATCCAAGGGGCCGTGAACCTTGCGCGCGGCGGCGACGTCGGTGACCAGGAAGTTGATCGCCTTCAGCGTCGGCTTGGCGTCTTCCTTCTCGCGCGTCTTGTATTTGTCGAAGCGATAGCTGCGCAATTTGGCGCCCATCGCGGCATGGGCGGCGAATTCCGAAGCGCCCAGCGGCGAACCGGGGATCTGCTCGGCCGACACGGTCGCCTGCGTTTCGCCCGCGCGGTTGAGATGTTCGACCAGCTTGCCACCCAAGGCTTCGGCGCCGTTGGCGTCGAGCTTGTCGAGCTTGCCGAGACCGGCGAGCACGATGCGCGCGAAGGGCACGCCCTTGGGTGCTAGAATGTCGAGCAACTCGTCCTTCTTGCCCTTGAAGCGCGTCGCGCCCATCGCGCGGGTGATGACGCCGCCGGTCTTCTTGTCGAGTGCCGCCGCGGCGGGGGCGAGCTTGCGATCCTCGAGAACGGTCACGACATAGCTGCCGGCGGTCGGCGTCTCGGGCTTCGAGAATGCGATCTTCATGGGCGAAGGAGTCCTTGAGACAATACGATTTTTTCCGGTCCCGGCGCAGGCGTCGGGTTGGCCGTCACAATAGCCGACCGGCGTGGAAATAAAAGCACGGCCCGCGCTATGTTCGACGAAAGTTCCGGCGGCGCCGCGCCGACGAAAGCATATAATCGGGCGAATCCCATGTCCCGCATCACCGCCTATATCCTGCGCCAGGTGCTGACCACGGCGTTGTTCGTGCTGGTCACGCTGACCCTCGCGATCTGGCTGACCCAGTCGCTGCGCTTCATCGATCTGATCGTCAATCGCGGACTGACAATCGGCGGCTATTTCTATTTGACCACGCTGCTGATGCCGAGCTTCCTGGCGCTGGTGACGCCCATCGCGCTCTTCGTATCGACGCTGTTCGTCTACAACCGCCTGACCGGCGACAGCGAACTCGTGGTCATGCGCGCGGTCGGTTACGGGCCGGGACAGCTCGCCAAACCCGCTTTGTTGCTGGCGGGGTGCGCGACGCTGATCGCCTATGTGTTTTACCTGTGGCTGATACCGACGAGCTTCGGGCAGTTCAAAAACCTGCAAGCGGATATCCGTTCCGACTACTCGGGGTTATTGCTGCAGGAAGGCGCTTTCACGCGCATCGGCGGCAATTTGACCGTTTACGTGCGCGAGCGCGAGGCGAACGGCGACCTGCACGGGCTTATCGTGCATGACTCGCGCGACCCGTCGAACCCGGTCACGCTGCTGGCCGAGCGCGGCACGCTCGCCTCGACCGAGGAAGGCCCGCGCGTTATCCTGCTCAACGGCAATCGCCAGCAGGTCGATCGCGAGGCGGGTAAGCTCTCGCTGCTCTACTTCGAGCGCTACTCCGTCGAAATCGGGCAGTCGGGCGGCCAAGCCGAATATCGCTGGCGCGAGCCCGGCGAACGTTATCTTCACGAATTGCTGTGGCCCGATATGGACAACAGCAACGACCGCTACTTCGCGAACAAGCTGATCGCGGAAGCGCATACGCGCCTGTCGACGCCGCTTTACGTGTTCGCGCTGGTGATCGTGGGACTCGCCTGCTTGCTGCCGGGCGATTTCAACCGCCGCGGCATGGGCAAGCGCGTGCTCGCGGCCGCGGTCGCGGGCATCGCCGTGCAGGCGATTTCGATCGCGCTGCCCAATCTCGCCGCGCGTATTCCCGCGACGATCCCGTTCCTCTACGCGGTCCCTCTGGCGGCGATTTCGATTTCCGCTTGGGCGCTGGTTCAAGGTCCGCGGCGCCGGCGCAACACCGGCCCGATGCCGGAGGCGGCGTAGCATGCGCGTCTCCACCACATTGTCGGGCTATATCGGCCGGCAATTCGCACTGGCGCTGCTCGGCTTCTTCGCGCTGTTCTTGATCGTCGTCTATATGTTCGACGCGATCGAGTTGCTGCGCCGGGCCGCAAGCCGCCCCGAAGCGACGACCGGGCTCGTGCTGCGCATGGCCTTGCTGAAACTTCCCTACATGGCCGAGCAGCTCGCGCCCTTCGTCGTGCTTTTCGCGGCGATCATCACCTTCTGGCGGCTGACGCGCTCGCACGAGCTGACCGTGGCGCGCGCCGCGGGCGTGTCGGTCTGGCAGTTCCTGCTGCCGGTCGTCGCGGTCGCGGCTTTGTTCGGGCTGTTCAAGATCACGGTGATCAACCCCGCCGCCGCCGTGCTTTACGCCGGCTACGAGCGGATGGAGGCGCAGCTGCTGCGCGGTAGTTCCAGCCTGCTCGCCGTGTCGGAGAATGGCTTCTGGCTGCGCCAGATCGACGATCAAGGCAATTCGGTCGTCCATGCGCGGCGCGTCTCCTCGGCGGACATGACGCTCTACGACGTCATCATCTTCAATTTCGAGGGCAAAGACCGTTTCATCGGCCGCGTGGACGCCGCCAAAGCCGTGCTCGCCCCCGGCTATTGGGACGTTTCGGATGCCTGGATCACCGCGCCCAACCGTCCCTCGCGGTTCGAGCGCAGCTACCGCGTGCCGACCAACATGACGGCCGAGCAAATCCAAGACTCGTTCTCCTCGCCCGAGACGATTTCGTTCTGGGAATTGCCGGGCTTCATCCGCCTGCTGGAAGCCGCCGGCTTCTCCGCCACGCGCCATCGTCTGCATTGGCACCAATTGCTGGCGATCCCGTTGCTGCTGGCGGCGATGGTGCTGATCGCGGCCACATTCTCCCTTCGCCCGCATCGGCGCGGCGGCACCAGCCTATTGATCGGCTCGGGCGTGGGGGCCGGATTCCTCCTGTTCTTCGTCTCCAGCCTGGTCGGGGCGCTCGGCCAAAGTGCCGCCATCCCGGTCATCCTCGCCGCCTGGTCGCCGGCGGCCGTCTCGACCATGCTCGGCGTCGCCCTGTTGCTGCATTTGGAAGACGGCTAGCCCTATTCCCCCCCTCTCCCGTATAAGACCCGCCATGAAGCGTCTTCTCGCCGGACTCGCCCTCGCCCTGGTTCTTGCCGTCCCGCCGATCGCGGCGGCGCAGGAACAGCGCATCGTCGCCGTCGTCAACGACGATGTGATCTCGAATTTCGACATCGACGCGCGCATCGGATTGATGATGCTGGGGGCCGGGTCCGCCGACTCCCCCGAAACCCGCGCCCGGCTTCGGCCGCAGGTGCTGCGCCAATTGGTCGACGAGCGTATCCAGATGCAAGAGGCCCGCCGATTGGGCCTCACGCTGCCGCGCGCCGAGCTCGATCAAATTCTGCGCAACATCGAGCAGTCCAACAACCTGCCGCAAGGCGGGCTGGAGCGCGCGTTGCGCCAAGGCGGTGTGCCGATGGTGGCGCTGGAACGCCAGATCGAAGCGACGCAATCCTGGCAGCGCGTCGTCAATGCGCGCCTGCGCCCGACGGTCGAAGTCGGTCGCGACGAGATCGACGACGTTCTGCGCCGCTACCAAACCGGCGAGCCGGTGCAGGAGTTCCAGCTGAGCGAAATCTTCCTGGCGGTCGATCAACCCGACCAGGAAGGCGAAGTCCGCGAGCGGATGGAGGACATCATCGGGCAGCTTCGCCGCGGCGTGCCCTTCGCGATGCTGGCGCAGCAATATTCGCAAAGCGCTTCCGCCGGCGATCAAGGCGATATCGGCTGGGTCGAGCGCGACACGTTGGATGCCGAGGTCGCGCCTGCGATCTCCGCCGCGCAACGCGGTCAATTGATCGGGCCGGTGCGCGTGGCCGCCGGGTTCTATCTCTATGCGTTGCGCGATTCGCGCACGATCGCCCCGCCCAAGCCCGAAGACGCGCGCGTCGATCTCGCGCAGCTCGTTTTTCCGGCGACGAATCCAGCCGAGCGCGAGTCCGCGAAAGCGCTCGCCGAAATGGTCCGCGAAACGGTGCAGGGTTGCGCCGATCTCGACCGCGTCGCGTCGGAAGCCAAGATATCCGAGCCGCAACGCATCGCCGACCTGCGCGTGGGCGATCTGACGCCCGATATGCGCGCGCGCGTCAAGGATTTGGGCGTGGGCGAGTCCACGGAAGTGTTCACGACCGATCGCGGCGAAGCGCTCGCGATGATTTGCGTGCGCACCGAAGCGCAATCGAACATGCCGACCGAAACGGATATCGAGGACAACCTCGCCCGCCAACGGATCGAAAACGCCGCGCGCCGCTATTTGCGCGACCTGCGCCGCGTCGCCGTGGTCGATATCCGGGCGTGAGCGACGGTCTTCCGCCGGTCGCGGAGACGGTCCGCAAATACGGGCTCGATGCGCGCAAGTCGCTTGGTCAGCACTTCCTATTCGATCTGAACCTGACGCGGCGGATTGCGCGCAACGGCGGCGACCTCGCCTCGGGCACGACGATCGAAGTGGGCCCCGGTCCCGGCGGGCTGACCCGCGCGCTGCTGATGGAAGGCGCCACGCGCGTCATCGCCATCGAGCGCGACGCGCGCACCCTGCCCGCCCTCGCGGAGATCGCCGCCGCCTATCCCGGCAAGCTGGAGATTTTCGAAGGCGACGCGCTCGCGGTCGATGCGGCGGCGCTGGGCGAGGCCCCGCGCCGCATCATCGCCAACCTGCCCTACAACGCGGGCACGCATATGCTGCTCGGCTGGCTCGCACGGCCCGACGCGTTCGAGCGCATCGTGATCATGCTGCAAAAGGAAGTGGTCGAGCGCATTTGCGCCGAACCCGGCGGCAAGGATTACGGACGCTTGGCGGTCGCCGCGCAATGGCGCTGGCAAGCGCGGCCGCTGTTCGACGTTTCGCCGTCGGCCTTCGTGCCGCCGCCCGCCGTGATGTCGGCGGTGGTGGAGATCGTGCCGCGCGCCAAACCCTTGGCCGAGGCGGACGCGAAATCGCTGGAGCGCGTCGTCGCCGCCGCGTTTGGACAGCGGCGCAAAATGCTGCGCCAGTCGCTCAAGTCGATTGGCGATGCGGCGAGCATGCTGGAGACCGCCGGGATCGACCCCACGCGCCGCGCCGAAACCCTGTCGGTCGAGGAATTCTGCGCGCTGGCCCGCGCCTATGCGGCCACGACCGCGTCGCGTTCGGGATCGTAACGCCAGGGCCGGGCCGGCATCTTGCCCTTGCCCGCGCGATAAAGCGCGCCGTCGGCGCGGATCGCCCCCGTCTCGGCCAACGCATCGAGCCGATCGAAGAACGACAGATCGCCGAGCCAGGGCCGCGTCTCGGCTTCGCCGATCGCGCGGAACAGATCGTCGGCACTCGCCGGACCGTCCGCCAATTCTTCCATCACACGACGCTCGGTCAATGTCAGGCCGTCGCTGGTCCACGGGAATTCGCGCATCCAACGCGCGAACGCGTCCGGCACGAAACGCAGCGCACCGCCGATCTTCGCGCGCGCGATCGCGGCGAGCAGCGTGGGCTCACCCGTTAACGCCGCCCAGGCGCGCCCGGCGAAATCGAGATCGACAGTATCGCGTGGCCGCGCGGCCAGCGTCTTGAAATCCTCGGGCGATAATTGGCCAAGCCCGGCGAAACGCGCGATCCCCGGCCATGCGTCAATGACATGCGCCGAGATCCGGTCGGCGGCGACGCCATATCGCCGCAACCGCTCCAGCACATCGAGCAGTTGGAACTGATCGTAGAGATCGGTTTCGAACCACAACACGAACTCGTCGCCGTTTTTCGCCGCCAGCGCCAGCATCGCGTCGCGCGCGGCAAAGGCCGACGCGACAAGATGCGCGGGCGCCCAGCCGCGCCCGGTGATGAAACCGACGCGCGCGGCACGAAACGCGTCGCTCGTCGGGTCGGCCGGCAGGTCGCCGTCATGCAGCACGTCGCGCCAGCGCAAAACCGGCGCGATCCCCGCCGCCGCCATTTTGTCCGCCGCGATATCGCCGTTGGTCACGTGAAGGATCATTGACCGTCACGCAGGCGTTTGACGAAGTCGCCCAAGCCGACCTGACGGTCGCGCCGGCAGCGCTCCGCCGTCAGGATCGACTGCACGCGCGCGACCGATTGGTCGAGATCGCTGTTGACGATGATGTAGTCGTATTCGGGCCAATGGCTCATCTCGTCGGCCGCCTTCGACATGCGCGCGGCGACGACATGGGCGGGGTCCTGTGCGCGCGCGTTCAGGCGGCGCTCCAACTCGTAAGTCGACGGCGGCAGGATGAAGACCGATACGAGATCCGTATGGGCTTCCTCGCGCAATTGCTGCGTGCCCTGCCAATCGATATCGAACAACACGTCGAGCCCGGCGGACAGCTTCTCTTCGACGAAGCTGCGCGGCGTGCCGTAATAGTTGTCGAAGACCTTGGCGTGTTCCAGGAACTCACCGCGATTGCGCATCAGACCGAACTCGGTTTTGTCGACGAAGAAATAATCGGTGCCGTGAATTTCGCCGGGCCGCTTGGCGCGCGTTGTGGCGGAAACCGACATGGTGAGACCGCTCTCGCGGCGCAATATCTCGCGCGAGATCGACGTTTTGCCCGCCCCCGACGGCGAGGACAGAACGAGCATAAGGCCCCGTCGCGTGATATCGGCCATCTCTTTACTCCACGTTGGCGGCTTGCTCGCGCAGCCGGTCGATCGCGGTTTTAAGGGCGAGGCCCGTGCGCGTCAGCGCGATATCGCCGGATTTGGAGCAGAGCGTATTGGCCTCGCGATTGAATTCCTGCGACAGGAAATCGAGCTTGCGGCCAATCGACTTGCCCTTCGCGAGCAATTCGCGCGCTTGCGCGATATGCGCGGTCAGCCGATCCAATTCCTCGCGCACGTCGGCTTTGACGGCCAGCATCGCCGCCTCTTGCGCCAGGCGCTCGGGCGCGATCGAATGCGTGCCGCCGATCAGCTCGGCGATCTGCGCTTCGAGCTTCGCCTTGATCGCGGGCGCACGGCTTGCGGCGTTGGCGGTCGCCTCGCCGACCAGCATTTCGATCTCGTCGAGAGCGGACGTGAGAATTCCGGCCAAGGCCTTGCCTTCGTCGCGCCGCGCCGAAGCGAGCCCGTCGAGGCATTGGTCGAACGCGGCGAGAATGCCCTTGTCCAGTTCGGCCATCCCGGCTTCGTCGAGGCCTTGCTCGGGAACGGTCTCGATCACGCCGCGCAAGCCCAGCAACCCGTCGAGACGCGGGGCCGCCGCATCGACCTTGCCCTGCATCTCGTTCACCAGCGCGACGATCTGATCGAGGGCCGCGCGATTGATCTGCAATTTCGGCGCTTGCGGCGGGGTTTCGACCGCAAGATTGATCGTGACGTTGCCACGATCGAACCGCTTCGCGGTGCGCGCGCGAATTTCCGCCTCAATTCTGTCGTAACCCGGCGGCAAGCGGAGACGGACTTCGAGCCCGCGCCCGTTGACCGAGCGGCCTTCCCAAACGACCGCGCGGCCCAGTATCTGGGCGGTCGCGCGCGCGAAACCGGTCATGCTGGCGAGGCTCATCGTCACTCCCGCGACTCGTCGTGGTCGAATTCCGTCCGACTTATACTCCGGGCGGCGAAAGGAACAATGCATGTGGCCCTGGAAGGCGATCCTGATCACCGGCGGCTCGTCCGGCCTCGGACAAGCCATGGCGCTCGAACTCGCCGCACCCGGCGTCTTCCTGGCGATCACGGGCCGCGACAAGGCGCGTCTCGATGGCGTGGCCGACGCCTGCAAAATGAAGGGGGCGGCCGTCGGCGCCTTCCAGATCGACGCCGCGAATTTCGCCGCGATGGCCGACCTGATCGCCGAGATCGAGGCGGAGATGCCGCTCGATCTCGTTATCGCCAATGCGGGTGTCTCGGCGGGCACGGGCGGCGGCGACGAAACCGACGATCAGATCGCCGAGATCCTCGCCGCGAATGTGGACGGTGTCATCGCCACCGTGCGCCCCGCCTTGGCCGCGATGGCGCCGCGGGGGCGCGGGCAGATCGCCATCATGTCGTCGTTGGCGAGTTTCCGAGGTTTCGGCGGGGCGCCGACCTATTGCGCGTCGAAAGCCTTCGTGCGCGTGTGGGGCGAAGCCTTGCGCGCCGATTGGCGGCCGCGCGGGTTGAAGATCAACGTGATCTGCCCCGGCTTCGTGCGTTCGCGCATGACCGCGAAGAACAATTTCAAAATGCCGTTCCTGATGGACGCGGATCGCGCGGCGCGGATCATGCTCCGCGGCTTGGCCGCCGACAAACCGCGTATCGCCTATCCCTGGCCGACCTATTGGGCGACGCGGTTCATCGCGGGCTTGCCGCAATTCCTGACCGACATGCTGATGGCGCGCTTGCCGAAGAAAGGTTAGCGCGGGGCTGCACGATTGCGCTCGATTTCGCGCAAGCGTGCGACGTTGCGGTTATGCTCGGCCAAATCGCGTGCGAAGGCGTGGCGCCCCTCGCCGTCCGCGACGAAGTAAAGCTCGTCGGTTTGCGGCGGGTTGAGCACGGCTTCGATCGACGCGCGCCCCGGATTGGCGATCGGCGTGGGCGGCAGCCCAGCGATCACATAGGTGTTCCAATCGTGGCGCGTGTCGAGATCGGCGCGCGACAACGGCCGTCCCAACGGCGCCATCCGGTCGATGCCGTAAGCCACCGTCGGATCGGCTTGCAGGCGCATGCCCCGGCGCAGGCGATTGACGAAAACGGCGGCCACGCGCCCGCGCTCGTCGGCATGTCCGGTTTCGCGCTCGACGATCGAGGCAAGCACCAACGCTTCGGCGGGATCGCGCAGCGGTAAGTTCTCGGCGCGTTTGGCCCAAAGTTCGGCCAGCGTGTCGCGCATCGCGCGCGTTGCGCGCTCCACGATGCGGCCGCGCGGATCGCCCCAAGAATAGAAATACGTGTCCGGCAAGAGGCTGCCCTCCGGCGGCACGGCGACCGGTTCGCCGTCCAAGCCTTCGGCGGCGTTAAGCAGCGTGGCGATCTGCCCCGACATCAGACCTTCCGCGAAGGTGATGCGTCGCACGACGGTTTTGCCCGAGGCGATCAGCGCCGCGACGTCGCGTCCCGACGCGCGCGGGGGAATGTCGTATTCGCCCGCTTTCAGCCGCGAAAGCTGGCCGTCGGCTTGCGCGCCGCCGAGAAACACCCAGGCATTCGGCACGACGCGCTTTTCTTCGAGCAGTTCGGCGATATCGCGCGCACCCGCGCCTTTGGGGACCAGCACGCGCACGGTGTCGGCCGACGGGCCGGATCCCAAATAGAGATTGGCCGCGAACCAGAAACCGGTCGCGGCCAATCCGAGTAGGACGATGAGGAAGGCGGCGAAACGCGCCGGCTTCAATTCACGCTCGAGAAGATCACCGCCGCGTTGGTGCCGCCGAACCCGAAGGAGTTCGACAGCGCATGGCGGATCTTGCGCGGCTTCGCCTGCTTGGGCACGAGGTCGATGTCGCAGCCTTCCGACGGATTGTCGAGGTTGCGCGTGGGCGGTGCCACCTGATCGCGGATGGCGAGGATAGAGAAGATCGCTTCCACACCGCCGGCCGCACCCAGCAGATGCCCGATCGCCGACTTGGTCGACGACATGGACAGCGAATAGGCGTGATCGCCGAACAGGCGCTTGACCGCGCCCAGTTCGATTTCGTCGCCCAGCGGGGTCGAGGTGCCGTGCGCGTTGATGTAGTCGATCGAAGACTTATCGAGCTTGGCGTTGCGCAGCGCCGCGGTCATCGCGCGGAAACCGCCATTGCCATCTTCCGGCGGCGCGGTGATGTGATGCGCGTCGCCCGACAGGCCGTAGCCGGTGAGTTCGGCGTAGATTTTCGCGCCGCGCTTCTTGGCGTGCTCGTACTCCTCGAGCACGACGACGCCGGCACCCTCGCCCATCACGAAGCCGTCGCGATCTTTATCCCAAGGACGCGAGGCACGCTGGGGCTCGTCGTTGAAATTCGTCGACAACGCGCGCGCCGCCGCGAAACCCGCGACGCCCAAACGGCAGATCGCCGCTTCGGCACCGCCCGCCACCATCACGTCGGCGTCGCCAAGTGCAATCAAACGGCCCGCATCGCCGATGGCGTGGGCACCCGTCGCACAGGCGGTCACGGCCGAATGGTTGGGGCCCTTGAAGCCGTACTTGATCGACACATGGCCGGACGCGAGGTTGATCAGCGCCGAAGGAATGAAGAACGGCGAAATGCGCCGCGGGCCCCGCTCCTTCAGCGTGATCGCGCCTTCGTAGATGGACTGCAAGCCGCCAATGCCCGAACCGATCATCACGCCGGTACGTTCGAGGCTTTCCTCGTCCGTCGGCTTCCAGCCCGCATCCTCCACCGCCTGGGTCGCCGCAGCGACGCCATAGACGATGAAGTCGTCCATCTTCTTCTGTTCCTTGGGCGACACCCAATCGTCGGGATTGAACTTCCCCGACGCCAGGTCGCCACGCGGCACCATCGCCGCCACTTTGGCCGGCAAATCGGAAACGTCGAAGGCTTGGATCCCCGCAAGGCCGGACTCGCCGGCCACGATGCGATCCCACGAGGTTTTCACACCGCAACCCAGCGGTGTGACCAAACCCAGCCCGGTGACGACGACGCGGCGCATAAGCGGCGGCGGTCCCGGTTAGGCCTTCGCCTTGCCGATGAAGTCGATCGCGTCCTTGACGGTCGAAATCTTCTCGGCCGCGTCGTCCGGAATCTCGATGCCGAATTCCTCTTCGAAGGCCATGACCAGCTCGACCGTGTCGAGGGAGTCGGCACCCAGGTCGTCCACGAAGCTCGCCGCTTCCGTGACCTTGGCTTCTTCGACGCCCAGATGCTCGACGACGATCTTCTTAACGCGGTCGGCGATGTCGCTCATTTCTCGTTACCTTTCTAAGGGGACGCGCCGCCTCGTGCGGAGTCGTCTAGAAAAACGGGGGTAGCTAACACGAATTCGCGGGTCATGGAAAGCGGGGGAAAAGTTTTCCCCGCCAATACGTTGCGGCCTAGATCATGGCCATCCCGCCGTTGACGTGCAAGGTCTGGCCGGTGACGAAGGCCGCTTCGTTCGACGCAAGGTACAGAACGGCGGCGGCGATTTCCTCGGCCGTGCCCATCCGGCCGAGCGGGATGCCGCCCAGAAGCCGGGTTTTCTGCTCCTCGTTCAGCGCGTCGGTCATCGGCGAAACGATGAAGCCCGGCGCCACGCAATTGACCGTGATGCCGCGCGAGGCGACTTCCTGGGCCAAAGCCTTCGACATGCCGATCATGCCGGCCTTCGCGGCGGCGTAATTCGCCTGCCCCGGATTGCCGGTGACGCCGACGATCGACGTGATGCCGATGATGCGGCCCCATTTGCGCTTCATCATGCCGCGCAAGCTGGCGCGCGACAGTCGGAAAGCGGCCGTCAGGTCCACGTCGATGACCTTCTGCCAATCCTCGTCCTTCATGCGCATGGCCAAGCCGTCGCGCGTTAGGCCCGCGTTGTTCACCAGGATATCGACGCCGCCGCCCAGCGCCGTCTCGGCGTCCTTGAACAGCTTCTCGGTCACCGCCGCGTCCGACAGATCGCCGGGCACGACAACGGCGGCATCGCCGATCTTCGCCTTCACCGCTTCCAGCGCTTCGACGCGCGTACCCGACAGCGCGACTTTCGCGCCGGCCTTGGCAAGGGCGATCGCGATCGCCGTACCCAGGCCGCCCGAAGCGCCCGTGACGAGTGCGGTCTTACCGGTCAAATCGAACATGCGGGAATTCCTTACAGCGTTTTCGCGAAAGCTTCGATGTCGGCGGGGCCGTTGAGCGCCGTGCCGACCACATCGGGCTCGATGCGCTTCACGAGACCCGACAGAACCTTGCCGGCACCGAGTTCGTAAAGCTGCGCGACACCCTGCGCCTTCATATAGGAAACGCATTCGCGCCAGCGCACGCGGCCGGTGACCTGCTTCACCAGCAAATCGCGGATCGTCTCGGGATCGGACACTTGCGCGGCGGTCACGTTGGCGACCAGCGGCACCTTCGGCGGCCCCATTTTCGTGTTGGCGAGCGCTTCGGCCATCGCGTCGGCGGCGGGCTTCATCAGCGCGCAATGGAAGGGTGCCGACACCGGCAGCAGTACGGCGCGCTTAGCGCCCTTCGCTTTGGCGATGTCGAGGGCGCGTTCGACGGCGGCTTTGGCGCCCGACACGACGACCTGCCCCGGCGCGTTGTCGTTGGCGAAATCGCAAACCTCGTCCTTGCCCTCGGGGCTCTTGCGGGCTTCGGCGGCGACTTCTTCGGCGGCGGGCGCGTCCAGGCCCAGCAATGCGGCCATCGCCCCCTCGCCCACGGGAACGGCGGCTTGCATCGCTTGGCCGCGCAAACGCAGCAACCGGGCGGCATCCGACAGGCTGAACGTGCCGGCGGCGGCGAGCGCCGAATACTCGCCCAGCGAATGCCCAGCGACGAACGACACGTGCTTGCCGAAATCGAGCTTCGCGTCGCTTTCCAGCACGCGCAGCACGGCGATCGAATGCGCCATCAAGGCGGGCTGGGCATTGGCGGTCAGCGTCAGTTCCTCGGCCGGGCCTTCGAACATCAGCTTGGACAGCTTCTGCTTCAGGGCCTCGTCGACCTCTTCGAACACCGCGCGGGCGGTGGCGAAGGCGTCCGCCAGATCCTTGCCCATGCCGGGCGCTTGGGAACCTTGACCGGGAAACGTGAAAGCGCGCATGCGGAAATACCGTCGCGATGAGAGGGGAATTTGTCGGGAAGGCCGTCTGCGTACAAAGCGCGGCCCCCCGTGTCAAGCCGTCGCACCCGGTGGCAGACGCAGGGCGCCCCTGCTAGGACTCCCGGCATGAAACGCATCCTGATCGCCGCTTTCGCGGCCCTGCTCGCCTTCCCTGCTTTCGCCGCCGATATCAAGGTGGACGATGCCTGGGCCCGCCCGACGCTCGGCCAGGCCCGCAACGGCGCCGCTTATCTGACGATCAGCACGACCGGCACGGCCGACCGCCTCATCGCCGCCAGCGCCCCGGTCGCGGGCAAAACCGAACTGCACACCATGACGATGAACAACAATGTCATGCAGATGCGCCCTGTCGATGCCATCCAGGTGACGCCGGGCACGGATGTGAAGCTCCAGCCCGGCGGGCTGCACGTCATGCTGCTGGATCTCAAATCCCCCCTCAAACTGGGGGAAAAGTTCCCGCTGACCCTGAAATTCGAGCGCGGCGGCGAAATCCAGGTCCAGGTCGAGGTGCGCCAGCCCCGCGCCGCCGGCGGCCACGGCCAGGGTCACTGACCGGCACTTTCCGCCCGCCCCGGCTTGCTATGGCCTGGGAAACCGCCTATAAGCCGCGCCTCAACGGCGGTCGGGGCCATATCCCGTCCGTCCTCCTTGCCCGTCTTGGCCGATCCCCGTTGGATCGAGAGGCGGGCTGAGGGCCGGGTCGCTCCCATCCTGGGTTCGGCTTTGGCCCGCAAACCGAGCAGGAGATGCCAACGATGGCGTTCTACGAGAACGTGTTCATCGCCCGTCAGGACTTGGCGCAAGCGCAAGTCGACGCGATGGCCGATCAGCTGACCGAAACCCTCAAGGGTTTGGGCGGCGAAGTGAAGAAGCGCGAATACTGGGGTCTGCGTTCGCTGACCTATCGCATCAAGAAAAACCGCAAGGGCCACTACGTGTATCTCGGGCTGGAATGCTCGGGTGCCGCCCTCACGGAAATCGAGCGTCAGCTGCGTCTGAACGAAGACGTGCTGCGTTTCCTTTCGGTGCGCGTCGAGGAAGCCTTCGAAGAAGGCCCGACGGCGATGATGCAGAAGCGCGAAGATCGCGGCGATCGTGACGATCGCGGCTTCGGCGGCCCCCGCGGCGATCGCGGCGACCGTCCCCGCCGTCGCGACTTCGACGATGCAGCCCCTGCGATGGGAGTGAACTGATATGACCGGTCCCAGCAACGAAAATCCCGGCGCCGAGAAGGGCGCCTCCGGCGGCGGCTTCGGCGGCCGTCGTCCGTTCTTCCGCCGCCGCAAGTCCTGCCCGTTCTCCGGCCCCAACGCGCCGAAGATCGACTACAAGGACATCCGCTTGCTGCAGCGTTACGTGTCCGAGCGCGGCAAGATCGTGCCGGCGCGCATCACGGCCGTGTCGGCCCCCAAGCAGCGCGAACTCGCCAAGGCGATCAAGCGCGCGCGCTTCCTGGGCTTGCTGCCCTATCTGGTGAGCTAAGGACGGGAAGGATCGGTTCGCTTTCGGGCGCGCCGGACCTTCAACGATCATGAAAACCCAAGCGTTGCTCATCGCAGGCGGTATGGGGGCGGTCAGCGCGGTCCTTCACGGATCGTTGATGACCGGTTCGCCCGCGTCGTTCCTGCTGGCCTATCTCGCACAGCTGCCGCTTTTCGCGGCCGGCTTGTGGATGGGCACGTCCGCCGCCGGTGTGGCGGTGGCGATGGGCACGCTGATCGCGTTCGTGACCGGCGGCTTCGTGTTCGCCTTGGCCTATTTCCTGGCCAATGCGGGCCCGGCCTATGTGCTGGTGCGTCAAGCCTTGCGCTGGCGCCCGGCCCAAGATGGCGGGATCGAGTTCTACCCGATCGGCTACGTGCTGCTGACCCTGGTGGGTCTGCTCGGCACGTTGTTCGCGGGCCTCGTTTTCGCCTTCGCCGACGCTTCGGGCGGCTTGGAAGCGATGCTGAAGGACTTCATCGTCGAAGCCTTCCGCAGCTTGCGCGCCCCCGGCCTCGACATTTCGCGCCTCGAGCCCTTGGCGGAAGCGGTCGCCCGCTTCTTCCCCGGAATCGTGGGCGTGTCGTGGCTGTTCATGAGCGTGGTCAACGCGGCCCTGGCGTTCGCGCTGGTCAAGCGCTTCGCCCAGCCGATCCGGCCCGCACCGAAGATGGAAGATCTCGATCTTCCCGCTTCGCTGATGGGGCTGGTCGCGATCTTCGCGGCCGGCAGCCTGCTCGACGGGCTCGGCGGCTTCGTGTCGCGCAACATGATCGTCCTGTTCGTCGCCGTTTACGCGCTTGCCGGCCTTTCGGTCCTGCACACGCTGACGGCGAAGCTGCAATGGCGCGGCGTGGCTCTGGGTGCGAGCTACGGCGCGATCATCATTTTCGGTTGGCCTATCGCGGTCGTCGCCGTGCTGGGCCTGACCGAACCCCTCACCCAACTCAAAGCGCGCGCCAAAGCGCGCCGCGCTTCGGAATAGAAAGACAAAGGAGACAACCCATGTCGCAGATGGACGTCATTCTGCTTCAACGCATCGAATCGCTCGGCCAGATGGGCGACGTGGTGAAGGTGAAGCCGGGCTATGCCCGCAACTACCTGCTGCCCGAGAAGAAGGCGCTGCGCGCCACCAAGGCGAACCGCGAATACTTCGACAAGCAGCGCGCGCAGCTCGAAGCCCAGAACCTGAAGGCCAAGGGCGAAGCCGAAGCGGTCGCGGCCAAGATGGGCGATACGTTCTCGGTCATCGTGATCCGCTCGGCCGGCGAAACCGGTCAGCTTTACGGCTCGGTCGCCACGCGCGACGTCGCCGAAGCGGTGACCAAGGCCGGCGTGACGATCAACCGTTCGCAGGTTCTGCTCGTCCAGCCGATCAAGGAGCTGGGCCTGTTCAAGACCCGCATCGCGCTGCATCCGGAAGTGTCGGTGACGATCACCGTCAACGTCGCGCAGTCGGAAGAAGAAGCGAAGCTCCAAGCCGAAGGCAAGGCCGTCCGCCGCAACGCGGACGCCGAGGAAGCCCCGGCCGCGGAAGCCGCCCCGGCGGAAGCCCCGGCTGAAGCGGCCCCCGAGTCGCCGGCGGAAGAAGCCCCCGCCGCCGAAGCCAAGCCGAAGAAGGCCAAAAAGGCCAAGAAGTCGGAAGAGGCGTAAGCCCCTTCCCCGCTTCGCATTCTTCGCGAAGAAACGGCGCGTCCTTCGGGGCGCGCCGTTTTCGTTTGGGGCAGACGGGCGGAGTTGTTCACACTATCCAGTGGATAACCTCGCGCCCCGCGCGAGCCCCACGCATTTCCTTTGTTCCGCCGCCTGTCGCATCCTAAGGTCCGCCTCCCCATGGAAACGCCAGCCCGCGATAACGTCGTCACCCATCCCGCCGCGAGCGAACGCAGCGATGCCGCACCCGCGCCGCGCATTCCGCCGCATAATTTCGAGATCGAGATGGGCTTGCTCGCGGCCCTGCTCGCCAATAATCGCGCCTTCGAGCGCGTGGGCGAAATCCTAGAGCCCGAACATTTTGCCGATGGGCGCCACGGGCGCATCTACGCCGCGATCCGCAAGCTGGTCGAACAAGGCCGCCAGGCAAACGCCGCGACGCTCAAAAGCTATTTCGATCGCGACGAGGAGCTGAAGGATATTGGCGGGGCCGAGTATCTCGCCCGCCTGCAAGCCAACGCGGTGACGATCATCAACGCGAAGGACTATGCCGAGCAGATTTTCGATCTCTATCGCCGGCGCGAATTGATCGGCATCGGCACGGACATCGTGAACGAAGCGCACGAGTTCGACGTCGACGAGGATTCGGCCGCCAAGCTCGAGAAAGCCGAGCGTGCGCTGTTCGACCTCGCCGAGAAGGGCTCCTCCGAAGGCGGGTTCAAGGAGTTCTCCCGCGCGCTGGGTGTCGCCATCGACATGGCCGACACCGCCTTCAAGCGCGACAGCGCCGTCACCGGCGTGACGACGGGCTTCGACGCGCTCAACGACAAGCTCGGCGGCTTCCACCCCTCCGACCTCATCATCGTCGCGGGCCGTCCGTCGATGGGCAAGACGGCGTTCGCCACCAAGATCGCCTTCAACGCTGCCCATGCGCGCATGCGCTGGCGCGAAGAAAATCCGCGCCTGGGCAACGAGCCCGATCCCAAGGGGGCGGAAGGCGGCGTCACCGCGTTTTTCTCGCTCGAAATGTCGGCCGAACAGCTCGCCAATCGTCTCTTGTCCGAGCAGGTCGAAGTGCCCTCGGACAAGATCCGGCGCGGCGAAGTGATGGCGTCGGATTTCGAGAAATTCGCGCATGCGTCGGCCACGCTGGCCCGCTTGCCGTTGTTCATCGACGATACGCCGGGCCTGTCGATCACGGCAGTGCGCACGCGTGCGCGGCGCCTCAAGCGCACGCACGGCCTGGGCATGATCGTGATCGACTATTTGCAGCTGCTCTCCGGCCCGCCCGATGCGCGCGCCGAAGGCCGCGTGCAGGAAATTTCCGCGATCACCCGCGGCCTCAAGGCGCTTGCCAAGGAATTGGAAGTGCCGGTCGTGGCGCTGTCGCAGCTGTCGCGTGCCGTCGAACAGCGCGAAGACAAGCGCCCGCAGCTTTCCGACCTTCGTGAATCGGGCACGATCGAACAGGACGCCGACGTCGTGATGTTCGTGTTCCGCGAGGAATACTACCACTCGCGCGCCGAGCCGATGCGCCGCCCCGAAGAAGACGATTCGAAATTCAACGAACGTCATCAGAAGTGGATGGAGCGCGGCAATCTGATCCACGCGAAGGCGGAGATCATCATCGCCAAGCAGCGTCACGGCCCCATCGGCACGGTGCCGCTGAAGTTCATCGGCGAGTTCACCAAGTTCGACAATCTCGACCCGGCCGAGATGGCCGGCTACGGCGGCGATGGCGAAGGCTGATCCCGCGTCGCTGCTGACCGTCGATCTGGGCGCCATCGTCGCCAATTGGCGCGATCTTGCCGCGCGCGTGGCGCCCGCGCGCTGCGCCGCCGTGGTGAAGGCCGACGGCTACGGCCTCGGCTCCGTCGCCATCGCGCGCGCTTTGGCCAAAGCCGGTTGCCGCGACTTCTTCGTCGCCCGCCTCAACGAAGGCTTGGCCGTGCGCGACGCGGTGCCGGAGACCTGCCGCGTCACCGTGCTCGACGGGCTGATGAAGGGCGAGGCTGAACTTTATCGCCGCCGCAACCTCACCCCGTCGCTCAACAATCCGGGCCAGATCGAAGAATGGGCCGCACACGCCAAAACGGCGGGCGAGAAACTGGCTGCGGCGTTGCATTTTGATACCGGCATGTCGCGCCAGGGCCTGACGCCCAAGGAAGGCGACGCCCTGCTCGCCGACCGCACGAAGTTGGACGGGATCGCGCTTTCCTATGTGATGAGCCATTTGGTCTCGTCGGAGGAACGCGACAACCCGATCAACGCAACACAGCTTGCGGCTTTCAAGAAATGGCGCGCGGCATTCCCCGGCATCGCCGCGAGCTTCGCCAATTCCTCGGGCATCTTCCTGGGGCCCGACTATCATTTCGACGTGACGCGGCCGGGCTGCGCGCTTTACGGCATCAACCCGACGCCGGGTCGTCCCAATCCCATGCGCGGAACGGCCAAATTGGAGGCGCGTATCCTCCAGGTTCGCGAAATTGATTCGCCCGAGACCGTCGGCTACGGTGCGACGTGGCGAGCGACTCGGCCCACGCGTGTGGCGACCATCGCTTGCGGCTATGCCGATGGCTGGCTGCGCACGTTCTCGGGGCGGGGACAGGCGTGGCTCGACGGTCGGTCCCTTCCCTTCATCGGGCGCGTGTCTATGGACCTCATCACCCTCGACGTGACCGACGTGGCCGCCGCGACGCAAGGCCGTATGGTCGAATTGATGGGGCCGAACCTGCCGGTCGATGACGTCGCCGCGTCGGCGGGCACGATCGGTTACGAAATCCTCACGCGCTTGGGTGCGCGTTTCGCGCGGACCTATATCGAACCATGAACCCGCTCGTCCCGATCGGCCGTTTCGCGATCGCTTTCCTCCAGCGCATCGGCGCCGTGGCGTTCTTCGCCTCGCGCGCCGTGTCGCATTGCGTGCGCCCGCCCTTCTATCTGCGCCATGTCGGCTTGCAGATGATGGAGATCGGCTACTACTCCCTGCCCGTCGTCGGCATGACGGCGCTGTTCACCGGCATGGTGCTCGCCCTTCAAAGCTATACGGGCTTCGCGCGGTTTTCGGCCGAGGGCGCGGTCGCCACGGTCGTGGTCGTGTCGATCACCCGCGAACTTGGCCCCGTCATCGCGGGGCTGATGGTCGCCGGCCGCATCGGCGCCTCGATGGCCGCCGAGATCGGCACGATGCGCGTGACCGAACAGATCGATGCTTTGCACACGCTGTCGACCAACCCGATGAAGTATCTCGTCGCCCCGCGCATCATCGCGGGCGCCGCCATGCTGCCGCTGCTGGTGCTGGTCGCGGATATCATCGGCGTGTTCGGCGGCTATATCGTCGGCGTCTACAAGCTCGAATTCAACGCCGGCACGTATCTGAAGCAAACCTTCGACTATCTCGAAGTGATGGACGTCGTCTCGGGCCTGGTGAAGGCCTCGGTCTTCGGCTTCATCATTTCGCTGATGGGCTGCTATCACGGCTACAATTCCGAGGGCGGTGCCCAAGGTGTGGGCCGCGCCACGACCAATGCGGTCGTCTCCGCCTCCATCCTGATCCTGGTGTTCAATTACGGGATCACCGAAATCTTCTTCTCGGGGCGCTGACCATGGCGACGCCGAAAATTTCCATTCGCGGCCTCAAGAAGCGCTTCGGGTCCAAGATCGTGCTCGACGGCATCGATCTCGATATCGGCGTCGCCGAATCCGTCGTCGTCATCGGCGGATCGGGGACCGGCAAATCCGTGCTGCTCAAATGCATTCTCGGTTTGCTCGACCCCGAAGAAGGCTCGATCAAGATCGACGGCCAAGAGGTCGTTGGTTTGCGCGGGCGCGAACGCGAAGCGATCAACACGAAATTCGGCATGTTGTTCCAGTCGGCCGCGTTGTTCGACTCAATGCGCGTTTGGGAAAACGTAGCGTTCGGCTTGATCGCCGCGCAAAAACTGCCCAAGGCCGAAGCCAGGAAGATCGCGATCGAAAAACTCGGCCAGGTCGGCCTGCCGCCGCAAACGGGCGAGCTTTATCCGGCCGAGTTGTCGGGCGGCATGAAGAAGCGCGTGGGTCTCGCCCGCGCCATCGCCACGCAGCCAGAGATCATCTTTTTCGACGAGCCGACGACCGGTCTCGACCCGATCATGTCGGACGTCATCAACGATCTGATCGTCGATTGCGTGCATGTGCTGGGCGCCTCGGCCTTGTCGATCACACACGACATGGCGAGCTGCCGCAAGATCGCCAACCGTGTGGCGATGCTCTATCAAGGCAAGATCATCTGGGACGGCCCGGTCGCCCAGATCGACCATTCCAACAATCCGTTCGTCGATCAGTTCATCCACGGAAGGGCCGAAGGCCCGATCCGGATGCAGATCCCCGTGTGATGGCAAAGGCGAGCAGCCAGTTCGTCTGTCAGGAATGCGGCGCCGTCACGCCGCGCTGGGCGGGCAAGTGCGAAGCCTGCGGCGCCTGGAACAGCATCATCGAGGAAGCGGTTCCCGAAGCGGCCCCCAAAGGCGTTTCGCCCAAAGGCGGGCGCAAGATCGCCTTCGTCGGCCTCGACGGCGAAAGCGACAAAGCCCCGCGCCGCACGACCGGAATTGCCGAACTCGATCGCGTGCTCGGCGGCGGGTTGGTCAAGGGCTCGGCCGTGCTGGTCGGCGGCGATCCGGGCATCGGCAAGTCGACGCTGCTTCTGCAGGCGGCGGCGGCCCTCTCCAAAACCGCGCGCGTGGCTTACGTCTCGGGCGAAGAAGCAGTCGATCAGATCCGCATGCGTGCGGCGCGTTTGGGGCTTTCAAAGTCGAACGTCGCCTTGGCATCGGCGACCAATGTGCGCGACATCCTGGCGACATTAGACGCCAACGACGCGCCCGATCTCGCGGTGATCGACTCAATCCAAACGATGTATGTCGATCAGCTCGACAGCGCTCCCGGCACGGTCGCACAGGTGCGCTCATCGGCAAGCGAGCTCATTCGCCTCGCCAAGCGCCGGGGGACGGCCGTCATCCTGGTCGGCCACGTCACCAAGGAAGGCGCGATCGCCGGCCCGCGCGTGCTCGAACACATGGTCGACACGGTGCTCTATTTCGAAGGCGAGCGCGGGCACCAATTCCGAATTCTGCGCGCCGTCAAAAACCGCTTCGGTCCGACCGACGAAATCGGCGTATTCGAGATGACCGAGCGCGGCCTCGCCGAAGTCGCCAACCCGTCGGCCTTGTTTCTGGCCGAACGGCGCGGCGAAGTCTCGGGTGCGGCCGTGTTCGCCGGGATGGAGGGCACGCGCCCCGTGCTGGTCGAAATCCAGGCGCTGGTCTCGCCCACCTCCTACGGCACGCCGCGCCGCGCGGTCGTCGGCTGGGATTCCGGGCGCCTCGCCATGGTTCTCGCGGTACTCGAAACGCGCTGCGGCCTCGCCTTCGGTGCGGCCGATGTCTATCTCAACGTCGCGGGCGGCTTGCGCATCGCCGAGCCCGCCGCCGATTTGGCGGTCGCGTCGGCGCTCGTCTCGGCGCTGACCGACACGCCCGTCCCGAACGAAACCGTCGTGTTCGGCGAGATCGGCTTGTCGGGCGAAGTTCGCGCCGTGGGCCAAACCGAGGCGCGACTGAAGGAAGCCGCCAAGCTTGGCTTCACCAAGGCATTCGCGCCCGCGCGCGGCAAACGCGCCGTAAATGTTGCCGGTATGGCGCCCGTCGAAATGCGCCTGCTGACCGACCTCGTGGAAGCGTTGGGCACCCCGCCGCCGGGGCCGAAGCGTCAAGCCTCGTCGGCACGCGCCGTCTGATCGCGCGCGACGCCGGCCAACGCCGCGTCGAAGGCCGTTCCCGGCGCCAAACGAAGGACATTCGCCGCCGGATCGATGCCGGGCGCAAGCCGCGCATCCGCCTCTCGGGCGCCGGCGACCTGCCGCAACGGGATAACGCCCGCCCAAACCGGCACGGCGTAGTCGCTCTCTTCCCGCTCCATCGGACCGCCGATTTTGACCTTCGCCGTCGCCTCGTCGATGGGCATTTCAATCACGATAATCTGGTCGATCTCGGCGTCGCGGATCGGGCGCAGCGTCGCCGCGCGACCGGGAAATTGCCGATCGATCAAGCGCGCCATTTGGGCCTTCTTTGCCGCGCGGTCGTCGATCGCGCGCGTCGTGCCGAACGCCATGACCGAGCGATATTGGATCGACGAGGCGATTCCCGAACGGCCGAGCACCAGCCCGTCGAGCTGGCTGACCGTCACGCACACGCGCTTGCCCTCGGCCAAGGTGCGGATCGTCCGCCCTTGGCGCGAGCCGTGCCAATAAAGCGTTTCGCCGTCGCGCCAGAACAAAGTCGGCGTGACGAAGGGCTGACCGTCGATCTCGTAGCCGATATGGGCGACCAAGCTCGCGTCCAGGATCGCGTACACCGCCGTTTTGTCCTGGCTGCCGCGCTCGACCCGGCGGGTCAGCGCGTTGCGCGGCGTGACTGGAAATGTTTCGACCATGTCCCCTCCCCGAAGCGGCAAGAATAACGGCAAAGCCGGGCCGTGCGCGCGACAAAGGGGGATGATAATTTAGGTCCTCATCATGCCCGATTCGTTGCCCATTTCCCCCTTCGACTTGGCCGTCATCGGCGTCGTGCTGCTTTCGGCCTTGATCGCCATGTGGCGGGGCTTCGTGAAGGAAGTTCTGAGCCTCGCCGCCTGGGCCGGCGCGGTGCTCGTGACGCTTTGGGGCCTCAATTACGCGCGGCCCTATGCCCGCGCCTTTATCGACAGCCAGTTGCTGGCCGACGTCGCGGCCGGTATCGCGTTGTTCGTCGTCAGCTTGCTGGTTTTCGCGATGATCGCGCACGGCATTGCGGCGCTGGTTCACAAATCCAGCGCCTTGTCGGCGGTCGATCGCTCGCTTGGCTTCGTGTTCGGGATCGGCCGCGGCGCCATTCTGCTGGGGCTCGGCTGGCTTGCCCTGTCCTGGGCGCTGCCGGTCGAACGCCAGCCGTCCTGGATCCACGACTCGCGCACCCGGCCGGCGGTCGAATGGGTGGCCGAATTCCTGGTCGGCTTGGCCCCGCCCGAATTCCGCGGCCAGGTCCGCCAGGCCGGCCAGGATGCGGATCGCGCAACCCAGGCCCTCAAAGCCCTCCAGCAGGTGGGAAATCCCGCCGGAACAAGCACTTCGCCCCAGCCGAATAATCTCCCGGCCGGGAACGAAACCGGCTATAAAGCCGACGATGCGATCGGGCAGTTGTTGCGCCGCACCGAACCGTCTAAATCACAGCGCTGATCCACTAGATCGAACCCGAAGGGGCTTTTCGTATGGGCGGTGATTTTCCGACAACCAATCCGTTCGACGACGACAAGCTCCACGAAGAATGCGGAGTCTTCGGCGTCTACGGCCATAAGGATGCCGGCGCCCTCACCGCCCTTGGCTTGCATGCACTTCAGCATCGCGGCCAGGAAGCGGCCGGCGTCGTCTCGCTCGACGGCGCGCAGTTCCACACGCATCGCGCGGTCGGTCTGGTCGGCGACAATTTCAGCGCCCGCTCGGTGATCGACTCCCTAAAGGGCGATCTCGCCATCGGGCATAACCGCTATTCGACGACCGGCGGCACGATCCTGCGCAACATCCAGCCGCTGTTCGCCGAGTTCGAATTCGGCGGCTTCGCGCTGGCGCATAACGGCAACCTCACCAACGCCGCATTCCTGCGCAAGAAGCTGATCGGCCAAGGCTCGATCTTCCAGTCCACGACCGACACGGAAGTCATCATCCATCTGATGGCGAAGGCCCATGGCGACGTCGTCACGCGTCTCGTGGCGGCGTTGAGCCAGGTCGAGGGTGCCTATTCGCTGACCTGCATCGCCGAGGACAAGATCATCGCCGTGCGCGATCCGCGTGGCGTGCGCCCGCTCGTGCTGGGCAAGCTCGACGACGCCTATATCGTCGCGTCGGAAACCTGCGCCCTCGACATCATCGGCGCCGAATATCTGCGCGATTTCGAAGCCGGCGAAATGCTGGTGATGGACCGCAAGGGCGCGCGTTCGCTGCGGCCCTTCCCGCAGCACGCCAAGCGGCCTTGCGTGTTCGAATACATCTATTTCGCGCGGCCGGATTCGGTCGTCGAAGGCCAAAGCGTCTACGAGGCGCGTAAGCGCATCGGCGCCGAACTCGCGCGCGAAAGCGGCGTGCCCGCCGATCTGATCGTGCCGGTGCCCGATTCCGGCGTGCCCGCCGCCTTGGGTTATGCGCAGGAAGCCGGCATTCCGTTCGATCTCGGCATCATCCGCAACCACTATGTCGGCCGCACCTTCATCGAGCCGACCGATCAGATCCGCCATCTGGGCGTGAAGCTGAAACACAACGCCAATCGCGCGCAGCTTCAGGGCAAGCGCGTGGTGCTGGTCGACGATTCCATCGTGCGCGGCACGACATCGCGCAAGATCGTCGAAATGGTGCGCGCGGCCGGTGCCAAGGAAGTGCATATGCGTATCTCCTCGCCGCCGACGTCGTATTCCTGCTTCTACGGCATCGATACGCCCGAGCGGCACCAATTGCTCGCCGCCCGCCACAACGTGCCGGAGATGGCGCGCCTGATCGGCGTCGACTCCCTCGCCTTCATTTCCATCGACGGTCTCTACCGCGCGATGAACGAGAAGGGCCGCAACGCAGCCGCGCCGAAATTCTGCGACGCGTGCTTCACCGGCGAGTATCCGACCGAACTGACCGATTTCCAGGAACGCGGCGACAAGCCCGCGCGCGCGAGCCTGCTCGAGATCGCATGAGTTTCGTCGCCACGCAGATAAGGCGGCTTCTCGACGCCGTCTTCGCCGTGGCTTTCGTTCTCGCCTTCCTGCAATTGCCCGTGTTCTTCGAGCTTTATCACCATCGGCTCGACGAAAAGCGGGTCACAATCGAAAACTTGCTGACCACGATGCGCGCCTCGCCCACGCCCGATACCACCACGATCGCCCGCACCGAAGCCGAATTGCCCGTGTTGCGCGCGCGGCTCGATACGCTCGCCCAAGGCGGTTTCGGTCGTTTGCGTGCCGTCTTCGATCTCGACACGGAAGTCGCCAAGCGCGCGCTCGGCATGATGCAGCCGGGCTTACGCTTCGATCTCGACTCCCTCGGCTTCGGCGCGATCGGTTTGCTGTTGGGTTTGATTTCCTCCGCGATTCTCGCGGCGATCGCGCGGCTGCTCCTGCCGCGCCAAAACGCGGGGTATGCGCGATGAGCAGACTTCTCGACGGGCGTATCGCCGTCGTCACCGGCGCTTCGCGCGGCATCGGCCGCGCGGTCGCGATGCGCTATGCGGCCGAAGGGGCCCATGTGATCGCGCTGGCCCGCACCGTCGGCGCGCTCGAGGAACTCGACGACGAAATCGGCAAGACCGGCGGCTCGGCCACGCTCGTGCCCGTCGATCTCAACGATCTCGACAAGCTGGAAGCGCTTGGGCCCTCGCTCTATCAGCGTTTCGGCAAGGTCGATATTTTCGTCGCCAATGCGGGCGGGCTTGGTACCGTCGGCCCCGTCTCCCACCACGAGCCGAAATTGTGGGAGGAAACGTTCCGCATCAACGTCCATGCCAATTTCCGGCTGATCCGCAGCCTGGAACCGGCGCTGCGTTTGTCGGATGCGGGCCGCGCGATTTTCGTGACCTCGGGAGCCGCGCGCAGCAACACCGCCTATTGGGGCGCCTATGCGGCGTCGAAGGCGGCACTCGAAACGATGGCGCTGACGTGGGCCGACGAGCTCGCCAACACCAAGGTGCGCGTCAATCTTCTATCGCCGGGCCCGATCGCAACACGCATGCGCGCCGCCGCCTTTCCCGGCGAAGATCCCGCGACATTGCGCCAACCTGACGACATCGCCGGCGCCTTCGTCGATCTGGCGTTGCCGAGTTGCACGCGCCACGGCGAGCTTGTGTCGCTACGCAACTAGGCGCGCGTCGCCAAGCGCAGGCCGAACGCGACCGCGATCATTCCCGCCCAAAGTTCGATGCCCGGCCATTCGCCGAGCCACACGGCGCCGATGATCCCGGCCGCCGGGGGCCCGAGCGATAGGAAAACCGACGTGCGCGCGGCGCCGATCACCTTCAACGCGACAAGCCAGAGCCAATAGAACACGCCGCTGGAAACGCCGAGGCCGACGACGGCGGCCCAGCCGCCCGCATCCAGCGTTGTCGCGGCGCCTTGCGCGAAGCTGAGCGGCGCCAATGCGGCGAGCGATGCGACCATCGCGATCGCGCCGACGGCGAGCGGCGGATAGCGGCCGATATAGGGCCGATAGCCGACCGAGCACGCCGCCCCGATGACCGCCGACAGCAGCACGGCGCCCGCCCCGAGCAGCGCGTTCGCGCCGAAATCGCCGCCCGACAGATGCCCGCTCAGCGCGATCACCACGCCCGCGAAGGCGCAAAGCGCGCCGATCACGCGATCGCGCGACAGGGCTTCGTACCCCGCCCAGGCGGCGAATATCTGCGCAAGCAAGGGGAAAGTCGCAAACAGCACCGCGCCATCGGCGGCGGGCACATGCGCCATGCCCCAATTCAACAGCCAGATCAGCACGCCGAATTGAAGGGTGCCGAGCGCCACGACGGCCGCGAAATCCCGCGGCGCCATGCGCCAGGATACGCGCGCGGCCAGCGCGATCGGCACCATCACCGCCGCCCCGACGGTGTAGCGCAGCAGCGCGAGCGTCACGGGGTCGACCTGTCCCGCGACCGCGCGCGTGGCGACGATCGCCGCACCGACTTGCACGCCGGTGGCGATCGCGATGCCCAAGGCGACGCGCTCGGTGGTCATTTACCGGCGAGATCGAGCGACCAGTATTGGCCGACCAGCGCCTTGCCGAAGCTGCGATGCTTTTCGGATCTCTCCAGCACGAAGCTGCGCGCCAAATAGATTTTCCGCGCGGCGGTCAGTATGTCGTTCGTCCACAGCACCAAGCGGCGATACTTCTTCGCCTTGGCGAAGGCGATGACCTCGTCGACCAAACGCGCGCCCGTTCCGGTGCCGCGCGCGTCGCGATCGACATAGAGCATGCGTAGCTTGGCGACCGACTTGCTTTCGCGCACGCAGAACACCGATCCGACGACGCGGCCATCGCGCTCGGCGATCCACGCCTTTTCCCATTTCGGATCGAATTCGCGGATGAACTTGCCGCAGATCTCCGCGACGAACCCCTCGAACTCCCAATTCCAGCCGTATTCCTCGGCGTAGATGCGCGCCTGCCCGCCGATCACCGCGCCCATATCGCCGGGCTTGGGATCGCGCAGCGTGACCGGCCCGCCTTCCCCGCCCAGCACGCGCTCGATCGTGCCCATGGCGCCCGTCAGCGCGTCCTGCGACGCCGGCGACAAAGGTTTCAGCAATGCCGCAATCCGCTTCTCGGTGCCGTCGCGCAACCTGCGGAAGGCGGTCTTTCCTTTGGGCGACAGGGTCAGGAACTGGCGGCGCCGGTCGTCGGAAGCGACCTTGCGGGTGACGAGCCCCTTGCGCGCGAACCCCGCTAGGATGCGCGAGAGATGCGCGGGGTCGAGGCCGAGATCGGCCGACAATTCCGAGGCGACGGCCTTGTCCCGCCGATGGAGTTCGTAGAGGACGCGCGCTTCGGCGAGCCCGAATGGCGAGCCGTCGAAGCGGCGGTCGAACACGCCGATCTTGCGGGTGTAGAAGCGGTTGAAACGCCTGACGGCATCGATACGGTTCATCATCGGTTGATAGCATCAACCGATTGCTTGATTCCGTCAATCTTCCGCTTAACGGTCTTCGACGTAGGGGTTTTTGCTGGCGCGCAATTGCAGCCGGATCACGGTCCCCGGCAGATCGAACGTCTCGCGCAGGGAATTGATCAGATAGCGCTGATAATCCCCCGGCAAATCCGTGAGTTTGTTGCCGAAAAGCGCGATGGTCGGCGGCCGGACCGAGACTTGGCGGCAGAAGCGCAGGCGCGGGCGCAGGCCGCGCACCAAGGGCGGCGGATGGGCTTGCGTGACGCCAGCCAGCCAGCGATTGAGCTTGGTGGTCGGCAGATCGGTGTTCCAGCGCTCGTGCGCCGTCACGACCGCGTCCATCAGCGCGTCGAGCTTGCGCCCGTGCAGCGCCGAGACGGCAACGAAGATGACGCCTTCGACCTGCGGCATCGAGATTTCCAGGCGATCGCGCAGCTTGCGCAAGGCGGCCTGGGCGTCCTCGACCAGATCCCATTTGTTGAGGCAAACGACGATCGCGCGGCCTTCCTCGGTCGCGAGGCGCGCGATCTGAAGATCCTGGTTTTCCAGCATCGTCGTCGCGTCGAGCACCAGCACGCAGACATGCGCCTCGCGCACCGTGCGGATCGTCTCGCCGACCGACATCTGCTCGATCTTCTCGTCGATACGCGCCTTTTTGCGCAAGCCCGCGGTGTCGATCAGCCGGTATTCGCGCCCCTTCCAAACGAAGGGCGTGGAGATCGCATCGCGCGTCGTGCCCGGCTCGGGGCTCGTCAGCATGCGGTCTTCGCCCAGCAGGGCGTTGGTCAGCGTCGACTTGCCCACGTTCGGGCGGCCGATCAGCGCGATACGGATGGCGATGTCCGCCAGATGCGGCGTCGTCCCTTCGGCCGGCGCGGACCGCTTTTCGGCATGGCGGTCGTCGACTTCGTCGTCGACGACGATCGAGCCTTCGGGCGCCATCTTGCGCAGCACCGAATGCAGATCGGTCAGACCATCGCCGTGCTCGGCTGAAATCGCCAGCGCTTCGCCCAATCCCAGCCCCGCGGCCTCGGCCACGGCATAGTCGGTCTTGTTGCTTTCGGCCTTGTTGGCGAGGACGAGCGTGGGCTTGCCCGATTTGCGCAAATGCCGCGCGAAATGCTCGTCCTGCGGCGTGATGCCGTCGCGCGCGTCGATCACGAACAGCGCGAGATCGCAATCGGCGACGGCGCGCATCGATTGCTCGCGCATGCGCCCGGCGAGCGAGTCCGACGGCGCTTCTTCCAAGCCGGCCGTATCGATCAGCGTGAAGCGCAAATCATAGAGCTTCCCCGCGCCTTCGCGCCGGTCGCGGGTCAAGCCCGGCGTGTCGTCGACCAGCGCACGACGGCGCCCGGTCAGACGATTGAACAGGGTCGATTTGCCGACATTGGGCCGGCCGACGATGGCGATGCGCCAGGACATGGGATCGTTTCTATCGGACGACGGCGATATCGCCGTCATCGGTCAGGAAGATGACGGAACGCTGTGCCGCGATCGGCGCCACGGACACGGAACCGGGCAGCGAAATACGCTCTTGCGAACCGCCATCCTTGGGATCGACGGCGAGCGCGTAGCCTTCCGAATTCGCGACGATGACCTTGCCGCCCGCCACGATGGGCGAGGTCCAGATGATGCGGCCGCGCTTGCGCGCCTCGTTCTCGAAGCGCGGCAATTGCACGACCCAGCGCACGCGGCCGTCGCGCCGCACAAGGCAGGCGAGTTCGCCGTTCACGCCCATCACATAGACGAAATCGCCCGCGACCCAAGGCTGGCCGAGCGAGCCGATTTCCTGTTCCCAAATGCGGGCGCCCGAGCGCAAATCGATCGCGACCGTCCGCCCTGCCTGCGAGGACACGATCACCAAACCGCGATCGACGGCGGGCAGGCCGCGAATATCGGCCATCGCCGAAATCTCGCCCGAACGGATGACGCCCGAAAGCGAGTCCGACCACAACACGCGTCCGCCTTCGGCGCGCAACGCGAAGATCTCGCCCGACGAGTAACCGACGATCAGCGTGTTGCCTTCGATCACCGGACTGCCCGCCCCGGTGAAGCCTGCACTTTCGGAAATGCCCGAGTGGCTCCACAGACGCCGGCCGCTATTGGCGTCGATCGCATGCGTCGTATTGTCGATCGAAATCGCGTAGACGCGTCCTTGCGACACGGCCGGGCCCGAGCGCGCCGGAGCGGACATCTGATAGCGCCAGATTTCCTTGCCGGTGGCCGCTTCCAAAGCCACGACCTGGCCATAGCCGGTCGCGAAATATACGCGATCGCCGTCGACGGCAACGCCGCCGCCATGCCCGCCGCCCGAACGGTCCTTCGGCGGCTCGGGATCGAAACCCCAGATACGGCTGCCGGACTTCACGTCGAGCGCGGTGAGGTAGGAATCCGCGCCGACCGCGTAAATACGCCCGTTGGCGACGATCGGCATGCCGGAGACACGGCCGGAACGGCTATTGCCCGCCCCGACCGAAGCACGCCACGCGTATTTCAGCCCATCGACCTTCACGACACCCGCGCTGACGCCCGGCGTGCCTTGCGGCAACGGCCATTCGGCGACGTCGACTGCCTCGGGCAGCGTCACGGCGATTTCCTGGGCGCGCGCATCGGCCTCGAGCTTGCGCTCCGTCCCCATGACCGCGACGCGCGTTCCCGGCAGCGGCGTCTTGCTTTCGCCGCCGAACCAGCTGCAGCCGCCCAAAGCGGCCGCCATCACGAGAAGCGGAAGGATCGGCCGCGCGCGCATCGCGTTCAGGAACCCAAGGCCGCGAGCATTTCGGCCGCGCGCTGGCGCATGCCGCCCGGCGCGTTGAGATCGTCGGCGATCGCACGATAAAGCTCGCGCGCCTTGGCCGCATCGCCCGCGCGCAACGCCGCCAAAGCGGCGGCCTCGCGGCCCGAGTTGAAGAACGGATTGCCCGGCGTTTGCAGCGCAGCCGCGGCCTGTTCGGCCGCCGCACGATCCGCAGCATCGACCGACAGCAACGCGACGAGAGCAGCCGCCATGCGACGGATTTCGGCGTCCAGCCCCGCATCGGCGGCAATGGCGCGATAGAGCGTCAGCGCCTGGGCGGGGTCCTTCTCGGCGGTCAGCCCGGCTTCGCGCAGACGCGCGATGCCCTTGTAGCCGCCAGTGCCGGTCTGCCCGAGGTCGCGGAATTCGGCGAGCGCCTTGTCCCGGTCGCTAGCGAGCAACGCGTCGGCAGCGGCGAAGCGCACGCCGTCGGCCTCCAGCGTCTTGCGCTGGTGGTCGCGCCAGAACGAATAAGCGCCTGCGGCGACAACGATTGCCACAGCGGCGGCCATCACGTAGGCGCCGTATTTCTTCCAGAGCTTCTCCGCGCGGTCGCGCCGGAGTTCCTCGTCGACTTCGTCGAAAACGTCCGCCACTTCGATCGTCCGCCGAATCAAATAGAAAGAGGGTTGCGTGGGACCGGGAAGTTACCCCTTCGCACGGCCCCGCGCCACCCTCAATAATCCCGAAAAAACGGCGGAATTACGGCCGTTTAGCCGGTCGAACTAAGCCAGGACGCGGATATAGCGGGCCTCGCGGCCGCGCGGCGTGCTGACATAGGTCGTGCGGACTTGAACATCCGTATCGATCGACGGCACGCCCGAGCGACGCAAGCACGCGGCATTGACGAACACGTCCTTGCCGCCGTCATTCGTGCCAACGAAACCATAGCCCTTTTCGGGGCTGTACCATTTGACGACGCCCTCGACATCCTGCGCGCCGGTCATATCGACGTCGTCGCGCTCGCGCCCGCCGCCGCCGCCCATCCGATCGCGGAAGCCGCCGCGCGGGCGCGGCGCACCGCCGCCGCCGGGGCCCGCGCCGCCACCCCCACCCCCGCCGCCGGCAGCACCGGCGCGGCCGTCGAGTTCATGGACGCGAACGACCTGCGGACCCTTTTTGCCGGGACCGACGTCGCACTTGATCTTGGCGCCTTCGCCCGGCGGCGGCAGCCCCGCCTGTTCGAGGGCGGCGGCGTGCAGGAATACGTCCGGCGAACCGTCCGTCGGCGCGATGAAGCCGAAGCCTTTGGTCGTGTTGAACCATTTGACGACCGCTTCGACGGTCTTGGTCGGGCCGGGATTGAAAGGCGGCATAGGGTACAGATTACTCCAAGGGTAAGTCGATGGGCGGCAAGCTACTGAAACCGACGCCCGAACGCCACAGGCTAATTGCCCGCGCTAACCGCGTATATGGCGCGGTCCGGCCCCTCTGCCAAGCCCCTGGGCGGCCCCTTACCCTTCGACGATCGGCTTGAAGCCGCCCCAAACCATCCGCTTGCCGTCGAAGGGCATATCCTTGAACTGCGACATGCGCGGATCGGCCATCATCTTCTTGTGGCCGGAATCGCGGGTCTTCTTGTCCGGCCATTCCATCCAGGCGAAGACGACGCTTTCGCCGCGCTTGGCCTTTACCGCGCGGAAGAAGTCGGTCCATTTGCCCTTGGGCACATCGTCCTGCCAGCATTCGACGAGCCGCAGCAAGCCGTATTCCTTGAACATCGGCAATGCGCCCGAGGCCATCTTGCGATAGGCCGCCTTGTTGCGCGTCGGCACGGCAAGGACGAAGCCCTCGACATAGCCCATCTTCTTCGCCGCCGTTTTCCGTTTCGTCGCCATGATTTCCTCCGCGTGCCGTTTGTCCATGCAATTTGACATGGCATACGCGAGTGGCGCAACTCGCCGCCTAGCGCAGCATCGCGGGCTTCAACACGGTTTCGCACCAATCGCGAAAGCGTGTGGCAGTCGTGTTGCGCGCGTCGCGCGGCACGCGGCGATCCATGCCCGCGATCTTCGCTTCCATCATTTCCGCCATCGCCTGCGCCATGCCGGGCGACGCGCCACGCGCCACCATGCCCGTGCGAAGATCATCGACCGTCATTTCGCGATAGACGATCGGCCGCCCCAAAATATCCGCCATAACCGCGGCCATTTCAGCGCCCGAGATGTCCTCAGCTCCCAACAACGGAACTTCGGCCGCGCCGCGCCACGCCGGATCGGCGAGCAGATCGACCGCGACATTCGCCACATCGGCGCAAGCGCAAAGCGGCTCGCGCTGGCCTTGCGGCGCCACGCCGAAAAAAACGCCGCGCGCGGCGATCCCTTCGACTTGGCGCAACACGTTCTCCATTAGCGATGGACACGCCAAGGCGCGCAGCGCAACACCTGCATCGGCAATCAAATCGTCCATGCGTTGGCTCGCCGCCGCATGCCCGGCCGCGTACGGCCAGCCGCGCCCGAGTGCCGAGACGGTCACGACCTGCGTAACACCTTGTGCGCGCATCGCAGCCGCCGCAGGACGCGTCGCATCAACGAAAGCCGCCTCGGCGCTGGCGGCGCGCGGATCGCCGAGCATCAGCCAGAACACTGCGCGTGCGCCTTCGAACGCTTTCGCGACGATCGCCGGATCGGTGTAATCGCCCGCGACGGTCTCGACCTTCGCGCGCAGATTCGGCGGAATCTTTTCCGGGTTCCGCGCGATGGCGCGCACGGGCTCCGCCCCTTGCGCCAAGCGCGCCAAGACCTTGGCGCCGATATTGCCCGTAGGCCCGGTGACGACGATCATGTACGCTCCCGCTTCACGATGAAACCGCGACGCTAGTAAGCCGCGCCGCGCGCGCGGTCCATGCCGCGCCGTCCGAGTTTTCGTCGCGATCGTTCCAGGCGCCGCAGATGGATCCGCTTTCCGACGTTCTTTCGCTGCTGAAACCGCACAACTATACCGCCGCCGCATTCGAGGCCGGCGGCGATTGGGCGATCGCGTTTCCGCGCTACGCCGGCATCAAATGCAACGCCGTCGTCGCCGGCGCTTGCTGGCTCGACGCCGAAGGTTTGGCCGAACCGCTGCGCCTAGAAGCAGGCGATTGTTTTTTGCTGCCGCGCGGCGTGCCGTTCCGGCTGGCGAGCGATCTTGCGCTGCCGCCGCTCGATGCGGGCGCGTTGTTCCCGCCGGCACGCCCCGGCGGCATCGTCACCTGCAATGGCGGCGGCGATTTCACGCTGCTCGGCAGCCGCTTTCTGATCTCGGGCCGGCATGCCGATCTGCTGCTCGGCATGTTGCCGCCCGTGCTGCTGATCCGAAAGACCGAGGATCGCGAAACCCTGCGCTGGGCGATCGAAACGATCCGCGCGGAATTGCGTGAAGCCCGGCCGGGCGGTGCGGTCGTCGCCACGCATCTGGCGCATATGATGCTGGTCTTGGTCTTGCGCATCTATCTGGCCAACGACGCGGCGCGGGCACAGGCGGGCTGGCTTCCGGCCCTCGCCGACAAACATATCGGCACGGCGATCGGCCTGATGCATGCCGATCCGGCCAAACGCTGGACACTTGCCGACCTCGCCGCGCAAGTCGGCTTGTCGCGTACGATCTTCGCCACACGCTTCAAGGAACGTGTGGGCATGGGCGCGATGGAATATCTGCTGCGCTGGCGGATGCTGCTGGCCGGCGACCGGCTGACGCAAAGCGACGCGACGATATCGAACGTCGCGTCGGCGCTTGGCTACGATTCCGACAGCGCCTTCGGGGCCGCCTTCAAACGCGTCATGGGCGTTTCGCCCCGGCAATACGCACGCACGGAATAAGGTTTCCCGCTCTTTCGCGGCCGCATCGGCGGCGCCGCAAAACTTAGGTATTGTCCTAAGTATTGATTCGCGATACAGGGGACGCATGCTTCACGCCGCAACGCCATCCCGCAAACCGCCGAGCGCCGCGCAGATCGACGCGATCTTCCGGGCGTTGGCCGATCCCACGCGCCGCAAGATCGTCGAACGTTTGGGCGAAGGTGCCGCTTCGGTCAGCACGCTCGCCGCCGATCACCGCATGGCGTTGCCCAGCTTCGTCGAGCACATCAAAGTGCTCGAGGGCGCAGGCCTCATCCGTTCGAAGAAGTCCGGCCGCGTGCGGACCTGCGAATTGGCACCGGAAAAACTCGACATCGCGCAAACCTGGCTCGATCGACAACGCGCGATCTGGGAAGCGCGCCTCGACCGTCTCGACAACTATCTCCTCGCCCTCAAAAAGGAACGCGGCCTATGAGTATTTTCATCGCCAAGCCTAATCCCAAATTCGACCTCGTGCTGGAACGCGACATCGACGTGCCCGTCGAATTGGTGTGGGAAGCCTGGACCACGCCCGCGCATTTCAAACATTGGTTCTGCCCCAAACCCTGGACCGTCTCGCATTGCGAGATGGATCTGCGGCCGGGCGGCGTGTTCAACACCACGATGCGCTCGCCCGAAGGCCAGGAGTTCCCGAACGAGGGCAGCGTGCTCGCGGTCGAGCATCTGCGCCATCTCGTGTTCACCGACGCGCTGCTCTCCGGGTTCCGCCCGGCGCCCAAGCCGTTCTTCGTCGGCATCCTGTCGCTGACGAAAATCGCCAAGGGCACGCGCTACACCGCCATGGCGATCCACGGCGACGAGGAGACGCGCAAGAAGCACGAGGAGATGGGCTTCCATCACGGCTGGGCGACCGTGCTCGACCAGCTCGTCGATCATATCAAAGCGAAAATGGCGTGATGCGCATTCCGGACTATCGCGCTTGAAACCCGCCGTTTCTTTCGCGATAGTCCGGGAATGCAACGCGATCCCCTCTCCGCCATCCTGTCGTTGATCGAAGCGCGCGGCGTCTATACCGGCGGCATTACCGCCGGCGGCAAATGGGCGTTTCGGGTGCCGCCGCCCGAACAGATCAAATTGCTGGTGATCGCGCGCGGCGAATGTTTCATCGCGGTCGACGGCGAGAAGCGGCCGCGCCATCTGACCGAGGGCGACGTGTTTCTCAACATCGCGCGCCGGCCCTATACGATCGCGACCGATCTCGCGTTGCGGCCGCGCGATTTCGAACGGCTCTACGCGAACGCGCCCAAATGCGAGATCCTCGCCGTCGGCGGCGGCGAGGACGTCATGCTGATCGGCAGCCATATCGAATTGAACGAGATCGGCATGCGGTTGCTGACCGGCGGGCTGCCGCCGATCGTCCATCTGCGCGCGACCGATGCGGGGGCCGGCCAAATCCAGTGGCTGATCCGCGAAATGATGCGCGAAGCCGGGGACGCGATGCCCGGCGCCGAGACGGCGTGTTCGGGCATGGTCGAGCTCGTCTTCCTGCATTTGCTGCGCGCGCATATCGCGAAAGCGGGTGCCGTCAAGATCGGCTGGCTGCGCGCGGCCTGCGATCCCAAACTCGCCCCCGCTTTGGGGCTGATGCACGGCGATCCGGCGCGCGATTGGCGCCTGCCCGAACTCGCCAAGGCGGCCGCGATGTCGCGCACCGCCTTCGCCGCGCATTTCAAGGCCGTCGCGGGAATGGCGCCGCTCGCCTATCTCACCGAATGGCGCATGCGCGTGGCCGAGCGGATGCTGCGCGAAAGCGCAAAGCCGGTCGCGCGCATTGCGCAAGCGGTCGGCTATACGTCGGAGGCGGCGTTCAGCACCGCGTTCAAGCGCGTGATCGGCCATTCGCCGCGCCGGCGGCGCGCCGACGCCAAGATCGAAGCGCGCGAATTGGAAGACGCCTGATCGCGGCAGGTCGATAAACGGCACCCGGCATTGACGACGCCGTATTTCGTAACATATAAAGTTACATGAATCGCGACAATCGCCTTTCCGGCATTTTGCACGTGTTGCTGCATATGGCCGATCGCCCGGCCCCGGCGACTTCCGAGACGCTCGCGCAAATCATGCAAACGAATCCGGTCGTCGTTCGACGGGTGATGGCGGGCTTGCGCAAGCGCGGGATCGTCCGCTCGGAACGGGGGCATGGCGGCGGCTGGACATTGATCCGCGATCCCGCGGACGTAACACTGCGCGACATTTACGACGGTATCGGCGCGCCGCCGCTTTTCGCGATCGGCAACCGCAACGCTGCACCACATTGCGCCATCGAACGATCGGTCAATGCCGTGCTCGATTCCACCCTGAAAGCCGCCGGAACGCTGCTGCTGAAATCGTTCGAGACGGTGACGCTTGCTAAGCTGCACGACGGTCTTCGTCGGCGGCTTGGCGCGCCGCCCTCCGCGCCGAATAGAAGGCGCGTGTCATGACCGCTGATTTGCCCATCGGCCCCGACGCGCTCCTCAAGAACTTCGAGAATCCGGCGGCAACGGCGCGTTATTTGGAAGGGCCGCGCCGTTATGTGCCGGGACTGGACTCGCTGCTGCGGATGACCGGTCTGCTGCTCGCCGAACGCGCGCCGGATGACGCCAAGGTTCTCGTGCTTGGCGCGGGCGGCGGCAGCGAGATCAGAATGATGGCCGAGATGTTCCCGCGCTGGCGCTTCGTCGGCGTCGATCCCGCGGGCGCGATGCTGCGACTTGCGGAGCGTCAACTTGGAACGCACATGACGCGCGTGGAGCTCGTTCAAGGCTATATCGACGATGCGCCGGCCGGGCCTTTCGATGCCGCGACATGCTTGCTGACCCTCCACTTCCTGGCGATGCCAGAGCGGATCAGGACGGCAAAAGAGATATATCGGCGGCTTTCGACCGGCGCCCCCTTCGTCGCCGCGCATATGAGCTTTCCGCAATGCGCGAACGAACGGGGTGTTTGGCTCGATCGTTACGCCGCCTATCCGGTGTCGCTCGGGGGCGATCCGCACGAGGCGCGGAGTGCACGTGAAGCTGTCGAAGCAGGCTTAAACGCGCTAGCTCCCGAACAAGACGAAGCGGTTCTGCGTGATGCCGGATTTAGGGATATCGCGATGTTTTTCGCCGCGTTCACGTGGCGCGGTTGGGTCGCCTACGCGAAGTAAGGCGCTTGCCTCGCGCGGCGGCGTCAGCGCATCGCGTTATCGCGAAACCACGCGACGATGCCTTGCATGTCGCGCTCGAACCCGCCGGGAATATAGATGTTCAGAAGCCGCGCGGGCATGGCGCCGCGATTGCGGAAATCATGCGTGACGCCGGCGGGCGCCCGGACGAAGGCGCCGGGGCCGAATTCCGTCCAGCTTTCGCCGAGCAGGAACTCGATCCGACCTTCGAGCACGTAGAAGATATCGTCGTTCTCGGCGTGGCGATGCGCGCCCACACCTTCTTGGCCCGGTTCGAGCCGCCATTCGGATATGCTGTAGCGCGCACCCGTCTCCGCCTCGTCGGCGAGGAAGCGCGCCGAGAGCTTGTCGCCCAGCGCGTAATGCCGGCCCTGCTCCGCCGTCAGCGCGATCGTGGCTTTCTCGGGCGATCTATCGGACATGGCTCAAGCGAGATCGCCCGCTTCGTAAAGCGGCCGGATTTCGATTTCGCTCGGCCCCTTCATGGGATTGGGGCAGCGCTTCACCCAGGCGACGGCCTCGTCCATATCCTTGACGTCCCAGAGCCAGAAACCGGCGACCAGTTCGTTCGGATTAGCGAAGGGCCCGTCGATCACGGTGCGGGCCGCCCCGTCGAACGCGATGCGCTTGGCGTGCGACGTTGGCTTCAGCCCCTCGCCCATCACGAGGATGCCGGCGTAGCGCAGTTCGTCGTTGAACTTCCCCATCGCCGCCATCATTTCGGCGGTCCACGCGTCGGGCGAGAAGCCCTTCTCGCTCCATTCGGTCGCCTTCACCAGCACCATGACGCGCATTGTGGGGTTCCTTGCGGCTCTAGCGTGAGATCACTCCCACGAGCCCGTCACTCCCATTCAATGGTGCCGGGCGGCTTCGACGTCACGTCGTAGACGACGCGGTTGATGCCGCGCACTTCGTTGATGATCCGGGTCGCGGTCGCCGCCAGGAACGCGTGATCAAAGGGATAGGATTCCGCCGTCATGCCGTCGGTCGACGTCACCGCGCGCAGCGCGCAGACGTAATCGTAGGAACGTGAATCGCCCATCACGCCGACGGTCTTCACCGGCAGCAGCACCGCGAAAGCCTGCCAGATCGCGTCGTACAGCCCTGCGCGGCGGATCTCCTCGAGATAGACGAGATCGGCCTTGCGCAGGATCGCGAGCTTGTCGCGGTCGATAGCGCCGGGAATGCGGATCGCGAGGCCCGGCCCCGGGAACGGGTGGCGACCGACCAGCGTTTCGGGCAAGCCAAGCTCGCGGCCGAGGTCGCGCACTTCGTCCTTGAAGAGTTCGCGCAACGGCTCGACCAGCTTCATCCGCATGCGCTCGGGCAAGCCGCCGACATTGTGATGCGACTTGATCGTCACCGACGGCCCGCCGATGAATGACACGCTTTCGATCACGTCGGGATAGAGCGTGCCTTGGGCGAGGAAATCGGCGCCGCCGACCTTCTTCGCCTCCTCCTCGAACACTTCGATGAAGGTGGCGCCGATCAGCTTGCGCTTGGTCTCCGGGTCGGTGACGCCTTCGAGACGCGAGAGGAACATGTCGCTGGCGTCGCGATGCACCAGCGGAATGTTGTAGTGCCCGCGGAACAGGTCGACGACCTGCGTGGCCTCTCCCTCGCGCATCAGGCCGTGATCGACCAGAATGCAGGTGAGCTGATCGCCGATCGCTTCGTGGATCAGCACGGCGGCGACGGAGGAATCAACGCCACCCGATAGCCCGCAAATCACGCGGCCCTTGCCGACTTGGGCGCGGATGCGCTCGATCGCCTGGCGGCGGAACGCGGCCATCGTCCAATCGCCCGTGCAGCCGGCGACGCGATGGGTGAAGTTCTTGAGCAGCGCCGCCCCATGCGGCGTGTGCACGACTTCGGGATGGAACTGCACGCCGTAGAAGCGCTTCTCGTCGTTGGCGATCGCGGCGAAGGGGGCACCCTCGGACGTCGCGACGACGCGGAAACCGTCGGGCAGTGCTGTGACGCGATCGCCATGGCTCATCCACACTTGCTCGCGCGAGCCGACGGGCCAGATGCCGTCGAACAATTTGCAATCGCGTTCGATGGCGATGAAGGCCTTGCCGAATTCGCGATGGTCAGAGCTTTCGACCTTGCCGCCGAGCTGGGCGCACATCGTCTGCTCGCCGTAGCAGATGCCGAGGACGGGCACGCCCGCGTCGAACACGAAGCCCGGCGCGCGCGGCGTGTGGCTTTCGGTGACGGAAGCGGGACCGCCCGACAGGATGATCGCCTTGGCGCCGTAAGCCTTCAGCTTGGCTTCGTCGGTGTTGAACGGGTGGATTTCGCAGTAAACGCCGCTTTCGCGCACGCGGCGCGCGATGAGCTGGGTGACTTGGCTGCCGAAATCGAGGATCAGGATCTTGTCGGTCATGGTGCGATTTATCCCAGTCGGGCGGAGCGGACAAGCCCCGGCAAAGCGAGGGTTTTGGCGAGGTCGGGCCAGCCATAGGCGGCTTGCGCCACGTCGGCCCCCCACAGGCGTTCGCGGCGCGTGGCGATGAAGCGCCCGCCCATGCGTTCGTAGAAATAACGCGCCGGATTGTCGTGCAGCACCCAGACATAAGCCTGGTTGAGGCCGCGTTCGCGAAGGGTCTCGAACGCGCCGCCGATCAACGCCGCGCCGATCCCGCGGTTCTGATGGTCGGGATGAACGTAGAGCGTGAACACCTCGCCCGAGCCGAGCGTAATGCCGACTTGCGTGAATGGTGGGCGCGCGGGCCGGTCTTCGATGCGGCTGCGGCCGAAGCTCGTCACCCCGACCACGCCCGATTTGTCGTCATAGGCGACGAGAATGGGGGCGTGCAGCGATTTGTGGCGGATCTGATAGGCCCATTCGACCGATTGGCGGTCGTAATCCATGCCGACGAGCGTTTTCGGCGGCAGCAGCCCGGCATAGGTCGCCCGCCACGCATCGACATAGACCCGCGCGATGCCGCGGACATGTCCTTGCGTGGCTTTGAGCAGCGTGACCGTCATGCGGCGGACGGCGCCTCTTTGCGTTCGAACACCGCGACGAAGAAACCGTCCGTGCCATCCTTCGCGGGGCTCAAGCTGAGCGTCGTCCCCTCGCCCGCCTTTTCCCAGACGGCGCCAACGGGGACGGCGGCGAAATCGCTTTGCGCGGCGAGGAACGCTTCGGCCTGCGCTTCGTTCTCCTCCGGCAGCACCGAACACGTCGCGTAGATCAAGCGCCCGCCCGGCTTCACCAGGCGCGCGGCACTTTCAAGGATGCGCGCCTGCTTGGCGGTGAGTTCCCCGATCTCGTCGCGCGACAGCGTCCAGCGCGCGTCGGGATTGCGCCGCCACGTGCCCGTTCCGGTGCAGGGCGCGTCGACCAGCACGCGGTCGAAAGCGCCTTTGTGCTTTTTCACCCAGCCGTCGCGCTCGCTTTCCAGCAAGCGGCGCTCGACGTTATGCACCTCGGCGCGGCGCAAGCGCGTCGTCGCCCCTTCCAGGCGCTTCTCCGACGTGTCGCAAGCGACGATATGGCCTTTGTTGTCCATCGTCGCGGCGATGGCGAGCGTTTTGCCGCCCGCCCCTGCGCAGAAATCGCACACGCGCATGCCGGGCTTGGCGTCGACCAGCAGCGCGACAAGCTGCGAGCCTTCGTCCTGAATTTCGACGAGCCCGGCCTTGTAAGGCGCGCTCGCCATCAAATTCGCGCGCTCTTCGGCGCGCAAACCCCAAGGCGAAAGCTTCGTCGGCGCCGTGTCGATACCCGCTTCCTTCAACGCCTTGCGCGCTTCGTCGCGCTTGCCCTTCAGCACGTTGACGCGCAAATCGACCGGCGCTTCCGTGCCCATCGCCGCCATCTCGGCGCGCGCGCGTTCGCCGAAACGCGTCGCGAATCGTTCGGCGGCCCAGGGCGGCAGGTTGAAGCGCACCCAATCCGATTGCTCGGGATGGTCGAGCGAGCGGCCCGCCAATGCGGCGATGCTCGCTTGCTCGTGCGCTTTCAATGGCGGCGGATCGTAACGCTCGCCGGAGAACGCATGCTCGATACGGCCCGCATCCCAGCCTTCGACGATGGCGAGATACGCAAGAAGCCAAGAGCGTCCGTTGGGCGAAAACGGAACGCGCGCCGCCCCTTCGCGCACGCGTGCCAGCCACCATTCCAGCTGCGCGCGTTTGCGCAACACGCCATAGACCAGCCCCGAGATCGCGGTGCGATCCTTGGAGCCGATGAAGCGGCGCGCGCGGAAATAGTCGTTGGCGAGACGATCGGCGGGCGCTTTGCGGGCGTGAACCAGATCCAGAATCTCGATTGCCGCCGCGATCCGCCCGCCGGGTGTCATGCCGCCGAACCGCCCGAGTAGTTCGGCGCTTCGCGCATCAGGGCCACGTCGTGAACATGGCTTTCGCGCAAACCGGCATTGGTGATCTTCAGGAACCGCGCGTTCTTGCGCAGATCGGCAAGCGTGGCGCTGCCCGTATAGCCCATCGCGGCGCGAAGCCCGCCGACGAGTTGGTGGATGACCGCACCCACCGGGCCCTTATAGGGCACGCGACCTTCCACCCCTTCGGGGACGAGCTTCAGCGTATCCTTGATTTCCTGCTGGAAATAACGATCCGCCGAGCCGCGCGCCATGGCGCCGACCGAGCCCATGCCGCGATAGGATTTGTAGGAGCGGCCCTGGAACAGGAACACTTCGCCCGGCGCTTCCTCGGTGCCCGCGAACAGCGAGCCGATCATCGCGCATTCCGCCCCGGCGGCCAGCGCCTTGGCGAGATCGCCCGAGAATTTGATGCCGCCGTCGGCGATCGCGGGCACGCCCGCCTTCTGCGCGACCTCGACGCAATCCATCACGGCCGTCAGCTGCGGCACGCCCACGCCCGCGACGATGCGCGTGGTGCAGATCGAACCGGGGCCGATGCCGACCTTGACGGCGTCCGCCCCCGCATCGATCAGCGCCTTGGCGCCGTCGGCGGTCGCGATGTTGCCCGCGATGATTTGGGTGTAGTTGCCGAGCTTGCGGATCGCGCGCACGGAGTTGAGCACACCGTCCGAATGGCCATGCGCCGTATCGACGACGACGATATCGACTTCCGCGTCGAACAACGCTTCGGCACGCGCCAGGCCCTTGTCGCCCACGCCCGTGGCGGCGGCCACGCGCAAGCGGCCCTTCTCGTCCTTCGTCGCGGCTGGGAAACGCTGCGCCTTCTCGATATCCTTCACGGTGATCAGGCCGATGCAGCGATAGGATTGATCGACGACCAGCAGTTTCTCGATGCGATGTTGGTGCAGAAGGCGCTTGGCCTCCTCCTTCGACACGCCTTCGGTCACGGTGACCAGCTTGTCGCGGGTCATCAGCTCGCTGACCTTCTGGCGCGGGTCGCTGGCGAAGCGCACGTCGCGGTTGGTCAGCACGCCGACGAGGCGCCCGTTGGCTTCGGTCACCGGAATGCCGGAGATGTGATTGGCCGCCATCATCTGCAGCGCATCGGCCAGCGTGGCGTCCGGGCGGATAGTCAGCGGATTGACGACCATGCCGCTTTCGAACTTCTTCACCTTGCGAACTTCCTGCGCCTGAAGCCCGATATCGAGATTCTTGTGGATCACGCCCATGCCGCCGGCTTGCGCCATCGCGATGGCGAGCGCGCTTTCCGTCACCGTGTCCATCGCCGAGGACACGAGCGGAATGCCGAGTTCGATATTGCGGGTGATCCGCGTGCGGGTGGAGACGTCGCCGGGCAAAACGGCGGAGGCGCCGGGCTCCAGAAGGACGTCGTCGAACGTAAGCGCTTCGCGGATATGCATGCCGCCTCCTGGGGTCGCGGGAAGTGGCGCGCATCTATACACCCCGTTCGTGAAGATCGAAATGGGGTCGAATCGCGTTGAAATAAAGGGGAAATCAGCCTTTGAAGCCGGTCGCGGCGAAGTAAAACTCCGCCGACTCGGATCGGCTGGACGGCGGCTTGATGCGCTGGAGCTTGGCGAAACGCCCCTGTACCGCCTTCATCAGCTTCTGCTCCTCGCCGCCCTGGCGCAGCTTGCCGACGAAGGCGCCACCCGGTTTCAACACGTCGCAGGCGAATTCGAACGCCGCTTCGACCAACGCGACGATGCGCAAATGATCGGTCTCGCGATGGCCGGTCGTCGATGGCGCCATATCGGTCAAGATCAAATCGGCCGGGCCATTCAACGCGACTTTGACCTTGTCCGACGCCGCGGGATCGAGGAAATCGGCCTGCAGCACGACGGCGCCGGGAAGCTGATCCATCTCCAGGATATCGAGCGCCACGATCGTGCCGGCTTTGCGTTCGATCGCGACTTGCGTCCACCCGCCGGGGGCGGCGCCCAGATCGACGACCTTCATGCCGGGGCGAAACAGCCGCACCTTGGCGTCGATCTCGATCAGCTTGAAGGCCGCGCGGCTGCGATAGCCCGCATCCTTCGCCTTGCCGACGTAAGGATCGTTGAGCTGGCGGCGCAGCCAATTCTGCTGCGAGGTGGAACGGCCCTTGGCGGTCTTCAGGCGTTCGGCGAGGCGGCGGGAATCACTCATACGCGCGCAATAGACCCATCAGAATGCCTTCGCGCAAGCCCCGATCGGCGACCCGCAAGCGCCCGACCGGCCAGCGCGCGCAAATCCCCTCCAGCAGCGCGCAACCCGCGACGACCAGATCGGCGCGTTCGCGCCCGATACAGCCATGCCGCGCGCGGCCTTCCAGATCGGCGGCGGCGAGGTCCGCCGACAGCGATTTGATCTGCGCGAAATCCAGCCACGAGCCGTCGACCAGGGCGCGCTCGTAGCGCTGTAAGCCCATCGCGATGCCCGACAGCGTCGTGACCGTGCCCGACGTGCCGACCATTTCGACATTGCCGGCGGCGACATGCCCCGCGATATCGTGGCGCGCGTCGAGATCGGCCAACCGCGCCGAAATATCCGCGACGGCAGCTTGGTAGGCCTCGCACGGGATTTTATCGGGCCCCAGGCGTTCGGCGATCGCGACCACGCCCAACGGCAACGACACGAAATCGATACGGCGCCAGCCTTCGCCGTCGCGTTCCAGCCACATCACTTCGGTCGAGCCGCCGCCGATATCGAAGGCGATGGCGTGCGGCTTGCCCGCATCGAGCAGCGACGCGCAGCCGGCCAAGGCGAGATCCGCCTCCTCGTCCGCCGCGATGGGTTCGAGTTCGATCCCCGTCGCCTCGCGCACGCGCGACAGAAAGGCCGCCCCGTTCTCCGCCCGCCGGCAGGCTTCGGTCGCCACACCGCGAAAGGCGGTCACGCCGCGCCGGTCCATCTTGGCCGCACAGACCGAAAGCGCATCCAACGCGCGGACCATCGCCGCGTCGGCCAGATTGCCGCTGCGCTCCAAACCTTCGCCCAAACGCACGATGCGCGAAAACGCATCCACGACCCGAAACCCGCCCGGCGCCGGTTTGGCGATCAACAGACGGCAATTATTCGTGCCGAGGTCGAGAGCCGCGAGTATCGGCCCCTCGTCCCGTCGGGCTTCCGCCGTCTCCACAGAAGTATCTCCCCAGATCGTCGTCGCTATTTTGACCAGTACTGTAACCGGGTTTGACGATCCGGGCGAAGGACGATATAGACAGCGCCGCTTGGCCGGGGTTTCGCCCCGTCCGGCGGACGCGTCCCGCTGGGGGATCGTCTAACGGTAGGACCCCAGACTCTGACTCTGGTTGTCTAGGTTCGAATCCTAGTCCCCCAGCCAAATTTCCTTCGAATCAATAACATGAATGCTATTTCGGCCGTTTTCCAATCGGCCGACGGCCGACATTGGATATTGAGCTTTTAGTTGGCTGGGGACGATTGCTCGATCGGCACGAGCGCAATCCGGAACGTTTTGAATTTCTTCCGCAGAACATTCCGTACCACCCAAATGCCGACCGGCAGGGCCACGAGAAATCCGGCTGCCATCGACAATGGCTGCGTCAAATGTCCAAATCCGACGATCGCGCCAACAAATCCGATGATAAAGCCAGCGACGAAACCGGCCACAAAACTGAACAAAAGCCCCCGCCAGATAAGCGCCCACCAGACGGCGACCGCCTGCCGATAAGTGACATCCATTTCCATTTTCGACTTGCCCCTTCCCCAAGCGGTTCTCGGCGTTATTCTACCGCGTGAAAGGCAAATAAAATAATTAAATAATACAGTCTTGAATATGGGAAGCTGATCCCGAAACGGGATGGTGCCCTGTATCCCAGTCGAAAATGGCGATAATTTTTGCGGACTTGACGCCCGCATTTTACGACAAAAATTGCGACTCCGACATTGACTGGTTAATAGGCATTAACTATCCTGATGTCATTGAAATCCAACGCCACTGGAGAATCCCTATGGCAGCGTCTATCTCGCAGGCCGCGCAGCCTGTGATCGACCTCCGCAATCAGAAGACGGCCGCGTTCCGTGCCGTGACCGAAAAATTCGC